>Ga0209508_1000015_pt1 | contig 217620 bp, 164 predicted proteins | sample AD_UKC129_MetaG_FD_184427 | JGI IMG/M metagenome (GOLD analysis project Ga0209508, IMG submission 184427) | Active sludge microbial communities of municipal wastewater-treating anaerobic digesters from Canada - AD_UKC129_MetaG (SPAdes) (version 2) | ecosystem: Engineered > Bioreactor >...
TTCCTTCGCTGTCTTTTTCACTCCAGCGATGCCATTCAACATCCACTCCGAAGCCAATGACACAGGGATGGTGGTGATAGCGCTCCATGACCAGGTCGATTAAAGTTGGAATATCAGCCATAGCCGGCTCAACCTGGAGCCAGACCTGGTAGCCGGCCTGGTCAAAAGCTCGAAGGCAGGATTCGTTAGAATCTTCGGCAGCAAAAGCGATATTTTCATCCTGGCGCCTGAAATTGGCCGGTGGTGGAAAAGTCAGCCTGGTCCGGGTGTCATAAATTTCCTGTTCAGTAATTTTTTTGACCCTGTCCATGGTGCTGACCAGCCAGATAAGAGCCGGGCGGCTGCCCGGAAAGCGGCGGGACATATCGCCAGCGGAATTCAACCAGTAACTGATCCCCGGGAAAGTGGGCTTTGGTCCATAAGGTGAAGCTCGTAAACCAGCTCGCACCAGGTTGTTCTTCTCAAGCCTTTCCAGCCGTAGAGTTTCCTGATTGTGGATAAATTCAGACACCTGCTTTTGAATAATCTTCTGCTTTTCTTTTGAGCCGGCCAGAGTTTCCCAGTTCCAGAAAATGACACCGGCGGCTGGAGGTTTCAGGGCGGCTTTCAGCTCCGCCTCAAACTCTTCCAAACTGAGCTCCCCGGGTAGATAGGCTTCCTTGACCTGTACAGCGGGCAGGACCGGATTGGGTACCGCTGATTGAATATCGGCTACAACTGAACTGATCCACTCGGGCGGCCTTTTTAACATGGGGGCATAAGTCATAGGCGAAAGATAATCCACATATCTCGACAGGCTCTTTATGTCCTGGGCGGCGACAGAAATCCGCCCTCCATTAAAATCATCTTCTCTCCAGGGAACAAGGTGAAGGTTGAGCTGGAGGAAATGATCCACCTGCCTGGCTGCTCTGGAAACGTCTTCAACCATCGTCGTAATCTGACGGCTTCTCCAGGCTATCCAGTCATGGCGGTGATTGGTCATCAGCCAGCGGGGAATATCGGGATAACCCTGGATAGCTGGTGGGATGGTGATACCTGTATCTTTTTGAAAATTTTTTAAACACTCGGGACAGAAGCAGGTCGTCTGGAGGAGATCCAGAGTTGATTCAGGATAGACTTTTTCCCAGAAAACGAAATGACGGATAAAATCGAGACTCAGGCCATCCGGTTTTAAGTCTGATACAATTTTTTTTACCGACTCAATTAATTCCTGGCGGTAGATCTCGTTCCCGGGGCAGACAAATTCCAGCCAGTCATCCTTGGCTGGAAGTCCCTCTCCCGTAATGGCCGCCATCTCGGGCGAGGCTTTCAGTTTTTCAGGGTTATGGAAGACTGGAATGATGAGAAATATCTTAAAGCCGGCCTGACGGCTGAGCTTTAGCCAATCACTTTTTCCGGCCAGCTCCGGGCCGACAAACAGAGTGTTAATGCCAAGTTTTTTCCAGAGATCAAAAGTCTGAGCAGTTCTGTCTGGCTGCTGATAAATTTTAAGGCCGATTATATTTCGGTTGGTGGCGGCAAGCGGAGATAGCTGGCCAGCCAGCGGGGACAGCAGAGATAAAAGGCCGACTATAATTAGCGTGCCGGTAATCAGGTTTACTTGAGTTTTCATCTTTCCCCCCTTTCCATTTTTACTTGGGTTTGCTGTTTTCATTTTATATCTATGGCGTGCTATTAACCAGAAAAGGTTAGCCTCAGCGGGTAAAACTGCTCGGACTAAGAAGCTTCTGGTTCGAAATATTTCAGCTCTGGGCGCGCCTGGTAGCCTGAAGCTCACCTTTATTATAAAATAAGCGCTCAGGTGAAATGAGAAAGATGAGGAAAGAATCAATTGAAATTTGAGGACTGAAAATGGCCAGGCAACATGAATATCAAGCAGATTATGAAATTATGAGTTTTGACGTCGACTATCAGAATCGGGCCCACCTGTCGGCTTTGATGAATTACCTTCAGGACACCGCCAGGCTCCATTCAATTGCAGAAAAATTTTCTGTTTTTGATCTTCAGGAAAAAGGCGTCACCTGGGTAATTTCCCGTTATCATCTCAAGGTCCAGCGCTATCCGGAGATGGGAGAAAAAATTGTGGTTAAAACCTGGGCCTCTGGCAAACACAGTTTTTATGCTTTGCGAGAATTTGAAATCTCTGACGCCTGGCAAAAAAGAATTCTGGCAGCCACCAGCTCCTGGATGATCATTGATTTGAAGGACCGCCGGCCGGTTAAAATTAACGACCTCTTTCCGGATGAGTTAGTCTTAAGCAAAAGGCTTATAGAAGATGATTTCCCTGTTTTACCGGTTGTCGAGCGGCTGGACCTCAAAAGTGATTTTAAGGCTTTATTTGAAGATCTGGATTTTAACCGTCATGTTAACAACGTGGCTTATTCACGTTGGGCGGTTGAGGGCCTGCCACCTGAAGTGCTTTTTTCCTGTCGTCCGACGGAGATAGAAATTAATTATCGGTCAGAAGCTTTTTATGGAGATGCCATTGAAGTCATCACCCAGAAGCCTCTCCAGGAAAATGAACCCTGGGTTCAGCAAATATTTGATCTATCGACAGGTAAAGAGGTAGCCAGATTGCGCTCGACCTGGAAATAGTTTAAAAAGGCTATAATCAGAAGCTGGGGCCGGGGATAGTGAACACTCCTGTTTATATCTCTTCTGGACGGAAGTTCATCATAATGATAAAGTTGAAGGAAATGGCTAGAATGGGCAAAAAATCATGATAACAAAAGAAAGTCGACAGCCTGCTCGGGGACAGAGGCTGGACAGACGTCCGGTTAAGAAAAGTCAGCCCGGTCGTTTGAAGCGTTCTTCATCAGGCGAAAAGTGGGGACTTGTTCTGATGGGAGGCGGGGCACGTGGACTGGCTCATATCGGCGTGCTGAAAGCTCTGGTTGAAAACGACTTGACCCCACCCGTTATCACCGGCACTTCCATGGGAGCTATTGTCGGCGGACTCTTTTCGGCTGGCTACTTACCAACTGAAATCGAAGCTATTGCTCGGGAGCTCGGTTCAAGCCAGATCGCCAGATGGAGGCAGAGTAAATTTCCTATCCCTGACAAGCTGGTAGATTTTTTTGTTTTTGAATCATATCAAAAAAAATTGTTAAAGCGCTTTGGCCAGGAAAAGGGTGATGTGCTCGAGAAATCGCTTCGCCATCTTCTGGGTGATGTCTGCCTGGAAGAGCTCTCCATTTGCTTTGGTTGCAATGCTGTTGATCTGGTCAGCGGGCGCCAGGTCTGGTTCACTTCCGGGCCCCTTTATCGAGCTTTAAGAGCCAGCGCCGCTTATCCTCCGCTCATTGAGCCAGCCCGGTGGGAGAGGGCATTTTTAGTAGATGGTGGACTGCTTAACAATGTTCCGATCGATCTGGCCCGTGAGCTGGGGGCGACTAAAGTCATAGTCCCAGATGTTCACCGGCCGCTGCCCAGACTGCCGAGGACTAAGCTTAAATCAAATTTATCCCTGGTTTCCCGCCTGATTCAAATTGTTCTGGCTGATTCGACTGAGAGTCAGCTGCCTGCCGCTGACCTTCTGATCCGGATCAACCCGGCTGTTGATACCTTCGATTTTACCCGAACTAAATATCTGGTGGATTTTGGCCAGAAGGTGACCCTGGCCAGCATCAAGGCTATAAGAAAGACAATCTCTTAATCAATTTGGGTTAAGATTAAGACAGCGGCCAGCGGGGCAGCCAGAATCTTCTGATAGCGATTGGAAAAGGCAACAATTTTACCGGCTTACAAGTTGGAATAAACTGGAGAGTGGAACAGTTTGCCTCCAGTTAGACCCGGAGCCGGAGGAAAATAAGAAGAAAAGCTGGCCCAAAAATGATAAAATATAAAAACATGAACAATAAAATTCAGATCAGGAGTGTAGAAAGTGAAACTGCTCAGAGAGTCAGTCCATATTGATCATTGCCCTGATAAGCCGAAAAAGTGGCTGGAGCTTTTAATAATTTTACTTCTGATCATTGATTTAACAGGGAATGGACTGGCTTTAGCCGGTCAGGCGGGTGGGTTATCTGACTCGAATTTGATCGTCGCCCAGAAGTCAGCCAAGAAAAAAGAGCCTGCTCCCAAGCTACCTGAAAAATATAAAAAATGGCTTGAACAGGAAGTGGTTTATATTATTACTCCGACTGAAAGAGAGATATTCCTGAAGTTAAAAACCGACCGGGAACGGGATCTTTTTATTGAGGCCTTCTGGAAACACCGCGATCCAATTCCGGAAACTGAAGAAAATGAATTTAAAATTGAACATTATAAGAGGATTGAATATGCCAATAAGTATTTCGGGCGAGAGGCGGCCAAGCCTGGCTGGATGACTGACCGGGGACGGATGTATATCATTCTGGGTCCTCCTAACGACATCCAGCACATAGATGGCAAATCAGAAATCTACAACTGCGAGATCTGGTTTTACCAGGGAAAGCAGGAAATGGGTCTGCCTCCTGGTTTTAACCTTCTTTTCTATCAGGAAAAAGGAACTGGAGAAATGCGTCTTTACAGCCCGACCAGCGATGGTCCGCAGGCGCTTCTGACCAGCTACTGGGGAGATCCGGCTGACTATACAACCGCCTACAGCAATTTAAGAGAGGTGGATCCCAATCTGGCTAATATCTCCTTATCACTGATTCCAGGAGAGGAGAATGTAAGCATGGGCAGGCCTTCTCTTTCTTCTGACCTGCTTCTTCGCCAGATAGAACAGACTCCGCAAAAGATGGTTGCAGATAGATATGCCAGGAAATTTTTTGAATATAAGGACATCATTGATGTTGATTATTCCGTCAATTATATCGATAGCGATTCGCTGGTCAGGGTCTTGAAGGACCCCTCCGGTCTCTATTTCATTCATTACGATATTGAGCCGAGCAGACTGTCTGTCAATCAGTATGATAATCAATATGCTACCAATTTTAAGGTCAATGGCCTGCTGAGCACGATTGATGGGAAAATGGTTTACCAGTTTGAAAAGACTTTTCCGGTGAAATTGACTTCGGCTCAGTTTAAAGAAAGACAGAATCTCCCTCTGGCTATTTATGATGTTGTGCCCTGTGTTCCGGGCGAATATAAATTATCTGTCCTGGTAAAGAATGAGGCTTCGAAAGAATTCACCAGTCTTGAACAGACGATCAGAATTCCAGAAAAAGTTCAGATAGAAATGACCACTCCTATTCTGGCTTACCGTGTTTCTCCCTCAGAATCGACTGAAGGCAAGATCAAGGCCTTCCTGCTGGGAAGTCAGCAGCTTTATCTTCAGGCCAGCCGGGTTTTCACCTCCCGTGACCAACTGGTGGTGGCTCTCCAGATTTTCGGTTTGACACCGGAACTAAAAAATAAAGCCAGTCTTAGATATCAGTTTTTTAAGGAATCGCAGCCTTTCAAGGAAGAAACGTATCCAGTCTCTGAACTGGGCATGTTACCTGACCTCATCAAAGTATTTTCTTTAGCAGATTTTTCTCCAGCTCATTATTTTTTAAACATAACCCTTCTGATTGATGGCCAGGAAAAGTTAACTGTGAAGGACGAGTTCGATCTGACCTATCTTGAAACTTTGCCCCGTCCCTGGGTTCTATCTCGAGTTCTCCCGCCGGCCAGCGATCCCTATTATGGCTGGATCCTAGGCAATCAGCTTTACAATCTTGGGCGCCTGGCTGAGGCCAGGACAGTTCTGGAACCAGCCATGGCCAAAGCTCCTGGCAATCAGGATCTGGCTATGGAACTGGCCAGAGTTTATGTCGGCCTTAAAGATTATGAGAAGGCCGCTAAAATTCTTGACAGTTTCGTTTCGGCTGAACAGGGTGTCCGCTATGAGACTTACTTTGTCGCTGCTCAGGCCTTTTTCAATATCGGTCAATATGAAAAAGCACTGAATATTCTTGACAAAGCTGTTGCCCAGCACGGGACCGATATTCAGCTCCTTGATCTAATCGGTGATTGCTATCTTAAACTGGGTAAAAAAGAAGAGGCTCTGGCCGTGTGGCAAAAATCTCTTGAGATCAATCCTGAGCAACCAGAGGTTAAAAAGAAGATCCAAGCGGTCAGATAAAGACCGACTGCTGATTTTATTTCTTGAGTTGAATGGTGGCGAGGAAGAGGGAAATTCTGGCTACCGGTCAGGTCAGTTAACCATTAATCCAATCAATTAAAATTATGATTTGTGCTGAGCAGGAAAATCTGATATTTTTTTTAACTTAATATCAGAGTCTTTTTATTAATAAAAAACTTTTTTCATATTTTTTTTCAAAAGGAGCTCGAGAATGGTAATACAGGAAAAAATATCGGAAGATTATCAAGGCCAGTCCGTTAGATTTTTCCAGCTGGAAAATGATGAAGGCCTTAAGGCAATCCTGATGAGTTATGGGGCAACACTGGTTTCTCTTTGTGTTCCTGACAGGCAAGGAAAGATCGGAGACGTTGTTCTGGGTTTTGACTCACTCTCTGGTTATCTTGGGCCAAACCCCTATATGGGAGCAACAATCGGACGATATGCCAATAGAATTGCCGGGGGGCGTTTTGTTCTCGAGGGGCGCGAATATCAACTGGCTAAAAATGACGGCCCGAACCACCTCCACGGTGGAATAAGAGGCTTTGACAAAGTCATCTGGCAGGCGGAACCATTCAGTCAGCCTTCAGGGGTAGGCGTCACATTTAGCTATCTCAGTCCTGACGGAGAAGAGGGTTACCCGGGCAACCTGTCCTGCCAGGTTACCTATCTTTTAGCTAACAACTGCCAGCTTGAGATTTCCTATCAGGCTACCACTGACAGGCCAACTCACCTCAATCTGACCAATCATAGCTATTTTAATTTATCAGCGGGGACCAAAGATAATATTCTCGACCACGAGCTTCAAATTCTGGCCTCAGCCTTTACACCCGTGGATGAGACGCTTATTCCTACCGGGGAGATAAAACCCGTCGCCGGTACTCCTTTTGACTTCCGGCAGCCGGTAAGAATAGGCAAAAGAATAGACCAGGTGCCTGGCGGCTATGATCACAATTTTGTTCTGGACAATAAAGGAGAACTGGCTGTCGTGGCCAGAGTTTTTGAACCTGATTCCGGCCGGCAGCTGGAACTCCTGACGACAGAGCCAGGCCTTCAATTTTATTCAGGCAACTTTCTGGATGGAAAAATAAGAGGCAAAGCAGGAAAAACCTATGGGCCAAGGTCAGCCTTCTGTCTGGAGTCACAGCACTTTCCTGATTCGCCCAATAAGCCAAATTTCCCCTCGACTGTCTTGAGACCGGGCGAGGTATTCAGGAGCAGAACAATTTTCAGGTTTTTGAGCCGTTGAAGAATAAATTTATGTCATGTTTTAAGAGGGTTGGCCAGGTAACCTTACTATTAGAAAAAGGGAAAGCAGCCATCAACTGACAGGGCATGTTCAGGGCGGCGGAGAATTTCCAGGAAAACTTCTAAAGCCAGAAAGGGAATGAAAATGATAAGCACTTGTAATGGAATAGGTACTGATTCAGACAAGGGGCAGAAGATGCTAACAATAAAAAAATAATCGTTAAAAAGACGAAAAATGTATTGACAGGGTATCTGATATGTGATATATCAGATATAGGAAGGCAGCAAAAGACATGACCCAGGCCTGCTACGACTCTTATCATAAGGAAAAGGTGGTTTCAGGGCATATTTATTTTTCGGGGTTTGGAGAAAAGAAAGAAGAAACTCGATGAAAGGTATGATCTTTGACCTCAAGCATTATGCCATCCACGATGGGCCAGGGATCAGGATGACAGTCTTTTTTAAGGGTTGTCCGCTACACTGCCTGTGGTGCCATAATCCTGAGGGTATTTCCCCTCATAAAGAGTTGATGCTCATGCCCAATCGTTGTGCCCGCTGCGGTGACTGCGTTCGTAGTTGTAAATTCGGTGCTTTAGCTCAGAAAGAAGATGGAGAAGTGGTAGCAGATCGCTCGCTATGTACGCTTTGTGGTGATTGCGAGCGAGTCTGCCAGCGAGAGGCTATCGCTCTGGTTGGCAGGGAAATGGCGGTTGAAGACATTATAGCTGAGGTCGAAAAGGATCGAATCTTTTTCGATCAATCTGGCGGTGGTGTGACCCTGACCGGCGGGGAACCTCTTTTCCAGCCAGGGCTGGCCGAAGCCCTGATTGATCGGTTGCACCAGATCGGTATTCATGTTGCTCTTGATACTTCGGGTTATGCGCCAGCCGAGACTTTTCTTCGCCTGGCCGGAAAATCTGATCTGGTTCTATTTGACTTGAAATTAATGGACGATAGCCAGCATAAAGAATTTACCGGTATTTCCAACCAGCTCATCCTCAGTAATCTTAAAGCTCTGGACAAAACCGGTAAGCCTATCTGGATTCGATTTCCGCTTATTCCCGGTGTCAATGATAGTCAGGAAAACCTTAAGGCTATGGCCGATTTTTTGCTGGAATTAAAATCGGTTAAGATGCTGAATGTCCTGCCTTACCATAAGGGCGGTGTGGAAAAAGTTCGTCGCCTTGATCAGGGTGACCAGTTTGAAATTTTTGAGCCCCCGACTCAGGCCATGATTGATAATGTCATAAACTATTTCAGGGGCCGGGGCTTGATTGTTAAACAGGGAGGGTAAAAATGAATGAACGAATTAAAAAATTAAGAGAAAGTTCGCTGGAAGCAAAACCAACAGTTTCTTCTGAAAGAGCCAGAATTGTTACCGAGGCTTACCGCCGGCCGGAAGTGGAGCGAGCCCCTATTCCGATTCAGCGGGCGCTGGTCTTTAAAGATTTAATGCAGAAAAAAGCTATTTTCATTGACGATGGCGAATTAATTGTGGGAGAGAGAGGTCCGGCTCATAAGGCTACGCCTACCTATCCCGAAGTTTGCTGCCATTCCCTGGAAGATCTGGAGATTCTTAACTCCAGGCCGAAGACAAACTATGCTGTCGATGAAGAAACTCTCCAGCTTTATCACGACGAAATCATCCCCTTCTGGCGCGGACGTTCGATGCGCGACCGCCTGCTGGCGGCCATGACACCGGAGTGGAAGGACGCTTACGAAGCCGGTATTTTCACCGAATTTATGGAACAGAGAACGCCGGGCCACACTGTCCTTGGTGATAAAATCTATACTAAAGGACTGCTCGATATCAAAAAAGATATAGAAGAGTCGCTGGCCAGGCTTGACTTCTATCATGACCCGGAGGCGCTGGACAAGCAGTATGAGCTCGAAGCGATGGCAATTGCTGCCGATGCTCTGATGCTTTATGCCAGACGCTATGCAGAGCTGGCCAGGTCCATGGCGGCCGCTGAGAAAGATCCTCAGCGGAAAAAAGAACTGGAAAAAATTGCTGAGGTTTGTGACTGGGTTCCGGCTCATGCTCCCCGCGATTTCTGGGAAGCTTTGCAATATTACTGGTTTGTTCATGTTGGTGTTACCACCGAGTACAATACCTGGGATTCCTTTAATCCTGGCCGCCTTGACCAGAATCTATACCCCTTTTATAAAAAGGGACTGGAAGATGGCACTTTGACCAGAGAGTGGGCGAAGGAATTGCTGGAAGCTTTCTGGGTTAAATTTAATAATCAACCAGCGCCACCTAAAGTCGGCGTGACAGCCGAGGAAAGCGGTACTTACACTGATTTTGCTCTGATCAATGTTGGTGGTTTGAAGCCGGATGGCAGCGACGGTGCCAACGAATTATCCTATCTAATTCTGGATGTAATTGAAGAGATGAGACTTCTTCAGCCCAGTTCTATGGTTCAGGTCAGTGCTAAAAATCCTGATTCGCTGCTGCTCCGGGCGTTGAAAATTATCAGAACCGGTTTTGGCCAGCCATCGATTTTTAACACCGATGCTATTGTTCAGGAACTCATGAGACAGGGCAAAGCGGTGGAAGATGCGCGCAAAGGCGGTTCAAGCGGTTGTGTCGAAGCTGGTGCTTTTGGTCGTGAAGCTTATATTCTGACTGGCTATTTTAATATGCCCAAGGTTCTCGAGATTACACTCAATAATGGAGTTGATCCCAGAACCGGGAAAAAGATTGGCCTCGAGACAGGTGATCCGCGGAATTTTGGCAGCTTTGAAGAGCTGATGTCAGCCTTTGAGAAGCAGATGAAACATTTTATTGACATTAAAATCCGCGGCAATAATGTGATCGAAAAGCTTTTTGCCACCTATCTGCCCTCACCCTTCCTCTCACTGTTTATTGATGATTGCGTCACCAAAGGGAAGGACTACCACAATGGCGGCGCCCGTTATAATACACGCTACATTCAGGGCGTCGGCCTGGGTACCATTACCGACATGCTGACCTCACTCAAATATAACGTCTTTGAGCAGAAGCTGGTCACCATGGACGAAATGCTGCGCGCTTTGAGCCAGAATTTCAAAGGTTATGAACGGCTCCGCGACCACCTGATTAATAAGACTCCGAAATTCGGCAACGATGATGATTATGCTGATGAGCAGGCCAGACGGGTTTTCGACCTCTATTTTAATCTGATTGACGGTCGGCCAACGGTCTGTGGTGGAAAGTACAGAATTAACCTTCTACCGACCACCGTTCACGTTTATTTTGGAAAGGTGACCGGAGCTACTCCCGATGGGCGGCTGGCCGGAGAACCAGTTTCAGAAGGAATTTCTCCGGTCCAGGGCATGGATCGAAAAGGACCAACGGCTGTCATTAAATCAGAGGGGAAGCTCGACCATATTAAAACTGGTGGAACACTTCTCAACCAGAAATTCACCCCGCAGCTACTGGCTGACGATGAAGGTCTGGCTAAACTCAAAGACCTGATTCGTTCTTATTTTCGGCTTATGGGCCACCATATACAGTTTAATGTCGTCACAGCTGAGACGCTGCGCGATGCTCAGAAGCACCCGGAGAAATACCGCGACCTGATTGTTAGAGTCGCCGGTTACAGTGATTATTTTGTGGATTGTGCCAAAGAGCTCCAGGACGAAATCATCCGCCGCACCGAGCATCAGAGCTTCTAAATGAGGTTGAACTGATCGGTTTTATTTATCATCGATTAGATAAACAAGGGTGAGCCGGGCTCACCCTTATTTTGCCGGTGGCTGCTCGAGCCTTCCTGCTTTTTCTGAAGGCGATTACCTATTTAGAATGATTCTAATATTAGAATAAGTCTAAATAGGCGACCTGTCCTCTGGCCTTTATCCCCACTTTTGTTATTTACTCCCCGGAAATAAACGAATAAGAAATCAGAAGTTATTGAAGGGTGTCAGGTCGAGATTGACGCCAGGGGATTTTACCTCTTTTTGAGCTATCATATAAATTTCGATCTATCCTATTTCCTGAGAATTAAGCTCTTTTTTCTTCAAAAAAGACTTGGTTTTTGCTGCCATTGATTTTTTAAGCTTATCAGCTGTGTTAATATTTACTCAATGCCAACATTCAGGAGGAAGAAATGTTAACACCGGAACTTTTGGAAAAAGGCCTGGCCTGGCTGCTGACTACCGGACTGAAAATACTGGTAATTATCGGCGTAGCTTTGATTTTGACTCGTATCTCACGGGGGTTGACCAGGCGCCTGGAGAAGATCTTTCTCAAGGGTAAAGAGGATGAGGAATCGCTCAAAAGAGCCAAAACTCTGTCAGGACTGGTCCGGCAATTCCTTAACGGCCTCATTGTGATCATTGCGGTCATGACTGTTCTGGCCGCCCTCGATATCCAGATTGGTCCTCTGCTGGCTACTGCTGGCGTGGCCGGACTGGCCATTAGCTTTGCTGCCCAATCACTCATTAAGGATGTTATCAATGGTTTTTTTATTATCTTCTGGGATCAGATCAGGGTCGGCGATGTAGTGGAAATTGCCGGGCGCAGTGGTGTCGTCAAAGGGCTTAACCTGAAAATGACTGTTCTCCGCAGTCTGGATGGGAATGTTCATTATATTCCTAACAATCTGATTGATACTGTCACCAACATGACTAAAGAATATTCACAATTTGTCTTTGATATCGGCGTCAGTTATTTTGAAGATGTGGACGAAGTCATTAAGACTTTAAAAGAAGTTGATGAGGAACTCCGGTCAGATCCGCAATTCGCTGAAAATATTGTCTCCCCGCTGGAAATTCTGGGCCTCGACCGCTTTGAAGATTCAGCAGTGATAGTCAGGGCGAGGACAACGACCAAACCCAGCAAGCAGTGGGAGGTGGGCCGCGAATTTAACCGCCGGTTAAAGAAAACTTTTGACCGGAAGGGCATAAGTATTCCTTTTCCTCACCTGACCCTGTTCCCGGGCCAGAACAAACAGGGCGAGACCCCTCCTCTCAAGGTTAAGCTGGTTGAAGACAAGGAAGTTATAACTGGAGAAATTAAAAACTGATGCGTTCCTATTTTGAACCAGAGATAAGAAATTTAATCAGCCTGAAGGAGGCCATCCGGGCTATCGAGAAGTCTCTGGCTGCTTACAGCTCGGGCCGGGCGATTTTGCCCGGTGTCATTAACCTTGATTTGCCGGAGTTTGAAGGCGAGGTCCATGTTAAGGCTGCTTACCTTCTGGGCGATAATTATTATGTCATCAAAGTTGCTTCCGGTTTCTATAGAAATCCTCTCCATGGACTTCCGACTGGCGACGGACTGATGCTGGTTTATAAAGCGAGAACAGGCGAGCTGGAGACCATTCTTTTTGACCGCGGGTATTTAACTGATCTAAGGACAGCTGCGGCCGGAGCAGTGGCGGCTAAATATCTGGCTAAAGCAGACATCAACCGGGTGTCAATGATCGGCTCTGGTGTTCAGGCTCGTCTCCAGCTCCAGTCTCTGGCTGAAGTTCGCTCTTTTTCTGAGGTCTTCGTCTGGAGTCGCCAACCGGAGAATGTCGAGCAGTATGTCAAGGATATGGTAGCCGTATTCCCCCGGGTTAAATTTTATCCGTCTCCGACGCCGGAAGAGGCGGTAAAAGAAGCAGATTTAATAATAACCGCCACCCCCAGCCGCCGGCCATTAATCAAAGCTGAGTGGCTAAAAGCGGGAGTTCATATTACAGCTATGGGTTCTGATGGACCGGACAAGCAGGAACTCTATCCAGAGGTCCTGGCCCGGGCCGACTTTATCTTTTGCGATTCGATTAGCCAATGCCGCTTGCTGGGAGAAGTTCATCACGCTCTTCAAGCTGGAGTGATTCCTGAAGACAAAATCAGCGGAGAAATTGGTGAACTGATTCTTGGCCGAAAAACGGGAAGACGCTCGGTCGAAGATATCACTGTGGCTGACCTCACCGGGCTTGGTGTGGAGGATGCAGCCATCGCTGGTTTGTTTCTACGTCTGACCGGGAAAAAACAGGAGAACAAATAACAGGACGAGAGAGGAGCTTTTCTGGCGACAGTTCGGAGACTGCACGACGATAATCCTGTGCCTGGACTATTCAGGCGACTTTTTCTATTAAACTTTTTTCTGTTACCGTAATTATCGGCCGGAAAACATCCACGAGATAAAATCCGTCCTTCAATAAATATAACTCTGACTGACAGGTCGGGCACCAGCCCGAGCAGCTAACCCAGCTCGGAGCCGGGCTCCAGAAGATAAAGAGAGGGATTGACCGCCGAGCTTCAGGTTTTATAAACTAAAGTTGTGGTCGGACGAAATCTTATCAGGGTCGGTGCCACAGCTGTCATAGCTATATTAAAATAATCGCCTTGAGAAAAAATCTGAGATTAAAGCCTGTCAAAAATACCTGATAGATGGGAGAGTTTATTTTCTGGATTATCGAGAAACAGGAGGTTAGGATGAAAAAACTATTCAAGGCCAAAAATATTCTGGCTGTTTTCAGTCTGGTCTTAATTTTCTGGGGAGTATCTTTATCAGTTCGAGCAGATGAGGGCATGTGGCCGCTCAGCGAAATTCAGAAGCTTAATTTACGTGAGAAAGGGCTGAGGATGGATCCCTCTCTTATTTATGATCCAGCCAAACAGAGCTTGCTCTATGCTGTTGTTCAGCTGGGCGCTACCGGCTCATTCATTTCCGAAGAGGGGCTTCTCATCACCAATCATCATGTGGCTTTTGGCTCGGTGCAGGCGGCCAGCACTCCAGAAAAAGATTATCTTAAACACGGTTTTCTGGCCAGGACGAGAACTGAGGAAATTCCAGCAGCCGGTCAGACCGCCCGCATTACCGAATCATTCAAGGATGTCTCAACTGAAGTTCTATCCGTGGTCAAGACGAAAATGAGCCCGGCCGAGAGGACTAAGGCGATTGAGAGAAAAATCAAGCAACTGGTAGCTGCTGCCGAGAAGGCCAATCCAGGCAAGCGAGCTGAAGTGGCCGAAATGTTTCCAGGCAAATCCTATTGGTTGTTTCTTTATACTGATCTTCGGGACATTCGGTTGGTTTATGTACCACCTCTGGCGGTTGGTAATTTTGGCGGGGAAGACGATAACTGGATGTGGCCACGCCAGACCGGTGACTTTACCCTCATGCGGGCCTATGTCGGACCCGACGGGAAGCCAGCTGAATACAGCCCGGATAACGTCCCCTTTCATCCTAAGACCTATTTAAGGATAAATCCAGCCGGGGTCAAAGAAGGAGATTTTGTTTTTCTGCTGGGCTATCCGGGGCGTACTTATCGCCACCTGCCAGCAAGTTACATAGCTTTTGAACAGAATGTCAGGATGCCAGCCGTGGCTAACTGGTATGAATGGCAGATAAACCTGATGGAAGAGATGGGCAAAACCAGCCGCGAGGTAGCTCTCAAGCACGACGCAAGGATCAAAGGCCTGGCCAACACTATGAAAAATTATCGAGGTAAACTGGCCGGGCTCCAGCGCTTGAATTATTTGGCCCAGAAAAAGCAGGAGGAACAGGACCTGAAGGCTTTTATCCAGGCCGATCCGAAGCGTCAGGCTGTTTATGGTGAGGTTTTACCGTCACTGGAAAGAATCTACAAAGAGATGGAACTGGACTATCCCAGAAGCTTTGTCCTGGATAATCTGCGGCGCTCGGTAATTTTATTTCAGAACGCCATGACCGTGGTGGAAGCAACCCATGAACGTCAGAAACCAGACCTGGAAAGAGGTGCTGCATATATGGACAGGAATTTTAACCGGACCAGGCAACGGATAGGTCTGACTCTCAGAGCAAGCTTCTATCTCCCGACGGATCTGGCCATCTTTAAGGAACTTCTAAAAAAAGCTGAGGCCCTTCCTGACCATCAGAAGATTGAAGGACTCAGCCAGTTAATAGTCAGTGGAAATAATCTGGATGAAATCGCGAATAACATCTTTCAAAAGACCAGAATGCAGGATGTAGAGTTTATCAATACTCTCTGGGATAGAAAGCCGGCTGACCTGAAGCAAATTGATGATCCGCTACTGAAGCTGGCCCTGGCCCTTTATCCCGAATACTTGAAAATGGAAGAAGCTAACCGGGCGAGAAAAGGCCAGCTGGATGAGCTGCAGGCCAAGCTGGTTGATATTCGCCAGGAATTCCTGGGCCAGCAGTTTATACCCGATGCCAATGGCACTCTGCGCCTGACCTATGGCCGGGTGGAAGGATATGAACCCAGGGATGCTGTCTTCTATAAGCCATTTAGCACTGTTCAGGGAGTGGTCGAAAAAACTACCGGTCGTGAACCTTATGATACCCCGCCCGCTCTTCTGGAGCTCGTCAAGCAGAAAAAATTCGGGCGCTTTATTAACCCTGAACTCAAAACGGTCTCAGTCTGCCTGCTTTACAGTACAGATACGACCGGTGGCAATTCGGGTAGCCCCATTATCAATGCTGATGGCGAACTGGTTGGAGTCAACTTTGACCGGACGTGGGAAGCAACCATCAACGATTTTACCTGGAGTCATGATTTCAGCCGGTCAATTGGCGTGGATATCAGATATGCTCTGTGGATTCTGCAGGAACTGGGCGGTGCCAGCCACCTGCTGAAAGAGATGGGAATAGAGTAAATCGAAGAGGTATAGGGGCCTGTCAGGGTGCGCCCCCGTCCGTCCTCGCTCCACCCATCCCCCCGTGGGGAACCCCTTCCGCTGCGGGCGGAGCGGAGACACACCCTGCCACCCTGCTTTAATCTAAGTGTCGAATTAGAGGAGAAGAAAGCCTGGCTCAAATTTTTAAAACAATTAAGGACTTAGCAAGCTAATTTGGAAGGTCTGGCTTTAGAAGCTTAGCTTTTATCGGCTGATCTTTTCTATGTGGAAATGGTATAGGGGCCTGTCAGGGCGCGCCCCCGTCCGTCCTCGCTCCACCCATCCCCCCGCGGGGAACCCCTTCCGCTGCGGGCGGAGCGGAGACACACCCTGCCACCCTATCCTATTTAATCTGAAGATTTTTTGTAATTTTAAGAATAGTGCTTTAAAATACTAATATCGGGAAAAAAATTGGGAAAATAAGGAAGGAGGAGGGTAGGAAAATGAAAAAAATAAGTTATCTCAGCCTTGCTGCCATTTTGAGCCTGGGCCTGGTCAGCCCATTATTTCTGGCTTCAGAAGCCGCTGCCCAGGAAGAACGGGAACAGCAGGGGCAAGAAGCGGCTCAGCTCCCTATTTCCTGGGAAAACTGGAATCAGGCCAAGGCCAGTGCTGAAAAGTATGATCTTGAAGGCGATTACACCAGAGCCCTTCAGTATTATCTTGAGTATATTCGTCAGGCTGAAGGGCTGGGCCGTCCGGATATCGTCGCCTGGGGGAAAAACAACGCTGCCTATATGATCATCAAACAGCATAAACAGGATTCGACGACCAATTTAGAACCGGCCAAAAAAATGCTGGAAGAAGGTCTGGCCATAGCCGAAGCTACTGAAGACTGCCGGGCTAAGCTTCAGAGTAATCTGGACTACGTGAAGCTTTTTATAAAAGATTAGAAGGGAAAGGACTTCTTGACTTTAGGGCGGATATAATCGGTCACAGGCAAAGTGATTTCGTCGACAGGCTGGAGCGTCAGGCTGGCTATGATTTTTGAAAAATAGATTTAATTGATAACTCTTAAAATGAAGTGTCGAATGATAAAAAACGTTTTATAAGTTATGTCTGGATGAGGTTAGCCACCTCTGGCTTTTCAGTTTAACTCCGTCTGGAAGATTTGTTCTATGAGGTCGGTTTCTGGCCGAACCGGGCAAGCGTAACAGGTCAGTTGGTTTGCCTGGAGTTACTTCTGCCTCAGGCCGACCGGTGGGGCAAGGCCTTCTCCCCTGAAGTTCGAGCTAAACGTTTATTGCCGAGCGGCTGGTAGCTGATCAGAAACAGATTCTTTGACTGTAATTTTAAATTTTTGCGTTTAATAAATTGATAACTGACAAGTGGAAGATTATCATTTATAATTCGTCTTTAAGTTAGAAAGATATTCGGCTGAAATCAAAAGTCTTAAATCAAACCGGCGGCCGGGCTTAATAGCCGGCCAGATTCGGGACAAAAGAAATTAATTTCAATTCAAGTGGTGAGACGATGAACAGAAGCAGATATTTCCTTTTTATCTTTTCAGGGTTGATTCTTACTGCTATTATTCCCTCCCCGGGTTTTTCTGCCCAGCCAGATTCGGCCATAAAACTGAAGGCAGTTAAGGTCGAAAAGGGGCCTCATCTTGATGGGCTTCTCGCCGATGAAGTCTGGAAACTGGCTGAGCCTTTCTCTGGCTTCAAAATGGTTGAGCCTTCTCCGGGGAATGAACCAACAGAGAAAACCGAGCTAAGAGTACTTTATGACGAAACCAATCTTTATATTGGCATTTATTGTTATGATAGTGAGCCGGGAAAAATTACTGCTAATTCACTTTCCCATGACCAGACGGGTGAAAGCCAGGGAATGTACGGCAACAGACAGGGGACCAGCACCAGTAACGATATTGTCAGGGTTTTAATCGATCCTTTCCTGGACAAGAGGACAGCTTACATTTTTTATATCAATCCGAGAGGGGCCCGCAGCGAAGGCCTGGTCTCGGGGGGCAATGCCAGTTTGAACTGGGATGGCATCTGGGAAGGCCGGGCAAAAATCCTGACCGATGGCTGGTCAGCCGAAATGAAAATTCCCTTTAAAACGATTTCCTTTAAAAAAGACCTGCCAGCCTGGGGTTTGAATGTCGAGCGCTATATTGCCCGCAAGCAGGAGACCGATCGCCTTTCGGGCATTTCCAGGGATGCCAATTTTAATAATCCGATGATGGCTGCTGAGCTCGAAGGGATTTCAGATATTAAGCAGGGACTGGGAATCACCATCCGGCCTTATGGTCTGGTAGCCACCCAGAATCAGCATCGGCCTGAAAACAGCAACTATGACTGGGACTCTCAGGCCGGGGTGGATATTTACAAGAATATCACTCCCAATCTCGTCGCTGCCTTTACCTATAATACTGATTTTGCTGAAACTGAGGTTGATGACCGGCGTCTAAACCTGACCCGCTTCCCGCTATTTTATCCAGAAAAAAGAATGTTTTTCTTAGAGGGTTCAGAAACTTTTAACTTTAGCTCCAGTGTTAGCTTTTATCCCTTTTTCAGCCGGCGGATTGGCCTTTATCAGGGGCAACAGGTGCCAATTGATTTTGGAGCAAAGTTGTATGGGAAAATAGGGAAATTTAATCTGGCTATGCTTGATATGGAGATGGAAGAATCTGGCCCGCTGCCCCGAACTAATCTGTTCGCTGGACGGGTTACTTATGACTTTCTGGAAGAAAGCAAAATCGGAATAATTTTTACCAACGGCAGCCCCACCGGAGATAATAATAGCCTGATTGGTTTCGATATAAATTATGCCACCTCACGCTTTGCCGGCAGCAAAAATCTCTGGCTGGCTGCCTGGGCTGCTTATAACTGGAACGATGAACCAGGCCGCCACCATGGGTTTGGCTTCCGGGCAAATTATCCCAATGATCTTATTAACATCGAATCCACCTATGCTTACTACGGAGAAGCTCTTGACCCCGGTGTTGGTTACATGATGAGACCGGCCATCCAGACTTTTTATTTGCAGTTAGGGTACAATCCGCGTCCACAGCGGGGCTGGCTCGATCGAGTAATCAGGCAGTTTTTCTTTCAGGCCAGCGGTGATTTCTACTGGAAACTGGACGGCAGTCTGGAAACCAGCCGTCTGACCTTTACACCTTTAAGCTTTAGGACTGAGGCTGGCGAAAAATTTACAGCCAATGTCGTGGTCAACAAGGATGTCTTGCCCTACGATTTTGAAGTGGCGCCGGGAACGATTCTGGCAGCCGGGCCTTACAACTTTACCAACGCCAGATTAAGCTTTAATACCGCTTCCCATCGGCCGGTATCATTAAACCTTAGCTATACTGTTGGGCAGTTTTACTCAGGCCATTATGGTGATTTTTCGGCTGGGCTGACCTATCACTGGCGCGGCAATATTGATACGTCTTTTAATACTGAAATTGTCAGGGGAACTCTGCCTGAAGGTAAAATAGATGAAAATGTTTATCAGTTCAAGCTGGATTTTTATTTTTCACCTGATCTGGGATTTATGAATTATCTTCAGTACGATAGCGTCTCGCATCTTCTGGGTTGGAGTGCCCGCTTCCGCTGGGAAGTTAAGCCGGGCAATTTTATTTATTTAATTTACAACAGTAACTGGGAAAAAAGATGGGATCCAAACAGCCGCTTTTATGCCGCTGGTGACCGGGGCGTCTTTAAAATCACCCTCTCCATCAGGCCTTAGTTGAAGTAAACCATAAGACGCGCTGTCGCAGTCTTTATCGCTGTCGGGGCTGGAACGAACGGAAAGTCAAAAATTATTTTTTCTTGGTTGTTTTTTTGGCTTTGGCTGCAGTCTCAGCTTTACTCTTGCGCTTCATATCAGCTGCGTGGGCTCGCTTATAAGTCTGGATGTCCACAAAGCGACCTTTTTCATCGCGTACCGCATAAAGTTTAGTTCCCTTAACACTACGATGAGTTGTTCTCTTCATGCTCACCATCCTCCTTTTAAGTTTTATTTAATTTATAGCCAGCCGCCTGACGATCGGCGCTGACCTTGTTCCTGCCCAGAGCACTGTTGACCAGTTGGATGATCAAGTCGGTGATGATGTGAATCATGCCTTCCTTAAACTGGAAAGACGGTTTCTGGCCAGCACTTATGCCTCAAATTAAAATCCTTAAGATTAGTCAGCCCTGTTTAGCAACCTTAAGATTAGCCTGGCAGGGACGATTGACCGTCAGCAGGTTTTTTGCGCCAAGGCACATTACTTTGATGTTACCCTTCTCCCATTTCTGAGAGTATAACTTTAAGAAGATAACTGTCAAGGAAATAATGTTCTGAATGAAAAGATCAGGAAAGACTGAAATTGGAATAAAAATACTACCCGGTTATTAAAAAATAAAAGCGGCCTGGTCAGAAACCTGGCTCCAGGTTGCCTGAGGCCAGATGCCAGACAGGCAACCAGAGAAGGCCAGACCAGATTAGAGCCAGGTCTTTTTTCTTTGGTCTCAGGGCAACGGTTTCCAGCTGTTCGCCGGCTGGATCGTAGAGGCTGACTATTTGGTCTGCTTCTCGCTGGAGTTCTTTTTCTATCTCTTCCAGTCTGGCTCGAGTTAGTTCCACCTGTTCTTGAGCTCTCTTTATATCCATTTTTTCGTAATAAGCCCGGCTGGCGCTCCTGGCAGTGGTCGTAGCCCGGCCTACTTGATAGGATTTACGGCCGAGAATCGCTCCGAAAATAGTGGCCCCGGCTGAGATGGCGCTCTGAGCAACCTTCTCTTTATATTGTTCCTCTTCTCTCTGCAGGCGCTGCTGAGCAGTCAAATACTGCTTCTCCAGCCTGCTAATTTTGGAAGCATATTTTTGCCTCAATTTGTCGAGAGCCTCATCCCGTTTTTCCCGGGCCAGCTGGGTTAATCTGATCCGGAAATCTGTCTCTGATTCACCTGGTTTGGACATCGCCTTAAAGAAGTTGCTTTTCCAGAGTGTAAGCTGATAATTTCTGACCAGGTAATCAAGATAACCATTTCCAGCTGACTTTAAAAGCGAAAGAGAACGAGACGGTAGGGAAAGGAAGCTGGCTCCAGCTGCTGGTTCCCGATCAAGAGCTTCAAATCTATAGGGTAGAGGAAGAGATTTATCCCAGAGTAAACCCATAACTTCGTCAGTCAGTTCAACGTAATTAGCCACCTCTGAAACCTGAGAAATTCCCAACCGGTTATCATAGATAGCCACCTGTCCAAAAGCAGCTATAGCTGGATGGTAAGTCAGATTAGCAGGCGATGAGACGCGATGCCGAACAGGCAAATAAAGCTCCGGCACATCAGGCGGTAGAGAGGGTTTCAACTGGTTGAGCCTGGTGGCTGTTGAGCTCACTATCTTTTTAGCAATTTCTTTTTCAGCGGCAAAAACTCCAGAGTCAGTGGCCTGGGTCTTTTTATCCTTCATAACTTCCATAATTTGCTGCCTGGTCAGCGGACCGCGCAGGTAGGAAAGAGTCCATCTGGTCGTCATCAAGACCGGTCTGTCTTCGTGCACGTTATGCAAGAGAAAGACCCGGCTTTTCAAGCGGCTGATCTGGTCGGAGACCTGATCCATATTCAGGCCGCTGGCTACACCCGATAATCCCTGGAGCAGGCGGTTCTTGTCCTGTTCAGTCTGGAGCCGTCCAATAAACCAGGTTCCAGCGTTAGCCAGGCCTTTATAGTCAAGGTCAACCGGGTTCTGAGTAGTCAGAACTAAACCGAGCCCAAAAGCCCTGGCCTGTTTGAGCAGAGTCAACAGAGGCCTTTTGGCTGGCGGCTCGCTAACTGGCGGGAAAAATCCGAAGATTTCATCCATATAAAATATAGCCCGGAGAGAGGAAGTCCCTGGCTGCTGCCTGACCCAGCCCAGGAGCTGATTAAGAAGTAAAGTCACAAAAAACATTCTCTGGGCTTCCGGCAGGTGAGCAATGGAGATGATACTGAGCCGCGGTTTACCGGCCGGTGTATAGAGAAGAGAACCAATATCAAGAGGATCACCGGTCAGCCAGGATTCAAAGCCCGGGGCGGCCAGAAGATTATTTAACATCATGGCCAGCTTAAAACGGTCTGCGGCCGGATAAAATGAATCCAGTTCAAAAACACCGATTCGCTTTAAAGGCGGATTCTGAATTTGCTGGATGAGAGAAGGCAGATCCAATCCCTGACCGGCTTTCCAGGCAGAATGAAGCAGGTTGGAAAGCAGAATGTGCTCACGGCTCTGAAGAGGATCGGCCTCTAGGCCTAATAACCCGAGAAGGCCCGAGACAGTAGTAGAAACATTTTCGCTGAGAGCTTCTGGATCATCGAGTATGGCTGGCGGCGGGACATCAAATGATTTGAGGATAGATAAAGGTAGACCAGCCTGACTCCCAGGGGTATAGATGGAGATATCAACCGCTTCCAGGAGCCTTCTGATTCGCCCCTGATCCTGGTCCCATTCAGTCAGTCCCTTTTTCCACAATTCGGCTTGCTGGCGGGCGTATTCATCGGCGGTAAGGCTTTTTCGGCCCGCTTCTTCTTCATCAATCCAGGGACGGAAGTCTTCAGGCTTGAGATCAGGGAAAAGAAGCTTGAGATTACCCAGGTCACCTTTGGGGTCAACAATGATGGCCGGGATGCCATCCAGCCCGGCCTCTTCCAGCAGGCCAACACACAAGCCGGTTTTGCCACTGCCCGTCATGCCGACGCAGACGGCATGAGTAACTAGATCTTTGGAATCATAAAGAAGATAACCGGGCTTGATGGCCAGGTTATCCGGATCAACTTCTTTTCCAAGATAAAAAAGACCCAGCTTTTCATAAACAGGATTCATTTCAGGACTCCTTGGTTTGGAATAAAAATGAGCAAACCCTTACTTTCCCTCTGATTATGGATTATAAATCAGATGAATTATAACTTATCTGGTCGTCCTGTATAAAACATTTAAATAACCAGGTCAGTATTTTTTCACTTTCCTCTGGGCTGGAACCGGACGCGTAGCCATAACGTTGGGTTTGATTTCTTTGACCATGCCCTTTTTCAACATATCGACCGTAGTCATAATTTCTGGCAGGTAATCGTTTTCGATGGGTCCGATGGCTGCCGGAAATGAGGCTTGTATCAGAACTATCAGGGGGGCAGGTTGAGTGCCCCCCGATTCAAAAATTCAAATCATTCAGAAAGGATTCTCGGTAAGGTAAGGCAGGCTGGCTGGCTGATTGTAATAAACTTCTTTTATACCCAACATTCTCAGCAGAGCAAATAAAGCGCGGCCGGCGGCTTTAAAACCGACAGCCGTATGATGAGGAAATCTTTTCTCAATTAAAACGTGACGGTAGAAACGGCCCATGTCTTTAATGGCAAAAACGCCAATGCTGCCAAAAGACTGAGGTTCAACATCCAGTACTTCTCCTTGAGCCAGATAGGACCGTAGCTGGGTCTCAGCTGTTCCCTGCAGCCGGAAGAGGGTTACCTGGCCTGGCTTGATCCGGCCTTCAATTGTCCCGCGAGTAATTTCCGGCTTTTTTTCTGGCTCGAGCAGACGATGCATGATCAGCTGATAGCCGATCGTCGGTTGAAGCAGACAGCAGGAAGCTGTATTGCCGCAGTGAAAGCCCATAAAGAGATCAGTCTGCTTATAGTCGCCAATTTTGTTTTTGTTCTTTTCGTACATATCATGCGGCACGGTGTTATTGATATCAAGAAGAGTCGCCGGCATCTCCGTCACACAGCTCAGCAGGTATTCACTCAGCGCACCGTAAATATCAACCTCGCAAGCGACGGGAATCCCACGGCTGGCCAGCCGCGAGTTGACATAGCAGGGGACAAAGCCGAAATAGGGTTCAAATGAAGGCCAGCATTTATTGGCGAAAACACCGTATTTTTCGGCGCCGAGGTTTTTTTCCATAAAATTGAGTAAAGCCACTTCATATTGAGCCAGCTTGTCCAGAAGCTCGGGGTAATTATTGCCCGCGCCAAGTTCTCTGGCCATATCTGCCGCTACGGCTTTTATCTCGGGTGAGCCGGCGGCCTTCAGATAAATATCATAAAGATCGAGCTCAGAGTTTTCCATAATCTCCACACCGAGATCAAAAAGTGGTTTAATCGGCGCATTGCAGGCATAAAAATCCTGCGGACGTGGTCCAAAAGAAAAAATCTTAAGATTTTTTAAACCCAGCCAGGCCCGGGCGACAGGCACGAACTCTTCGATCATTCTGGCCACCTCGTCAGCTGTTCCTACCGGATATTCCGGGATATGGACTTTTAATTGCCGTAACCCGACGCTGTAAGAAGCATTGAGCATTCCGCAATAAGCATCACCACGACCATCATAAAGATCAGAACCGGTTTCCTCGGCGGCGGCGGCCAGCATGACCGGACCGGCAAACTTCTGGGCAACCATTGTAGTTGGTCCTTCCGGCCCGAAATTTCCCAGATAAATGGCTAAAGCATTAACTCCTTTTTGTTTGATTTCTTCCAGCGCTTTAAGACCATCCTTTTCATTCTCGATGATCGTTTCCAGTTCGATTACTGGCAGGTTCAGTTTTTGACAGGCAGCTGCTACGGCCTGTCTTCTCCGCCTCGATAACCCAATGGGAAAGCAATCGCGGCTTACGGCCAGTAAGCCGATTTTAACTTCAGGGATGTTTTTTTGATCAAACATCTTACTTCTCCTTTCTCTGTCCATAATAGGCCTTCGGGCCATGTTTTCTCTCAAAATGTTTTTTAATTAAATAGTCTTTAAGTTCAGAGGTTTCAGGCTTGATCAGCCTGGTCAGAAGGGCCATCCTGGCAATTTTTTCCAGGTGCAGCAGATTATCAACAGCCGCCGCGGCCGACTGGCCCCAGGCAAAAGGACCATGGCCGTTGACCAGGCAGGCTGGAAAATGAGCTGCGTCGAGGTGCTCGAACCTTTCGACGATGACTTTGCCTGTATTGAGTTCATAATCGCCCTCGACTTCTTCTTTGGTTAACTCTCGTGTCACCGGCACTGCTCCCGGGCAGAAATCTGCCTGGGTTGTTCCCAGTATCGGTATTTCCACCCCGGCCTGGGCAAAAGAAGTCGCCCAATCACTGTGCGCATGAGCAATCCCGCTAATTGCTGGCCAGGCCCGATAAAGATAAAGATGAGTTGGTGTGTCGGAAGAGGGAAGCCATCGGCCTTCGACTACCTGGCCATCGAGGCTTAAGACCACCATATCTTCCGGCGACATCTGTTGATAATCAATGCCGCTGGGTTTAATGGCTATAACTCCTTTTTCCCGATCGACCTGGCTGACATTACCAAAGGTCAAAATAACCAGCCCGTAGTTGACCAGCTGGAGATTGGCCTCCCAGACCGTTTTTTTTAATTCTTCATACATCTTCCCCTTCCTTCTGTTTAATTTTTCCTTTTAACATTTTTCCTGTTGCCGGCTTCAAGCTGTCGTGCTTTCTCCAGCTGGCGGTCGCGAATAGCAAGCAGATCTTTCATCAGATGATAGAGATTCCCTGACCAGCTTCTGGTGCCAAAAGCATCATGGAGCTCACGGTAGAGTGGGTAAAGCTCGGCATAGACCTGGTGGTAATCCTTCCGTGGTTTGAAGCTAATGGGTTTCAGACCACACATGGCTTTTTGAGCCTGTTTGAAATTTTCATAGCCACCTGCTTTTTTACCGGCTGCCACCGCTCCAGCCATGGCTGACCCCAGGGCGCAGGTCTGGGAGGAACGAGCGATTTTCATCTCGAGGCCAAAAACATCGGCATAAATCTGCATGACCAGAGGATTTTTCTCGGCAATACCGCCGCAGTTGATAACTTCTTTTATCTTAACGCCATATTCATCAAATCTTTTAATGATAGTTAAGGCACCAAAAGCTGTGCCCTCAATTAAAGCCAGATATATTTCCTCCGGCCTGGTATGAAGGGTTTGGCCGACGAGAAGTCCCGTTAATCTTTGATCGACCAGCACCGTCCTGTTCCCGTTATTCCAGTCGAGGGCCAGAAGACCTGATTCTCCGGGGAGAAGGCGTGAAGCCCTTTGCGTCAGCTCTTCATGACTTCCCTTCTTTGGCCCCCCGGGCTGAAGATAATTGACGAACCAGTTAAAAATATCGCCAACCGCTGATTGCCCTGCTTCCAGCCCGAAATAACCAGGCAGGACCGAGCCGTCAACAATGCCGCAGAGGCCAGGAATATCAGGCAACGGCTGGCTATTTGGCCAGACGGTAATATCGCAGGTGCTCGTGCCGATAATTTTGACCAGTTTGCCCGGGGCGACTCCTGCTCCGATGGCACCTAGATGGGCATCAAAGGCACCAACCGCCACTGGAATTCCAGGCGGAAGGCCCAGGGCTTTGGCCCAAGAGGCGGTAAGATAGCCGGCCGGCTGGTCAGAGGTATAAGTCTTGTCGTAAAGGCGATCGCGCAGTTCGGCCAGGGCAGGATCAAGCTTGCTCAAAAAGTCTCTGGCCGGTAGCCCTCCCCAGTCCTCGTTAAACATAGCTTTATGGCCGGCGGCGCAGCGGCTGCGCTTCATTTTCTCCGGCTGAAGCGTACCGGTAATTAAGGCTGGAATAAAGTCGGCCAGCTCCACCCAGCTCCAGGCAGCAGCAAAGACTTTCGGATCAACGCGCCGGCAATGGAGTATTTTACTGAAAAACCATTCGGAAGAATAAACGCCGCCGCATTTGGCCAGGTATTCAGGGTGTTCTTTAGCGGCCAGTTCGGTGATTTCCTGAGCTTCAGCAAAAGCGGTATGATCTTTCCACAGCCAGGCCTGAGCATTGAGGTTTTCTTTGAATTCATCATGAAAGGCAAGCGGCAGGCCGTTTTTATCCACAGGAAGGGGCGTTGAACCGGTGGAATCAACACCCACTCCGATAATCTCGTCAGGTCTGAAGCTTTGATCAGCTTTCCTGGCCAGACGGAGAGCTTTCTTGATCACCGCGGCCATGGACTCGACATAATCAGCGGGATTCTGACGGGCCAGTTCCGGGTCTTTCGGATCGAGCAGAATGCCGGCCTCACCGGATGGATAATTAGCCACGGCCGTGCTGATCTCTTCGCCGCTGGCCACATCCACAATTAAGGCCCGGACAGAATTGGTCCCAAAATCCAGGCCCAGGGAGCAGAGTCTGGTTTTCTGGCTCATCTTTACTCCTCCTCTTTTTTTCATCACTTAAATTCTTGTTTTTTAAGAAAAACATTTTTGACTGATAGTAAAAAACATTCAGCTTTGTGTCTGCTTAACCTTTTAAAAAAATGCTTGACAACTTCATCTTTCGTATTATATAAAATATATGTGTTAACGTTAACAATTATTTTTTAATATTTTTTTTTCTGAGTTGATGTTATCGTTAACACAGCCCGGTAATACGAAGCTTTTTGGCAGGTGAGAGGGAACATGAGGCCAAGCTGGTGTCGGTGCCAGACGAAAAATCTACCCTTTCCTGATTTTAATCTAGCTAGTTTCAAACTATTTATACCCAATAGGCAAGTCGGCAATTCAAAATTCTTAATAGGAGGCTTAACGTGAGCAAAGGAGAGCATTTTCTCCTTCTGGTTCTCGTCTTTTTACTTTCCTTCTCTGTCCTCCAGGCTCAAATTACCCGTCAGACGGGAATGATTCGAGGTGTGGTCAAAGATAACAACGGACTACCGTTGCCAGGCGTGACCATCACCCTGTCAGGACCCAGCATGATGGGTAAGGCAACGGATGTCAGCCGTGAGGATGGAACCTTTCGTTTCCCAGCCGTTCCGCCAGGAAGTTATACCCTGACGGCTGAGCTGCAGGGCTTTAAATCTGTGACAATGACGGAAGTCATTGTTCGGGTTGGCTTAACAGTAACTCTTGACCTCAAAATGGAACCATCGCCACTTGAGGAACAGGTCACAGTCGTAGCTAAAGCTCCAGAGATCGATGTGCAGAAAACCAAGGTGACCACAGCTGTTACTTCTGAACAAATTTCCCGATTACCTCTCAATAGAAGCCTGACCAGCGTCTTGAACCTTGTCCCGGCTACAGTTGGTACCCTTTCTACTTACTCTGGCAGCGTCCATGGTACTGACTGGAATGGTGTAACTTATGAAGTTGATGGTATCAATGCCAACTGCCCGACAACCGGTGGAGCTTTTGGTACACCTCAGTTTGATGCCATAGAAGAAATCGAAGTGGTAACTGGCGCTTTGCCCGCTCAGGTTGGTACGACCGGTGGAGCTTTCGTCAACATTGTTACCAAGTCAGGCGGTAATACCTTCTCAGGCCAAGCTCAGGTTTATTACACCAATGATGATCTGGCCCAGGTGCTGTTCCCTGATGAGCAGCTGAAGTCGATGAAGATCGGCAAGCCGAGTTTCAGCCTCTATAACGTTGATACGTCGGCTATGCTGGGTGGCCCGATTGTCAAAGATAAACTCTGGTTCTTTACTGATTTTGCCTTCACCAAATCCAGCACCTGGAGTCCCTTCCGACCGACCACCATTCTTGGTACCTACTACGATCAATACAAAGTGCCAAACCAGAATATCAGAGGCAATATCAAGCTGACGACTGAATTTTCCAAGAAATTGAGATTTTATACCTATTTTTCTGTTAGCCAGGGTAAGAGTATGTATGAAGCCTGGTCTAACAAAACTGAAGATAGCACCTTTAATTCGAAAACCACCCAATATGTGGGCACAGCCAATCTGACCTGGATTCCCAATGCCGATTCTTTCATTGATTTCAGAATCAACCTCAATCATCTGGACTTTCCTATCACCGCCAGAAATGGTTCTGATCATATTGGCTATCAGGATGGATATACCGGTTACATCTGGGGTGGTATTCAGTCCTGGGAAAGCTTTATGACCAGACATACCAGCCAGGCTTCTGCTCGTGGCACTCATTTTCAGGATGACTTTCTGGGCGGAGATCATGAAATGGGGGCGGGTATTGAATTCCAGTACGGTTTTGACCGCTATGCTTATGCCCGCCGGCAGCCAATGGAATGGTTCTACTGGGATGGCAATCCTTACTACTGGCGTGGCCGCTATGGGACGACTGGCCCGACTGAATTTGGCGATGGCCTTCTGTCTTTTACCAACTGCGGCTCCGGCAAAGGCGACAGTGTGAAGGATCTATACGAGTACAGAATAGGCGGTTACCTGCAGGATAACTGGACGATCAAAAACCGGCTGACTCTGAATTTGGGTTTAAGAATTGACTATTATAATGGCTGGGGTGGTAAAGCCCGAACCACCGGCACGAGCGGTCTGGCCTATGAGATAGGTGAAACTCTGGCCAGTCAGGTTGGATTTAATCCTTTTGGTCCCTTTGAAGTGCCTGAAATTAAGGATGTTCTGTCTTTTACCAGCATTTCCCCACGAATTGGCTTGAGCTATGACATATTTGGCAATGGCAAGACTGCCTTAAAATTGTCCTATGCCCGCTACTCTGAACAGGTACCGGTGATGTGGTTCTCAGAAGTTTCGCCATCAGTTATGGGCCAGTATGAATTTAACTGGTGGGATGATAATGGCAATGGCCAGCCTGATTCTCCTGGAATCGATCATTATCAATATCGCTGGAGTCTGGGCGATTTTAAGCTGCCAGATCCTGATTATCTGAGAAAAATGGTTGATCCTGATCTTCATGCTCCTGTTCACGATGAATTTACCGCTGGTATTGAACATCAATTATTTAAAGATTTTGCAGTCAAATTGACCTATGTCCATAAGAAAAAGACTGACTTTTTTGGCTGGGGCAAATATGATTTAGCCACTGAACAGTACTGGTATACTCTGGAACAGGCTCCCAATTGGTACGTTCCTTTTACCACCACTGTGCCTGCTTACGGAGCTTTCCCGGAGCAGACAGTCACCGTTTATTTTATGAGTGCTGATTCTCCTTACGAAAGCATGGTTTATATCAAGACCAACTTCCCTGAAGCTTACACCAAATATGATGGCCTGGAATTAAGCTTTGATAAGAGATTCAACAATGGCTGGTCTCTGGGTGGTTCGGCTACTTTTTCCAAAACAACTACTTTTACCTTGGGTGATAGCCCGAACGATTTTGTTAACACTCCCGGACGCGATAGTTATGATGTGCCGTTTATATTCAAACTCTATGGCACTTTCGATTTACCCTATGGCTTTGTGACTTCTTTCTTCCTGAATTATCGGGTTGGCTATCCCTGGGGAAGAGGTGTCAGCATTGTTCCGCCTGATGATTGGGCAGAAGCTAATAACATTGTTCCCTGGTCAGTCTGGGTCATGCTGGAACCAAATGGCACAAGGAGAGAACAGGATTTTACCAATCTTGATTTCCATCTGGAAAAAGAGTTCAAGCTCCCCTTTGGTACTCTTGGTGCATTTGTCGATATTTACAACCTGTTTGGCAACCGATATGTCAACTATGGTCTTAACCCGATCAGCGAATGGTTCCCTGTAGCTGAGGGCACCAATCAGGGCACCTATACTATGGATTACAATTACGGACGGGTAACCAGTATTTCCGCTACCAGGATTTTCAAGTTCTCCATCAGATACAAGTTCTAAACTTATAGCTCCTTTGGTAAATACTTTTAGCGGGGGAAGAGCCGGCCTCTTCCCCCTTTTTTTTGGACCAGGCAAGCCAACCGCTTGTCTGGTGGGCAGGCTTGAAAGCCTCACCTGATAAAGAGTCAGGAAATTGTTATTTTAAAATTATCAAAAAAAGTTTATAAGAAATAGTACCTGAAATTCTTATTTTTCTATCTAAAGGCAAGGAGGCCTCTAATGATAAAAGAAGTGTCCGGAAGGCCCCAAAACTCCTGTTTTTTGGTTGTTTTCTTAATCCTTATTGGGTCTTTTTTTTCTTTTCTTCAGGCAGAAACGGTTAGAGTTAGACCAGATCAGATACTTCAGAGTTTTACTTTTCGGAATATCGGGCCGTTCCGGGCTGGTTCCTGGGTAACCTGTTTTGCTGTCCCGGATTATCCAGAGCAAGCTCATCTTTATACTTTTTATGTAGGCACAAGAAATGGTGGGGTCTGGAAAACGACCAATAATGGAACAACCTTTGAACCGATATTTGATACAGAGAGTTATCTTTCTATTGGTGCCATAGCCCTGGCGCCATCGAATCCAGACCTGGTCTGGGCCGGAACAGGTGAAGCTTACTGTACCCGCAGCTCAAACAGCGGCAGCGGTGTCTTTCGGTCTGAAGACGGGGGCAAAACCTGGAAGAATATGGGGCTCACCGATTCTCATCATATCTCTAAGATAATTGTTCATCCCAAAAATTCCGATATCGTCTATGTGGCTTCAATGGGGCATCTCTTTACGAATAATGCCGAGCGGGGCGTATTCAAAACAACCGATGGAGGTAAGACCTGGAACAAAGTCTTTTATCTCAATGATAAAATCGGCGTCATTGATCTGGTGATTGATCCAGGTCACCCGGATATTCTTTATGCTGCTGCTTATGAAAAAGTCAGACTGCCGTGGCACTATGAAGCAGGAGGTGAAGGTAGCGCTATTTACAAAACGACTGACGGAGGTCAGAACTGGAAAAAACTCACCGCTGGCCTGCCTTCGGGGAAAATTGGCCGGATTGGTCTGGATATCTACCGACGTAATCCTCAAATCCTTTATGCTGTTTATGAAAATCTTAATCTGAGGCTGCCAGGACCGGAGGAAGTGGAAGCAGCCAGAAAAGCAGGAAAAATGGCTCAGCCAGTGCCGGTGGGTGGTGAGGTTTATAGAAGTGATAACGGCGGTGAGAGCTGGAAGAAAGTAAATACGGGAAAAGAACCTCTGGCCAGTAAGGCTCCCTATTCGTTTAATCAAATCTATGTTGACCCAAATAACGACCAGAATGTCTTCGTGACCGGGGTTACCCTGGCCAGCTCTGTAGATGGAGGGCGAACCTGGCGGGACGCTGACTGGCCCAGCACTGTTCTTTTCAGCCGGGCCTTTGGTGATGTCAGGACCTTCTGGATCGATCCGGAAAACTCCAGAAGAATGTTATTTGGCAGCGATGGTGGAGTCTATATAACTTATGATGGCGGCCTAACCTGCCACCATCTTTATAATTTGCCTCTGGGCGAAATCTATGCCCTCGGCGTTGATATGGACGAACCATATAACATTTATGCAGGACTACAGGATCATGATTCCTGGAAAGGGCCATCTAACTCCTGGTCAGGGGCAGTTAACCTGGCAGATTGGGTGACTGTCGGCGGTGGAGATGGCATGTATAATGTAGTTGATCCGGCGGATAGCCGCTGGGCTTATAATAACTCCCAGTTTGGAGGCTTCGGCCGGGTTGATCAAAAAACCGGGGTCAGAAAGAATATCCAGCCGATTAGAGAGGCAGGGAAGGAACCCTACCGTTTTAACTGGACACCTCCCATCCATCTTTCACCACATAATGGAGCAATAGTCTATATCGGTGCTCAGTATCTGCTCAGGTCGCTTGATCGAGGCGACCACTGGGAGGAGATAAGCCCTGATTTGACCACTAATGACAGAAGCCGGCAGGAGGGAGCCGGGGGTATTACCTTTTGCACCATTACTTCGATCTCTGAATCGCCAGTTAAGCCGGGTGTGATCTGGGTCGGAACTGATGATGGAAAAGTTCAAGTAACGACTAACGGCGGAGCAACTTGGGCAGATTGTACAGCAGCGGTAGCCAGGGCCGGAGGACCTGCAGAAGTCTGGGTGAGCCGGGTATTAGCATCGCCTCATGAGTCGGGAACCGCCTTTGTAGCCAAAAGCGGTTTCAGACAGGATAATTTCAAGCCTTATCTTTATAAGACGACGGATTTTGGCCGGACCTGGTTTTCCATTTCTGCCAATCTTCCCGATTATCCAATAAATGTAATTGTCCAGGATGCCGGCAATCCGCAGCTGTTATTTGCTGGTACCGATCATGGGCTCTTTATCTCTCTTAACGGCGGTGGTGAGTGGCATGAATTCCAGAACAATATGCCCAGGGTAAAGGTTAATGATCTCGTTATTCATCCCCGCGAAAGCGATCTGGTAGTAGGTACTTATGGGCGCGGCCTATGGATAACCAATATCTGGCCGCTCAGAGAATTGAGCCAGGAAGTCTTGAATTCTGATGTATTTCTGTTTTCGATCAGGCCGGCTGTACAGAAGCAATATCCTGTCTTCGGTAACTATGAACTTCAAGGTGACAGCCACTTGCTAACACCTAACGAACCAGAGGAAATGGCGATTTTTTATTATTTAAAGGATGATTTAAAAGACAAACCAATAGTGAAAATTTATGACGAATCAGGCCTCCTTCTCAAGCAGTTGGAAGGCAAAAAAGAAGCAGGATTGCATCGCCTTGGCTGGGAGATGAGAAAAGAAAGTCAGGGAAGAAGACGCAGCCAGCTGGTGTCCCCTGGCAAATATAAAATAGTTCTGGAAGCAGGCGAAACCAGATTAGAGCAAACGGGTCTCATCAGAAAACGCCTGGGCTGGTCGCTTGAGTCCCGGTCAGTAGTCTTAACGGAGTCTTGATTCGGGTCAAGGGAAAACAATTGATCAGGAATATTCATCCAAACCTTTTTTATTTGAGCCTAAAAAAAGCGAAAAATAAAAGGGGCACCCCTTGGTGGGTGCCCTTTCTATTCAGGGGGATGGTGAGGGGAAAGAGGTTTATAAAAGAGGGAGGGTTATTTCCTGTCCCTTATCTTTATGTTCGGACCGACTTTTCATTGGAGCTTAAAAATAAATAACATAATTCACGTGAAATGTCAAATATAATATATTAGATATCTACTTAAGTTTTCAGGAGGTCACGATGCTAAAGAAAAAAAAGAAAAATGGGGTGCTTATCGCCCTGGGGATTTTATTACTGTCAGGACTCAGCTGGCTTCTGGCCCAAAGTTCGGCAGTTAAGAAAGATTATGTAATCAAGCCCACACGGCTGGCGGCGGTTAGTTTTCAAGATAGTTTCTGGCAGAAAAGAATTGACGCAGATGTTAATGTGACCATTCCCCATGTGTTCAAGCAGTTAGAACAGACAGGCCGGCTCAAGAATTTTGAACTGGCCAGCCCGCAGGGACAGGGTGATTTTTGTTCAAACTACCCTTTTGACGATTCTGATGTTTATAAAGCCATTGAAGCCGCTTCCTACAGCCTGATGCTTCATCCTGACCCCGAACTGGTTAAATATCTGGACAAGGTAATTTCTAAGATTGCCGCGGCTCAGGAGAAGGATGGTTATATCTATACAGCCAGGGCTATTAAAGATAAGGGCGGGAAAATCCCTTATAAGGATTGGGTAGCTTCTAAAAGATGGGAAAATGAAGAAAGTTCTCATGAGCTTTATAACCTTGGCCACCTTTATGAAGCGGCGGTTGCCCATTATCAGGCCACTGGCAAGAAAAACCTGCTGAATATAGCTCTCAAAAGTGCCGAGCTGGTTTTGAAGGAGTTCGGCCCGGGGAAATTAATGGTTCCTCCTGGCCATCAGGAAATAGAGATCGGATTAATAAAGCTTTACCGGCTGACCGGTGAGAAAAAATATCTTGACCAGGCGAAATTTTTCCTGGATCAGCGTGGTAACAGCCAGGGACATAAGCTTTATGGCTTTTATTCGCAGGATCATTTACCTGTTACCCAGCAGACTGAGGCCGTTGGTCATGCTGTCCGGGCGGCATATATGTATTCCGCCATGGCTGATGTAGCGGCTTTAACTGGCGATGAAGCTTATCAGCAAGCTTTGAACAAACTCTGGGAGGATGTTGTTTTCAGAAAAATGTATTTGACCGGCGGGATCGGTTCGACCGGTGCCTGGGAAGGTTTTGGCCCGGCTTATAACCTGCCCAATGCTTCCGCTTATTGTGAAACCTGTGCTTCGATTGCCAATGCTTTCTGGAACTACCGGATGTTTTTGCTGGAAGGCGAGGCAAAATACCTGGATGTCTTTGAGCGGGTTGTTTATAACGGTGTGCTGAGCGGCATCTCTCTTTCTGGTGACAGGTTTTTCTATGCCAATCCTCTTGCCTCTTTCGGCCAGCATGAAAGAACCCCCTGGTTTGGTTGTGCCTGCTGTCCGCCCAATGTGGCCCGCTTTTTGCCTCAGATGGGACAGTATGTTTATGCCACCTCCGGCGACAGACTTTTTGTCAATCTCTACGGGGCGAACTCTGCTCAGGTAGAGGTCAAGGGCTTAAAAGTCAGGCTCGAACAGCAAACCCGTTATCCCTGGGAAGGAGAAATAAAACTCACGGTTAATCCTGAAAAAGAAGGAAGATTTGTTTTGCTGCTGAGAATTCCAGGTTGGGCGCAGGGACAGCCGGTACCAGGTGATTTGTATTCCTATACCGGCCAGACGACAGGTAAACCCTCAGTTAAGGTTAACCAGCAGCAGGTGGAGCTCAAGCTGGAAAAAGGTTTCCTTCCCCTGGAGCGAAGCTGGAAGGCCGGAGATACAGTTGAGATCAGCCTTCCTCTCGAACCGCGTCAGGTTCTGGCCAACGAAAAGGTTAAGGATGATAATGGCCTGGTAGCAGTGGAAAGAGGTCCAATCGTTTATTGTGCCGAATGGGCTGATAATCAGGGACGGGTAAGTAATCTATTACTGCCAGTCGGCGCCAGTTTGCAGGCTGAATATAAGTCCGACCTTCTCGGTGGGGTGGTGACGATCAAAGCAGAAGGGAAAGCTTTTAAAGTTGAAAAAGGAAAAGTGAAAAGCGAGACCAGGGAAATCACTCTTATTCCCTATTATGCCTGGGCTCACCGCGGTCGAGGTGAAATGGCGGTCTGGCTGGCCAGAGAAGAGGCCCGGGTTAAGCCCGCACCAGAGCCATCGTTAGCTTCAAAGGCCAGGGTTGAAGCTTCAGAGGGAGCCAGGGGGGCCAGGTTTGTCAACGATCAATATGAACCGGAGAACTCCAACGATCATTCAGTCGGTTATCTTCACTGGTGGCCCAAAAAAGGAACAACCGAATGGGTAAGTTACGAATGGTCCTCTCCGGTCAAAATATCAGAGGTGGCAGTTTACTGGTTTGATGATACGGGTGAAGGTGAGTGCCGGGTGCCTGCCTCCTGGAAACTCTATTATAAAAAAGGCAGCGACTGGGTGGAGGTCAAAAGCAAAGGCGCTTACGGTGTGGAAAAGGATAAATACAATGTGGTTAAGTTTTCACCGGTCACAACTACAGCCCTGAAACTCGAGCTGAAAATGCAGAAAGATTTTTCGGCCGGTCTGCAGGAATGGAAAGTAAATTAGCCAGATTCAGGCTGCATAGCAAAAACAAAGAGGAGGTTTTGATGTCAGGTCAGTGGCTGTCTGAAAATCTTAAAAAAGAAAATGGTGCCTGTTCAGGGCGGGCGAAAAGAATCATTACCGGTGGTAGCTTTTTCCTGGTTCTCTTTCTCTTCTTTACTTTTTCAACTTTACAGGCCGGGCAGGAAGTTCAGAAACAGCTAATAGTTAATTCTTCTTTTGAGGAGCTCAAAGATGGAAAGCCGCAGGGCTGGTGGCTCCAGACCTATCAGCCAGAAGCGGTCTTTGGGGTGGATAGCCCGGGCAGGAGCGGGGAGCGGAGTGTCAAAATCAGCTCAACCAGCGGTGCCGATGCTTCCTGGTCAACCATTGTCAAGGTCAAACCATATTCCCGATACAGGCTGAGCGGTTGGATAAAGACCAGAGATATTAAATCAGCCGGTGGGAAAGGTGTTTTGCTCAACATCCACCAGCAGCCGGGGATGGAAAGCAGAGCTTTGAGCGGGACAAACGACTGGACACGAGTCGAACTGGTTTTTGAAAGCGGTTTGAATGACGCCCTGCAGATCAACTGTCTTTTTGGTGGTTGGGGAAAAGTTACGGGCGAAGCCTGGTTTGATGATATTCAACTTGAATATATTTCAGGGCGGGCTTTAAAACCGCAGGCCACAATTTATGCCCATCAAACTCTGGCTCCTGTCTCCAAATATATTTACGGCCAGTTTATCGAACATCTTGGCCGCTGCATCTATCAGGGCCTCTGGGCCGAGATGCTGGAAGATCGGAAATTCTACTTTCCGGTTGGCGAAGCATCGTCAGCCTGGAAAATTTATGGAGAGCCCCACTCTGTTCATATGAATCCCCTTTTGACTTATGCCGGTGTTCCCGTCCCGGAGATAAGGCTTAAGGGTGATGGACAGCCGGCCGGACTGGCTCAGGGTGAGCTGGCTCTCCGGGCTGGTAAGAAATATACAGGCAGAGTGGTTCTGGCCGGCGACCCTGGTACTCTTCCCATCGAAATCAGGCTGGTCAATGGAGAAGATGGCCAGGCAGTTGGTGAGCCAGTTATCATTGATAGGATAACTCCTGATTTTGAAAAATATTATTTCTCCTTTGTTTCCAGTATCAGTACTGATCAAGGCCGCCTGGAAATCTTAAGCCGCGGTCAGGAAACGTTCAGACTGGCGGCTGTTTCTCTTATGCCAGCTGATAATCTCGAGGGCTTTCGACCGGAAGTTATTAAACTTTTGAGAGAGCTAAACTCCCCCGTTTACCGCTGGCCGGGTGGTAATTTTGTCTCAGGTTATAACTGGAAAGACGGAATCGGCGATCCTGACCGGCGTCCGCCTCGCAAGAATCCAGCCTGGCAAGGGATTGAGCTCAACGATGTGGGGATCCATGAGTTTATGACTTTCTGCCGGCTGGTTGGAACCGAGCCTTATATCACGGTTAATAGCGGCCAGGGAAATGAGACTTTAGCTGCTGAAGAAGTTGAGTATGTCAATGGTCCGGCCGACAGTCTGCTGGGGCAGCTCAGAGCAAAAAACGGACATCCCGAACCTTTTAATTGTAAGTTCTGGTCAATCGGTAATGAAATGTATGGAGACTGGCAGCTTGGTCATATGCCACTTAAAGACTATGTTTTAAAGCATAATCGTTTCGCTCAGGTTATGAAATCCAAAGATCCCACGATAAAAATTGTTGGAGTGGGAGCGGTGGGCGAGTGGAGCCAGGGCATGCTGAAGAACTGTGCCAATTATATGGATTTTATCAGCGAGCACTTTTATGTCGGTGAGCAACCAGGGCTTTTGAGCCACGTTTACCAGGTGCCGCGGGCTATAAAAAGGATAGCTGAGGCCCATCGTGCTTATCGGAAAACTATTCCTGAGCTCAAAAGCAAAGAGATCAAAATTGCGCTGGATGAGTGGAATTACTGGTACGGTCCATATATTTACGGCGAGCTGGGTACTCAATATTTTTTAAAAGATGCTCTGGGTATAGCAGCCGGCCTCCACGAATATTACCGCCAGGCGGATCTTATCTATATGGCTAATTATGCTCAGACGGTCAATGTTATCGGGGCGATTAAAACTTCGAAGACTGAGGCTGTTTTTGATACGACCGGCCTGGTTCTCAAGCTCTATCGAAATGAATTTGGCACTTTGCCGGTAAAAATAAGCGGGCAGAGCGAACCACTGGATATAATGGCTGCCTGGAAAGAAGACAGGAAGACTTTGACGGTGGCCGTGATCAATCCAACTGCTGAGAAGCAGGCCCTGGCCATCAGCCTGCCAGGTCTGGCTGGCTTCAGGACTGAAAGAGTCTTCAGAATTAGCGGGCCCAATGAAAAAGCTAAAAATGTGCCCGGGCTTGAGCCGGAAGTTAAGATAGAAGAAATTAAAGAGGAGTTTCGTCCTGGCCGGCTGACTTTGCCCCCTCTGAGCATTACGCTTTACGAGTTGAAGACCGATTAGATAGCCTGGGGACAATTCTTCTGATCCTCATAGCCTTTGACCTTGCTCACCTGATCTAACTGAAGCTATGTTTCATGAAGTAGCTGAGTCCTCAGGGATCGCCGACTGGCAAAGTAAGCAGGTCTGGACTGGAAAGCAGTCTTCAGAACTCCTGTTTCACAATTTATAAACCGAAAGGGAATTAACACCTGGTGTATTGGTTCTGGACAGCAGGATCCGGAGCCAGGACAGTTTTTTGTTGTTAATATTAATCCGAAGGAAATGATTGTGGCTGAGAAGAAGAAAGATAGCTGGGGACTGGTCATGAGAACCACCATCAAAGATACCTTCTACCGTGCTGGTGAGAAGGCACCATAGATAAGTCATGTTGTCCTCAGCCCGGGATAATTCGGTTGATTGATTTAGATTATGGGGTCAGAGGCCTGATAACTATTTACAATAGAGCGAATAGATTTATAATAAACTTAAGAAATCAAGTCTGAGACCTGGTTAATCTGATACCGGGAAAAGGAGGTTAAGATGAGATTGTTATTAATTCTCTGGTTGGTAGCTTTTAACCTTGGTTTTTATCCTTATTCAGGGCAGGTAGCCGCTGGTCAGACAGATCAAGTTCAGATTATCAAGCTGCCCGCTCCTCAGACCTCAGGTGGTAAACCTTTGATGGACTGCCTTAAGCTCAGGCAGAGTAACCGTTCTTACAGCCAGCAAAAGCTGTCTCTTCAGACCCTATCCAACCTCCTCTGGGCAGCCAATGGCATTAACCGTCCTGAATCGGGGAAAAGGACTGCTCCTACGGCTGTTAACTGGCAGAATATCGATGTTTATGTAGCTACTGCTGATGGACTTTTCCTCTACGATGCTAAGGAGCAGGCTCTGGTTCAGATTCTCAAAGAAGACATAAGAGCCTTAACCGGCTCACAGGATTTTGTTAAAACGGCACCTGTTAATCTAGTTTATGTTGCTGACTATGCCAGAATTCCGCGCGGTTCTGATGAAGATAAACTCTTTTACTCGGCTAACCATACAGGCTACATCGCCCAGAATGTTTATCTTTTTTGCGCTTCTGAAGGGTTGTCGACGGTGGTCAGGGCTATGATCAATAAAGAAGAACTGGCCAAGGCGATGAAGCTTCGGCCTGAGCAACACATTATGCTGGCCCAGTCGATTGGATATCCTCAAAAATAAGTTTCGGGACGAAGTCGAGGCAGACTGATATCAGGAAGTCTTTCTGATCAGCCAGACAGTCATTTCCCAGGGGCCGCGGTTAGCCCAGGTGGCATACGGAATAAGGAAAAGATTTTGTTTTCGACCTGGCTGTCCCTGTTCATCAAGGGCCAGGCCACTTCCTGATATTACTTCTACTCCGCCCAGTAGATCGTCACGGTACCAGGCCTGGAGCTTACTCGAATCAGGCAAAACCAGATTGAGAGCTGTTCCTCCATTGTCCAGTCCCTCGGCACAATAAACAACTGGTCCTCTTTCTACTGCTACTTTCCCTTGATCTTCTTTTACCTTTTCATGAGCAATGACTCTTTTGATTTCAAGCGGCAGAAGGACTTCTATGACATCGCCTCTTGTCCATTTTCTCTTCAAGCGCAAATAGCCACGGTCAACTTCAACCGGTACCAGCTTCCTGTTCAGTCTAACCACAATCTGACCGCTGGTTCCTTCCAGGTAGCTATAAAGAATTCCTGGCAGAGGCTTATTCTGTGCCCAGCCTGGTATCCTGAGACAGACGGTAAATTCTCTAACCCGATTGGGATTAATACCAATCTTAATTGAGCCGAACCAGGGATATCTTGTTTCCTGGACTATCTCTAATTCAGTCCCCTTGAATTCAAAATTGGCAGTTGATTTAACAAAAAGGTTAATGAAGACTTCTTCAGCTGAATGAGCATAAATATAGCCGGGGAAAGTGGCCAGAAAACGGGCAGCATTGGCCGGGCAGCAGGCCACTTCAAACCAGCTGCTTCGTTCATATTTTCCTCTTGAAGCTAAAGGATTCTGGTAGAAAAATTTGTCACCGGACAAACCCACCCCTGATAGCAGACCGTTATAAATGATCCTCTCCAGCACATCAATATATTTTCCATCTCCTTCAGACTGAAACAGACGCTGGTTCCAGAAAGCGTTACCGACAGCAGCACAGGTTTCGGCATAGGCCTGTTCATTAGGCAATTCATAATCAGCTCCAAAGGCTTCATATTCTCCAGTCGAGCCAATGCCGCCGGTTAAGTAGAGTTTTTTGTTGACTACATTTTCCCAGAGGCTTTCACTGGCCCGGGCATACTCTGGCCAGCTACCAAGAGCAGCCACCTCCAGCATGGCACTGTACATATAGGTGGCCCTGACCGCATGGCCAACGGCTTCAGTTTGCTCCAGCACCGGCCGGTGGTTCTGCAGATATTCTTCAGAATTGTAGATATAAAAGGGCGAGCTTTTAGGATAAATTTCTCCTCCGTGATAATGCCCGCGCTCGTCCAGGAAAAATTTAGCCAGCCTTAGATAATCCTCCTGGCCAGTCACCTGGTAAAGCTTGACCAGACCGATTTCGATTTCCTGATGGCCAGGGAAAGCTCGCCGCTTATCCGGACCAAAGGTCTTGACCAGCAGATCGGCACTTCTCGTAGCTAGCTCTAAAAGATTCTTTTCGCCTGTAGCCTGATAATAAGCGACAGCTGCTTCGTAGAGATGGCCGAGATTATAAAGTTCGTGGCTGACTCTTAAATTTGACCATCTTTCCTGACCGGATCCTGGAGCCGGATTCTGCGGGTCAATTGTCCTGGCTGTAAAAAGATAGCCATCCGGTTCCTGAGCCTGCCTGATAAGATCCACCAGCTCATCAATCTTTTTTTTCAGTTCAGGGTCTGGATTGGTCTTTAAAGTGTAGGCGGCGGCCTCAATTGCCTTGTAAACGTCAGAATCGTTATACCTTTTTCCGGTGTGCTTTCCAGTTTTAAGACCAGCGGCTAGCCTGAAATTATCCACCCGGCCGGTTTCCTCATTCAGGCGAAAAAGATAAGGGATAGTCACCAGTCGGTTGGTCTCCATTCTGGGTGCCCAGAAATTATCAGTAACTTTAACCTGCCAGTAATTTACCGCTTCAACAGGAAAGTCGGGCAATTTTCTGGTTTCATTCTGGCGGGCGGGAGTGCAGCCCACGGTCAAGATCAAACCAGCCAGCAGTAAAGTTAATATGTCTTTCTTCATAATACTAAACCTCGTCTTAAAACTAATTCAAGTCTACCTTATTTTCTGTCTTTTTTATACAACATCCATTGTTTGTCTAAAAAAGTTTGAAGTCGATTGGATATGAACTCTTATTCAGGCCCGTCTATCTCACTCTTGAGAAGAGAAGCCGGAGGAATCAAACCGGCGAGCAGGTTATTGTCAGCTTTCTGGCGTCAGCTCCCTCTGTCTTTGACTCTTCTATTTATGGTATGGTCAGAGAAATAAAGAATAAATATGAGTTCTCTTTTCTGCCTGCGGATAATGGGGGCGGATCTGACCTATCTTGCCAGGACAGAGAAAGATACCTGCTTATAAGCTTGTGCCTTAGAGGTACGATCTACAACATTAACATAAAGAAAGTAATCGCCAGGCAATAGCTCAGGGAGAGTGATGTCCAGAACAGCTGTTTCACCCCCGCTGTGTTTTACAGTTTCCACCAGCCTGGCCTCAACTGGCCTGGCCTGCCCTGTCGTGGCCTCAATAAGCCGGACAGCGCTACTTCTGCCTCGCTTTCTTCAGCTACATTAAAAGGAACCAGTGCCCGCAGACGTCTCGTCTGCCTGGAGATCTGTCCCACCAGAGGCACATAAACTTTTTGATCAAAGGAGTACATCGCAGAAAATAACCTGGACAGACGATTGTGATCAGATTTGGTCTCTATATAAGTACAATCGCCTTCCTCCCGAAGGAGAAAGGGGGTGCCCAGGGTTAAGCTGGATTTTGTTGCCGCTGGCACCAGGGCCTTAGCCGAACTCACCGCGCTCAGCCCGGTAGCAAGATCGCGAATCACCAGACGGCAGGTATAATCACCGGGTTCCAGCGGGATCACCGATTCAAAAGTGTCGGTGTTTAATGAATTCTGAAGTACAGGGTGCTTTTTCTTCAGCTCAACAGCTTTTGACAAAAAAATGGCTCTGTGTTATTAAAAATTTTTAAGAAAAATCTGAGAGAGGGCAATATGGCGACAGCTGTCGAGAAATGGGTAGAAAAGCAGGCTGAGCTTCTTCAACCGCGAAATATTTATTGGTGCGATGGTTCAGAAGGCGAGGCTCGCCGCCTGATCGAGGTGGGAAGCCAGGAAGAAAAGATAGAGGAAAAAAATATTTTCTTAGAGCTAAATCAAAAACTGTGGCCCAAGGCTTATCTTCACCGCAGTCACCCAACTGATGTAGCCAGGACTGAGCAATTAACTTATGTTTGCCATTCTGACCGGGAAACTACTGGTCCCAACAACAACTGGATGCAGCCGGATGAAGCTAAGAAGCTGCTGACTAAACTGTCCCGCGGAGCCATGCGCGGCCGAACCATGTATGTTCTGCCTTATATGATGGGCCACCCTGATTCTCCCTACGCCAAAGCCTGTATCCAGATCACCGATGTTTCCTATGTAGCTGTCAGCATGAGGATTATGACCAGACTGGGTAAGAGGATCCTGGAGAAAATAGGCAGCTCAGAAAACTTTGTCAAGGGAATTCACACAGTTGGTGATTTCAATCCCAATCGGCGTTATATCATGCACTTTCCAGAAGAGGATCTCGTCTGGAGTGTCGGCTCGGGTTATGGCGGAAATGCTCTTCTGGGGAAAAAGTGTTTTTCTCTGCGTATCGCCTCCTGGCTCGGCCGGAAATATGGCTGGTTAGCTGAGCATATGATGATTATTGGCGTCGAAGATATTCATGGTCAGGTCACCTATATTGCTGGTGCCTTTCCTTCAGCCTGCGGCAAGACCAATTTTGCCATGCTGGAATCAGCTCTGCCTGAGTACCGCGTCTGGACGGTCGGGGATGATATTGCCTGGCTGAATATTGGTCCGGATGGGCGTCTTTATGCTATTAATCCGGAGTTTGGTTTTTTTGGCGTTGCTCCCGGGACTTCGATGAAAACCAATCCCAACATGATGCGAACAATCCGTAATTCCAATTATTATCCGACTATTTTCACCAATGTCGGCCTGGATGTCGATACCATGTCTCCCTGGTGGGAAGGACTGGAGGGCCCAATTCCACCTCATATGGTGGACTGGCAGGGAAAGCCCTGGCGTCCCGGCCTGGGAACGCCTGCTGCTCATCCCAACTCGAGGTTTACTGTTTCTGTTTATAATTGCCCGACCCTTTCTAAAGAATATGATAATCCTCTTGGTGTGCCTATTTCAGCTATTATGTTTGGCGGCCGGAGGACAAGGTTGATTCCCCTTATCACCGAAGCTTTTTCCTGGGAACATGGTGTTTTTATGGGGGCCAGGACTGGCTCAGAGACAACGGCGGCAGCAGCCGGTCAGGTGGGGGTTCTGCGTCGTGATCCGATGGCCATGCTGCCTTTCTGCGGTTATAACATGGGGGATTATTTCCGGCACTGGATTAACATGGGCAAGTTGATGGCCCAGCCCCCGCGGATCTATTCGATCAATGCTTTCCGCCGTAATGAGCGGGGCGAATTTCTCTGGCCGGGATTTGGAGAAAATATCAGAATCATTAAATGGATCATTGAACGGGTTAATGGCCGGGCTGGGGCTCAAGAAACCGCTCTGGGCTTGATCCCGGCGAAAAGTGATCTGGATCTCCGTGGCCTGAATCTACCTCCGGAAAATCTGGAAGAGTTGTTCAGAATAGAACCGGCCGAGTGGAAGCAAGAACTACAGGACATTAAAAAATTTCTTGATCGGTTTGGACGTCATATCCCTTACGAAATCTGGCAGGAATATGAACGTTTGAAAAAAGGTCTGGGCTATTAAAATAAGTAGAAAATGATCAAAAATATTGTATTTCAGTCTGAAATTTGATAAATAATTATCTTAAAACTTCAGGGTCGAGGGCTTATCATTGTTACTATAAAGGATATAGCCAGAAAGGCTCAGGTCTCTATCGGGACCGTTGACCGGGTACTTCACAAGCGGGGTCGGGTTAAACCTGAAACCGAAAAAAAAGTGCTTCAGGTCATCGAAGAAGAGGGCTACCGCACCAATATCTTTGCTAAGAATCTTAAACTCAAAAAGATCTTTAATTTTGCTGTTCTTATTCCGCGTCCCGAACAGGACAGCCATTACTGGACCCTGCCTATTCGTGGTATTGAACGGGCCCGAAACGAACTGGCTTCTCATCGTATTCAGGTTAAGTTTTTCTTCTTTGATCGTTTCCAGGAAAAATCAGTTCTGCTGGCCGGGAAAAAAATCCTTAAAGAAAACTTTGATGGATTGCTAGCTGCCCCTGTTCTGCCCAGGAGTTTTGGCCAGGTTCTGAACAATTTACCATCTGATCTGCCCTTTGTCTTTTTTGATTCATATGTGCCGGGAATCAAGCCTCTATCCTTTATCGGGCAGGATGCTTTTCAGAGTGGCCTCTTGTCCTCCTGCTTGATGAGGCAAACTATACATCAAGCCGCCGGGAAAATAGCGGTGGTCAAGGTTCTGCCTGAAGATTACCATATTGCCGAAAGAATTAATGGTTTTCTTCACGGAGTTTGCGATTTCCGTGGATTTGAATCGGTGGTGGTTGAGATCAATGGCCAGGCTACTCCTCTGGAGATCAGGCATAACCTGGAAACTTTTTACCAGCGGAACCGAGATCTGGCCGGCATTTTTGTCACCAATGCTATGACTCATAAAGTGGCCGAATGGTGGAAAGCCAAAAGAAGCAAACAACGGCTAATTCTTCTTGGCTATGATCCTATTCCAGCTAATATCAAACTTCTCAAAGACAGAACTATCAATTTTCTGATCAGTCAACAGTCGGAACGTCAGGGGTATGAGGGTATATACGCCCTTTTCCGTCATGTGGTCCTTGGCGAGAAAATCCGTGAAAATATTATGACTCAGATTGATATTATCATGGCTGAGAATATAGACTATTATCAGAGTTAAATTTATAAAGAGGAGAAAAAGGCCCATGGATTCGAAACCAGTCCTCAACGTGAAATCTCTCAAAGAACAGGTTTATGATTTCTTACGAGAGCAGCTGCGCCGGGGGGAAATTTTGCCCGGCTCAGTGATTGATATGGAAGAAACTTCCAAAAAACTGGGGGTTAGTCGTACTCCTTTGCGCGATGCCCTGCTTCAACTGGAAAGTGAAGATTTCGTAGCTATTTTGCCCAGGCGTAAAGTTGTGGTCAATGTTCTGACTGTCGAAGATATAAAAAATTATTATGAAATCATCGGAGCTCTGGAGAGCATAGCTATTATTAAAGCTTTTGACCGGATGAGCCAGAAAGATATCGATTATATGGAACAGATGAATCAGGAAATGAAAGAAGCCATCGAAGCTAATAATTTTGACCTTTATTATGAGAAAAATCTTAAATTTCACAGTGTTTATCTCGATTTGTGCGGGAATGAAAAGCTAATCCGGATTGTCAATACCTTGAAAAAAAGGCTATATGATTTTCCGCGCCGACAGGGTTTTGTCAAAGAGTGGGAAGAAGCCTCGATCAAAGAACATGCCAGGCTGATCCAGCTTTTGCGTGAAGGCAAAAAGGAAGAAGCGGCCAGGTTTATGCGCGATATTCACTGGTCATATGAAGTTCAGCAAAAGTATATAGTGGAATATTACCAGCAGGTGGAAGCTTCCAATCAAGCTGCTAAATAATTCTGGTCTGGAACCAGCTATCTTTTAAAGATGAAAAATGCTCCCAGCGTAATAAAGAGGAAGCCGAGTAAATAGTTCCAGCGAAAGTCCTCTTTAAGGTAAACTACAGAAAAAACGGAAAAGATAGAGAGGGTGATTATTTCCTGAATGGTTTTAAGCTGGGCGGCAGTTAGCCGACCATAGCCCAGGCGGTTAGCTGGTACCTGAAAACAGTATTCAAAAAAGGCCAGGAGCCAGCTGAAGACAATAGCTTTCCACAGAGGTAAGTTTTTAAAACGCAGGTGCCCATACCAGGCAAAGGTCATGAAGACATTAGAGATGGTAAGCAGGCCAACTGTAATCCAGGGCATCTTTCACCGCGATCAGCTTGAACTAAATATTAGCTGTTTATCTTAGCTGATCTTTCACCCTTGTCAAGGCGGTTGCCGCTGCTGGTTATTTGGTGCCTGGGATGAAAGTTTAAAGATTAAGACGGTAGGTCAGTTTAATCAGAAAAACATTGTCGCCGGGAGCAGTAAATAAATTACCCAGGTCCCGCCACAGCGAAAAATCTCCGGGATGAGCATAATCTGCCCGGTTCTGGGTCCAGACTAAGTAAAGCAGGGAACCAAGACGATATTCCCAGCGTAAAACTATTGTCCCGCGTAGTGATTTGTAGTTAAAGTCAGGATTATAAATATTAAAGGGAGCGGCCGGGCCGCTGCCATCGGGGTCAATCAGGTAATAATTATCCTGATAAGAAATTGTCGAGCCTGCCTCGCCAAAAATCAAATAATCATAAGAGCGAGGTCGGTTTAGCTGTTTGAACCGGTCGTATTTTCCAACGGCGATATAGGGCTGAAGATAAACCTGTAGACTGAGTCTGGGATTAAAAATCCAGTTAAGCCTGATTTCGCTGGCCACTACCGTCTGATCAATCCGGCCGAAAATATACCTCCGGCCAAAAGTGTCGGGCATCAACTCATCCCGGAAAGAGGTAATCCATTGAGTTTCATTACGATCTTTGCCGGCTGATGGACCAAAAGATAAATTGAAATTAGGCACCGGCTTCCAGCGAAGCCCCAGGCCGACGTCCCATTGATTTCTCTTGTCTTTAGTCCAGCTATAATCGAACGTTTGATAAAAAACAAAAGTCTTCCTCGAATCTGAATCCACCTCATAATCAACTGAAAAACCATCAGGTATTAGGGCCAGAGGCCCACCCCTGGTCAGAGTATTGCTGTAAGACTCTGGATAATAAATAACATCGGCCAGGATGGACCACCAGTTTTTGAAGACTCCCTGGAAATTAAGAAGCCAGCCATCAAAAATCTTGTTGCCGCCAAAATCATAGGTCCTTTCCAGCCCGCCTATCAAGAGAGCTTGCTGAAAAACTCGGCCCGGTTTAGTCCACTGATAGCCATACATGGCCTGCAAATTGATCTTATCAGAAATGGTCCGCTGATAACCGGCGTCATTAGGATCGAATCCAGGCGAAAGTGCCCCGGCTGAGAGCAGAACCAGGGAATGACCCTGTTGTTTGGCTAAGCTGAATTTGCCTGCCCAGCCGGAAAGTCGAGTTGCTTGCGGATCAAGATTCAAATAAGAGGCATCAGGCCGCTGGAAATAATGAAGCGAAGATCTTTGCAGCCGGTAAATGGCCGACTCACTACCCGTGATCAAGGTGCCGCCTGCCCAGCCTCCAATGACCCAGTTTCGCTTTTTATCCAGGAAAGACCAGCCATCAATGGCCAGACTAAAGGCATTGGAAGCTAAAAGGGAGTTGAGGCTGTCCACCTTCAGGTCCCTGAGGACAGAAGTAAACATGAATCCAATCCCCTGCCGGCCACCCTTGAATTCCTTGAGAGCTCTCAAAACTCCATAGTAGGTCAGCGGCTCCACCTGATCTCGATAGCGGTCGGTCAGGTCATCGACAGTGGCATATTCTTTAGCAGTTAGAGCACTGATCAGCCCAATGTTCCAGCCCGAGCCCAGTTTGCCGGTCATTTTTAGAGCTCCGAGAATAGTTGTCCGGTCAGGAAAATCAACATAACCATCGTGAGTAACATAGCCCTGAGGAGTTCGCCCAATGCGGCGGCTGTAAAAAAGACTCGGGCTGGGCCAGCTAAGATTGGAACTGATATAAACTCCGCCCCGGCCAAAGTTATTGAAGATAGAAGAGCCCTCAATAAAGAAAGGTCTTTTTTCCTCATAATAGGTCTCATAAGCAGTTAGATTAATAACAGCTGGGTCAACCTCAACCTGGCCAAAATCAGGATTGAAGGTTAAATCCAGGTTCAAATTGCTTTTAAGCCCGGCCTTGAGGTCAAGCCCGATATTACCCTTGTATTTATGGCCTGTTTCAAAAGGGTTACCAGCCTCCGCTGGCTTGAATTGAGCCTGTCCGACCGAATAAGGATAAGCTTCCAGTCGCCGGCCTGGCTTGATATTCTCTATGTTTTCCAGTCGGGCAAAGCGTGACACAAAGGCGTTGTCTTCCTTGGGGACCCAGGCAAAAGAGACCTTTTCGTTTTTTCTCTTTATGATCCGCTGGAAATTAACTCCCCAGAGGTAAGAACTCTGACGTGAGAAGCGTAGCTGGTTAAATGGTATCTTTATTTCGACCGTCCAGCCATCATTGGCTATCTGGGTCCTGGCTTCCCACAGGCCATCCCAGCTCTTATCTTCGCTGATATCATTGTATAAAGCCTTGTCAATTATAGAGCCGGCTGGATTCACCCAGAAAGCATAGCCACTCCTCCGGTCAAGATAGGGATCAAGGCAAAATATGAACCAGTCTGAATCAACAGAATAGTCCCGGCGGCCAAGCTGACCGATGATGCTCTTCGGGTTAGAATCATAACAATAGGCCCCAACATAAAGGTTGGCCTGATCATAGGCCACCCAGACTCTGGTTCTTTCGGAAGCTGGCTGGCCATCAGCCGGGTCAGTTTGAATAAAATCTTCGATGGCTGGATTCAGATAGACTGCTTCGGTCAACCGCCCATCAAGATTAAATGGCTCAGTCAACCGGTAAGCTCTGACAACTTTACTTTCCTGAGCTTTTTTCAATGCTTCTTTGTCTATTTCACTGCTTTTGCTTTGCCCTACCCCCTGAGCCCCAAAGCCTGGAGCAAGGAAGAAAATTGATGAAAATAACAGAGCAATGAAAGTCCTGGCCAAGGTCATTGCTTCTTTCCTCCCGCTGAGAGTCAAAAATCCCACTCATTATTCTTTGGTCGCACCCGTCTTCTATAAATTGAAAAAAATTATAATTTTTATATTAAACCGTCTTTTCTCCTGGTTATTTTATCAAATGCCCGTCCGCATCGAGAAAATATATTTCTCCGAACCTCAGTTCTTTTAAAGACTTTTCCAGTTTTGACCTGTCGCCAACTACCACCCAGATCAGGCTTTCTGGATGGAGAACCTGCCTGGCCGCCTTGTTTAGGTCCTCACTTTTGAGACCATTAATTCTGGCCGGGTATTTTTCAAAATAATCATCAGGCAAATTAAAATTGACCAGTTCGATGAGAGAGCTTTCCACACCGGCCATGGTTTCCCACAGGCCGGGCAGTTGATTGATGCGGCTGCTTCGGGCATTATGGTGTTCATCGCTGGTGATTGGCTTATTGCTCAGAAGGCCTTTGATTTCGGTCAGAATCTCCTCAATGGTTTCTTTCGTCTTGTCGGCCTGAACCGGGGCCACCACCACAAATGGCCTCTGACCACGAGCCTCGATAAGAGTAGAGAAGACTCCATAGCTCCAGTGTTTGTCTTCCCTTATATTCATATTCAGTCTGGAAACAAAATCACCGCCCAGGACGAAATTCATCAGATCAATAGCCAGAGCCTCAGGATCAGAAGAGGAAGGAGCTGGCAGACCAGCTATAACCACCGACTGGGGAGCTTCTGGCCGATCAAGTAGATAAATGGCCGGCTGCTTCCTGAGTGGAACTTTAGCGATATTCTTTTTCGGGACATCCCCAGCTACCCAGTTCTTAAAAACCTTTTCAAGCTCAAGCTTGACTTCTTTCATGGTTACATCCCCGACAATAATCAGGGTTGAATGATTGGGCTTAAACCAGGTCTGATGATATTTTACCAGATCCTCTCTTTTGATCTGGCTGACCGTAGCTTCATAGCCGGAGCCGGTTAAGGGGTGCCCATAAGCATGATTTTCGCCGTAAATCAGGCCGGGCAAAATTCTGATGGCTAACCCTACCGGCGAAAATTTTTCCTGTTGAATTCTGGCCAGCTGGATTTTCTTTATTCTCTCAAAGTCGGCTGGAGGAAAAGCTGGATGGAGAATCAGATCCGAATAGATATCAAGGGCTGGAGTCAATTTATCTTTAAGAACTCCAAGGCTGACAAAGGAAAAATCCAGGGCCGAACCTGCTTGAAACTCAGCTCCGAGTAACGCCAGTTGTTCGCTGATCTCAAGCGATGACCTCTTTTCTGTGCCCTCCTCCAGCATCTGCATGGCTAAGGAAGCTGTTCCGGGCAAAGCAAACTGATCAGCTGCATAACCGGCATCAATGATTAAGCTCATCTTAACATAAGGGATCGAATGGCGTTCAGCCAGGATCAAGTTTAATCCATTGCTCAGTGTTGCCTTCTCAATTCGGGGAAAGGCCGGCGTTGGTGGCTGGCCTGGTTCAGGCAGCTTCTGACGGTCAATGTCGGTTTTAATAGTAGAAAGCTGCGGATAAGGCAAAACTTCCAGGACATAGACGCCATCTGACAACCATTTTCGAGCTGTCTCTTTAATTATTTCCGGGCTGGCCTGCCGTACATGACGAAGATTTTCTTTATAATAGTCAGGCCGGCCGGTAAAGGTTTCGGCTCTGGCCAGAATGTCGGCTTTGCCAGAAAAGCCACCAACCTTTTCCAGCCCTTTAATAAAATTGGTCAGGTAGCCTGTTCTGACTCTTTCCAGTTCTTCCGGCTTTGGGCCCGACTCCAGAAAACGGGCCAGCTCTTCGTCAATAGCCTTTTCTACTCTTGATAAATCCACGCCTGGTTTGGCATCGGCTATAATATAAAAAAGCCCGGCGATTTCTCTGAGATCAACGAAGGCCGAGACCGAATCAGCCAGCTCCTCATCATAAACCAGGCGCTTGTATAGCCTGGAATTTTTCCCTTCAGCCAGAATACTGCTGGCCAGGTCAAGATAATCAGCTTCGTCCGTTCCCCATTGGGGGATATTCCAGATCTTATAAAGCCGAGCTTGTGGCACGCGGTCCTGGACTTGCTGACGATGTTCACCGCTTCTTTTCGCTATCCAGGCAGCTTGCCTGGTTATGGGTGGGGAAGGTGGAATATTGCCAAAGTATTTTTTTACCCTGGCCAGGGCTTCGGCTGGCTTAATATCGCCTGAAATGACAATCACCGCGTTGTTTGGCCCATAATAACTTGAAAACCAACTGTGGACATCTTCGATAGAAGCCCGGTTGAGGTCCTCGATGGAGCCACCAACTGTCCAGGAATAAGGGTGTCCGCCCGGGAAAACAGCTCTGGCGATTAACTCTTCGGTGATGGCATAAGGTTCATTGGCATATTGACGAAGTTCATTCTGGACAACGCCGCGCTGTTCATCGAGTTTAGCTTGATTAATAGCACCTTTCAGAAAGCCCATCCGGTCCGATTCAAGCCAGAGAACCAGATCAAGTGAGGAAGCAGGGACAGTTTCAAAATAATTAGTTCGATCTTCATTGGTTGTACCATTGAGATCGGTAGCTCCAACTTGCTGAAGTGGTTTAAAATAATCATCATTGTAATGTTCACTGCCATTGAACATCAGATGCTCAAAAAGGTGAGCAAAGCCAGTCTTGCCCGGTTTTTCATCTTTGGAGCCAACATGATACCAGATATTAAAAGCAACAATTGGGGCCTTATGATCCTCATGGAGAATAACGGTTAGACCATTAGGCAAAATATGTTTTTCATAAGGGATATCAATTTCGCCCTTAGTTTGAGCGGATAGATCAGCGCTCGTTCCCATCAGAAAAAAGGCCATAAGAGTTAAAAATACAGCTGTAACAGCCATCAGGTTGCCAGCTAGAAGAGAAATTCTCTGCTTGAACTTTTTCATAAAAACCTCCATCAATTATACGACGTCAGCCAGGCTCATTTTTTTTCAAATTAGTTTTTGGCTCCGCTATCTCAGTCAGCTATTTTCTTACCAAGTTCAAAAGCCTGGCGGCGGTAGTCGGCTTCTTTTTTAGCCTGCCCTCTGTCCTGACAGCTGGCCCCGATTATTCCCACCAGCTCAGATTTGAGATAATTGAACATATCCTTATAAGCCTGAATGGCATTAACGGCGCCAGAGCTGGCCAGATCACGATCGGCGAAAGTGAAAATTAAACCTATTTTTTTGTTTTTAAAGCAGGCATAATCATCGCCGCCAAAAGCGTACCAGCGATCAATGAATAATTTCATCTGAGCGTTAATGGTAAACCAGTAAATTGGATGCACCAGAACAATGGCTCTGGAATTTTTGAGTAGCGGGTAAAGTTTAATCATATCATCTTCCTGGACACACTGACCTGGACCTCTCTGACGGCAGCGATCACAGGCCTGACAGGGATTGATTTTTAGCTGGCCGAGGTTAATGATGGCAGGATCTCCGCCAGCTTTTTTTACTCCGCGCGAAACACTTTGAGCCAGACCAGCCCCGTAACTATTTTCCCGGGGGCTGCCAGAGAAAATTAAGACTTTTTTCCCCATGAATTTATTCCTCCTTTTTGCTTCCTGCCCTGCTTTTGCTTACAGTCAGCAGAGCAATGCCAATCCAGACAGCATTCACGCTAACCGATGGCCAGGCGCCAAAGTGATAAGCATTTAATAGCAGGCAGAGACTACCTATTAGATTTAAAAGTTGATAAGTCAATGAATCTCCGTTTAGCTTTCGGTTGGAAACCAAAAAATAGGCCAGTAGCAATAGTAATGCTCCTGACCAGCCTGTCAGATTAATCAATAAATCAGACAACTTTCTTTACCTTCTGTGACGATTAAAAACGTCATTATACAGCATTAATCTATTTTTCAAAATGAGTAAAAAATGGGAATTGCCCGTCATTAAGATAGAAAGGAGAACAGCTATGACCGAAAAACGTTTTAATCCTCACCTCGACGGTAAATTGAGTGTGGAGGAATTTGTGATTCTGGCCATCAGGTCCTTGAGGATGGGAGACTTTAAAGGGATCCATTCGGTTTACAGCGGATTCAATGAGGCTTTTAAAAAGTATTTCGGCCAGGACCCGGTCCAGGCGACCAATAAACTGGCTGAAGAAAAAAAGATCGAAATCAGGCCAATCAAAGGCGGGGTTTTGCTTTATTTACCGGGCGAAGCTCCTTCCCAATCGAGAGGGGATCAGGCCCTGGAAAAAATGGGCATAAATTTCCCGGATCGTAAATAACAGCAAAGCTAAAATCCGAGTTAAAATAATTTAAGCCTGATTGGTATTGGTAGGTGAATCAGAAAAAGACTTTAATTTATCCCTCAGGGCCGATTCAGCCAGTTTACGCAGAGCTTTAGTTTCTATCTGGCGTACTCTTTCTCTGGTGACCTTTAGCTTCTGACCGATCTCCTCCAGAGTGTGTTCCTGCCCATCTCCTATCCCGAATCTCATTTTAATTACAGTTGCTTCTCTTTCGGTCAGGGTATTGATAGCTCGGGTGATCTGTTCTTTTAAATTAGCCCGGATGACAATATCGGCCGGAGAGGGGTTATAGACATCCTGAACAAAATCGCGCAGGTAACTCTCTTCATCATCACCAATAGGTGAGTCGAGAGAAAGAAGTTCCTGGCTATCCTGCAGAATTTTGGTCACCTTCTGGACAGGCATTTTGACCGCTTCAGCAATTTCCTGAACGGTTGGCTCGCGACCGGTTTTCTGCACCAGTTCCTGGTGAACTTTTTTCAGCCGGTTAATGGTCTCGACCATATGAACCGGGATGCGAATTGTCCTGGCCTGATCGGCAATGGCCCTGGTAATAGACTGTTTTATCCACCAGGTGGCATAGGTTGAGAACTTAAACCCACGGTGATAATCAAATTTCTGAACCGCTCTCATTAAACCCAGGTTACCTTCTTGAATAAGATCAGACAGACTGAGCCCACGGTTAACATAATTTTTGGCGATGGAGACGACCAGCCTGAGATTGGCTTCGATCAACTTGTTTTCGGCATGCTTCTGAATTCTCTCGCCTCGGCTGACATCCATCAGGATTTTCCTCAGCTCAGGAGCCTTTAACCCGGCTTCCTGCCGTAAGTTTTTTTCTTCGGCCTTAACTGATTTTAACTTCTCCTGTAGAGTCGCCGGCACTGGTTTGGCCTTATTTTTGGGCCAGGCCAGCTCGATCTCCTCGCGTTTCTCTTCGAGTTCATTCATCAGGCGTAAAATTTCTCTCAATCTTTCAATGGTGTCAGCCATTTTTTCTGGAGATAGGTGAAGTTCTTCCAGAATCCTGTACATCTTGACTATCAAGCGACCCCTTTGAAAGGCAGATCGGGCGGTGGGCTTAATAGAGTTAAGCTGTTCGGACAGTTTAGAAAATTTTTCCAGCGTCTGACGTAGTTCTTTTACCTTTTTCCTGGCTGAATCATCTTCGAAATCTTCGGTTTCATCAAAAATCCGTAAAAATTTAACAGGCTCTGTTTCTGATATCTCGCGGAGGGCCAGGATGTCCTTGATAGCCAAACGAGTTTTGAGGAGGGCTCTGAGCTGGATTTTCCGGCCTCTTTCCATCTGACGGGCCAGGTCAACCTCATCCTGTTGAGATAGTAGGGAGATCTTGCCCATTTCTCGAAAATAAATTTTTACGGGATCGTGATCAGACTCAACCACTTCTGCAGCCGCTGGTAATTCTCTCCTGGCAGTTTTGGGTAGTATATCTTGTAGTTCTAATTCATCCAAATCTTCCGTCATAGTTTTCAGCTTGTTAGAGGAAGTAATTTCCGGCTCAATCGCTCTCGCTAAAAATAGCGGATTGAGAGTTGCTTCCAGCATTTCGGTGGGTAGGGTCTGTTCTGGACTCATAAACTCGATCTTTTTAGACCGACTTTTATTCTGTCTTTTTTTAGACTTCACTCCGTCTTTTTTTTCTTGCTTGGTCACTTTTTACCCCTATTAAATGTCGTCCCCAAGCCTGGGGCTCAAGGAGGGCACTAACTAAATCAATTTATGTCTCAGCAAAATTCTCTATAATAAATAAGTCACCAGCCTTTTTTTGTCAAGTTGTTTTTCGTGCATCTAATCTTGAACCAACGAGTTATATATTATAATATACACTAGAGGAGAGATAATGAGAACAAAGGGACTGCTGCCACTGGCCATATTGGCCTGTCTTTTGCTTGCCTTGACCACCCCTAATTTTGCTCAGAATAAGGCCAAAGCTCCCTCCACCAAGGAACTGATTAAAGCTCTGCCAGAAAAATATAAAAAATGGATAGAAGAAGAGGTGGTTTATATTATCTCCCCCAAGGAAAGGGATGTTTTCCTCAGACTGGAAAATGACCGTCAGCGAGATATGTTCATTGAAGCTTTCTGGAAACAGAGGGACCCAAACCCTAACACGCCAGAAAATGAGTTTAAAGATGAACATTATCGCCGAATTAAATACGCCAACCAGAATTTTGGTAAAGAATCACCCGGGCCTGGCTGGCGGTCAGATATGGGCAGGATCTATATAATTTTAGGTGAACCTCATTATATTGAAAAGTATGATAATCTGTCAGATCTTTATCCGACCATTATCTGGTTTTACCAGGGGATGGCCGAATATGGCTTGCCCAATGCCTTTTCGGTTGTTTTTTTCAAGCCATACGGCGACAATGAATACGTCCTCTATTCACCGGTCAAGGATGGGCCTCAGAAACTGATGCCCCACTATAGTGGCGACATGACCGATTACACCCAGGCTTTCCAGAAGCTGGTAGATATAGAGCCTAATGTGGCCAATATTTCTCTATCCTTGATTGAGGGCGAAACCCTGGTGGATATCAGACCTTCAATAGCTTCTGATGTTCTTCTTTACCAGAAAATTCCTTATGCTCCCGTCTATAAGGTTAAGGATACCTATGCTGATAAACTTTTCAGGTATAAGGATATTATTGAGGTTGAATATTCTGCCAACTATGTCGATAATGATGCACTGGTCAGTGTTTATAGATCTGAGGCTGGAGTTCATTATGTTCATTATCTTATTGAGCCCAAAAAGTTATCACTTGAGAGAAATGGCAACAATTATCAGACAACAATCCTAATTAATGGGATTGTGACAGATGAAAATGGCCATCAGGTTTATCAATTTGACCGCCGCCTGCCGCTTAATCTTCGGCGCGAGCAGTTCAACAGCATTAAAGACAGGCTGATGAGCTTTCAGGATGTTTTCCCGTTGGTGCCTGGCAAATACAAACTAAGCATTCTTCTCAAGAATTATGTTTCCAAGGAATTTACTTCTTTTGAGGCTTCTCTCGACATTCCAGAAAGTGGATTACAGATGAGCCCACTTATTCTGGCTAACCGACTCACCAGGAACAATCAGTATCGCGGGCTTAATAAAGCCTTTCTACTTGATGATCTGCAATTTGTGCCTTCTCCGCGGAATGATTTTGTGGTGGGGGATACGCTGTATGTCGTCTTCCAGTTGTGGGGCTTGACTCCAGAATTAAAGCAGGGGGGGAGTCTTACCTATGAAATCATGAGGGAAAACGGAGATAAGGTTAAGTCTTTCTCGAGAAAGCTTTCTGATTATCAGGCACAGGGCTTTTTTTATGAAGAAATTTCTTTACAGGACTGGGCACCAGCTAACTATATGCTCACCGTGACTTTGACCGATAGCACTAACAACGGCCTGATTACTCAGAAAGCGAATTTCTTTATCAGCCATCTTCCCAGCCTTTCACGTTCCTGGGTAATGACTCAACCGATGGAGGGTGATGCCTCGGCTGAAGTTCAGCATGCTCTTGGGATTCAATACTGGAATCGGCAGGACAAGGCGAGAGCAGCCAAATACCTGGAAACTGCTTACCGCCGGAATCCCGGTCAGGCCTCTTACGCTCTGGATTTTTGCCGCCTCCTCTTAGATTTGAAAAAATATCAGGAGGTGATGGAGATAGCTACTCCTTTTGTCAGTCAACAGCAAAATTATGATTTTCTGGAAATTCTGGGCCAAGCAGCTCAGGCTCTTGGTCAGTATGAACAGGCTATAAATTACTATAAGCAATACCTGGCTCATTTCGGAACAAATATCAATGTCCTGAATGCTATCGGCGAATGCTATTTAACACTGGGCGATATAGATGAAGCTCTTTACGCCTGGGAAAGATCGCTACAGCTTGAACCGGGTCAGGAAAATATAAAGGCTCAGGTTAAGGCTTTGAAAGAAAAGAAATAAGAAAAGATCATGGAGAGGCCGCTATCGGCCCGGTTTAATTATGAGAATGGAGGTTATGATGAAAAAGTTGAAGTGGCGTCTTGTTTTGATAGTTACCATATTATTTTTTGCGGGAGAATCACTGCTTTTAGCCCAGGCTGGCCGCGGTGTGGGCCGGTTGGGTGGTGTTATCCTGGATGAAAACGATCAACCTATTGAAGGTGCCAGGGTAGTGATGACCTTTATTCAGGAAGCAGCTGGTGGTTTGCAGATGGACACCAAAACCAATAAAAAGGGAGAATGGTCTTTTATCGGTCTTGGCTCTGGAAAATGGTCGTTGATGGCTTCTGCCGATGGTTATGCTCCTTATACACAAGAGGTTGTAGTCAGTCAACTGGAAAAAAATCCAAGGCTAACTATTAAATTGAAAAAGGTCACAACAGGTACGCCAATTATTGAGGATGAATCTTCTCTTAAGCTTTTGGATGAAGGTAATGAGTTTTTTAAAGAGGGCAAATATGATACAGCCTTGACCCTTTATCAGGAGTTTCTGGAGAAAAATCCAGCTGCCTATCAAGTTTTGCTAAACATCGGCGATTGTTACCGGGAAAAAGGTGAGATAGATAAAGCTATGGAAACCTACCAGCAGGTGATTGAAAAAGCCAGGGATGATAGAGCAATGGGGGTCAATATGAAGGCCAAAGCCCTGGCGGCAATTGGACTGGTTTATCTCAAGCAAAATAACCTGGAAGAAGCTACCAAGTATTTCAAGCAATCGGTTGATACAGCTCCTCAGGATGAAATTGTAGCTTTTAATGTAGCCGAAGTTTGTTTCAACAATCAACAGCTGGACGAAGCCCAGAAATACTATGAACTGGCTGCCAGCATTAAACCTGATTGGCCCGATCCATTGCTTAAGCTTGGCTATGTTTTCCTGAACAAAAATGATATCCCTAAAGCGATAGAATATTTTGAAAAATTTCTGAAGCTGGAACCACAGGATTCACCGCGGGTAGGGATGGTTGAACAGATTCTTCAGGCTATCAAGAAATAAGGGCAGCTTTAAACTAATTAGAAAAAGAGACAATCAGCCTGGACCTGGGATTACAGGTGGCCGGCTCAGGTTGAATTGGTTATCGAAATCAACAGAAGATGAGCAAGAAGAAAAAACAGAAGAAGAAAATCCGGCTTGAAAATAAATCTAACCGCTGCCCGATAGCCGGGGAAAATAAAGAGCAGCCAAAGAAGAAAGAAGCTCAAGCCAGCGGAAAAGCCAAAAAGACCAGAATTTCTCCTTGGATAATTGTCGGGTTAATCCTTCTGTTAGCCGGGCTGGGGGCTCTGATCCGGTTTAGATCACCCAGTCTGGACTTGAAGACAGCTCCTTCTTATAATCTTTTGTTAATCACTCTTGATACGACCAGAGCGGATCATCTTGGCTGCTATGGAAATAAACAAGCCAGGACTCCGAATCTTGACCGATTAGCAGCCGAAGGCTGGCGTTTTAACCGGGTCTATTGTTCGGCCCCGCTTACGCTCCCTTCGCATGCCACCATTTTGACCGGTCTTGAACCTGTGGCTCATGGTGTTCGCAACAACGGTCACTACCTGGCAGCCGGAATCAAAACCATTACAGAGGTTCTGGTGGACAGAGGCTATAAAACAGCAGCCTTTGTTTCTTCCTTTTCTGTTGACTCGAGGTTTGGACTCGATCGCGGCTTTGAAAGCTATGACGATACTTTCGAAGAGAATTTGCCTTTTAAAACCAATAATGCTGAACGGCGGGCCGAAGCCACTTTTGCTCGTTTTTCTGCCTGGCTTGAAAAAAATTATCAGAATAAATTTTTTAGCTGGGTTCATTATTTTGATCCACACCTGCCTTATGATCCTCCTTCTCCTTATAAAGAAGATTTTGCCAGCCAGCCCTATGATGGAGAAATTGCCTATATGGATTTTTATGTGGGCAAGATAGTTGAGGCTCTCCAGGCTAAAGGCTTGCTGGATAAAACAATTATTATCATAGCTGGCGACCATGGTGAAGGGCTGGGAGATAAAGTGGAGAAGGGACATGGTTTATTCCTGTACGAAGAGACAGTGCGTGTACCGTTGATTATCTGGAATAAAAAGATATTCCCAAAACCTGGAACAGCCAACGAGACTGTCAGGCTGTTGGATATTGCCCCAACTATTCTGGAGCTCTGTGGGGCTGAAGTCAGCCAACTACCTGTTCAAGGAAAGAGTCTTCTGCCAATAATGGAGAAAAAAGAAAGAAAAGACAGGACAGCCTTGATCGAAACCTTTTATCCCCGCGAGAACTTTGGCTGGTCAGAGCTGGTTGCTCTGGTCGAAGATAGATGGAAATACATTCAGTGCCCCCGGCCTGAACTTTATGATCTTAAGGCTGATCCAGAGGAAAGAAAAAACCTTTTTGATTCCTCACCAGAGATTACTGCCAGATTAAAAAAGCAACTGGAATCTGATCTGCTCCTGGCCGGGGGGCAGGGGATTAACAGGCCTTCTGGCAGTAGCGGCCCGACCGCAGCTGATACGGAAAAGCTACGCTCCCTTGGCTATCTTAGTTTTGCACCTGCCAGAGCCTCGTCTACCTTTCCAGATCCGAAGGAAAAAATTGACCTTTTAAATCTGATCCAGCAAGCCCAGGCCGCTGAATATCAGGAAAACTATGCTGAAGCGGAGCAGCTCTACCTTAAGATTCTGGCTGAAGTACCGGATTCCCCGGCCAGTTATGTCAATCTGGCTATCGCTCAGGCCCGTCAGAGGAAAATGGAAGAAGCTATAGAGACATTGAAAAAGGGCCTGAAGCGACTGTCGGATTCTGAAATACTTCTGGTTCGTCTCGGTCATACTTATCTGGTCAGCGGGAAACTGTCTGAAGCCTTTTCCACTATGAACCAGGTGCTGAAATTAAATCCAAGAAATGTTGATGCCCTGACAGTTTGTGCTGGCATCCTTGATACTTCCGGCCGGAAGGAAGAAGCCCAAAAGTACTATGAACAAGCTCTGGCCATTGAACCGGAGAGCAAGTATCTCAGGATGTCTTACGCCGGGAGCCTGGCCTCAAGCGGTAAATTGAGAGAGGCTATTGAAATCTATAAGAAGCTTATAGATGATTATCCTGGAGATCAGGCCTTTTATCAATTTATCGGTATTGCTTATTCTTACCTGGGTGAGCATGACGAGGCAATCTTCTACCTTAAACAGGCAATAGCTATCTCACCTACGAGATCGGGCTATTTTAATCTGGCTGTCGCTTGCCAGAAAGCTGGTCTTGCCCGGGAGGCTATTGAGTATTATAAACTTTATCTTGAAAATTCCAAGGGGGATAATCCGGCCAATATCAGGCTGGCTCAAGGTGAACTGGAAAAGTTAGAAAAGCAGTTAACTGAAAACTAGTTTTCCTGGCCTACCGGGGCTCTTTTTATCTTTCCAAGGCGGGAATTGATTGGCCAGGAATATGGTATTCCCTTCTTTATCCAGCGATTTAAGTTGCAGATAGAGACAATAAAATAAAAAGCCCGTCCCCGCCTGCCGGCGGGAACGGGCTTTCTGAGAATCTTAGATACCGCTTCAGCTTAGAAAGTGAACCTGAAGCCCAGCCTCATTGACCAGGTTCCATATCTACTTGACCACTCATTGAACATGGGGTGTGGCCTAACAGCAGGATCCTGAGTAAACAACGTTTCCCACTGCTCGTCAAATGTTCCGTTCAACATCAGCTCCTCATATTCAACCAGGTCAAAGGCAGGTCCCGCATTGTAACGAGTTCCAGTTCGGTTAAGGTCATAGACTCTAGACTGTATAGTCTTGGTGTTAGTGAAGTTATTGATCTGGAGGTTAATGGCAGCTGAATACTTCCCGCCGAAACGAAGTGTATACTCAAGGAATAGGTCAGCCCAGGCTGTCCAGGGTAAACGACCTAAATCACCGTAACCATTGGGCCACATATAGGCATTGCAGAGGTTAATTCTGGTACTGAGTGGTAAGCCACTTCTGGCATAAGCAGTTAAACCAACAGTTAAACCAAAGGGGAAAGCATATGAACCATAGGCTTTGATATAGTGAGTTCTATCATGTGGTAGTGGTCCATTGAGCTCAGTGCCATCAGCTTGGTAGGGCATGAACCAATAATCGAAATAGCGCTCAACATTGGGAGACACACGGCCTTCTTCATCAGAACTGGCCAGACCGCCATAGTTCCCTTCGACTCTGGACCAGGTATAGTTAAGGCCACCCTGCCAGTTGTTGCTGAATCTCTTTTCTAAAGCCAGGTTTACACCATAATAATTTCTTTTGGCTTTAGGCATTTCCCAGTAATCATCGGCGATTCTTCCACCCTTTGATTGTGGCCTGGCCCAACCATAACCGGGATTAGCAAACATGTAAATTTCGGCAAAATTTCCTGGAGAAACTTCTGTATATGTTCCGATATCTTCGATTGTTCTAAGCAGGTGCCGATGAGAAAAGCGGACGGTAAAGGATAGATTTTCCATTATCTTTTTTTCAGCCCCGAGAGAAAATTCCATCTGGGAAACAGGCTTCATATCAGGATCAATTGCATCGAAAGAAGGATAGCGGAAATCAATGGTGCCGAGGTATTCATTTGCGCCAGGAGCCTGATCTTCCAGATCTTCAAAGTTTAAGGTGTTGGGGAAGTTGGCAGCAATTTGGGTCCAATCCAGTTCGTTGAGAGCAAAATAACTATATTTCCATTTAAAACCGCCAAAGGCACCTTCGGCCATGTAGAGCTTCATAACATCGTAATAAATTCCGAAGTTGCCAAAGAGTTTCAAGCTGGAATCTCCAAACACATCATAGACGATGCCAAGCCGTGGAGCGATTTTATCGCCAAAATTGAAATCGATCGGGGTCACATCAAAAGTAGGATCGAAGGAAGGAATATATTCGGATTCTGCTCTAACTCCAAAATTGACAGTCAGCTTGTTACTTATGGTCCAGGAATCCTGTATGTAGAGAGCCCAGTTATCAGAGTGAATGTTCCAGACCCAGCCATATGGATAGGAATTATATCCATGTCTTATCCGGTAATGACCATAGGTTCCACTTCCGAAAGGCGAATACGCGTTCCAATAGAGATTAATACGAGGGCCAAGAGGACTTTCATTATAATCTTCATGCAAGCGGATATATTGAACGCCAGCTTTCAAGGCGTGCTCGCCAGCCAGGTTCATATAGTAGGTCACATCGAGGTTAAAACTGGTTTTCTCTCTTAATTGTTTTCGAAGTTCCAGCCAGTTGCCAGCTGAACCCCAACCGGCTGGCCTGAGGTAAGTATCAGGATCAAGTTCAGCAGCAATATAATCATCTTCGTACATATAGTTGGTGTATGAAAAATAATAGGTAGGCATGTTGGTGGGTGGTTTAAGGCCTTGATTTTTCTGGTCCTGCATGTGCCAGCCACCTCTTAACGAAATTAGCAACTGGTTGGTAGGAGTATAATCAGCAGTAAAAGAAACGCTATAATTAGGATAGTCAAAACCGGCCAGATGATAAGGTGTTGCAGGGTTTTCGGTTCCGTCCACACTCGGTATGCTGCCGCTATAGGTTGAATAGTTACTAACAAAACTGGCCGAAACTCTTAACCCGGTCACAGGAGCTGATGTCAGTTTGAAAGATCCATTATAGTTATAATCCTTCCGAACGAAAGTAAACCAGGGACCAGTTCTTGCGTTAAAATCTCGTAGGGCCTCTTGATAGTTGTAAATTGGGTTAAATGAGCCGAAAAACCACAGTCTGTCTTTTATAATGTATCCGCCAAGGCTGAAAGCACCTTCGAGCCTGTAAATGTTATCCCGGTCGTGACCATTATTAAAATAATCACGGTCGTTGTTCCAGTATATATAATGATCTGGATCAAAAGGATCCTGCTTTAAATAGTCACGCGATTTGCCTTGCATCCAGAGGGCGTTATTATTGTAGTAAGCGATAATATCACCATGGAAGGCATTACCACCAGATCTGGTGACAACGTTAACAACGCCACCCATTGAACCACCGAACTCAGCATTATAACCAGAGGCAGTTACCTTGACCTCATCAACGAGCTCCAGCACAACATTCTGGGCTCTGGTGCCAACGTGGATTTCAGTGACATTTGTACCGTCCACATACCACATATTTTCTGCACCACTAGCACCATCGACCGAAATACCGCCTGCCATGGGTTCGTTAGAAACACCGGGTACCGTGGTGATCAGAGAATCGAAGGTCCGACCGCGAGGCAGGCTAAGAAATGTATCCTTGGTCATAACCTGGCCTTTGACCGTGCTTTTGACATCGATCAGCGGGCTCTGGCCAACAACGGTAACCTGCTCTTCGATAGCCGCCGGTTCCATGGTGATATTGATCACCAGGGTTTGAGACATCTGAAGAGTAATTTCCTTTCTGATTAAAGTCTTGAAACCGGGCAGACTAAAAGTTAGCTGATAAGTTCCAGATGGCAAAGCCATCAAACGATAAGTACCACCAGCATCAGTTACCGTGGCAGCCTTACCAACCAGCCTGGGGCTGGAGGCTTCAACTGTTACACCCGGCAGCGGATTGCCCTGGTCATCGACAACCTTCCCTGTAATCATGCCTTCAGGCAAAATTTGAGCGAAGGCGGTGCTGCCGGCCATGAGAACGAGAGCCAACATAAAAACCAAAAATTTTTTCTTCATTCGAATCACATCTCCTTTCGAATGATTTTTGTTCCCTTTGCCCAGGGATGATTTTAAATCAAATCATCCCACCCTGACATTTTTCACATAAAATGCTTCTGCTTCTTTCTATCTATCACCTCCTTAGATATAAAATTACTTTTCATCTCACTCGCTTTAATTGCAATTTTTGTGCCAGAAAAAATAAATTCATAAAGCATTTATTATCAACATGATAACATTAGACCTAAGACCGGATCTCCATGAATTTGGATAAAAATCCAAAATCTTGGATAAAAGCCATCTTGAAATAAATCCCAGAAGATTATCGACCAGCTATTGGCAGTCAGCTGGTGGGCGATAGAGGATTCGAACCTCTGACTTCTACCGTGTGAAGGTAGCGCTCTGCCTCTGAGCTAATCGCCCATTTCCACTGCCCTCTTAATTTTATTGAAAAAACTTCTACTGTCAACCTGATAGAAGTGGCATGTTTTTTTATATTCAGGCTAAGGAAAATTATAATTAAGAAATGAGAAGACGATAGGCTGGTATTAATGACCAGCCGGACAAAAAATGGTCATTGGCTAATACATAGTATCCAGTCTAACTGGATACCATGTCTTAACCTGAAAGAAAAATTCATTTGACAGGGAAATTTTTTAGTTTTATAAATAAAAAAGGGTTAAAGGAGAATGGCTATAAAGCGCTGTCCTTATTGTCGGGCTTTAATCAGCGATCTGGATGAGTTTTGCAAAAACTGTGGAACCAGACTTCTTTTTCCTGAAGATGAAGAAATAGAAGAGGAAATTCCAGGCGATAAAATAATTCAAGATGACCGCCGCCCAAAGGGAGAGGAAGAACAGTCTGAAGTCGGGAATGAATCGACCGAGATCTTTCCAGGGCAAGAAGCTGCTCAATTTGATGAAGAGGACGAGCTGGAGGAAGACCTGGTAACAGAAGAAGAACTCGAAGAAGTTATCATAGTCGATGAAGAGGCTGCTGATGGCCAGAAAACGCCTTCAGATACGGTCAGGGCATCGGCCGAAAATAGAGAAACAAAAAAAACTCCAGAAGAGCTGATTTTTGCTCAAGTGGAAGAAGACCTGCCTTTCCCGGAAGAACAAGAGGAAAAAATAGAACCGGGACTGGTGACCAGAATGGTGGAGGAGCTTCAAAAGGAAACAAAGATAGAAGATGCTTCAACCACAGAAAAGCCAGGTCCAGGGCTGGTGACTCAATTGGTCCAGGAGTTAGAAGTCGAGACTGAAGGGCAGAATAAAAAAGAAAGCAAAGGCAGCGAAGAAGAAAAAAGTGAAGGTCAAATAATGGCAGATGCCTTCAGCACAGCTGAGCTGGAAGCCATCGGTCCGACGGTAGAAATGGGTCAAAGACAGGTCGAAGACTTTCTTAAAATCCTGGAAGAAAAAGAAAAAGAGAGAATAAAGATCAATAAAGAAAAAAAAGAGGCAGAAGAAACTGATAATATACCTCCCTGGATTGCCGACATTAAAGATGCTTCAACTGAATGGCTGGAGGGAGGTCAGGAGATTTCACGCCCGGGGGAAAAGGCTATAGATGAACTTTACTCGGATGAGGAATTGCCTGAAGAGGAATCCCCCTCTCGGCCAACAATGGGTTTTCCAGAGAAGGTCACCAGAAGCGAGCTGGAGCTCGGAGAAAGCCGAGATTTAGAAATGGAAATAAAAGAAGAAGAAGAAACAGATTTCCTTTATGAACCTGAGACAGATACGGTCTGCCTGGGGAAAGAGGAAAGCCAGAGTATGGCAGGTTCTACCTCTGGCGGAATGACCACCTTAAGTCCGGGTGCGTTTATTAAAGCCAAGATATTCGATCTGCTCTTTATGGTTTTACTCTGGCTTCTGACCATCTGGTTGGCCGCTGGCTCCATGCAGGTGACCATCTTTAAATTGCTGGGTGCAGCCACCACCAGCTTACTTCTCTTCTTGCTGATTCAGGTTTCTATTTATTTCTTCTTGTTTTATTTCTTTATCGGGGAAACTCTTGGCGATCGCCTCTTCCGCGAGAATGAAGACTGAACTTTGATTTAGATACCGGGCTTTAAATTCCCAGCGACAATCTTTCAGCTAAAGCTGCGGGCAGGTCAGTGGCCAGGATTTTCCTTTGCGATTCGGCAATATTATATTCAACCCGGTTAAATTTCAGGCGGTTATTTTTTGAATCATAGATAGCATAAGAAGCCCGTGGGTCACGGTCACGCGGTTGACCGACAGAGCCAGGATTGATCAAATAGCGAGCTCCCTTTTCTAATTTAATTTCGGCCGGGAATTTTTCGATGAAGGTCCCTTCTACCATTTCTTCCCTTGCTACATAAACGAAGGGGAAATGAGTATGGCCAAAAAAACAGACTGGTGTGCTGATATAATCGAAGGCCTCAGCTGCATCAAATTCGCCAAAGATATAATAATCTTCATCGAAAGGCGCGCCGTGACAGATGGTAATGGTGTCGTGAACAATAAGAGGGCTTTTAGCCAAACTGCCCAGGAAATGGAGATATCTTTTATTCAAGGACTTCCTGGTCCATTCTATACCGGCCGCAGCTATTGGATTAAAGGTCTGAATAGAATCCAGACCGGCCACAGCTTTGTCGTGATTACCTCTAACCAGAGAAAGGTGAGCCAGAGCCTGGACCTGCTGAATCACCTCATTAGGAGAGGCCCCATATCCAACCAGATCACCAAGAAAAAGGTAATGTTCAATCTTTTTTTTCTTAGTATCCCTCAAGACAGCTTCCAGAGCTTCGAGATTGCCATGGATATCGGAAAAAATTAAATAGCGCATCAATCTTAACTCCTGCCGGCTTCGTAGAGCTTATCAGCAAAATATGAACTTCTAACCAGAGGCCCGCTGGCCACCTCTTTAAACCCAAGCTCGAGGGCCAGTTGTCGAAGCTCTTCGAATTCTTGCGGCGAATAATAGCGTCTGACGGGTGCGTGCTGCCTGGTGGGTTGAAGATACTGGCCGATGGTCAACAGCTCACAGCCATTTTGTCGCAGGTCAAGAAAAGCCTGCTTCAGATCAGTCAGGCTTTCCCCCAGTCCAACCATCAAGCCAGATTTGGTCAGAGCCCCGTGCTCATGGGCTAGCTTGAGCAAACCAAGCGACCGGTAATAGTTGTTAACTGGCCTGTTTATTTCTGGATAGAGATTGGCTGTTGTTTCCAGGTTATGACTGATAACTTCTGGCCTGGCGGCCAGGACCTTCAACAAGGGGCCTTCCTCTCCTTTAAAATCAGGGACCAGAACCTCGACTTTGATCTGGGGATAGTTATCCTTGATTAACTTTATCGTTCTGTAAAAAACTTCGGCTCCACCATCAGGCAGGTCATCTCTGGTAACCGAAGTTATGACCACATAACGCAGGCCCATGGCCTCAACTGCGGCCAGCACCTGTTCTGGTTCAGTTTGATCTAACGGCTTCGGCCGTCCCTTATCAACCGCACAGAAAGCACAATTTCTCGTACAGATATTTCCCAGGATCAAAAAAGTAGCAGTTTTCCTTGCCCAGCATTCTCCGATATTCGGGCAGCGCCCGCTTTCGCAGATAGTATGAAGCCTGCCCTTTTTTAAAAGCCCGGCTACCTGGAAATAAGTAGACTGAGAAGGCAGCCTGGCTTTCAGCCAGTCAGGTTTTCTAAAATGATCCAACCTTCTGACCTGATTTTTAAACTTTCTGGGAAATTAGACAGACCTTCCGGCGCGTAAGGTTTTCAGTATTCGAAGTCTCGTTCTCTTTTTAACCGCCGGCGCATTCTTTTTCTGGCCTGGGCATCTTTTAGCCGGCGTTTTTCTCCAGGTTTCAAATAGACAGAATGCTTCTTGATTTCTTTGATAATTGCTTCCTGCTGAACTCTTCTTTTAAACCGCCTGAGAGCTGATTCTAAACTTTCTCCGTCTTCAACAACGACAAAAGCCACTAACTGTCACCTCCTTACATCTGGAAAGTCGATAATTTTATACCCGATTGCCAGCCAGTTGTCAAGAAAAATAGCCTGTTAACTGGCTGACCTATCTTTCAATCGCCCGCCAGCTCTTCTGATAATGGCTCTGGCCCCGATGACCAGCGGATCAATAAGAGGGACAGTTAGGTCTTCCGGGCTGAGAACCAGAGGAATTTCGGTACAACCAGCGATAATGGCCTGGGCTCCAGCCTCTATCAGTTCATCTGCGGCTTCAACCAGCAGTCTTTTCGGCTTCCGTCCTTTGCCCCCGGCCTTTATGCCTTGCTGCCCATAGATAGCTTCCATGATTTTTTTCTGGCTCTTTTCTGAGGGATTAAGAACTTCTATTTTTTTCTTCTTGAAAGGCTGGAGGAAGATGCCAGTGGCAACGGTTCCTTCAGTGGCCAGCAGCCCAACTTTTTTCACCTCCGGGTTAAAATTTTTCAGATAAGAAGCCGTCTCTTCAATTAGATTGACCAGCTTTAGCCTGGTAGCTGATTTCAACTGGTCAAAATAATAATGAGCGGTCAGGCAGGGAATGACGGCCAGATCAGCGCCGGCTTTTTCCAGAAATTTTAAGCCATCCTGCAGGGCCGGCAGAGGGCTTGGGCCGTGATAGAGAATAGCGGCAGTCCGATCCGGAACAGATGGATTATCCAGAATAATAATCTTCAGATGTTCCTGATCTTTTTTAGCCGCGGTGTTGTCGATAATGAGTTTAAAAAATCTGGCCGTAGCCTCGGGCCCCAGACCACCCAGAATTCCTACTGTTTTAGTAGTATTTCTGTTCTTATTCATCTTTTGTTTTCTCCAGATAAGCTGCTATTTTTTCAACGGGTAGAGCGTAAGCGGTTCGTCCTTTCTGGCCCTGGACAGTAGTAGCTTTAAAAAGTGAATTCAGAATAGCTTCTTCCGAGGCCTCCACGGCAGCCTGGAAAAGAGCTGACATGGCTTCGTTGCGAAGAACTTCGATCTTCATGGTCAGGCCGGCCGGTCCTGGTCGATTGGGTTTTAGCCTCAGCTCAGTAGCTGTGGAAAAAGCAATGGCATAATCGCCGCTGCCATTGGAATAATAACTGCCAGTCCTGGCCAGACCAGCCAGCGCTCTTTTGGCCAGCCGCTTTAAATTGCGGCTATCCAGTGGAGCATCAGTCGCCACCACCACCAGGCAGGAACCATCAACCTGGCTCTTGCCTGCCTTCTGACTCAATCTGACATTTTTACCCAGTATCTTATCAACGGGAATCCCGTTTATCTGCAGCACACCGCCAAAATTGGTCTGAACGAGAACGCCAACGGTATAACCTCCCTTCTGGGTCGGAAGTTTTCTTGAGGCAGTACCAATACCCCCTTTAAAATCAAAACAGGTAGTGCCAGTCCCTGCTCCCACTGAGCCCTCTTTGACCGGGCCCGATGCCGCCCCCTTTATGGCGGCCAGCACGTCTTGTTTAGTGACGGCCCTCGCTCTGATATCATTGAGCCAACCATCATTTGTTTCTCCAACTACCGGGTTAACTGATTCCACCTGTTCATTGCCGGGTAAGTTCAGAATGTAATCAATAATCGCCTGACAGGCGACCGGTACACTGAGAGTATTGGTCAGAACGATAGGGGTTTCCAGATAACCCAGTTCTTCTACCTGAGTTGAACCGGTCAATTTGCCAAAGCCATTGGCCACACTGATGGCGGCTGGTACTTTTTCCTGGAAAATATTACCCTCATGGGGGAGGATGACGGTGACCCCGGTTCTGATATCTGAACCTTTGATAATTGTCTGATGGCCGACCCTGACTCCAGACACATCAGTAATGGCATTGAGCGACCCTGTTTCCAATACCCCTATCTTTAATCCCAGATCGCGGGCCCGAGGTCGAACCTCCTGGCCGTTGAGATTGGAAAAAAGTAAACCCTGGGAGACCAAAATTAAAATAGGAACAAATTTCATCATTTCTCCTTGGAATTAGTTTGATTTTTTTATATTTTCATTTTTTTCGCCATTCATCTCTATCCTGGTCAGTTTTTCATTTAATTTTTTGTTGATTTATCTATTCTATCTATTCTTCTATTTCCCGCCAGCTTGGTCTAAGCCAGGGCAACTACTATTTTATCGTTTTCTCTAACCTGGTTAAATCCCTTCAATCTCCTCTTTTTTTATCAGTCATGGCAACAATTTTATGAGGTCTTAACGATCATCAGCCTCATTTTTTGACTTGAAGTCTGTGTGCTTAATGGCTATAAAATAAATCATAAAATTAATGGTAAAACCTTGACAGAATTTAGTAGAACAGCGGAAACCAATTGAGATTATAGAAATAGGCCCTCTTAGTAACATTTAAGGTGACCTAACCAAATAGAAAAATAGAAAGAAGCAAAATAGCGAAATAGAAGGGCAGGAAGAACATGATCAATGATAAAAAATACTTGAGCCTGAAAGAGCTAAACCGTATTCCCTGGTTGATTCACGGTTTTGGCCTGGCTGGTTTTAAACTGGAAGATCTCAAAGCTGATTCCAGATTAGCTTCTTTTCAGTCAGTCGAGATGAACCAGGAGCATTCAACCAGGGTTCTCCTGATCGAGCAGCCACCGGAGTCAAAGATCTCGGCTGACGGGCTGATTACCGCCAGACCAGAACTGTTCTTAATCGTCAAGACGGCCGATTGCTTACCTGTTTTTCTGGTTGACACAAAACACCGGGTCGTAGCTGCTCTCCATGGCGGCTGGCGTGGGACTGGTGGTCGAATTGCTGAAGCCGCTTTCGAGTTGATGAGGAAGTCTTTTTCCACTCGTCCTGAGGGGACTTTAGCTGCCCTTGGCCCCGCCATTGAAGCCAGATGCTATGAAGTTGGACAGGAAGTCTATGATTTTTTTCTGAGGCAGGGTTTTCCGGCAGACGGCATATTTTTATCTGGAGATAAGCCTGGTCATTTTTACCTTAATCTCCGGGCTGCTAACCGCTGGCTTCTGACCAGGATCATTGGCCTTCCTGCCGAAAATATTTATTCTCTGGAGTTATGCACTTTCTGTAAGCCTCAACTACTGTCTCACCGCCGCCAGCCAGCTGACCAAACTCGTCTGATAAATTTTATCGGGATAAGAAATATAAAATATTGAGCTACTTTAGTTCTCTATGATTGGTGTTTTCTAAATTTTTAATTCAAGCCAGGAAAGGGAAAAATGAGGGGAAAACTGATTGCAGCCAGGCTCATTACCTGAGTAGAAAATTTAGATGAAATTATAGAAATTATAATCGACATTTCTGGTCAGGTTGATTTCAATTCGGCTTTAAATTAAGATATATCAAAGTGTAAATATTCTTTTTAAGCTATTGCTCAGTCTATTTAATAGACCGCTAAGGAGCTTATCATGGACAAAATTCAAATGGCAGTGGGTGAAGTTGAGTTGCCAGGCATTCCAATTTTTAAAAAAGGTAAAGTCAGGAATGTGTTTGATCTTGGAGACAGACTTTTAATTGTAGCCACAGATCGGATTTCGGCTTTTGACTTTGTTTTACCTTCATTAATTCCATATAAGGGGCAGGTTTTGACCCAGCTCTCCAGGTTCTGGTTTGATTATAGTTTTCTGGTTTGCCGTAACCATATGATATCAACCGAAATATCTGATTTCCCAGCCCAACTCCGTCAGTCTGCTGATCTTCTTTATAAACGCTCGATGCTGGTGAAGAAAGCCAGGGTAATTCCCGTCGAATGTGTTGTTCGTGGCTATCTGTCCGGCTCAGGTTGGAAAGAATATCAAGAGACAGGAAAAGTTTGTGGAATAAAGCTGCCCAAGGGCTTGCAGGAATCATCCCGCCTGGATGAGCCCATCTTTACTCCCTCCACCAAGGCTGACGTCGGTCACGATGAGAATATTACCTTTAAAGAAATGGAAAAAATCGTTGGCTCCGAGCTCTCTGATAAAATCCGCAAAATCAGCCTTGAACTTTACCAGAAAGCTTCCCTTTATGCGATTTCTAAGGGCATTATCATTGCTGATACGAAATTTGAATTTGGCCTGGATGAAAACGAAGAACTGATGCTGGTTGATGAACTGTTTACTCCTGACTCGTCACGTTTTTGGCCACTGGCCACTTATTCTCCAGGTAAATCGCAACCCAGCCTGGATAAACAGTATGTTCGCGATTATCTTTTGAGCACAGGCTGGGACAGAAAGACGCCGCCACCGCCGCCCCTACCGCCAGAAATTATAGAGCAAACGTCCCGGCGTTATCTGGAAATTTACAGGTTGTTAACTGGCAAAAATGACTTGCCCTGAATAGGGCCCGAAGATTATTTTTAAGAAACCAGGCAGGGAAGAAAGAAAATGGCAGCAAACGGTGTCGTGGATCTTCATCTTCACTCCTATTTTAGCTGTGATGGAGATTATTCGCCGCGAGACCTGGTCTCGATGGCCAGAGAACATGGTTTTAGAGCCATAGCTATTGCCGATCATGACACAGTAGAAGCTTATCCGGAAGCACTCAGGGCAGGAGAGGAAGCTGGAGTCGAGGTTATTCCCAGCATTGAAATAACCACTCTTTTTGATGGCCGGGAGTTCCACCTGCAACTGCCGTTTGTTAACTGGCGCAGTCAGGCCATTCGCTACATAGTAAATTATGTAGCCGAATCGAGATTGAACGAGGCCAGGCGGCGAGTAGAGTTATTAAAAGAACAGGGGTATAACCTCGAATGGGAAGAAGTCTGGGAGAAATGTGCTGGTATTCCACCTCTGGGGGTGAAGATTGCCCGGGTTTTGCTGGAAAAACCAGAAAGCAGGCAAAATCCGCTTCTAAAAAAGTATTATGACAGTGATAGTCAGGTTTTTGCTCCTTATCTCTTCTATCAAGATTATTTTACGGAAGGTAGGCCGGCCTTTGTCCCTAAAAATCATATCCTTCTGGAAGAAGTCTTACGTCTGGCACAGGAGACAGAAGGAGTGCCAGTTCTGTCTCATCCAGGGGCTTATTTCCAGCAGACTACTCGAGAAGATCTTATATTACTTAAATCTCTTGGTCTGCAGGGACTGGAGGTCTATACTTCTTACCATCAGCCAGAGCAGACTGAATTATACCGTCGGCTGGCTGAAGGACTTGATCTGGTGGTCACCGCTGGCTCTGATTTTCACGGTCAGATTAAACCACGGGTTTACTTCGGGCTGATCAAAGACGGCAATTATGACATGGTCGAAAAACTGAGGGAGAGGAAGAGCTGATGCATTTTAACTGGCTGGACATTATTCTTATTGTCATTTTGCTGTTAACTTTTATTATGGGCCTGATCAAAGGTCTGCTGCGTCAGGTGTTAGGTCTGGCCGGAGTGATTATTGGCTTAATTGTGGCCTCCAGAAACTACGGCTGGTTATCCTGGAAGCTTCATTCCTCAGTGAGTTCTGATTTCTGGAGAAATTGCCTGAGTTTTTTATTGATCTTTATTTCTATTGTTCTGCTGAGCTGGTTACTGGGAGTATTGCTGGGCAAGCTGATGAAAGGTCCTCTCAGCCTGCTCAATCATCTTCTGGGAGCAGCTTTTGGGTTAATTAAAGGAGTGCTTATCTGCGCGGTAATTGCCATGGCCCTGGTTGTTTTTGATTTCGGGCAGCCAGCTTTGATCGGTTCCAGGCTGGCCCCGTCCTGTCTTCGTGTCTCCAAAGCTATGATTAACTTGATTCCAGCTGATTTAAAGGCTAAATTTAATGATAACTGGAGGAAATTTCAGGGCAAGGGAGGAGGGGAAAATGAGCAAAAAATTTGAGGAGCTTAATATCCATCAGAAGCTGGAGAATCTTATCGCCGATATGATAGAGAAGGAGATACACTTAAAGGAAGCTCAAGCCGAATTTGAGAAAATTTATCTGGAGACAGCCAGCGCCCGTTATAAGGGGAATAAAACTAAAATTGCTCAGGCCCTGGGGATCCACCGGAATACCCTTCATAATCGATTTAAAGCCTTAAAAATCAAGGTAAAAAAATAGCAGTCTTTACTCCTGCCTGCTAAAATTTATATCTCAGATCTTGACAAGTTTTTTATCATAATTTATAATTTAGCAGTCGATGAGCGAGAGTGCCAATTTAAATATATGAAATAGGAGAAAGGAGGTAAAACATGAAAATTCAACCCTTGTATGATCGAGTTCTGCTGAAAAGAGTGGAAGAGGAAGAGGTCAAACGTGGCAGCATTATTATTCCTGACACAGCCAAGGAAAAACCACAGGAAGCTGATGTCATTGAAGTAGGTACAGGAAGGGTAAATGACAGCGGAAAAACTATTCCCTTAAGTGTCAAAAAAGGGGATCGAGTGCTTATTGGCAAGTACAGCGGCACCGAAGTCACCATTGATGGTGTTGAACACCTGATTGTCCGCGAAGATGAGATTCTGGCGATTATTAACAGATGAAAAGATAAGGAGGTAAACCATGGCGAAACAAATTTTACTTGGTGATGAAGCCAGACAGGCCCTGTTGAGGGGTGTTAATACTTTGAGCAATGTGGTTAAAACGACCCTGGGCCCGAGGGGTAGAAATATTATCCTTGATAAAAAATTTGGTTCCCCGACCAGCACCAGGGATGGCGTTACCGTCGCCAAAGAAATCGACCTTAAAGATCCCTGGGAGAATATGGGCGCCCAGCTGGTCAAAGAAGTTGCTTCTAAAACTTCAGATGTAGCGGGTGATGGAACCACTACTGCCACCGTTTTGGCCCAGATAATCTACGCTGAAGGAATTAAGCACGTCACAGCCGGCCGCAATCCCAACTTGATTAAAAAGGGTATTGAGCGGGCCGTGGAAGAAGTTGTTAAAGAACTGAAAAGTATGAGTCGGGAAGTTACCGGCGAGATGATCGCCCAGGTCGGTGCCATTTCTGCCAATAATGATGAGTCTATAGGCAAAATTATTGCCGAAGCTATGGAAAAAGTCGGCAAGGATGGAGTCATAACCGTAGAAGAGGCCAAAGGGCTGGAGACTACCCTGGAATTTGTCGAAGGCATGCAGTTTGACCGGGGCTATCTCTCACCTTACTTCGTGACTGATCCGGAGCGAATGGAATGTGTCCTGGAGAATCCGCTCATCCTCTTATATGAAAAGAAAATCTCCAATCTGCGTGAGTTCCTGCCTCTTCTGGAAAGCGTAGCGAAAATGGGCCGCTCGCTGCTGGTTGTAGCGGAAGATGTAGAGGGCGAAGCTTTAGCCACGCTGGTGGTTAATAAGCTCAAAGGCACACTTATGTGCTGTGCCGTTAAGGCCCCTGGCTTTGGTGACAGACGCAAGGCCATGCTGGAAGATATCGCTATCCTGACCGGCGGGCAGGTTATAACAGAAGAGATGGGCATTAAACTGGAAAATGTCACCCTTGACTGGCTGGGTGAAGCAGCCAAAGTCGTCATTGATAAAGATAATACGACTATCGTTGAGGGCAAGGGTAAGCCGAGCGATATCCAGGCCAGAATTAAACAGATCAGAGCTCAGATTGAAGAAACCACTTCTGATTATGACCGTGAAAAACTGCAGGAAAGACTGGCCAAGATGGTCGGTGGCGTGGCTTTGATCAAAGTTGGTGCGGCCACCGAAACCGAGCTAAAAGATAAGAAAGCCCGGGTAGAAGATGCTATGCATGCTACCAAGGCAGCTGTCGAGGAAGGCATTGTACCCGGTGGCGGAGTAGCTCTCCTGCGTTGCCAGAAAGCTCTGGATAAGCTCAACCTCGAAGGTGATTTGCAGGTCGGAGTCCAGATTATTCGGCGGGCCCTGGAAGAACCAATCCGGCAGATTGCTACCAATGCCGGCTATGAAGGTTCCATTGTGGTGGAAAAAGTTAGAGAGATGAAGCAGGATATGGGCTTCAATGCTCTGACTGAAAAATATGAAGACATGATCAAGTCGGGAATCGTTGACCCAACCAAAGTGGTCAGAACTGCTCTCCAGAATGCTTCGAGCATTGCCAGCCTGCTGCTAACCACTGAGGGTTGTGTAACAGAAATACCGGAAGAGGAGAAGAAACCTGCTTATCCCACACCGCCGGCTGACATGTATTAATTAAAAATCAAGCGGGCATTTATCAAGGCCGCTTCGGGCTATCCGGGGCGGCCTTTTTTTTGAGTTGTTTTTCGCCCTTATGGTATATTAACCTGAACAGGAAATCTTCTGGCTCAAACGGATTAGATGAAAACTCTCAACCGCTATCTGCTTAAAGAAGTTGTTATTTCTTTCCTGCTAGCGCTGGGGTTGATAATTCTCGTCCTTCTCTTAAATGATATCTTCTATCTGACGGATATTTTTATCAGCAAAAAAGTACCTCTGGCTGTTGTCCTGAGGGTTCTTCTTCTGTTGCTTCCTTCAATTCTTGCTCTGGCTATTCCGCTGGCTTTTCTGGCTGGATTGCTGGGGGGGTTGACCAATCTTAATGCCGACCGGGAGATCGAAGCTTTAAGACTGCTGGGAGTAAGCCCGCAGCAGCTGTTGAAGCCGCTGCTGGGACTGGCTATGATTCTTTGCCTGGTAACCATGTCTTTTACCTTCTGGCTGACCCCCCGGGCTAATTATAAGTGGCTTCAAACCATGGTCGAATCTGTTTTAACCAGGGTTAATTTCCAGGTGGTTCCCGGTCAATTTAATGAATCTTTTCCGGCTAATATCATTTATATTGACGGGCAGGATAGTCTGGGTAAATGGCAGGGTATCTTTCTTTACAGGAAAGAAGAGCAGGAAGAAGTTCAGGTGGTCATGGCCAGCAAGGGTGAGATGTGGCCCGCCCCTGACCTGAAATCAGCCTGGCTGAGATTGACCGATGGCTATAGCTTCAGGTTCAACCTCAGTCAACCTGAAACGATTGCTTTTGATCAATTTAAAAGGCAGGAGCAGCTGGTTGACCTGAAAAATCTTCTTCCACCCGTCTCCCTTGAGAAAAAATACAGAGAAAAAAGCCTGGAAGAACTACTGGCCGACCAGCGCAAGATAAAAGCAGACAGGAATGAAAATAGAAGAGAGCTCCTGGCTATTCAGGCTGAATTAAACAAAAGAATCAGCTTACCAGCAGCCTGTCTGGTTTTTGTTTTTCTTGGCCTGGGACTGGGCTGGAGAAGATGGCCTGGCGGTCGGGTGGGTGGCTATGGGGTCAGCCTGATTATTCTGGTGATTTATTATCTGCTACTGGTTTTTGGTCAGAGTCAGGCTGAAGCCGGCCGGCTGGCTCCTCTGGTTGGACTGTGGTTGCCCGATTTCCTGGCGCTGGTGGCTGGCTGGCTGACCTATCTCTCAGCCTGCCGGGAGGTTGAGATCGGGTTTTGTCCCCGGATTAAAAATCTGGTCAATGTTTCTAAGAAACAGACCAGAAATTTTACCGTATCGACCACCAGACCACAAAGAAGATCAAGCTACCAGGTCTTCGGTCTGAGCTTTCATGATCGTTATATACTGGGCAAATTTGTTCCGATATATATATATTTGTTTCTGGCTGTGGTTCTGGTCCTGGTAGTGTTTAATTTTCTGACCAGATTGGAAATGGTCAGAAAAGGCCAGCAACCAGTTTATCTGCTGTTCTCCTTTATCTGGCACAAGTTGCCAGAGTTTGCCAGTCAGGCGATTCAGCTGTCAGCTCTACTGGCTCCAATTCTCTGTTTGAATTTTCTTTACCGGCGGAATGAGATTCAGGCTCTGATTACTTCTGGTTTGAGTTTCTGGCGGCTGGCCGCGCCGATATTAGTGGTGGCAATTCTGCTCATACCGCTTAGCTTTTTCCTTCAGGACAGGCTGGTCGTCAGAGGCAACCTGGAAGCAGAAAAGATCTGGAGCCAGCTGGCCGGCCGTCCGGTCCGGGCGTTTACTTTTCAAAACCGCTACTGGCTTAAAAGCGATAATTTACCAGGCTTCCTCCATTATGAACTTTCTTCAGCCGAGAGGAATAGCCTTCACCGACTTTTAGTTTTTCAAATAGAAGAAGATTCTTTTTTCAAATTAAAAAGGGTAATTTTCAGTCAGATGGCTAAAATTGGCGAAAATAACCTTCATTTAGAGAAGGGCTGGGAAAGAGACGTAAAAAGTGACAATTTCCCTTTTCATAAATTTGACTCTCTTGAACTGAGCTGGCCAGAAGCTCAAAAGCAATTGGTGACGGAGTGGAAAGAGCCGTCTTTGATGACCTGGAACGAGCTGGGCCAGTATAGCCGTGACCTGGAAAGAAGCGGCAGTCCCGCCCTGAGTTTCAAACTGGAAGCCAGATCAAGGGTGGCCTGGCCTTTTTCTGCCTTTGTCCTGGCCCTGCTGGGAGTAGCGCTGGCCGGCTTGAGTCAGAAAAAAAATTTTGTTTTTCCCCTCGGGCTGGCCCTGGGCGGTGCTTATCTTTTCTGGCAAGCTGTGGCCGCCTTCCGCAGTCTGGGAAGTGCGGACCTTCTCTCTCCGGGACTGGCTGCCTGGAGTCCGATAGTCATCTTTTCTCTGGTTGGGTTCTATCTTTTTTTCAGGGTAAAAACTTAGGGCTGGTAGGACAGATTAAAAGAAGCTCACATTTTGTATTTACCAAAGTCTTCTGGTTTGAGGCTTTCCAGAAGTTTCTTCAATCTTTCAGATTCCTCTGTACTCTGTCCGGCTTCAGGAGTTCGGCTCAATTTAATAACTTCTTCTTCTACATAAATGGGGGAATTTGTTCTGAGAGCCAGGGCGATAGCATCGGAGGGACGGGAATCAATCAGATAAGAAATATCATGCTGATGGCAATAAATAACCGCATAATAGGTATTATCCCGCACATCATTGATGAGGACTTTGTCCACTTTGATATTTGTCTGATCCAGAAAATTTTTCAGAAGGTCATGAGTCATGGGGCGAGGTGTGACTATGCCCTCCAGAGTAAGGGCAATTGCATTGGCTTCATACAGGCCAATCCAGATGGGCAAAATCTGATCAGATTCAGTATCCTTTAAAATGAGGACTGGCATCTTTGATACCGGGTCAACCACCAGGGCTCCAACTTTCATCATTATTTCCATAATCTTTTTCCCTCTGAACCTGAATCTAATATAAGTTCAGCCCGGCAGGTTGTCAAGAAAAAAAGCCGGTCAGAGGGGTAACCTGGTATCTCAACGGGATTTTAAAAGGGCCTGCCCTTGCCTGGCATATTCCTCCGAGCGGTCATAGTCACCCAGGCGATTGTAGAGATCAGCCAGCAGAAAGTAGCCAAGAGGTAGATTTTCTTTATCAGGTTTTAACTCCAGGCCTTTTTTCACCAGCTCGATGGCTTCGTTAAAGTTTCGGCCCTGCCTGAGATAGATTCGAGCCAGGTAAAAATAGGTTAAAGGGAAAGCAGGTTCTGCCTTTAAAGCTTTGAGCAATGTTTCCAGCTCTTCTTCCTCCCGTTGCTGGAGTCGATAAAGCCTGGCCAGATTAAAGAGGGCTTTAAAATGATTCGGTGAGTCAGCAATTTCCTGCTGATATAGTTCGATGGCTTCTTCCAGCTTGTTTTGTTTTTCACGTAACTGAGCCAGGTTATAGCGGAGATTAAGCAGAGTAGGATTTATAGCCAGGGCTGCTTCCAGGTGCTTTTCGGCACAGACCAGATCATCCCGGTTCAAGCAAATGGCGGCAATAGCATTGTGGGCCGAGGCAGAACGAGGATTTCTCTTCAGACATTCTTCGAAGTAAGGAAGGGCCCGGTCATAATTTCCCCGCAGAGTGTAAAGGGTACCCAGCACGTGGTAAAACTGAGAATCATCGAAGCCACGTTTTACCTGTTCGAGAACGAATTTCTCCGCTTCTTCCATCTGACCCAGGGCCGCATAGCAATTGGCCACATTGATGACGGCAAAGGAATCATCAGGTTTAAGTTCCAGGGCCTGAATAAAAGCCTGAGCCGCTTCCTTAAATCTTCCAGCTCTAAAATAGATATTGCCCAGAGCAAAATATCCATCGCTAATGGTCGGATCTTCCTGCAGAATTTTATTCAGAGCGGCAATAGCCTCATCGAAGTTTCCGGAAAGTCCGATTTCTCTGGCTCTGGAAATTTCATTAAATATGTTTATTTTATCTTTGGGATCGGCCAGCTTTTTCCCTTTGAGTCGAGCTGGATCAACAAAAGATCCCAGATAACCAAGAGCAGCTAATCTTTCTTTTGTTTCTTCATCTACGGCTGAAAAATCAGCCTGGATAGCCTTTTCTCCAGCTTGTTGTTCAAACTCCTGAGCTAAAGCGGTCAATTCTTCATAGACCTTTTTTTCGATATAGACCAGATTCTTTTCTTCCTTGGGGTCCTTAGTCAGATCATAAAGTTCAGGTACCGGAGCCAGAATTAACTTATAACGATTATTCTGGATGCTACGTAATTCTGACCAGCCATAGTGGAAACGAGGATAATAAGTTTCTGCGTAAGCCAGACGGTCATCTGTCTTTTTCGGGCCGGGAAAATAGCGGGTAAGACTCTGCCCCTGAACTTCCGGCGGGATTTTAAGGCCGCTTAATTCCAGAATGGTGGGCATGACATCGGTCAGGGTAACCACACCTGAATAGGATTGGCCAGAAAACTCACGGAAAGGGGTAACGACAATTAACGGCACATGGAGGGTTTCCTGATAGATAAAAAAACCATGAGTGGTTTCGCCATGTTGACCAAGGCTTTCTCCATGGTCAGAGGCTACCACCAGAAACAATCGGTCTTTCCAGCTGCTATTCTCAATGTAGGTCTGGAGCCGGGCTAACTGACTATCGGTGTAGGCGATTTCTCCAAGGTAAGGATGGTCAGCTAATTGACTTTTATACGGTTCCGGCGGGTCATAGGGAGTGTGAGGATCATAAAGGTGAATCCAGACAAAAAATTTATCCTGATTATTCTTTTCGAGCCAGGAAAGAGCCTCACCAATCGTTTCTTCCGCCCGACGCTGAACTTCTCCCAGGGAGATTTTTTCGAAACGGCCAAGGTCAAAGCTGTCGAAATAATAATCAAAGCCCTGATTGAGACCCCATTTGGAATCAACCACATAGGCGGAAACAAAAGCGGCAGTCTTGTAGCCGGCTGATTGAAAGCACTCAGCTAAAGTTTGCAGCTCATCAGGAACGACAAAGCCGCCATTGTCCCTTACTCCATGGTGGATGGGCAAGGTACCGGTCATGATAGTTGTATGGGAAGGAAGAGTTAAAGGAGTCTGGGCGATACAGCGGGCAAAACGCACCCCCTGACCTGCCCAGCGGTCCAGAGTCGGGGTGACATCCGGAGTGTAACCGTAACAGCCGAGGCGATCGGCCCGGAGAGTATCAATTGTGATCAAAATGACATTGAAATCTTTTCCGGCCCGTAACCGGCTCAGCGTTGGCCTTCCTGGTAAGAGAAGGAGAACGATCAGCACAGCTCCAGCTATAACCAGGACTGGTATTAAAAAGCTTTTTCTCTTTTTCTTCATTTGTTTAAATTTGAATTCGACTTTAAATTATAACATAGATTTTATGCCTGGATGCTGAGACTGAGGATAGAAATCAGTAAGCAGGAAAGAAACTCTGAGGTACAACCACGAGCTACATTAAAAAATTGAGCGAGCTGAGAACAGTAACGGTGGCTGAAGGACTGGAACCACCTGGTAAATTGTTCTCTGGTTGGTTTCAGTCTGTGCCTATTCTCCGGGCAGGGAACAAGGGGAGAGACTGCGAATAAATATTGTCCGCTGCTTGTCTGGTGTCAGGCCACGCTCATAAAAAAGGGCGGCGGGCAAAGAGCCCACCGCCCTCGTTGAAGAGCTTTAATAACTAAAACATTAGGCGAATGCCGAGTCTGGCCTGCCTTGGGTTGACAATGGAATAAAGCTCGTGACCTGAAGTTGAAGGATAGACACCAGCGTTCCAATCATAAGTCCACCTGGTTCCCCAGGAGGTTATGGTGTCTGAATTGAACAGATTAAAGACATCAAGCATTACACCGAGTCTGTATTTATCAGCAAAGGTAAAGATTTTTTCCAGCCGGATATCCAGCTGATGATCCATTGGATAGTGGTTTGAACCTCTTTTTTCAAGGAAAAAGGTCACTCTTCCCTGATTAATTCTTGGGGTCCTGTATCTGGCTGTCCAGGCGTTACCGGTCACCCCGTGATAGTAGACATTCACACTCAGCTCAATTTTCGGGATGATGTAGCTGCCCTGAATCTTGATCATATGGGTTGGATCGTAAGTAGAGTGTCCGTCAGCGTTTATCCAGAAATTCGGGTCATAGACATCACCGCCCCAGCCAATGTCATCAGCCTGGCCATTATCAGTGGTACCATAAGCTTTGGACAGGGTGTAGGAAGCCAGGAGCTGCCAGCGGTTGGAGAAACGTTTGTTGAATAAAAACTCAACTCCCTGATAACAGCGGTAAGGATTTAACAATATCCACGGATAGCCAGCCTTATAAGCTGTTTCCAGATTGGTGATCAGGTAGTCAAAACTATTAACCGTATCAGCTGTTCTTTGATAAATCGTATAATCGCCATAATCGGGGACAGTCACAGGGTAAGGCTCATAGTTGGCGGCACGGTCGATAGGACCTATGATGTTTTTCCATTTCCGGTAAATATAACTGATGCCAAAAGAAGAGTCCTTAAACAGCTCCCGCTCGAGGCTAACTGTAAATTGCTCCATATAAGGATGCTTGATATCAGGGTCCATTTTATACAGGTCTTCATGGACTACTCTTTGCCATTCGACCCATTCGCCCTCGATCCACTCATAACTGATATAGTCACTATAGGCAGAACTGGGATTCATTCGGTCGTGGTAGCTGGCCAGCATGGCTTCGGAGTAGTGTCCATAATGAGCTTTTAGAACGGTTGTTCTATCGCCCAGCAAATCAAAAGTGAAACCAATACGAGGAGCAATTCGGCTATTGGTATAAACATTTCCTGGAACCCCTTTGACCTGGCCCCAGTACCAGCTAAAACGAAGGCCGGCACTGATATTCAATCTTTTCATCACCTGCCAGGAGTCCTGGGCAAAGGCTTCTAACCTGGTATAGTAAGTGTTCGTATCATAGCCATCATATTGGTAGGCTAAATAAGGATAACCATAGTAATCGTAATATTGAACATGATCACCAAGAGGCCCGTCTCCACCCTCACCGGTAAAACCATAGCGGTTCCTGACCTTTGATCTTTCAAACTCTGCTCCGAACTTGAAGTCATGAGAACCATAGAAATCCTCAACATAATGGCTCAAGCTGGCATTGGCCTGAAGCCTCGTTCTATCGGCATAATAAAAATAGCCAGAACTGCCTGTCTGGAAATTCTCATCATAACTAAAATGCATATAAGGCCCCATGCCAACTTCCGGGTCGAGATAATAATAACCCCAGAAATAAGCTACTTTCAGATCAAAAAAAGTTTTGGAGCTGATAATCTTGGTCAGAGTAAAGTTGGCGACTGTTTCCGGTGATTTCTGGTTGACGCAGGCTTCTGGTGAGGTGGTGGAGCTAGCTCCTCTGTTTATGCCATTATAGGTATCGATTTCAATTGAGCCCATCAGACTTAAACTTGGAGTTGGCTGAGCATTGAGTTTAAGGAAACCACGCGGCTGTTTATAGCGAACAGCTTCAGGAAAGCCTGTGCGATAATCCCAGCTCTTGTAATACTGCAGGCCTAAATAAAACCAGAGCTTATCTCTGAGAATTGGCCCGCCCAGGTGAGCATTGGCATCCATTAATTTAGCCAGAGGTGCAGTCAGATCAGGAAAATCTTCCAGGTAGGCTGAATTATTGGTTGTGCCCCAGAACCCTTTCGGGCTATCTGTCCTTTTTCCCTGAAAATCGAATTCCATGTGGCCAGAAAAGTCATTCCCACCGGATTTGGTTACCAGATTAAAAATAACGCCGGTGAAGTTTCCGTATTCAGCTGGCAGACCAACGCCCATTACCTTGGCCTCTTCTATGATATTATGATCAAGAAAAACCCAGGCTGTACCAGCTTCGGGGTCGGCCACATTAACGCCGTCCATGCTGTAGGCGATGCCCGTGCTGTTGGAGGCTCCATAAGCCGTATCCCGGGCCACACCAGGAGCCATGTTGACGATATCAGCGGTGAACTGGCTGTAGGGAATATTGCGCAGGACTTCGTTACTCAAGGTGACTGAAGCTGTTTCTGTTGATTTGACGTCAATGGTGGGGGCTTTAGCCACAACCGTCAGCTCTTCAGCCAGGGTGGCTTGCTTCATGGTGATATCTACAGTCAGAGTGGTGGTGGTGCTCAAACGGACATTCTCATTAACTACGGTCGTAAAACCCTGTAGCTCGGCTTTAATGGTGTAGTTTCCAGGCGGTAAAGCTGGAAATCTATATACTCCTCTGGCGTCTGTCACATAAGTTCTGATGCCCATTAAGCTTGGCCCCGACAGGGTGACAGTAACCCCGGGCAAAGGAGCACCGGCTTCGTCTATGACTGTGCCGGTAATTGCACCTGTTTCTCTTGATTGGGCAAAAACCAGAGGAGAAAATAATAAAACCGACATGAATACAATCAGAAATTTTTTAACCACTTTTAATCCTCCTTTTTTTTCTTGTCTGCGATCTTGTGGAAAACCGACATTGATTTTGTTTCCTACTTATTTGCTATGTACCCGGTCTCTTTTCACCTCCTTCGAGCAACCTAAGAATTCAGAGTCTAGTATGCAATTTTTATGCCAGAACTGTGTTTTTTGTAACTTATTGTATTTGAATGAGATAAGGCGAACCTTGAGTAATTCCCATAAGTAAATCCATTTATTTGAACGAGATAAATCCAATTTATTGAACAAAGTCTCGTCTTTTTACTGGTATTAGAGGTTAAATGGAAACAGTCGGGCGGAAACTTAAGTTATTATAAATTATAAATGCTTCTAATATCCCCAGTTTGAGGAGGCTACTCTCCCCCGGCTGCAGGAGATTGACAGTATGAGAGCTTTTAAATTATGGTAAAATTTTAATTAGACAGGAGCTGAATGTTGAAAACTGAGTCCAGGTTTAGCGTGACCTTAAGCCTTATTGTGATTTTTTGTTTGCTGGGCAGCGGAACTCTTTTAATAGCTAATGGGCCTGCCACTGTCTTTTCCGGTCTTCAAAAAGAAAAAGATAATATAAAAAACCTTGCTCCGAATTATCAGGACTGGCTGGAAATCGTAACCCCTATTATTACTGAGACTGAAAAAGAGGTTTTTCTCAAGCTTAAAACTGATCGGGAAAGGGACCGTTTTATCAACATGTTCTGGCAGATCCGCGATCCAGATCGCGACACAGCTGAAAACGAATTTTATCGAGATTATCTGGAAAGAGTCCGTTTTGCTGACCAGAATTTTGGCGTAGGTTCTTCCCGGCGTGGCTGCTTGACTGAGCGTGGCTATTATTACCTGCTTCTCGGCAAACCGCTTGAACGCCATATTTATGCCACCCAGTCTGATCTCTGGCCGATGGAACTCTGGTTTTATAAAGGTGAAGAGCAATATGGGCTGCCAGGTTATTTTTACCTGATCTTTTATCAGCCAGAGGGAGTTGGTGACTATCGTTTATATTATCCAGGCGTGGAGGGTCCGGAAAAGCTGGTGATACCCTCTCTCGGCAGAGAAACCATGACCAGAAGTAATGCTCTGGAGGTAATAAAAAGAATCAATGCCGAGCTGGCCAAAGCAGCCTTGAGTTATTTACCAGAAGATCAATCGGCCAATTTTAGTTCGCTTTCCTCACAGACCATAATTGCTGCCATTAAGTCTTTGCCAGAAAAAAAATTTGCCACGACCTATGCCAGAAACTATTTGAGTTATAAAGATCTGGTGGAAGTAGACTATTCTCATAATTACATAAGTTCGAGTGCCGTGGTCAAAGTCTTTAATCAGGACGGCCTGAATTTTATCCACTGGTCGCTCGAACCGGACCGGATCAATTTCGCCGAGAATCAGGGCATTTTTTCTGCTATTTATGAATTGACTATAAGAGTTGAGGATAAATCGGGGCAGACCGTCCTGGGCCGAACGGAAGAAGTCCCGTTGAGGCTTAACCGGCAGCAGTTTGAAGCTCATGCCCGCCAGAGATTGGCCTTTCAGGATATTTTCCTGCTTTTACCAGGCGACTATAAGATTCTCTATCTTCTGAAAAATAAAACAGCCCGAGATTTTACTTCCTACGAAATGACCCTGTCAGTTCCGGCTGAATCCTCTGCTCCGCTGCTAAGTCCCCTTCTTCTTTACCACGGTTTTTCCCCGGCCAGAGATAATTTGTTTAAGGCCTTTACTTTTGATGGCCATGAATTTCTGATCAGTGCCCGTAATGAATTTTCTCCAGCTGAAAAATTGTCTGTCTATGCCAGGTTGGGGAAAAAATTAGTTCCAACCGCTGACCTGGCTGTTAAGCTAAGTTTGAAAAACATGGACAGCCCGAGCCAGTCTTATTATGAAAGCAAATTCGGACGGGAAATTATCAATGATAAAGGCGAAATCTGGTGCGAGCCGCTCGAATTAAGTCAATTTAAACCAGGTTATTATCAGCTCGAAGTTTCGCTGCTGGAAGGTGACAGGCTCAAGGCTACCCAGAAAGATAATCTGATCATACTATCGGCCGCCGCCCTGACGGCACCCTGGGTCTATGCCCGTGTTCATCAGCCGCCGCCTTCAACAGAGTGGACGAAGATGCTGGCCAGCCAGCATTTTTTAAAGGGAAATTACACAGAGGCCAGAAAACTTCTGGAAGACATTCTGGCCAGCCAGTCGGATAATGAGAGTTTGCTTCTTCTGGCCAAGACTTTTTATGCTCTGGGCGATTATCGTCAATCGCTGTCTCTGGCTCTAACGGTTTATGAAAAAACCAGAGACAGGGAAGCCGGCAAGGTTATTGCCCTCGATTATGCCAGCTTAAAAGACTGGAAGCCAGCTTTGATTTATCTGGAAGAACTCCTAGCAGAGGGTACCGAAGTCAGTGTTCTCAACCTGGCAGCCGAAGCCCATTTTAACCTTGGAGAAAAAGAGAAAGCGGTAGCTCTTTTGGAAAAATCCCTGTCTTTGATACCCGATCAACCGGAGATTAAAGCTAGACTGGCCAGCTGGCAGGCGAAGTGATGGTTTCTGACATTTTCAGGAGGCCAGGCTGGTAAAAATCGAAATGATACAAAGTGATATAATGAAATACAGGCTAAAAAATATAATTGAACAAACCGGGCTTCATCATTTAAGTCTGCGCAAATGTTATTTTGCCCGTTAAGGAGAGTGGCTTATGAAAAAATTTAAGCTGATTATAACCTTCTGGCTGGCCGGGATAGTCTTTTTTTGTAGCGTCCTGGCCGCTCCCGGTCAGGTTCAGGGGAAATTAAAGGGAAAGGTAGTTGATGCCCAGGGCAATCCACTGGAAAAAGCCGAAGTAACTATTGTTTCGGTGGTTACCGCTTCCAAAAGATATGAGACAACAACCGGAAAAGATGGCCGCTTTTCTCAGGTCGGCCTGCAGCCAGGCTATTATCAGCTGATTGTAAAAAAGGAAGGCTTTGTACCTCGTACTCAGGAATTTCATGTGGGCATTGCTTCTGAGACAGAATTGGAGGTGACGCTCGTTACCGCTGACCAGGCAGCAGTTAGAAGTCTGTCAGAAGCTGATAAAAGCTTTGTCAAAGCAACCAGGCTTTATAATGAGCAAAAATATGAGGAAGCCCTGCCCGTCTTTGAAGAAGCCATTAGCCTTAATCCTGATAATTGGGCATATTATTTTAACCTTGGCCTTACCTGTAAAAAGCTTAACAAGCTGCCGGAGGCCAGGCAGGCTTTTGAGAAGGCGGTTACTTTGAATCCTCAGAGTTTTAGCTCTAATAAAGAGCTGGGAGAGCTCCTGGCGAAAGAGGGCGATTTCGAGCGGGCGGCTGATTACTATCGTCGGGCAGTAGAAATTAACCCGGCTGATCCTGATGGCCATTATAATCTGGGAGTTTGTCTGGTCAATCTGGGGAATGGAGAGGAGGCCCTGGCTCAATTTCAAAAGGCGGTTGAGCTCAAGCCAGACTATGCTGAAGCTTATTTTCAGCTTGGTTCACTTTATATCAGTCAGAATAAAACCCAGGAAGCTATCAGCAGCCTGGAAAAATTTTTGCAACTGGCGCCTCAGAGTGATAAGGCTCCTCTGGCCAGACAGCTGTTGGACTTTCTGAAAAAATAAGAAATCGAAATATCTGAAACACATATTGATTGAGTTAAGAGAACTCTTTTGAGCCGGATGAGATCAGAAGTCCAGGCCTTTGATTTTCCATCAGCGATGATAGGCAGTAGTATTTCTTATGACAGAGGCGAATGGTCGGCCGCAAATCTGCAGAGCGTTAGCCGGGTTTGATCTGCTTGCTGCCGGGCAGGTATAGTCAGGCCCGTCTGGCTTTTCAGAATTACCTCAAATATGATTCAGAATCGGAGAGTCCAGTTCAGAAAAAAATTTTCTTGAATTCTTAAAAACCAGAACTTGCTTCTAAATAATTTCAAGACTAATTGTTCAGGGGTCCGGGGGAACTTCTAGAAGCCTGCAATAAACCGGTTCATCCTCAATTCTAAAAAAAGGCAGCAGACCGAAGCCTGCTGCCTTTATTCTTCTCTTCGGCGGTCTTAACCGGAACTGACTATTCAGTCACCAGTTCAAAAGGTATTCTTTTTTCCAGGGTCAAACCTGATTTGTTATCTTTGATGTTTAAAACGAGCTCATAGGTTCCCGACTCGAGAGGCCGGTCTTCAATTCTTTCTCCCTGGTCATCTTTAATCTGCATTTTTTTAACTGTAGGAAGAGGAATGGCTTGCTCAATAAAATTGGTATCGTATTTCATCGGAGTGAAAGCAACGATCTTGTTGTTATCTTTTCTTATATCAAAATTAATCTCGAGATCGAAACTCTGATTTTCATTGGCCTGAGCTCCATAGATCATAAACATCAGGTTAGGCTGGTCACCTGGTCTTAATTTTTTGTCCGGATAGGGAAAAGCCTTGAAAATAATCCAGCTGAAATAATCTTTATGAAAATTGGGATAATTTTCTTGAGCGTCCATCTGCTGGATGTCTTTCAACAGAAAAAGTGATGATGTTTCCAGCTTATTATTTGTCCGGGCCAGCTCCTCGTAATTGGGGATTTCAAAATCGTAATAGGTCGTTCCGATTTTTTTAGACGCTCTTTCCCCAAGAGCTGCAGCCAGAACATATTTACCAGCTGGCAGAGGATAGCCCAGATAATAATAGCTTTCCCCTTCGGGCTGATATTCAGCTGCCGGTATGGTAAAAGAGCTGAATGTCCTCTGCTCAACGACTAACTTCGGGGTCTCGCCACCCAGTTGATAAAACTGCATAAAGAGATCAACGTCACTCTGATAGATATCCTGATTTCCGGCCGGTTGAACATAACTCATATCATTATTTTTTATTTTGGTGACGAAAATGGCTATGTAAGTGCCTTTGGCTGGCAGAATATAGGTATCTGAAAACTCGAAAGGCACATCCGCCCTAACCTGTCTGGCCGGTAAACCCTGTTCCAAAAGAGTTTTTATTTCCTGGGGGATAACTGACTTGACTTTCTGGTCTTTCTTCTGATCTTTTTTCTGAGGTGAAGCCTCAGAAAAAGAAACTGTTAAAGCCAAAATCAGAATCAGGACCAGAGAAAAAACCAAGAGCTTTTTCGTTCGCATTTTTCCTCCTGTCATATCCAATTCACCTCTTTCTTAGACTGCAAGAAGTATGCCAGCTAAGAAAGATTTGTTTTCCCTTAATTATATTTTTTTCTCTTCTTATTCTGTAAAGTTTATTTACAATACCTGCCTGGATTACAAGCTGAATAATATTACCTCAACTGACGGTGATTTTTCAACTGGAATTTTTTTACAGCCAGCAGATGCTCGGCATAGGAGCGATTAAAAACATGGCTGCCGTCATTTTTAGAAACAAAATAAAGATAATCAACATCGGCCGGATAAAGTGCGGCTTGAATAGAATTTCGGCCAGGATTGCAGATCGGACCTGGCGGTAAACCGGGATATAAATAGGTATTGTAAGGGGAATTAAGATTTTTATCAGCCCGCCGTATATTTCCGTCAAATCTGTTTTCAAGTTTTAAGGCATAAATAATAGTAGGGTCGCAGTCGAGCTTCATTTTCGATCTTAACCGATTATGGAAAACGGCGGAAATGAGCGGTTTCTCTTCTGGCTGGCCTGTTTCCTTCTCTATGAGCGAGGCCAGAGTTACCACCTGGCGGACATTCATATTTAAAGTCCTGGCCCGCTCTCTTTCTTCCTGACCAAAATTCTTTTTAAATTCCTCAACCATGGCTCTAACTACATCTTCGGCTCTAACTCCACGGGCAAAATAGTAAGTGTCAGGAAAAAGATAGCCTTCGAGATCAGGAGCCTCCGGATCGAGGTCTGCTACCAGGGAGGTGTCCTGGCAGGCTTCAACCAAAGAACCGATCAGGGGAAAGTTCCTGGCTATTAATAGCTCTGAGATTTCCAGGTAGGTGAGTCCTTCCGGGATAGTTAAGGAGTGAAGCAAAACCCGGCCTGAGATGAGATCAACCATAATTTTTCTGGGAGTAACCGGCAAGGAAAATTGGTATTCTCCAGCTTTTAAAGAATGGGGATAGTAATAGAGAGAATAGGCCAGCTCAAAGGGGAATGATTGTTTGATCAGTTTAGTGTCTTTAAGAATTCTGGCGATTCTTTTTGGGCTCAAGCCTTTTTCTATAATAATAACAGTATTCCCGCTTTTGAGCGGCGAAGGACTATTCATCATCAAAGAGACATAGTTAGCCAGCCCTAAGTTGATGATAATTATAGCTATGAAAAATAAGTTAACTATTTTTTTCAGCGTGGTCGGCCTCGTATCGCTTCTTTTCCAGATAAGTTTCCAGGATAATGACCGCAGCCTGCTCATCTTCCTTTTCTTTTTTTTGCCGGAAATCACCCTTAAAGCTGTCCAATCTTTTCAGGGCCTCTTTGGTGGTCAGCCTTTCATCCCAGAGGACGATTTTTTTACCAGTCACAGCTTCTAACCAGCTGGCAAATTTTCTGGTCAACTCGGCCCGGCTGCCTTCACTTCCATCCATTCTGATGGGCAATCCCAGAACTATTTCTTCTATATTTTTTTCTTTGACCAGCCCGGAAAAAAACTGGCTGTTTTCCTGTTCGCTGGCTTTCAGAATGTAGGTTCCAAAGGGTTGAGCAGTTATCTTGAGAGGATCGCTTAAAGCCAGACCCAGGTGGCGGTCACCGTAATCGATAGCTAGAATTCTGCCCATATTTTAGGTTCTTTCCAGACAGCGTTTTTTTTGGCTATGTCGCTCAATGGCCAGTTCGATTAACCGGTCCAGTAATTGATTGAAACTCAACCCGCTTACTTCCCACAGTTTTGGATACATGCTGATTTCTGTAAAACCAGGCATGGTATTTATTTCGTTAATATAGATAGTGCTGGTGTCTTTTTCCAGGAAAAAATCAACTCGGGCCAGACCACTGGCATCGATGGCTTTAAACGCAGCCAGGGCCAACTGTCTGATTTTGAGAGTTAAATCGGCTGGGAGCTCAGCTGGTATCCTGAATCCAGTTTTCCCCTCAAGGTATTTATCAGCATAATCATAAAATTCGCGATAGGGGATCACTTCGCCCGGGAGAGAAGCCTCAGGCCTGTCGTTACCCAGGACACTGCATTCAATTTCCCGGCCGGTTATAGCCTTTTCCACCAGGATTTTCCGATCATAACGAAAAGCCAGCTCAAGAGCTGCAGGGAGGTCGGCTCTTTTTTTGACCTTACTGATGCCAACTGATGAACCCATATTGGCCGGCTTGACAAAAAGAGGATAAGCGAAAACGGAATTAATTTTCCTGATCAGTTTTGAGCCCTGGTTTTTATAATCCTCTTCAACAACAACCAGGTAGGGAGTCACTGGCAGACCCAGATAGCTCAAAAGATTTTTAAAGATAGCTTTGTCCATGCCGACAGCTGAAGCCAGGACAGAAGAGCCGACATAAGCTACGTCAGCCATTTCCAGCAGACCCTGAATTGTACCATCTTCGCCATAAGGGCCGTGAAGAACCGGGAAATAAACGTCTGCCTTTAATTCTATTTGCTGCCTGGCTGACGACCAGGGTAGAAAATAGTAAGTCTGGCCTTCTTTTAGCTCCTGATCGCTTACCAGCGGGGAGCTGACCTGTTTCCACAGTCCCTCTCTGGTTATATAGATTGAATAGACCCGGTATTCTGTCTGACTGAGATGGCGGTAAATAGCGCGGGCTGAGGCTATAGAGACCTCGTGTTCGGGCGAGCGGCCACCAAAAATTAAGCCAATAGATAGGGGCTTTTTCATGCTTCAAAATTTTAACTGAATTGCAGCGAAAAAGAAAGCTGGCAGAATTAACTACGGCGGATTTTATCCAGGTTTGCTCTGTCAGTTCTGCCTTTCGCCGAGATATTACCCATCTCCAAACTGATCCTTATCACTGCTCTGCTGGCACATACACACTGACCCCCTGCCAGGCGAACAGCCCCTATGGGTTATAGATTCTATCAAGCGGAGCTTACCTCCTTTCCCTTAAAATGTTCAATAAGACTTTTAATGGAAGGAGCCCTGCTTTTTCAAGTACTAAGCTCATAAATCTCTGACCTTCTTCTGTCCCCGTCCCTGCTGCCGGCTGTCCAGCACGTCGCGACCAAAGCTCCTTACTCCTCCCGCCACCCTGGATAGTATGTCTTAACCTAAATGAGAATTTTTGTTGACAGTCAAGAAAAGACAAAATTATAATAGAAGCAAAGCCGAACGAAAATTGCCAAGAGGTGCGAAAATGAAAAAGTTTGTTTTTAATCCCTCGAAGTATTTTTTCCTTCTTCTGGCTGGCCTAGCTGTAATTCTCTGGCCGGCCGATCTGGTTGCTCAGGAAGACCAGGTGCAGAAAGCCGGGATCTTTGCTGAAGAGTATCCCCTGCTTTCTGATTCTGATATGTATTGTTGCCCTCTTATCTGGGACCAAAATCTGCCGGAACTCAGAATTGTTGGTTCTGAACGAGAAGATGAAAGGGCTATGATGACTGATTCTGATACTTTTTATATCAATAAGGGCAGAGAAGAGGGATTGGAGATCGGCCAGATGTTTCTGGCGATTGATATTGGTAAGTCTTTGCCCAAGCTGGGTTATCTGGCTCAAAAAAAGGGCCGGGTCAGGATTATCCGGTTGGAAGATCATATGAGCGTAGGTAAAGTGGAAAAGGGATGTAGTGATATAAGAGTTGGCAATTATCTCATTCCTTTTGAAGAGAAGGCCAATGTCATCGGGAAAGATGTTGGTTATGACAACAATCTCAAGCCCGGTGAAAGCCTCGAAGCTCAGGTAATTTATCTGGACACCGACTTTAACATTGTCGGCTCAGGCCACTGGGCTCTGATCAATGCCGGGGAAGAACAGGGTTTAAGACCTGGTCAGCAACTGACAGTCTTTCGTCAGAAAAAAGCCGGCTTCCCGCGTGAAGCTCTGGGCAATGTAGTTGTCGTTGATGTTCAGAAGAAAACGGCCACCGTCAAGATTTTGTCCTGTCGGGAAGCCATTGAAAAAGGAGATCTGGTTCAGGTTAAGTAGATTTATATAATCTCTTCTCCCTGTCTGTTGACAGAAATGCTGATTTTTGTTAGCTTTTCTATACTCGTTGATTGCCTTGAGCGGGCGTAGTTCAGTGGTAGAACGTCTGCTTGCCAAGCAGAAGGCCGTGGGTTCAAGTCCCATCGCCCGCTCCATTGTTTTCTAAAGGAAAATAGCCAGTGATAGAGGACGGCGCGGTACCCAAGTGGCTAAGGGAGAGGTCTGCAAAACCTCGATTCGTCGGTTCGAGTCCGACCCGCGCCTCCAGTCCTTTCTCCTAAAATTGATTTTATTCCCATAACTGTGGTCAACAATAACTAATCGCCGGCATTCCTTCCTGTTTTTTTCTTTGGTCCCAGTCTTAAATCCTTTGCCTGGTCCGGGCTTCTTACCTCAGGTGTCCCGGCCTGTCGGACTCAGAAGAGGAGGTAGCCTGAGGCTTGTCTCCTGTCTACTGGTTATATTTATGAGGCTGGATAAAAAATAAATTGACCATGCCTTTTTTGTTTTTATATACTTGAGCGGAAGGAGGGACTATGAATATAAAGGCGCGGATTCAGGGAATTTGTCTTAAACCAGCCGAAGAATGGCAAAGAATAAAAACTGAATCAACTTCAGCAGGCGAGCTTTATAAATCTTACATCATGATTCTGGCCGCCATTCCGGCCGTCGCTCATCTTATTGGTTCCTGGCTCATAGGGGTCTCTTTGCCTGTCAGGGGATTGGTCGGAGCTAGTTTTACCTTCTCCCTGGGTCAGGCCTTGGTCTCCTATGTTTTTTCTTTGGTCATGATCTATGTTCTGGCTTTAATTATCAAGGCCCTGGCTCCCAGCTTTTCTTCCCAGTCTGATATAGTTGGCGCCCTAAAACTGGCTGCCTACTCCATGACTCCCTATTTTGTAGCCGGTATTATATATATCGTCCCATTTCTGGACAGGCTGGTCCTTCTAGCCGGACTTTATGGTCTTTATGTTCTCTACCTTGGCTTTAAGGGTGGGTTGATGGGTACTCCGCCAGACAAAGTTATGGGTTATTTTATATTAAGCCTGGTGGTGGAAATAGTGCTGGGAGCAGTCATCAGCCTGATCATGGGAGGTATTTTTTCGGCCGGTGCTTTATACCGCGGCTTCTAGCTCTTCGACTATTCGGGCAAAAGCTTCGGCCGGGTTGACCGCTTGAGTTATTGGCCGCCCGATAACCAGATAGTCGGCGCCTTTAAGGCGAGCTTCAGCGGGGGTCATAATTCTTTTCTGATCCTGAGCTTCAGCCCAGACCGGCCTGATACCAGGCGTAATAATTTTGAGCTCAGGGCCAAGCTCTGTTCGCAGCAGTTCGATTTCCTGTGGCGAGCAAACAACACCTTTAAGGCCCGCTTGCCAGGCCAACCGAGCCAGGCGTAAGACCTGAGCCTGAGATCCAGAGCTAAAACCAATCTCTTCCAGATCTTTATCTTTGAGGCTGGTCAAAACGGTCACACCCAGCAGGAGGGGCAGGTCGAGGCTGGACTTTTCCGACGCTTCCCTGGCCGCTTCCACTGCCCGGCTCATCATTTCTTTACCGCCAGAAGTGTGAAGGGTAATCATAGAGACGCCGGGGCGAACAGCTGCTTTGACTGCACCGGCTACTGTATTGGGTATATCATGAAGCTTGAGATCTAAAAAAACCTGACGGTCATAGCTCTTGACCAGTTCTATCATGGCCGGTCCTTCGGCCGTGAATAACTCCAGCCCGACTTTAAATATTCTGGCCTCCGGTAGAGATTCCAGAATTTTTCGGGCCTCAGACTGGTTTTTGACATCCAGGGCAATTATTATTTTTTCCTTAATGTCTTGGGAGGCAAGCTTGGCGGTCATTTAAATTCCTTTCCATTGAAACTGGCTTAATAAGCTATATATTTAGATTTAAATCTCCAGACTTTTTAGACTTTCAAGCTGCCAACAATTTCACTCAAGCGATTGAGGCCATGGCTTTCAGCCCAGTCTTCCAGGCCTTTTATAATTTCAGGGCAGGCTAAAGGATTAACGAAATTGGCAGTCCCCACCTCGACCGCTGAGGCTCCGGCTACCATAAACTCCAGAGCATCCTGATAGCTGAAAATTCCGCCCAGACCAATAACCGGAATTTTTACTTGCCGGGCAACTTCAAAAACCATTCTCAGGGCCAGAGGCTTAATAGCCGGGCCGCTCAGCCCACCCAGAACATTGCCCAGTTTTGGCTTCCTTGATTCCAGATCTATGGCCAGGGCCAGAAAAGTATTTACAAGGGAAACTGCCTCGCTGCCCGCCTCCTCGGCGGCCAGCGCCACTGCGGTTATATCGGTAACGTTGGGTGAAAGCTTGGTGATCAGGGGTAAAGGCGATACCTGTTTAACTCTTTTTACCGTCCGATAGGTGGCCTCGGGATCTTGAGCGGGGCATTTCCCGCCTGCTCTCACATTAGGGCAGGAGATATTTAGCTCTAAAGCGGCCAGCCCCTGATGCCGGCTTAGATATTCAGCCACCCGGGCATATTCTTCTTCTTCTTCCCCACAGACATTGGCAATAATAGCCGTCTCCAGAAGAGCGAGCTTTGGTAGAACTTCCTGACAGAAGGCTTCCACGCCAATTCCCTGTAATCCGATCGAATTAATCAATCCACAGGGAGTTTCAGCCAGTCGCGGCGGGGGATTTCCTTCTCTGGGTTTAAAATAGAGTCCTTTAACCACCAGGCCGCCCAGCTGGCTTAAATCATATAAAGGCTGAAATTCGAGGCCATAGCCAAAAGTCCCGCTGGCCGCTATCACCGGGTTTTTCAGTCTCAAAAAACCCAGATCAGAAGACAGGTCAACCATTGTTAATCTCCAGACCAGAGAATTTCTTCTGCTGGGAAAACAGGGCCATCCTGACATATTCTGAGATATTTTATTTCTCCGCCTTTTTTGATTTTCCTGACACAACCCCAGCAGGCACCAAGCCCACAGCCCATAATTGATTCGAGTGAAAATTCAGCTGGCAGGGAGGACAGCTGACAGATTTCAGCCAGGCGGGCCATCATAGCTTCCGGCCCGCAGCCAAACAGAAAAGCCGGTTTCCTTTTTTTCAATTGCTCCTCAACCAGCTGGGTTATAAGGCCTCTGAAGCCATAACTGCCGTCATCGGTGGAAAAATTGATTTCCCAGCCAGTTGCCTCAAGGCGGTTTTTCAAAGCCAGGTCGCTCAGTGTCTGGCCACCATAAAAAATAACCGGAGTAGCTCCTACCGTCTGAAGTTCCCTGGCCACAAAGTACAACGGGGCCAGACCGCGTCCACCTCCGACGCAGAATATTTCCTGGCCTTTGAATTCAGGCTTCAACGAAAAGCCATGACCACAGGGACCAAGAATATCCACTTTTTCGCCGGCTATTTTTTGGCTGAGGAGTCTGGTTCCTTCTCCAGTTACCTGGAAAAAAATTTCTATTTCTGGCCCGGCACAGTTATGAATGCTCAGTGGCCGCCGTAGAAGAGGATTGAAGCCAGAGGAGACCCTGATCATCAAAAACTGGCCCGGCCGGGCCTCCCGGGCGATTTGCGGCGCAGATATTCTCAGCAAAAAATAACTACCCCAGCTTTGGGTTTCGGTGATCCGGGCCTTTTTATCCTGGAACATTGTTTTAAAGTCGCAGTTAATTCTTGAAATTAATATCAGAAATGAAATTTAATAGCAAATTTTTACCAGGGTGAAAGACGAAACCGTCAGGCTATTTCAATTCAGCTGGAGGCCACCTCAGCCTTAACCCTTAGATTTTGGTTCATGGCCATCAGACCATTATCCATTATCATTGTATAAAAACGTCTCTTTTCTTATAATTAATTTTTAATAATATTTAATAATAATAAAGGAGGAACCATAAATGTTAATATCCCGTCGAGCGCAAGAGATCCAGGCTTCGCCAATTCGAAAACTTAAACCTCTGGCCGATGAGGCCAAAAAGAGAGGAATTCATATTTTCCATCTTAACATTGGCGACCCTGACATACCTACTCCCAGGCCGGTCATAGAAGCTTTTCAAGCTTATCATGATCCGATTCTGGGCTATGGGCCATCGCAGGGGTTTGATGAACTGCGTCAGGCCATCGTTGATTACTTCCGTGATTATGGCATCAACCTGACGGCTGATAATGTGCTGATCACCATCGGTGGATCAGAAGCCATTCATTTTTCTTTTTCAGTAGTAGCCGATCCCGGTGAAGAGATAATCATTCCAGAGCCCTTTTATACCAATTACAACGGTTTTGCCACTTTCGCGGATGTTAAAATTGTTCCTCTATCACTTAAGGTCGAAGATGGTTTCCGGCTACCCCCGGTTGAAGAAATTGAAGCTTTGATTACCCCTAAAACGAGAGCTATTCTGCTCTGTTCTCCCAATAATCCGACCGGTACAGTGTATACCGAAGAAGAACTGCAGCGCGTGGTTGATCTGGTCCGAAAGCACGATTTGTTTTTGATCGGCGATGAGGTTTACAAGGAATTTGTTTATGACGGATTGAAGCACAAAAGTTTGCTGGAATTTAAGGAAGTCGAGGACCGGGTAATTGTGGTGGATAGTATTTCTAAAAGGTTTAGCTGTTGCGGGGCCAGAATCGGAGCAGTTGTTACCAGAAATAAGGAAGTTTATCAGGCCATTCTAAAGTTTGCCCAGGCCAGGCTCTGCCCACCTTCAGTTGAGCAATATGCAGCCATTGCTGCCTATAAGATGGGAATGGACTATTTTGAACCAATTCGTCAGGAATATCAGAGACGCCGGGATGTACTCTATGAGGGGCTGACCTCTATCCCGGGTGTTGTCTTGCGTCAGCCTAAGGGAGCTTTTTATGCCTTTTGCCGCTTGCCCATCAAAGATTCTGAACACTTTGTGCGATGGATGTTAACTGACTTTTCAGTCAATCAGAAGACGGTCATGGTTGCCCCAGGACCTGGTTTTTATGCCACGCCAGGGCGGGGCCAGGACGAAGTGAGAATAGCCTACGTCCTTAAAGAAGAGGACCTGGTTGAGGCTATAGAGATACTGCGCCAGGGCCTAGAGAAATACAGGAGGCTATTTGCCTAGAGTCTTGATGGGCTTAAAGAAAATCTTGGCTGATAAGCAAACATGGGTGGGGCTGGGGTTGATCTTTGGGCTGTCTCTGGTTGGTGGCCTGGTCAGTCATCCCGGTCTCGTCAGGAGATTCCTGGCTGGAGAATTCCGTCAGGCATTTATTCTAAAAGAGGATTTTCCGCAGGTTGTCTTTATATCATTACCCGAAGCGGAGGCGGCCTGGTCAGAGCGGCAGGCGGTTTTTATAGATAGCCGCAGCTTAGAGGCATACCATCGTGGACATATTCCAGGGGCCATTTCAGTTCCCCTCGAGGATGTGAAAAGCGGGCGTGAAGACTTACTGGCCGTGATCCCGGAGGCAGTGGAAATTATAATTTATTGTGAGGGTGGAGATTGTCAGGCCAGTTTAAATCTGGCTCGCTGGCTTGAATCACGTGGTTTTAAAAATCTAAGGGTATTTTCTGGCGGCTGGGCAGAGTGGACCCAGGCCGGCCTGCCGGTGGAAGCCAATGCTGCAAAATAGAAAGTTGCTAATAATTTTCAGGCTGATCGTTGGTGGCGTCTTCATCTGGGCTGGAATCAGCAAAATAGCCGATCCTTTGAGTTTTGCTCAGAATGTCAGGAACTATCAGCTGGTAGGGCCAGCCCTGTCTTTTCTTACTGCTATCTTTTTACCCTGGGTGGAATTAATTGCTGGAGTGTGGCTCATCCTCGGTATCTATCCGAAATCATCGGCTCTGTTGATCAGCTGCCTTCTCCTGTTTTTCATTGTTCTCGTCTTGATTACGATGGCTCGTGGCTTAGATGTTGACTGCGGCTGTTTTGGAACCTTCAGCCGGCGGGCTGATTGGCGACTTATAGCTGAAGATTCTCTATGGCTGGCTCTTTCCCTGGCTCTCTTATTTTCTCCTGCCAATGATTTTTCCCTTTTTAGAAAAAAGCTATCTAAGACCTGATATTTCACATACTTAATACCCTTCTCCCTTGAAATTTAAGACGCTGAAGTGTATATTTTCTTGAACACTAATTAAAAAAAGAAGGAGTTTAAGATGCCCAGAAAATATGTGTATTTTTTTATGGCAGGAGCAGCTGATGGCAATAAGGACATGAAGGATATTCTAGGCGGCAAAGGCGCTAACCTGGCTGAAATGGCCAGTATTGGCCTGCCAGTTCCGCCCGGTTTTACCATTTCGACTGCAGTTTGTGCTCTGTTTTTTAAAGCTGGAAATAAACTTCCCCCGGAAGTGGAAAAAGAGATTATGGCCAGCCTCAGACGCCTGGAAAAAGTCTCCGGACAGAAGTTTGGAGATGAGGAGAACCCATTGCTGGTTTCAGTCAGATCAGGAGCCAAATTCTCTATGCCGGGGATGATGGATACCATTCTCAACCTTGGTCTCAATGACCGAACGGTGGAAGGTCTGGCCAGAAAAACAGGTAATCGGCGTTTTGCTCTCGATTGCTACCGACGTTTAATCCATATGTTCGGCGACGTCGTTCTGGAAATCCCGAAGAAGAAATTTGAAGAAATTTTACGAGCCAGAAAAGAAGCCAGCGGTATTAATTATGATTATGAACTGGGTGAATCTATCCTCGAGGAAGTTATTGCTGAGTATAAGAAGCTGGTCAAAGCTGAAACCGGTCAGGAATTTCCGCAGGATGTCTTCAAGCAACTGAAACTGGCTATCAATGCCGTTTTCAAATCGTGGAATAATCCCCGCGCAATAACCTATCGGCGCCAGTATCATATTCCCGATGATCTGGGAACAGCGGTCAATATTCAACAGATGGTTTTCGGCAATTATGGCCCAACCTCGGCTACCGGTGTTGGCTTTACCAGAAATCCTGCTACGGGTGAAAAAGAACTTTACGGTGAATATCTGATTAATGCTCAGGGTGAAGACGTGGTGGCAGGCATAAGAACTCCTTCTCCTTTAAAAGATCTTGAGAAGGCTATGCCTGGAGTTTATAAACAGCTGCTGGCTGTGGTCAAGAAACTGGAAAAGCACTATGGCGATGTTCAGGATTTCGAGTTTACCATCCAGGAAGGGGAGCTGTATATGCTGCAGACCAGGAATGCCAAAAGGACCGGTATGGCTGCCGTTAAAATCGCTGTTGATCTGGTCGAAGAAAGGTTGACCACTATCGAAGAAGCTTTGCTCAAAGTTGAACCAGAAGCTTTAAATCAGCTACTTCATCCAGTCTTCGATCAGGAGGAAAAGAAAAAACATCCCGTTCTGGCCAGAGGTCTGGCCGCTTCACCGGGCGCGGCCAGCGGTCAGGTGGTTTTTACAGCTAACGATGCTGTCCAGTGGGCCAAAGAGGGCAAGAAAGTAATTCTGGTCCGCGAAGAAACATCACCGGATGATATTCACGGAATGAGTGCTGCTCAGGGTATTTTAACAGCAACCGGTGGCATGACCTCACATGCGGCGGTAGTTGGCCGGCAGATGGGTAAACCGGCTGTGGTCGGTTGTGGAGCAATAAAGGTTCATGAAGACATTAAAGCTTTCTTTGTTGGTGATAAAAAATTTGTGGAGGGCGACTGGATTTCAATTGATGGTACTACCGGCGAGGTGCTGGAGGGTCAGGTCTTAACCAGGCCATCAGAAATCCTTCAGGTTATCAGAGGTGAGAAAAAACCGGAGGAATCAAGGCTCTATCAATATTTCAGTCAGCTCTTATCCTGGGCTGACAAATTCCGCCGGCTGGGAGTGAGAGCTAACTCAGATACACCGGCTGATGCCAGGGTAGCCTTTGCTTTTGGAGCTGAGGGGATCGGTCTGGCCAGAACCGAGCATATGTTCTTCGGACCGGAAAGGCTGCCACACGTAAGAGAGATGATTCTGGCCGAAACTGAAGCCGAGCGGCGGCAGGCTCTGGCTAAGTTGCTTCCTTTTCAAAAACAGGACTTTCTGGAATTTTTCCAGGAAATGAAAGGCCGACCAGTTACGATTAGAACCATTGACCCTCCCCTCCATGAGTTTTTACCAAAGAAAGAAGATTTGATGGTGGAATTAGCGGTACTCAAGGCTACTGGCGGATCACCAGATAAAATTGCCGAAGTGGAAAAATTATTGGCCAGAGTCAGGTCCTTATCTGAATTTAACCCGATGCTCGGCCATCGCGGCTGCCGTTTGGGTATTACCTATCCTGAGATAACTGAAATGCAAGCTCAGGCTATTCTGGAGGCAGCTTGTGAGCTGGCTGCTCATGGTCAAAAAGTTCTGCCTGAAATCATGATCCCTCTGGTCGGTAATGTTACCGAGCTGGCCAATCAAAAAGAAATCATCAATCGGATGGCTGAAGAGGTGATGAAAAGATATAAAGTCAGGATCAAATATAAAGTAGGTACCATGGTCGAAATACCCAGGGCAGCCCTGACCGCTGACGAAATAGCCAGAGAAGCTGAATTCTTTTCCTTTGGAACCAACGATCTGACCCAGACCACCTTTGGAATTTCCAGAGATGACAGCGCCAAGTTTCTCAATTATTACCTGACTCATGGTATCTGGAGTGATGATCCGTTTGAAACTCTTGATCAGAAAGGTGTCGGGCTGCTGATGAAATGGGCCGTGGAAAAAGGCCGGGAAACAAGGCCGGACCTCAAGGTTGGAATTTGTGGTGTTCATGGTGGCGATCCCAGGTCAATTACTTTTTGTCACAAAATCAATCTGAACTATGTCAGTTGCTCTGCTTATCAGATTCCAATTGCCAGACTGGCGGCGGCCCAGATTGCCATTCAAGAAAAGAAGGCCAGCCAGGAAGAGAAGAGCCAAAAAACCCGGGTAGCCAGAAAATCGGCCAGCTCAACTGGAAAAAAATCCCGGCGAGCAAGAAAATAAGTAGAAAAATAATTCAAAAGCAGATGACAATAGAATTATAGAATTTCAGCCCGGGTCAGACGAGGCCCGGGCTTTTCTTTTATTAGCTATATCGTTCTATTGTTGAAAATATCAGGTCAGGCTACCGGAAAAAGACGAGGAGACAATTGTGCCTTTTAATCTTCTTGAATTTCTGCTAACTTAAATATCAAACATCCATGGCTGATCTGGTTGAGTCGGTGCTTTCCTTATTTAATACCAGGCTTCCGTTTAAATTCATCTATGCCAATGAATACTGGATGGTGGACCTCGGGCCCCACATCTTCCCTGTCAAAAAATACAGAATGCTTTATGAAAAGTTAATAGCCAGAGGCGCCCGCCCTGAGGATTTTATCAGGCCTGAGCCGGCTTCGGATGACGATCTTCGTCTGGTACATACTGCAGATTACGTCAATAAAGTTCTGACCGGGACTCTTTCTTCACTCGAGCTTCAAGCTCTGGAAATGCCCTTTTCGTCGCAGCTGGTCCAGTTTTTTTTGTTAATGACCGGGGGGACAATCAAGGCGGCAGAAGAAGCTTTAAGAACAGGGCTGTCGGTTCATCTTGGTGGTGGCTTCCATCATGCTTTTCCGGATCATGGAGAAGGTTTTTGCCTTTTTAATGATGTGGCTATTGCTCTGGAAAAAATGAAAAAGGAGGGGCTGATCAACCGGGCCATGATCGTTGATGGTGACCTGCATCAGGGGAATGGGACAGCTTACTTTTTTGGGAAAAGGGACTATGTCTTTACCTTCTCTATACATCAAATGGACAACTATCCATCTTATAAGCAGGCGAGTAGCCTTGATATCGAACTGCATGCAGGCGATAGTGATGAGGCTTATTTAGCGGCTTTGCGGCCACATTTTCCCCGTCTCTATGAGGAATATAAGCCAGACCTGGTCATCTATATTGCCGGGGCTGATCCTTACCAGAATGATCCGTTGAGCGGTCTGGATATTTCATCAATCGGTCTAAAAAAGCGAGATAGATTGATTATCGAGCAGGCCCGCCGGCTGAAAATTCCACTGGCTATCGTTCTGGGCGGAGGCTATGCTGACCGGACCGAAGAAACAGTCGAGATTCACTTTAATACGATTAAAGAGGCGATTAGAACCAGCCGGAAAGGTCCTCAGCAACTGGTAGCTTCTCTCATTTCACCGAAGCAATAAAAATAAATTAGCTGAATCTGACTTGGGCTGCTGATGGCCGCTGGAAGCCTGTCACCCCTTAGCTTAACTCTGGAGATTTCTGGCGAGTATCCAGATGAGAATGTCGGCAGCTTGCTCGCCGCTTGCCATCCTGTTAATTTTGTTGTGGTGTGGCTGGTTTTTTTCTACCTTGCCTTATTCCTGCATAAAAACGTGGCTGAAAACCTTGGCGTCACCGACCATGTTATCAATCAAGCAGTATTCATTCGGCATGTGAGCGGTCTCATCCAGTTTTGACCAGCAGGCTGCTTCAAACCCAGCGCGGCGAAAAATGGCGGCAACTGTCCCGCCACCAATGCCCATCGGGCGGGCTTCTTGCCCATAAACTTCTCTGACGGCTTTTTTCAGGGCTTGAACAACTGCTGACCGGGTAGAGGTTGGTGGAGCAGCCGGGGCTTTTTGAGCCAGGCTGATTTCTATTTTAACTTTAAACTTTTTTTCGATGGAATCAGCCATTTTCCTGATGGTCTTTTCGATCTTTTCAACCGGGTAGTCGGGTAGAATCCGGCAGTCCATATAGAAAATGTCTTCGCCTGGAATAGTATTGATATTGGGGACGTTAGGTTCTTTCTTAGTCGGCTCAAAAGTGGAAATGCCTGGACTGAATAATCTGTCCTTTAGATCGTAGAAGCGGTAAAGTTTTTGAAGTTCGGTAATGAGGAAACTGGCTGCTTTGAAACTGTTAATTCCCTTCTGGGGAGTTGAACCGTGAGTCTGCTTACCGAGTGTCTTAAATTTCAGCCAGAGAATTGATTTTTCAGCCACTTCAATCATTGTGCCTTTTTCATTGCCAGCATCAGGGACAATAATTAAATCATTCTTTTTAAAAACTTCTGTCTGATTGAGAACATATTCAATGCCTTTCTGACTGCCTGTCTCTTCATCCGCAACCAGGGCCAGTCCGACATCATAACTTGGTTTAATATTTTCAGCCAGACAGGCTTTAACGGCAAAGATTGAGGCGACTAAATCCTGCTGATTATCTTCGACTCCGCGTCCATAAATCTTGCCGCCCTCAACCCAGGCCCTGAATGGGTCTCCGCGCCAGAGAGCCAGTTCACCGGGTGGAACTACATCCATATGAGTCATAATCCAGATGATTTTCTTTGAGCTTTGCCCGGGGAAAAAGGCCAGCAAATTGGGTCGGTAACCAGCTGGCGCATCCTGATCCGGGGCCTTGATCACCCTGATGTCGTTTATTCCGGATTTTTTTAGATATGATTCCAGAAATTCAGCCTTTTTAGCTTCTCCTTCGCCTCCGCTCGAGGGGGCAATAGCCGGTATAGCACATAGTCTCGTTTGCAACTCAATCATCTCATCTCGAAATGAATCAAGTCTTTTGGCCAGGCGGGAAAAAAGTTTTTTGTCAGGCATTAGTCTCTCCTTCTTTTATTGTTGATCTCGGCCCGATAATAGCATTAATCGAGATTTTGATGCAAGGGAAAAGGCTGCCCCTTTCGGGCTCAAAGCCCTGGCGGATTATTCCTGGCTTTTGCGCCAGCCGGCCAGGCCCAGCCAGATATACTGCAAGCCCGAAATAATGGTGGCCAGAATGGTTAGGTCATAGAGCCAGTCGAGAAGCCCGCTTTTAATCTTTAGCCAGTTAAAAAAGAGCACTGCTCCGGCTGTCAACACCTGGCAGACCGTACTGGTTTTTCCGATGAGAGTCGGAAGGAAATCGCGTTTCTTTTTCAGTAGAGCCAGCAGGGCAGCCCCGAGAACAATCAACAAATCACGACCCAGAACTATCCAGAAAACAGCCCAGGGGATTTTATTAGGGGAAGCATATTCTGGGAAGCTCAGGAGCAAAAAGCTGGTAAAAATCAGCAGCTTATCAGCCAGCGGATCAAGCCAGAGTCCAGCCGTTGACTTTTGATGCCAGATTCTGGCGATGAGCCCATCCAGCACGTCGGTCAGGCCAGCCAGAAGAAAAATTAGAAAAGCCCCTGCTACTTGCTGGTTTAATAAAAAGAAAACGAAAACTGGAACCAGAATTATCCTGAGCAAAGTCAGGTAGTTAGGTAGAGTACCGAAAGTTGATTTGAGCTCGCCGGTCTGATTGTCGACGTTGGCCATATATCCTCTCTGGCTTATTTTATTAAGTTTAGCAGAAGGTCGGCTATCCTTAAAGCCTCGGCGCCAGAAACAGGCCGATCAGGCTGAAAACGTTTCTGGGCAGGCAATTCCATCAATTGATAGGCGATCATCTGAACGGCCGGCAGATAATAAATATTTTCCGGTGGGATATCGCTGATCTGAATCTTTTCCGACGGGATTTGAGGAATGAGTTTGAAACCTTTGCCTTTCAGAAAATTAATCAGGCGGAAAAAGGTTTCGGCCAGCTCGGCTCTGGTAACGATCCGGTTAGGTTCAAAGGTATGATTTTCATAGGTATCCATCAGAGGGACGGCGGCCACTCTGACAATATAATTAGCCGCCCAGCTGGTCGAAATATCAACAATAATGGGTGGCCTCTTTGGTTCTGGCAGGTATTTATTAAACTTGACAGCCAGAATAGCAGCCAGCTCCTGGCGGGTAATAGCCTGGGATTTAGGTATTTCATTATAAAGGCTGGGCAGGGTAACAATACCCAGTTGATTTCTTAAATATTCAATCTTCTTCTGAACTTCCTTGTCCTCCGGGGCCAGCTCTTTGAGTTTCAAATAGATATCAAGACTCTGGCTTAAATCATCGTGTTCGAGAAGAGTTTCAGCATATTCTCTGAGAATCTGCCGGTCGCGAGGTGCCAGCTGGCTTAAGGTTTGATAGTGATTGATTGCCTGCTCGTATTTTTTTTCGCTCCGGTACAGGCGAGCCAGTTTCAAGTGGGCCTCCTGTGATTGGGGCGAATAGAACAGAGCTTTGAGCAGCAGCTGTTTGGCTTCTTCTTTTTTGTTCTGGTTTAAAAGCTCAGTAGCTTCTTTGATCAAATTCTGGGTGAGGTGGTTTTGAAGCTCTTCATATTTGGGCTTGGCCCAGGAGTTTTCTGGTTCTTTTTTTAAAATTTCCCGGAGCTGAACAAAAAGTTTGTCTTCGTCTTTTTTTTCTTCATAGATAGAAGCCAGGCCGATGCGGGCCGGGGTTAAATCAGGATTAAGTTCGATAGCCTTCAGAAAAAAAGCCTCTGCCGCTTCTATATCCTGCTCATACAGCCGGCAATAGCCTTCACCCAGATTAAAATAGGGATGATTCTGTCCGAGTTTTAAGAATTCCTTTCTGGCTCCATCTATGTTACCTTTCTTAAGATCAGCCCAGCCCTGTTCAAAGGCCAGCCGTTCATTTAGAGAAAGCTTGGCCAACTCCAGAGAAGGCGGCTCCTCTAAATAAAAAGAAGGGGGTACATAAGTTTTTTGAAAGGTGACACAACCTGCCAGCAGAAGTAAAGCCGGCACGAACCAGCTTATCTTTTTCATAGGATTTCTCCTTTCCGGAGGTAGGGAAGATAGGGAAACAGTTTATTTTTTTGTGTTAAAACCTGATATTCCCAGCCTTCAGCCGTTTCAGTTTTCCTGATGACCAACAATTGCCTGACCAGTGAAGCGGTCAGATCAGTTCGTTCTTTTGGGATGTGCAGACGGTAAATCCGGGAGTTTTTAAATATGACCTGGCGCAACCTGGCTTTCAGGTTTTCGAGACCCTCCCCGCTTCTGGCTGAGACATAAACTGGAGAAGCTTCATCCCGTGCCTGACGCTCCAGGAGAGATTTTTTTTCCTCTTCTGGCAGCAGGTCAATTTTATTAAAGACCTTAATGAGCGGTATTCCAGTCACTTCCAGTCTGGAAAGTATTTCTTCGGCGGCTTCTGCCTGTTCCAGGGATCCGGGCGAGGTGATATCTATCACCTCCAGCAGACAATCTGCCTCCCTTATTTCTTCCAGAGTGGCTCGGAAGGAAGAGATCAGTTCAACTGGCAATTTTTTTATAAAGCCAACGGTATCGGATAGAAAGAAATAAGGTCCATCAGGCAGCGTAACCCGCCTGACCATGGGATCAAGAGTGGCAAATAAATGAGGAGAAGTATAACGGTTCTCACCTGCCAGGGCATTAAAAAGAGTCGATTTGCCGGCGCTGGTATAACCAACCAGAGAGACGGTGGGGACTGGTGACTTTCTGCGACCTTCGCGCTGTCTGGCTCGCCTTTTAGATACGCTGTCTATTTCCCTTTTTATTCTGGCCATCCGGTCTGTAATTCTTCGGCGGTCCTCCTCCAGTTTTTTTTCACCCGGGCCACGGGTACCAATTCCACTGCCCAGGCGGGAGAGAGCCTGTCCTTTGCCCTTGAGTCTGGGCAGAAGATAGGTCAGCTGGGCCAGTTCAACCTGCAGCTTGCCTTCGTTTGTTCTGGCTCTTTGAGCAAAAATATCAAGAATGATTTGCGTTCTATCCAGGACTTTAACCTTAATGGCTTCTTCCAGACTTCTCTGTTGAATCGGACTCAGGTTATGGTCAAAAATGACCAGATCAGCCCCCAATTCCTTTACCCTTTGTGACAATTCCTGGACTTTGCCTTCTCCGATAAAGAATTTTGGAGAGTGGCCTGCCCGGTACTGATAAATCTCTTCGATAACTGTCGCTCCAGCGGAGGAGGCTAAACCGGCCAGCTCGGTCATTGATTCTCTGGCTTCTTCTTTTTCCCTCTGGGTGGTGGCTAAATTGACAAGAATGGCCTTTTCCATTTTTAATCTAAAAGATACTCCTGTACCTTATTTTCGATTTTTTCTCTGTCATCAGCCTCAAACCAGGTAATTCCTTCTGTTTTTTTAAACCAGGTCAGCTGGCGCTTGGCATAATGCCTGGTCTCTATTTGAGTCAATCTAATAGCTTCTTCCAGGCTTATTTCTCCTTTCAGGTAGCGTAATACCTGACTGTAGCCAAGTCCCTTAAAAGGGGTGGCCTGCTCCGATATTCCTCTGGCCAGAAGCTGTTTTGTTTCTTCTATCAAGCCCTCAGCAAACATTCGTCGAACTCGCTCATCAATCCGCTGATAAAGCAACTTTCTATCTAATTTTAACCCAATCTGAAAGAGAATAAAACCCTTGTCTCTGAGAGGAGAGGCGGTCCGGGCAAAATGCGCAGAAATCGGCTGACCAGTTAGATAAAAAATCTCCAGGGCTCTTATTATTCTTATCGCATCGGCTGGGCTGATTTTTTCGGCATAGGAGGGATCAACTTGCCGGAGCCGGTTGTAAAGGACTTCCAGCCCCTTATTTTTAGCTTCTTCTTTTAGCCTGTCTCTCAGGTTCTCATATCGTCCAGGACCTGAGAAAAGCCCTTGCACCAGGGCTCGATGGTAGAGGCCTGTTCCTCCAACTATCAGCGGCAGGTTCCCACGGTCAAGAATTTCGTTTATTTTTTCCAGGGCCAAACGGGCGAAATCAGCCGCTGAAAAAGTTTCCTCAGGATCTACCACGTCGATCAGGTGATGAGGAATAGCCTGTCTGATAGAGGCAGGTGGTTTGTCAGTCCCGAGATCAAAACCCCGGTAGATCTGCCTTGAATCACAACTGATAATTTCTCCCCTGAATTTTTTAGCCAGATCAACTGCTAAGGAACTTTTCCCTACTGCCGTCGGGCCCACGATGAACAGGATTTTTTTCTGATTATTGCCCAATTTTAATCCTGATCATAATCAAAGCTACCAGCAGGGTCAGTATGATCAACAAACCAAGCAGTTGCTTCCTCTTCAACCTATCTCTCCTGAGCCAGGAGCTTGACCAGATTTTCTTCGTGTTGATTGCCGAGAGTTTTTTTAACCAGCAATAACTCAGCGGCCAGGATTTCATCAAAACCCCTCAGGATAATTTTCTTTTCCCGCTGATCGAGGCTGTTCAGGCTTATTTTCAACATAGCTCGGGGTTCAAAACTTCCATCGGGCTTGATTTCTAAATTGCGAAAAATCGGGTCAAGTGAATCCTGAGTTTCCCGGTAAGATTTTTCCAGAAGATTAAAGGCCACCGGGCCCAGTTGTTTGGCGATATAGCGCTGGATCAGGTTAGCTTTTTCATTGAATTGAAGCAGACATTTTTCCAGGTCAGGGCCCGCTATCTGCCCGTTGTCTATCTCACCGGTCTCCTGACGGTTAAAGTCTAAGAGCCTGAGGCAGGTCAAAATTAAAACAGTTTTCCTGGTTTCGGTCGGGCCCAGCCAGGAATTCTGGATTAACCAGTTAAAGGTCTGCGGGGTCTGAAGTAAATTCCAGACATAGAGATCTGCCGGCGTCAGACCCAACCTGGAAACATAGGCGGGAACCTGACGGAAAAGAAGACTGTTTTCTGCTGGTAGCCAGCGGCGGTAAACGTCCAGTTTAGAAACTTTTTTCAACCCTTTCAAGATTAAAGGTGGGATGGCTAACCCGGTAAAAATAATCTCTTCAGCAGCAAATTTTTCTTCAATAAAAGCCGCCGGCCAGTCAGGCAGCACGAAAAATTCTGATATCCTGGCCTCCAGAAAGTCAGCCATCAGCTTAAAAGCTTCATCGGATTGTATAAAACCCTGCTCAATTAAGATAGCTACCACCGAACTGGCTTTTTCCGCACCCAGCAGGTTATGATTGAGGCGCAGAGGCGGATGGATTTTTCCTGTTTCAATTAACCAGTCAAAAAATTCTTTTTCTGGAAAGTACTGATTAATGGCTGAAATTTCACCTTTGACCAGGCAAAAAGTCTTTGTGATCCCGTTCTGTTCAATTTGAAGTAAGCCTGTCCGGCGCTCTTCCCATAACTCGAAAAGCATCCCGGGTAGATAGGAGAATGGTTTACTTCTCTCAATATCCGTGGCCATAAGCTTAATTTATAGAGCCTGAAACTGGTTGTCAACCAAACCGTAGGCTTTAAAGGCGACTCATTCCCCAGATACTCATGGCTATATTAAACAGAGTTTTTAGTCCCCAGAAGAGATAAGAAATAATCAACGATTTCTTCATATCGATCTTAAAAATAGCTGACAGACCATAGGCCAGGACTCCGAACATCCAGAGCTGAAAGAAATCAATATTGGTTAAAATCATATAGCTACTGGAAGTCGGATCAAGTTGGGGGAAAAAAACGGCCAAGCCGGTCGAAACGTTATAAACTGATTGCTTGGCCGAGATCAACAGGGATCTCAAGCCATTGCCCATAATGGCATTTATAAAATTAGCGTGGAAGAGGGCCGTCATGACCTGGAGGTAAGTCCCATGGGGTGAAAAAAACTTGGCCAGAACAAAGAGAAGCAGAGCTTGAAATAACAGGCCAATACCCCCCACCAGGCTTCCGCTCAGAGCTTGAGTTAACCTGGTAGTCGTGGTCATCTCTTCAGCCTTTTTCCTTGCTTCTTCCAGGAATGTCTGGAATTTTTCTTCACCCAATTGCTGCTTTAGTTTCGTGCTTTGCTGAAATAGGGTATATGAATCTCTGGCAGCAAAAGGTGCAATCAGATAGCTGTAAATGGCCAGGGCAATCAAAACGATAATTAAAGCATCAACCCAGACGGGCTTTTCGGCCAGGCTATCAAAAGTCTCCCTGGGTTTGGTAAACACTCCGATCAATCTTTCTCCTGTTTTCATAACCAGCCTCCTGTCCGTTCTTCTTTTTCTATTTGACCATCCCTGATGTGGATGATTCTCCGGGCATGATTGGCTACTTCCCGGTCATGGGTGACCATGATAATAGTGTTGCCACCATCATTAATCTTATGAAACAGTTTTAGAATTTCTTCGCCTGTCCTGGTATCAAGGTTGCCGGTTGGCTCGTCGGCTAAAAGCAGAGATGGATCATTGACCAGGGCCCGGGCGATGGCCACTCTTTGCCTTTCTCCGCCGGAAAGTTCAGATGGCAGATGATGCATTCTGTCTTTCATCTCGACCATCTCCAGGGCTCGCCTGGCTCTCTCCTCTCTTTCTTCCCGGCTGGCTCCGGCATAAATCATGGGTAACTCAACATTTCTAAAAGCATTGGCCCGCGGCAAAAGATTAAAGACCTGAAAAACGAAGCCAATCTCTTTATTCCTGATGTAGGCTAACTCGTCTTCACTCAGGGTACTGACCAGCTTACCGTTGAGAAAATAATCACCTGCGGTGGGGGTATCAAGACAGCCCAGAATATTCATCAGAGTTGACTTGCCTGAACCGGATGGACCCATGATCGCTACAAACTCATTTTTCATAATGGTCAGGCTAGCTCCCTTTAAAGCCTCAACCTGCTGATGACCAAGATCATAAATCTTGGTCAGATTGACAGCCAGGATGATCTTGTGGTCATCAGGAGCGGGGGACATGTTATTTTTTCTCCACTTTGAGCAGGGTACCGTCTTTTAAATCTCTTAGTGCAGAATAAGGGCCGCTAACTATTTCCTGGCCTTCAGTTAACCCTGATTCTATTTCTACCATCATGCCGCCCATGATGCCCTTTTTTACTGGCTGAAATTTTGCCCGGCTGGCCTCAAAGATGAAAACTCCTTCTACTTCCTTTTTCTGCCCGTAGTTAATAGCGGAGTTTTCCCCGCTCTTATTACTTGTTTCTCTGATCACCAAAGCGGCGATAGGAACGGCTAAAACCTGTTTTTTCTCAGCCACGATAATATCGGCTGAAGCCGATAGGCCAGGTTTTAAATGCTCTCCAGTATTTTCAAGAGTGATTACCACCTTGAAATCTCTGGATTCCGCTGCTCCCAGTGTGCTTTTATCCAGCGCCGAACTCCCAATTTCAGTCACCTGACCTTTAAAAACCCGTTCAGGAAAAGCATCGATCTTAACTCTGGCTTCCTGGCCCAGTCTGACGTTGATTACATCAGTTTCATCCACTTCTACTTCCACTTCCATGACTGATAGGTCAGCTATGCTCATCAGCACCGTCCCCGGATTGTTCATTGTCCCGACGATGGCCACCTCGCCTTCCTCCACTCTCAAGCTGGTCACCACTCCATCAATGGGTGAGGCATAGGTAGTTTTCTTCAAATCTTCCAGAGCACTTTTCAAGCCAGCCTCTGATTCTTTGATCTGATAATTAAGCGATTGTAAAGAAGCAGAAGAAACCTCATATTGAGCCCGGGCTGCTTCCAGCTGGTCTTTGGAGATCAAAGAGCTATCATAAAGTGCTTTCTGGCGTTCGTAATAGCTTTTGTCCCGGCGATACTGAGCCTCAACCTTTATGAGTTCAGCTTTCAGCTGATTGATCGTAGCCCGATAGCGGTCAACCTGGGCCTCAAAGTAGGTTGGGTCAATTAGCAGCAGAAAATCTCCCGCTTTAACCTCGTCTCCTTCCTTTACCCCGATTTTTACCACCCTCCCAGCTACCAGTGCACTGATATTAATATTCTTTTTTGGTTTAACTTCGCCTGAAGCAGAAATTATAGATGTAATGTCCTGTTTTTGGACTTTTTCTGTTGTGACTTTAACCGCCTTTTCTCTGGTAGTTTGGAGATTTAAGATAATGATCAGCGCTATGAAGAATATGATCCCGACAAATAAAAGCTGGCGCTTCTTCTTAGCTGAACGTTTTTTTTCTGGCATCTTTTATCCTTCCCGAAATTTCGAGCTTTGCTTATTATACTCTATTTTTACTAGACCGGCTCAATAAGTTTAGCTCATTGCCAAGGGCCGGGTAAGCTGTTAAGATGCAGCTATGGAAAAAACAGATTATGGGCGTTTTCTATCCGCAGCTACTAAAGCCGCTCGCCAGGCAGGGGAGTTTCTCCTGAGTGGCCTGTCACAGGCCAAAAAAGTTGACTTCAAAGGCGAAGTTGACCTGGTTACTACTTTTGATCGCCAATCAGAGGAAATGATTTTTAACGAACTAAATGCTCAATTTCCGGCTCATAATTTTCTGGCCGAAGAAAATATCAGACAGGATAACCATTCGGATTTTAGCTGGATTGTTGATCCACTGGATGGCACCACCAATTTTGCCCACGGCCTTCCCATTTTCTGCGTATCAATTGCTCTTGCTTTTAAGGGGGAGGTGGTAGTTGGTGTCGTTTATGACCCGACCCGGGCTGAGCTATTTTCAGCCATAAAAGAGGAAGGAGCTGTTTTAAATGGCAGGCAGCTAAGGGTTACTTCAACCGCAGAACTCGATAAAAGTCTTCTGGCCACCGGCTTCCCATATGACGTTAGAACCAGTCCTGATAATAATCTTAATTATTTCAGCCAGTTTGCTTTGAGAGCCCAGGCTATAAGAAGGTGTGGTTCAGCTGCTCTTGATCTGTGTTATACTGCCTGTGGTCGTTTTGATGGTTTCTGGGAGATAAAACTTAAACCCTGGGACCTGGCTGCTGGCTCTCTTCTGGTTAAGGAAGCGGGAGGCCTGACCACCGACCTGGAAGGCAGCGAATTTGACCTGGCCAGTCCGGACATTGTGGCCAGCAACGGCCTTATTCATCAGGCCATGCTGGAGGTCATCAGGCTAAGCCGCATAAAATGATAATGATAAAGGTCCTGAAGATGACTGTAGCCGGATTATCCCCGAAAGTACGGCTTGGTGCTTCTTTTTTACCTCTGGTCTATTTATTCTGTAGCTGTTTACCCGCTTTTTTTAATTGTGCTATCTGGGCGCAGAATAAAGACTCGGGTTTATCTGTCAAGCAAGTGGAGGTGCCAGCCTCAGCCGGCTGGATGGATACCGGGTTGGAGGTCATGGAAGGGGAGAAATATGAATTTATAGCCAGCGGCAGCATTTCCTGCCAGCAGGGCAACCCGGTAGCGATCTGCGGGCCAGAGGGACTGGATTTACAGACAGTCCAGCAACCCCTGCCCGACCATAACCTGGGAGCGCTGGTGGGAAAAGTGGTCAAATTAATCGCCATCAGAAAAGAGGAAAACAGTGGAGAGGAAATTAGAGAAGAGGTGGTCAGGATGTTTTTTATAGGTCCTCATTCGGAAGTGGAGATGCCACTGGCTGGCAAGCTTTACCTGGGAGTCAATGACAGCGTTTATGCTGATAATGATGGGAAATTCAGAGTCAGCATTTTCAAAAAATAGAGGGAAAATCGTCCTCTTTCTACCTGAACAATTGAAAAGTGGTGACGTAATGGTTACTGAGTCTCGACCGGTGGCTTATGGCTCAAGAACTTTTCTACAAACTGAGTTGTATAATTGCCATTGACGAAGTCTGTGCTGGATAAAATATTGAGCAGAAGCGGAATATTGGTCTTGATACCGACAATAGTCGTGGTTTCCAGAGCAGCTTTCATTTTGGAGATGGCCAGAACTCGAGATGGAGCATAGGCAATGATTTTGGCAATTAAAGAATCATAATAAGGTGGAATTTCCCAGCCAGCATAAGCAGCCGAATCAACTCTGATGCCTTCGCCCCCGGGGAAAACCAGAAAATCTATTTTGCCCGGGGAAGGAATAAAAGTTTCCGGATCTTCGGCATTAATCCGGCACTCGATGGCGTGACCGCGCATCTCGAGGTCGATGGGAAAGCTGACTTTCTCGCCAGCTGCGGCTCTAATTTGAGCTTTGATCAGATTGATGCCATAGACCATTTCGGTAATCGGATGCTCAACCTGTACCCGGGTATTGGCTTCCATAAAATAGAACCTTTTCTTTTCATCCACCAGAAATTCAAAGGTGCCAAGGCTTTTATAATGGATCTTTTCGGCTGCTTCCTGAGTAGCTTTCATCATTTTTCGTCTGGTTTTTTCATCGATAAAGGGCGAAGGGCTTTCCTCGATTATTTTCTGGTATTTACGCTGGGCACTGCATTCTCTTTCTCCGAAAACAATAACCTGGTCTGTCTTATCGCCAATGACCTGAATTTCGATATGGTGAGCGCCTGTAATATATTTTTCAATATAAAGAGAAGGGTCACCAAAAGCCGATTTGGCTTCATTCTGAGCCATCGGGAACATTTCTTCCAGATCAGATGGTGTGCGGCAGATTCTCATACCTTTCCCGCCGCCACCGGCAGCAGCCTTAATGATTACCGGATAGCCTATTTTCTGGGCCACTTTCTTGGCTTCAGAGATGTCTTCAAGGACAAGGTCACTGCCAGGAACGACTGGCAGGCCAGCTTTTTTCATGGTCTGGCGGGCACGATTCTTGTCGCCCATGAGGCGAATGATATCAGGTGGTGGGCCGATAAAAACAAAACCTGAATTTTCGCAGATTTCAGCAAATTTGGCATTTTCGGCTAGAAAACCATAGCCCGGGTGGATCGCTTCAGCTTTGGTCAACTCAGCTGCACTTATTATGTTAGGGATATTAAGATAGCTTTCGGAGGCTTTAGGCGGTCCAATGCAAATAGCTTCGTCAGCCAGCATAACATGCAAAGAGCGGCGATCAGCCTCTGAATAGACAGCCACAGTCTTTATGCCGAGTTCTTTACAGGACCTGATGATTCTCAGAGCAATCTCGCCTCGATTGGCAACTAACACTTTGGAAAACATACTCAGACACCCGCCTTGATGACGAAAAGACGCTGACCGTATTCAACTGGTTTGCCGTTTTCTACCAGGATATCGGTCACCACTCCGCTGACATCGCTTTCAATCTCGTTCATAAGCTTCATAGCTTCAATAATGCACAGGGTCTGACCCTTTTTTACCGTATCTCCTATCTCAACAAAAGGAGAAGAGGTGGGAGATGGGGCTCGATAAAAAGTTCCTACCATAGGCGAGGTAATGTAATGAAGGCTTTTGTCCTCAAGCAGAGCCAGAGGCGCCCCACCGGCCAGCTCACTGGTGCCCTGGCCTGTTTCAGGCCGAGAAGAGGTCATGACATTAGGGAAGATAACTGTTGACGATTGAGCTGCAGCAGGCAGCTGGCGGCTGAGCTTGATTTTAAAGCCTTCCACCTCCAGCTCAAAATCAGCCAGGTTTTTTTCTTCGAGAAGGGAAATCAGCTTTTTCAACTCCTCATAATCAATTTTAGACTTGAAAAGGCTTTCCTGATCTGAATCTGAGTTTTTTTCGTTTTTCTGAGTCATAACGCACCTTCCTGAAAATTAAGTAAAACTTTACTAATCTACTGGCAAATTGTCAAGCTAACAGTTCAGTGGCCAGCTTTTCGACAGCTGCCGGCCCCAGCTCGTTGACCTCTCCGGAGCCCTGGGGTAAGATAAAAACCTGGAGATTTCTCAGAAATAAGGTTCGGACATGTTTGAACAATTGACAGAAAAATTGCAAAAGACTCTGAAATACATCAGGGGCGAAGGCAAGATTACTGAAAAAAATATAGCCGAAGCCCTGAAAATGCTCAGGCTGGCGTTTCTTGAGGCTGATGTCAATTATAAAGTCGTCAAAGAATTTGAAGAAAAAGTTAAGGCCAGAGCCTTAAATCAAGAAGTCATGATGAGCCTGACCCCGGGTCAGCAATTTATCAAGATCGTCAGGGATGAGCTGACGGAAATTCTGGGGCAGGAAGCCAGAAACCTGACCTGGGCCAGTCACCCGCCATCAGTGTTTATGCTGGTTGGGCTTCAGGGCAGTGGTAAGACCACCACTGCCGGCAAACTGGGTCGCTATGTCCAGGGCCAGGGGAAAAGCCCGTTACTGGTTTCCTTTGACCTGAAGAGACTGGCTGCTCAGGATCAGCTGAGAATAATTGCCCGGTCGCTTGATCTGCCCTTTTATGAGATGACCGCTGACAGGATGAAAAAACCGGAAGAGGCTCTTAAAGAACTGTTGACCTATTCCAGAAACCGGGGCTATGATCCGCTGATTGTCGATACTGCCGGGCGGCTCCACATTGATGATGAACTAATGGCCGAGCTTCGTCTGGCTAAGGATATTCTTCAGCCCGCTGAGGTGATTTATGTCGGTGATGCCATGACCGGTCAGGATGCTGTCAGGAGCGCTCAGGCTTTTGAGGAAAAAATCGGGTTGACATCGATTATTCTGACCAAGATGGATGGCGATGCTCGGGGCGGAGCAGCCCTGTCGATCACCTTTGTTACTCATCGTCCGATAAAATTCATCGGCGTCGGAGAGAAGTTCGATAAACTGGAGGTTTTTCATCCAGACAGAATGGCTTCGCGCATCCTCGGTATGGGAGACATCCTGAGTCTTATAGAAAAAGCCGAGGCAGAAGCTGATCTCCAGCAAGCGGAAGAAATGGCCCGCAAGCTCAAGAAAAATCAGTTCACCCTGGAAGATTTTCGGCAGCAGTTGGTGCAATTAAAGAAAATGGGCAGCTTCTCCGGCTTGATGAATTTCTTACCCAAGGTTGGCCCATTTAAGAACATAGGCAACTTGAATATTGATGATAAGAAGTTGATTTATTTTGAGGCCATAATTAACTCCATGACCAGGGAAGAAAGAGAAAACCCCAGAATTATCGATGGGCGGCGGCGAGCCAGAATTGCCAGAGGCAGCGGTCGACCGGTGCAGGAAGTCAATCAACTTTTAAAGCAGTTTTTTGAAATGGAAAAGCTGCTTAAAAAGGGTACCTTCCAGAAGCTTCTCAACGCTTAGAAACTTATATAGCCGAGAAGATAAAGAATAGCCAGTATCAGTGGCTGGTGGATTAGATAGATTAAAAGTGAATGGCGGCCACACCAGTTGATGGGGTTATCAGGGAGCTGGCGATGGAGGAGGCTTTTAGGCTGAGCATAGATCCATTCTCCGAGAGCCGTTCCAATCAGAAAAATTCCGAACCAGGGGATAAGCGGGAAATAATCAAGCGAAGCGAAAGAGGGGCTGAAGAGACCAAAAGGAATAAGCCAGTTAGTTTTAACCGCCAGAAGTTTTCTTAAAGCCGGCATAAAAAAGGCGCCGGATAGAACTACTGCTCCCCAGGCGGCTCTGGTGGTCGGCCTGGTTCTCTGAAAGGTCAGGGCATAAATAAGAACCGAGACAGCCAGACAATGGATGATTCCGAACAGGATAGCTGAAGCCGGGTCAAAGAGGTAGGTTACAGCGGTGATCAAAAGGGCGACCACTGCGAATTTAACAAAACGACGGAAATTGTTTCGGCTGAAGGTAGAGGAAATACCGGACAGGACAACAAAAAGCCCGGCGAAAAAGTTCTGGGCTATCAGCCAGGCAGGAGAAGAAAGATCAGTGGAGAAGCCCAGGAATTTTTTAATCCCGACAAAATCTCCCAGATCATAGAGAAGGTGGTAACCGACCATCAGAACGATGGCCAGGCCGCGAAGAAAATCTATTTCCCAGATTCGGCTGGCTGGCTTCTTTTTTTCCATAGCTGGAGTATATCCCGGACGAGCAGAGCCGGTCAAATGAAGGTCAGTACAGAAAGAAGATAATTTTAGCTTCTTCACTTCAGAGCCGCGGGTTGAATTGACTTCACTTATTTAATAGAATCCTCACCAGAAATAAGACCGGGAGGAGAAGATTAATGTCTCCGAAGATAATAATGAAAAAATCAGGGCTGGCCAGGCATAGAAAATTCTCAGCGGCCAGGACAGATAGAATAGCCTCACGTTTTCAAAGAACGAGGATTAGAAGGCTGTTAAGCATCGCCGTGCTGTTCTTTCTTTTTCTACTACTGGACATTACTGCCTTTAGCTATGAGTTTCCAAGAATTAGGCCCGAAGAGGCCGGATTATCTACAGAAAGACTCGAACGCCTGACGCGGGTGATGCAGAACTACTGCGACCGGGAGGGTGCGCCCGGAATGGTGCTCCTGGTAGCCCGCAACGGACGGATTGCCTATGAGCGCGGCGTGGGGAAGTTTCGACTGGATAAATCTGAGCCTATGCCGGTTGACGCTATTTTTCGTATTGCCTCTCAATCGAAAGCGGTGACTTCGGTGGCCATCATGATGCTGATGGAGGAAGGCCGCCTTCTCCTCGATGATCCGGTGAGCCGCTATATTCCCGAGTTTAAGGAAACTTATGTGGCGGTAAAGGCTGAGGGCCGCGAGGTTAAAGGCTACAGCCTTGTTCCGGCCAGGCGGCCGATTACGATTCGAGATCTTCTGACCCACACCGCCGGTATTTCTTATGGCGATGGCCCGGCCCGCGACGAATATCTTCAGGCTGGAATTCACGGCTGGTATCTGACCGATAAAAATATGACCATCGGTGAAGTGGTCAAAAGACTGGTCAAACTGCCTTTCGATGCTCAGCCGGGCGAGCGGTTTGTTTATGGCTATAACACCGATATTCTCGGCTACGTGGTGGAAGTTGTTTCCGGCCAGAGTCTGGCTGAATTTGTTGAAAAAAGAATTACCGGGCCGCTGGGGATGAAAGATACCCATTTCTTTCTGCCTGAAACCAAGGCGTCAAGGTTGACGCCTGCTTATGGTCTGGGCGAAGATGGCCGGATAAAAATGGTAGAAGATCCGGCCACCAGTCCTTATCTCTATGGCCCCAGAAAATGTTACTCGGGTGGGGCGGGCCTCGTCTCGACGGCTGAAGATTATGCCCGTTTTCTTCTCATGCTGCAGAATGGCGGTGAACTGGGCGGGACGAGAATTCTCAGCCCGAAATCGGTGGAGCTGATGACTTCTGATCATGTCGGGCGGCTTTATTCGGGCGGTTCGGTTGGTTTTGGTCTTGGTTTTTCTATTGTTAAGGATCTGGGCGCCTCCGGTATCCCCGGGACGGTTGGTGCCTATGGCTGGGGCGGTGCTTATTTTACCACTTACTGGGTGGATCCGGTTGAAAAGCTAACAGCTGTCTTTATGATTCAATTGTTGCCTGTTCCCTCTAACCTGAGCGATCTTCAGGATAAATTCCGCACTCTGGTTTACCAGTCGATTGTGACCAGCTTTGAGACTCGCTAAGTTTATGCCGGTTGAGCTGCTAGTTTTAAAAAGGCCGGGAAATCAGCCCGTGGGCTGGACTGGAAGGTGAATTTCTGGTCTGGCAGGAAGCGCGACCAGTTCCGACGCGGGCACAAGAAAATAGACAGTCAGATAAAAAACAGCTGATTTTGCCGGTTTAATGAATTAAAAATTAATTAAGGTAACCGGCAACAATAAGCCGTGTGGGTTATGATTGGATTATAATAGCCAGGCAGGCGAAGGTTTATTCAATCGAATTGAACCTTTTGAACCTGAAAAATAAAAAATGAATAAAAAAATATTTATTGTGATATTTTAAAAAATTAAGAAAGAAAAAAGGAAGAAAAAAATGGCTGATTCTGATGAAAAAGGAAAAGAATTTAAAACGGCTTCAGAAGAAAAGTTCTGGCGGCAGGTACGCCAGGAATTTATGCTTGATCCAGAGCAGGTTTTTTTTAATACGGGCACGCTGGGGGCGATGCCCCGGCGTGTTTTTAATCGGGTCGTTGACCACCTGCGTCTTTGCGCCGAAAAAATTGCCGAATGGGATTACTATGGTGCTGACTGGATTGCAGGTTACCAGCCCTGGAATGAAATAAGGGAAAAAGTTGCGCGCCTGATTAATTCTGAAGTGACCGAAGTTGCCCTGACCGAAAATGCCACCGCCGGCATGAATTATATTGCGAACGGTTTGGACCTTCAGCCTGGCGACGAGGTATTAGGAACCGACCAGGAGCACCCGGGTGGTGAGTGTGGCTGGAAGCTTAAAGCTAAACGGAGCGGCACTGTCTATCGTCAGCTTCCTTTAGGCAAGCCTATTTTATCCTCAGAGGAAGTTATCGAAACTTTTATCAGGGCCATCGGACCGAAGACCAGAGTTATAGCTATACCCCATATCATCACGGGTAGTGGTGCTGTTCTGCCGGTCAAAGAAATCTGCAGCGAGGCGGCCAGGCGCGGTGTCCTGACTGTTATAGACGGTGCTCAGACACCGGGGCAGATTAAAATCGATGTAAAAGAGCTTGGCTGTGATGCTTATTATGGTAGCCTTCACAAGTGGCTTTGCGCACCGGCTGGCAATGGTTTTCTTTATCTTAAAAAAGAAAAAGCCCCTCAGGTCTGGACGACACTGGCCAGCACCCAGTGGGATAATCATGAAGATGATGGCTTTCGCCTCAGCCAGCGTGGCACGGGTAATCTGTCGCTTCTTATGGGACTGGAGGAGGCGCTGGATTTTCATTTTGAGCTGGGGCCGGAGAGGGTTTACCAGCGCATTAAGTCACTCGGCGATTATCTGAGAACGAGACTCCGGGAAATTCCAGGAATAAAAATTTTTACGCCCCTTGTGTCTTCCCTGGCGGCCGGCATCACGGTTTATAATATCGAAGGTTTAAGCGGTGATTTTCTTCAGGACGAACTCTGGCGGCGGGGACGATTGCGGCCACGCTCGATGGGTGATGTCTATGGCGTACGCCAGTCAACCCATATTTATAATTCCTTTGAGGAAATTGACCGGACCATTTCGATTCTTAAAGAGCTGGCGGTGAGGTAATCTTTTTGCTCCGGTTTTGTTTTTTTATTCTATTTTTTTAGTTCCAGGCTTTCCTCGATTTCTTTAATTTTTGCCGTTAGCCTTTTAGCACTGATGGGGAAAGCGGTTTTTATTTCCGGGGCAAAAACCGAGACTTTAAATTCTTCTATCATCCAGCGCAGCTCAAAGAGTTTATCTTCATTTTCGGGCGAAGCCTTTTTCCCGACGAGAGCTTTTAACCGCTCGTATTCAGATTCAAAAGGTTCAACCTGGGCTGCTTTAGCCCGGTCTTTATCGGCTGAGAAGCGAGCTCTCTCCACTCTTATGCCCAGCGCCCGCACCAGTCGCGGCAGCTCACGGAGAAAAGCCAGCGGATAAAGTTGAATAAAGTCTGCTGGCACCAGCCGCCCCAGCTCCCCTTTTAAACTTTCCGGCAGCGACGAACTTATCTTTGCCTTTTTCTGTTCCTCTTCTATGTTTTGAATCAATCTGATGGTCTTCTGATATTCTTGTAGAACCTCCTCTACGGCCATAAAGATCTCATGCCCCTTTTCAAAAAGTTCTTTAAGTGCTTTCTCTTCTAAAAAGAGGACAAAATCTTCTCGCTGCCGGAAGTCTTTCTGGAAAACTTCTTTTTTGACCCGGTTGACTATTTCCCCTTTGATTGCCGCTTCCCCTCTCCAGAAAAGTAAAAGCGGTTTGAGTTCCTCCGGCAGGGCATAGCTTCTTTTGATAAAATTTATGTCCTTTTCAAACTGCCTGCTTAACATGACTTCTATAGCCTGAAGATGGCTCTGTCTGGCTTCATTTTTGTTTTTAAATAACTTCAAGCTTATTTTCTGGTCTCTGATCGCAAAAGCGGGGTAGCCCTTCAAAAAATCATCAATGATTATTTCTTCGGGAATCTCGGTCAGGTCTTCGGGCCAGGAAGTCAAATCTTCTCTTTCCCACTTCTTTCTGGCTTCCTGCCAGCCAGGTGAATCCTCGGCCAGTGACTTTCTGGCTTTTTCATTTAACATCTGGCGGAGAAAAGTCAGATCACGGCCGGCCAGAATTTCCTGGCCGCTCTCGTTGATGACTGAAATTCTCATTTTTAAATAACGTGGAATCTCGAGACTCTTCCAGATTTCGGGAGGTACATCAAGTTTATAACGTTCTTTGAGCCGGGCGGAAAGGGCTTCATAAAAAGAAACACCGGCGGGCTTTAACTCTCTGGCCAGACTCTCGGCAGTCTCGGCTAAAGGCTGTAAAGATTTTCGGTATTCCTTGGGCAAAGCCTTGAGTGTGGCCAGAACTTTTTCTCCCATGAGCCCCTGTATTGGCCAGGTTAGAAGAGCTTCCGGCACAGCGCTCAGCAGCTGACGCGGAATAAGAATGGTCACGCCGTCCTCTTCCTCTCCGGGAGCAAACCGATACCTCAACTCGTAGCTGTGGCCTAAAATTTTTATGTAATCAGGAAACTGGCTAACCAGCTCCTGGTCAGGTTGGCTCAGATACAGATTTTCTTCTTTAAAACGGAGGAAATTGTCACTTCCAGCCCTTCTGATCAACTCGTCCAGAGCATCGAGGCGGTAAATTCCCTGAAGTCGGGCTGAATAAAAATCATAAAGATACTGCTCCGGTATGAGAATCTGTCGGGTGCGCAGTTTTTCTTCCAGCTGCCGGATCTTCTTTACCACTTGCTGGTTATATTCCAGAAAATCATAGGGGCGATTCACCTGGTTATTAAGCAAAGCTTCTTCGACAAAGAGGCGATGGGCAGCCTCCGGGTCCTGCTGGCCAAAGGGAACATCGCGGTCCTCGACAATATTCAGACTGAACAGACTGACCTTCTCTTTGGCCCGCACCTGGCCGCGCTCTTTATCCCAGTAAGGCGATTCGTAAGAATAATGGCAGAGATGGGGAGCCAGCTCTTCGGCCCAGGCGGGATTAACCCTGGCGGCCAGGCGCAGATAAAGCTGATTGGTTCGGACAAGCTCAGCCGCAACTACCCAGGCCGGTGATTTTTTGAAAAGGGCAGAGCCGGGCCAGAGCCTGGCTTCCTGATGTCGTGCCACCTGATAGAGATTTTTTTCTTTCTGAACGGCCAGATGTGAAATAAAGCCGCTCAGAATACACTGATGAATGGCCGTATAGCGATCAGCATCGGATAAGGGCTTTTTCCCGGCTTGAACCCCCAGCTTTTCCTCTTTTAGAACTTCCAGTATCTGGTCATGGAGAAAATGCCATTCCCGCAAGCGGTTATAAGAAAGGAAATAATCGCGGGCAAATTTTTTGAGAGCCGAAGTATCGGATAAGTCCGGACTTATATTTTTCATGGCCTGCCAGATATTGAGCAGGGTAAGAAAGTCTGAGTCGGGGTGCTCAAAGACAGATTGGAGGCGGTCGGCATCGGCCGCCTTATCAAGAGGCCGCAGGCGCGGGTCGGGCAGGCTTAAAGCGGCGGCGATAATGGCTATTTCTTCCACCACCCCCCGCCGTCCGGCCTCGAGGAGCAGGCGCGCCAGCCGCGGGTCCAGCGGAAGCCTGGCCATCTGCCTGCCGAGCGGTGTCAGCTGCCAGCCGTTGTCCCCTTTGACGATAGCTCCGAGTTCAAACAGGGTCTGGTAGCCATCCCTGACGCTTCTGGCCGGTGGCGGATCAAGAAAAGGAAACCGGAGCGGATCGCCAAGCTCCAGGTAGAGCATGCGCAGTATAACTTCGGCTAAGTTACTGCGCAGTATTTCAGGTGGAGTATAACGGGGACGGGCCAGGAAATCCTCTCTGGTATAAAGTCGGAGGCAGAGCCCGGCACTGACCCGACCGCATCGGCCCTTACGCTGCTCAGCGCTGGCCTGGGAGATGGGCAGGATGGGCAGACTATGAATGCCGGAGGAAGGCTGATATTGCGACAGACGGGCCAGCCCGGTATCAACCACATAGCGAATGCCGGGGATGGTCAGCGAGGTTTCAGCCACATTTGTGGCCACGACTATTTTCCCCTGCTCGAGGCTATAAATCTGCCTTTGCCGGTGAGCTGGCAGGCGGGCATAAAGTGGAAGGATGGTTGACTCCTGGTAATTACGGCCCTGGAGACGGTGACAGGTTTCCATGATATCCTGTTCGGTCGGCATAAAAACCAGAATGTCACCCGGTCGTTTTTCCTTTTTGATAAAATCAACAGCTTCAACAGCCATGTCCACATAGTCCTGCTCTTCTTTTTTCTTTGGCGGCTGGAGCTCATCAAGATACATTACTTCAACCGGGAAAAGGCGACCACTGACCTTAAAAACAGGTGGGTGGCCGAAAGCACGTTCGAACTTTTCGACTTCGAGTGTGGCCGAAGTAATGATTAGCTTCAACTCCGGCCGCCTGTCCAGCAACCGGTGCATCAGGCCAAGCAGAAAATCTATGTTGAGGTTTCTTTCATGAGCCTCATCAATGATGATGGTGTCGTATTCGGTTAAAAGATGATCTCCTTGAGTTTCGGCCAGTAGCATTCCATCGGTGAGAACCTTGATATAAGAACCGGGGGAGGTCCTGTCCTGGAAGCGGATTTTATAACCGACGGCCTGGCCTAAGGGCAGATGCAATTCATCGGAGATGCGCTGGGCGATGGTGATGGCGGCCAGCCGCCGGGGTTGAGTACAGGCAATTTTTCCGGCCAGTCCCTGGCCTGCCTCCAGACACATTTTCGGCAGCTGGGTACTTTTGCCGCAGCCGGTTTCACCCGAGACAATAACAACCCGATTATTTTTAATCGCCTGAATAATTTCTTCACGATTTCGGACGATAGGGAGGTCAGGTGGATAATAAAGCCTGGGTTTTTTTCTCTGGCGAAGGGCTTTCTCTTCAGCCGATTTTTGGAGTCTCTCCTCCAGCCCGAGAAGAATTTGAGAAGCCTTAGCCGGGTTTTTATGATGCAGATTGGAGGAAAGAAGTCTGACCACTCTTTCCCGGGCATAATAGGCGTCCCTAAGCATGGCCTTTGAGGCCAGTGACATCACCTTCTGACGTAGATCAAAAAGATCATTTGCTTCTCTTCGTGAACTCTCTCCTTGAGATCCACGTTCGGGCTGGCTTTTCATCTCCTTATTTTCATCTCCATCTCTTATTATACTAGAAGTGCTGAAGACAGCAGCCCCGAATTAAGAAGCCTTTTTTGTCAGACCAGATTCTAAAGCAGAAATCGGACTTAGCTCTGCTTTAAAAAAACTGGAAAAAGAATTTTTCCTTGAATGGTGGTCTTTCCTTAAAGTCCTAAAGTCCGGCTTTTTGGCGCTTCCAGCCAAACCTGAGAATAATGGCCAGGATAATAACAGCCAGGCCGGCGATTGTAGCTATCTGGACAATCTGATCGGCCGAAGAGGTATCTTCGAGCCTTTTATAAAGAATGCCGAGAAGAGCCCAGATGATTGTCAGAGAATAAATAATGTCTCTTTTTTTAAGGATAAAAATAAGAGTTAAAACCGTAATGAAGGCCAGAACGGCTACTGTCCAGAATTGCTCGCTGAGGCCAAAACGATTCCAGCCATAGCCAACCAGAACAGCAGCAGCGTTAGCCACTGTGGCCACACCAATCCAGGCCAGATAAAGGCTGAAAGCAACCCTGGCTGGAAATTTGTCCTGAGTTTTTTCCATCGGAGAACGGTTTTCAAGTTTTTGATAGATAGCAATTAACAAAACAAGCAAAATCAGCATGACCAGAAGTGATAGCAGGAGTTGCTCATAATGCCAGGCAAATATCCAGCCAGCATTAGCCAAGCAGGTCAAAAAAAATAAAAGACCGAGGCGCTTATAAGCCGGGAAAGCCGCTCTTTTCGTCCAAGCCTGGTAAAGAGAATAGAAAACAAAAATCCCCAGTACCAGATAGATTATTCCCCAGATAGAAAAAGTGATACCGGCTGGAACAAATAGGTTCGGATACTTATCTGACAGTTGACCGGTGTTAAGATGATTAAGGGGCAGAGCGTTGGCTAAATAATTTACTGTGACCATGATTAAAAAACCGAACAGATTAAGCCAGGCCAGCCACTTTCCCGATTTTCCTTCTTGGCTGTCCGGCCTGGGCGACCTCAGGTAACTATGATCATCTTCCATCCTTCCTCCTTTATTTTAAATAAGTTATCCATTTTCTGGTTAGATTTTTATCAGAGCCAGGGTCTTTTTAAAAACCGGCAACCATCATTTGATGCTATTTATATTACCCTAATTAAGGGACAACTCAAAAATATGATTCTGGAAGCGGTTGATTAGGCTTAAATAGATGCTTAACCCCAAAAGCTGATCTGGCTTAATTCACCCCTCATCAATAGATGGGGCCGATGGTCTGATTACTGGCTTTGATAAATTTATAACCGAGATCTTTGGCGGATATTCTAACCACCACCTCGGCCTGGCTGCCAAGTTCCCACTTGGGTCCGTCCCTGGCTAGAAAACCTATTTTGTTTGGCTCAGCCGGACTGACAGGCCTTGATTCTTCTTTTAAAGAGGTTTCCCAGGTTTCTTCCCCTTTGATTACCTAGATTTATTTTATCAGCAGTTATAGAATCAGGAAAAACAGCTGCATTGTCTGCAATCAAGGTGACTACGGCTATTAAACCAGAACCTGAGGAATTGCCATCTGAAACCGGCGTAAAATCGCGATAGAGTAAGACTTGGAAGCTGAGGCTAATGCCGTTAACCGTTATCTTCTCTGGAATACTGCCCAGATCTTATAGTGGAGAAAATGGATTTTGAGAGGCAGGGGCAAACAAAATAGCCAGAACAGTCAGGCCTATCAGGCCTATCCAGCCAGATTTAATGAGACTTTAGCCCGCCGGTTTTTATTGGTCATTTTACCCCTTAATTTTTGATATAAAGTAGTGTAAATGTTTGTCAATTAGAAATTTTGGTTCTCCGGCATTCTGGCTATCAGCCTCATTTTTAGCCTGTTGTCTAATATCATTTACTCAAAGAATTAATATTGTCTCGGGGTAAAGGTCAGGTGCTCGAGGATGACGCCCTGGCCCGATTCTGCTATAATCTAACCCTAAAATAAGCTTAGGTTTATTGAAAGAGATATCAGGTAAGGCGGGCCATCCGCTTAGAATCAAGGCGTCTGAACCCGGTCTGCTCTTGTCCGGTTTAAAAATCCCGAATCAGCGGCTTAAGTTGGAAAAAAATTAAAGTTATAAGCCTGAAAAGCAGGGTTAAAGAAAGGCGTCAGATTTTAAAGTCAACGGCCGTTTTGCCAGGAAGAAAGAATAATCATGAAAATAGGATTTATTGGTTTACCAAAATCAGGCAAGACGACTCTGTTTAACGCTCTGACCGGTTCTTCAGCTCAGGTTTCAGCCTTTTCTACCGGACGGATCGGTCCCAATCTGGCTTCTGTTAAGGTTTATGATGAGCGGGTGGAAAAGCTGGCCGCCATTTATAAACCCAAACGGTTGGTTTATCCGGTGATTGATATCGTTGATCTGACCGGGGTCAATGAGGGAGATGGAAAGGCAGATGCTTTTTCTGGCGATCTGATGAAGCTGGCCAGAACCGTTGACGCGCTGGCGATAGTTTTAAGAAATTTTAAGGACGCCGCTTCTTCTGTGCCTTCTCCACTTTCGGATTTAAAAAAGATAGAACAGGAATTACTGCTGGCCGATTTGATAATTGCCGAAAAGCGCCTGGAAAAGGTCGAGTTAAGCCTTAAAAAAGGTGGCGCCGGAAATAATGCCCAGACGTTAAAAGCCGAACGGGATGTTCTCCAGGCGATAGTTGAGGTCCTCAATGAAGGGCGGCCGCTGAGAGAACTGGAATTTGATGACAATCAGAAAACGCTTATTCGCTGCTTTCAATTTCTCACTCAAAAACCAGCCCTGGTCATTCTCAACTCGGATGAAGCTTCGGTCGGAAAAAATCAAAGTGTCCTCGAAGCAATCAGCCAGCATTATCAAGCGGTGGAATTTGCCGGCCAGCTGGAGATGGAGCTCTCGCAGCTGGATGAAGAATCGGCTCGCGCCTTTCGGGATGAACTTGGCTTTAAAGAGTCGGCTCGCGACCGCTTGATTGCTCTGGCTTATCGTGTTCTTGGCTATATCAGTTTTTTTACGGTTGGAGAGGACGAAGTTAGAGCCTGGAATATCAGACGCGGAGCAACAGCTCTCGAGGCGGCGGCCGCCATTCACACTGATCTGGCCCGGGGGTTTATTGCGGCAGAATGTTTCCACTACGATGATTTAATGGCGGCTGGCTCTGATAAAGCAGTCAGAAGCAACGGCCAGTTCAAACTGGTAGGAAAAGATTATATGGTCAGAGATGGTGATATCCTGAGCATTCGTTTCCATATCTAGTCTGGTCCGATGGCCAGTCTGACCTGAATTATTGCCATCGTTATGGCCTCCGGGCTTTAGCAGTTTTTTAGAGAGAATAAAGGTGGCTAAAGGCAGCAGTTGCTGCCGTGTCTTTGGCCCGGGCGGCCGCCTTGCCCTATCTTCCTTCTCAGCCTGATTAATTTAAATGGACAGGATTTAGCTTCAGAACAATTTGTTGTTGTTATTCACTGCCCTGGAGTTATAGAATTAGGTGGGAATCGGGCAGGAAATAAAAATGCTCAAAATATTCATCTGGCTGCTACTATTGTCAGCAGCCATTTTTGCTTGTGACCGTTTGTTTCTTTATATGGAAAAACGCGGCTGGATCTATTACCGGAAGAAGAAGCCCAGCTCCAGTGCTCTGAGCAACGCCTGTCTTGAGGTCCAGCAGCTGCTTGAGCCGTCTAAAAAATATGTGGTAGAGGTAAAAAAGGACGAAAAGAAGCAGCAGGCTGAAGCCGGCGATCTTCCGCCTGAGCTGGAAGAAGAAAAACCCGAGGGGGAAGAATGAAAATCGCCTTTTTTTCTGATCTTCATGGCAACCTGGCGGCTTTCCAGGCAGTCCTCGAAGATATCGGCAGGCGCAAGGTGGATATGGCCTTTTGTGGCGGGGATCTCGTTGGCTACGGAGCTTTTCCCAATGAAGTGATAGAACTGCTGCGCCTCCGGCATTGGCCGGTTATCATGGGTAACTATGATCAGGGTGTGGGTCAGGATGCTGACGATTGTGGCTGTGCTTACCGGGACGAAGTCTCCAGAGCTCTTGGCCAGCGTTCAATCGCCTGGACTAAAGAAAGGGTTACGGCCGGCAATAAGGCTTATTTAAGAAATCTACCGGCAAAAATCAGCCTGGTGATTAACGGGAAAAAAATCCTGATGGTTCATGGCAGCCCGCGCCGGATAAATGAATATTTGTTTGAGGACCGTCCGGTTTCAGCGGTGGCCAGGCTATTTCAGGCTGAGGAAGCTGAGATCATCATCTGCGGCCATACCCATCTTCCCTACATAAGAGGAATGATCGTTGAGGAAAGCCGGGAGACAGGAGCTGGACCGGCTGGCCAGACGTCCACCCGGTTGTTGCCTGGAGGACATTTTATTTTAATCAATGGCGGTAGTGTTGGTAAACCAAAGGATGGCGATCCACGAGCCAGCTATGCTCTGATTGATTATCAGGATGGAAACTGGCAGAATGAAATCATCAGGGTTGGCTACGACGTGGAAACCATGGCCAGGGCGATTGAACAGAGCGGACTCCCGGTAGAATATGCCGAGCAGCTCAGGCTGGGGCATTAAGGCCATGGGGACAGAGTATCACGTCCCCATTTTAAATAGAAAGTTCGCATGAGCCAGCCGGTAAAAATCCCGATTGATGGTGTCCTTGACCTCCATACTTTTCAGCCCCGGGAGGTAAAGGAGCTCCTTAATGACTATATTGAAGAGTGTCTGAAGAATGAAATTTATGAGCTACGGATCATTCATGGCAAAGGAACCGGTACCCTTAAGGCTGTGGTCAGAAGTGTCCTTAAAAAACACCCATCGGTTGTGAGTTATACTGACGGCGACCTGATGTCTGGCGGCTGGGGAGCGACCCTGGTCACTTTGAAAAGGGAAAGAAGATAAGATAAGAGATAGAGTCTGCAAAAATAGGAAATATAGATTGTGTTCGCGGTTTTGATAGGCGGTTCTATTGTTTTAGAGCTGGCGGAAGGCCGACAGCCAGTCTTCAAGTTCGACACCCGGGCAGGTAAGACCCGACTGAGATATAAAGTTCTCAATAGCTTCTTTCAAGCTCTTCTCCTCCAGGCTAACTCCAGCTAAGGCTTTTTCCAGACCGGCTATTCCTTCTTTGGGAAAGGCGGTAAAATCTCCTGAAATCCAGACTGCATCCAGCTGGCCAGCCTTGATCCTGGCCGTCAGTCTGATTAGACCTCCAGGGGCTTTATAATCTATTTCCCGGAGGTGAACGTCCTCCTGGATTTTTATGGCCTGGCGGTGAAGCGGACCCTTCTGGAAGATCCAGTCTTCGCTCTCAAAAAGGCGGTCAAGCCTTTCGGCCTCAGCCAGCTCGGCTTCAGTCATTTTCCCTTTGACCAGCTCAGCCCCGGTCAGCCAGGCCAGCTCTTCTAAGTAAATTTCTATAATTTTTTCCCGGGAGGGAACTTCGGGCAGAAGCTCCTTAATGGAAGTCATATACTGCTCCAGGCTCTGGAAGACTTTATCGCGCATTTTCTCGGATGAAACCCTTAAAACCCTGGCCATCATCTTTTTATCAAAATCGAACATAAAACTCCCGACAATAACTTCTGCCTGATTGATTCTGGCCGCTCCTGTCCCGCAAATTTTTTTGCCGCCAACCTGAATATCATTGACCGGACGATATTCAGCCGGAATTCCCAGCCGGTGATAGGTCCTGATCATCGGCTCAACATAAAACCTGAACTTGTCTTCCAGACGGGCTGGAAAATTGTCGGGATGGAAGATCCATTGAGCGAAGAGCTGATGGCGGTCAAGGTAAACGGCCCCACCGCCAACTTCACGGCGGTAAACCGGCAGGCCTGCCTGGCGGCAAAAGTCCAGATCAACTTCTCTCTCCGCCTCCTGATGATAGCCAACACAGACATAGGGCGAATTGGGGCTGACCAGGATAACAGTATCCGGTGCGTCCGGGCCAAGGGTATGGCCGACCGCATGATAGCAGGTCTGTGAACGGACCGGGGAGACTTCTCCCAGCTCAATAACTCTGATTTGCTTTTTGTTGTTCATCTCAAGTTCAGTCCTTACTCCAGAATAAAAATTGCCTCTTTTTGATGTTGATTTTATTTTAAAATTTTAAGCTAAAAGGCTCCAGTCCTCTATAATATCTAAGGCTCTTCTGGCCATGTTCTTGACCGGTTTCCTTAGTTTCTGACTTAAACCAACACCCGGGCTGATATTTTCTGGCTGAATGCCTAATAAATAAACAGAGTCAGGATATCTGTGCCTTATTTTGGCTACGGCTAAAACCTCCTGAAAGCCTAACTGATGCCAGGACAGCCGCTGATGATAAAAAAGGTTAATTTCATCATCCTTATACTCAACGACTGTCCCGGGTGCCGCTCCGGTATCGGCTGCATCAAGAATCAACAAATGGCTGGCTCCCTCAACATAAGGCAGCAAGTCCAGTCCTAAAACACCGCCATCGACCAGCTCCATTTTCTTTTTTAGCTCTTCAGAGAGAAGCTTCTCGAGTTCTTTCAGAGCATAGATACCCGCTCCCTCATCGCCATTCAGAATATTTCCCAACCCCAGGATAACTTTTCTTCTAATCATCTAACCATCGATTGTTGGCCATAATTTTTATCTTTAATTTATTCGCCTTCTAGCTCTATTAGATTGTCGGTGGATCGGAATGTTATTCCAGGACCTTTTTTGTCTGGTTGAGGGGGTTACCACCAATAAAGTCGGCTGGATATCTTTTCTGAAGGTAACTGCCGTCATTCTCCTACCTCTTAAAACGAGCCCGGCCTGAAGACCTGGTCTTCATAATCGTTTCAACTGGCCGTTAATCTTGTTCAGTTTTTCTTTTTTCGCCTGTTGGATTCTGGTTACTTTTATTTGACCACCAGATTAAAGCCTGTTCCAGTTTCTCCCACCACCTGGCCGCGGGCATCTATCAGATGAACAGCACAGGCCAAGCAGGGGTCAAAGGAATGAATCGTCCTGAGAATTTCCAGAGGTTCATCCGGCCTGGCCAGCCTGGTTCCGACCAATGAGGCTTCATAGGCTCCCGGCTGATTCTTATGGTCGCGGGGCGAAGCATTCCAGGTTGTAGGAACCACCACCTGATAATTTTTTATCTTTTTATTCTCAATAACCACCCAGTGGCCAAGTGCTCCCCGTGGGGCTTCGGTATAACCAAAACCCATAGCCTTCTTAGGCCAGCTGCCTGGATCCCATTTTTCACCATTAAAAGTCTCAGTCCTCCCGGCTTTTATCTCGGCTACCAGCTCATCATAAAATTTCTGCAGCAGCCCGACTATGACCTTAGTTTCAATGGCTCTGGCTGCGGTCCGGCCCAGGGTCGAAAAAACAGCCGTGAGAGGAGCCTTGAGTGTCTCCAGCACAGAATTGACCAGTCCGACAGTCTCTTCGTGTCCCGTAGCATAAAGAATCAGGACTCTGGCTAAAGGGCCAACTTCCATGGGCAGTTCATTCCACCGTGGCGATTTGAGCCAGCTGTATTTGCCTTCGACCTCCAGATAATCAAAGGGGGGCTTTGGTCCGGTGAAATTAAAAGTCGTTTCTCCTTCCCAGGGGAAAAGCCCGGCACTATCACCCTGCCGGTATTTATACCAGCTGTGGGTGACAAACTCTTTCATCTTAGCCGCCTCTCTCGGGTCGGGGGTAATCACCTGCTTTAAATCGCGGTTAATAATCACTCCGCGGGGAAAAATAAGCCTGTCCAGTTCATTCAGTTCACCTTCCGGGAATTCACCCCAGGTTAGGAAATTTCCCAGCCCTTCGCCGATAGAGGCATAATCCAGATAATAGGGAGCGATGGCCAGCAGGTCAGGCAGGTAAACCTGGTCAACGAAACTTTTCATCTTCTGTATGGAATCAGCGATGACCGACAGAGCTGTGGCATTTAGGGCCTGATCACTGTTCAGGTCAATGGGCAGAGGAACTCCGCCCACCACAAAATTCGGGTGAGGATTCTTCCCGCCAAAAATGGTATGAATTTTGGTGACCTGCGACTGCCAGTCAAGGCATTCTAAATAATGGGCAACACCGAGAAGATTTATCTCTGGCGGCAGCTGGTAAGCCGGATGTCCCCAGTAGCCATGGCTGAAAAGAGACAGCTGGCCAGAATCAACAATAGCTTTGACTTTTTTCTGCACTTCAGCGAAATAGGCCGGCGATGAATTCGGCCAGCCCGAAATAGCCTGCTGAATATCTGAGACCTTCTTGGGATCAGCCTTGAGGCTGCTAACCACATCCACAAAATCCAGGGCGTGAAGAATATAGAAATGCATCACATGGTCGTGAATAAACTGCTGGGCCACAATCATATTGCGCATGAGATTGGCCGTTTTGGGGATTTTTATTCCTAAGGCATCTTCGACTGCCCGGATAGAAGCGATGGCATGAACAGTGGTGCAGACCCCGCAAATTCTTTGAGCGAAAGCCCAGGCTTCCCGCGGATCTCTCTTCTTCAGAATGTTTTCAATTCCTCTGACCATGGTCCCGGCTGAATAAGCCTCGGTTATGGTATTATCGCTGTCCAGAGCGGCTTCAATTCTCAGGTGTCCCTCAATTCTGGTCACCGGATCAATAACAATTCTATTGGCCATCTTTTCCCCTCCTTTCCTCAGATAAGAGCTTTGGCCACCAGTTCGGCCAGACTATGGACTTTGATGGCCGAATTAAAGTGGGCCAGGCCATCCATAAACTGCAGGCGGCAATTGCTGCAAACCATACAGACCGCTTGAGCCCGGACATCCTGCAGTTGCTCCAGTTTCAGCTCAAAAACAGCATAACGGTTAGCATCAGCTTCTTTAATGGAAATAACTCCACCGCCTCCTCCACAGCACATGGACTGTTCTTTATTTGGTCTCATTTCTTTAAAGCTGGTTGGAGCCAGAACCTGAAGGATTTCCCTTGGCTGTTTGATCAAACCACCCAGCCGCTGGATTTTGCAGGAGTCATGAAAGGTAATTGTCTCGCCGTCAAAAGCACCTTCTTTGATTTTGATCCGGCCAGTCTTCCAGTACTGATGGATAAGCTCGGTGATATGAATGATCTCCAGGCCTTCGGGCACTTTCATTATATTGGGTGCTGTCCAGCGGAAGGCTTCATAAGCATGACCGCATTCACTGATGACCAGCCTCTTAACTCCCAACTCTTCAGCCGCCTGAAAGACCCGGTGCATAAAAAGCCTGGTGAGCTCCTCATCTGCTTCAAAGAAGCCAAAATTAACCACTTCCCGGCCCTTAGAGCTAACCGTCCAGTTTTCGCCTGCCTGGTTTAAAATTTTAGCCACAAAAGCCAGATTATCTGGAAATTTCATCAGCTCGATCGAAGTGAAAACCATTAGCGTTTCTGCTCCGGCCTTATCAACCGGGATATTCGCTTCCCATTCGTCGGTTATCCAGTCAATTCTTTCCCGCCACATCTCATCGGTCACCCCCAGCGGGCTGCCGACCGTTTTTTGTTTGTCAGTGGCTTCAGCCAGGTCACCAGGAACCAGACCGGCTGCAGCCAGGCCTGTTCTGACTTTATGAATCAGCGGCCCGATTTCAATCCCCATCGGACAGACAAAAGCGCATTTATCGCAGACCGTGCAGGCTTCATAAACAATCTGGCTCCAGTGCTCAAGGTCAGAATCAGTCAGCCTTTTCTCCATTCCCAGGGCCAGCTTGAGCTTACCGGCTAAGGTAAATCTCTGCTCATAGGCCCGTCTTAATGGTTCGAGCTTCCAGACCGGGGCATATTCCGGATTGCCGAGAGCCTGGTAAAAATGGCAGGCTTCAGCACAGATCCCGCAGCGGGTGCAGGCTTCAAGTTGAGCAGCCACCCAGCCGCCTGTTTCTTTGAGGTAAGTATTTAAAGCACTTGCTGTTTTCATGGTTGACCTCTTTTTCAGGGCGTAACGGCCCGTTTACCGGCCCGGGCACCGTGAATTGTCCGGGAAAAGAAGTAGAACAGGAAATGGGACATCCGGCTAAAGGGAATCCAGATCAGCAGCAGGCAAACAAAAATCAGATGGAGACTGAAAATAACTTCATAGGGAAACCACAGATGGTGATACATGATGTAACCGGTGACAAACGGCAGAAAAACCAGGGTCCAGTTAATCCAGGCCGGCAGTTTAGTCAGAAGTCTTAAGACCGGATGAGTCAGACGATTAATCAGCAGAATAATAAGAGAAACAATCCCGGCTGCCGCCACCCAATCAACAACAGGAGTGGGTAGTGGCGCCCAGCTGACCCCGAAGAGACTTTGCCAGACTAAAATATGAGCTGCCCCGAAGATAAGAACCAGAAAAAGACTCAGATGAAAGATTCCCCCGGCGATAAAAGTCAGAGCATTATTCTTAAATGTCCGCCGGACCCAGGGGATGAAGGGCAGGATGATCAGGCCCTTAAGGTAACTGATAATAACCCCTGACAGCTTACTGCCCTGGCTTTTGACCCGGTCTTTTTCCCAGCCCAGGAAGATGATCCGGACCAGCCTGTAAATCATCCCGGCGATAAAAATGACGAGTGAGAAATGGAAAAGAGGACCGCGCGAAAACCTTAAAATTTCTGTCCAGTCCATTTCATCCCTCCTTTTTGTCCGGCGGAGCGGTGGTGGTTGATTCAGCCGGAGTTGCCGGGGCGGTTGAGGCTAAAGCTTTCCTGGCTTTCTTTTTTCTGGCCGAGTTTATTCCAGCTAAAGCAGCTCCAGCGGCTAAGCCTGCGCCTGCGGCCAGGGCCGAGGTTTGAGCAGTTGGCGGAATTATAGCGGCCGATTGACCTTGATAGAAGCCGCCGCCATCCCAGAAATGAGGCTCAGAGCAACCCAGACAGGGATGTCCCGACTGAACCGGATAGGACAGGCCCCGTTCCCATTTGAGCGAAGGACAGGCATTGTAAGTGGTGGGACCTTTACAGCCCAGCCGGTAAAGGCAGTAGCCCTGACGGGCGCCTTTATCATCAAAACTGGCGGCAAATTTACCCGCCTCATAAAAGGGACGCCGCAGGCAGTGGTCATGGACGGTGTGCCCGTAGAAGACGAGCGGCCGCCGAAGATGATCGGTCAGGGGTAATCTGCCCAGGATGAGAAAATGGAGAATTGTACCGGTCATTACCTCGGGAATGGCCGGACAGCCGGGGATATTGATAACCGGCCTGTCTTTGATTAGATCAGCCACCCCGCAGGCTCCTGTCGGATTAGGCCTGGCCGCTGGAATTCCACCAAAGGAAGCACAATTGCCCGTGGCTATAATAGCTGCTGCCCCGGCCGCTGCCTCCTTGAGGATTTCAATGTTGCTCTTTCCGCCCACTGTGCAGTAGATGCCGTCTTCAGCCAGACTCGGACTGCCTTCCACCACCAAGACATATTGTCCGCGGTATTTGTTCAGGCATTCTTCTTTAGAGCTTTCAGCTTGAAGACCGGAGGCAGCCATCAATGTTTCGTGATATTCAATAGCCAGATCGTTGAGAACGAGGCTACTAAGTGAAGGGGAACTGCTACGGGAAATAGCCTCGCTGCAGCCGGCACAATCCTGAAACTCAAGCCAGATAATGGGCAGCCTGGTTTTAGTCTGGAGCGCCTGGGCGACGGTTCTGGCCGGATCGGGCTGAACGATTTTTCCCAGAGCCTTAACCGGCGGCGAAAATTCCAGGCCCAAAAATCCAGCAATAGTTCCGCAGAGCTTCATAAAGTCGCGCCGGGACAGGCCTTTTTCTCTCAAATGTTCATAAATAGTTTTTTCCTTCATTAGCCCTCCTTCTCCCGCGATAAAGAAATTTTATTAGTGGCAGGAAATGTTAGCTGCTTCTAATTTTTGCTCGTAGGCAGCCAGTCCATCCGGGCCAGTGAGCAAAGAGGCCTTTTCTTCTTCCCATTTAGTGGCTTCTATTTCGGCAATCCAGCCTTCACCATAGGGATCGGAGATGACCAGGTCGGGATTGGCGGCCAGCTGTTCATTGCCGCGCCTGACAATGCCGCTAATCGGAGCCGGGACGGGCCCGACAAACTTGGCACTTTCCAGGGTAGCTAAGCTCTTTCCCTGAGCGACTTCAGTGCCAATGTTTTTGGCCCTGATGGTAACTGCGTTGAGTTTGCCCCCGGCCAGCTGGCCGGCGATCGGCGTCAACCCCAGGCGGAAGAGGTTCCCTCCTAGTGGTTTTAGCCAGAGATGCTTTTCCGGGTAGTAATAAAGATCCTCCGGGAGGTTGCATCCTCTAATGATGGCCATTAGATTCCTCCTTTGATTAAAAGATTAATCAATTAACAGACTAAAAAGTTAAGACCGTCTTGCTGTCCTCAGCCATCTGCCACATAGAAGCCCCGCCTACAATTTTTGCTTCTGGAATTAAGTCTTCTGGCTTGAGATCATGAAGTTCAAGAGAAGCTGAACAAGCTGTCATTTTGACGCCGGCTTCGATCGCTTCCTGTCTGAATTCGGCTGCCGATTTACCACCAGCTTTAGGATAAACAGTCTCGGCCAGTCCTTTTTTGAGTAGAAGCGTCCCATCGATAGTAAAAAACATGGTAACTTCATAATCCATGGCGGTGGCTAAGGTGGCAAAGAAAAAGGGAGTGGCACAGCGGTGCGGAGTGTCCGGGCCGCTGGTCATAATAATCAAAATTTTATCTTCGGCCATGGCTACCTCCAGTTCTAAAAAGCTCAAAAGCTCAGGGTAACCGCGTTCTGGCTGGCAAATTCCAGAAAAGTGGCTGCCCCGCCAATTTCTATTCCGTCAATCAGGTCTTCTTTCTTGATACCCATGACATCCATGGTCATCTGACAGCCGATCAGCCTGACCCCCATTTCCTGAGCTGTGGCCAGCAGTTCACTTAGTTTGGGCACCTTGGCTTTTCTCATCCAGGAATTCATCATTGTTGTAGCTAGAGGCGTCATGCCGGGCAGCATGGCGATGATGTTGGGTATTTTCATGGGCATGGCGGGATTGGCCACGGGTGAAACTTTTAGTTTATCTATTCTGCCTTTTTTGAGGATTTCCAGGCCAAAAAAAGTAAAAAAGATAGCAGCTTCCATGTCCATGGCCACGGCCGCCGTTGATAAAATAAAGGGCGGATAAGCCATGTCCAGTGTTCCATGGGCAGCAATGATGGCCAGTCTTTTAGCGCTTTCTTCAGACATGATAACCTCCCTTTATTTTACCTTCCGGATATAAAAAACGAACTTTTCCCCTTCTTTTTCCTGTTCAAGTAACTCCTGCCCGGTTTTCTTGACCCAGGCCTGAATATCGCTGACTGAACCAGGGTCGGTGGCGACCATTTTGAGAATTTCCCCGACCTTCATCCCGTCCATAGCTTTTTTGGTTTTAATGATTGGCATCGGGCAGGAGAGGCCACTGTTATCCAGAGTCAGATCAGGCTTAAGATCAGACATCTGACACCTCCTTTTTTATAGTTTATGGCCGGCTGGCAGAATTTCTGATAATAATCAGCCTGGCCTGTCATGGCTCAATTATCCTACAATTCTTATAAGAATACAAGGATTTATTTTATTGGTAAATTGAAACCTGACCAACCGCTGGTTGGGACCAGCCGGATGGAAAGAAGCAAAAAAGAGAATAGAAAAAAATAAGAAACAGATACACTAAGGATAAAATTGAGTTGCTGGCCAGATGGAAACTAAAAAAAACGCCAGGACAAATGCCAGGTAGCACGCCACCCTTCCTTTCTTCTTTTACCCTTTTGCTTTCATAATAAGTTTGGCACCTTTTCTTGTCAAGCCAGAAGCTCATTCAGGAGGAAATGCCTGGATCAGGATGATATCAAAAACCATAATACCAGTGGCTGTTTTTAGAAAACAGGACCCTACATTTTGGGGTCTTGATTCACGGAGTAACGCCTGGCGATGACAGAGGCCTGGTTATCTGAGAAATTCCCTGATCTTGGGATTATCACGGATAGCGGCGAATTCTGGTTCTTCTTCGATCAATTTCCAGTTTTTGAAGCCATTTTCCTGGGCTTTTTTTAGATATTCAACAGCTCTGTCGACTTCTCCCCGGCTGGCAAAGACTTTAGCAAAATTAAAATAGAGATCAGTCAGAGCTGAGCCCCTCATTGGCAGACCAGCCAGTGCTTCTGGATGTTGTTCGAGATAGTTGGGGTCAAGCTCGAGGCCTTTTTTGAGATAATTAAGCCCCTGTTCTTTGTCATTCAACTGGAAGCAAAGGGTAGCCAGACTGTAATAGCCAGCGGCCTGGTCGGGTGAGATGGAAATAGCTTTTTCATAGTATTCTCTGGCTTTTGGGTACAGCTCCCTCATGGCATAAATAGCGCCGAGATTAAGGTAACCGGTGGCATATTGGGAATCAATTCTGATTGCCCGCTGGAAATAAATCTCGGCTGAGTCATAATTTCCTTCTTTAAAATAAGTCAGCCCCAGGAGATTGTTAGCTCGAGCAGATCTGGGATTGATCCTCAAGGCCAGATTAAGTTCCTGCCTGGCCAGAGAATAATTTTCCTGCTGGAAATATTTAATAGCTGTATTCAGATGCTCATTGAATTCTGTTTCTGAGCCCTGTTTTCTGGCGCTGAGGCAACCCGCGCTCAAAAGAGCAATAACCATAATCAAGATAAATCCCTTCCTTTTCATCTTTTGCCTCCATTTGTATTTTAGGCCTGGTTATTTTTTCTGTCAATTGGACAACTACCTGTCAAATTCAAGCCAGAATTATTTATTCTGCCAGTGAAAATGTTAAGCGATTATTTTGTCTCCGAGCTAAGAAAAAAGCTGCAGAGAAAGGTTAAAACAAGAGGAGAAGTGAACTAGGGACAGAGGAGGAAATCCTTTTTCAGGTTAAGTTGAGGGCGGGCTTAAAGTGAGTGAAAAGAAGAAAAAAAGACTCAAAGTCAATCGCCCCGGAACGCCCACAATTGTTTCTGATTGCCTATCGGCAAACTATCAATAAGCTTGAGTTGCAGTCCGGGTAAAACTTATAAATGGGCTGCCAGCTTATAAAGCCCTAGCTTTTTTAAGGCAGGGGCAGAACGGGATGAGGTAATAACCAATCTGAGTTTCTTAGCCGGAATTTCTGGAAATGTGATTAGCCTCTTATAACCAACAGTTGTTCCTTTAGCGACCTGAAGCCAGTCCTGCTCATCCCGGACTTCCAGCTTAAATGCTTCTATTCTCTGTCCTAAAGTGATTTCTTCCTGAAGTTCCAGGCAATTTATGACCGCCTGCTTATCTAATTCCAGTTCGATGATGATCGGTTCCCCGTTATCTGTTGCCAGCCAGCAGGCTTCGCTCCCGCCGTCAATTATTGCTTCTATCTTATGGCCGGCTGCAGTCTGTGAAGCTTTAATCCGGGCTCTGTCCGCCAGGTTTTTTTTAAAGGAGTTGGCAACCAACCTCCTGAATTCCTGCAGCACCTTGATATCGTTATCAGCCAGCAGTCCCCTCCGGTCCGCTGGCACGTTTAATAGCAAAACTGAATTCCTTCCCACAGATTGCAAATAAATGTTAAACAATTCAAGACCTGATTTAACCTGATTGTCCTGACTCTGGTGATAAAACCAGCCTGGCCGGATAGAGACGTCAACTTCAGCTGGATACCAGAAAAGTGCCCTGGCCTGAAGGATTTTCTCCCTACTGCCCAGATCTTCTCCCATAAGATTCAAAGGGCGAAAGACCATGTCCAGCGAAGTTTCTCCGCGGCTCACTCCCGCCAGTTCGCCTTCGCTTAAAGGCAGTGGCAGGACGCTCCACTCACTTTCTCTGGCCAGTCCATTTTCGTTTCCCACCCAGCGGACGTCGGGACCGCTGATGGCGATAACTGCTTCCGGCTGGAAGCGACGAACTAGCTCATAATAAGAATTCCACTCATATTCCTGTTTTCTTCCGTTGGGCCCTTCTCCACAGTAACCATCGAACCACACCTCGGCTACTGGTCCGTAATTGGTCAAAAGCTCTTTAAGCTGGGTGCGGAAAAATTCGTTATAAGCCTTGCTGCCGTAAGTTTTTTCATGCCTGTCCCAGGGCGAAAGGTAAAAACCAAAGGCCAGCCCCTCTTTCCGGCAAGCAGCTGACACTTCTTTGATGATATCACCCCGCCCCTGCTGCCAGGGACTTTTTTTAACGGAATAGTCAGTGGTCTGTGTTGGCCAGAGGCAAAAACCGTCATGATGTTTGGCGGTGATGATAATCATTTTAAAACCGGCTTCCTTTAACACTCTGGCCCACTGCCCCGGATCAAAAGCAGCCGGATTAAAGACGGCTGGATCTTCGGTTCCTTCACCCAGTTCTTGATCGGTGAAGGTGTTTATTCCGAAATGAATAAAGGCGGCCAGTTCTCTTTTCTGCCAGGTCAGTTGCCGCTGGCCGGGAATAACTCGTGCTGCCTTGAGCAGGCGAATCCGGTTAGAATCGCCTGGCTCCAGAAAATGAATATTTCTAAAGGGAATCTCTTCCTGAGCTTTAGTTTGCTGGCCTGCAGCCAGTAGAGGCTGTGGAACAATGTTCCATAAAAGAAAAAGAACACTCAAAGCCCAGGTGGCCAGCTTCCCCTTTTTTGCCTTAAAGAAGCCTGAAGAAAAGACAGGGGAAAGCTTCCCCGGGTCAGTTTCAACCGGATCTGGCGGGAAAGCAGGTGACTCATATTTCGAATAGAGTAGCCAACCGCGCCTGGATCTTTTGCTATTTATTTCTGGGATCAATTTGATTTTTTAACCGTTATCACTTATTACCAGAAAGTTGGCCCGATGGCAAGCCGGTTTTGACAGCCTGCCCGCCGACCAGCGACACGTGACCAAACCTCTTTGCTTATTCATCTTGTTCATCCTTCCTGGATACTATGTTTAACCTGGTTGGGATTAAAAAGTTGACACAATGACTCTTTTTTTGATAAGTAAATTGAAGAACCTGTTCTGATAGCAGAAGCTAAAAAGAACGAAAGGGGCTTCTTTGATGCCTGCAGCCGGGCCAACCTTTCAGCTTAATTTAGACCATAGAGTAAAGGAGACAATGACGATGACAAAAGCCGATAAACACAAGAAGAGGAAAAGCTAATCGGCGACATCATAGCGTAAAGGAGACAATGACGATGACAAAAGCCGATAAACTCTGGAAGAAAATAAGCAGGCCGGCTGTTATTTTAGCCCTGGCTTTTTTGGGCCTGGTTATAATAACTGTCTCTGGCCTGGCCGCAGAGAAAATAATGCTGATGGTGAGTGGTGGCTATATTTTCCCGACTGATGCTGGCTATAAAAATGTCTATGGTGAAACGCTTTTCGTGCCGGAGTTCAAGCTGGGCGTCAGGGTTATTGATAACCTTTATGTTTATGGTCTTTTCATGACTGGTTCTAAGGATGGTACAACTCCCGACCTCGAGCTTCCCACTCATTCTCGACAGCAATTTTATGGCGGCGGTCTGGGCTACTTTCCCACAATAGGCCGGCATTTAAAAGTCTTTGTCGGAGCCGGGGTGGCCAATGCTTCTTATAAAGAAGAGGCCATGGAACTGACCGTTAAGGGCAATAAGGTAGCCTTGAATCTGGAGGCTGGAATTTACTATAAAGAAAAGTTTCTGTTCAGCGGTTTAGAAGCTGGTTATTGTCAGACTAAAGACAGCTATGAAGGAGCCGATTTTAAAATTGGCGGGGCAAGATTATCTTTAGTCCTGGGTGTTGTTTTTTAAGCCATCAAAAATCTGTTGATAACTTTTATCTTTATTTTTTCTCTTAATGGCCAGCTAACTTCTGGAATCTTAACCTGCTTTTGTTAAATTTCTTGGGCGAACGGAGAAACTCAGGGGCGAAAATTTTTCTGTCAGTCTATCAAAAAATAAAGGCTGCTTTCAGTACGCCATCCAGACGATCTGCAGCGGTGGTGAAGGCAATTTGAGCCTCTTCAGGTGAGAAACGATGGGTTAACAGCCAATCCACCTTTAGTTTTTTCTTGGCCAGAAGGTCCAGTGATTCTTCCAGACACTTATTTTGCCGGCGGCTGTTGATTATGGTTATTTCCTTTCTTCTAAGCTTGCTCAGCCGGTAGGGGACTCTCTCCGGCAGTGGAATTCCGATCTGAATTATTTTACCGCCCGGTTTGACCAGTTCAACTGCCTGATCAATCGCTTCCAGGTCTCCGCTAACTTCAAAAACAGCATCTAAACCAAGTGACTGACGGGCACTAATTTCCGAAATAATGTCTTCCTCTTCCACGCTGGCTGCCCAGCTGGCTCCAGCTCGAAGGGCGGCATCAACTCTGGCCTCAGAGCGATCAGTGGCGAAAATGGAACTGAAATCATGGCTTTTTAGCAGCATAATCAACAGGAGCCCAATTGGTCCAGTTCCCAGCACCCCAACCGTTGCTGAATTTTCAATCGAAGCGAGACGAAGGGCATGCCTGGCAATAGACAGCGGTTCGGCTAGCATGCCTTCTTCCAGTGATAAGCCAGGAGGCAGAGGAATAAGATTTTTTTCGGGCATGACAAAATAATCAGCGAAACACCCAGGAAGCTCACCGGGATGACCCAGGAATTTAATTGTCCGACAGGTATTTAGCCGCCCAGCCAGGCATTGGTCGCAGACCCCGCAGGAAATGGAAGGCTCTACCACCACCAGCTCTCCAGCTTTATATTTTTTTGCTTCTGGCCCGGTGCTGACGACTTCAGCTGAACATTCGTGACCCACCAGGCAGGGATAATTAACCGGATCTCCGCTGACCACTTCAGAAATAAAATAATGTAGATCACTCCCGCAGAGGCCAGCCACTTTCGTTTTAAGAATGACTGAATCTGGCGCTAAGAAATCTGGCTGGGGTATTTCTTCGATTCTGGCCTGTCTCAGGCCTGTGATAAAAATAGCTCTCATTTTTATCTCCGGATTTTATTTTTCCACTTAGATTCTATTTCATTTTACAATTTAATTCCAGCTTGACGAGATTTGCAGATAAGGGCCGGTTTGTATAAAAATTAATAGATAAATCTGGTGGCGGCGATCAACCAGGGAGGAAGCCGGCCTAAAAACTTCTTTATTATCTGCAACTTTTTTTGTATTTTGATTAAGTTAATGATAAGGTGACAGAAATGTCTATTAAAAAAATTCAGATTAATCCTTATTTATATATACCATTGGTTCTCGGCTTGACCTGGATTCCATGGTTTCTGGCTATCTCTACCGGTCGCGGAGTAGAAAACCTGGCTGTCAAGGTTCTTCTGCTGGCCGGTCTGCTGGTCCCGGCGCTGGTGGCGGTGGCTTTTATGCTTCTCGGTGAGGAGAGCGAAGATAACTGGGATTACTGGCGGCGAGTTTTCGATCCTACTCTGATCAGTAAAAGAGGTTATCGCGAAATTTTCTTTATTCCCCTGTTAATTACGCTGGCAGCCATCCTGGTTTCTCTGGCCTTAGGTCAACCTCTATCGCAATTGAGGCTCATTAATCAGGTCAGGGCGCATCTTCCCTCCATTCTGATCTTTGTATTTTATATTATTTTTGTTGGGCCGTTTCCAGAAGAACTTGGCTGGCGCGGCTACTGGCTTGATAAGCTGAGAAATCTCATGTCAGGTTTTAAAGCCAGTTTGCTGATTGCCGTGGTCTGGGCTGTCTGGTCGGTGCCGCTTTTCCTGGTCAAAGGCTTTACCCTTCAGACCAGGGCGTCCAGTTTCTTATTAGTTTTGTTTTATTTTCTTCAGCTATTTCCTAAATCAACCATTTTCACCTATATCTTTTATAAAAATCAGAAAAGCACTCTGGCCGCAATCCTTTTTCATTTTATGATGAACTTTGTTGGGCAGTTGTTTGAACTCAGCCTGATAACCGAAGGTCTTCAGACGCTATTTTATTTTATTCTGGCAGCAATTATCATTGGCAGGAACAGAGCTATTTTCAAATAATGGAAGGTCCTGTGCCAATCACACTCTTGATGACTGATTGTAATTTATAGATTGTAGTCGGTCGTCTGAGGATAAGTGCCCAGGAATAATGAACCGGCCTGAATGATTATGAAGACAATAAAGGCCAGAATAAGAATTCCAAAGATAATGAACATCACAGATTTCAGGTCTGAAACCTTCCTGGCCATTCCCTGCGGGAAAAAGATATCAAAGCCCATTTTCCCCAGCATAACCAGAAAAATAGTAATGCCAACAATCAGCCGGTAAACGAGGATATTAGCCCGGGTATAATCTGCTTGCTCCAGCCTGATAAACGGGAAAACCAGCCAGAAAGCTACAGCTAAGGCCAGTATTCCCGGCAAGTATCTGGTTACCTGTTCTGTTTTCCTGGCATTAACCATTTTATTTTGTTATGGCCTATTATATCCTTTGATTTAAAACTAAATCAACATGGTTAAGTCAACCGAAATTTTGTCTGTTATTGATGGCATTGATGATGTAAAATTATCGAAGAAAGTATAAATGAAATTTTGCTTGTCAATTGGACTAACCTGGTATATGATGGTACAAGAGATAAGATATATATCTTGAGAGGTACCGAATGGATATACAAATCTCTGTCGACAAAAAAAGCCCGGTTCCAGCTTATCGTCAGGTCATCAAACAGATTACTTCCTTGATTCATGAAGGACGTTTGAGGCCTGGAGATAAACTTCCAACTGAGCGGGAGCTGGCATCTCAACTCAATGTTGCCAGGGGGACGGTTAAAAAGGCCTATGAAGTGATGGCCAGGGACGGCCTGATTGAAACCACACAGGGCCGGGGTACCTTTGTTTCTTCCAGGCAAGACATAATTCCAACGGGCCGAAAGGAAAGGGCCCAAAAGATTATTGATAAACTATTAGACGAGCTGCGCGAGCTAAATTTTTCCTATCAGGAGATAAGAACCTTTATTGAGCTGGCCATAATTCAGAGGGAAGAAAAACTGGAAAATTTCAATGTGGCCATTATTGATTGTAATCCAGAAAGTTTGAGCATCTTTGAACGACAATTGATTTTTCTTAAGCATGTCAGGGTGTCGAGATTCCTGCTGGATGAAATTGTGGCTGATCCCGATGCTAATAGACGCCTGGAACCCTTTGACCTGATTTTGACCACCAGCACCCATTACAGTGAGCTTCTGGGTAAGGTGCCTGCTTTGAAAGACAGGCTGATCCAGGTAGCTGTTTCTCCCAGTCAGGAGACAGTTATCGAGATGGCCAGTTTGAGTCCGGTTCAGAGGCTGGGGGTCATCTGTGAAAGCCAGAATTTTCTGGCCAGAGTGGTAGCCAGATTAAAAGATATGGGTCTGACCACCGGTCCGGTTCCCTGCCTGTTTTTAAAAGATGAAAACAAACTACCGGAATTTCTGGCTGACCTGGACGTAGTTTTTGTTCCACCGGGTTACCAGCTTCAGCGTCAAAAAGAGAATATGGCAGCTGTACAGGAATTCAGGGAAAGAGGTGGAAAGGTTATAACTTTCGATTACCAGATTGAAAGAGGAGCGCTTCTTTATGTTGAAGAAAGGATCAGTCAGCTACTGACTCCTTGATTGCCAAGCACCGTCAAAATTAAAACGTTGGGAAAGCGGAAAAATCGAGAGGGAGAAGTCGAGTAACCCGAGGACAGGAGAATAGCAAGATGGAAAACCAAAAGGACACGATTGTCATTGGTGTGATCGGTTCAGATTGCCATTCGGTTGGCAATAAAATTCTTGAAATGTTCTTTACTTCAGAAGGATTTAAAGTGGTTAACCTGGGGGTCATGGTTTCTCAGCAGGAATTTGTTGATGCAGCTATCGAAACCAATGCCAGGGCCATTCTGGTCTCTTCACTTTATGGACACGCGGAAATAGACTGCCAGGGCTTTAGAGAACTGTGCATTGAAAAAGGCCTTGATCCTATCATCCTTTATATCGGGGGCAACCTGGCTGTGGGCAAGACCCCTTTTTCGGTCGTTGAAGAGAAGTTTAAAAAAATGGGCTTTGACCGCGTCTTCCCGCCGGATATAGATCTCAAGCAAGTGGCTGAGCTTTTAAGGCAGGATATTAAAGAAAAGTTTGGATCTTGTTCAAAAGGACAGGAAGCCAGAGATAGGGCAAACCAGGCTGGCCTTGAAAATCAGAGCCAGGCAGCCAATCAGATCGGTCAGGGTGATAAAAACGATCGGAAAGAGCCAGAAGGCTCTACGGCTGAGTGAGCAGATACCCCATGAAAACAGTGGTTAGCATTGATATCGGCTCGACCTGGACTAAAGGTGCTGTGTTTGGGCTGACCGCTTCCGGGCTGGAGCTCCTGGCCAGAGTCTCGGTTCCGACCACGCAGAGCAATCTGGTGGTTGGCTTCCATGAAACTTTAGCTCGACTTCTTCACCAGGATAGTCATACTTCCCTGGAGGAATTAAAGGACCGGGCGGAAGTGTTCTTTTCTTCCTCGGCCAAAGGCGGGCTGAGAATTGCTGCTATTGGCCTGGTGCCTGATCTGACCCTGCAGCTGGCTAAACTGGCTGCCATGTCAGCTGGCGGGAAAGTCATTAAGAGTTTTTCTTTTTCACTGACCTCAAGTGATGTCAAAGAGCTGGAAAAACTCAGTCCGGACATTATCCTTTTTAGTGGAGGGACAGACGGCGGAAATAGTAAATATGTCCTGGAAAATGCTCATAAGCTGGAATCTTCCCGGCTTAGCTGTCCTGTTGTTTATGCAGGTAATAGAGCTGTAGCCGAAGAGGTGGTCAATATTATGAAAAGCCGGGAAGTGATAGTGACTGAAAACCTGATGCCGGAAATTGGTCAGGTTAATATTGAGCCGGCCAGGGAGAAGATAAGAGAAATATTTTTAAAGAGAATAGTTGTCGGCCGCGGCCTGGCAGAAATAGTTGAGTTATTTGGTGCTCAGCCTAAACCAACGCCTCTGGCTGTATTTGAATTGATCTCTGCTATTCCTGAATTTTATCCGGAGTGGTCAGACCTGGCCGCCATAGATATTGGTGGAGCCACCACTGATTTTTATTCCAATACAGAATCGTATCTTGAGACTGATACCGTTGTCCTCAAGGGAATCAGGGAACCTAAGGTCAAAAGAACAGTAGAAGGAGATCTGGGGCTGAGAGTTTCTGCTCGTTCTCTTTTTGAAACTGGTCAGGATTACCTGCAAGATCGCCTGCGGGAAGAAGGACTTGAATTCAAAGACATGGAAGAATTCGTTGGCAGAATCTCAGATAAAATAGATTATCTACCGGTTGGAGATAAGGAAAAAAAATTTGACCAGCTACTGGCCGAAGCTTGTATTTATTATGCGGCTTTAAGGCATATCGGCGGCTGGAAAGAAGTTTATACCCCTCAGGGCAAGGTTTACATGCAGACCGGGAAGGATCTGAGGAGGGTCAAAGCCATTATTGGCAGTGGCGGATTTCTGTCCGAAGAAAGGACAGCAGCCGTCATGGATATTCCTCTTAGAAAACTCAGAAATTACGGTGAAGAAATCAAGCTCTTGCCAGAAAAAGCAGATTTTTATCGCGATCGCTATTATTTATTTTCACTGCTGGGAAATCTTATTGAAAAATATCCGCGGGAGGCATCCACTCTGGCCGTTGCTTCCGTGGAAAAATTAAACCAAAAAGGTGAGCAAAATGATTAAAGACGAAAAAATAGAACTCAAGGAATTTTATGAAATCAGAAAAGACGTTCTTCAGACCTGGCCGACGGGCAGGAATGTTTCAATTGAAGAAGGTATAAAATTTCACCGGACAATTCCTGAAGAAAGGCGTTTTGCTCTGGTTATGAGCAAAGCCAGGAAAAAGCATCAAACCCTCCTTCAACCTCGAGCCGGGGTAGCTTTAATTGACGATCATATTAAACTTTTGCGTTATCTGGAGACTGAAGGTCAGGCCGACCTTTTACCAACCACGATTGATGCTTATACCAGGCAGAATAGATATGAAGACGCAGAAAAAGGAATTGAAAAATCGAAGCAGACTGGCACCTCGATGCTTAATGGCTTTCCGGCAGTTAATTATGGCGTGGAAGGCTGCCGCCGGGTGGTGGAAAGTCTGACCAAGCCGCTTCAGATCCGTCACGGGACACCTGATGCCCGCTTGCTGGCAGAGATTACTCTGGCAGCTGGCTTTACCAGTTTCGAGGGTGGTGGAATTTCCTATAATATTCCCTATGCAAAAAGAGTCCCGGTTGAAAAATCACTCCGGGACTGGCAGTATGTTGATCGTTTAGTTGGCCTTTATGAAGAAAATGGAGTCACTATTAATCGTGAGCCATTCGGACCTCTAACTGGCACTCTGGTGCCACCATGTATTTCAATTGTCTCCGGGATAATAGAAGGGCTACTGGCACTCAGACAGGGTGTCAAGTCTATTACCCTGGGATATGGGCAGGGCGGCAACATTATTCAAGATGTTGCCGCTATTGCCGCTCTGCGGGAACTGGCTGAGGAGTATTTCCATCGAGCTGGATTTGATGATTTTGAGTTGACCACTGTTTTCCATCAATGGATGGGTGGTTTTCCTGAAGATGAAGCCAAGGCTTTCTCAGTCATTGCTTTCGGGGCTATCGTGGCCAGGCTATCGGGGGCGGAAAAGGTCATAGTTAAGTCTCCGCACGAGGCCATGGGTATACCAACCAAAGAAGCCAATGCCCAGGGACTCAGAGCAACCCGTCAGGCTATCAACATGGTGGAAGACCAGGTCGTTCTGCAGCCCGAATATATTAGAACAGAGCTGGAGCTGATTAAAAAAGAAGTCGGTTGCTTGATGGAAAAAGTCTATGAACTGGGCAAAGGGGATATTGCGGCCGGAACAGTCGCTGCCTTTGAAGCCGGCGTTCTGGATATTCCTTTTGCTCCTTCCATTTATAATCATGGAAAAATCATTCCCATGAGGGATAACGAAGGTTTTATTCGAATCTTCAATAAAGGTAATTTGCCGTTAAGTGATGAAATCATGGCTTATCATCGAGAGCGGCTGAACGAAAGAGCACGAGCCGAAGGCCGGCCCATTTCATTTGAAATGGTGACAGATGATATTTACGCCATAAGTAAAGGAAAATTGGTTGGGAGGCCAAGATGAAAATCAAAAATGTATTGTTTGTTCCAGGCAAATCAGCTTTTTTCTTTGATGACCAGAAGGCAATAAAAAACGGTGCTAAACTGGACGGTTTTGTCTATGAAGGACAGCCGGTGACGAAAGGTTTTACCACCATCAGACAGGCAGGCGAATGTGTTTCTATCCTGCTGGAACTGGAAGATGGACAGCTGGCGGTAGGTGATTGTGCGGCTGTCCAGTATTCCGGGGTTGGGGGGAGAGATCCGCTTTTTCTGGCCGAGCATTATCTGCCGTTCATGGAGCGAGAGCTCAAACCAAGGCTGACCGGAATGGAGATTGGGACCTTCCGGCAGATGGCCGATAAATTTGAAAATCTGACCTTTAACGGTAAGAAAATGCATACGGCCATACGCTATGGCCTGTCCCAGGCTCTGCTGGATGCCAGAGCTCTGGCTGAGAAAAAATTGAAGGCGGAAGTAATCTGCGAAGAATATAAGCTACCAGTTATTGCTGAGCGGGTTAAGATATTTGCTCAGTCTGGAGATGAGCGCTACCTCAATGCTGATAAAATGATTCTTAAAGAGGTAGATGCGCTACCTCATGCCCTGATTAATAATGTCGACGATAAGCTCGGACGCAATGGAGAAAAGTTACGTGAATATCTCAGATGGCTGGTAAGCCGGATTAAAAAGCTCAGAAGAAGAGCGAGTTATCATCCTGATCTTCATATTGATGTTTATGGCACCATTGGTCTTATTTTTGATTCGAATCTCGACCGGGTGGCCGATTACTTAGCGTCGCTGGAAAAAGAAGTTGATGATTTTAGCCTTTATATCGAAGGCCCGGTTGATATGGAAGAAAAATACCGGCAGCTGGAAGCCCTGGCCACTATTACCAGGAAGCTGGAGTCACTCGGCTCAAAAGTAAAAATTGTCGCCGATGAACATTGTAACACGCTGGAAGATATTAAAGAATTTACCGATGCCCGGGCCTGCCACATGATTCAGATTAAAACTCCGGATCTGGGTGGAATTCAGAATGTGGCGGAAAGCAATCTTTATTGCCGGCAACATGGGGTAGAAGCCTATCAGGGTGGAACCTGCAATGAAACTGATATCTCTACTCTAACCTGCGTCCATGTGGCTGTGGCCACCAGGCCGGATAGAATTCTGGCCAAGCCGGGCATGGGTTTTGATGAAGGTTTCATGATTGTCAACAATGAAATGGAAAGGATCATCCACGTGCTAAAAATGAAATACGGGGAGAAAAAATAAATGGAAAAAAGAAAAAAACTCCCGCCTTTTAAAATTTTATCCACCACCGCCATCCTTGGTTATGGCTTTCCAGAAAGTTCCTTTAAAAAAGGTTTAAGCAAAAAGCCGGATTTAATAGCGGCTGATGCTGGTTCGACCGATCCAGGGCCCTATTATCTTGGCAGTGGGAAATCATTTACTAACCGCACCGCCGTGAAGAGAGATCTTAGGCTGATGATCAAGGCCGGCGTGGAAAAAAATATACCGGTAATTATTGGTTCAGCCGGCGGCTCTGGCGCCAGACCTCACCTTGAATGGTGTCTGGATATTGTCAGGGACATTGCCAGAGAAGAAAAACTTCATTTTAAACTGGGAATAGCAGAGGCTGATATTAAAAAAGAGACAGTTTTAAAGGCCCTGAAAAATGGCCAGATTTCCTCCTTGCCTTTTGTTCCTCCTTTGACCCCGGCTGTCGTTGAAGAAAGCGAGAACATCGTCGCTCAGATGGGAATAGAACCTTTCATCAAGCTGCTGGAGGCCGGGGCTCAGGTAATTGTTGCTGGTCGGTCTTATGACCCGGCAGTTTTTGCTGCCCTGCCTATCTGGCGCGGTTATGATCCCGGTCTGGCTTTGCATCTCGGTAAGATTCTGGAATGCGCAGCCATAGCGGCTACGCCTGGCTCAGGTTCGGATTGCGCTTTTGGGACATTAACAGAAGATTCTTTTATTCTCGAGGCGTTATCGCCTGAAAGAAAATTTACGCCGGAATCAGCTGCCGCTCATACCCTCTATGAGAAATCTGATCCCTATCATCTGCCTGGTCCGGGCGGTTCCATAGATTTAACTGGCTGCAAATTTGAAGATCTTGGTCAGGGCCGGGTCCGGGTTAGCGGCAGCAGGTTTATCCCCTCTGATGGCTACTGGCTTAAACTGGAAGCTGTTCGCTTAGCTGGTTATAGATCAATCAGTGTGGCTGGAGTAAGAGACCAGATTATGATTGACAAAATAGACGATATCCTGAAGGCGGTGGAAGTCAGGGTCAGGGATATCCTGGGTAAGGATAGTGAAGGCAGTCAAATTTACTTTCATGTTTACGGGAAAAATGGGGTCATGGGAGAGCTCGAACCGGTTAAAAAGACCAGAAGCCATGAGCTGGGAATAGTAATTGAAGTTGTCGCCCCTGCTCAGGCTGAAGCTGATGCTGTTCTGGCACTGGCCAGGTCGGTCTTACTTCATTATGGTTATGAAGGACGAATTGCCACGGCCGGCAATCTGGCTTTTCCCTTTTCACCATCTGATGTCGCCATGGGTAAGGTTTATGAATTCTCCATCTATCATCTGATGGAAGTTTCTGACCCGGCCTTTTTCCCGGTAAGAATTGAGCAAGTGTGAGGAAAAGCATGAAAAGCAAAGGTAAAAGAAGTATAATGAAAGTGGCTCAAGTTATAAGGTCAAAAAATTCAGGGCCATATGAGTTGACTTTAGACATAATTTTTAAGGAAAGACGCTATTACGAGCTGTTTAAGAAGAAAAAATTGATTACCGCTGGCAAGATAGCCTCTCTTTATGGCGTTGATAAAGCTGACGTCCTTAAAATTATCTATTTTGAACCGAGTCAGGCAATTAAAGTGACCTTAAAGCGGAGAATTCCTTCAGGTACCCCTGGCGATACGGATATCTACGGCGCCCAGCAGCATGCGCCTCTCTTAAATATAAAATTTTGAAAAAGGGGGAGAATGGACCCCAAACAACTTTCTAGAGTCGATACTCTGATTTATGCCGTTTATTATGCCCCTCGGGGCCGCTACCGGCTTTACATGGTAGCCAGTGAGATTGCCAGACGATATCTCTCACCGACTGATTATTTAATCGGGATCATCGGAGATGAAGGCTCGGGTAAATCAACTCTAATCCGCGGTCTTTTCCCCGGACTCGAATTAACTAACGAGGATGAGGGCGTCAATCTCAGGGAAGCTCCTATCTATTCTTTTTCTCCTGACGATTATTTTTCCGGGCATACATTCCATATTGATGTCAGGCATGAACTGGCTTTCAAGCAAAAGTATAAAATCAAAGAAGCCATCAGGCGAGCTGTCGAACATAAGCGGCGGGTAGTAGTCGAACATTTTGATCTTATTTACGATATATTAGGCTGTAATGCCCATGTGCTTATCGGCATTGGCGAAGAGATAATTGTAGCCAGACCAACAGTGTTTGGCCCCTTTCCCGAGAATATAAAGGCCATTGTGGAGAGAACCATAAAATACAGATTAATGGCTCACTCGGCCGAAGATATCACCGTGGCTATTCTGGAGCGCGATTATCATTATCATTCCCCTGGTCCTCTCATTCATTCAGATGTCAGGCATGGATTTGTCATCAATTTTCCGCAAAGGCCTGATATCGATATAGAGGAGCTGGAAGAGAAAGTTAAAGCCATTATTAAAGCTGATGTGCCTATCAGCCAGGTAGGAGAAGAAGCTATTCAGGTCGGTGAGATGAGAATTTATTGCACCGGCCCGAGAACTCATGTCCATCACTCTGGCGAAATAGAAAACTTTCGGTTGCTTAAAGAATTTCGTCTTAATCCGCTGACCAATGATTATATGCTGGTGGGAATGGTCGGGCAAAAAACTATTGCCGGTTTTGAAGATATCATTGAGTATATGGATATAGAAGATTAAAACGTCTGTTCTTTAGGTCGGAGGAAAAAATGAGATTTGAATATGTACCTCTTTTCCCCCTGAGAAAAGACAGGACAGGCTATGAGCAATTAAAGCTTAGCTCAACGCCGGTAAAAACAATAAAAATCCTGGGCAAAAGCTGTCTTCTGGTTGAGCCCTTTGCCCTGCGGGTTTTGGCTCGGGAAGCCCTCGGCCGGGTTAACTTTTATTTTCGAAAAAAGCATCTGGAAAACCTGGCCTCGATCCTGGATGATCCAGAAGCTTCAGCTAATGATAAATTCGTAGCAGCCGGACTGCTCAAGAATGCAGCTATTGCTGCTGAGGGGCTTCTGCCGCTCTGTCAGGATACCGGGACAGCAATCATTATGGGATTTAAAGGGGAAAGAGTCTTAACCGGAGTTGATGACGTTAAATATCTGAGCCATGGTGTTTTCGACGCTTATACCAGACTCAATCTAAGGGCCTCTCAAAATGCTCCTTTATCCATGCTGGAAGAGGTAAATACCGGTAATAATTTGCCGGCCCAGATTGATATTACCAGTTGCCAGGGGGATGAGTACCATTTCTGGATAATGGCCAAAGGTGGCGGGTCGTCAAATAAAACGGCTCTTTATCAGGAAAACAAATCTCTGCTTAAAGATGAAAAAACCCTTTTGAATTTTTTAAGAGAGAAGATAACTTCGATCGGTGTCGCAGCTTGCCCGCCTTATCGTCTGGCCGTTGTTGTCGGCGGACTGTCACCGGAGATGAATCTTAAAACCGTTAAGCTGGCTTCAGCCGGCTTTCTGGATAATCTGATTGATCACCCTACCGGACGCCCTCATGGCTACCGTGACCTTGAGTGGGAAAAGAAAGTTATGACCCTGGCTAGAGAAACCGGGCTGGGGGCCCAGTTCGGCGGGAAAGCGTTCGCCCTGGAAACCAGGGTCATCAGGCTTCCAAGACATGGAGGTTCGTTACCGGTTGGTATCGGCGTCAGCTGCAATGCTGATCGGAATATCAAGGCAAAAATAGATAGAAAAGGAGTCTGGCTGGAAGTCTTAAACTATGACCTCAGGCCTTTTCTCAAGAAAATAGAGACTTTTGAATCTGATCAAGCCCCGGCTATAAATTTAGACCGACCGCTAGATGAATTGGTCTCGGAACTTTCGCGCTACCCGGTTGGAACGAGATTAAGTCTGTCCGGCACACTGATTGTTGCCCGGGACCAGGCTCACCTGCGGCTCAAAAAGATGATGGACGAAGGACATCCGCTCCCTTCTTATTTTAAAGATCATCCCATTTATTATGCTGGACCAGCCAAAACCCCACCTGGTCTGCCCACCGGTAGTTTTGGCCCGACCTCTGCCCAGAGAATGGATAGCTATGTCGAGGATTTTATGAAGGTTGGTGCTTCGCGCGTCATGCTTGGCAAGGGTAACCGGTCTGACCGGGTCGTCCAGGCCTGTCAGAAGTATAATGGCTTCTATCTGGGGACGATAGGAGGGGCGGCGGCGCTGGTAGCTAAAGAGCATATAATTAGCTCTGAACTCCTGGACTTTGAAGATCTTGGGATGGAAGCTATAAGGAAAATTGTGGTTAAAAACCTGCCCGCTTTTATTATCATTGATAACAAAGGAAACAGGCTGTATTAGGAAAACCCGCCATCACCCCCTGCCGGCTGACAGGCTGTATCCTTTGTATTTTCAATTGGAGATAATTTAGTAATTTCCTGTCAGAAAAAAGTGTATCATATAGGTACAGCTGAGATCCAGAGAGGACGCATATCATGGGGCAACTGTCAGGTTTTCGAAAGGGGAATAGAGCCCACGCTGGCACATATCTTGCAGGTGAAAATTACGGGTAAAGGAGCCTGAAAATGAGTAAGGTAAAATCGGCCATTTTAATTCTGGTCTTTGCCTGCCTGGTGGTCCAGCCAGTTCAGGCTGGACATAAACCTTATAATTTAGTTTCGGGGGAAAAGGGTTTTTACTATGCTTTTATCAGCTATCTGCCGGAAACGGGCACCAGGTCCCCGGAGATAATCAGGCCAGGTCTGGCTTTGCCTGAAATTGCCACACTGAATTTTCCATTGGGTCCGGGAGATATAATTGTCACCTATGATCGGCCCTGTGAAATACAGTTCGACAGCGGAAGTGTAGTTCGTCTGGATGTCAACACGCAGCTTAAAATTGAGACCATTATGGCTCAGAGCCTTAGCTCAGAAAGTCAGTTATCAAATCTGAATCTACTTCGAGGCCATGTCTATTTGATGTACACAGCTTATGATAACTGGGAGGTTTTTCAGCTCTTGACGCCTTTAGCGGCAATAAAGCTAAACAATCATAGCGTTATCATGGCGGCAGTAGAAGAGAACGGCGATAATAAAATCCTGGTTAAAGAAGGAAAGGCCCAGATTCTTTACGGGCCGGAGAGCGATAAATTAAAGACAATATCACTTAAAAAAGTAAATGGACTGGTCATTAATACAGAAAATCAGATCAGTCATACTAAAGGTTTCCTGGAACTGGCTTCCTTCGAGTCCTGGAATAATGAGATTAACAAGCGTTTCACGGAACTTCATAAAGGAGTTACTCCCTTGCCGCAGCCTGTTCAGAAACTTCCGTCGGCTGTCTTCTATTTTGCTCAGCATTATTCTAATACCTATGGGGAATGGATCTGGGATGATTATTTAGGCTATGTGTGGAGGCCTTTTTATAACGACTATTACCCCTGGGGGAACTGGTCTCCTTATATTTATGGACAATGGACTTACCTGAATGGGTCACTCTTCTGGGTTCCACAAGAGCCGTGGGGCTGGGTACCCTATCATCTGGGAATCTGGCAATGGGATAAGGAAAAGGGCTGGTTGTGGATTCCAGGTTCAACTTTTGCCCCGGCCTGGGCCGTCTGGGATTTCTATTTTGGTCATTATAGCTGGCGGCCATGGGTTATGACCGACTGGCTATTGTGGGAGAATCCTGATTACTGGTATTATTCTTTTGGGATGACTCCTTATTATAGTGGCGGCTGGAATCCGGCACCCGACAACCAGATTGCCTACCTGTATAAGAACAAAATCAGCAGCGGGATGCTCAAGAAGAACCGAACATTCCCCTTACCTTTAACGGGGGAATATAAATCCAGTTTAAAGAATTTGCTCAAGGGGTTGGAGAAAGGCGAACCGAAAGCCCTCGAAAAGATAAGTGTCAAAAGCGGGATGGCGGTCATAGTTGATAGCGAGACGCTGGCTTCTAGGCACCTGGGGGCTGAGAAGGTGCTATCTTCTCAGGCCATCAGCGAATTGAAGCAGAAGAACGTTGAAATGACGCCGGGAAGTCCTGCTAATCGGGTTAAAACCGCTGGAGAGCTGGCCAAGCATGAGTTTTTAAAGCAGAGAATGGCTGTTATCTCTTCCGGGCAAGGCCAGCCGGGGGCAGCTGGCGAAGATCAGCCGGTCAGAACAATGCGACCGATAGGAACCCGAGGCATTACTAACCCTGGAATGTCAGATGAAAAGGGCAGGGTGGATATTGATACTTCTAAAGCCCGACCGATTTCAACCACCAGCAGCCAGCGTTTCCGGGATTGGAACCCGGATATAAGAGTGGCTAAGCGCCTCGGGATCAGGATAACTTATGACAGTGCCAGAAATTCAATAGTTGCTCCTCAGCTTGGGCTGAGTTCACGGGAAGCCCGGGGGATGAGGATTAGAGTCACTCCCAGGGGAATTGTTGAGGCTGGTCCTTCCAGGTTGAGTAGTGGAAATAATTATATGCCTGATTCCGTCCCAGGTCCGACCAATGGTCCAGCTCAGGTAAGGACTTCAACCTCGGCCGGCAGCCTTAGAGCCCCAGTTAAAGAAAAGGCCAGTACCAGTCAGGAAAAGAATTAGAACAAAAACAGCCTTTAAAGACTCACTGTTATTAAGTTCGTAACTGGAAAAAGGGCAGATAATAGCTGAGGTGAGCAGATAGTTCGGGCCAAACAGAAGGTTTCTCCCTCTTCCAGCTCTGGCCAGCAGGCCACAGGACAGGGGAAATAAGAGTTGACTTATTTTTGCTTTTTAGCTAATATTTTATCTAAATTTATAAAAAGAAGAGAGCTGATAAACAATGATTAAACTTCGCCTTATGAGATTTGGAGCTAAGAAGAAACCATCATATCGAATCGTGGCTATTGATTCAACGAGGGCCAGACAGAGTAAAACACTGGATACCGTGGGCTATTATAATCCCAGGACTGAACCTCTCGAGTTTAAACTCGATCTCAACCGAGTGAATTACTGGCTCAGCCATGGAGCAAAGCCTTCAGAAACAGTTAACTCATTAATTGATAGAGCTGCTAAGGAACAAAAATCAACCCAAGATTCTAAGTCTTAAAGGAGGTTACAGTGAAAGAACTGGTTGAAATGATTGCTAAGGCGCTGGTTGACAATCCGGACAAGGTTCAGGTTTCCCAGCTGGAAGGGGAACAAACCACCATCCTGGAACTCAAGGTTGCTCCTGAGGATCTGGGAAAGGTAATCGGGAAGCAGGGGCGGACAGCAAGGGCCATCCGGGTCATTCTTGGTGCGGCCGGCATGAAAATGAAAAGGAGATTCAACCTCGAGATCATTGAAAAAGGCTGACTTAGTAACTGTCGGCAGGATTGTCCGTGGTGAAGGGAAGGATGGCACTCTCAAGATCAGGTTTTTCCCCTGGATAAAAAAGCCTTCCTTCAGGGAAGTTTTTATCGAACAAGAAGGGGAGTGTCAGGTTTATAAGGTCGAGGGCTATAATCAGGCGGCTAACTCTTCTTTCCTGAAATTGGAAGGGGTAAATGGTTTAGAAGCAGCGGAAGCACTCCGCGGACGGGAGATAATGGTTAATCCCGCTGAATTACCCCGTCCCGAGGAGGGCATGTTTTATGACTTTGAGTTACTTGGCTGCCGGGTGGAAACTCTCGATGGCCAGACGGTAGGAACCGTTACCGGATTGAATGAGGCAGGCCCCCTCAGTTTTTTGATTGTAGACAGAGCCGGCCGGACAATTGATATTCCTTTTGTTGAGGCTATTTGCCAGCGAATCGACCTTGATAAAAAATTAATAATTATAGATCCTCCTGAGGGATTGCTGGACTTAAATGAGATTTGATATTATTACCATCTTCCCCGGTATATTAGAGAGCGTTTTCTCGGCAGGAATTATAAAGAAGGCTCAGGATAAAGGCATGATTGACATTAAAGTTCATGATCTGAGAGATTATACAGCTGATAAGCATCGACAGGTGGATGACCGCCCTTATGGGGGGCTGGAGGGGATGGTGTTTAAGCCTGAGCCCGTTTTTAAGGCAGTTGAAAGCCTGAAACAAGCTGATAAGAGCAGCCTGGCCTGCCTGTTAACTCCCCAGGGAAAGCTTTTTAATTCTGCTCTGGCTGAAAAGCTGGCTGGCTATGATCAGGTAATTTTAATCTGTGGACGTTATGAAGGCGTGGATGAAAGAGTCAGTGATTACCTGGTTGATGAAGAGATCTCTATTGGTGATTATGTTCTGAGCGGTGGAGAACTGGCAGCGGCGGTCGTGATTGAGGCTGTCTCCAGATTTGTGCCGGGAGTGGTTGGTCGGGAAGAGTCGGTCCGCCATGATTCATTTACTACCGGTCTGCTGGATTTTCCTCAGTATACCAGGCCGAGAGATTTCCGCGGCTATAAAGTTCCATCCGTGCTTTTTTCTGGTGACCATCAGAAGATAGCTCGCTGGCGGTTGAAGAAGTCTTTAGAAAAAACACTGGCTAAAAGGCCAGATATGCTAAAATCAAGGAAGCTTTCTGCGGAAGAAGAAAAGCTTCTATCCGAAATCCTGGAAGAAAGGAAAGAGTCATGAATAATCTGATTAAAGCTGTTGAAGAAAAACAGATGCGTCAGGACATAGAGCCATTTAAAGTTGGAGATACAGTTAAAGTTCATGTTCTGATCAGGGAAGGCGATAAGGAACGGGTTCAGATTTTTAAAGGCGATGTCATTGCTAAACGCGGTTCGGGTCTGGGCGAAACTTTTACTGTCAGAAAAATATCATATGGTATAGGTGTGGAAAGAATATTTCCCCTTCATTCCAGAATGATTAAAAAGATAGAAGTCGTTCGCCATGGCAAAGTAAGAAGAGCCAAGCTTTATTACCTACGGAACCTTAAGGGTAAAGCGGCCAAGCTCAAAGAAGAGCAGCAGTAATCTATGTCTGTTACGGAAATCTTTTAAGATAAATTCAATTCAGACTGGCGGTTTCTCTTACCTCTCGACCAGAGAGGTTTTTTTTTGTAAAATTAGGCCAAATGATGGGTTTTAAGACTGAGGAAAACCTTCTTGATCAGGGATTGGTTTATCTGGCCGGCCTGGATGAAGTTGGCCGCGGTTGCCTCTTTGGTCCGGTGGTGGCGGCCAGTGTAATTTTCCCTCCAGCTTTTTTTCTTGGGAAGAAAGCCAGCTGGACCCGGGAAGTTACCGATTCCAAGCTGCTTACTCCGACTAAAAGAGTAGAGTTAGCCAGGAGAATCATGAGCGAAGCTTATTGTATCGGCATCGGTTCTGCCACCCATCTGGAGATTGATCAGATTAATATCTACTGGGCGACCCAGCTGGCGATGAAAAGGGCTTTATCTGACCTGGGCCAGCAACCGGATATGGTTTTGGTTGACGGCTATCCCTTAAAAGGTATAAATTATCCGCAGGTGGCTGTGCCCCAGGGAGACAGGAAGGTATTTTCGATAGCGGCGGCTTCGATTGTGGCCAAGGTATTCAGGGATCAATTGCTGCAAGTCCTGGACAGGTTATATCCTGGTTATGGCCTCAGTGAGAACAAGGGCTATGCGACAGCAGGCCATTATCTAGCGTTAGAAAAGCTGGGCCCCAGTCCACTACATAGGAAGAGTTTCAGGCTTTTCAAGGATAGAATGCTGATAACATGAACGGAAAAATTGACCGGCTGAAGATTATAGAGCAGGCGGAGAAGTATGTCCGGGCTGGCCGGTTGAAAGAAGCTATAGCTGAATACGAAAAACTACTGGAAGATGATCCATCAGATGTCAGCATCAACAATCTGGTTGGCGATTTGTATGTCCGTCTAGGTCAGAATGATAAGGCCATCAAGGCTTTTGAAAAGGTAGCGACTGAGTATGAGAAAAGAAGTCTGAATTCCCAGGCGCTGGCCATCCTGAAAAAGATCTGTCGGTTGAATCCAGATAAACCAGACTATTTCATTAAAATGGCTGATCTCTATACCAGACAGGGATTTTTGGCTGAAGCCAAACAGGAGTACTTGAGGATAGCCGAAAGATTCCTGAGACAAAAGGATGTCGAAGAAGCGATTGAGCTTTATGAGAAAGTGGCCAAGCTGGACAAGGATGACCTCAATATCAGGATACAACTGGCCGCTCTTTATAAGTTGAATGGCCAGCAGGACAAAGCGGTCAATGAGCTCCTCAAAGCAGCTGACCTTAAGATCAGCCTGGGTCAGATTGATGAAGCTGAAAAACTACTCAAAGAATCTAATAAACTAAGTCCGGATAACGCCAGAACCAAACTCAGGCTGGCTCAGGTCCTGAGATTAAAAGGACAGGCTCAGCAGGCCCAGGAACTGACCCGCCAGGTCCTGGATAAAATTCCTCACGATCTGGATGCTCTGACCTTTCTGGGCAATCTCTATTTTGAAGAAGGGAAGTTTGCTCAGGCTAAGGAAATTTTCACCGAAGTCCTGAATTTTTATCCGATGAATGTCAATGCACGCTATAAAATCGCGCGGATTAACCTGGCGGAAGGAAATGTTGATGGGGCTTTTGAGTATTTTGAGCCACTTATCGACAGCTATCTTAAAAAGAAAAAAGAAGATAAGGCTATTGGCTTGCTGGGCCTTATTCTGACCGTTAGAAATGATTATATCCCCGCTCTGGAAAAACTGGTGGAAATTTTAAGAGAAACTAGCGATTTCAGCCGGCTGGAAAAGGTTGAGGAAAGACTCATAGAAGAATTCAAGAAGATCGGCGAGAAAGGCAAGATGCTCCCCTATTATGCCGAGCTGATTAAACTTCGCCCGACGGATGAACAACTGGCCAGAGAATACCGCGAGCTAAAAAAAGAATTAATGATCAAGGAAGAGGAACTGCCGCCTGAAACCTGGGCGTTGTCGGCGGAGGAAGAGGAAGAAATCCAGGCCGGTCTGGCTCAAGCTGATATCTACATTCAGGAGGGACTGGTTAGACTGGCCAGACGGGTCATAGACGGGTTACTCTTGAGGTATCCTAATGATCCCCTGCTCAAACAAAAACTGAGCTATATTGATAGTCTTAAACCGAGTCTTAATAAGGAAGACCTGATTCATAAGATTGAAAAAACAACTGCTATCGAAACTCAGGTAATTCGGCCGGCCAAAGCTAAGGAAGAAAAAGAAAGCAGGAGAAAGCCTGAATTTGAACTGGAAGAACAGATCTTAAGCGAGGAGAAAATCAGCCCGATTGATCTCTTCACCGATACCGGCATTATTCCCATCATCAGCAGCGATGGCCGCGAGAAAAAATTTTATGACCTCCAGGAGAATATCAGGGCGGAACTGGCTATGCTGAGTGCTGTTTATATGCACCAGAAAACCGGGGTGACGACCCAGTTTGAAAAAGAGTTGATGACCATTGTCAATGATTTTAAAAAAGGTATTAGAGAAAAGATACCAGCCGAAGATTACCAGATTCATCTCCAGCTAGGCCTGGCTTTTATGGAACAGGGGCTGGTGGATGAAGCCATTGAAGAATTTAATATCGCCGCTAAAGACAAGAACCTGACCCTCGAATGCCTGACGCTCATCAGCCACAGTCATCGTCTTAAGGGCAATCTGGAAGAAGCGGAAAGTTGGCTCAACCGGGCGATTAAACTGGTTCCTCCCGGCACCGACCAGTATTTTGCCCTCATGTTTGACCTCGGTATGATTTATGAACAGAGCAAGGAATATGATAAAGCGCTCTCCATCTATCGCGATATTCAGTCCTGGAATCCTGCCTATCAAAGTGTGAGTGAGAGAATAAATCACCTGCAGGGTCTGGTTGGTACTTCCAATACCCCGGTCAATTAATTCCGGCCGCTTCCGATTACGGATTTTTTTAGTTCGATTTATCCTGTTACCTTATCCTCACGCTCCTCGCTCAAACTCTCTTTTCCTTTGATTTAATTTCCGGTTTGAAGTAAAAGGGATGAAGAGAAAGCGAATACTTTAGACAGAGACAGAGAAAAATGAAAGGAAAAATAATGAGCGGGCGGAAAGGAAAAATTTCCCGGCGTCAGTTTTTAAAAACAGCTTCGCTGACCGCAGCTTGCGGGCTTGGTTTTCCGGCTATTGTCCGGGCTTCGGCCCTTGGTCTGGATAAAAAAAGACCAGCTCCTTCCAACCGAATTGTCATGGCCGGTATTGGTTTTGGCATGATGGGTTTGCCCAATATGGAAGCTTTCCTTAATAAAGATGAAGTGCAATGGGTGGCCGTTTGTGATGTCGATAAAAATCACCTAGCTCAGGCTAAAGACATTGTTGACCGGAAGTACGGCACTAAAGACTGCCGGACCTACACCGATTTCAGGCAGCTTTTTCTGAGAAAAGACCTGGATGCTGTCTCCATAGCAGTCCCGGATCACTGGCATGCTCTGCTGGCCATTGGAGCTGCCCGGGCCGGCTATGATATCTATGGTGAAAAACCTCTGACGCATGACCTGGCTGAAGGACGGGCACTGTGTCAGGCGGTCGAAAGATACGGCCGCATCTGGCAGACGGGCAGCTGGCAGCGCTCGGTTGAAAATTTCCATCAGGCAGCGGAACTTGTCCGGAATGGCCGGATAGGAAAAGTTATCAGAATCGAAGTCGGCCTGCCCGAAGGCCATTATGATTTTGCCGGCACCTTTGGCCAGGACCGGATCGAACCGCCTCCGCCCGAGCTTGATTATGAGTTGTGGCTTGGTCCCGCTCCGTACTGGCCTTACTGCCGGTCACGGGTTCATATGAACTGGCGCTGGAATATGGATTTTGGCGGTGGTCAGCTCATGGACTGGGTCGGTCATCACGTGGACATTGCTCACTGGGGGATGGGCTGGGACCGGACAGGACCGGTTGAAATCGAAGCCCGGGGTGAGTATCCAGCTGGCGGTGTTTACAACAGCCCTACCCGCTACTGGGTTGAGGCGAAGTATGCCGATGGGACCCCGATGATTGTGGCTGGCGGCTATCCTCAAATCTGGAGTGGAACCAAGTGGATCGGGGATAAGGGCTGGATCTGGGTTGACCGCGGCCAGTTTAAAGCTGAACCGGCTTCACTTCAGACTGAAATCATTGGCCCCGAGGAAATCAGGCTTTATAAAAGCCGCGACCATTATCAGAATTTCCTGGATTGTATCCGCAGCCGAAAAGAAACTATTACCCCGGCCGAAGTTGCCCACCGCTCGGCCAGCGTCGGTCACCTGAGCGTTATTTCGATGACAGTCGGCCGGAAAATAAAATGGGATCCGGCTCAGGAAAAAATTATCGGTGACCCAGAAGCCGAAAGGCTGCTGAGCCGTTCTTACCGCCACCCGTGGTATCTGCCTGGATAAGAACAGAAGACAATGAGGAGCAACCTGATGGAAGATAAAGTTGAGGTAAAAGTTTTTATAGCCGGTCAGCAAGCGGTCGAAAAGGCGGGGAAAATTAATAGCCAGCTGATAATTGCAGAGCGCGAGAAAAGGGTAGAGGAAGTTTCTCACCAAATAGCTGAAGATGGGTCGGGTCTGAGCGCGGCCCGGACACCACGCTTGATAAAAACTCTTCCGCCTCTAGCTTCTAGTGCTGAGGAGAACGAAACTTCTTTCTTCTACCCGGACTTGTTGAGAGACCGAAAAACTGGCTCATTCATTAATAAAGATGGTAGCTATATTGACCGGAGGAAGTACCGGCGGCCAGACAGGGTTAGCAGGACGTATCGGATTTGTTCATTTTTCGTGTCATTTTTTCTGCTGCTTTGCTTCTTGGTTTCGCCGCTGATTGTGGCTGGAGAGTTAAGACAGAATACCCCGGCGGCCAGGACGGAATTGACCGAACTTGACCGCCTGTTAAAATCCCTGGAGACTTTTGATCACGGTCAGGGTGAAGGGCCGAGCCTTCAGCTTGAGCGGTTGATATTTAAGGTGAAAGATGATCCTGGCCTGAAGCTTCAAGCCGAGCAAAAGCTGCTGGAATTTTTCAAGAAGCCGGTGAGCCGCGACGGCCGGATAGCGGTCAGTAAACCCCCGAGCTGGATAGCCGGCTCGGAATCAGTCAAAGTTCTTGCGGCTTTTCTAACTGACTCCGAAGCTTCGGACCCGGCGCGTTATGTTCTGGAAAGAATTCCAGGCGAAGAAGCCGACCGAGCCTTGCTTGAGGCTCTCGATAAATCATCACCAGAGTTTTTACCAGGAATTATCGGGAGCTTAGGACGCCGAAGAGTTAAAGCCGCAGTCCCTTATTTTGAAAAACTTTTAAAGAAAGACCCATCGCCGGCCGTGACGGCAGCCATCCTTGAAGCTCTGGGTAATTTAGATAACGCCGAAACGACGAAGCCCCTCAAGAATTATATTCAATTTCCTGATGAAAAAATCCGCCTGGTGGCTATTGATTCCATGGTGCGAATAGCTCAGAGGGAGATAAAAGAAAATAAGCTGGAAGAAGCCGCTAAAATTTCTGACCTCCTGCTTGGGGTTAAACTCGAACCGGCTCAGAAAGTGGCTGCCTTCAGGCTCAAGATTCTGACGGCCGGCCCGCAGGCCAGGTCGCTCCTGTTGTCGGCCTTAAAAGGAAAGGACGAGCCATCGCAAGAAGCGGCCATCGGCTTAATGGCAGAGTTTTTTAAACCGGATGAGCTTTCCTCTCTCCTCGGCACTTTTAATTATATTTTGCCGCCGAGGCAGATTCAGTTTGTCTCTGCTCTGTCTTCTTATCCAGAACCTCAGGTGAGAGAATTTCTAATGAAAGTCATAAGCAACCAGCAAGATGAGCCGGTGAGAATAGCCGCTTTAAGGACTCTTGGCCAGATTGGCGATGCCACAACCGTCGAATTTCTGGCGGAGCGAGCGGCTCAGGCTAAGGGGCTCGAAAAAACCGCTGCCCGGGAAAGTCTGGCTTCTCTCCCGGAAAAAGCTGTGGATAAAAAAATTCTGGAGCTTCTCGGGACAACAACCAGCCAGGAAATAAAAAATGAGTTGCTTCTTGCTGCCTGTGAAAGAAATATGGCAACCGCCCGGGATTTCTTCTTAGCTGAAGCTTCTAATCCAGCGGCCGATCGGGCACTGGTTTCCCACGGCCTCCGGGCTTTTGGCGATCTCAGCCTGGCCGATAAAGTTTTAGAGGTGGCTTTTTCGACTCAGGATGAAACCTACCGCGAAGAGCTGGTCAATATCCTGGCTATCTGGGCTCAAAATTCAGCCCGGCCAGATTCTAAATCAGCTTTATTCACCCAGCTTCTGGCTAAGGAAAATGATCCAGAAAAAGTATCGGTACTGGTTCAGGTCATAGGTAAGATCGGGGAACGCAGTTCTTTACCGCTCATCAGGAAATACCTGAGTGATTCACGTCCGCCGGTGAAAGAGGCGGCGGTTAAAGCTCTGAGCGACTGGCCGGAAGTTGAAGCTCTGGACGATCTTCTGGCTCTGGCCCGTAAGACTTCAGACCTTAAAGAAAATGTCCTGACCATCAGGGGACTGGTCAGGCTGACCGCTTCTCAAACTTATCGTCAGCCTGAGGCCGCTACGGCTTTTCTTAAGGAAATTTATTCTCTAAGCCGGCGGGCTGAGGAGAAAAAGCTGGTTCTGTCCACTCTGCCCAATTTCCCGTGTGCATCCGGGCTGGAGTTCTGCCAGTCATTGAGTAATGATCCGGAAGTTGGACAGGAAGCACGGACGGCAGCAGAGAAAATCAAGCAGAAATTGCAGCTACAATAAAAATCCTGTTAGCTATCCAGGCAATAATATTTATAGCCATTTTGAACTGGGTCGTATGTAAATTCCTCTTTTCTTGCGGCTAATTTTTTTAAGAGCAGACTTTACAGCAGCTCTAGCCCCTATTGCCATTGATGAATTATCTTAGATACAGCTCTTATCCACGAGGTTAAAATCCCTGGGATATTTAGAAGGCAATAATAATATCTGACGAGAAGAAAAACCCGGCTCTTTACCAGTTACATGAAGGGTGGCCTTGCCTCGATTGTAACGAGGTAGAAACCAACGAGGTCTTTTTCAGACTTGTGCTGTGGATGAGAGAGGTCAAGTTGTTGCACTGGTTTTTACATTACCTATAGCTTTCTTCAAAATGATTACAGGTTGCCCGAAAGTTTTTGGTTCAGAGAGAATTTCTTATGGCCGCTTGGGCCCGTGCTATTCAGCTCTGCTTCCGTTTGAAGCCGGCTTACTTTTGGTCAGCGGCTGATCAGCGGATAGAGCTTTTCTGGATCGATCACCGCCCCATGGTCGAGCCGGTCGTACCACTCTATCAATCGCGCCCCGCCCTCATAGAAGGTCACCCGGTTGAATGGCTTGTCCAGGCCGCCGTGGTTCTCATTGAGCCTGAAGCGGTCAAGAGCGATTCCAATCCACTTCAAGCCCGGCTTTATCCTGATTATGAGACAACGGCCGGGATTTTAGAAAAGATTGGGGTATCACCTGATTTTAGTTGCTCGTCCGGGAAAATTCGCTACACCCACCGGTCGCTGACTGAAACCGGGCAGGAAATTTATTTTATCTCAAACCGGAGCGGCGAATCTGTTGATGACGTCTGCACTTTTAGAGACGGTTCAGTCCGGGCTGAGCTCTGGGATCCTCTATCGGGCGAAAGACGACCCCTGGAGGGAATCCAGGCCGCGGCGCCTGGCGGCGTGCGGCTTGAGGTCAGGCTGGAACCAGTACAGAGCTTTTTTATAGTTTTTAAGAAAGATAGGAGCGTTGCCGGCCCTCACCATCTTTCCGCCGGGATTTCTTCAGCGCCGGAAAATGCTGCCGATAATAGAACAACTGCCAAAAAAAAGAGCGCAGAAAAAAATCAAAGCCCTGATCAAACTGCTGGCTCCGGGCAGTCCGTCTTTAAGAATTTCCCTGAGCGCCAGACAGTATTAACCTTAGGAGGACCCTGGAGAGTTAAGTTCGACCCGGCCTGGGGCGGCCCCGGTGAGGTGGTCTTTGAACAGCTTTTAGACTGGGCGATTCATCCGGATGATGGCATCATATATTATTCCGGGACGGCGGTTTATACTGCTGAGTTTGATTTGCCAGAAGGAGTTGAAATTTCGAGGAAGGACGCCCTCTATCTTGACCTGGGTGAGGTCTTTTGCCTGGCCAGGGTCAAGCTGAACGGGCGCGAGCAGGGAATAGTCTGGACAAAGCCGGCCAGAGTCAGATTAACCGGAATTAAAAAAAGGGGAAACCATCTGGAAATAGAAGTGGCCAATTTGTGGATAAACCGGTTAATAGGTGATGAAAACCAGCCCTGGGACGGCGTGGTCAATGGGAGTTGGCCTGAATGGCTCCTGACCGGAAGCCCGCGACCCACGAAACGCTTAACCTTTACCACCCACCACTTTTACTGCCAGGGAGATCCGCTGGTTCCATCAGGTCTTCTCGGCCCGGTCCGCCTTCTAAAATGACGATAATGATGGACGATAGTGGACAGATGCCTATCAGGTAGGGCCTTTCACAGATTTCCCCTGTAAGCATTCCCCTATAGGTCATAATCGCTCAGGTGCTATGTTGAATGAAGGCTTAATTCATCTTCGCTATTTTTTAGCTTTTTAATAAATGTGCAGTTCATACCGCTCAGCTGGCTCATTATATTCAACCCAGACAAAGCAGTCCTTTTCCACGTCAAAGCTGCGGACAAAACGAATTGGAACCTCGTAATCTATTTCCTTCTGGAAACGGAAACTTCTATCAAGGATTTGACCTTGAAGGTCCATCGTTATGACTTCATTGAGCTGATTTTTCTGGGCCGGGGTGACGACATATATTTTGCCGTTGTCAATCTTAAAAGCCACAAACGAAGGGAAGTAGAGCGGGAAGATAGGTTGATTATTTTCCAGAAACTTTTTTGATAAGCTTCTGATGACACGGTCGCGGTAATCTTTCGGCACTTTTATTTTTTCAACCGGATAGCGAATCTCATAAAGAAGATTACCTGTCTCGTCAAAGATTTTAATCGCTAGACCCTGGCTTGAATCGGCCACAAAGATTTTGTGGTCATAAACAATATAATCAAAATATTCCCTGACCATTAAGTGGTTCTGTTTGCGGAAAGACCCTGAAGCGCCGGAGCGGGAAGGTAGTGGGGGAAGGATATCCGGGACTTCCAGGAGCCGCTTTAAAGGCTTGCCAGCCTGGTCATAAACAATTAGCATCGGTGGCAACGCCCGACCATCTTCAGCTCTTTCCAGGGGGATGCCAACGAAGTGACTGCCAACAGGTAGAAACGGGTATGGTCCCATTGCCTTGATTCGCGGGATTATCTGACCAAGATAGTCACCTTCAGGGGAGAAAAACAGGGTTTTGCCTATATCTTCAGCCACGATCCGGCCTTCAGCCAGGTAAAATGAGCCAAGCAAGGTGAATTCGCCTGGCCCCTGACCAGAACGGCCGATATGTTTTAGGAAGCGGCCCGTTTCAAAGGAATAAACTGCTATATTCGTCTTATCCTGAATATATACTTTTCCAAATTCTGCCCGTACATACCCGGGAGATTCAATCTCCGGCAGCGGAATTATTCTGGGCTGATTCTTCGAGCTGGTAGAAGGCTGGTCTGAATAGATTGGAGAACCCAACCAAAAGGTGGCGAGGAAGGCGATAGTTATCAGTTGATATTGCCTTGAGCTATATCTTTTCATGAGCCTTATTCCCTCCTTTTCCAGCCAATAATAAAATAATGAATATGCTTTCTACTTTTCATAATAAGCTAACCATTCCCCTTTTGCAAAAACTCTTAGCTGATAAATAGTTAGATTTTATTTGATGGCTGCTCCGAATTATCCTTCTCCTTTTGCCATTTATGATGAGCATTTCTAACAGCTGAGCTATGATCCCGAACAGAATGCCTGGATGGTAAAGATAAGTAAGATCGATTGATAAACGTCCAGATTTCAGATTGTTAAGTCCTGGCTGGGAATAAAGTCAATTTCGGTGGGCAGTTGCTCATGAAGTCGAACAGGATAATCAGTATAAATCAGGGGAGCTTTATGAGGTCGTTTGTCCCAGAGCCGAAGCAGTTAGCCTTCTTTTTGACCAGCTAGAACGGATAGTTGATAGTTGCCGTGTTAAACTTAATCTAACCAGACCTGAGTATCGCCGGCTCCCGTCTTCATTAAGAGCGATCTCTTAGCTAAACCAGGAACTTTCAAGGATTTCGTATTCCTTTATGAATCGTATTTTCCCCTTGGTGTAAAGGTCTCTTAGCTGGGCCTCGGTTCCAAAGACATAAGCAGACGCAAAACCGAGCGAGATTAAAAAGGCAATGATAAAAGCTTTTCTTTTAAATCTCATTTTTTGCCCCATTTTTTCTTACAAAAAATTAACCCGCCCCTGGGCCTTTAAGAGTTCAGGACTGGTCCAGCCACAAAGATACCATCTGTCAAATCTTTACAGCGCTTTCTGCCAGCCCTCTTTTATAAATGCGCCTCAAACTGCTTCAATTGTATATCTCTTTTTAAATAGTAGCCACGAGGCACCGGCATAGGTATATAAGTAAGGAAGTCAATCAACGAGAAGCCATAGGAAGAAAAACCTCAACTCTCAAAGCCAACCACTCCTCCCAACATCTGAAGTTCTGCCTATTATGAGAGAGAGCCGTTATCTTATTCTATCCAAAGCTGGAAAACTTTAGATCCTGAAGTTAGCCGCCTGGATAAAAATTGTGCTCGGCTTCGGTAACCGAAATCATCGCGTCGGGCAAGAACAAACTCAGGCGAATAACTAAGGTGAATAAATGGAGAGTTTGTGCTGGCCAAATCGCGAACTAAACTTGACATGACCCACATGGTAGGATACCGAATGTCCAATTAAAAAGGGGAAATTATAAGGGCTTTAGCCAGTCAGTCTTATATCGCTTTATCATCTGATAGCCATCTTCGTCTTCTTCAATGGTATAAAGCTTTCCTTTTTTCCATATCTTTGGTCTCGGGTTTAGAGATATTTTCGCCATGTACTTCCCATCCGAATCAAAGACATCATAGCAATAATTACCGTTTTCTATATTTCTTTCCATGGTTTCGACGAAAATCTTTCCTTCATCGCTCAGTGTAAATCGATTAAAGGCATAATGGTATTTCTGGATCTCCAATATTCTATCGGCAGGCCTCCGCTTTCTCGCTTCTTGAATTTCATCTTCGGTAATCTTTACGGGATCATATTTTTTCGTTATTTTCTTTATTATTTTCCCCTGAGGATTATATATGACCAGTCTATTTGACGAGTATGCCGATCCGGAAAAAAGACAAATCTATTTATCCGCCTTATTGGGCCTATAATCTACCTAAAATATATATAACTTAAGTTCAGCCTATAACTGCGTTGCTCTAACTGCCCATTTGTTCTTCTATAAAACTATAAATACCCATTCTATCAGTTATATCTCAATATAATAAGGATTTATTTATTCAATCCGTAATACTCGATAAACTTCATAAACCTCTTATAATCCTTGGTAGTGCTGCCAGCATTAAATAGCTTCATCAACTTCTTGTAAGTCTTCGCTTCATTAAGACCTAAGCTGATTATCTCCACAACCTCTTCTCTTTTCAGTTCTCTTCTGAGGAATGGATTCTTTATAACCTCCCAAAAGCTTTCTCCCGTTTCGACCATTTCCCTGTATTTCTTATCGATCATTTTAGAACTCTGTATAACATCGTCCCCTAGATATTTATAAACTTCATCAAAAACTATATCTTCGGGGCCGATTGAGCCGTCTTTAGAAAAAATAATTGCCCTTTTCAGAATATTCTCCAGTTCCCTTATGTTTCCCGGATAATCATAAGCGATAAGCTTATTCAGTGTCTCAGGCAAAAAGGCTTTAGTGGTATTTATTCGATCCATTTCATTTTTTAATATTGTTTCTGCCATTACTGGAATATCTACTTTTCTTTCGCGTAATGGCGGGATATAAATCTCAAGAATGTTAAGTCTATAGAAAAGATCCTGCCGAAATCTGTTATTCTTTATCTCTTTAAGCAGATTCTTATTGGTGGCAGTGATAATTCGTACATCAGCCTTTAGTTTCTCATTCCCACCAATGCGGAAAAATATGCCACTTTCGAGAAAGTGAAGCAGTTTGGCTTGGTTTTGAGGATTTAGATCAGCTACTTCATCTAAAAAGAGTGTTCCTCCATTGGCAACTTCAATTTTCCCTAGCTTCCTCTCTACTGCCCCGGTGAAAGCTCCTCTCTCATGACCAAAAAGCTCACTTTCCATGAGGTCGGGGGGGATATTGCTACAACCAATATGAAGAAATGGCTTTGTAGAGCGTTGGCTAAGTGAGTGAATAATCCTGGCTACAAGTGTCTTTCCAACCCCAGTCTCACCCAGGATTAATACTGGATAGTCATAGGACGCCGCAATCTGAGCCTGTTTTCTAATGCTTTTTATTGCCTGGCTATTCCCACTGAGTCTCTCTAAACCCCAGAAGCTATCAGACTTTCCCCCCATTGACTCCCTTTCTATTGTTTTAATTAAATCTAAATGTTACACCTCTTTGTTTTCTTGGTCTTTGCTGACGCTTTATGCGATCTTCAGCATCACACGCTGATGATGTTCTATTTTGTTATTTCTATAGAAACCTTCTCGCTCTTTGTTATTTAGTCGTTATTATCCATGAAAAATTGAATTTTTAATAAAAAATTCAGCAATTGCTCCAGGTTCACATAAAGCCAACTGTAGATATTAGTGCCTTAAGCAAGAAACCTCCAGGTTTATAATAGAGTGTGGGCGGTCAGAAAGGATGACGGCTCAAGAGCCAAGGACTTTTATTCTCTCGGGGGGAAGATTATAGGGATGTATTTCAGAGTAAACGCCGAGTTCGCGAACCTTTCTGGCAATGAGCTGGGTATACTGCGACCCAAAATCAAGGATGAGGGCTTTATTCATAGATGGATTTTAGCAGAGGGTTTAAAGGCTTTCAACAGGAAGGAGGAGCTAATAAGCAGCAGAACAGGTCAAGGATAGATGATTTGTCCCGGGCTTGACGGACAAGTTAATGACATAAGCGATTCTGCAACCTCAGAATGGGGTAGAGGATTTCCAGCTAGCTATCAACTTCCGGTGCGGCCGCTTAGGCTTTCATTCGGTCATCACCAAAAGTATCTGATAGGCTATATGCATTTTGCGGTTCTCTGATAGTTACCTGGCCTTCTTCCAACTCAATGACCTTATCAAATTCCTCAATATCTTGCCTCTGATGCGATATTACCAGACAGGTTTTCTGCCCGAAATCATGATTAACGAGCTCTTCGATCCTTCTTTCTGATTCTTTATCAAGATGGGTGGTAGCCTCATCGAAGATCAATATATCTGAATCTTTAAGAAGCGCCCTGGCTATGGCTATTTTCTGCCTCTCGCCGCCAGAGAGCCTTTTCCCCGTCTCTCCAACCACAGTCTGGTAGCCTCCCTCAAGCTTCAAGGCAAATTCCTCCACTCCTGAAAGCTTGGCCACTTTCTCCACCTCTTCTTCTGAAGCCTCAGGCCGGCTGTAGAGGATATTGTTCCAGATGGTGTCGTTAAAGAGAAACGTATTCTGTGAGACAATACTTATCCTGTTTCTTAAAGAGGAAAGGGATATATCCTGGGCCCTATATCCATCTATTAGAATCTCTCCCTCCGATACTCTGTAAAGCCCCAGGATGAGTTTAACTAGGGTGCTTTTCCCAGAACCATTAGGCCCGGAGATGAGGACCTTCTCTCCCGGAGAGATCTTAAAGCTCACTTCCCTTAAGGCTGGCTTTGAATCATAGGAAAAAGAGACTCCTCTAAACTCTATCTCACCTTGAAACTTGCTAAGTTTAATTCCTGAGTCCTTAGCTTCTCTTTCCAGGTCCATAAGCTCCGATACCCTCTGAAGGGCAGTAAAGGCTGGTTGAAATGATAATCCGACTGAGGCCAGCATCTGAGTCGGACCATAAAGCTTGGCTAAATAACCTGAAAAAGCAATGTAGCTCCCCAGAGTAAAACTTCCCTTGATTATATCCCAGCCGCTATACCAGAGAACCAGAAACCCTCCGGCTGCTCCGATGAGTGAAAGAAGCTCGGAAGAAAGGGAAAAAGTAACAGTTCTTTTAATACTGGCCCGCTTATAATCCTCAAGAAAATTATGGATTCTGGCTGTTTCTCTCTCCTCAGCGGAAAACACCTTGACCACATCCACCCCAGACAATGCCTCCTGAACCTGGCGGTTCACAACTGCCCCTTTCTCCATCACCTCCCTGCTGACTCTTCTTATCCCCTTTGAATACAAACGGGTTGCCAGAAAGAGAAGAGGCAAGATGCAGAGAGAGATCAAGGTTAATTTCCAGTTCAAATGAAACAGGATAACCAGAGAGAAGATAAACTCAAAGATGCCAATAAGTATACGAACCATGATATCAGAGAAGAAAAAGTTAAGCCCTTCCACCTCTCCAATCCTGGAGAGGACATAGCCTGTTTGATTGCGGTCAAAGAAGGACAGGGGCAGGCTAAGGAGGTGCTGGAAGAGGTTCTTCTTCAGGCTGGTTAAAGCTTCCTGGCCAAAGATACCAAAAAGATAGCTGGTGAGAAAGGAAAATACCAGCTCTAACACCTGAATGCCCACCAGAAGGAGGACGATGATATTCAACAGTCTGAGGTTTTTATTGGCCAGAACCTCATCAATGATGTATTTCATAAGATAAGGCGTAGGTAGGGCAAGAAGAGAAACAATTATCAAACACAGAGACCCGATTATAACCTGCTTCTTATGGGAAAGAATATAAGGCCGAAGCAATTTCAGTCTGTTAATAGCAAAACTCATGAATAATCGCGACGCCCTTCTGTTTATTTAAGCTAATCTTTAAGCAGGTTATTAGAACTGCTCTAATAACTCCCGCTCTTAGTTACTCCATAATTTTGATTAACAGTGTTTCTGCTTAGCTCATATCTCTAAAAGGAAATGAATTTTTATTTACCACATCATTGAAGAGGTTTCTCTCATTTCTCCTAATTTAACTGCCTCAAAAAGTTCATTTATCAATGAAGTTTATTCTGTAATTTCTAATATTTTTATCTGTGGATATGGATCATCACCATAGAGAATAAGCCGGTTCTTCCAGGTGTCTCCAAGAAACATAAAACTTCCCTCCGGCAGGTCTGTTACTTTCTCCAGCCTTTTGCCATTTAAACGGTAGAGGGAGAGATCCCGACTTTTTTCTTTCGCCGGCTTATCTGAGGTCCATCCCCATCTGGTAAATAATACATACAGGCTGTCATTTAATATTATCGGCTGAGCAACCTGCCTAAGTCTGGCTGCCCACCAGATATCGCCTCTGTCTATTACATATTTTTCATACTTTTCAGGAATCGGAATCCGGGCCACTTCTTTTCCGGAATCAAAATTGTAACCTGTTAGCACAGTTTCATCATTATGGCAGGTCCAGAGAATGCCATCTTTTATTACAAATCGCTGTCCTCCGAAGACGACGCTGGGGACAGGTTCGATCTTAGCCAGTCCTCTTTCAAACTCCATGGAACGTAGATTTAAGACCCTTATTCTTTCATCGGTCTTGGTATTAATAAAGATAAGTCTGTCTTTGTCAAGGAAATCAAAAAAAGCCATTATTTGCTGGGGAAGATGAAAAGCATTCACATGCTTTCCGGATAAATCAAATTCTTTTAATTCATAGCCGTGCATCTCAAGGACAAACAGGTGATTTGAATATTTATTTATTACGGCTAGGTAGGGGACTTCAATTTCTTCCGGTCCTCGCCCTTCTCTGAACATTTTTCTTAAAAACCTGCCCGATTGGTCAAAGACCTTAACACAGACATCCTTATAATCAAGAACATAAATATTGCCTTCAGCATCACAGGTAACAGAACAAATCTGTGAAAATAAATAAGGATCATCAGCGCTGGAATTGTCGCCGCTATGACCAATCTGAGCTACAATCTGAACCTTTGCTTCTTTCGTTTGTATAGGGTCACTAATTGATATTCCAACTAATGGCATGGTCAAGATTAGAAGCAATAATAAGTTTAGCTTCTTTTGAGTCATTTTTAATTGTTCCTCCTAATTGAGATTGGGGGGCATAACCCCCCAATCGTTTTTTCTCTACTATCTTCTTTTCAGTTACATGACGCGCCGCCTGGTGTTACAACTACTAGATTGTTAGTTAAGTACATACAGTATAGCTCACCTATATCCACACCATGTGAAGTGCAGTGACAGCATTCTACGGGAGGAATGGCTTCTGCCCCAAGGTTCTCAAATATCCAGTCCAGCTTTTCCACCTTTCTCACCTCCTTTCTTATAAATTTTGGCCCTTCCCGAGCCATTATTTGTTCGTCTTGAAATCTTGTCTTCATACAAGAGCCTTAAAAAATCAAGATGATTTTGATGTCTTTTTGAATACTCACACTGGATCTTCCCTTTATTCTTGATGATAATATCATAAGGGCAGCCTTTTCCAGCACATATAGGTACCATTGAACATTTCCCGCATTGAATATCCGAAAATCTATCATCAAGACTCCACTTCTTAAAATTCGGATGATTTTTATCTACCTTAAATATTGTCCCGGCTATTTCATCCTTGTCTCCTATAGTTTTTGAACATTTATACAGCTCTCCTTCCGGACCTATGATAAGCGAAGAAGGAGTCTCGGCAACACAACCTTCAAATCTGGGTACATCTCGCTCCACTTTTTCCCTTTTGAAGTCAACTAAGTTATAAGCTTTTAAGATTTCACCAGCTTCTGGAATCTCCAAGATATCATCTGTCATGTCTTTACATGCCTTTCCAAAGACATCAATCAGGGCATATTTAAGACGGACTCGGGGAAGGATACCTTCAGCTTGCAGATCTGAGACCAGTTCTTTAAGTGACCCGGCATTGCTTCTCGTCACCCCTACTCTTATATGTACGTCCATACCTGCCTCAATTGCATATTTTATGTTTTGGATTATTATGTCGTATGTTCCCAGCCCATTTTTTAGCGGCCTCATGTGATTATGGACATGCCGTGGACCATCAAGAGTTATCTGGCAAATATTGGTCTTTAATTTCTTTAATATATTTATGTTTTCCTTTGTCAAAAGAAAGCCGTTAGTAATAACAGATGCTATATATTCGCATCCTTTTTTCTCTGAAATCTTGATTAGCTCTTCAGATATCTCCCTTATTGAACCCAGGGCTAAAAGAGGCTCTCCGCCATACCAGGCAACACTGATAAATTTAGTGGTAGGTTTAATAGTCTTATTAACATAATCAACAATCGCCTCTATTACATTTCTTGATATTGTTTTTCCATCATGAGTATTGCCTTCATAGCAATAGATGCATTTAAAATTACAGGCCAAAGTGGGTAGAATCTGAAGACCGATATACCGATTTTCGTCTCTCCTTTGGTTTCTTTTCATTATTAAAGTTGCTAATTCATCCTCCATTTCTTCTACAATAAATCTTCCCTTCAATAAATCCGAGACGATATTCTGATTATTAATTGCACTTATATTGCCTTCAATTAAGGAATCATAAATAAACTTAGAGATTTCAACCATAGCACCGGAAAAATTATTATAGATAATATGCCCGTTTTCCCCTGTTCCTAAATATTCATTGAATTGCGATGTCTTATAAAACACCTAAACCTCCTTTTTCGGAGTTTATGCAATTATCATGCCAGAAAAGGAACAATAGTATCTCGTTGATATTAAAACAATAACGGAGTTATAGAGTCATTGATAAAAAGTTCAAATCCCCATGTTATGGGGATTTTATCGAAAAGAACAGGCGACATATCAAAATCCATAATGTATATTCAGGCGGACGCTGTCTAACAATTCCAACTGGGGATGTCTACCTTTAAGGCTTCATTTCGAAAAGGCATGCGATGTGATTTAAAATGTAAACCGGGCTGGGGCAAGGGCAATTTATGGAGGGGTCAGGCCTGGCATTTTTTGCCTGAATTAAAAAGATGAAGTTATTTAATGCTAGCAGCATCGTGCAAGATTACAAGAGGTCCGTGAAGGCTCTCGGGTATTATAAATTGAACTGATAAATCTCCTATTTTTGGTGATAGAATCCCTGCAATGAGGGGTTCTATGTTTTAATGAGAAAATCAGCGAGTGTCTAAATTTAACGATATCAGCAACATGTATTTTTTTAGTGCTTGGCACGTTTATTGCATCAAAAAGATAGTGAAAGGAGAAAAAATGTTTGATCCAAAAATAATTTCTGATCTGCAAGCATCAGATAATCCGGTATGTACGTCAGTTGCGGCTCCAAGCTGCGCTTCATGGTGGAACCAGAATTCAGAATGTACGTGCTCTCACGGCTGTATAACTCCAGCCTGGACAAATACGAGTACTAATGTGTAGCTAAAATTATGGCGAGCGGTATTTATGTAGATACCGGTCGCTCAGTTTACGAATTTAATTGTAATTCTATCGAAGAGGAAGAAGGAGTGTTTCCTTATCTAAGAAAAGATTATATTATCAGAAAAGTTGATATTGATGGCAAAAAAAAGATAGCGCTCTATAACATTTATGATAATAAAAGATCAGTAGAGATAAATGAAGATGCGCTAGCTGTAATTACATGTTTTACAGGTGAGTCATCTAAAGAAGAAATAGCCAACAAAATTGTATCTAATTATAAAATCAGTTATGACGAAGCATTAAGTAAATTGAACAATTTGTTGCAGACGTTGGAGGAAAAAGAAATAATCGGCTTGGCCGAGCAAAAAGATTCAAAATATTGTTTTCCTAAATTGCAGAGCACGAAAGGCTTGTTAAATCATGCGTATATCCTTTTAACAAACCGGTGCAATCTGAAGTGTCTTCACTGCTCAGTTGATGGAGGTCAAAAACTAAGGCATGAATTAAAAAAAGAAGAGTGGGTAGATCTTATTGATCAGATTTATGAGATGATGGTTCCGGGAGTTACTTTTACAGGAGGAGAGCCGACTTTATTAGAATACTTACCTGAACTTGTACAATATACAAGTTCTAAGCCGATAAAAACCCATTTAATGACAAATGGGTATAATATCGATGAAACATATGCTGAATTGTTGGTAAAGAGTGGCCTCGTACACGTTAACGTTAGCTTAGATGGAGCACAAGATGGAACTCATGACGCCTTCAGGTGTATAAATGGCTCATATAGGAAAGCAATAGAAGCGATTAAAATATTTAAGAGCTTGAATATATATGTTGAAACAACAACGGTAATTAATCAATTTAATTGTGACGAGATAAAAGAAATCATAAAGATAGGCGATAATTTAAAAGTTGACAATATGAAATTTGTCCCTATTATTCCCTATGGAAGAGGAAGCAATTGCGACTTCAAATTTTCTATGGATCAATATATAAAGAATTTGGATGAGATTTTACCTCTGTACGATAGATATGGTAATATTTACAATAAGCTTATAAAAAAAGATCTTATTCAACAACTTGCTGAAGGCAAAGAAGCGCTCTTACGTTGCGGTGCAGGTACCGGAATAATAGGGATAGCTTCAGATGGTAATGTTCATCCCTGCAACAATCTTAACATGATCACCATGGGAAATATTAAAGAAAAGAAGCTAATTGATATATATAACAACACCAATAAGCTTTGTGAAATGATTGAAACAATGTCTATTAAAGGCGCCGAGTGCGAATATTGCTCCTTACTTGATTATTGTCATGGCGGATGCCCTATGATATCGTATTGTTATAATGGCGATTTTAAAAGATGTGATCCGACAAGAAAAGGGTTAGTGCTAAAAATGATGCAAGAAGGTGATGGATGCAATTAATAAAGAGGCTCTCGGTTATTTTAGGAATAATTTTATTATTAACTTCTTCGGTAATTGCCAGAGAAGAAAAATCAATCAATGTCACCGGTAAGATTATAAGATTCAAGTCATATAAAGGAGACCTTTATTTTTTAAACGCGACAGAAGGTAATGTTTGGCGGTTTGATAAGGATCTTAATTATTTGAACACAATTGGCAAAAAAGGTGATGGCCCGGGAGAAATACGAGGCTTTTCTGATTTTAACTTTTTAGATAGTAACCTATACATTTTAAATCGTCAAAAAGTATTAATATTTAGCCTAAATGGGGATTTAATTAAAGAAGAGAAGATAAAGTCAAAGAATCAGCCCTATCTTCCTTTGAAACATGGATATTATCTAGCGAAAGAGACAAATATTCTTAGGGAAAAAGGAAAGACTATTGTTCAAAAAATAAGCTTTCTCGATGGTGAACTTAATGAAAAGACTGTTGTTTTAAATGAGCAGCTGGTAATTCCACCAGGTTATGAGTTTGAATTTCCAGAACCCATATTTGAGCCCGGGTATTGTGAGACTACCGGTCTTGTATATATTCCTAATGCTTCAAAAGAATATTTAATATTTATTTACAAAGAAGACGGAAACAGATCCGGCATTATAAACAAGAGGAGCCAAAAGACCCGGGTAACAGAAAGATATAGAAAAAAGACTTCTGAAATACTATTAGATGTACCGTGGATAACGAGTCAAGAAATGGCCAAAGCGGTTTTGAAGTCTATACATTTTAGAAGGTATTTTCCTCCTTTCCATAGTATTTATCTTGATGACGAGGGCAATTTATACGTGAGAACTTTTAAGACCAGAAATAATAAGACGGGATATGATAAATATTCAAAGGAAGGAACATTTATAAAAGAATATTTTCTAAACGAGGCAAATATTAACATAGTTGATGCCAATTTATTTATTTCCTTTGCAAGTGGTAACTTTTATTATATGTATGAGAAAGAAAATGGAGATTATATTCTATCCTGCGAGAAGTTAGATTAAAATGCTCAAAGATTGGGTTAAATTGACATCGGGAGGAGAATTAAGGGGCGGATAAATGTCCATACAAGATCTTGCCGCGACATTAAGATATCGAACACGATATGCGTGTTTAGATGGAAAGACAGCTAGCCTTCTGATGGGAAGGCGGCCACTTTTGGGGTGATGATTGGAACAGGTGGCCGGGGAGGGGTAATCTCAGGAAAAAGGGGTATTCTAGGCCTCGAAAGGAGGCTTGGATGTCAGCGGAGAGATTACTGATGCGAAGGGTAAAAGAGATCATGCGATTGAGCTGGGGTTGTGGGCTCTCAGCTCGTCAGGTATCACGGAGTTTAAAGGTAGCGCGGAGCACTGTTGGGGAGTATTTGAGGAGGGCGAGGGCAAGCAGGGCTGAGCTGGCCTCTGCCTGAAGAGCTGGATGAGGAGACCTTAGAGCGGAGGTTATTCCCGGCTCTGCCTTAAATTCCTGTCTCAGAGCGGCCACTACCGAACTGGGTTGAGGTTTATCAGGAGCTACGGCATAAAGGGGTGATGCTTTTTCTTATTTGGGTAAATGCAAATTGCTATGTCTTGAGGAACTTCAATATAAATGGCCTTCATTTAATTAAGTGGTATAAGATTAACTAGAATTTAAATAAGAAGTAGAAATAGTGTCAATTCAATTAATCTTTTGAATTATTCATTAATCCCTGCTCGTGATCTCTAACATAACTAACAGATATACAATCAAGCCTAAAAGAGGCTTACCCGACCTTGCCCTACCTTGCCTCCCCAATAATTTCTCTTTGAAAAACGGGCGGGAGTTAAATAAGATGAGAGTTGAAGTCTGATTAATTTAAGGAATTTAAGGAGCTTTAAAATGATTGAAGGGCAGAAGGAGAGCTTAAGCCAGATTGCTCAGTTAAAATACGGCATGATTGGTGGCGGGACAGGCTCTTTTATCGGCGATGTCCACCGGAAAGCCATAGCTATGGATGGCAAAGCCCGCCTGGTTGCCGGCTGCTTTTCCCGAAATTACGAGGATACCCTCAAAACGGGGGAAACACTCAGGCTGGATAAAAGCCGCCTTTACCGGAACTATGAGGAACTGCTCCAGGCCGAAGCCAGACATCCTGACCGCCCGGATTTTATCGTCATTGTTACGCCTAACGACTCGCATTATCCGATTGCCCACCTGGCTCTGGAACTTGGATTTCCGGTAGTTTGTGATAAGCCTTTAGCCACCAGCAGCTCGCTGGCTCAAGAACTGGCTGATCTGGCTCGCCAGAAAGGCCTGCTTTTCTGCGTCACCTATACTTATTCCGGTTTTCCAATCATCAAGCATCTGCGCTGGCTGATTTCACAGGGCGAGTTAGGCACCATCCGTTTTGTGGCCGGTGAATACCCGCAGGAATGGCTGGCCACCCTGGTAGAAAAAACTGGCCAGAGGCAGGCGGCCTGGCGGACAGATCCAGCCCGCGCCGGGATTTCCAATTGTGTTGGTGATATTGGAACGCATATAGAACATATGGTTTCTTACCTGACTGGATTGGAAATAGAAACGCTCTGTGCCCGGCTTGACCATTTTGGCGAAGGACGGCCGCTTGATGACAATGCTTCGATTATGATTAACTTCAAGGGCGGAGCCACCGGACTCTACTGGTGTTCGCAGATTGCTATCGGCCATGATAATGGCTTCAGAGTTAGAATCTATGGAACCAGAGGCGCGGTTGAATGGTATCAGGAAGATCCAAACCACGCTAAGATTTCTTACCTTGACCGGCCGGTGGCTTATCTTTCCCGGGGGCGTGACCCGATGTGCCCTCGAGCCCAGTCGCTGTCGCGTATTCCCTCCGGCCATAATGAAGGTTACTTTGAAGCTTTTGCCAACATCTATTCAACCTTCCTGACCGCCCTCGACAAGAAGCTCCACGGTCAGGAGCTTACAGCTGATGACCTGGATTTTCCCCAGGTAGAAGAAGGAGTTCGCAGGGTAAAGTTTATAGAAAAGTGCGTCGAGAGCTCGGAGAAAGGAGCAGCCTGGGTAAAATTTTAAGCGAGCTGATAAATAATAATCTCAATTCTCGGGAGGAGAAAAAATGGCAAGACCAATAACCTTATTTACCGGACAGTGGGCTGATCTTCCCTTTGAAGTCGTCGGTGAGAAGGCCAGCTCCTGGGGCTATGATGGGCTGGAAATTGCTACCTGGGGAGATCATCTGGAGGTTAAAAAAGCAGCTGAAGATCCTGGCTATCTGGCGAGGAAAAAAGAAATTCTGGCTAAATATCGCTTAGAGTGCCGGGCTCTCGGGGCTCACTTAGCCGGCCAGTGTGTCGGTGACCTCTATGACTCACGTCTTGATGACTTTGCTCCGGCTGAGGTCAAGGGCAAACCGGATGAAATCCGGCGCTGGGCCATAGAAGAAATGAAACTCACCGCCCGGGCGGCTAAAAACCTGGGCTGCTATGTGGTCAATGGCTTTATGGGTTCACCCATCTGGAAGTTCTGGTATTCGTTTCCAGCTACGAGTGAGGAACTGGTGGAGAAAGGCTTCCGGCAGATAAAAGAGCTCTGGACACCAATTTTTGATGAATTTGACCGCTGCGGGGTGAAATTTGCCCTGGAAGTTCATCCAACTGAAATTGCCTTTGATTTTTACACCGCCAACCGGCTGCTCGAAGTTTTTGATTACCGGCCAACACTTGGCTTTAACTTTGATCCCAGCCATTTGCTCTGGCAAGGAATGACGCCTCATCTTTTTATCCGGGAATTTCCCGATCGGATTTTCCATGTCCATCTCAAGGACGTCGCTCTGACGCTTGATGGCAAAGCCTCAGTTCTCGGGTCGCATCTGCCCTTTGGAGACCTGCGGCGGGGCTGGAATTTCCGCTCTCTCGGTCATGGAGATGTTGATTTTGAATCAATTATCAGAGAACTCAATGCCATTGGCTATGAGGGTCCTCTCTCGGTGGAGTGGGAAGATAATGGCATGGACAGGGAATTTGGAGCTAAAGAAGCCCTGGAGTTTGTCCGCGGGCTTGATTTTAAGCCCTCGGAGGTGGCTTTTGACAGCCATATGAAAAAGTAGAACTGCGGCCACATCGGACCGCCGGGCTGCCGGGATAAAACGCGCTCAAACCTGAATTATGTTTAAGAAGCTAACTCTGTGAGCTTGGACGTTCAGGCCTGGTTCAACGCACCTGCTCACCAAAATGCCCTGAAGATGGCTCTTAAAAATAGTTTGCATTCTAGCCGGGAAACAGGTAAAAAATAGTAAAATAAATGACTGAAGAAAAAAGAGATTAACATGGAAGACAGCGATAAGAAAGATGGTTTTTCCCGGCGCGATTTTCTGAAAACCACCGCGGCTGGTGTCGGCCTGGCCATGACTACCGGCAAGCTTTTCGGGCGGCCGCTTCTCCTCACCGGAGCTGGCCAGGGCCGGACGGTCATGCCTTCCGATGAACTTCGGGTAGCGCTTATCGGGGCCGGTGAACAGGGCCGGGTTCTTCTTGATTGCTGCCTCCGTATTCCCGGGATAAAAATTGCCGCTCTGGCCGATATCTGGGAATACAGCCGCGATTATGCTTCCGGTTATCTAAAAAAATATGGCCAGACACCGCACGTTTATGAGGATTATAAGCAGCTTCTAAACAGCGAGAAAGACCTTGATGCGGTCATTATTGCCACACCCGACTGGGTTCATGCCGAACAGGCAAATGCCTGTCTTAATCATGGCCTCCCGGTTTATTGTGAGAAAGAGATGTCAAACAGTCTGGAGCTGGCTCGCACCATGGTCGAGACAGCCCGGCGAACCGGTCGGTTACTTCAGATCGGCCATCAGCGCCGTTCCAATCCCCGTTATATTCATGCCATAGGCAAGCTTCTCCATGAAAGACAGCTCATTGGCCGGGTGATGATTGGCTATGCTCAATGGAACCGGGCTAAGGCCGAGATGTTAAGCTGGCCCAAAAAATATACCATCCCTTCCGAAATCCTTCACCGCTACGGCTATAATTCAATGGAAGAATTCAGGAACTGGCGCTGGTTTAAAAAATATGGCGGTGGCCCAATTGTTGATCTTGGCTCACATCAGATTGATCTCTTTAGCTGGGTGTTTAAAGCCAACCCGAAATCGGTCATGGCTTCAGGCGGTATTGATTATTATCCCAAACGCGAATGGTATGACAACGTGATGGTCATTTATGAATATGACACGCCGGCCGGTGCTGCGCGGGCTTTTTATCAGGTTCAGACGACGACGTCGCATGGAGGCTTTTACGAGACTTTTATGGGTGATAACGGTTCGCTGGTCATTTCGGAGGTGCCTCAAAGAGGAGACTGGGCCTATCGTGAAGCCCATGCCCCGGATTGGGCACCGTTAGTGCGGGAAGGGTTGATTATGTCGGAAGCTCCGCCGATTCAAAAAGTCCAGACCAAAAATGTTTTTGTTGATGTGCGCGTCACGGCGGAAGCTGGCCGCTGGCCGCTTCCTATCGAGCTGGCTAAACCGGCCCATCAGCCACACCTTGAAAACTTTTTTGAGGCCATCCGGCGGGGAGTGTCGCTTAACTGCCCGGCTGAGCTGGCTTATGAGTCGGCGGTGGCGGTACTTAAAGTTAATGAAGCGGTCAAGAGCCGCACTTATCTTAAGTTCAGGCCGGAAGATTTTAAAGCCTGAAGGTCATGAAATCCATGAGGCCAGAAGGATTTGAGATCATAAAGAGATAAAAGATAAAAAAAGATTAAAAAAAAAGCTAAAAATAAAAAATAAAACATGAATCATTCAAGCCAGAAGCCAGAACAAAGCCCGGCCAGGAGTCTGACCTGGAAAAAGCTCGGCCAGGTAATTATCTATGCCGTTTGTTCTTTCCTTTTTATCTTCGTTACACTCCAGGTTTCCTCACGGCTGGCAGCTAAAGACGATAAAAGACCGCAGGAAAAAACCGAGGTAGAAAAAATAGAATCAGAGAAAGCGAAGGCTCAAAAAATAAATACTGAGAAAAAAGGTGTAATCGAAAAAATTACCCTCGAAGAAGCCAGGCAGACGCCCTGGACGCGGAGCCAGATTTCGCCACTTCACCGGGTGCCGTTGATGGATGAGTTCAATGAGCAGATTGTGCCGGCTGCCCCCTTCTCTTTGCCCCTCTCGACGCGCTACTCCTGCGCTCCCTGCCATGAATATGAAACCATAAGTCAGGGACTGCATTTTAACCTGAAGAAGCGGCCGGCGATTGACCGCCCGTCAGAGCCCTGGGTGCTGGTTGATGACAAAACAGGTGTCCAGCTTCCCATTTCCTACGCTAATTTCCCCGGGCTATGGAAGCCAGAGCAAATTGGCTTGAGCGACTGGCAATTTATCAGTCTTTTCGGCCGTAATCTTAATGGCGGCGGGCCGGGTGAACCGGGTGAGAAAGAGATGACCGCCGATTCGCGCTGGAGTGTTTCAGGACGGCTGGAAATAAATTGCTTTGGCTGCCATAATGGTTCACCTCTTCAGGATCACAGCGAATGGGTCAAGCAGGTCATGCGCGAGAATTTCCGCTGGGCGGCGACGGCGGCTTCCGGTCTCGGCGAGGTGAAAGGTATGGCTTCGCGCTTGCCTTCAACCTGGGATATCATTGATGGCCCCAATCCTGATGACCACGAATGGGCAGTGGTGCCTGAAGTCAAATATAACCAGACTTTGTTTGACAGCCAGAACAATGCCCTGCTCGATTTAAAATATCAGCCTGATGATAGTCGCTGTTTGGCCTGCCATTCGGTCACAGCCAGAAAGGCCGAAACAAAGGCAGCGGTCGAGCGTGATGTCCATGCTCTGGCCGGCTTGAAATGCGTTGACTGTCACCGGAACGATTTAAGCCACCAGATGGTCAGGGGCTTTCAGGGTGAAAAGACCGCTATTCCAGGCATCAAGCAGGATAGCCTGACCTGTGCCGGCTGCCACCTGGGGGAAAAACCAGAAAAAGGCGGTGAAGGTTATGCTGGCTTTCTCGGCGCACCGCGTCCAGCTCATCGTGGTATCCCGAAAGTTCATTTTGAGCGCCTGGCCTGCACTGTCTGCCATTCGGGTTTGATGCCGGAAAAAGAGCCTCAGGAAATTTATACCTCCAGAGCCAATCGGTTAGGGATCTTTGGCAAGGCGAACTGGACGGCTGATTATCCCCTGATTGTTGAGCCAGTTTTCGTCAGAGAAAAGGACAATAAGATTTATCCCGAGCGGATGATGTGGCCTGCCTTCTGGGCAGAAAAAAAAGGGAAAGAGCTGGTGCCGCTGGCCAACCAGACAGTTTCAGAGATTTCGCCTGGCCTTTTTGAAGTCAAAGAAACCGTGGCTAGCCTGCTCAACTGTCTCTATCCACTGGCTGAGGAAGGCTTTGATCCGGCGGTTCTTATTTCTAATTTTTTGTTTGAACCAAATGTGGATGGAAGCCTCGATGTCCACCGGGTTAAGCTCAATAAAAAGGCAGCTGAAGACAAATTTCTGCTGATGCAGAAAAAAGGTAGCGAGGTCAAACTACTGCTCACGGCTTTTGATCCCGATGAAGCCACGGCCGAAATGGAAGACAGAATTCTCAATGTCCTCAATGCTTTGAAGCTTCAGAAGCCGGCTAAAGAGCCAGCGCTGGCCGTGGGCCAAGTGATTTACAGGCTGGAGGAAGGCTATCTACAAAAAGAAGTAAAAGAGGAAAAAGAAGTAAAAGAAGGGAAAGAAGGCGAGGCTGTTCTGCCTGCACCTGGCTGGCTTGAAGGTAATACCCTCCGGCCACTCTTCGATGATTTCTGGCTGAGAACACTTTGTGAACTGGGTGATAGCCGAGAGCTGCTGACGGAGGAACAGATTACCCTCGGGCTGAAGAGATTGAGTGAGACCAATCCTTCTCGAGAATTCTGTTATGTTGCTTCCGGTCAGGTTTTCAGCCTGGATAAAGACGGAAAGCTCCGGGCGAGCCAGCATCCGGCCGCACGAGCAGTTTCCTGGCCACTGGCCCATAATGTCCGTCCGGCCCAGCAGGCCCTGGGCAAAAACAGTTGCACTGATTGCCACAGTCTTAACTCAAAAGTTTTCTTCGGGAAAATTGAGGCTCCAGGCCCGCTTAAAACCAGGATGAGAGAGGAAAGACTCAGTTCTGATCTGATGAAAACAGGCTCGTTTTTCCAGTGGATTTTTGGGCTGACTTTTGCCGTCAGGCCGGCCCTCAAACTGGTCCTGGCTGGCTGTTTGCTGGTTATCGGGTTGATTTTGGCGGTAGTTATTCTCCGAGTTACTGGCAAAGTTTCTAAAATTGCAGATGAAGCGGCTCAAAAAGAAAACAGGAGATAGCGGATGCTATTTGGAATCGGCAGTTTTTTATTAATCGTTGTTCTCGGACTGAGATTAACTTTTGGCCGCTATCTAAATCATCTCAAAGAAGATCAGAAAAAACTTTCGGCTGAGACTCTCCAGGGCTATTTCAACTGGCTTGGCGGCTGGGGAAGGTCATATCTGAAACTCAGCCGCTGGGATAAATCGCTTGATTATTTTATCAGCTGGGGCCAGAAAAGTTACCGTGGCTGGACAGTCTGGATCTTTTATGCCCTGGCTTTAAGCTATCTTTATCTGAGTTTAAGCGGTATTTTCTTTGCCTGGTTTGTTTCGCGCGGACTTTTTGGTTTCCCTCTTCTTCTTCATGTGGCCTGCGGCGGGCTTTTTGCCATCAGCCTGATGGCTGTTCTTTTTCTCCGGGCCAGAATCTATTTGCCTCTGTCCGGCGGCGAGGGTTCTAAAAAAATGTCCGGAGAAGGCGGAGGCTTCTATTGCCTGGCTTTAAACCGCTATTTACCGCGGATTTATTTTCAAGCAGCGAGTTTCTGGCTGTTTGTTTTGGCCGGTTTCTTTTTGATTTTATCTACCCTCGGCTCAATGTTGCCTTATTTTAATTTTCCGGCTCAAATCTTATTTTTTAACCTCCACCGCTGGAGCGCTGTCATTTCGATTCTGGCCGCCATACTGGCTCTCGATGTCATTATTATCAAACCAGGGCAGGCCGGGTAAAAAAGTTGGACGAACTTCCAATCCATCGTTTCTCCCATGAGGCCATGAGCACTTTTTTTGAACTCTTGGTCGCCGGAGAAAAAGAAATCTATGCCCGCAGTGCCGCTCAGGCTTTTTTTAAAGAAATTGACCGGCTGGAAAGACTTTTCAGCCGCTTTGATCCCGGGAGCGAAATTTCCATGATTAACCGCCTGCAGCCGGGTGAAACACTGCCCATCGGGATAGAAACTTATGAGTGTCTTAAAACGAGTTTTGAGTTGATGGTCTCGACCGGCGGAGCTTTTAATATCAACTTCCGGGCCATAAAAAATAAACAAGCGGCCGCTGGTGGCGGGTCAAATAAAGAGAAAGATGAAACCCGGAATTCAACCGAAAGTGGTGACAGTCAGAATAATAAAATCGGTCCAGCGGTTGGAACAGTCAAAACCGAAACCGGATCAGGACAGGAGCCCAGACCTGAGAAAGAGGCCTGGGTCGAACTCTTTCCGCTGGAACTCCTCGAAACTCAAACTCAGTATCTGGCTCTGCGGCTGGAGGGAAGCGCTCACGGGCTTGACCTGGATCTTGGAGCCATCGGCAAAGGCTATGCACTCGAAGTAGCTTCGAGTCTCCTTTCGAGCTGGGAAATAGACAGCTTTCTGGCCAATGCTGGTCGAAGCACCGTCCTGGCCCGCGGAAAGGAGGCCTGGCCGGTGACCGTCGGCGGCGGCTTTGATTTTCTAAAGGCAGGCCGGGTAAGCCTTGAAGACAGAGCCCTGAGCGGTTCCGGACATGAAGTTAAAGGCGAGCATATTTATGACCCGCGGGGGCGGCTGTCTCAATCCAGGCAGTTAGCCGTCTGGGTGTCTCATCCTTCACCGGCTCTATCTGATGGCCTGTCCACGGCGTTCATGGTCATGGACCTCGAAGAAATAGAAGCGGCGACCGCCGCGCAGCCAGAAATCTGGACATTGGTCGTCGGTCGTGATAAAAATTGTTATTGGTTTAACCGTCCGGCTGATTTCAGTCAGGATATTTAGATTGGCGGCTAAAATCAATTAGAAAACACCAAAGACTCAGAAGCCGGATGATCAAAAGAGATGAGGAGATTAAGATGCGAAGCCTAAATACTACTAAATTACTATGGATTATTTTAGGCTGGAGCCTGCTGCTGACGATGAGCGGCTTAGCTTCAGCCCAGAGTCAGGATAAAGACAAAGTCGAGCTTAAAATCCAGTTGCCCAAACCAATGTTCGTGGGCACCCCGCGTAATATTAAGACTCCAAACCTGGAACCCATCACCGGTAAACCGCGCGGCCCGTTTTATGTGCCAGCCGGGACGCAGCTGGTTTCGCTCAAAAAGCCGGTGACCTCGAGTGATAGGCAGCCGGTTATCGGTGAGCTGAGCTATGTTACCGATGGAGAAAAATCGGGTGAAGACGGTTACTTTGTCGAACTGGGGCCTGGACCGCAGTGGGTGCAGATTGATCTTAAAGAACCCTATTTAATTCAGGCCATTATTGTCTGGCATTACCACAGCCAGGCCAGAGTTTACCGGGATGTGGTCGTTCAGGTCTCAGAGGATAAAGATTTTATTAACGGTGTCGTGACGCTCTTCAATAATGACCATGATAATACTCTGGGCCTGGGAGCCGGCCGCGATCGAGAATATATCGAAACTTATGAAGGCAAACTCATTGATGGCCGGGGAACCAGGGCCCGCTATGTCCGTCTCTGGAGCAATGGCAACACCTCTAACGATATGAATCATTATGTCGAAGTCGAGGTTTATGGTTTGCCGGTTAAATGAAGAAAAAAACATTTGCCTTTGTTCTGATCCTTATTTTAGCAGCCGGGCTGTTTGTCCGGCTTTACCGGCTCGACCTCCGGCCGATGCATCATGATGAGGCCAATCAGGCTTATAAGTTTGGCGAGCTGCTGGAAAAGGGTGAATATCGGTATGATCCGGCTGAGCACCACGGCCCGACCCTTTATTATTTCAGCCTGCCTTTTGCCTGGCTGAGCGGCCAGAAAACCTATGCCGAACTGAATGAAATTACCCTGCGCCTGGTGACGGTTTTCTTCGGCCTGGTGATGATTCTCATGGCAGCCCTGGCGGCCGGAAAATATCTAAAAGAGTCAGAGAAATTATGGGCAGCACTTTTCTTAGCGGTCTCGGCACCGGTTGTCTATTTTAACCGCTTTTATATTCAGGAATCTCTTCTGGCTGCTTTTGCTGTGGCTTTTGTCATCTGTCTCTGGCGTTTCTGGCACAGGCCGGATTACCGGGAAGGAGTCTGGCTGGGTCTTACTGCTGGTTTGCTTTATGCCACCAAAGAAACTTCTATAATCATTCTGGCGGCTTCGCTTCTGGCTTTGGTCGGGGTCTGGCTTTTAAACCGTCGGAAAGATAAAGCAGAGCAGAACCAGGAGGATGAGAAAAACCGGAAAAAGGTAAAACCAGAGAGCGAAGAGAAGACTCCCGGCAGCAGCACTCAGAAAACCTGGAAGCCGCTTCTCGTAGCCACTTTTATTTTTCTGGCTGTTTCCTTTGTCTTTTATTCTTCGTTTTTTAAATATCCCCAGGGATTTCTTGATTCGTTTAAGGCTTTAGCTAGCTACGGCCAGAAGGGACTGGAAGCAGGCTGGCACCGGCATCCCTTCTGGTATTATTTTGGTCTTCTCTTTTACCGCCATGGTGATCCTGGCTCGCCGGTTTTTACCGAGATTCCTTTTCTGGCCTTAGCTCTTTTCGGGGTGGCGGTAAGCTTCATTGAGCTGAGGAAGAGTAGAAAGCCTTCGGAAAATTTCCGGGCTTATCTGGCCGTCCTGGCGGTCATAACAGCTCTTATTTATTCGGCCCTTCCTTATAAAACGCCCTGGAATATGCTTACTTTCTGGTGTTTTTTCCTGATAGTGGCGGCCATTGGCTTTGATTACCTTTTGAGACTGATCAAGATCAGGCAGAGCAAAATTCTCCTGGCGGGAATACTTCTCATCTGGGCGGGCTGGCAAGTTTACTTGGTTAATTATTATTTCTATGCTTATCCCGATAATCCTTATGTTTATGCCCAGACTTCACCTGATTTTATGAGGCTGGTAAACAGGCTGAGTGAATTGAGCCAGGTAGACAGTGAAGGGAAGAATGCTCTGGTCAGGGTGATTGCCCCGCCGGAGGAGACCTGGCCCTTACCCTGGTATCTTCGCCGCTTCAGCCGGGTCGGCTACTGGACAGCCAGTGAACAGGTTGAGACTCTCGAACCAGCCAGACTGATTATCATGTCGGCGACGGAGGCAGCCAAACGGCAGGAAAAAGAACTGGCTGGCTATGTCGCTCAATATTATAGTCTGAGACCTGACGTTGTCCTCGTTCTTTTTGTTGATAATGAACTGTGGCAGACTTACCTCCTCAAAAAAGTTGAGGGGTTTCCTCGGCGGCGCTGATCCATCAGGTCATAGCCACGATTTACCGTCTTAAGCCAGGCAATAATTATGCTATACTTTAAATAAAACTAAATAACATAGATTCAGTCCAAGATAAGCAGGAAAGGAGTGTCCCATGAAAGAATCAAAATTAAGCGAAGTTTCAGGCTGGTTAAAAGGCGCAGTCGAGATCGAAGGGAAAAAAGTCAAAGTCGTGGATGAGAAAGCCTTAAAAGATAATATTTCTAAGGTTATTTTTGAAGCAGTTTTTGGTGATGAAGAGACAAGAGCCGTTGCTCGCTGGCTGATCTTTGAGGCGGCCCAGGCGCTGGGTATCAGGCCGGCTTCTATTCATGATTTTTATTTAGCCAGAGGGCGGGGTGAAGCACCGCTTGATTTCACTGTGCCGGCTATTAACCTCCGGATGCTGGCTTACGATTCAGCCCGGGCAGTTTTCAGGGCAGCTGAAAAAATTGAGGCCGGTGCTTTTATTTTTGAAATTGCCCGCAGCGAAATTGGCTACACCGACCAGAGACCATCAGAATACGTCAGCTCGGTGCTGGCCGCAGCTATCAAGGAAGGATTTAGAGGTCCGGTTTTTATTCAGGGAGACCATTTCCAGGCATCAGCTAAAAAGTTTAAGGCGGACCCAGAGGGAGAAATAAAAGCTATCAAAGAGCTGATTGAGGAAGCGGTGGCGGCCGGCTTTTATAATATCGACATAGATACTTCCACTCTGGTGGATATTTCCAAAAGCAATCTCGATGAACAGCAGAAACTTAATTATGAACTGACGGCTGAATTTACCCGCTTTATCCGTGAGAAACAGCCGGCGGGAGTTAATATCTCGGTCGGCGGCGAAATCGGCGAAGTTGGGGAAAGAAACAGCACAGAAGAAGACCTCGAAGCTTTTATGAACGGTTTTAACCGACATAAAGGCGATGTCCCCGGAGTGAGCAAATTGAGCATTCAGACCGGGACCCATCATGGCGGAGTGGTCTTGCCTGACGGGACTCTGGCCCAGGTGGCGATTGATTTTGATGTCCTGCGGCGGCTGGGAGAGCTGGCCAGAAAAAAATATGGCCTGGGTGGAGTCGTCCAGCATGGAGCCAGCACTTTGCCCGATTCAGCTTTTCATGAATTTGTCGAAGTTAAAACCTGTGAGGTCCACTTAGCTACAGCTTTCCAGAATCTAATTATCGAACATGAAGCTGTGCCGGAAAGCCTGCGGCAGGAAATGTATGAATGGCTCAAGGTTAATGCTGCCTCAGAACGAAAGTCGTCCGACACCGAAGCTCAATTCCTTTATAAAACCAGAAAAAAAGCGGTTGGGCCCTTTAAGAGGCATTTCTGGACTCTGCCCGAAGACAGTTTGAAAGCTATCGGCGAGAGCCTCGAAAAGCAATTTTCTTTCCTCTTTGACCAGTTGAATATTAAGGGCACAAGAGAAGTGATCGACAGGTTGGTTAAAGCTCCCGAAATACACCAGCCTGAGCCGCAGGCCATCAAGTCCAGCCAGAAGGAATCAGTAGAAGGCCTGTCAGACTGAAACATTGTGCAGACTGACAAATGGGGTCGGGCCAGCCGATTTTATTTATAATTAACAGGGGTAATATAGGCCCATGCAGAGAAAGCTTCTTTGACTATCTCTTGATGAGCTGGTGGCATAATTGTCGACTATGGTCGGCAGTTTTCTGATTTTATTCAAAATATCGATTATATTCGAAAAGAACGGCAAGGCTTTTAATTAACAGAGAAAGCTGCTTTACTGGCAGTAAGCTGCAGAAACTGGTGCTGTCCATGGATAAATTCTATCCGGAAGAATATCTGGGGATTGAGCATAAATACTTGATTGATTTTCTATTATAAAAATCCCGGCTTTGTGGCCGCGACTATTTGTCAGATGCCTGGGCGGCCCAGAGGATACCTCGCTTGACTATCTCCCGGGCCTCGGGAACGTTAAAGTCAGCTGCCACATGACCGAGGGAGCAATAAAATACCCGGCCCTGGCCATAGTATTTTTTCCAGACAACCGGCATAACCACGCCTTTTATCCATGGGGCGTATTCACCGCTAAAAGTGGTGGTGGCCAAAACTTCTACTCCCGGATCAACATGCAGGTAATACTGCTCGGAATGCATCTTAAAGTCTTTTAGCCCTCTGACAATGGGGTCATTTTTTTTCTGCGGTACGATGTTTACTTCATAGTCAATGATTCCGCCGGGATGAGCTACCCACTGTCCACCAACCATAAATTGATATTCGGTGTTTGACCTGAAAGAATCGGCCAGGCCTCCATGCCAGCCAGCCAGCCCGACGCCGCCCTTCACCGCCTCGAGCAAATTGCGTTCCTGCTCGGCCGTAATAGTACCCTGGGTATAGGCCTGAATGATGACATCGACCTTCTTGAGTTTTTCCAGATCAAGGTAGGAATCCAGGCTGTTAGAAATTTCAACCTCAAATCCCTGTTCTTTAAGCCACGGGGCGAAAATGTCCACGCATTGTTTGGGCTCGTGGCCTTCCCAGCCACCCCAGACAATCAAGGCCTTTTTTGGAGTACCGGGTCCAGTCGAGGAGGGAGCCGCGAAGGAATAAACTAAAGCACCCAAAAGCACCAGGCACAAAAGCCCTATTCTAATCACGCCATGTGAAGTCTTACCTTTTAACTTCATAGGTCTCCTTTCTCTCATCATTCTTTGAGATTCTTTGAGCCAGTTAACAAATCCTCGTCAGCTTTTCCCGGCTGTCCGTGTTACCTTGCTTGCCACCTTATGCTTCTCTAAATTATGTACCAGCTAAACCCTGAATTAAATTCCAGAATTCATATTTCATTGGGCAGCATCTCTATTGTAGCCATATTCTATTTTTTCTGAAATGGTTATTTGGACATTTTTACCGGTGGCTGGCATAAAATAGTAATCTCAGTCTGGTTTTTTATCGAAAGGCAGCTTTTCTGGCGAAAAGTCATCTTTCTGTCGAACATTGAATAAAAACGTCAGCTGTTAAGTGACTGATAATACATGAAATCGGCTGGCCCGACCCCATTATAATTCACGGAGCCAGATATTTCTGAATCTGACTGGATGGCTGTGGTCCTGCAGCATCAGCGGGAGCTTATCGGCATGGACTTTGTACGGCGGCCGGGCTTTGTGAGCAGTTGGCCCGGTCAACTCGACATTCTCCTGGATGAGAATTCCATTGTGAAGAACGGTCATTCTGGCTGGCTTTAGCAGCTTTCCGTCGGCATCAAACTTCGGGGCATGGAAGATAATATCATATGACTGCCATTCGCCAGGCCGGCGGCAGGCGTTAACCAGCGGTGGATACTGGCCATAAATTGCTCCGGCCATGCCATCGGCATAAGTTTTGTTCTCATAGGAGTCAAGCACCTGAACTTCATACAGGCCCATCAAAAAGACCCCGCTGTTGCCACGATCCTGTCCTGACCCTTTGGGCGGGTAAGGAGCAGCCCATTCGATATGGAGCTGGCAGCTGCCAAAACCGGTTCTGGTCTGAATGTTTCCTGTGCCCGGAACGACTTCGAAATAGCCATTTTCGACCTTCCAGCGCGTCGGAGCTCCCTTCTCGTCGGCCCACTTCGAGAGATCTTTCCCGTCAAAAAGGATCACTGCATCGGACGGCGCTGGAACGGGTGGCAGGGGTGGGCCAGGATTAACCACCGGCGGGAGCGGGCGATTCGGGTCATGGACGGCCCAGCGGGCGACAATTTCCTGGTAATTTTCCTGCTGGATAGCGGTCACTGTCAGAGCACAAATAAAAAGCCAGCCCAGAATCGAGGTCATGATTTTAGCCTGTTTCCTATATTTGTTTTTTCTCTCGACAATCATGTCTCTCCCTCCCGGCTATTGAAGCCTCTAATTTCTTTAAGCTTTTATATGTCTTAAAGACGCTCGGCATCAGCCTTTAAGGCGAAGTCACCTTACTTCCGTCCAGCTCATCAGGACTTATCACCCGTAACATGGGGCAAGGATATATCATCATCCGGCTATGAGAACTGGTCATCTGTGTGCTTCCTGATGCTTCCTGAACTCACCTTCAATTTTGCTTTCAGTTTAATTTCCGGCCGTATGCTTCTCAGGCCTGGTAACCGCCTTTTAAAACGCCTTTAAACCGGCCCTTTCCTTTTGATTTTAATTTTCGGGGTGGCTTCACCTTTTTTAGTTTTTAGCTATTCCAGGCTATTCTTACAGTTCCCAGCCTGAACGATAGGGCATCTCGAGGTACTTGTTAGCTTCAGACACATTGGTAAAGCGTAAATTCTGGCTGTCCCAGTTGAGAACGACATTATCCTGCTGGAAGCGCAGGGCGATATTGCCCAGAAGCATCATTTCGGTTAGTGGACCGGAGTAAGAAAAGTCAGTTGTTGATTTTTTCCCTTCTTTTATGGCAGCGATCCACTCTTCGGCAATGCCCGGCGAGCGCGGAATTGTCTTTTCCGGGCGTTTATAACTCTGCATCAGCTCTTCGGGCAGAAGGCGCGGGTTCTCGCCATAGGTGCTGCAGACCAGCATTCCCTTGTCACCGACAAACAGGCAGCCTCCGCCATCATCTCCAATCCGGCGTCCATCGGGCAATTCGGCCGGGCGGGGTGGCATTAGGCCGCCATCATACCAGATTAGCTTAACCGGAGACATTCCCTGGCGCTCAGGAAATTCATAGGTGACGATTTCAGCCAGGGGATAAGAATCCTCAGTATATTTGGTTGAGCTGGCCTGAACTCTGATCGGAGCGCCTAGTTTTAAAGCCCAGAAAGGCTGGTCAATGAGATGAGCACCCATATCGCCGAGGGCGCCAGTCCCAAAATCCCACCAGCCGCGCCAGGCAAAGGGGCAATAAGCCGGGTGATAGGGACGCCACTCGGCCGGTCCGAGCCACAGATCCCAGGACAGCGTTGGCGGGCAGGACGGGATTTCTTTCGGAGCATCAATGGCCTGAGGCCAGATAGGCCGGTTGGTCCAGACATGAACTTCATGCACCTGACCGATGGCTCCATCCCAGATCCACTCGCAGATTAAGCGAGCTCCTTCCTTGGAATGACCCTGATTGCCCATCTGAGTGACCAGATTCCTTTTGGCCGCTTCCTGCTGGAGAAGGCGTGCCTCTTTCACTGTGTGAGTCAGCGGCTTCTGAACAAAGACGTGTTTTCCCATTTTCATGGCCATCATGGCAATAACAGCGTGGGTATGATCGGGGGTACTAACGGTAATGGCATCAATCGATTTTTCTCTATCCAGCATTTCGCGGAAATCGCGATAGATATGGGCTTTTTCGTACTTAGCTTTATATTCCGGCGGGTGATCGGCGGAGCTTAGGAAAGCATCCATCATGGTGGCATCAACGTCGCACAAGGCAACAATATTTTCGGTGCTGACCGCCTGAACATCTGAAAATCCCTTGCCACCGACGCCCACGCAGCCCATATTGAGCGTATCGCTTGGGGCTTTTTTCTTCTTATCTTTCTGGGCACCAATCACATGGCGGGGCACAATCATCAAGCCGGCCGCTGAAGCCGCTGTTTTTCCCAGAAATTCACGGCGCGAAAGCGGCGTCGATAATATTTTTTGCCCATTGTCATTTGTATTATTTGAGTTAGTCATTTTAGCCTCCTGATACCTTATTCCTATTATATAAAGGGGCCATCAGTCAAGAAAAATTAAGTGGCAGCCCACTGTTGAATTCGTTTATCAAATTGATAGGAATCAAAACTTTAGCTGGCCAATAATCTGACAAATAAGGACAAGCCTTTAAAAAGCCGGGCTTATTTTTGCTGGAACTTATTTGGTTTAGACAATGTTATGAATATGCTATAAATATAAATAGAAGATTCTTAATCGGAGGAATTAAAATGGAAAAATTCAAAACTGCCTTTATCGCCCATGCACCGGATGCGGATGGTTCAAGAGACAGGTGCCAGATCGAAACCGGTATGGCTAAATTTTTCGCCGCGTTAGTTCACAGCCAGGCCGAAGCGCTGGAGGTGGCTAAAAAGCTGGTCGAGGAAGAGGGTGTGCAGTCTATTGTCCTTTGCCCGGGTTTTTCCAATCTGGATGTGGCTGAAATTCAGAAAGCGGTAGAGGGTAAAGCTGCCGTTTGCGCCAGCCGTGGCGATGGCCCCGGTTCAAAAATCACCATGGCGGCGATGGAAAAAGCCGGCTGGTTCCACAGGTAGTTTTAAATGGGGTCGGGCCAGCCGACGTTGTTTATTATCAATAACATCCTGAGGCCCGACCCCATTACATAGATACCAGATAAGTTTTCAGAAATTTCTCGATAGCCATGACGGTTTCATCTTTGAGCCTGGGAGGACTTTGTGCTACCCAGACGGCGAAATTATAAAGCTCCTGGGTGTCGACTCTTATCCATTTTTTATTTTTATAAAGGAAAACGAACAGCGTGGCTATGGCTATTCTTTTGTTCCCGTTTTGAAAGGGGTGATTCTTGATCAGAAGGTAGAAGAGGATACTGGCTTTCGAGATGAGGCCCGGATAAAGCTGCTTCCTGGAAAAGCTCTGGAACGGAACAGCTAAACAGCTTTCCAGAATATTTGGAAACCGGCTGGAAAAGTCAGGGATAGCTTCATCAAAGGCCATCATTTCTCGAGCCAATCCATGAGCGATATATTCTACTTCCAGGACATTGATTGTTTCCATTATTCCTGTCCGAGGAGTCTCAATACTTCCCCGTATTCATCAACTGTCTTTTTTATAGCTCGATCAATTTCTTCTCTGCCTTTTTTGGTTAAAGTTTTGCCCAGAATATCGGCAATGTCTTCAGTATTGATGGCATAAGTTCTTCCGATTCGTATGGCTTTGATTTCTCCACTCTTAACTCTGTTGTAAACAGCGATCCGGCTCAATCCCAGGAGGCGAGCCAGCTGTGGAATGGTCAAAAATTCATTTCTTTCCATTGTTTCTTACTCCCGTTTCCTATATGTTAACGAATGTTAAGGGATAGATTTAACTTAACCCAAGTTAACAGCTATTGATAAACTAACATAGGTTAAGACTTCTGTCAAGCTGGCAAGGCGACATTTGCTCTAAACATGAAATGATCCCTTTGAACCTTAAGCAGGTTCTGTTCTCTGTCAAAATGTGATAAATATTATTTATGTCAATGGTTCTGAATGAAAATGAAGTGCAAGAAATTCTGGATTTAATCTGCCTGGCCGGCGAGGAGATTCTTAAGATTTATTTTCGGCAGCAAGCTGATTGGAAAGTTAGCCTGAAGGAAGACCGCACGCCACTAACTGAGGCCGACCGGCTGTCTAATTCCGTCATTAATGAAGGGCTGAAAAAGCTCTTTCCGAAGATCCCCATCATCTCTGAGGAAAACCGCGAAATTCCATATGATATCCGGCGTAAATATGAATACTACTGGCTGCTTGATCCTCTCGATGGGACAAAAGAGTTTCTCAAGCAAAATGGGGAATTCACGGTTAACCTGGCTCTGATCCAGCAGGGGAAGCCGGTGGCGGGGTTTATTTCTGTGCCGGTCAAAAGCTGGTGTTATTTTGCGGTTAAAGGTAGAGGTGCCTATAAGATCGAAATTGGAGAGAAGCAGGACGGCAGTCAGGGCGAAAGGCAAATTCAGCAAGTCAAACAAGATAATAAATTACAACTTAGAGCAGCTCAATTCTCCATCGACGACCCGGGCCTGACCGTCCTGGCCTCACGTTCCCATTTTGACAGCGAAACCAGAAAGTTCATAGAAAGCCTGAATCAGCCCAGGCTTGAAAGCCGCGGTTCCTCGTTAAAATTTATGATGCTGGCTGAAGGTCTCGGACATCTTTATCCGCGCCTCGGACGCACCATGGAGTGGGATACAGCCGCCGGGCAGGCTATTCTGGAAGAAGCCGGTGGTCAGGTGGTGGAATTTTTGAGCCGCCAGCCCCTCCGCTATAACAAAGAGTCCTTAGTCAACCCGCCATTCTTAGCTACCGGTGCCTTGAGGAACAAGGGCTGAGAAGCCAGTTGAGATAAGAGATTGTCAGGAAAAAAGATTGAGGTATTTGGCTTTAAAGGCGACAAAGACACTGTCAATATTTATATTTAAAAAAATTTGAGGCTCAGTCGACTGCTTTGTCGTCTTTACCGGCTGACCTCACCGCGCCGCAGCTGCCGGTATAACTCCAGAGCTTCCTTAATGATTTGGATCGCTTCTTCCGGTCCCATGAAATCCTCGACGATGACCTGCTTATTTTCCAGCGCTTTATAATCCTCAAAGAAACGCCTTATTTCTTTCATCGTGTGCTGGGGAAGCTGGCGGTGGTGGGTATAATCAGCAAAAGCCGGATCATCTACCGCCACGGCTATTATCTTATCATCGAGTCCTTTTTCATCCCGCATCCTCATCGCTCCGATAGCCCGGGCCTGAACTACGGTTAGCGGATGGACTGGCTCCTGCATGAGCACGAGGGCATCCAGCGGGTCGGAATCATCACAGAAAGAACGCGGGATAAAACCATAATTGGCCGGGTAATAAACCGCACTGTAGAGCACCCGGTCCAGCCGCAAAAAGCCAGATTCTTTATCCAGTTCGTATTTGTTTTTGCTGCCCATTGGAACTTCAATGACGACCGGAAAAGCATGCTCAATCAGGGTGTCGTCCACATAGACATCATGCCACGGATGCATTTTGGCCTCCTCACTTGCCTTTAGAGCGGTTTCTGTCTTTTATTGCCAGCAGAATTATACCATATTTATCCCTTATTTATCGCCCGAGCGACGCCATCTGGGGAAAGTCTTCCCTGCCAGGTGACCTATTCAGAATTATCTGGGCTAAGTTAAGCGGCAAATTTACCTGAGCCCAGCTACCTTTACAGATGTCCTGGCAAGGCTGCCCGCCACTTGCCTTTATTCCCTTTGCATTCGACCCATTTACTTCCGGCGCTTTACCAATGGTTAACGCCATTAAAAATTAGCTGCGACTTCAGGTCCTTTCTATATAGAACAAAAAACTCTCTGCCAAAGAGAATAATCATCTTGCTCTCCGTCTATTATTAAGAAAGATTACTTTATCCATGAAGATTATTATGGTTTTGCCTGGTTGCTTAAACATCAGCTAGATAGGTATAATTAAAGAAAAAATGAAAGAAGAAAGCTATTTTAGTTTTTTTAAGTTTAGGACCGCCGAGGAAGTGATAGAAGAATTCCATCGGACTCTCCTTTACACCAATCGTGATTTTAAATTCTTTGTTAATTGGCAAAAAGTTAAACAAAATGTTCAAAAATATAGAGTTAGCTTGAACATTCTGAACTCTTTAATAAAAAATCCGAACTTTGACTCTCAATTGGAATATATTCTTAAAAAATACCCAGAAGTGCTGCCCTGCTTCCCGCCACTGCTGGCGGTTAGAGAAACTGAGATGAAATTAGTAGATGATTTTCTGGCGGCGGACCCGAATTTTATGGAATATAACTTTTCAGAGCATAAGATGACTCAAGAAGAAATAAATAAGACTATCATTTTTTGTGATAAGACTGGCCTTAAAGCTTTTTTCCAAAATCTTTGCCAGGTTAGTCTTGAAGATTACCTGTCTGGCGTGGAGGTCGGCCTTGACACCAATGCTCGAAAAAACAGGAGTGGCCGGGCGATGGAGGAACTCATAAAAGGATTAATGGTAAAGATTCAAAGCCAGGCGAAAATCAAAGCTGTCCTCAAGCAGAAAAACTTCAAGGTGCTGGCTGATTATGAAATTGAGATAAACAATCATCTTAAGAAGAGAAAAGGTGATTTTATTTTAATCAAAGAAAATGGGGCTCTTATAAATATAGAAGTAAATTTTTATAGTGGTACAGGCTCAAAACCTCAGGAAATAGTTGATGCTTATATAAATAGACAACAGGAACTAAAAAATGATGGCTATTATTTTATCTGGGTGACTGATGGCTCTGCCTGGAATGGACAAAGAAACCAGATGATAAGGGCTTTTGATGAGCTGGACTACGTACTTAATACTTCTTTTGTCAAACGTGGTTTTCTCCAAAAGGTAATTGAAGAAATATAATCATGAAAGAAAATAAATACAATAATTTAAGCAAGGAAAAACTCGAGCAAGCTATCTTGCAGGAAAAAGAGCTCGGGATCTCCGACCTTGAAATAGGGAAAAAATATGGTGTTACCTATCGCTATATTGAAAAAGTTGTTACTAAAAATAAGGGCATAAATGTCAGCGAGATAAAAAATAGGCACAAAATCAAATCGCTATCGCCAAAGAATTTTACTCTAGAAACGACCTCAGTCTGGAGCTTTAAGCAGCGGGGAGACTGGGCTACTCATAATGGAGCCTACCGGGGGAATTATTCACCTTACATTCCCAGAAATATAATTCTGCGCTACTCGAAACCAGGGGAAACTGTGCTGGATTGTTTTTGTGGTGGCGGGACAACGGCCATTGAAGCCAAATTGCTCGGCAGGAAATGTCTGGCCTGTGATATCAATGAACAAGCCATTGCCCTGGCTGAAGAAAATCTCAACTTTGAGATTAATACTTTGCCCTTCCCTGATAATGAGATAAAAGAAATTTTTGAGCCAGAACTCAGGGTCGCAGATGCCCGTGACTTATCCTGGTTGGAGTCAAATAGTATCGACCTTATTTGTACTCACCCTCCTTATGCCAATATCATCCAGTATACGAACAATAAGGAGGGCGATCTTTCCTTTCTGGATGTAGAAGAGTTCCTGCAGGAGATGGCTGAGGTGGCAGCGGAAAACTTCCGGGTTCTCAAACCAGGCCGGCAGTGTGCCGTCCTGATAGGGGATATGCGCAGGAAAAAACATGTTATTCCTTTAGCTTTTAAGTTGATTAACGTTTACCTGGCGGCGGGCTTTCGCTTGAGGGAACTTATTATTAAGAGGCAGCATAACTGTAAGACAACTGGCTTCTGGTATGAGAGCAGTATAAAGAATAATTTTTTGCTCCTCGCTCATGAATACCTTCCGGTTTTCGAGAAGCCAGCTGAGAGTCAGGTAGGAAAAACATTAAAAGTTCAGGAAGAAGCGCCTGGCCTCACTATAGGCCGGGAAAGACTCGAGTCAACGATAAAAATTAATCAATTGGAGACAACTACAGTCTGGCTTTTCCCCAGAGATAAAAAAGAAGAGTTAACAGATAAAAATATAATTAAAAGGTACAGTCCTGGAGGTAAGTTCGAAATCGCAAAAATTGAAAGATCGGATAAGAAAAGTAGGGGGATTAAATTAAGAGCGAAGAAGGACCTGGAATTAGTCTGGGTCAAATCACCCGTCTTAAATCTGGACGATGGGAAGGGTGTGAATCCGCAGGATTATCTTGAACGTCTGCAGAGCCTGAGTTATGAAATACATTCAGGTGTCAGATCGGGGGGTTATCTGGCCATTGAAACCCGAGACTTAAGAAGAGGAGAGCAACTCATTCCCATGGCGAAATTAATGGTAGATCTTCTTCAGGATGAGACCTGGTGGCTTAAAGAAATAATTGTGGTGGCTGAGGCTGATAACCAAAAAAAGTTTCAGCGAGCCTTTAAGCAGGAGTTCTTGGACATAGTGCACAGCTATATTCTGGTCTATGAGAAGAAATAGAGAAGGCTAATTGCTTAATCATGTCAGATGTTTTAGCCGGTTTTGTAAACCAGTGAGGTAAGAGGAAAAATCGAGCCAAAAGAAATGTGCGTGATGAGCTGGTTTCATAAAGTCGAATTATCCCCGGATTTTTCTCTGTCTAATTAACTCTTTTCAGCTAATCCGTTCAAGATCGGCTCTTTTTGCAGGCGAATTTCTTAATCGGAAAATTGTTATCTGTTTTCCTATTTTAGTTCCCTCAGGTAAATATTCTTAAAATAAAGGGGGGTACTGTGGGCCTGAAGCTCAATCTGCCCACAGGGATAAATCGGTTTGTCCCGCTCCCAGTAGTTTTCCATGGCCACGTTATCCACGACCAGTTCGCCATTAAGATAAACAGTGACTCTTTCACCTACCATTTTGAGGTAAAAGGTATTCCAGCTCCCTACCGGACGGTCAGCACACTTAAGTGGTTTGCTGGGATTTTTCTGGTTGTTGTAAAGCCCACCCGAGCCTTCTGGCCACTGGGCCGGATCCCAGATCTGAACCTGCGGTGAACCCCTTAAATAAATGCCACTGTCGCCACCCTTTTCTATTTTCCAATCAACGAAAAGTTCAAAATCGCAGAAATCCTTTGCCGTGCAAAGGCTCTCGCCCCGGCCATCAAAGACCAGAACACCATCGATTACCTGCCAGTGCTGACGCATAATTTCATCCGCTTTTTTCTGAGCGGCGGCCAGCTCTTCCTGGCTCATCCCAGCCCGCTTCACCGGATCACCGACCAGACCCTTCCAGCCATAGAGGTCTTTCCGGTTAAAGAGGGGCTCAAACCCTTCCTGCCGAAGGAGATTATCAAGATAATTTTCTGTCTCCTGAATTTCAAGTTCGTCATCAAGTAAAAGCAAAGCCTTTTTGAGGATCCAGATAGTTGTCCAGCCTTTAAGTCCTTCTTCTCCAGCCTGCGGTCTGGCTAACCGGCAGGCGGAGAGGGCAGCTCTCTCCTTTAATGACTCATCATCAAAAAACCCGGCTATCTCTTCGAGAGCTTTTACCTCACGCCGGCTGGCCCAGCCGGTCAGGAGCAGGCCCCTTTCGTCCGGATAAGAAACCAGAGGTTTCATCTGTTCCAGGATTTCAAATTTTTCGGAAGCACTTGCCCCGGATTCTTTAACCAGTCTCACCAGCCCCTGGCAGGCTAAATACCGGACTTTTCTATCCTGAGTTGAAGAAAGCAGGTTTATTAGCAGAGGTGCCGCCTCAAATCCAGGCCAGCTGGTTAAAGCATAAATCGCCGCCGCTTTTATCTCTGGGTCTTTATCTGACATAAAAGTCAGAACACTTTTTAAGCTTTCCTGACCGCCGGCCAGAGGCAGCAAGCGGATTAAACTGGCCCTGGCTTTGCCCTTCGATTTATTTATCGAAGCGAGTAAATACTGCTGACGTTTTCCCTCATCCTTTACATCGCCCAAAGCCGACTTAATGGCTGCCTGACAGCCAGCTGCCACCGCCGCATCTTCGAGCAAGGCATATTTTTCGAGAAGCCAGGGGAGATCGCCTTCAGCGCAGACTGAGGCTAGACAGCCGGCCGCTGCCCGGGAAAGATCAGCTGAGGGCGAATCAATTTTTCTTAAAATAATTTCCTTCCAGCCCGGCGTCATTTTATCCCTGACCGCGTTCAGGACGACAGTTTTTGATGCCTCCGGGAGATCAGGATAAATTTTTATAAGCTGGTCCATATAATCTTCAGGCTTTAGGGTCGCCAGGAGGTCAAGAATAAGCTGGCCCTCGGCCGGCGATTTAGCCAGCAGAGGCCAGAGTTGGCCGAGAATTTCTTTTCCGCCCAGATGAAATGAAGCCCTGATGGCGGACAGCCTAACACTCTCGTCCTGACTCCCAAGAAACCTGGTGACCTCAGGCAGAACGGTTCTGTCCGGTCTTTCACCCAGAAAGTCAATGAGGTCAGCAGTGGCGCCGGCCCCGCCAGCTGCACTCTCTGCCTCTTTTAGCACTTTGAGCCAGTCAGGAGTCAGCTCCGGGCGATCAAACTTTCTGGCCAGACGCAGAGCTGTCGCTCGATACTCTTTATTCTCATCGGCTGCTGCCTGCATAATATCGGGCAGGGATTTTTCCTGAAGAATTTCGGCGACAAGCTCTAGTGCCTCGCTTCTTGGCGCTACCTCTTCTTCGCCGGTGAGAACCTGGCAAGCCTGGCGGGCAATGGCTAAAGCCCTGTCTTTCTGTCCATCTTGAGACAATCTTCTGGCGAAGCGCAGATAAAGACCTATGGTTTGCTTTTTCTCCTCTTCAGTAGAAAGTGCCGGTAGCTGCGAGAATAGCGCCTCAGTGGCCGGATCAGCTATCTCAGCCAGGGCAGAGAGAGCCATCAGTCTGACTTTCGGATCTCCGGCCACCGCCAGCGGTTTGATCAACGGGACGGCCTTTTTGCTTCTTAACTCGCCCAGTCCCTGAAGGAGTGACAGCCTGGCAGAAAGTGGTGCCCGCGGCCAGGCTTTAAGCAGGGCTTTCTCCACCTCGGGGCTCATGATCTTTAAAAGCGTTCTGACCGTTTCATCAGCAAGTTCTGGAACCAGTAGATAAGGTTCGACCAGCTTAATCTGGCCAGGCTCAATCAGGTAGCCGGCTTCATTCAGGAGAAAAGTTTTAAGTTGAGTTTCGGGCTGACTGGCCACCGCGGCAAGAATCTCGCTGGTTATTTTGCCCTTGAGACCGGCCGAAGCATTTTTAGCGGCGGTTTGAACCACTCCATCCAGGGCATACCGGACCAGAGTATCATCGCCTTTACCCGGTGGTTGAAGTCGGCCGGCGAGTTCGCTCACCACTGAAACCCCAGATTCTATGGACTGAAGCATTTCACCAAAAATTTTAGCGGCCTGAGACTGATCAGAAGCCGGAAGCTGCCTGAGCCAGGCGGCTATTTTTTCTTCATCCAGGGCTGATGGTTGTTTGGCTGCAGCAACCTTTTGATTATCTTTCGCCTGATCGCTGGTGATGGTCAGACCAGAAAGCGCATTTGGAATCACTGCTGCCCAGAGTAAAAATAGAATTAAGATGGCCTGGGCAGTAAACGTTTCTTTTCTTTTGAGACAATTCTCTGTTCTGGCGGTTGATCCAGGCAACCAGTTCCCTCCTTGTTTTTCTTCGAAGCTCCCTGATTTTTGCATTTTGACCTTGCTTTTTCGCTTTGCTATGTTTTCCCTCTTTAAATTAAATCAAAAATCGAAAGACTCATCTCTACTGGCTGGCTTGATCTCTTGCCCGTTCCGATTCCTTTGCTCATTCCTCTTTTCCTCAGCCCATAAGCAGATTCCACGGGGCTCTCATCGGTTCAGCTATCAGCCGGGTGGCTTCTTCGTCGCCTATAAAAACTTGTCTATCAGGATCAAAGCGCAGGTTGCGGCCGAGTCTCACGGCTATTTTGGCTAGGTTAACCAGGGTGCAGGACCTGTGGCCATTCTCTTCGTTCAGGGCGAACTTACGACGCTCTCTCACCGCCTGATGAAAATCAGTGAGCTGCGGCTCAGGGTCCGGCAGCTTTTTAAGTTTTTCGGTCAGGCCCGGGATATTACTCCTGAGTCCAGGAAAAAGCTTGCCTTCCGGTCCCGCAATAAACGGCACATCCCGTCTCTGGTTTTCTCCATCCAGAATAATTTCGCAGCCGTCAGCATAGCGCAGGACAATTTTCCGCCAGCGGCCGCAGGCATCCGGGTGCTGCTGCGGGGCGTCAACTTCGATTTCCACCGGGCTGGTGTTGTCCTTTTCCAGAAGATATTGAACCGGGTCCATATAGTGCATGCCCATATCGCCCAGCCCGCCGCCATCATAATCCCAGTAGCCACGAAATGTCTGATGAACACGATGATGGTGATAGGGCTTGAAGGGTGCTGGCCCGAGCCAGAAGTCGTAGTCCAGCTCCTCGGGCACCGGTTCGGGAGGAAGGTATGTTTTTCCCTGCCAGTAGAATTTCCAGTCAAAACCGGTAGCCCCGCTGAGAGTGACACGTAAGGGCCAGCCAAGAAGCCTGTTCTCAACAATCTTTTTTATAGGCTTAACGGTCGTCCCAAAGCCGTAGAAAGTATCCTCAAAACGAAACCAGGTGTTGATGCGGAAGATGCGTCCGGCTCGCCTCACAGCCTCAACCACCTTCTGGCCCTCACCGATGGTTCTGGTCATGGGCTTTTCGCACCAGATGTCTTTGCCGGCCCGGGCCGCGGCTATGGCGATTAAGGCATGCCAGTGGGGAGGGGTGACAATGTGAACAATGTCAACATCGCGCCGGGCCAGAACTTCCCGAAAATCATGATAAGCTTTAACTCCGGGCCCGGCCAGATCCAGCGCTTCCTGCAGATGTTTCCGGTCAACATCACAGACCGCCACCAGTCGGCCAGGATACTGGAAATGAGCTTTGCCCATGCCGCCAACGCCGATGATAGCTTTGGTCAGTTCGTCGCTGGGAGCGAGGTAGCCCTGTCCGCCCAGAACATGGCGGGGAATAATGAGCAAGCCACCGGTAGCGGCCAATCCTGTTTTTATGAATTTTCGTCTTGAAATTTTCATCTTTTCTGCCCGAAATATTTTTACCTTAATTCAGGTTGGCTGGCAAGGAGAAGAGCAAACATCAGCTTATTGCCAGATTTCAATCTCCGATGAGTGTCATTAAAGGAATAACAAATATTAGAATCTAACCCGAGGCTGGCTTATGAATATCCAAAGAGGTTTGGGTAAAGGTCAAAATCTTATTCTTTTAAGTCCCCTAATTAATTGGGTCAACTTGCAATGATCGGAAAGCGAATTATTTTCCCATATGAGGAGGTGGTCAGATTTAGGAGTTTGAGCTTATGTCGATTTAGGTAAGGCAACTATTTAATTTGACAGAGATGTTTTTGTTTTTTATCATATAAAAAAGTAATAAGAGCCTTGGAGAAATAAATGGGGGGCACTCAGACGTTATGGGATAATATTTTTGGATATGAAGAACTAAAAAATAAAGCCAGGATATTAGCTGGAATCCCAGACAACATCTTGATAATTGGAGAAAGTGGGGTTGGCAAGAGATTATTTGCGGAAGCCATTCATAATCAGTCGGCAAGAAAAGATGGCCCGTTCATAACAATAGAAATTCCTTCGATTACGGTTTCTCTTTTTGAATCGGAGCTTTTTGGCCATAAAAAGGGTTCATTTACCGATGCCAGAGAAGACAAAATTGGTCTTATAGAAATGGCAAACACGGGCACAGCGTTTGTGGACGAGGTGGCAGATGTTTTGCCTGAGTGCCAGGTCAAAATTTTGAGGGTCGTCGAGGAGAAAAAAATTAGGAGAGTTGGGGAAAATAAAGAGAGAGAAGTAGATGTTAGGTTCATTTTTGCCACCAATAAGAACCTGTGGCAATGTGCAGCTGAAGGGAGTTTTAGAAAAGATTTGTTGTATAGAATCGGGAAATTCACCTTAGAGATACCACCCTTGAGAGAAAGAAAGTGCGACTTTGCAGAGATAGCTAACGGGCTTTGGAATAAGGTAGCAAATAACTATTATCAGCCTGAACTGAATTATAAAGATATCCGATCAGAAGAAGATCAATTGACCGAGGAAGAAATACAGATGCTTTTGAGTTACGATTTCCCGGGCAACATACGCCAGTTAGAATCTGTATTGAGCAGAGTTTTTATAAACTGGTCGAATAAGACCTTTAAAAAAAACCGGGCTGAGGTATTGAGAAAGGTAATAGATAACGAAAGAGAGTTGTGGAATAGTGCTAAATATAAGGAGACAAGCACTGATAAAAATCAAACTAGATGTGAGAGCTTATTGAAACTGATGAAAGAACAGCACCAAGATTTCTGGCAAGTTGTTTATCGTCCTTATATGAGCCATGAGATTTCGAAAGATGAATTAAAGAAAATTGTTGTGCGTGGGCTACAAGAATCAAAATGGAGCATCAAAAATCTGCTTCCATTGTTTCATATCAATGAAAACGATTATAAGAAATTTCTTAATTTTCTCCAATACCAGGGAATTAATTTAAGAAACATGAAGGCGGAAAAGACGGAATTATAGTAGCCCGATGTTGACTATCATCTTGATTGCTTTCAATGGGCTATTGATCGAGAACTGCGATTAATTTTTCAATTTCCTTAGCCTTATCAATGTCTTTCAAGGATTCTAATATTACCTTATATTCAACGAGTTTGCCTCGGATGCTTTTTTTAGCTGGTTCTATTTTCCCCAGCTCATTCCATCTGTTAACCAGATCCTTGGCTGAAGCTAATAAGTCCATATTTTCATAAATTTCTAGGTATCTATTATTCTGGTAAAGGATAGGATATAGCTCTTCTACCAGGAATTTAAGAGAGGAATCGTCAGTAATATTTTTTTTGGCGATATCATAAATAATGATTAATTCGTCTTTTTTCTCTAAAGTATCAGCCAGTTCAAGCAAGCAATCTGCCTCTAAGGGACAGACTTTCCCGGATTTTACTTTATTTGTTATTATCATGAAGCGATCAACTAGTTCCTTTTCTGTCGGTGGATAATAATTGATCATTTTTTTTAGATAAATCATGAGGAATGAATTTTTTATATCACTGAACGAAGGCCCATATTCAGGAGCCCGGTCAAGACACTGTAGAAAAAGTTCCAGGGCTTCTGGGTAGTCTTTACTCCTCATTTTCTCTAAAGCTAAATTCATGGTCTGCATTCCCTCCTTAAGCCCGGGGTCTTCCTGGAGGCCTAAGGCAATTTGCCCGCTGGTTAAAGCAAACATTAAGAATAGGCTCAGCATGAGAGGTAAGATGTTTTTAGCGCGAACCTGATAATTAGCCATTCAATCCACCCATTATTTTTAAAGTTTGTTTAAAACAATAACTGATATATTAATACTTTAGGAATCTCGTCATCAGGGTTTGTCCCTATCAGGTAGCCGTCGCTGGTCAAATGAAAAAACTTAAAGGGTTGGTCAACCTCTTTTTCTGCCAAAAAGTTACCCTGCTGATCGAATATGAGATAGGTACTCTTTTCAATCCCGTCTCGGCCGTGATCTACCAGACAATAGTTTATAAAGGCCAGATAATAATCTTTATAGATAAAAAGTGAAGATAATTTAAGGTAATAAACTCTTTTGGCCGGGTATTTTAAGGGAAAAGATTTAAGAAACTCAGGGAATTGATATTTTTTATCGGCGTTATAACTAAAAGTTTTATTAAGTTTGCCCTCAAGGTCATAAACAAAAAACTTTACCGGATTTAGAGGATACTCAAAGCTGATAATAATTTCGGACTTATCGGCTGAGTATCCAGTTATTAGTGCTGCCGTCCATTGTTCGACTGCCCATTGAATCAGGTCTCTTTGAGGTTTTAGCTCTCCAAATTGGGTCTGGCTGAAGAATGATTTAATTAATTTTCCATCTGGAGTTAATAGTTTTATTCTCTCCAAACCATATTGGGCAGAATCCCCGGCTGCTACGCCACAACATAGTATTATCTCATCCCTGCCAATAAATAACTGGCCAAGTATGGGCTCCGGTAGCTTTATGAATTTAATTGGTTCTAAATCGGTATTAAGGACAGTAATTCTAAGGCCGTCTGGATCATAAACATATATTTTTTTATCCAGATAATTAAAATCAAAGATAACATTAAAATCACCGGGGCCTTGACCGGGTTGACCGATTCTCTTAATAAATTTTCCATCCCAGGTATATTTCGCTATAAAATGGCCTCCACTGTCGCCGACAAATATTTCCTTATCAGGCGAAATTAGAGCTGAAGTTATTTTGAAAAATAGATATTCATTTCTATTATCACCAATACCCTTAACGAATTTCATATCAAATTTAGTTTCTCCTGAGACAGAGCATACAGGTAACAATAAAAATAAGAAGAAGAGAATCGCCAATATTTTTTTCAACTTCTGTTCTCCTTAGGATCGTTAACAACTATATCGTTTGCTTTCAAACTTCAATTATCGCCGATAATATTTCTTATTTGAAAATAATTGTCAATGCTCAAAGAGCCCATATGGAAATAAATGACCTCATCGCCTTTGCATAAAATTGTATAATCAATAGCTTCATTTGCTTCAAAATTTTCTTTAAACTTATTTAAATCAATCGGAGAATACAAAGCAAATCTTATTATGTTCATACTGGAGAATTCCGATAGTTTTTCATTATTCAAAATGATACCGAAGACTTTTAATCCCGTGAGCAGTGCAATCCTGTTCCATATAGGAATGTTCTTATTACATGAGAAGCAATTGTTGGAAAAAATTATGATTAGGGTATAGCCGTTATCTAATATTTCTGACTTCTTAAAAGTTCCCTTTTCTCCAGTTATGTCAAAATAACAAATCCTGTCTCCCTTAGCTAAGAGAGGTTTATTTCTCTGTACTAAAAACGAAATATCATTTGAACTTAATTTGGATATTCCTAAAAAGCCGACCAAAACTAAAAATATTAGCGGTGTTATAGTTCTCTTCCTTTGGATCATTATGACTGACCTTGCCAAAGATATCGTCGGCGACGTGCGCATTGCCATTTCTTACGTTATAGGCATGACCTTTTTGGGATAACGGTCAGCCTCTTAATGCAAACAATGCTTCTCTTCTGGGGCTTGAGTGTTAGATACGGTCTGCCAAGCCGAAAAATTGCCTTCTTTCTTGCTGCAGTTTTACCCACACGGGTCTTAATGCCTTGTTAAAGAAAATCATAAGCTTCTTAAAATCACCACCCTTTTTCCGGCTGATCGGGAGAACAACAAAAACATTAATTAATAGTCAATGGGAATGCCTTCACAAGCTGCCCATCCCCTAAGGCAATCGTCTAAGGCTGCCGTGTTATTTCCTGCCACTCGCAAGCAAACAACGTAGGCTTCATCACAATGAGGCTTAGAAGCCAAAATTAACGATGAGGTTGATAGCATAAAGAATAATAATAACAACAATGCAAAAGCGATTTTAAATTTTTTACTCATGTTTTCCTCCTTAAATGTATTTTTCAAGCATAATACCAGCAAGTTTTGTGCCTAGCGTGCTAAAGGCGATCAATTATTTAAGGAAATGTGGACCATAGCCTTAAAGTTAATTTAAGATACTATATATGTGAGGAATATTCTGGAACCAGAAAGCTACATTTTTCTGATTGTCCTCAGGATTTTTCTGATATTTTTATAGATCTCTATCCTAATGAAGTGATAACCTTTGGATTTTCTATACTGACAGTATGAGTATGCCTACATCAAGGCAGATAAGCTTGGTCAGCTGTTAGAATATGAGTAGGCTCAGGCAGCTAACTAAGGTGAATATATGGAGAGTTTACGATGGCCAAATCGCGAACTAAACTTGACCTGGTTGGTTAAAGAGAGCTGACTGTAGCCTCATTGAGGGCATATTTATGAGCAGAAAAAGCGAAAGCCAGCGACGTTTAAAGAATTTTTATGGTATTATGATAAAAAATAAATTCTTAAGGACGGAAAATGAATAAAGAGGAAATAAAGAAGCAGGTTAGAAAAAGATATGGCCGCAGTGCAATTAGCGGCAGTTCCTGTTGCGGGCCTTCGGCTTGTGGTTGCGGACAGTCCGAGTCGGACAAGATGGCGGTCAGTCAAAAAGTCGGTTATGAGCTTGAAGACCTGGCCAGAGTCCCTGAAGATAGTAACCTGGGTCTTGGTTGTGGCAATCCGGCTGGTCTGGCCGAATTAAAGCCAGGAGAGACAGTGCTGGATCTGGGCTCGGGCCCAGGACTGGATTGTTTTCTGGCTTCCAGACTGGTTGGCCCTGAGGGGCAGGTCATTGGCGTCGATATGACCCCGGAAATGCTTGACCGGGCGAGAGCTACAGCCCGCAAGAATGGGTTTTCCAATGTGGAATTCAGGCTGGGAGAAATCGAAAACCTGCCGGTAGCCGACCGGTCAGTGGATGTCATCATCTCTAACTGTGTGATCAATTTGTCGCCTGATAAGCCCCGGGTGTTTAAAGAAGCTTTCCGGGTTCTTAAAGATGGCGGGCGGCTGATAGTCTCGGATCTTGTTCTGACCGGGGCTCTTCCTGAGAATTTAATCAAATCAAAAGAATTATATGCTGCCTGTGTGGCTGGAGCTGTTCTCAAAAATGATTATATTAAAATGATCAGGGAGGCCGGTTTCAAAGAGATCAAGGTAGTTGATGAAAAACATTTTCCGCCCGAACTCATTATGGACCTGAAGAAAGTTCCTGAGGTTAGCCGCCAGCTAAAAATCACTGAGGCCAGGCTGATTGAGGCCCTCAATTCAGTGATAAGTGTCACTTTCCGGGCCGTAAAATAGGTCAGGATTTGTTCGGTTTAGAAGGAAAAGGTCAGTGAAAAGAGTATTAATCTGTATTATGTTACTAACGTTAATTCTGCCACCCCTGCAAGGAGCGGGCGAGCCTAAAGATTACAAGGCTTCACTGTTCGGAATCAAATCTAATGGAACAACCCTCAATACCCGCTCCATTCAGAAAGCCATTGATTTTATCCATGACAGAGGCGGAGGCAGACTGGTCTTTGATGTCGGCAGGTACCTGACCGGGACCATTTATCTTAAATCCGGCGTGACGATTCATCTGCTGGAGGGAGCAGTCCTCGTCGGCTCGCCAAACCCTTTTGATTATGATATCCAGCATAACTGGACGGCTTTGATTTTTGCCTTAGAGCAAGAGAATGTAGGAATAACGGGTGAGGGCGGGGTTATTGACGGCCAGGGATTTACGGTGGCCAATAATCTGGTTGACCTCATCCACAAAGAGCTGGTGGAAGATCCACTGCGCAATGACCGGCCGCGGGAAGCTATCCGGCCGCAGAATATTTATTTCTGGCGATGCACAGGGGTGAGGATCGAAGGCATCACTTTGAAGGATCCGGCCAGCTGGAACCAGCAGTATGATCAGTGCCGGAATGTAGTCATAAAGAACCTTATCATCGACAGCAAATCCTACTGGAATAACGACGGTGTTGACATTGTAGATTGCGATACGGTCGAGGTAGCCAATTTATATATTGATGCGGCTGATGATGGTATCTGTTTAAAGTCGCATGACAAAAATGCTGTCTGCCAGAATGTCTATATCCACGACAATGTGGTGCGAACCAGTGCCAACGGGATAAAGTTCGGGACGGCTTCGCTGGGTGGATTTAAAAATGTCAGGATTATTAACAACCTGGTCTATGACACTTACCGGTCGGCCATAACTATGGCGGCGGTGGATGGTGGATTTGTCGAAGATGTGGTGGTTGACGGGCTTAAGTCGATTAATACTGGCAATGTAATTTTTTTGAGAATAGGCGAGCGCTGGCAGCCGGGGAAAAAGGGAAGGATGAGGAACGTTTCGATCAGCAATGTCTATGCCGAAGTGCCGGAGAAGAAGGCCGATGCTGGCTATAATTATGAGGGGCCATGGGAACATCAGCCACGAAATATTTCGCCTTCATCTATCGTCGGACTGCCCGGAGCTCCGGTTGAAGATATTACCCTGAAGAATATCGAAATCCATCACCCTGGTGGAGGCGATCCAAATTTTGCCAGGATCGGACTGGATGAGCTGGATAAAGTGCCAGAGCTACCGTCGAATTACCCCGAGTTTTCCATGTTCAAGGAACTGCCGGCCTGGGGTTTTTATCTCAGACATGTGAAAAACATAAGGCTGGAGAATATCAAGCTGGTGGCCGAAAAGAAAGATTACAGACGGGCCATAGTAATGGATGATGTCGAGGGAGCCAGGATTATTGGCCTGGAGGTCAAAGAACCAGGGCCGAAAAAAGACCCCGTCTTTATTTATAAATCAACCGCCATAAAAATAGAAAAATAGGGTAAAAAGGGGACGTGATACTCTGTCCCTTTTTACGATACGGGCTCTGTCTGTCCTGATTTTTACGCAAAGATAAGAAATATAGTTTGTATTCTCGTCTTTATGTCCTCCGTTTTTAAAGATTTTCGGCGGAGGTGAGAAAAAGTTGTCCTGGTTGATCGTCTAACTGATATGATTGTGTCAAAGGGTTAAAAACCAGGATATATTGTCTCTCTGTCGACACCGGATTTGTTATTATCCTCACACTTTTTAATTAAGCTGACACTTTCTGGCTGTTTAGTTTTCAAACTTTTTATTAAGCGGCGAAGGGATAAAAAAATGTCACCGCCCGAAATCATGTCAAAAATCTTCGAGGTCATTATTGAAGCTATTCAGGCTGATTGTTTTGAACTGGTGGCCTTTGATTACCGGCAACAACCCTTCTTCAGTCAGTCAAAGGGCAGGAAGCCAGTAGCCCCCGAAAAAGACAGGTCGGATCTCATCAACCGGGCTTTAAAATCTGGCCAGCCGGTCGTCGGCCACCTGGATCATGGGCAGGATATTCTTGTTGCCTGCCACCCCTATTTTTTCCAGGGAAAAGTGTATGGTTACGCCTACTTTGAAAAACCTAATAAGGACAATTCTTCTCCTCAGGAAGAGATGGAAATTCTCTCTTCCGCCCTGCCAGCAGTCAAGCTTCTCAGCCAGGAAGGCGCTCTCGCTCT
>Ga0209508_1000019_pt1 | contig 203059 bp, 214 predicted proteins | sample AD_UKC129_MetaG_FD_184427 | JGI IMG/M metagenome (GOLD analysis project Ga0209508, IMG submission 184427) | Active sludge microbial communities of municipal wastewater-treating anaerobic digesters from Canada - AD_UKC129_MetaG (SPAdes) (version 2) | ecosystem: Engineered > Bioreactor >...
AAACCTAAAAACAAATCCCCTTGGTTTGGCTATACCAGAATGTTTTATTCCAAAACAAACAGGGGTGACATTTCTGCTGCTCAGTTATCCAGGTAAAGGGGTGACATTTTCGCTGACTATTGACAGGCCTTGACTTGGGTAAGCCAGGCATTTCCAGCCCTTTTTAGCTAAGAAAAGCATGAATTCTCTTATCTGCTAACGATCCCAGTGCATAATCTCAATTATGTTTCCTTCCGGATCCCGGGCATATACGGCGGTCAGGGTACCTACACCCGGTACCTGGTTATGTATCACTTCTCCTAGTTTCTGGCCTCCATGCTGCAGCAGCTTTTCCAACACTTCCTCTACTGAATCCACCTCAAAAGCTATGTGAGAATAACCAGGACGATTTACTGCAGGCTCATTTTCCCCTTCAGCCTTGGGTTCATACTGGAATATTTCCAGGGTAGGCCCATTGGTATAACCAGGTAACCGTAAGTGAGCCCCGCGGATGCGGACATTATTGATGCCAGTTAACTGATCAGCCCAGGTTCCATGCAGGTCCCGTTCCGGTGGGGCCACCTGGCATTCAAAAACATCGATATAGAACTGGGTTAGGCTTCTCCAATCCCGGGCAATGATGTTAGTGTGTACATACTTCATTTCCTGTCACCTCTTAAATTTACCTTTTTAATAATCTCTTTGCCTGACTAATACTCTCCCACAGCAATAACTGTTAAACCTGCCATTTTTGAGGGTTATTCAATATTTTCCAAGCCAAACTTCTTATGTAAAGCCCTAACCGCATCCTGGATCCGGTCCTCATCAATAATGCAGGATATTTTGATTTCCGAAGTGCTTATCATGTGAATATTGATATTCTCATCAGCCAAAGCCTCAAACATATCGGCGGCTACACCGGGATTGCTCTGCATGCCTGCGCCTACTATTGAGACTTTGCCTACCTCATTTCCACAAAACATCCCAGAGGCGCCGATCTCCTGCACCAGCTTTTCCACTACCGGAATGGCCTTTTGCAGGTCATTTTCCTCGATAGTAAAAGCAATATCGTTGCGGTTGTCCCGCATGGCACTTTGAATAACCATATCCACATTTATCCCTGCATCGGCCAAACCTCTGAACAGGGTTTTGGCAATACCGGGTCGGTCAGGCACGTCAAAAATAGCAAAGCGGGTACAGTTTAAATCATGGGCAACACCAGTTACAATCCTCTGTTTTTCCATATTTCCAACCTCCGTAATAATGGTCCCGGAATGATCTTCAAAACTGCTTAATACTTCCACATCGACTCCGTAGAGCATAGCAAACTCAACGGCCCGGGGCTGCATGACCACCGCTCCCAGGCTGGCCAATTCCAGCATCTCGTCATAAGAAATAACGGACAGCTGGCGAGCTTCGGGTACAATACGGGGGTCAGCAGTATAAACACCTTTAACATCGGTGAAAATCATGCAGCGTTCGGCATCTAAAGCTGCTGCCAGGGCTACGGCACTGGTATCAGAGCCGCCCCGGCCCAGAGTGGTGATATCCCCTTCCGGGGATATGCCTTGGAACCCGGCTACTACTACCACATTTCCCTGTTCCAGTTCATGGAGAATCCTCCGGGGCTCTATATTGGTAATGCGTGACTTGCTGTAGTTGGCATCGCTTTGCACCCCGGCCTGCCAACCAGTCAAGGATACTGCCTTGCAATTCATATTGTTTAAGGTTAAAGCCAGCAATGCTGCTGATTGCTGCTCCCCAGTAGCCAGAAGCATATCCATTTCCCGGCTGCTAAGCTCGGGTCCTGTCTGTTTGGCCAGTTCTATAAGGTCATCGGTAGTGTCTCCCATGGCGGAAACAACCACGACTACTTGTTTACCCTCCTCTTTCATACGTTTGACCTTTACTGCCACATTTCTGATGCGCTCCATGGACGCTACCGAACTTCCTCCGAACTTTGCCACTATCAAACTCAAACTTCTCACTCCCCAGTTAATTTACACCAATATATTTATATTATTTGAATCTCTGTTCCCTTATTGTCTGCCTGCAAATAAAAGACCCGGCTCTTTACCTGGGCATTCCGGAAGGCTTCCTGCATGGCCTGAGCTACCCGTTCCTGCTCCCCGGCGGAACAGAAGGCAAGCATAGAAGGTCCGGCCCCACTCAGAGCAGTTCCCATAGCCCCATGGCTTCTGGCCGCATTTATTACCTGATCAAAACCAGGTATAAACTGCTTGCGCAGGGGTTGGTAAATCTGATCATCCATGGCTTTGTCCAGGTTGCTGAAATCTCGATTATGAAGACTGGCCAGCAGGAAACAAGCTCTCTGCAGATTGTTGACGGTAACTTTCAGATCGATTTGCTGAGGAAGTACCGAGCGGGATACTTCCGTTGACAGCTCGAATTCCGGCACCACTACTACCACGCTGATATCCTCAGGAAAGTCAACCTTCTGGCAGTATACCTCATTATTGTCCTCCATGGCTACCGTCAATCCACCTATTAGGGCGGGAACAACATTATCGGGATGGCCTTCCATGTCAACGGCCAAGGCCAGGAGTTGCTTTTTATCCAACGGATTGCCCAGCAATTCATTGGCTGCGGTCAAACCGGCTACAATAGCCGCAGCACTGCTGCCCAATCCCCTACCGATAGGTATTTCGTTGTGGATGCTCAGCTTCATTGCCGGCTGACGACCCGCAGCTTGAAATACCCGCCGGGCGGCCTGCCATATCAAGTTATGTTCGGGAAGGCTGTTAATGTTCTGAACACCTTCGCCGGCAAACTCAATGATGTTTGAGTCTGACCATTCAATATCCACCTGCAGGTAAAGGGACAAGGCCAAACCCAGGGTATCAAAACCAGGGCCTAAATTAGCACTGGTAGCGGGAACTCTTACCCTTATCATTAATGACCTCCCGATCAGACAGCTTTCCTCTGGGTGCCTTCTAAACGAATAACGTTGTTTATCTGGCCGACAATACTCATACCGCTGAGAACAGCCAAAGCATCCCGCAGGCTCCTTTCCCGTACCTGGTGGGTAATCAGGATCAGTTCAGCCATCTCATTTTCACTGGATTTCTGCAGAACCGTAGCTATACTAACATTATTGTTGCCGAATACACCCGCAATACCGGCCAGGACTCCGGGACGGTCGGTGACTCTCATGCGAATATAATACTCTACTTCCAGTTCGTCAATGCTCATTATTGGTTTTTGTTCATAACAGGTACAGCCAATGCGGGCCTTGGTATTATGGTTCAGGTTGCGGACAATTTCAATAATATCCCCCACCACTGCACTGGCAGTAGGCATCTGTCCTGCTCCCCTGCCAAAATGCATTATTTCCCCTACGGCGTCTCCCTGGACAAAAACCGCATTAAAGACATCATTGACGGCTGCCAGGGGATGATTGACCGGCAGGAATGCCGGGTGCACCCGCACTTGTATTTGACCTGAATCATCTTCCTTGGCAATAGCCAAAAGTTTAATAACATAACCTAGTTCATAGCCATAACGTATGTCTTCAGGGGTAATACCGGTAATGCCCTCTACGTAAACATCATCCAGGGTTACCCGGCTGTTAAAGGCTATGGAAGAGAGAATGGCAATCTTACGGGCTGCGTCCAGGCCGGAGACATCCGCAGTGGGGTCAGCTTCAGCATAGCCCAGGGCCTGAGCTTCAGCCAAGGCCTCATTAAAGTCACGTCCGGAGCGGCTCATTTGGGTCAATATGTAGTTGGTGGTGCCGTTGAGGATACCAATGACCTGTTGTATGCGATTGCCAGCCAGGGACTGCTTGAGGGGAAATACAATGGGAATTCCCCCGCCTACACTGGCCTCAAAATAGAAGTCCACCTGGTTTTCTTCAGCTGTCTCAAACAGTTCCTTACCGCTGACGGCGATCAAATCCTTATTGGCCGTAACCACATGCTTGCCCTGGCGCATAGCCTGCAGGATATAGCTGCGAGCCGGTTCGATGCCCCCGATTAATTCCACCACTATATCTATTTCCGGATCATTAACTATATCTTCAATGCTGTTAGCTATCTGCTCCGGTGCGATGCCCACCGCCAGGCATTTATCCCTATCCCTTTCCAGGACCCGGTAGACTACTATTTCATCCCCGCTGCGCTGAGCAATAGTTGCTGCATTCTTCTCCAAGAGTTTTACCACTCCGGAACCTACTGTTCCGCATCCCAACAATCCAATTCGTATCATTTAACGCCCTCCTGCAATTTAATTTCAGCTCTTGCCAACAACTTCCACATTCAATACTCCTTCCAGAGCCTGCAATTGCTTCAGCATTTCCTCCACCGGCACAGACATTTCGTCCACGTTTAAGGAAATGGTCACATAGGCCACCCCGTGCAGGGGAAGATTTTGATTAATAGTCAGAACATTAGCCTGCAATGATGCAATACAATTGAGTACCCCCGATAGGATACCGGGAATATGGCGCAGAAGCAAGGAGATGTTCAGTATGCTCATATTTTCGGCGTTGAAGAAGGAAAAAACGCCATCCTTATACTTATAAAAGGTGCTCCGGGCTATACCCAGGCGCTCCACTGCTTCCATAATGCCTGAAACCTCACCGCTGGCCAGCATCTCCTTGGCCAGAGCGGTTTTTACTATCGATTCCGGGAGAATATCCTCCCGCACCAAATAGAATCTTTTCTCAGCCTTACCCATAATTCCCTCTGTCTGCCATGGGCGGATTTTTTTCTTCGCAACACGGACATTATAGCACGAGGGGTTAAGGATGGCAATGGAAAAGTCGAAGGCGATCATGATTTTTATCATGATTGTCGAAAAATAGCTCGAACCGTATAATGAGGAAAATGGATCCCAGGATCCTGCAATTATCTGTTCTGTCAAAATGGAGTCCTAACAGGTCATTGCTGTGAAAATGCCTAGGCTGTGTCATCGCGAGGAGCGCAGCGACGTGGCGATCTCTTTTTCGTAGCCTGCGAGTCTCTTTTGAGATTGCTTCGCTACGCTCCATAACGCGCAAGATTGATTATGTAAAGGAGAATAAACAATGAAGAAAGTTTTTTCAATTCTTTTCATGGCAGTTTTCTTGCTGTCAGGCTGCGGTAGTAGTGAATTAAACAATAATATAGTATTTCAAGCCACCGTTGAAAACGTCCAGGCAAACAGCATGGTGGTAACCACCACTGATGATGTGGGCTTTAATATGGCCCGGGTTGATTTTGCGGAGAACCTTGAAATCGCCTTCGAGCCATCGAAAGGGCAACTAGTGGAGATTGAAGCTTTGCCTGAAATCCGGGAGAGCTATCCTGTGCAGATTACAGCAGTAAAAATAAGTTTACTGGAAGAACCAGAAGAAGAGCCCGCTAAAAATAGTTACAGCAAAATAACCGCCCAGGAAGCTCAGGAAATGATGGACCAGGAGAATGTAATCATCCTGGACGTACGCACGGAGGCGGAGTTTGCTGAGGGACATATTCCCAATGCCGTTCTGCTTCCCGATACCGAGATAAAGCAGAGAGCGGAAGAAGTGCTGCCTGACAAGGAGCAGACCATCCTGGTGTATTGCCGCAGCGGTCGCCGCAGTGCCCTGGCAGCGCAGGAATTGGCCGATATGGGCTACACCAACGTCTATGATTTCGGGGGAATTCTAGACTGGCCTGGAGAAGTGGTGAAATAAGTGAGATAGTAAAAAGGGGCGGATTCCTTTTCTGAAAACCAATCAGGGAAAACCACCCCTCTTTTTACGCAAATGGTTCTAGTCCATATTTACTTTAATATTCTTGTATTCTTTGGTAATCGCAATTACCGCCTGTTCGGTGGGCATGCGTTCCCCGCTGGAACCGGAAGCATAGCCGTCTGCATCGGAATTGGCTACGGAATATTGAGCAGTGGCTGCGTCAGCAAAAGGTCCGCCATGGGTCAGTATGAAAACCTCCGGATTCACATCCCGGGCGGCCAGGCACATTTTCTGTACCTCCTCGGTGGCCTCTTCCAGGGTCATGACCTCTTTGGCTCCGGTCAGCCCTCCGGTAGTTACACCAACTATAGCACCAATCACATCAGCGCCTGCCTCCGCCATAATTCTGGCCTCTTCCGCATTGAAAGCCCACCCTACTGTAAAAATATCTTTCCGGTGGGCAATTCGTATAAGCTCCACCTCCCGGGAAAAGCCAATGCCTGCAGCTTCCAGCTGTTTGGCGAAGAATTCCCCATACAGCCCGCAGAAGGGTTCATTGGTTATACCGGAAAAGCCCAAATCCATCATTTCGTCAATTATCCGTTCCAGGTTCACCGCCGGATTATGGGCACCGATACCAGCAATACAGGGTGCGGTTTTTACCACCGGTATTATTTCCCGGGCCATTTCTTTCACACATGCATTGCAGTCTTCATAGGGCATCCAGGCCAGGAGAGTGGGGAGACCCATCATACGGAATTTGGCAGTGGAATAAACCGCTATCAGATCAGCGCCGCCCAAATCAGCACATTTAGCTGTTAAACCCGTTCCAGCACCAAACATAAGCAAAGCCCGGTTTTGTTTGACTTGCTCACGTAATCGGGACACAATTTCCCTGCGCTTATACTGTATAGCCATGGTTTGCCTCCCACAACTTATTTCTCATAAAAAGGTACTACATAGGGCAGATCAGCCTTGTTTCCTTTCTTCCATTTGCCGTCCAGCATTTCTAGCAACAGCTCGGCAAGTAATTCAGCAAACTCAGGCTCATTCATGTGTTTGTCTACTAAGATAACTTCTAAGTTTTCCTTGTTAGGATCAATATTAGCCTTGAGAGCTTCTACAAAACGTACGGCCCGGCGTGACCAGTTGGGATTCTTTTCATCGGGAGCCCACACCGGTCCAGGTCCGGGGCCAGCCCATCCCAGTTCTAAGTTTGGTTCAGCCAGGTCGCAGGCTCCCCAACCCCGCATAGGTACAGCTAAAACACTGGGGCCTTTAGCAGCGTTGAGTTTCTTGGCCATATGCTCACCTATCATGTAAGCCTCTTCCATTGACACGCCGATACAAGTAACAGTGGGATTGTGTTCGTACAGTCCGCGCCCGGGCTGGTCAGTTTCTTTCAGCAGGCGTTCCGGCACAGTATTCTTCGGGCCGAAATTGATTAAGTCAAGTCCTCCAGGGGCTACTACCTGGGGAATGCCCATATCTCCGGCAGCCGTCAAACGGTCGGGTCCGGCACTTAGTACGCCTCCCAGCATTTCATCGCCGATTTCATGAGTAGTTATATCGAGAATTCCGGCAATATAGCCATCCCGGATCAGTTCTTCCATGGAACGGCCTCCGCTGCCTACTGCGTGGTTGATCATAACATCGTAGCCGGCTTTTTCTACGATTGAGGAAGCACGCAGTACACAGGGGGTGGTAACTCCAAACATCATACAGCCGATCAATGGCTTTTCCTCAATGCCTTCCATAGTCGGAGGGGAAGCCATGCCAACAATGGCTGCAGCAGCGTTATTCAGTATCTGGCGGGTTACTTTGTTGAGTCCGGCTTCAGCTATGGGGTATATCATGCAAATATCCCGGGTACCCACATAGGGTGATACATCTCCTGACGCCATGGTAGTCAACATAATTTTAGGAAATCCAATGGGCAGTGATTGCATAATGCGGGTTGCAATACTAGCACCCATGGAGCCGCCATAGGCAATAATGCCGTCTGCCTCTCCTTTTTCCCTCATCTCATTGACCAGTTTTATGGCTCCCTCGGCAACTAAATCAGAAGCGCCCTTGCGATCCAAGGCGAAAATGTCTTCCGGTTTCTTGCCAACCTTGCCAACAACCTGACTCAAACTGATGTCAGCCCATCCCACTTCATGTCCCACGCTTAGTTCCAAGACGATCGGATCGCCGCCGGCCGCTTTGACCCTTTGGCTCAGGAATTTAATTTCCTCGCCCTTGGTATCAAGAATTCCCGCCACTAAAATCTTTTTCGCCATACTCTTCCCTCCTGATGTTTACTGTTGTTCCTCCCAATTGACAAACCATATTAAGTCGTCCTCTACCTGCAGGCAGGGGACTACCTGAGACGTGTTGTATTCCAGGCAAACTTCAAAATCCTCATAACCTTTTGTTCCCAGCAATACTTTGCCGCTGGCAGATTCCTCAAAAGCTGTCCGGGCATCCGGGTAGGCTTTGAACACTGCTTTGGCAGCCCGGCAGGCATCAGACTCTTTCAATTCGATACCCAGTTTTTCAGCCTGTTTTTCCATCTCTTGCAGCAAATAGCCTGCACAGAAGGCATCATCCAATACGAATTTGCCATACTGCCCCGCACATACGATGGTAATACCGCAGGATGCATCCAGCGCTGCCGACAAACCGGCCTGCACACAAGCCTGGGCATTCATGAGGCTGGCAATAAACAGCTTTACGCAGTTTTTAACCTGGTGGATAACACGGGTACCATTGCTGGTGCACAGGACTATGTCTCTGCCCTTTATCGGATGTCTCCTGGCTTCAGCCGGTGAGTTGTCCAGATCGAAACCGGGCAATTTGATACCCTTCCATTCGCCGGCGGTCAGCATTTGCCTTTCAGCACCTAATTGCCGCGCTTTTTCTTCCTCGGCTACGGCATATACACGGCGACATCCGTTATCCAGAAATGAAACGATAGTAGTGCTGGCTCTGATGACATCAATTACCAGGCAAACAGTTTTGTCCGCCTCCGGACTATAATCTTGCACAGACAAAGCAGTATCTACTTCAATGATTCTCGCCATTTCCTCACCATTTCCCGCTGATTAATCAAAGTTCCCCCTGCTGCACGAGCAGCAGGGGGAGCATGCAAGCTTATTTCTTTTTAATCGGGATATTCTTGAACTGCTGACAAGCTTCTTTGAGGGGTACTTCGATAGGAATGCGTTCAATACTGGAAGCACCCAGGAATCCGACCGCTTCGGTATGCTCATAAATATAACGGGTATCTTCCGGATAAGCTATCGGTCCGCCGTGGGCGAATATCATGATATCCTTGTAACCTTCACGGGCAGCCTGGGTCATCTGGTTAATAAGCTCAGCTGATTTTTCCAGGGTGAGTTTTTCCTCAGCATACTTGGAACCGATGGAACCACCGGCAGTCAGACCCATGTGGCATATCAGAACATCCAGTTGAGCTTTACCAACCAAACGGGCTTCCTCTACGTTAAAGGCATATCCCAGAGTGAAGAATCCTAATTCCTTAGCCAGCTTCAGGGTCTCAATTTCCACTGAATAACCCATGCCGGTGTCTTCCAGTTCCTGGCGGAATCTGCCGTCAATAAGTCCCACAGTGGGGAAATTCATAACCGCTGAAAATCCTAATTCTTTCAGCTGCTTGAGGTAGTAGCGCATGTCCCTGGTAGGATCAGTTCCGCAGATACCAGCAATCATCGGGGTTTCCTTTATGACCGGAAATACGCGGTTAGCCAAATCAATAACTATTTGGTTGGCATCACCATAGGGCATGAGACCTGCCAGTGATCCTTTACCGTCCATACGGAAAAGTCCCGAATTGTAGACCCCGATCAGGTCCACTCCGCCCTGCTCGGCGAATTTCCCCGAAATACCGGTGCCGGCTCCAGCGATAATGATGGGTTTACCCGCATCAATTTGCTGCTGCAGCCTAGCCTTTACTTCTTCCCGAGTGTACTGTTTGGCCATAATGCATTACCTCCTTAATCTAGCCCTTTATATCAAAAAGGGCATTTTCGTCTTCATCCATTACTCCCCAGGCATCAACAGCTGCTTGTAATTCGGGATATTCTTTAGCGGCTTCCAGCAAAGGTATCCCCTTAACGGCTGCATCTATTACCTGCCGCATCGCTCTGGCACCTGCTACCGGGCCCATGGGATGGCCATGAATGGCGCCGCCGCAGCCCATAATGCAGTCCGGTCCCAAGTCGCGATAAATAGCATGCACACAGTTAGGCATTACGCCGCCTCCGGGCATCGGGAATACCCGTTTAACGCCACACCAGGGATTGTTAAGATGGTTGCCGATTTGCAGGTAGCGTTCCCGCAAGAACGGAAACTTCCCAAAAGGACTTGGATAAACCACCATATCTGCACCAGCCATGCGCGCCAATTTGCCTAAAATCAAGTGAGAACTCATGCCGGATATGGGGGATTCATACATGGTACCGGCAAAATCCAGATGGGCCATGATGGGGACATTGATGTCCGGGTGTTCAGCCAGCCCCTGCAGGGCAGAAATACCAACGGTAAGGTAGTTAATCATAATAGCATTGGCTCCGGCATCAATGGCCCTGCGCGCATTATCCAAAACTTTCAGGGCGTTGTCAGTAACATTAGGAGTATATAATACTTTGTGCCCGGTCTCCTCATAATGCTGCCGGACTACTTCCATATACATCTTGATACGGGTTTCACGGGGATTAAAGGTGGGATCGGCTATTAACTCGTCGTCCTTAACAATATCTACGCCCCCTTCAACCGCCCGGGCAAACAGGCGGGTGCCCACTTCCGGGGTATATCCGGTACAAGGCTTAATCATATTGTTCAGCAAGGGCCGGTCATATACTCCCAATAAATCGCGTACACCTTCAACACCAAATTTGGGTCCTTTGAATTGAGCAAGGAATTTAGGAGGGAATTTTATATCCAGTAGTTTTAGGGGGCCGATCATAGAAATGTTGCCGATTATGGTAGACAACATCATGGGGATTTGAGGTCCGAAATTGACTGCCGGGTAAGCTAACTGAAATACCCACTGGCGGGTATCAACTCCTCCTGGCACTTCGTATTCATAACCAGGTATTTCATGGATGCTTACAACTTTGGCGACATGTTTTTCTCTTACTTCGGGAGTCTCTTCCGGGACCGGCACCCAGGTACCGGTGGTTTGCTCGACGGCAATCGAAGTGATCTTCTTGACGATGTCCACATTTCTTCCTGTCTGTAGGTAATAGGTGGCAATTACATAATCTCCATCTTCAATTTGCTCCGGTATAACTAGCATATCTAACTCTGACACCTGCAATTGCTCCTTCCCTTTTTTGATTTACATTATACCACTATTTTCTACACAAAATGTCATGATTTTTAGCACTATTCTGTGCTCTCACTAATAAAGCTTTTGCAAACATTCTTGTCCTTATTCAAGTTAAAATGGCAAAAAGCTTGAATAATATGCAAAAAAATCACATCAACCTTTATCATTTCTTCCTGCGTGGCAAGAAATAACCGTTTTCAGGACATGGCTGAAAACGGTTATGGGGTACGTCAGGATGTAGTTTTTCTGTCAAATTATGATGCAGATAAGTCCTCCGCTGCCTTCGTTGACAATGCGCTGCAGGGTATCCTGCAGTTTGACCTGGGCGTTTTCCGGCATGCGGTGCAGTTTGTTCTGGATGCCTTCCCGGACCAGGTCATGCAGTGATTTGCCGAAGATATTGGACTCCCAGATTTTAGCGGGATTTTCTTCAAACTCATCCAGCATGTAGCGCACTAATTCTTCACACTGCTTTTCAGTACCGATGATGGGAGTAATCTCCGTGGTAATATCAGCACGAATGATGTGCAGTGAGGGTGCTTTTGCCTTGAGCTTAACTCCAAACCGGTTGCCCTGGCGAATCAGTTCCGGTTCCTCCAGGAACATCTCTTCCAGGCGCGGGGTCACGACCCCATAACCGGTTTCTCTTACTTCTTCCAGAGCAGAGGCTACCTTGTCATATTCTCGTTTAGCCACGCTCAAATCCTTCATTAGACGCATGATATCGTGAGTTCCCTGCACTGGAAATCCGCTTACATCGCTGAGACAACGGTAGAACAAATCTTCAGGAACGGTTACATCTATGGCAGCAGTACCAGAACCCAGATTTATCTGTTCCAGACTGACATAGCTGATGTTTTCTACTTCGGAGAGCCGTTCAATGGCTTTATCTATGTCCCGGACCTTACGGACGTCATTCAGTATTTCACGGATAGCATTTTCCAAGCCTTCCCGGAGCCAGAAATCCTCATCCAGTTCATCCACCCAGAGGGGCAGCTTGATATTGACTTCTTGCACCGGGAATTCGTAAAGGACTTCCTCTAATATTCCGTAGATTTGCTCCACGGTCATCTGGGCGGCGTCTATAGGGATTACACTAACCCCGTACTTCTCGTTTAGATCTTCCGCCAGCTTGAGTGTTTCCCGATCATAAGGTTTGGTTGAGTTGAGCAGGATAATGAAAGGTTTGTTCAGTTCTTTCAGTTCATTGATGACCCGTTCTTCTGGAAACTCATAGTTTTCTCTGGGGATATCACTGATGCTGCCGTCGGTGGTGACGACTATACCGATGGTGGAATGATCTACTATCACTTTCCTGGTTCCTATTTCGGCCGCTTCTTCGAAGGGAACCTCATAGTCAAACCAGGGAGTCTTCACCATACGAGGTTCATTATCTTCTTCGTAACCCAGTGCCCCTTCCACAGTGTAACCCACGCAATCCACCAGCCTGGCTTTAAAGCTCAGTCCGCTTGCTGTGGTGATTTCAATGGCTTCATTGGGAACAAATTTGGGTTCGGTGGTGGTAATGGTCTTCCCTGCTCCGCTCTGGGGGAGCTCGTCTTTCGCCCTTTCCCGATCGTATATGTCTTTGATATTAGGCAAGATCATCAATTCCATAAATCGCTTGATAAACGTTGATTTTCCGGTGCGAACCGGGCCGACCACCCCCAGGTATATATCGCCTCCAGTACGTTCAGCGATATCCTGTAAGATGTTGTTACCTTCCACTTCGCAATTTCCCTCCCTTGGATTAGACTTACAAAAGGCACCCTCCCTCCGATGCGGATACCCCTCTTTATTCATGGACATTTAACAGTACAAATATATTTATCAATATCCGGTAATATAACCAGAAAACAAAAAAAGTGTGATCTTCCATCACACTTTCAGACTATCGAAAAAGGCTATTCGCGGTTCGACGTTCGAGATTGCCACGCTCCTCCGGGGCTCGCAATGACACATAAGATGGCCTTTTGATATGTCATCGCGAGGAGTGTAGCGACGTGGCGATCTCTTTTAGCAACTTTTTGATACTCTCATAGTATGATCTTCCATCACACTTTATAGGTCACATCCCCTGGCTGAACTATATCCTCTATTTCATGTTTCTTGCCTCGTTTCATTAAATTACTAACTTCAGTCCCGGGATCCACTTTTTCATATAGGATCCGGTAACAGGCCCGGGTGATGGGCATATCCACCTGAAGGGATTGAGCAAGCCGGTAAGCTATCTGGCAGGTATAAACCCCTTCCACCACCATGCCTACCCTATCCAAAGCCTGCTCCACAGTCATTCCCTGCCCGATCATTTCCCCCGCCCGCCGGTTCCGGGAATGCCGGCTGCCGCAGGTTACGACCAGATCTCCTAATCCGCTTAGTCCGGCAAAGGTACGAAAGTCCCCGCCCATGGCCAAGCCTAAGCGGGTCATTTCCGTTAAACCGCGGGTTATCAGGGCAGCTTGAGTATTGTCCCCATAGCCCAGGCCGTGAATAATGCCGGCGGCGATAGCGATAATGTTCTTCAAGGCTCCTCCCAGTTCCACCCCGGCAACGTCCGGATTGGTATACACCCTGAACCAGGGAGCCATGTACAAATCCTGCACCCGGTGGGCAGTCTCCAGGCTGTCAGAGGCCGCGGTGACAGCCGTGGGGACCTGAAGGGCTACTTCTTCCGCATGGCTGGGACCAGAGATTACGGCATACCGGGCCATTATTTCCTCGCCCAAAACATTACTGGCCACCTGGCTCATACGTTGGCCAGTGGCAATTTCCAGGCCCTTGGCGGTGTTTATGATAATGGTATCGCCAGGCAACAAGGGGGCGATATTTTCCAGCACCTGCCGGACGGTCTGGGCAGGTACAGCCAGGACCACTGCTGAAGCCTGCTGAACTGCTTCCTGGATATCCATAGTTATATGTACGTTATCCGGGATAGTCACACCGGGCAAGTAGCGCTGGTTCTGGCGACTGGCTTGGATCTGGGGCACACCATCCTCTTCCCGTCCCCACAAAATCACCTTATGACCTACGGAAGCCAGTAGGATGGCCTGGGCCGTCCCCCAGCTGCCTGCTCCCAAAATACATACTGGCTGCATGGAAACCTCCCTGTTAATTTGACTAGGCTTTTGCTCCCAGCTTGGGTTCGGTGCCGCTGCGCAGCCGCTGGATGTTCTCCCGGTGCTGGTAAATGACCAGGATTGCCATTAAAAGACTCATTACTATTAATGCAGCAGGTTCACGCATTATGAGGGTCAGAATGGGGAATAACGCCGCGACGGTAATAGAGCCCAGAGAAACATAGCGCAGCAGGGCTACTAGGACTACAAAGACCACCAATAGTATCAGGAGCTCCCGGGGCAAAAGGTAGATAATAATACCAGCTGAAGTGGCTACTCCCTTTCCTCCGGCAAAACGCAAGAACACCGAATAGCAGTGACCAATAACCGCCGCCAGAGCACAGCCGGCGATCATCCATTCTGAGCCGGTCATGGAACCAATCCAGGCTGCCACTATTCCTTTAAACACATCAGCTATCAAAGCCGCGGCTGCTGCCGCCGGTCCCAGGGTGCGCAGCACATTGGTGGCCCCTACATTTCCGCTGCCGCGGGTCCTGATATCAACCCCCTGGGTCAAGGAGACCAGATAGGAAAAAGGAATAGCACCAATGATGTAACACAAGAGTATTAAAGCCAGGTTATACAACACAATCCCCCCGACAATTAAGAGTCTTGCCCGCTGCGGGCTCTCACAATCAAACGTATGGGTGTACCTTCAAAGCCAAAGTTCTGGCGCAGAGTGTTCTCCAGGTAACGCAGGTAGGAAAAGTGAACCATCTCCGGGTTATTGGCAAATAACACAAAAGTGGGCGGTGCCGTGCTTACCTGGGTACCGTAGTAAATCTTCACCCGCTTTCCTCCTCCGCCGGGCAGAGGGTTTAACATCATAGCCTCATTAAGCACCCGGTTTAACTCCGCGGTGGGTATTCGGCGATGATGCTGCTCCACTACAAAATCGGCAATATCCAGCACCTGAAAAATCCGCTTGCGGGTCAGGGCGGATATATACAGGAGCGGTGAATATGATAAAAACTTTAGTTCCTCCCGTATATCCTTGTCAAATTCGTTCATGGTACTGCCGGTTTTATTTATAAGGTCCCATTTGTTTACCACAATTATATTGGCTTTGTGCTGTTCATGAACATAACCGGCTATGCGCTTATCCTGTTCAGTAACCTTTTCTGTAGCATCCAGCAGGATCAATACTACGTCAGCCCGGTCGATACTGCGTAAGGCACGTATTACACTGTATTTTTCCGTTGGTTCTTTAATGCGTGATTTCTTGCGAATACCGGCGGTATCAATAAGAATATAATTTTTGCCGTTGTAGCGGAAGGGGGTATCAATGGCATCCCGGGTGGTCCCCGGTACGTCACTGACGATTACCCTTTCCTGTCCCAGCAGGGCATTTACCAGGGAAGATTTGCCCACATTGGGGCGGCCAACAATAGCTATTTTAAGGGCATCGGGATCTTCTGCATATTGAGAAGGAGGACCAAATTTGCTGATTACTGCATCCAAGAGTTCATCGGTGTTCATGCCGTGCATGGCAGAAATCGGTATAGGGTCCCCCAAGCCCAGGTTATAAAACTCGTAGTATTCCAACTGCTTCTGGAAGTTTTCCACCTTATTGGCAGCTAAAACCACCGGCCGCTGGGATTTTCTCAGCAGTTCGGCAACTTGTTCATCTTCAGGAGTGATACCGTCTTTGGTATCTACCATAAATATAATTACGTCAGCCTCTTCAATGGCTAATTCCGCTTGCAGCCTGACTTCCCGGGCAAAAATATCCCCGTCGTCGAAGCGAATTCCTCCGGTATCGATTATGATAAACTCCCGCCCGGCCCAATCGGTTTTGTCGTAAATGCGATCCCGGGTAACTCCGGGGACATCCTCAACAATAGCCTTGCGTACCCCCGCCAGGCGGTTGAATAAAGTTGATTTTCCTACATTGGGGCGTCCCACTATGGCAACCACAGGTTTAGCCATGTCCATCCTCCGTAAACATCAATATAAAACGGCTTCCACCAGGGAACGGGCACTTCCGTCGGTAGTCCTAATGACCGCTCCCGTGCGATCAGCTATCTCTTCCAGGGTAATGTTGTCCAGCAGCCTGGTACTGCCTTCCTGCAGCAATACTTCAGGTAGTACTACTTTTTTGCCCCGGTATTTGTCCTGCAGGCAGTTTATTATATCCGACCCGGTCAACAGCCCGGTTACGGTAACCCCGCCCCCAAAGTAGCGATTGGGTACGGCAATAACCTCAACCTGCAGGCCTTTTACCTGGTTGAAATCCTCAGCTATGCCCTGCATAACCGATCTAGCGGATTCCCCGGTAATAAGGAATACCTGCATTGGTTCAATCTGATTCGGCAGGTCCTCTTTTATCTCCTGCCAGTCATCCATAAACAAGCGGATCAAGCCGATGCCATTTTCAATCTGGCTGTAATCATCGTAATACTCAGCGGGCGGCACGGGAACGCCGGCTTTGACGTAAAACTCATCAGCCAGGTAAATAAATCCTATGCCAAATTCAGAACGGAAGGTCTGCTGCCACTGGTCTACCTGCTCAATTAATTCCCGGGCTTCTTCAGGAGTAACCAGTCGCAGTTGGGGCAATTTCTCCCGGTGTCCGGTCAGTCCAACCGGAACTATGCCCACTGATTGTACTGTGGGATAAAGATCGGCCAAATCATTCACGGTATTCACCAGTTCCTGGCCATCGTTTATGCCCGGACATAGTACGATCTGCGTATGTACTTCTATGCCCGCTTTCTGCAGGCGCTGCAAATGCTCTTTAATCTTGGCTGCCTCAGGATTGTTCATCATCTGCTGCCGCAGCTTGCCGGAAGTAGTATGCACTGAAACGTAAAGGGGGCTGAGCCGCATTCTCTCCAATTTATTCCAGTCATCTTCCGTCAGATTGGTGAGCGTAACAAAATTGCCTAATAAAAAGGAATAACGATAATCATCATCTTTTACATAAAGGGTTTTACGCATAGCGGGAGGCAGCTGATCTATGAAGCAAAACACACAGCGGTTGCGGCAGACCCGTATGCGGTCAAAGACCAATCCCTCAAACAGCAGCCCCAGTTCTTCATCATAATCCTTTTCTATCTCAATAGACCACAGTTCCCCGTTTGGTTTTTCAATTTCCAAAGTCAGCTGATCATCCTGGGAATAGAACTGGTAGTCCAGAATATCTACCACAGGCATGCCGTTAATACTGAGCAAGGTATCCCCTGGCTCTATCCCTACTTCAGCTCCGATGCTGTCCTCAATAACATCTACTATGCGGGCTCCCACTTATTTACTTCCTCCAGACAATGGCATCTCCTAACCAATTATCCATGAAAAGCCTGAGCCGCGCAAGTTTTGGAAAAGATTAGTGCATTTCCTTCAGCCTACCCTGCAAGTCTTCAACCGTTTTCTGTATGACATGAAACTGCCTGCGCAGTATATAAGTGGACACCAGCGCATTCAAGTGGGCTCCTCCCAGTATTTTCGGCCAACGACTGCAGAATTTGATCAGTGACTCTCCGGGAACGGAAACTGGCTCGATCACCAGTTCTCTTTCCGTAAAGCCCAATATATCACGCAAATCTTCCAGGGTCTTCTTGGCCATCAGCACGTCCTTGCCCACTCCCAAAGTATAAACCTTGCGGCTTTGGTTATCCTCTCCGATATAGATGGGAAACCCGCTTTTGTCATGAGCAACATCACAAAAACCTTTAATATAGCGAAAATTAGGGTTATGCAGGCGCCCCAGGAAGATATTGGCCGCTATCAATGCGTGGTGGACTCCTGTATTGGATATAAACATAATGTTCATGAGTCTACCTGCCGTCTATCCATAGTCTGTAAACGGGTTATCTCTACTAAGTTTACCAAAGCGAAGAAAGCCTTTCTGGTACCTACACCAACCAGGGGGCGACCCAGGAAGACCATGCCAATCCGCCGGGAGATAAAGCCGCCGATTTTCATAAGCCAGTTTACATTGGGCATGGTATTTACCGCCAAAACCTGATGGCGGGCACCTAGCATTTCCGCCGTACCATGGATGATGTTGGTGAAGCGATCGCCCAGGCTTTTTTTCCCCAGGACATATACTGCATTCTTATACTCATCCAATCCCATGAAGCGAATGGAGCCAAAATCGCTGTTGTCGGTATTATCAAAGTAAGGAACGGCCATTAGTTCCTCAAGGGTGGGAAGGCGGTCTTTAGGCAGCAAGCCGAGATGCAAGGCGGCAGCGGTCACTGAGGAATGAGCACCGCCAAAACAATGATAGATGATGTGCATGAAACCGTCCTCCTGAATAATGGTTTTTATAGATAAATGAGCGGTCCGCTTCGCACCGAAGTAAACCGATGTGGTGCAGGCGAGGAATACCGGAGCGAGTCGGCTAGTACTCCTGCCCAACCCTGCAGCGATGTTTATAATTAATGCCTCACTATTATGAAGACATCGTTTTCCAGATCGTGTACTATGCCACCTAAAATACGAGCCAGCAACAAAGCAGTCTTCTCCATTTCCTCCTGATCCTGGGCCAGGAAGATCGGGCAACCGCCACCGCCCACCTTGGCGGGATTTCGAGTCACCACCGCCAGGATCGCTTCTTTTAAGCTTACATCCAAGTTCATCTACCCTTTCCTCAATCAGCTGCTTTCCGCCCAAAATAGCTCTTCAAGGCGGTTCCCCGGGCTGATTCCAAAACCGGGACCTTGCGGATAATCTCCATTAAATAATCCAGATCCGGTTCATTGGCAACAATAAACAGTCCCAGATAGCCCTTGTCCACCTGCTTCCGTGCCAGGGGCATCAAATCAGGTTCGGCAATATCCACTTTGGATCCTAAAATGGATACCACATCGTGGATTATAGCCTGTCGCTGTCCCGGAGCATCCAGAGTCAGCCGGGCATCGTCGTTTTTGGGTTTAATGAGAACTCCCATACCTTCTTTGAGTATTTTTTCTTTGGTCTGGGGCAGGGCTACATTCATAATAATCACGTCTTCCACCATTAACAGGGAACCTTGAAAGTGGACTTTTCCAGGAACCACCTCGGCAATATCCCCCAGCCGTTGTCCGCTCATCAGCAGAGTAGATAAAAAAATGCATATAGGACCAGCTATAAAGGCAAAAGGCCATCCCCACCGGTATACTACCAGACTGGTTATCAACGCCGTTATAATAACCAAATAATTACGGGCTTCAAAAACCCGAGCAATACCTTCTATATAATCGGTACCGCGGCGAATAAGCTTGGTCTCTTCTAATCTGGTCAAAGTTTCCCTTTCCATGTTGCGGATATCGCGAAATTGCTGGGCCGCCAGTACCAGAAAAGTAACAGCTACAAAATCCGGTTTCATAATAGCCGGAACAGCTACGGCCCCTAAACTGGCAGCGATAAACCCTACCGCCAGGTGTACCAGCTGGCCATGGGGATAAGTGGGATAGTGCCGGTAATCACTTCTCAGCGTAATCCAGCGGGCCAGAAAACCAGCCACTATCCCACATACTATGACAATCAAATAATTATCCATTACCTGGTTTGGGCTCCTTTGTTGAGGAAATAATAACCAGCGGCAGCAGCGCCCACTACTACCAATATAATCAGTATGGCGGTACCGGCTCCGCTGGATCCGCCCTCACTGATAGGTTTGGCTGCTGCTCCCCCCTGACCGGACATACCCAAAACCACCGGCAGGGTACTGGCAAATAACTCGGCACCTTTTTGCGCCTCATCTTTGCTGTTGGTATGAGAACCTACTTCAATCAAAATTGAACGGGGACTGAGATCCTGGTTATAATCGCCTTTTCCCATAAAAATCCCGTTAGACAGGCCGGGAGCCTGTTGATCCATGGCCGATTTTATCTGCTTGGCAAATTCCAGATTAGCTTTCATGTTGGGGTTGGTGCGCCCAATCACCATTTTTATTTTGGTAGCTTCCTGTCCTTTGACTTCGGTTTGATATTGACTGGCTGGTACCGCATCCCTGTGCACGTCAATCACTACATCAGGTGAACTTTTCCGGATTAACTGCATAGCTGTGCGACGAGAGCGATTGTACGCATTTATATCATGGGGATTATGATTGGCATCACTGTAGATAACTTCAAATCCCAGCTGGCGCAGCCGGTCCGCCAGCATCCGGCCAACATCATAGATGCCGCCATTCCCTTCAACACTCTCAGTACCATCATCTTTAATATAAGATTCATCGCTGTGAGTATGATAAATGGCTATCGTAGGTTTCTTGCCAGTCTCCACCGGTATACTTTGATCCTCGAATATCCAGGCTTTCTTTTCCGAGCTATAGCTTAAGGCCGGCATACGTTCTTTACCCTGGTAAACACAGCGAGCCGTTTCTCCCACTACTTCAACCACTTTATAGCGGGAATTGTCACTGCTGATATACTCATCCCCGGGATGAACTTTTATAGCGGTCTGCAGGATTATATTGTTGTTGTCATCTACCAGAGTGTAGTATTTACCCCGGGGAGCCTCTTCCTGTTCACCCTGCGCTGCGGGAGGGACAGCTAATAAACACAAGAGGGAAATAACCAGAATAGCTATTTTCTTATTCATCTTGCTCATCACGCTCCCTTTCTTCATTGGCTGCAGGTTTGCGCGCTGGCTCCGGTTCAGGTTCACGTAGATTCTTGACTAGTTCTTCGGGACGTCCTTCAGTTTGCGGGCCTCCCTGAACCCGTTCCAGAGTTTCACCTATCAGTTCGGCTAGCAGCAGGGCTAATATACCGGCCAGAATCAGTGAATCAAAGGCTCCTGCACCGCCAATTGCCACGCTTCCCCGCACTCCGGTTGTGGTCAAATAGATGAATTGGCCAATATCCAAAGCCAGAACTCCCATTACCGCTGCAAAAAAGGCGCCTCTGCGGGAACGTCCCGCCAGGTAACCAACTATACCAGCTACCAGAGGATAAATGTAGATAGGATCCACGAAGATTTCCTCCGGTTCCGCTCCCAAAAACCTGCCTGCCAAAAACAAAGCCAGGGCGGTAACGGCGGCAGCAATAACAGCCCGTATTTTCTCCAGGGCAGTGCCTGCGCCTACCCAAATATAAATGGCTAATCCAACGGCAATGATTCCTCCCAGATTAATGGTTATCCGGGAACCGAGAGGAACATCAATGAAGCTGCCGACGATAATGGCGGCTATCCAGAATAAAGCGGCACGATCGGTAAGTCGCAGCCGGTCCAAGGCACGATGAGCTATTCCGAAGTATATTAGAATTGAAATGACAACCAAGGCTATCAATCCTAAGGGGAAATTAGCCATAGCACTCATCCTTTCGCCGATTTTAGGCTTATATTTCCCCGTTGGACTTCAAATATGTAATTAAAAAAAGCTGTCCAAAAAGACAGCTTTCAGACTACTGAAAAAGGCCCAGGTAACGAGATCGCCGTCGCTGCGCTCCTCGCGATGACATACCAAAAGGCCATCTTATGTGTCATTGCTGTGAAAACGACTTCCTTTTGTGTCATCGCGAGGCACGAAGTGCCGTGGCGATCTCGTTTACATACCTGCAGGCACCGTTAGAGATTGCTTCGCTGCGCTCGCAATGACACGAAAGGTGATTTTTCGTTCATCGTGGTCTGTACCACGGGTGATAATTGCGAGCCCCGACGGGGCGTGGCAATCTCTACACTAATTAACGCTAACCTGAAGCAGGAGTATGAGCCGGGCGAGCGACTTACGACGAGCCGTTGCAACACACGGCGAAACTGAGGGCTGCGAAGGGGAGCGAGAAACAGGACGTTTGGAGCAGCGAGTACTGAAGGCATGGATGCCGAATTACGAGCGGTCCCCTTCGCACTTAAAGTTTGCCGATGTGTTGCAGGCGAGGAGTACCGGATCAAGCCAGTTAATACTTCTGCTAAAGGTTTATCCCCTTCGAGCCCAGCGGTTGATGTCTATACCCCGGGCAGATAGCCAGTGGGCGGTTTTTCCTGATATGATCACTGGTTTTTGCTGCAATTTTTCAATACTATTGGCGCCGGCCAGCAACACCCCGGCTTTAAGGCGGTACAGAAAGCCCTGCAGGTAATTCTCTAATGCACTTTCTCCTTCATTGATAAGCAGTTTTAGCAGCGGCCCAGCCATGCCGATAAGGTGTGCCCCCATGGCCAGGGCTTTCACCCCATCCAGGGCAGTGCGTATACCTCCGGTAGCCGTCAGATGAACATGTTTTTCTAAAGTAAGCAGTTCAGCCAGACTTACTGCCGTGGGAATACCCCAATCATCAAATTCGTGGGCAAACAGCCCCTGTCGCTGATCTTCAATGGCTACGAAATTGGTGCCGCCTTTTCCGCCAATATCAAAGTGCTGTATTCCCGCAGTCAACAACTTTTCTGCGGCTTCCCGGCTGAACCCGAACCCCACTTCCTTGGCAATTACCGGTACAGGACTTTCCTTCACCAGGCGGGCCACATTATCCAGCACTCCCCTGAAGTCCCGGTCCCCTTCCGGCATGGCCAGTTCCTGGGCCACATTGAAATGAAGCTGCAATCCATCAGCCTTAACCATTTCCACAGCCTGCAATGCTTCATCTATCGGTGATAATGCGCTGACATTGGCCAGGATTACACCGTCGGGATTTTCCTCTCGTACTACGGAAAAGGTAGGACGCAGGGAAGGTTCATGGATGGCCAGAGTTTGCGAACCTACTGCCATAGCCAGACCGTACTTTCGAGTCAATGCGGCCAGGGAACGGTTTATGCGCCTGGCTTCATCGGTTCCTCCAGTTATAGCGTTGATTATCAAGGGATGGGTAAGATTCTTGGACAGAAATTCGCAAGAAAGGTCAATATCGGCCAGGCTCAGTTCCGGAACGGAGTCGTTTAGCAGGGAGATATCCTCAAATCCGTTGGTACTGGGCCCGTCTTCCAGTCGGGATGCTATGCGGATATGATCAGCCTTTCTTTTACTACGGATTATAATAACCTCCTGGCAATTTGCTGAGCTTTTTGCAAAGCTGCAGCGTCATTCACATTCAAAAATATTTCTTTCACCTGGCCAAATTGGGCCAGTTCTTCTTCTTTAACAACCCGGATATCAAGTTCCTCCTCAATAATCCGGATCAACTTTAACTTATCATTTTGCAAGTGGTATTCAAAAACCGGCAGGCAACTGCGGCTGTAAACGGCTGCCAGAGGCTGCAAACATCCCTCTATCTCTGGAACTGCCGCCTGGTATTTTCCCAGCTGATCTACCAGGTAAGCAATAAGGCTGGTATCTATAAAAGGCATGTCGCAGCCCATAACAAAAACTGTATCATAACTGGCATAATATAAGCCCGCATGGATACCAGCTACCGGCCCCCGCCGCGGAAAAAGGTCGGTTTCAATTCGCTGGGTATAACCTGCATACAGTTCAGGATCATTGGTAATAATGATGGTTTCTGCAAATATCTTGTGGAATTTATCCAGAATAATCTGCAGAGAACTTTTACCGCCAATATTGGCAAAAGCTTTATTAAAGTTCATACGTGAGCTTTGGCCGCCGGCGAGTACAACTCCCGTAACCTGCATATCATCCTTTTCCCCGTTCCCATAATGATAATAGAGTGGTGTTTTGGTATAAAAAAAGCTGCCAACGGCAGCTTTAATATTGCACTCCTCAGCCTCCGCTGCCTGCCGCGGGGCAACCAACGCTGCAGGATGGCAGTTCCGTCTTGCTCCCCCTGCTGGCAGTGTTAAAGACAGACAGCAACTGCTTCACCTGTGAGGAACCGCATTCAGGACAGGTTACTTTATCTTTATCCTTATTTGAAATCATGAGGTCAAACTTTTTCCCACAATCCTGACAGGCAAAATCAAAGATGGGCATAAAGGTCACCTCGAAAAACTTTATTCCTGGTTATCCAGATACTCCTGAACTTCCTTGCGCTCTTCTTCTTTCTGAGCTTCTTTTATGGACAGCCCGATACGCTTTTCTTCGGGGTCAATACTCAGAATCTTGGTACGTACCTGCTGTCCTACTTTCACAACATCTTCGGGCTTTTCCACCCGGTGGTCAGCCAAATGAGATATATGCACCAGGCCATCCACTCCAGGTTCTACCTCCACAAATGCTCCGAAGGGGGCAATGCGGACCACTGTACCATCAATTATATCCCCTTCCTGGTATTTTTCCAGTACAATCTCCCAGGGGCTCTTCAAAAGCTGTTTGCGGCTTAATGATACCCTTTCCTTTTCCCGGTCCAGGCCCAGTATGAAAACATCCAGTTCGTCGCCTTCCTTCAGCACATTGGAGGGATGTTCAACCCGGTGGTGATCCAGTTCGGATACGTGCAGCAGTCCTTCATAACCTCCCAGGTCTATGAAAGCACCGTAATCAACGATACGTTTGACCCGGCCTTTGCGGACCTGACCCTCAGCGATGTTGTTCCAAAACTCTTCCTTGCGGCGGGCTTTTTCCTCAGCTACCAGGTCCTTGCGGGACACCACAATCTGGGATCCCCGGCGTTTATTGCGGTTAAATTCGATAATCTTGAAGGATAATGTTTTACCTATATATTCATCCAGGTTACGCACATACCCATCTTCCACATGAGAAGCCGGCAGGAAAGCTACAACTCCGACGTCCACCAGCAGACCGCCCTTGACGCTTTCGGTCACCGTGCCTTCCACCACCTGGCCGTTTTTGAAAGCCTCTTCCAGCTGATCCATAACCCGCTTGGCATCTACTCTTTTCTTGGAGAGCAGAATGGTTCCGTCATCGTCCCATTTCAGAACCATGACTTCAAGATCATCGCCAACCTTAACCAGTTCCTTGGCTGAATCCACTTCTTTCACTGACAGTTCCCGGAGAGGAATGATACCCTCCGATTTTCCGCCAACATCCACCATAACTTCATCATCGCGTACTTCAATTACAGTGCCATGTATTACATCCCCCCGTGAGGGAGAAGCAAAATCGGCCATCTCTGCTTCCATATTGGCGAAAGATTCTTCCTGAAGGGATTCATCCGATGTCTGCCCTTGCTCTCCAGGCTGTACCTCTGGGGCAGTTTCCTGCTGGATTTGATTCTCCTGGTTTAATCCCTGGTTTTCTTGTTCGTCCATCATTGTCATCCTATCCACTACCTCCTTGATCTTCCAATCCGGAGTTGAAGCCCCGGCTGTGATACCCACCCGGTTAACCCCCTTAAGCCAATCAGGTTGAATCTCTTCTGCTGATTGAATTAAATGGGTTGGTACTCCGGTATTTGAACACTCCTTAAACAGAGTGGTCGTGTTTGAACTTTGACGGTCACCTACTACTAGAATCATGTCAACCCGGTTGGCCAGGCTTTGTCCTGATTCCTGACGCAGTCTAGTGGCCGCACAGATAGTATTAAAAACCCTGATCTCCTTGGCCTTAGGTATTAATTCCTGAACTACCTGGAAATAATCCCTTTCATTTTTAGTAGTTTGGGACACAACCGCCAGTTTATTAGCCTTTGATACCTGGCTGGCGTCTTCCTTGTTGGCTACTACCTGCGCTTTGTCAACCCATCCTATTATGCCCTGCACTTCCGGGTGGTGGATATCACCGTATACAATAATATCATACCCTTCTTTTTGCAGAGTTGTAACTAAATCGTGGATGCGCTTGACCAACGGACAGGTAGCGTCAACTATTTCTATTCCCCGGCTGCGGGCCTCCTCCCAGATATGAGCAGGCGCACCGTGGGAACGGATAATTATACCTGCGGCTGAATCCCCTATATCTGCGAGGCAGTTGATAGGACTTATGCCCATGTCCTCCAGGGATTTTACTACTGCTTCATTATGAACAATCGGACCTAACGTATAATAGGTACCGTCCCGCTTGGCACAATCCTGGGCAATTTCAATCGCCCGTCTTACTCCGCTGCAAAAACCGGCGTGGGGAGCAATTTCGATATCCATAATACTCCTCCCACAAGACCATACGACTTACTATTTCGTATTAGTATAGATAATTCCTGCTTTATTTACGCAAAAGTCTCTCTATTTCATTCATGACTTCCTGGCTAATTTCATCCAGCAAAGCTGAGGTTACCTTTTTTCCGGTGTATTTTTCCATACTGATCGGCTCTCCCATCCGTACTTCAAAAGGATGCAGCCAACCGAAGGGAATAAACCAATCTGTTCCTACACAAGCTACTGGTAAAATAGGCGCACCAGTTTTGACAGCTATCATAGTGGTGCCAGCCTGGGCTTTTAAATCCTCGCTGCGGTTGCGGCCTCCTTCTGGAAAAATTCCCAGTACCTTTTGCTGTTCCAATAAAGCCATGGCATGACGCAGGGCAGTTCGATCTCCGGCTTTGCGATGCACAGGAAAAGCATTCAAGCTATAAAAGAACCAGGCCATCCAGCGCCGCTGGAAAAACTCTGCCTTGGCCATGAAACAGATGGGCCGCGGTGCAACCGCTCCTATTACCACCGGATCCCACATGCTGACATGATTGGCGGCAATGATTACCGGGCCTTTCTTAGGCAGATTGTGTATTCCGCTGGATTTCAAACCCAAAATTGCGAAAATAATACGGGCCAAGACTCGCAAGCTTTTATAGAGCATCCTTTATTACTGCTCCCCCTTGTATAATGCTCATAATCCTGGTCACTGCTTCTTCCACGGTCAAATCGGTAGTATCAATCACAATGGAATCAGGCAATATTTTTAAAGCCCCCACTTCCCGGTGGGCATCCTGGTAATCCCGTTTTTCAATATCCTTTCTAATATCCTCTTCATTAACTTGATAGCCTTTGGACTGCAGTTCTTTTATGCGACGCCGGGTACGTTCCTCCAGAGAAGCTGTCACAAAAAACTTGAAATCAGCATCGGGCAAAACACACTCGCCAATATCGCGGCCATCCATAACCACCGAGTGATTCCTGGCCATATCCTGCTGCATGCGGACCATTTGTTCGCGAACCGCCGGGTGAGCAGCCACTTGAGCCACTACAGAACTCACCTCCGGCGAACGGATGTCGGCAGTAACATCTTCACCATCACATATAACCTTTTGTTCTTGGGAATCGGGTAGAAATGAGATATGTGTGTGAAAGGCCAGATCCACTAACTGCTGAGGATCATTTATATCAATGGCAGCTTTAATGGCCTTGAGAGCCAGAGCCCGGTACATGGCACCAGTATCAATGTACAGATAAGACAATCTAGAGGCTAATGTCCTGGCGATAGTACTTTTGCCTGCTCCGGCAGGTCCGTCGATAGCAATCTTCATACAACAAAAACCACCCAGTAATGTTCGCATCTATTGTATCATATCTAAGCAGGTAATAGAAAGGAAAACTGGTCTCAGATTTCCACGGCGCTCATGGCAGACTGATCGCAATTGTCGCTGGCAGAGCAGATCACGATGAATGAAAAGTCACCTTTTGTGTCATTGCTGTGGAAATGACTGCGCTGTGTCATCGCGAGGAGTGAAGCGACGTGGCGATCTCTTTTCCACAGCCTGCGAACCTCTTTTGAGATTGCTTCGCTGCGCTCGCAATTATCACCTGAAGCACAGGCCACGATGAATGAAAAGTCCTCTTATGTGTCATTGCTGTGAAAATAGCTTCCTTTTATGTCATCACGAGGAGCGAAGCGACGTGGTGATCTCAACCGGTAAGCCCGGCTGATTTGAATGAGATTGCCACGCGCTACGCGCTCGCGATGACACAATGGTTGCCTTTTTACTGACATGAAAGCCATTTTCACAGCAATGACACTATAGCTGCCTTTTTACTGATAAGGGCTGTTTTCACCCCAATTACCCTAGCGGGACAAAATCTTGATGGTATCCCAGAAACCAGGGTAGGAAATATTTACTGCTTCGGCGTTATTGATGTAGGTAGATTGATCGGCAATGAGTCCTGCTACTGCCAGGCTCATGGCGATACGATGATCCCCAAAACTGTCCACGGTCCCTCCCTGTATATGCGATTTGCTGCCATCCACAATAAACCCGTCCGGGGTCGCCTCAATGGCTGCCCCCATACGGCCCAACTGGGAACAGATAGCAGCAATGCGGTCTGTTTCTTTTACCCGGAGTTCAGCCGCATCCCGGACCACCGACACCCCCTGGGCAGCAGTCATAGCCACGGCTATCACCGGCAGCTCATCAATGAGACGGGGAATAATCTCCCCTTCTATCTCCACGGCCTGTAAAGGGGCCGATTGCACCAGCAAATCGGCGACCGGTTCTCCGGCAATCGTCTGGGCGTCAAGAACGGTTATGCGGGCTCCCATCTGCTTTAATACTTCCAGAATACCGGTGCGGGTGGGATTAATTCCTACTCTTTTCAGCAAAACCTCGGAGTTGGGTACAATAGAAGCAGCCACCAGCCAAAAGGCAGCTGAGGAAACATCGCCGGGTACTTCCCAATCCTGGGGAGACAGTTTGGCACCAGGAATAACCCTGACCTGGCCAGGCTTTACCTCCAGCTTAGCCCCCATAGCCATCAGCATGCGTTCCGTATGATCCCGGGAGGCATGCTCTTCCAAAACAGCAGTAACACCCTCAGCCTGCAGCCCAGCCAGCAGTAGGGCTGACTTCACCTGGGCACTGGCTACGGGCATGTGATACTCTATGCCCTGGAGTTGTCCTCCCTGTACAGCCAGAGGCGGGTAGTTACCTCTCCGGGCCATAAAATTCGCCCCCATCATGGACAGGGGGGTGATGACCCTCTGCATAGGCCGCTGGTTCAGGGAATCATCCCCGCTGAGGACTGTCATAAAAGGCCTTCCCGCTAAAAGACCGGCCAGCATGCGCATAGTGGTACCAGAGTTGCCGCAATCCAATACCCTGGCCGGTTCCTGCAAGGCGTCAATACCCGGACTGTCAATGATTAATTCTTTGTCCTGTTTTTGTATGGTCAATCCCAGGGCCTGGAGGCATTTACAGGAAGACCAGGTATCTTCAGCTTCCAAAAAATTTTTAACCCGGCTGCGTCCTTCGGCCAGGGCAGATAAAATCACTGTCCGGTGGGAAATGGACTTGTCCGGAGCAACTTCTGTTTCTCCCTTTAAATATGACACCTTATTGACGACCGTCTGCATGGACTTCCTCCTATCTGATCCAGGCTTTAATGGACTCATCCTGCAAAGCTTTTACTGCCCTTTGCCCATCTTCAAGGCTGGAAACTCCCAGGCGAATGGTGCCTCCATCCCCTTCGCGGACCCGCAGGATTTCAATATCCACAATATTTATATTATGTTCTCCCAGAATCCTTCCCAAATTACCTATCACACCGGGCTCATCCGGGACAATACAGATGACATCGCACATGACCGGCAGCAGTCCCTTCTGACCGTGGGGTATCTGGCTGCGGATCGCTTGCGCCCGGATCAGTTCAGACAGCAGTTTTTCATGATCATTCTCCTCCAGGGCTGAGCGCAGCTGGATCAGGTTATCGATCAATTTGTTAAGCCCTTCCACCACGGCGGAACGGTTGGTGGTCAGTATTCCTTTCCACAGGGTGGGACTGGAGGAAGCCACCCGGGTAGTATCCCGGAAACCTCCCGCTGCCAGCATTAGCAGATCTGGCTGCCCTTCCGTAAGATTTACCAGGCTTACCGCAGCCAGGTGAGGTATATGGCTGATAGCTGCCACCATTTGATCATGTACCGAAGCTTCCATGATCTTTATTTTGGCTCCGGTTACAGAAAGCAAGTCGATTAGCTGCTGGATTATTTCCGGAGGAGTTTCAGGTCCGGGAGTCAAAACATAAACCGCATTTTCAAACAAATAGCGGTCTGCTCCCTGAATACCGTGAATTTCCGACCCGGCCATAGGGTGTCCGCCGATAAAATGGACACCCGCCGGCAGGCCTTTCATCCACTCCATTACTCTCTGCTTGGTGCTGCCTACATCGGTTACGATGGTTCCCGGGCGAACAAATCCCGCCATTTCAGCTATTAACTGAGGAAAGGTCTCCAGAGGAGTGCAGAGGAATATTACCTGGGCCTCCCGGAGGCCCTCCAGGGAAGCCATTTCATCAATAGCCCCAATATCCAGGGCTTTTTGCAATGCTTCATGGTCATTGTCAATACCAGTAATACTGCCCACTTCAGGAGATTCATGCAGGGCCAGACCTAAGGAACCACCTATCAAACCAATACCTATAATAGCTACATTGATGCCCATAATCAGTTCTCCTCAGCCGCAAGTAAAGCCATAACCATACTGCGGACACGCTTTACCATTCGGGCAAAGTTTTCCGGAGTTAAAGACTGGGGTCCATCGGACAAAGCTTCGCTGGGATTCTGGTGAACCTCCACCATTACTCCGTCTGCTCCTGCACCGACAGCAGCCAAAGCCATAGGCTCCACCAGTTTCCACTTGCCGGTGCCGTGACTGGGATCAACGATAATGGGCAGGTGAGTCAGCTGTTTAATCAAAGGCACTGCGCTTAAATCCAGAGTATTTCTGGTGTAGTTTTCAAAGGAGCGAATGCCCCGTTCACACATGATTACCTGATCGTTGCCGCTGGATATTATATATTCGGCAGCCATAATCCATTCTTCGATAGTGGCTGACGGTCCGCGCTTCAGCAAGACAGGCCGCTGGGCTTTGCCCAGTTCCCGCAGTAAAAAGAAGTTCTGCATGTTGCGGGCGCCCACCTGAAGAATATCAACATAAGAGACCACCTCATCAACCAAACGGGGGTCCATGATTTCAGTAACTACCGGCAGGCCGGTAAGCTCCCGGGCTTCCGCCAATATCTCCAGGCCTTCATGTTCCAATCCCTGGAAAGAATAGGGCGAAGTCCGGGGTTTAAAAGCTCCCCCGCGCAGCATAGTTGCCCCCGCTTCTTTTACCGCCTGGGCTACTTCCAGGTATTTGCTGCGTCCTTCCACGGCACAGGGTCCGGCAATAATCTGGATCTGTCCTCCGCCCACCGTTTGCTGGCCTACCTGGATAACTGTGTCCTCGGGTTTAAACTCGCGCGATGCCATTTTGAAGGGCTGCGCAATGGGCACGACTTTCTCCACGCCCGGCAGGGTCTCAAACAGTTCCATGGTGGAGGGGGTCCTCTGCCCGATGGCACCTATTATAGTCCTTTCCACACCCCGGGACAGGTGGACCTGAAAACCCTTTTCCTCCAGCTTCTTGCATACCTGCTCGATTTGGACCGGAATCGCATGAGGTTCCATAACAATAATCATTTTCTACCAACTCCTTTTCCTTTGGAGATGGTGAGAAAACAAAAAAACCATGGCGTAAACGCCCATGGTTCCACATGGTACATTTTCCCACCATACTGCCATACTACTTATTTTTTTGGAAGCTTCCTACCGTACTACACAAACAGAATAGCATTAATCAGTTACCGGGTGCAAGTATAAAAAGCTCGTACTAGAGGATCAAAACAACACAACAGGCAGGAAACTCAAGCATAATAATAGAAAATGATGGTAAGCTCTTTAGAAAGGAGCGGTTTTATGACTGAGGCGCAAGGATTAGGTGTGCTGTTGGCTCTGGGAGGATTTCTGGCTCTGTTTCTCCTGTTGGGATTGGTATTCTATATCCTGTTTGCCCTGGGGCTGTATACTATGGCCAAACGGCGCGATCTGCCCAATCCATGGCTGGCCTGGATTCCCGTTGCTCAGTTATACACCATGGGAGAGGTTATTGGCCCGGTAAAACTGGGGAACTTTACAGCTGATAAACCCGGCCTTTACTTGTTGGTTGCTATACTGGGCTTGACAGTGCTATCGGGAATTCCAGTACTGGGGCCGATTTTTACTCTGGCCAGTGCGGTAGTATCCATAGGAGCCCTTTATCTCCTTTTCAGTCGCTATACCACCGGTAGTACCCCACTCCTTTATACTATCTTGGGTATCATCACCTGCGGAGCATTGGCGGCCATTTTCGTTTTTGTAATTCGCAATAACGAATACATACCTGCCGATATATCATCAGCGGCTTAACCTCCTATCATTAAAAAGGACGGTTTAGGTGATATCCCAAACCGTCCTTTCTTGTATTCTCTTTAAGCTTTCCCCAGATAGGCCTTCTTGACCTGTTCGTTTTCCGCCAGTTCCCGCCCTGGGCCCTGCAGGGTTATAGTTCCGGTCTCCAGCACATAACCATAATCAGCAATATGCAGAGCAGCGGTAGCATTCTGCTCAATGAGCAGGATGGTCATTCCGTCTTTATGAATGTCCATAATAACGCGGAATACTTCCTTAACCAGCAAAGGTGCCAGCCCCAGGGAAGGCTCATCCATCATCAGCAAACGTGGACGGGACATTAACGCCCTGCCTATGGCCAGCATTTGCTGTTCTCCTCCTGACAGGGTACCGGCTACCTGCCATTCCCTCTCTTTCAGACGCGGAAAGATATCAAATACCTTCTGGAGGTCCTGGTTTATACCCGCTTTATCTTTGCGGGCATAAGCCCCCATCTGCAGATTTTCCATAACCGTTAGATTGGAAAAGATGCGGCGGCCTTCCGGAACCAGGGTAATGCCTTTTTTGACGATATCCACAGTAGGCAATCCGGTAATATCTTCCCCTTCGAAATATATCTTGCCGGAAGCAGCAGGAACCTGGTTGCAAATAGCTCGCAAAGTAGTGCTTTTGCCTGCTCCGTTGGCACCAATCAGGGTAATAATCTTGTTTTCCGGTACCTCCAGACTTATTCCCTTTAGGGCATGAATTCCTCCATAGTATACATGTAAATCTTCAATTCTAAGCATCTGCATCCACCGCCCCCAGATAGGCATCTATAACCTGTTGGTTATTTTGTATTTCTTCAGGTGTGCCCACGGCCAGGTTTACACCATAATCCAGTACATAGATACGCTGGCAGATACCCATGACCACATCCATATGATGTTCAATCATAAATACAGTCAGATCAAATTCGTGGCGTATGCGCTCGACAAACTCCATTAACTCCAGTGATTCCTGGGGATTCATGCCAGCGGCCGGCTCATCCAGGAGCAGCAGTTTGGGTTCAGTGGCCAGGGCGCGGGCAATTTCCAGGCGGCGCTGTTTGCCGTAAGGGAGAGAAGTAGCTAGTTCAAAAGCTACATCATCCAACTGCACCTTGGCCAGCAATTCCATACATTCCTGAATATGCTTGCGCCGCTGCCTGCCGTAGCGGGGTAAACCAAGAATGGCTTCCCCAAGGGTAGCTTTCAAGCGCACATGCTTGGCGATCATGACATTTTCCAAAACCGTCATGGTATTAAATAGGCGAATATTTTGAAAGGTACGGGCAATACCCTGGGCTGTAATCTGATCAGGTCGCCAGCCGGTAATATCCCGGCCGTTAAAAATAACCCTTCCGGTAGTGGGACGATAAACCCCGGTGATAACGTTAAAAACGGTAGTTTTGCCAGCTCCATTGGGTCCGATCAAGCCGATGATTTCTCCTTCATCGATATATAACTCTAAATCGGATACCGCCCGCAAGCCTCCAAATTCCATACTGAGCTGTTCGGTACGAAGTATTTCTGCCATTAGTTTGCTTCACCCCGTTTCGCTTCCAGGGAGTTTTTAATACCCAGCCGGGTTAAAATCCACTCCCAGTTAATTTCACGGGTACCCAGCAATCCCTGGCGATAGAACAGGATCACCAGCAGGAGGGTGATGGAGAATATAACCATTCTCATTCCTGGGATACCGGGTATGGCCAATCCAAACAAGTTCATAGGCTGCTCCACAAAGCGGAGCCATTCCATAGCTATTGCAAATATGATAGACGCTATAACTGAACCGGTCAGGCTGCCCATGCCCCCCAGCACCACGATGAGCAGAATCTGGAAGGTAAAGGTAAACCGGTACATGGTGGGGTCAATAGAGGTAATCAGGAAAGCCATGAGGGCCCCGGCAATACCAGCGAAGAAAGCCCCTATCGTAAAGGACATGAGCTTGTGCTTGAATATATTAATACCCATAGCCTGGGCGGCGATTTCGTTGTCACGAATGGCTTTGAAAGCATAACCCCAGCTGCTGTTAATGATCCTCATTAACACAAAGATAGTGACAATAGCAAAGCCCCAGTAAACCAGCAGGCTGTCCACTGAGGGAATATTTTTCAGCCCCAAGGCTCCGTTGGTAATAGAAATGGTATTGGTAACTATGATGCGGATAATTTCCGCAAAACCCAAAGTGGCTATAGCCAGATAATCATCCCGCAGGCGCAAAGCGGGGAAGCCAACCAGAAAGCCAAAAAAGGCAGCTACAAGTCCACCCAAAAGTATAGCAGGCAAGATGGGCCATTCCACATTGGCCAGCAGGGGATGAATCGGTACCATATAATAAATAATTTGCTTGCTGGCAGGTGACATAGTAAGGATAGCTGCCACATATGAACCGATACACATAAACCCGGCATGCCCCAAAGAAAACATTCCGGTAAAGCCAAGAATCAAGTTCATGCTCAAGGCTAATATGGCGTAAATAGCGGCCAGATTTAATACCCGAATATAAAAGCTGTTCATAGTGCCTTGCATTATATACAACGCTCCGAAGGCTAGGAGCACAACTACCAGCGTTAAAATAAATTTCAAAGTCCCGTGCCTGTCCATGCTCACACCTTCTCTACCACATTTTCGCCGAGAATTCCGCCCGGTCTGAATAACAGGATCAATATCAGAACCACAAAGGCAAAGGCATCACGATAACCTGACAGCTCGGGCATAAATCCAACCAGCATAACTTCACATATTCCCAGTACAAAACCACCGATCATGGCACCGGGTATACTACCGATGCCTCCCATTACCGCAGCAATAAAGCACTTTAATCCCGGGAACACACCCATTAACGGATCTACCTGAGGGTACTGCATGCTCCACATAATGCCCCCTACTGCTGCCAAAGAAGAGCCGACAGCAAAGGTAGCAGCAATAACTTTATTAACATCAACAGCCATCAGGCTGGAAGTTTCAAAGTCACGTGAGACCGCCCGCATGGCGATGCCCATTTTGGTCTTTTTGACCATGTAAGTTACCATAATGAGGAGTATTATAGTAACCACCGGAATAATGATGGTCAGGGACAGAAATGATATATTACCTATCTGAATGTTCCACACCAAATCTTCTGGACGGGGAAACGGTTTGGGTCGGGCACCCAGGGCTACAATACCCAGGTTCTCCAGCAAAAACGAGACCCCGATGGCAGATATTAATACTGATATGCGGGGAGCGCTGCGTAACGGGCGATAGGCTACCCGTTCAATACTTACTCCCAGCAAGGTGGTTAATACTATTGCGATGGCAAAAGAAACGTACCAAGGCAGGGTAAATACCAATATTCCGTAAAAAGCTATATAAGCGGCCACCATTAACAAATCTGCATGGGCAAAATTAATCAACCGTATTATGCCGTAGACCATGGTATAGCCTATGGCAATTAAGGCATACAGGCTGCCCAGAGTAATGCTGTTGGCCACGTTTTGCAGGAAAACGTCCAGGGACAACCAAACCCACTCCTTGTGATGAACTTCCTGACCAGGCAGGATGTGTAATTATTTCGACTTAACAAAGACATACTCCCCCTCAGTTCTGCCTAAGTTCTGAAGGGGAGTATGCGCAAATTCAATTAATTATTTCGGATCTACCTTGGTCTCGTAGACAAATTTGCCATCCTCTACCTTCTTGATAACTGCAGTCTTGGTAGCATCGCCATTCTCGTCCAGGGTAATTATACCTGTAGCGCCTTTGAAATCTTTGGTTTCAGCCAGAGCATCACGAATGGCCTTGGGATCTGCGGAATTGGCTCTTTCGATAGCATCCTTGGCTAAAATATAGGTATCAAATCCTAAAGCTGCGAAAGCATTGACTTCCTTGTTGGGATACTTCTTGGCAAAGGCATCCAGGAAAACAGTGGATACTTCGGTTACAGGCTCTTCAGCGGTGAAGTGAGTGCTGAAGTAAATATCCTTGTAATTAGCCACTTGATTCAGGAACTCTTCGGCTTCCCAGGTGTCGCCGCCCAGAATCGGAACGTTTATGCCCATCTCCCGGGCTTTAGCTACTAGAATACCGCATTCCAGGAAGTTACCGGGAGCAAATATAACATCCGGGTTCTTGGACTTAACTTCCGTCAACTGAGCGGAAAAGTCCTTGTCACCAGTATTGTAATTAACTTTAGCCACGATGGATGCATCGCCATTAGTGGCTTTGAAGGCCTTTTCAAAGTAACTGCTCAGTCCAACTGAGTAGTCCTGCTGTACGTCCTGAATTATAGCTGCAGTCTTGGCACCCAGTACATCGGTAGCATAGTTGGACATGACTGTTCCCTGGAAGGGATCAATGAAGCAAACCCGGAAATAGTATTCATTGTCCAGAGTAACGGCTGGATTGGTGGGAGAACAACCAATAACCGGTATACCTTCCCGCTTGGCAATCGGGCCGCCAGCCATGGACAGTGAGCTTCCGTAACTGCCGATAATCAGGTTGACCTTCTCCTGAGTGATCAGTCTTTCCACAGCGTTAGCTGCTTCTTGTTTCTCACTCTTGTTATCAACAACTACCAGCTCAACTTTCTTGCCCAGAATTTCCGGGTACATTTCTTTGGCCAGCTCAATACCCTCCAGGGTCATTTGGCCTCCAGCTGCATTGGTTCCGGTCAATGGTTCATATACTCCGATCTTGATGACGTCGGACTCAGCTGCACTCTGTCCTCCGTTCTGATCGGCATCCTTCTGGTTAGATCCACTGCACCCCACGGCAACCAGGCTCAGAATCAGCACCAGAGCCATCAGAACCACATAACTTTTCCTTCTCCAACTCAACAAATGCTCCGCCTCCCTTTAACTAGTCTTTTTTGTGCCTGACTTGCACTTGCTTTTCTAATTGTACTGCTATGCATGTACCAATGACAAGAAGAAACACCCGGTAACAATATCCTCCAATCACCGGGTGTTAAGCTTCTTTTTTTCCATATCAGCCAGTCTGTGGATCTGATTCACCATGATCAGGAAATTATCCTTGTTTAGGGATTGTTTGCCATCGGAAAGAGCGTGATCCGGATCCTGATGAACTTCTACCATAACCCCGTCCGCTCCGGCTGCAATAGCTGCTTTGGCTACCGGTATCACCATATCCCATTTACCGGTAGCATGACTGGGATCAACCATCACCGGCAAGTGAGACAATTTTTTAACCAAGGCTACTGCCCCGATATCTACAGTGTTGCGGGTATAGGGCTCAAAGGTGCGAATCCCCCGTTCACACAATATAACTTGTCCATTCCCCTGGGCTAAAATATATTCCGCTGCCAACAGCCACTCTTCAATAGTGGCGGAAAATCCTCGTTTCAGCAAAACAGGGGTATCCAGCTTGCCCAGCTCATCCAGCAAAGCATAGTTTTGCATATTGCGGCTGCCTACCTGCAGGATATCCACTTCTCCCACCAGGTAATCCAGGTCACGAATATCCATCACTTCGGTAATAACCGGCAGGCCGGTGGCCAACCTGGCCTCTTTCAATATGTCCAGACCTTCTTTGCCCAGACCGCGAAAAGAATAAGGCGAAGTCCTGGGCTTGAATAGTCCGCCTCTCAGCAGGTGAGCTCCTGAGCGGGCTAAAAACTGGGCCAGTTCAATATAATCATCCCGGTTCTCTACCGCACATGGTCCGGCAATAATAGTGCAGTATCCTTCCCCTATCTTAACCGAGCTGCCGGGTCCTGTTATCTCAATAATGGTATCTTCTTTTTTGTTTTCCCTCGCTGCCAGTTCAAAAGGTTTCATAAATCTTCACCATAAACCATTTTATAACAGATTGGGTCAGACTTTCATTATAATTAAACCCTACAGTATCTATTATGGTTTTATGGTTCCTCAATAATCAAGTTCCCTTCACAAAATAATCGACTCAATATACATTGGCTTGCTGTGAAGAAAACTAAGCTTTTTTTCCTTCAGCACATGATGGCTTTCGGTTGTGTCATTGCTGTGAAAATAGCTCCCCATTGTGTCATTGCGAGCGCGTAGCGCGTGGCAATCTCTATGGCAACTAACGGTGTGAGTTAACAGATCGCCACGTCACTTCGCTCCTCGCGATGACTGGCTTAAGTTTTCATTTATCGTGACCTGTACTTCAGGTGATAATTGCGAGGAGCGCAGCGACGTGGCGATCTCTTTACATGGCCTTTTTCGACAGTCTGCAAGTTTAACCTGTTAAACATTTTTATAAAAATTAAGGAGGCACAGACGTCCTCCTCCAGTTACATTCAAAGCTTCATTTAACCAGGGCAATCATCCCTCTGCCTTTATTTCGGCAGATTCCAGCCCAGATCAGGATATTGACAATAGGAGTTCAAGGCAGGATTTATCAATTGTTTAATAGAAATAGTAGGTTTGGTTCAGGTTGAGGTATCAAACCTACTATTAAATTATCTTTTTTGGGGGTCTAGCTGAAGGAGTGATAAGACTGTGAATTACAAAGAAATGTACAAGAGAAAACTCATGTCTGCGGAAGAAGCTGTCAAAATGATTAAAAATGGCACGGAAGTATGGATTGGTATTGCAGTTCCGGTGCCCCTGGCTTTAGTAAATGCACTGGTTGACCGGGAACCTGAGGTCAGAGACATAACCATCAACCACATTGTAGATATCCATCCTCAAAACACCTGGAAAAAACTAAACCGGTACACCAATATAAAAGTGGATTGCGGCTATCCTTCTGCCAGCCGCGACCTGGTGGTTAACGGTGATTTTACCCTAACCCCCAACCGGTTTTATGAACTCCCCAAAATATATACCGATGAAAATTTCCGGCCTATGCATGTGGCCATGCTAAATGTCACTCCCATGGACAAGCATGGCTATTTCTGCTTAGGTTTGGGTGCTGATGCCACACTGGCTATTGCCCATAATGCCGCTCGCAGGCGCCGGGAAGGTGACGACCGTTACCTGGTCCTAGCCCAGGTAAATAATAAGGTACCTCGCAGCCGGGGAGTAAATTATATTCATATTACTGAGGTTGATGCTATCGTTGAATATGACCAGGATCTGGCGGTATTGCCGGAGACCACTGAGATCTCTGAGGAAGAAATGACTATTGGCAGATACTGTGCTGAATTTGTCAAGGACGGTTCTACCATACAACTAGGAATTGGCAATATTCCTAATGCAGTAGCCAAAGCTTTTCTGGATGCCAATGTTCAGGACTTGGGGGTTCACTCGGAAATGGCCTGTGATACCATGCTGGATCTTTGGGAAGCAGGAATTATTACCAACCGGCGCAAGACTTTTATGCCCTACCGCTGTATTTTCACCTTCGCTATGGGCACCCAGCGTCTATACGACTGGATCGATGACAATCCGGGCGTAGAGTTTCATCCCGTTGATTTTGTAAACGACCCCCATATCATCGGCAAAAATGACAATATGGTGTCCATAAATGCCTGCCTGCAAGTGGATCTTACCGGGCAAATCTGCTCCGAGTCCCTGGGGTACAAGCAGTACACCCATCCCGGCGGCCAGTTGGATTTTGTGGACGGGGCTTTTAAGTCCAAGGGGGGTGTATCCATCATTGCCACCCCATCCACAGCTCGCCCCAGATCAGGGGACGGCACAGTCATTTCCAAGATAGCTCCCCAGATAACGCCGGGCGGCATAATTACAACTCCTCGATCCTGTGCTGACTACGTAATAACCGAGTATGGAGTAGCCAAAATCAAAGGACAGTCCATACGCCAGCGGGTCCGCAACCTGATCAGTGTAGCTCATCCCCAGTTCCGTGATGAACTGGAGTTCGAAGCCCGGAAGCGTAACTTGATCTAACTGACTGTATCACTATACTCAGTTAAGAAATAAAGCCTTGAGGTTCCAACTCTCCTCAAGGCTTTTATATTTAATATCTGCCGCTTGCTCGATTCAAATTGCCCAGTTCGGCACTATTGTTGTTTCTTTATAGTAAAATCGTGGTTAATTCCTGCTACTTTAGACACAGGCACTATAAAAGCTATGCCCTTATTGGGTTTATGCAGTTCGGCCTCTTTCAGAATGCTCTCCAGGACTTCCTGACTAATATCAGTAGGAACCAGGGTCAAAATAATCTCTTTTTCCGGTTCAATAACTATGCCGAACAGCTTGGCCTTCTCGTGGATACCACTGCCACGGCCATACAATATGGTAGCTCCTTCTGCACCGGCTTTTTTCGCAGCTTCCATTACCTTTTCTGCCCGACCCTTGTTCACGATGGTAACGATCAGATCATAGGCTATGCCTTCCATTAAGCATCCTCCTCATTTTTACTAACACGGTATGCTTATATCTATCTATGGGCTCATTCTATCAAGTTTCTGCGTTTTCATCATCATCAAATTGGGATAGCTTCCGGAAGATTACCCCTAAGGCTAATATCGTTAATATAGGAGCCAAGGCCACTAAAGATATCATGCCGAACCCTTCCAGAACCGGGTCGCGCCCTTCTATGGCTGTGGCCACCCCAATAGCCAAAGCCATAATAAAAGATACCGTCATGGGCCCAGTAGCTACTCCTCCGGAGTCAAAAGAAATAGAAATAAACTGCTCGCTGGTATAGCGCATCAAAAAAAAGGCTAGGATATAGCCAGGAATCAGAATATAAGCCAAGGGTATGCCGTATATTATCCTGGCCATGGCCAGAGCTACCGAAACAGCCACACCTATAGCCATGCAATAGAGTATGACCGGTCCAGGTATAGACCCGCTGGTTACATTATCCACCTGGTCAATCATAACATGTACAGCCGGCTCGGCCAAAATAGCTGTAAATCCTAAAATAAAACCAATGGGAATCAAAATCCAGTTATAAGACAACTCTCCTAAAGTGATTCCAATTTGCTGGCCAATAGGAATGAAACCCTGATATACTCCCTGCAGGAATAAAGCAATGCCGAAAAAAGTAAATACAAAGCCTATCAATATATGGGCAAACTTTCTCCCAGGCAAATGCAGAACAAAGCGCTGAAAAAATAACACAATGACAAACAAAGGGGCTAAAGCGATGGCTACTTCGGTGAGGGTATTAACAAAACCATCGAACAGGCTGAGCACAATCAACTATACAACACCCCCAGAATAAGAACTGCCAGAATAGGTCCTACAGAAGCCAGGGCTACAAAGCCGAAACTATCTCTCTTGCCGCTGAAAACTGAGGCCACTCCCACCCCTAAAGCCAGTATAAAGGGAACCGTCATAGGTCCGGTGGTTACCCCGCCGGAATCCAGAGCTATGGGAACAAAATTGGCCGGAGTGAATAAAGCCAGCACCAGCACCAATATATAACTTATCAGCAGTAGATAGCTTAAAGCCGTGCCTTTGATCAGTCTTATTAAAGCTATAGCTACAAAAACAGCTACCCCAATGCCTACTGCTGAAACTAGGATAATCTTGGGTACTGCTCCCCCGGATGCCAGATCCACCTGAGCAGCCAGCACCTGGACATCAGGTTCGGCTACCGTCACCGCAAATCCCAAAAAAAGTCCGAAAAGTATAATCAAACTCCATTTCCCGGTGTTAGGGAGATATTCACCGATCAGTTCCCCTACAGGTACTATTCCGATTTTTGAGCCTATGAAAAAGAGGAACAGTCCCAAACATACCAGCACTACTCCGCCGACGAAGCGTATGTAATCTTCGCTGGAAAGCCTTAAAGCCATCATTATAATGATGCCTACTATAGTGATGGGAAGAATGGAATATGCAACTTCTTTTAGTGTGTCTCTTAAATCTTTCATAATACCTCCTTGGTGTGATGATTTTCGCAAATATAGATTTCATTTATAAGGTGAGGTAGTTTACAGAAGGAAATTCCTTATTTAGTTTACATTGAAAATGCCTGGATATGCAAACCTGGCTTCATGAAGAGCTATAGTACCGGCCGCCGTCCCATAGGCAATAACAATATGGTAAAATTAATTACTTGCTGATACCGTATCGTACTTTCTGTTAATGCGAGGAGGATTGTATGCAGTCTATAGTCATCGGTATTTGCCAGATGCAGGTTGAGGACGATAAACCCACCAACCTTGCCAAAGCAGAACAGATGGTCCAGCAGGCAGTTGCTCAAGGGGCTAACCTAATTGTTCTGCCGGAAGTATTCCACGCTCCTTATGAAGCAGAAAAATTTGCCAACTACGCCGAAACTTATCCGGGTCCTTCTGCTGAAATGCTTTCCCGGGCCGCTGCCCGTCACAAGATTTGCCTGGTGGGAGGCTCGATTATAGAAAAAGATGCAGAGGGGAAACTCTACAACACTAGCTATACCTTCGGCCCGGAAGGTGAATTGTTAGGCAAACACCGCAAGGTTCACCTGTTTGATGTTGAAGGGACGGTTAACTTCACAGAATCCTCAGTTTTGACACCGGGCAATGAGCTTACCATAATAGATCATCAGGGATTCCGCTTTGCGGTTATGATTTGCTACGATATCAGATTTCCTGAATGGAGCCGGGCGGCGGCATTGGAAGGAGCAAAACTGCTGGTAGTTCCCGGCGCTTTTAATATGTCCTCCGGTCCGGCTTTCTGGGAACTGATGATGCGCACCCGGGCTGTAGACAATCAAGTCTACGTAGCCGCAGCATCCTCCGCTCGCAACCTTAACTCCTCTTATCAGGCCTGGGGTCATTCCATGATCGTCAATCCCTGGGGTAAAATACTAGCAGAAGCCGGCAGCGGCGAAGAAATAATTACGGCGGCTTATGATCCTGCTTATCTAGACAAAGTGCGTCAAGAGATGCCCTTGCTCAAACACCGCCGCCAGGACCTCTATCAGCTCAACTACAGCCCGGCACTTAAAGATTAGACCAAAGGAGGTAACCAGATGAAATTCTACACAGAGTATCTTTGGTTTAACACTGAGAAAAAGCGGCAATATATCCGCATAACCGATCAGGTGGAAAAAGCAGTGCAAAAAAGCGGTATCCGGGAGGGAATGGTTTTAGTCAGTGCCATGCACATCACCGCTTCCGTGTTTGTCAATGACAATGAAAGCGGTATTCTGCAGGATATAGATGAAATGCTGGAGAAACTGGCTCCTTACCGTCCTGACTACCGGCATCACCGAACCGGTGAGACTAACGGGGATGCTCACCTAAAAAGTCTTTTGATGCATCATGAGGTAATTGTCCCGGTAACCGAAGGCAAGCTTGATCTGGGGCCCTGGCAGGAAATTTTTTACGGCGAGTTCGATGGCCAGCGCCGCAAGCGAGTTATTATTAAGGTAATGGGGGAATAACCTTTATTCTCCCATTAAATCCCGGCGCAATTGCCGGGCTTCCCGCAAGTAAACGTGGCGTATCTCCTGCTGAGATTTATTGGTATTAACCATAACCAGCACTCTTATGCATAAGGGCAGGGCATCGGGTACTTCAATCTCCTGAAAACAAAGGAGAGGTACCTTGGCCCATCCCATCAACCGGGCGGCTTCAGCGGGGAAAACCGACCGTATATCAGAGGTTACGGTAAATAAGGCACTGGCAATGTCCTCGGGCTCAAAGCCGTTTGCCTTTTGCATTTCCTGAAGCAGTTCGCCGGTGGCAGCCAGTACCAGTGCTTTTTCGTCTCTTTCCACAGTAGTAGCGCCGCGAATACCCCGTACAAACATTATCCGTACTCCTTTAACTACCCATTTACTGCGCGATGTCCCAAGCCGATGGCTACTTCGTCCAGATGCAGCAAGCCTATTCCCATGAATATAGCTACACTGACATGATCCTTATGGCGAGCTATGCCGATTTTCCCGCCCACATTCAATCCCAAAGCCTTGGGCATAATCTGGGCAATGGCTTCCCGGGTAGCCCCGGCTACGGCTCCTTCATCAGCGTGGGAATCTTTGATAACTCCTTCCCGTTTAGCAGCCACTACGGCCCGTTCCACGATTTTGCCCACCGAGTTGATGAATTCTCCTCCATAATCAACAGCTACTGCTCGTATTCCGAACTCATCCAGCAGCTCCTTTTTCAGCTGGGCTTCCTCCTGGCGACTGGCACTTAAAGCCATTTTAATAGCTGAGGTGGCAACTACCTTACTACCAACTTCCACAGAACCTACCACCTTGTGTTTTATTATGGATTCATTTTACTATAACTTTGCCAATCATTACTATACTGTGATTAGCAGTATACACAGAATCTTTCTCCGGGAATGACAAGTTGTCAGATACTGAACGGATGCGGTAGTCGATAGGGAAATCATAAGCGGTGGAGTCAATCTCGATAGTATCGCCGGCCATTACTTCCAGGGTGACTTCCCGGTTTTCGAACCGGGCTCGCTCCCGGTTATTTACAAGGATAACCGCTTTCGGCAAAGCCGAGTATTTTTCAACTTCGATGGTCAGTACAGCATCAGGAGATTCCACCCGGGCAGGGGGTACAGGATCAGGCCTTTCGGCGATGGCGGGATATTCGAAAAGTTCTCCTTCCAGACGTTCCCCCCAGCTGAGGTATAAACGGAACGGTTCGTGGGTCATAAAGCCTTGAGCCAGAACTACTGCTGCCAGGCTTAAAGCTATTAAGCGGATTAAATATTTCTCCACCCTGTTGACAAAGTTGCGCAATGGCTCACCCCCCAGGCCTGTTCTTCACTATCTTATGCCTGGGGAGGGCAGATTATCCATGATTGGATTCAATAATAGCCAATGCCAGAGCGGCGGCTCCGTAGCCGTTATCTATGTTTACCACCCCTACACCGGGGGCGCAGCTATTCAACATGCTGAGCAAGGCCGCTAAACCGTTAAAGCTGGCGCCATAACCCACACTGGTGGGAACAGCTATAACCGGTCGGTGGGTAAGTCCACCAACCACACTGGCCAGAGCTCCTTCCATGCCCGCAACCACAATTACCACCTGGACTTCACGGATAACCGGCAGGTTATGCAGAACCCGGTGAATCCCGGCCACACCCACATCGAATAAGCGCACCACCGGCACTCCCATGGTTTCCAGGCACAGGGCGGCTTCCTCGGCGACCGGCAAATCGGCTGTGCCCGCGGTCACTACCGCAACTTTCTGTTCCGTTCGCCAGCCCGGAACCGTCCGGTACAGCAGGCGGGCCCGGGGATGATAGCATATATCCGGCACTCGTTCCCGTACCGCCTTGTACACTTCTTCACTGGCCCGGGTACCCAGCAGGCGGTCATTGTGCTCCGCCAGGTGAGCCATGATCTCTGCTACCTGGGCAGGCTCTTTGCCCTGGCAGAAGACAACTTCACAAAAAGTGTCCCGCAGGGAACGGTGGTCGTCAATACGGGCATATCCCATGTCAGTAAAGGGTTCCTGGACCAGCATATCCAGGACCTCATTAATAGATACTGACCCGGCTTTATATTCTTCCAGCATCTTTCTGATCTGCTCCCGGTTCATGGTACCATCTCCTTATTGCTATTATGGGAACCATAACCGGATAAATCCAAGCTGATCATGGAAAATCCCCGGTTCCGGGCCAGATCAATTACTTTATCCCGGTTAGCCATGATTACCGGGAAATCCTCACTCCTTACTTCCAGGCGTATTTCCCCGTTGTTCCACCTGGCTCTCACCAGGGTAATACCGAGACTGCGTATATCCTCTTCCAGTTCATCCAGTTGGGCCATCAAAGCAATATCCAACCGCTGTCCGGTTTTGATGCGGGTAGCCAGGCAGGATTCCATGGGCCGGTCCAGCAAAGGCAGCTGGTAGTGAACAGCCAGTCTCTTAATAGCCGCCCGGTTCAATCCCGCTTCCAGCAAGGGGCTCTTAACCCCAAATTCACCCGCTGCTTTCATCCCGGGACGGTATTCTTTCAGGTCGTCCAAATGGGTTCCATCCAGGAGGGTTCCCCAGTTATACCCCGGGGTTTGCTTTATATGCGCCAGGCGATTGCGCTTGCAGTAATAACAGCGCAAATCATCGTTGCGGCAAAAGTCCTCATCTTCCATCTCCGGGCTGGATAAAAGAATATGTTCGGCCCCGAAATTTTTAGCGGTCTGTATGGCACGGTCTAGTTCCTGACAAGGAGTAGTAGGAGAATAACAGGTAACTGCTTTGACCCGGTCCCTGGGCAGGAACTGGGTGCAGGCCCATAACAGAAATCCGCTGTCCATGCCTCCTGACAGCAGAACTGTTACCTGGTCATATTCCTGCAATATTGAAGCTAACCTGGTTAAAGACTCGTTCTCACCAGTTGTTCTGGGCATATTGGACACCAGCTAAAAACGCCTCCCGGTTCCTCTCAATAATTTCCTGTGATTTGCCCTTAAAAATGACTTCGAAATACTGGAGGGCCTGATCAACTTGTACCACCTGGGTCTTCTGCAGATAAGCCCCCAGCAGAATCATGTTGGCCCCGCGCGGATTGCCTATCTCCTCAGCCACTTCATTCATGGGCATTTCCAGTATTTCCAGATCGGTGCGCTGGGGCCGGCGGTCCACCATCGATGTATTCAGCACCAGGGTTCCATTTGGTTTAATCCTGGACTCAAACTTATCCAGAGAGGGCCGGTTGAGAATAACAGCCATAAGTGGGTTCTCGGTTAAGGGTGAGCTGATTTCCCGGTCGGATATGGTTACCAGACAGTTAGCTGTCCCCCCGCGCATTTCCGCGCCATAGGAAGGCACCCAGGTAACATGCATGCCAGCGCTTAAAGCGGCATGAGCCAAAAACTGGGCCATGGACAGCACGCCCTGACCGCCGAAACCCGCAAATAATATCTGCTTTTCCGCCATCCCTATCCCTCCTAGCTGACCTTAAACTCACCCAAAGGGTAGTAAGGAATCATGTTCTTCTCCAGCCATTCCAAAGCCTCCAGGGGGCTTAAACCCCAATTGGTGGGACAGGTTGATAAAATCTCTACCATGGAAAACCCTTTGGCTTGCATCTGGGTCTGAAATGCTTTCTTTATGGCCTTCTTGGTGCGCATTACATTAGCCGGGTTATTAACCGCAGTACGGCATATATAAGCAGCACCCTGGTTTTGGGCCAGCAATTCTGCCATTTTAAGGGGATAGCCAGCCTGTTCAGCGGTCCGGCCATATGGGGAAGTAGTGGTGACCTGCCCCAATAAAGTGGTAGGGGCCATTTGCCCTCCGGTCATACCATAGATAGCATTGTTGACAAATATAACCGTAATGTTCTCACCGCGGCCGGAAGCGTGAACAATTTCCCCCATGCCGATGGAAGCCAGGTCTCCATCTCCCTGGTAGGTAAATACTAACCGATCGGGCAGCAGGCGCTTAATGCCGGTGGCTATAGCCGGGGCTCGTCCGTGAGCCGCCTCCAGCATGTCACAGTTAAAGTAATCATAAGCCAGTACTGCACATCCTACCGGGCAAATACCGATAGCCTGCTCCCTCAGGTTCAGCTCATCCAGGCATTCAGCTACCAGTCTATGAATAATACCGTGAGTGCATCCCGGACAGTAATGAAAGGGAGCATCGGTTAAACTCTCTGGCCTCTGGGCTACAACCTTCATACCCACCCCTCCTGTTGCGCTATTTTCATTATCTGGCGGGTAATCTCTTCCGGATTGGGTATCAAACCTATCCTGCCGTAGAATTCCACCGGTACACGTCCATTAACAGCCAGCCTGATATCCTCTACCATTTGTCCCATGCTTATTTCTACCGACAGGAATTTGCTCACATGTTCAGCCGCTTCCTGAAATGCTTTTTCCGGGAAAGGCCACAGGGTTACCGGCCTTATTAGCCCTACCTTAATGCCCTTCTGCCTGGCATCCATTACCGCACGTTTGGCAATACGGGACATCAATCCGAAGGCTGCCACCACCAGATCAGCATCTTCCACCATAAAAGTTTCCGCCTTGGCTTCCCTTTCCTGGATGAGTTTATACTTGTGCTGCAGTTGAAGGTTGCGTTCTTCCAGGAATTCAGGGGAAAGGTGCAGGGTATTTATTATATTGGGTTTTCTGCCCTTGCATCCAGTGGTAGCCCAGGGCTTGGGCGGCAGGTCGGTTACCGGTTCCCGCACAATAATGGGTTCCATCATCTGTCCCAGGGTACCTTCGGCCATAATCATCACCGGTATTCGATAGTGATCCGCCAGATCAAAGCCCTGCATGGCAAAATCCATCATTTCCTGTACTCCCGAGGGGGCCAGTACGATAATATGGTAGTCGCCATGTCCTCCCCCGCGGGTAGCTTGAAAGTAATCGGACTGGGCGGGTTGTATTCCTCCCAAACCAGGTCCGCCGCGGGAAATATTAACAATCAAGCTGGGCAGTTCAGCCTCAGCCAGAAATGAAATGCCTTCCTGCTTAAGGCTGATTCCGGGTCCGGAAGATGCGGTCATTACCCGGTTACCGGTAGCTGCGGCACCGTATACCATATTAATAGCCGCCAGTTCACTTTCCGCCTGTAAGAAGGTCCGTCCCATTTTGGGCATCTTGCGGGCCATGTATTCTGCAATTTCACTGGACGGAGTTATCGGATAGCCGAAGAAGGCGCGACATCCGGCTAGGAGTGCTCCTTCGGCCAGAGCTTCATTCCCTTTCATCAGTACCTTGGTCACACCTTCACTCCCTTTCCACCGTGATGACCAGATCGGGACACATCAAGGCACATATTCCGCAGCCATTGCAGGCTTCTTCTCGAACCACAGCGATAGGATGATATCCCAGGGGATTGATCATGGTTTTGTTGAGAGACAAGATCTGCTGAGGGCAGAATCTAACACATAGTTCACAGGCTTTACAGCGCTCGGTGCGAAAAGTTACCCTTCCCTTCGCCATCTTTACTTTCTCTCCTTTAATCCCCCTGCAGCCAAGCAGGTCTGGTAAAAATCTTAATGGACTTAAGCAGAGAGCCGTACTCCGGCTTCAGCTGTTCATAAAAATCTTCCCGTACCGTAAGATAGCCTACTTTGAGCTGCAGGGCTTCAGCATACTCCAGCACCTGTTGGTGACCGCTGCGTATAACATCGGCAGTTGTTTCTTCAGCCAGATGAGGGTTGCTGATAATACCCGTAAAGGGCAAGCGAGCAGCGTCCTCAAACTGCTTGACTGATTCTTTGATATCGTACAGATTCTGAGCAAAAGGACGGTAGGGGTTGATGACCAGCCAAAGGTTAACCGGATCACGCTGCTGCAAATAACGATGCAAGTAACCGATAACCAGGCCGCCAGTATCATCTCCAGCTACATCTATGAGCAACTGGTTTTCCCTCTGAACCTCAGCTAATAATTTAGGGGGAAGCTGGGGTACATCTCCAAAGGACAGCTTGAGGGAAGGAGCCAGCAGTTTTACATGATGAGCTTTCAATTCAGTTTGATTCTGGCGTGATACAAAGTAGGGATTGACCAGGTCCAAATCAGCCAGTACCACATCTTGCCCTTGGGAATCGCTATTAATGGCGAAATTAAGGGCAAGCTCGGTTTTCCCGCTGCCATATCCGCCGGCAAAAATGTTGATGCTCCCCAATGCTCGTCCCTTTCTCCTCGTCGAATTTTCTGGTTAACAAAGTAACCCATTAATGAGTAATGTAACTCAGCCAGATAGGAAAATCAATACGGCAAAATCCGCGAAGCATTTGGCAGGCAAAAAGCAAAAGACCCCATCGGGGTCGCTGCAGGATTTATCTAATTGCAGAATAAGGTCATTTTAAATCAAAACTTTGCTGGTCTGAACAAATGTCCGCCATCTCCGATATAATAACATCAACATCGGCAGGCTGTAAGCCCAGTATTTCCAAAGCCTGAGAAGATACCGGGTAAAGTAAGCTGTCTATTCCCAGACCAATCCCCATAGTTGAACAAACTACATTGGCTAAATGGATAATGGCAGTAAGTTTGGGATTGACTTTGGCTTGCTCAGGTTCATGGTGGCAGGCAATGGTTTCAACTAATTCCGGGGGTAGGTTCCATTTTTCCGCTACCTGGGCTCCCACTTGGGCATGATCAAAACCTAAAATACTCTGTTCAGACTGGAGGAAAGGAATACTCTCACTTTGCACTTTGTCGAGGACTTCCCGGTAGGTTTCCTTCATATATGTGTTTAACACTACCTTGCCAATATCATGCAGCAAACCTGCTGTATAAGCTACTTCCAATCCGCCGAATTTAATCTTCCTGGCAATATGCCGGGCTGTCATCGCACAGCACTGGGAATGCTTCCACAGTTCTCCATACTCCAGGGCATAACCCTCTATTTTCTGGGATAACATATCACTTACCGAAGCTGCCATCACTAAACTGCGAATAGTCTTGAAACCCAATAAAACCGTGGCTTCTGTTACGGTTGCAATCCGCCGCGGGAAACCGTAAAAGGCTGAATTGGCCAGCTTAAGAACCCGGGCGGTCATACCCTGGTCCTGGGTCAGGACTTCATTGATATCCTGGGCAGTAGAATCAGGATCTTCAGTTAACTCCATCACCCGCAGAACAACCTGGGGCAATGATGGGAGATCATTCACCGCTTGAACGATATTTTCCAGGGAAATTTTCCCCATCCGGGAATCCTCCTTTATTTCCAGTTATCGAATTTGCGCTGCAAATACGACCGGTAATCCATCATCTCCTCGCTGATTTTGAGCAGCAGCCGTTCAATATCCAATCGGGACAAGGATAATCCTTCCGGCTCCAAAACCTCTACCGTGCGAAACTCCTCTTTCATAGTAAACTTAACGGCATCCTCCAGGGAATCCGCTGAAAAAGTAATGGTAACCGGGGCATAAGCATTCGTCTTTCCGGTAATCTCATCTATGACGGTATAGACTTCCTGGCTCATGTCAATATCTTCGATATATATACCTTGAATGGGAACGTTGCGAATTAAAGATATTTTATGCTGGCGTACTTCTTCGGCCACCTCTTCACAGCTTTTTCTGCCGAATAATTTCCCCTGCTTGGTTTTGCCCTGAAAATCAAAACGAACTTTCATTCTGATCCTGTTCATGTTAGTTGCTGCCCCCATTTGGCATCAAAATCGGTGTTGATTAAAAATGCTGCAGAGTACGTTCTCTTTAAATATCGTTTTTACTTCCGATAACCTTTATTTGCTCCTGAGTTGCTGTTGGCGCCCTGTCCTGTTCAAAATCTGTTTCTCATCAATAATCTATGCCCTTTTTGGCTGTAATCCCCATGGTAAAGGGATGTTTAACCATTTCCATATTGGTCACCAGATCCGCTGCCTGCTCCAACTCCGGGATCCTGCTGCGTCCCGTAAAGATCAAATCCACCTCAGCAGGGGCTTCCCCCAATATTTCTTTAATAACAGGTTGAGAAGGAGGCCAGATTGACCATAAATTTAATATTTCATCCGCCACAATTAAATTCCACTGCCCGGACTTAATTTCCTGCTGGACAAAATTTAGTCCCTGTATAGCCTGTTCCTCATCGGCAGAGTTCCATTGCCCAGGACTGACAATACATTCCTGCTGGCCGGGGCAGCAAGGCTGACCCAGGTACGGACAGGGCCGGCCAAAGGATTTTACCACCAGGCGCGGGCTGTTAATCTGCTGAGTTGCCTTCCACTCCCCGCTTACCCGCTGGTCCTTTAAGAACAGCACCACCAGCACCCGGCGCCCATGACCCCAGGAACGAAAAGCTATCCCTGCGGCTGCTGAAGTTTTACCTTTGCCATAACCAGTGAAAATTATCTTCAAGGTAAATCCTCACCATCGTCAATTTTTGCCTGCCCTGTTGCCAGAGCTAATAATTGCCGGACTTCTTCCGGAGTTAAATGGCGGTATTCCCCTACTGCCAGATTCCCCAAGGTTAAATGGCCAAAACCAGTACGCACCAGGTGGACAACCGGATGGCCAATAGCTTCAAACATTCTCTTTACCTGGCGTTTACGTCCTTCGTGAATCTCTATTTCCACCCGGCTTTCATTGCCGTCATACTCAATTAGCTTTACCTGTGCCGGAGCTGTTCTGCCATCCTCCAACTCTACTCCCCGGGCTAATTGCCCCAACTCTTTAGGTTTTACCCGCCCGGTTACCCTGGCTACATAGCGTTTGGGCACATTGTGCCGGGGATGAATCATCTTATTGGTAAAATCCCCGTCATTGCTAAGCAGTAAAAGCCCTTCGGTATCAAAGTCCAGCCTGCCCACCGGGTAAAGCCGCTGTCCTATGTCACCAATCAGATCCAAAACCGTAGGCCGGCCGAAAGGATCAGTAACCGTGGACAGATATCCGGCGGGTTTATTAAGCATAATATACTGTTTGGGCTCAGGGGCAATGAGGATACCCTCTATCTCTACCCGGTCGGCAGCCGGGTCCACCTCAAAAGCCGGAGTATCCACCAGTATGCCGTTGACCAATACCTTCCCCTGGCAGATCAATTCCTCCGCTTTGCGGCGGGAAGCAACACCGGCATGAGCTATATATTTAGCTAGTCGCATGGCTGCCCCTTTCTCTCCTCTTTGGCTCCATCCTGACATGAATCAGCAAGTTTTGCAAGGCATTATCTCCAATAATCCTGGTGTTTTATAACCACCAAAACCTAAGCTAATACTAACTGCAAGAAATATTTATGAGATAATTAAGGATATATTTGTTATCATTAGAGTTAACATATTGACCGGAGGATCCATCATGACGAAACGAGAAATCGACAAACCCAAGATTGAACAGGCTGTACGCATGATCCTGGAAGCAATTGGAGAAGATCCGGAAAGAGAAGGTATTCTCAATACCCCCACCCGGGTTGCCAATATGTATGAGGAAATTTTTTCCGGTATAGGTACCGATCCTCAGGAGTTACTGCAGGTATGTTTTTCCGAATACCATGATGAATTGGTTTTGATAAGAGATATTCCCCTCTATTCCATGTGCGAACATCACCTGCTCCCCTTTTACGGCAGGGCTCATGTAGCTTACATACCCAAAGGGGGCAAAGTAGTGGGAATCAGCAAATTAGCCCGAGTGGTTGAAATGTACGCCCGCCGCCCGCAGCTCCAGGAAAGACTAACCTCCCAGATTGCAGATTGTATTTACAATACCCTTAACCCTTATGGAGTGGGCGTAGTTATTGAAGCTGAGCATATGTGCATGACCATGCGGGGAGTTCGCAAGCCCGGCTCGGTAACGGTTACCTCAGCGGTACGGGGAATTTTCGAAACCAGAGCTGAAACCCGCGCCGAGCTGTTCTCGTTGATTAATCGAAATAATTAGGGTCAGGACTAGAAAATCCTGACCCTTAATTCTTAAAAGAGGCCTACCACTTGTCCGTTTTCCAAAATATCTATATTTTCCGCAGCGGGTCTCTTGCTTAAACCTGGCATGGTCATAATGGTCCCCGCCAAAGCTACCACAAACCCAGCCCCGGCAGAGAGGCGTACTTCGCGAATGGTTACCTCAAAACCTCTGGGCCGGCCTTTAAGGTCTGGATTGTCCGACAATGAATATTGGGTTTTAGCCATGCAGACGGGCAGGTTGCCATAGCCCAGCTCTTCCAAACGCTGCAGCATCTTGGAGGCTTCCGCAGTATAGTTCACCCCGTCTGCTCCGTAAATCTCCGTGCATATCCGGTGGATTTTATCCTTGAGAGGAAGGTCCAGGTCATAAAGATACCTGAATTCACTGGGCTGCTCAGCAGCAGCCACCACTTTGCGGGCCAATTCTTCACCACCGGCACCACCCTGAGCCCAGACCCGTGACAAAGCTACCTCTGCTCCCAAAGACTGGCACTGGCGAATAATGAAATCAATTTCCTCGGCAGTATCGGTGGGGAATTCATTGATAGCCACTACTACCGGTAAGCCGAACTTGCGAATGTTTTCCATCTGCTTAACCAGGTTTTCGGTTCCCTTGGCCAGGGCTTCCATATTAACCTCGCTAAGCCGATCTTTAGGCACTCCGCCATGGTTCTTCAAAGCCCGGATAGTAGCTACCAATACTACTGCATCAGGTTTCAGGCTGCCGTAGCGACATACAATATTGAAGAATTTCTCCGCTCCCAGGTCGGCACCGAAGCCGGCTTCCGTTACCAGGTAATCAGCCAGTTTCAATCCCAAGCGGGTAGCAATAATACTGTTGGCGCCATGGGCAATATTGGCAAAGGGACCTCCATGGACAAAAGCGGGAGTGTTTTCCAGGGTTTGCACCAGATTGGGCTTGATAGCATCTTTCATCAGCAGGGCCATGGACCCGGCTGCTTTCAAGTCATTGGCAGTAACCGGTTTTCCATCATAAGTGTAGGCTACCACCATACGTTTAAAGCGTTCCTTTAAGTCCATAAGGTCAATGGCCAGGCACAGGGAAGCCATTACTTCCGAAGCTACGCTTATATCAAATCCTGATTCCCGAGGTACTCCGTCCATGCGGCCTCCCAAACCGATCACTATTTTCCGCAGGGCCCGCTCGTTCAAGTCCATGACCCGGCGCAGCACTACCTGCCGGGGGTCGATATTCAATTCGTTGCCCTGGTGGATGTGATTGTCCAACATGGCCGCCAGCAAATTATGGGCCGTGCTGACCGCATGAATATCCCCGGTAAAATGCAGGTTGATGTCTTCCATGGGTACTACCTGGGAATATCCGCCCCCGGCGGCTCCCCCTTTGACGCCAAAGCTGGGACCCAAAGAAGGTTCCCGCAAGGCTATGATGGCTTTTTTGCCGATCCGGTTGAGGGCCTGTCCCAATCCTACCGTAGTAGTAGTTTTGCCCTCCCCGGCGGGGGTGGGAGTAATCGCCGTAACCAGCACCAGTTTACCGGAAGGATTGTTCTGAACTCTCTTCCATACGTCCAGGGAAACCTTGGCCTTATACTTGCCGTATAATTCCAGATCCTCTTCATCCAGACCAATGGAGCGGCCCACCTCGATAATGGGTGCCATCTTAGTCTCCTGGGCAATCTCAATGTCACTTTTCATTCTTTCTTCCTCCTCAACAACCTCTGGTATTTACAGAAACCCATTGTCTTTCAGCACTTTGACAGCCTGATCATAATCATCGGCTGCCACCATGACAATAGGGCCAGTACATCCCATACCGCTGGCCGCATAAATATTGTGCTTCCACAGGGATTTTACTGCGTCCTCCAGTTCCAGTATTTCCACCCCGGCTATTTGGGCATCGGTGACTTTCTGGGGAGGTACACGGACTTCTGCTTCCTGCTTTACCGTATCTACCACCGGTATTTTCCAGCCTGCCTGCCGGGCTTGGGCTATTTCCTGGTCTGCCACAGCCCGCCAGTTCCCTCGAACCATGGAAGCACAGTACTCTATTGCTCCCGCTACTACCGGAGTACCGGAAGCCCGCGACATTATGCACACCAGGCGGTCAAAGCCTTCACCAATACCAGGGCCATATCCGTAGCCGCTGGTCTCATAATTGCCGCCCGTGCTGAAAGCACCAAACAGCTTCATCAAGATATTACCGGTTAAGGTATCCGTAACCACAACATCCACACTACCCATTATTAAATCATTTCCACGCAGTATATGTCCACCTTCTCTGCGTAATGAATTCCCCCAGGTGAACAAGTAGCCCTGCTCCTGCATGCGTTTCAAGTGTCTTTCCACCTGCCGGGCTCCCTCTACATTGAGAATGCCCACAGAAGGCTGTTTTACTCCGTCAGCTTTGGCGGCCGCAATTCCGAATACAGCATTTTTAACCATGGCCTGGATTCTCTCGGTATCAGTGGTGCCGGTAGTAGTGGCAATATACATGGTTTTGCCCCGGGCGGGTGTTACAACTTTGCCCACGGTTGCCACACCAATAGGAAAAGGATAGTGCATGGCTACTACCCCGTCCAACTCCCGTTGATCCAAAAGGTTTTCCATTATAGCGTGAACCTCATCCTCGGTTTCAGCCGGGATGTGGGGCAGGTGCTTGCTGCTGGTGGGACCAATTATATGCACTTCTAGGTTATGGTTTTTCTGCATGGCTATTTCCGCCCCCCGTACCAGGTCGCTGACTTCGATCTCACTGCCCAGAGTGGTCAGCCCTATACGGCTTTTCTTTTGCATCTGGCCGGTACGCAGCCCTTGAGCAGCCTCCAGCAGTACTTCCCGGGTTAAACTCTGCCAATTATCCAACCCTCGTCACCTCCTGGCCAGGATATCAGCGGCTTTTTCTATGGCTTCAGCCAGAGCCAGGCGTATGTGCTCTTTTATCTCTTCCAAATCCAGTCCGGTTTCCCGCACCAAGCCCTGATTGGGTTCCAGAATAAGGCTGATGCCATCAAACAAGTCAGTCATCCTGCCCAAAAACAAGCTGCCCTTGCCGATGACCATTGCCCGTTTAATTCTCCCTTCCAGCAATTCATCCCTGATCATTCCCAACAGGGGTACCCCGGAAGGTATATGTCCCTGGGTAGGAGCAAAACCGGTCATACCGCGGGTGCTGGTAAATTGGGCCAGCTCGCTCTTGTCCAGCTCTCCTCGTTTTACCGCCATGGCTCCAATCATTTTATAATTAGCCAGGGGAACATCTCCGGCACCAGCGGGCACGGTTATTTCAGGGTTTTGCAGTTCGGGAGCAAAAATATCTACATCAGTTATCTTGAGACCGTTCCTTTCTAGAGGATCGGCTACAATGGCCTGTATTACCGCCTGAGGTGAGGAACCGGACCCTATCTTGTGCTTGCCGACTATATCGGTGCGAATTACCGGGTTTACTCCATCATTTTCGCTGATCAGAACTGCGTAGCCGCCGATCATATCCTCGAGGGCCGGCATCTGTTTGTTAACATGATCCCGGCTGTTCATTCCCAATTTAGCTGAAGATCCTCCCGCCAAAACCACAACATTTTTAAAAATGCCTGCCTGCACCAATGCTGCCGCATTGAGTATGCCATGGGCCGGTCCGGCACAAAAACCGCGTATATCGGCACCACTGGCATTAACACAGTTGGCAATCTCACCGATAGCTTTGGCCAGGTTGCCTCCTCCCCGCTGGTTCATATCGCCGATGGCTTCTTCGGAAGTCTCGATAATATAGTCAATTTCTTTGGGATCAATCTGGAAGCGCTCCAGCAGATTAACCAGAGCTAAAACCCCCGAGGCCTTGCAAACCAAGTTCTCAAACACTACATGAGCAGACAGGTTGGGATCAGTGTCATGGGCCTCCCGTACACAGCCCACTAATTGCCCGTTCAGATACAATCCATCCGCTTGATGACTGCCTACCATGTCAATTATCTCGCTAAGGTCCCGGGTCTTATCCAGCTGGGCCAGGTGCTTGGGGGATAAATTGGCGGCAGGCATCCTATCCTTTATGGAAGCAGCAAATTCTGCACTCAATTCCACCAGGTTGAAGCTGTCCGCTATTTTCATAAGCCCGTAAAACTCAGCCTGCCCCAATATTTGTCCATATTTCCCCTGGGTTTTGGCTTCCACCGGGTGCTGGTACCAGGGGGAAGGATGCTCGGCCAACTGGCGGGGATGAGCATTGCCAATATATACCTGATTGGGCAGGTAGCCCACTGCTTCCTGAAAACTGCGCAGGTGACCCGGCAGAGCCTTCAGATATTCTGAATCAGGATTCTTCAATCGTTCCATGGTAATGGTGGTGCCATGACCTAACAGAATATCAGGTGCATGGACCAATACATAAGCAGTTCCTCGAATAACTGGAAAATTCACTGGTGAGCCCCCTTTGGTTACTTTGCCGGCCTAGTTCAACCTTCCTGATACTGGGATCTGATATTGTTCATTTCGTTGATTATCTCTTCAACATCAAGAACCATTTCCATCATGGAGATCTGCTCATCGTAGACTTGCGGGTCAATTAAGTCCTTAAGCTCAAAAATATGGTAAACCGCCAGTCCCAAAGCCACATTGGTCAGAGGACCAGCATAAGTCGGGTCCCCGGCTATAACTGTTTCGGCGGTTAATCCGGCGGATTCCGCTTCGGCGCCGCCCAGAATGACCACGACTTTATCGGTACCATATTTTTCGGCCGTTTCTTTTATACGAGCTTGATTGGCCATGTCCATGGCCCCGGCAGCAGTTCAAACAAAGCATTCGGTACTGGTAAAAAGAATCTCTCCACCTACTGTCTGCATACATTCAGCAATGGCTGGACCGGGGATTCCGTCCCGATCTCCCAATATACAGATTTTTTTATCAGCAAAAAATGCTTTATCAACCATAACGCTTCATCCTTTCTCTTAAGATCTTAAATTTTATCCATCTAGTTAAAAGTCTTGACAGCCTAATCGATTAATTCTTTTATTTTGGCTTCAATATCTTCGGGCATAAGATCCTGGCCTGACAACTCAGCTACCCTCTGCCCGTCACGGTAGAACACCATAGCCGGCAACCCCAGTACTTTTTCTCCTATGGCCAGTCTCCGGTTGCCGGCAGTGTTGACTTTGCAAAACTTCATGCGGTCACCGTAGCGTTTTTCCAGTTCTTCCACATGGGGCATCAGTTCCAGGCAATGCTCACATTTTGGCCCCCACCAGTCCACCATTACCAGGCCAGAGCTGTTGCGCACTTCCTGGTCAAAATTATCCTTGGTCACTTCGATCATGCTCGCACCTCCTTAAGCGATCCCTGTCAATTCTTTCAGGCTTTCCAGGGTTATAGTCTGAGTCTGTTTCTGCAGCTGACCTTGCACAAACAAGTGCACCAGGGGCAGCTTGTCAGGTGTCACCTGGTAACGCCGGGCTACCAGTTCATTGCGGGTAGCATCCACTTTAACCAAAGACAGCTGGTCATTGTGATCCCGTACAAACTGGTCTACCAGGATGATTTTTTCATTCCCTGCCATGTCAGTGGGATCATAATAAGCAACCACCACCGGTTTGCTGGCCTGCAGCACTTCTTGCTCCCACAGTTCGGTTTCATGAACGTATTTTTCCGCTGCAACTGCGGCTATAGCCCCATCGGCAGCAGCCGTAATTACCTGGCGCAGGTATTTGTCCCGCACATCACCGGCAGCAAATACCCCTTCCAGGTTGGTGCCCATTTTTTCATCGGTTATGATATATCCCTGAGGGTTTACCTGAAGCTGGTCTTTAACCAACTCAGAATTGGGCACGGTTCCGATAAAAATAAACACGCCGTTGGTGGGGTAATCCCATTCTTCCCCCGTTTTGAGATTTTTCAAGGTTACACTTTCCACCAACTCTTCTCCATTAATGCGGGTTACGGTAGAGTTCCATATCCACTTCAGCTTGGGATTGCGAAATGCCCTTTCAGCAGAGGCCTGGTTGGCATCCACCTTGCCTTCTTCATGGATAACAATGATGGTAACCTTTTCAGCAAACTTGGTCAGGTATTCAGCTTCTTCAATAGCTGCATCGCCGCTGCCTACCACAACCACATCCAGTTCTTCAAATAATTCGGCATCACAAGTAGCACAGTAGCTTACTCCTTTGCCCCGCAGCCTGCCCTCCCCGGTAACTTTTAACATGCGGGGCTGGGCTCCCAGGGCTACTATTACCGATTTGGCCAGGTATTCACCTTTGCGGCCGGTTATGCTTTTGGGATTGGACCTTAGGTCCAGGGACAAAACCGTATCGGTTATAAATTCGGCCCCGAACTGGGCCGCATGTTCGGCCATGGCTTGCATCAAACCCGGTCCGGTAGTACCTCGTCCGAAACCGGGGTAGTTTTCCAACTCTTCGGTGGTAGCAGCCTGTCCGCCCGGTCTGCCCTTTTCAATAATGCCGGTTTTCATGCGCGCACGAGCCCCATATACTCCCGCAGCCAGGCCAGCCGGGCCTCCACCTAGAATCAGCAGATCATATAAGTTGTCCATATCTTCACCTGCCTTTTGTGTGATGTTTTCCGGACTGCGCAGCACTTGATATCCCAACATCGGCAACTAGGTATATTGTTAACCGAAGGATAGCTAGTTATGATAAGAAGTTGGCACTGCCCAAATTTGCCTTTGCACAAAATAAAAACAGGGGAAAAATCTCTCTCCCCTGTTTGCTAATTAAATGACCGTTATTTTTGGTATACCTTATAATCCTATCAAATGATTTTCGATAATTTGGTCGCGGTTAAAGTTTTCCAGTTTTAAAAAGTACTCAGCACAGCTGATCAGGGCTTCCTGGGGCAAAGTGCCGATAATCTGGGTTCCTACTACCGGGACCCCATAGCGGTTAGCTTCATCTACAATCAAATTGAAAACCCTGTATATAGGAGTTTTGTTAGTATCAAACATCGTCATGGATACAGCCACCTGGCCTCTTTGCTCAAAGTATAAGCCCATTGATCGAATAGTGCTGAATCCGCCGCTGGGTCCCCGCACAGCTCTGGCTATATTTTTAGCTATGTTCAGATCAGCTGTTCCCAAGATCACATTCACAGCTACAAATCCGGTCATAGCTGAGCTTACAATAGTGGCTCCGGCAGTCTGGTGCAGAGCAGGCGGGCCGATATCGGGAGCCCTTTCAGGAAGATGGGCTACTTCTCTCAAACCCTCGAACTGGCCTTTACGAATGTAGTCCAGGCTTTTACGCTCTTCACAGCGGGCATTTTCACCGCTGAAATATACTGGAACCTGATAGCGGTTATATATTTCCTGACCGATTTCTTCCGCAATCACAACACATTCTTCCAGGGTGATATTGACTAACGGGAAAATAGGCAAAGTGTCCAGGGCTCCGATGCGCGGATGGTTGCCCCGCTGTTCCTCCATGTTAATAAGCTCGTAAGCCTTGCCGGCCATGTTTAAAAGAGCTTCTTTCAGGGGTTCCGGTTTGCCGATGACTTCCACCACCGTACGATTGAAATCAGGATCCGGATAATAATCAATCAGTTTGACTCCATCAATATCCCGCAGTTCGCTGACTATTGCTTCGACCACTTCTTTGCGACGTCCCTCACTGAAATTGGGCACCGCGTGAATAAACTTCGATTCCATGTACCATCTCCTCCTAGATACTGCAGTAAAGTAGTGCGTGTTAATTCTGACTGTCGTGTAAACCCTGACTATATGTATGGTAACAATTCGCCTCTATCCGGTAAAGCAGCAAACCCCTACTTAAAAGTTTTTTCTATTATACTACAAAGAGCAACTGAAATAATCAGACAATATTTTTATAAGCCTTAATCTATACTTTTTGGATCAACAGCCCCTGCCTCTACCTGAAAAGCAGGTTGCATATATATATGGAGGCTATAAATCCGGTAATATCCGCAGTTAAGCCAGTTACAATAGCATAGCGGTATTTTTTAATACCCACGGCTCCAAAGTAAACCGTCAGCACAAAAAAGGTGGTATCAGTGGTTCCCTGCATGACTGAAGCCAGCCTGCCGATAAAAGAATCCGGTCCATAGGTGCGCATCAATTCTGTGGCCATGCCCAGTACCCCGCTTCCCGATAAAGGACGCATGATGGCCAGGGGCAAGACCTCACTGGGAGCATCCAGCAGAGCTGTCACGGGAGCAAGAGCTTGAGACAAATATTCCATAGCTCCTGAAGCCCGGAAAACAGATATGGCTACCATCATCCCCACTAGAAAGGGAATTATTTTTACTGCGGTGGTAAAGCCTTCCTCAGCCCCTTCTACAAAACTTTCATAAACCGGTACCTTCTTCAAATAGCCATAGATAGGAATAACCAGGAGGAGAAAAGGAATAGCCCAAGTGGAAATGACATTCAGTATGGTAAACAGCATCTAGAGCAACCTCCGCCAACGGCTGTAGGTTCGGAACCAGTAATCCAGCGATACCGCGATGAGCATGGCTATACTGGTGGCAAAAATACAAGGTCCCACTATCTCCGTGGGATTGGCTGAGCCAAAGGAAAGCCGAACTCCGATTATAGTAGCTGGTATTAAGGTAATGCAAGAAGTATTTAAGGCCAGAAATGTACACATAGCTGTGGAAGCCTCATCGGAGCCCTGATTCAGGGTCTGCAATTCCTGCATGGCCTTCAGGCCAAAGGGAGTAGCGGCATTGCCCAACCCCAGCATATTGGCACTTAAGTTCAGAATTATAAATCCCATGGCAGGATGCTGGGGCGGAACACTGGGAAACAGCCGAACCATAAGCGGCCGCAGTGCCCTAGCCAGGGCGGCTACCAAACCTCCTTTTTCCGCAATTCTCATTATTCCCAGCCATAAGGCCATGACACCAACCAGGTCAAAGCAGACTTCCACCGCTCCTTTGGCAGCACCCAGGGCTGCCTCAGTCACCACCTCGATATTCCCATTTATGGCCGCTACCACTATACCGGAAGCCAGCAACAGCAGCCAGATCAGATTCAGCAAGCTCATCCCCCCTCCCCGTCTTGTAGAAGGGTATGATAGGGCAGAAAAAATTAGAACAGCCCTCCTGCAGGCTGTTCTCGTTTACCCGAAGCTTATGCCAAAGGCTGCTCTCCCTGCTGGCGATTGCGTTTCTGCAGCAAAGCTTCTAATTTTTCCATCACCTGAGGAGCCAGATCCACCATTCTCTCAGCCAGGGGATTGCCATGGGTGGAGATTAAACGCACATCATTCATGCGGACCACCAGGAAACCCACTGGTTTAACGGATACACCGGCACCGCTGCCTCCAGCAAAAGGTAATTCTTTGCCGCTGCCGTTGGCTAATTCATAATCTCCCCCTCCGGCAGCAAAGCCGCACACCACCTGGGAAACAGGAATTATAACTGTGCCGTCATTGGTCTCCACCGCATCTCCTACTACCGTGTTTACATCCACCATTTCCTTAATACTCTGCATAGCTGTTTTCATTAACCCTTCGATGGGATGACTGCTCTGTTGTTCTTGTTGCTGTTCGCCCATTTAAATACCCCCTGATCATCCATACACAAATATGAGCACCTATAACCATAATATGTACCAGCCGTACCTGAAATATTCCCGTCCAATAGCTCCACAGCCGTTGAGCGGCAAAATCCGGCTCCACCTTGATATGAAAATGATGCAGGCGGCACAGGCTGCTCGCCACACCGATAATAATTCCTTTAGCTGCCCACAAACTACCGGTTCGCAAAGCTGTTTCCATGGCATCTTCACCCCCGCAGATGCTGTACCAGCGCAGTTCTTTTATGTGGACATACCGCAGAAATCGTTGGGTGACGGACAGCATTTTTTTTGTAAAAACAATTTTTTCCTGGGTACTTAAGTTACTGAACCATCCTGGTACCCGGTAATCCCTTTTTTGTTTAAGTTTTTTCATCAGGTAGGCATAAAGATCTGCAGCGGGCAATTCCAAGCGGCGCTGCCTTCTCCATTTCTCCCGGCCTAGAGGAAGCAGTTCCAGGTCCAGGAGGCTCTGCTCCTGGTCTACCACTAAAACTATACGCATATCTATTCTCAGTTTTACTGCGAACAGCACAAGGGTCAGCAGCGCCAGAACAGCCAAGGAAATAAAAAAGGCCAGCATACACAGCACCCCTATCTTGGTTAGGATTGCCAGACTGGCCTGGTTGTTATTCATATTTTGTGCCGTGTCATAGCGGACACGCAGGCTGTGGCGATCTCTTCCAACCTGCAGCCCCGTTCCAGATTGCCTTTCAACCTTTGTAATGCCACCCGATGAAAAGACAAGGATGAATGAAAACAGTGCTGCAGGATTTGGCAGGAGTATTAGCCGGGCGAGTGACTTACGACGAGCCGTTGCAACCCACGGCGCAACTGAGGGCTGCGAAGGGGAGCGAGAAACAGGACGTTTCGAGCAGCGAGTACTGAGTGCATGAATGCCGAATTACGAGCGGTCCCCTTCGCACTTAAAGTTTGCCGATGTGTTGCAGGCGAGGAGTACCGGAACGAGCCGGCTAATACTCCTGATTCCCGGACACTCCTGCTAGCCGTGGTTAGCATAGATCGGCGGGGATATTCACAGTAATGTTATGGCTTGGCTGCTTCCTCAATGATGGCGATTACCTTAGCCATTTCTTCCTCAATCACTATGTTGGACCTTCCTACGAAATAGGTGGGACAATGCAGGTTATAATCCAGGATCTTCTTGCTGATTTTATCCAGAGTCAACCGGCATTCATAATAGAAGTTATTTTTTTTGCGCAGGTATCTCTTATATGCAGGTGAGTCAGTTGCCAGATCTTTCATCATCAGCGTGTAGCGCTTGAAGTAGTCCACATCAGACCAAAATCGCTCCCAGTCAGCATCTATCTCCTTGCCCAGTTCAATCCAGCGGGGAGCACAATCATTATCTTTGAGGATCTTGAAAACCATCCTCATATCGGCAGGTTCAAAGGGATTCTCCTCCAGTTTAAGGGGTTTCCCGGCTCCTGGCAGATTATCGAACTTTCCTTCCTCTTGTGCCTTGAGAATCTGGTTTTCCACCAGATCTTCGATGCTGCTCATATACTTGGCCAGCTTCCGGGCTTGCTGGGCTTTAATTTTGACTTCTTCCTCAATGGATTTGTCAGCCATACCTATTCCTCCAAGGGGGGTAAATCTTTTAAGCTGGTTAAACCATAAAGCCGCAGGAATTCCGCAGTAGTACCGTAGAGGATCGGTTTACCAACCGTATCTTTAACTCCTACTTCTTCAATGAGCCCCCGTTCCAGCAAATTATTAATAACCCGATCCACTTTCACTCCCCTGATTTTCTCAATTTCCGCTCGAGTTATGGGCTGCCGGTAGGCAATGAGGGCCAAAGTCTCCAGAGCAGCCTGGGACAAGCGGCGCCTAATGGGCCGGGCCGCCCGGGCCAGAATATCCGAATATTCCTTTTTGGTGCACATCAGGTAACCATCATCTACCGGAACTATCTGCAAGCCGCGGCCGGGCTGGAAATATTCGGCTATTAATTCCCGCATTATATCACGTAACTCAGGCATCGGCACATCCAGTATCTCTACTAGTTCATCAGTACCGACTCGCTCGCCTCTCATAAAGAGTATTGCTTCCACGGCGGCTTTTACCTCATCGCGCATCAGCAATCCATATCACCACATCTCTAAATGGATGTTTCCCCAGGGAGTGTTTTGATAAGCTCTTACCTTCTGCAAACGAATCAATTCCAGCAGGGCTAAAAACATCGCCAGAGCTTCCCGCCTGCGGGAGACGGTCTTAAACAGATCAAAAAAGGTAATTTTACCCTTGTTTTTATGCAGAGTGTTTATTATTTCATTCATTTTGTCTTGTACGTTAACGTCACCTTCTGGAATTATCTCCTCCGGTTCAAATGAAGGCAACCGGCGTATTACCGTGCGGTAAGCTCTTATTAATGCGCTTAAATCCACCACCAGCTCTTCACGGCGGTTGGGTTCATCAGAAACTTCCCGGTAATATATTCTTTCGATCAAGCCCTGTTCCCTCTGTTGCAGATGCTCACCGGCTTCTTTGAAACGCTTGTAGTCCAGCAGTTTTTGCACCAGTTCTTCCCGGGGATCGATTTCCTCTTCCTCATCTTCGGAGCGATTGGGTTCAGTTCTAGGCAGCAATAAGCGGGATTTGAGGTTCAGTAAATAGGTGGCCATAACCAGAAACTCACCCATGTTTTCCAGATCAAACTCTCCGGTAGCCTGTAAATACTGCAGGTATTGATCAGTGATAAAGGCAATGGGTATATCATAAATATTGAGTTCATTTTTCTCTATCAGGAACAGCAGCAGATCCAACGGGCCGTGAAAAGCCTCGATATCAACCAGGTAAGTCACTGGACTCCCCCTCAGAATACGATAACGGCCAACAACGTATAGAGCCCTCGTACCAGCGGTCCCAAGATACTGGATATCACTCCCGTTATCAGCAGCAGCAACAGTATCAGGGTTCCGTACTGCTCGAGAGTATACATCACCGCCGCCCCCCGATCGGGGAGCAGACCAGCCAGTATTTTCGAGCCATCCAAAGGCGGTATAGGTACCAGGTTAAATACCGCCAGGACCAAATTTATTTGTATCAGAGGATAAATCAGCATGATGGTATAATTGGCCCATTCTTGCCCCTGATAGGGCAAAACCAACCGCAGAGCAATCATGGACAGCAGAGCCAGCAATATGTTCATAACCGGCCCAGCCAGGGAAACCAGCATCATGCCGTTCTTTACCCCGCCTTTCAGTTTATAGGGGTTTACCTGCACCGGTTTGGCCCAGCCGAAGCCAGCCAGCAAAAGCATCAAAAACCCCAGCCAGTCAATGTGGGGCAGGGGATTTAGGGTCAGCCTGCCCTGGTAATAGGGGGTATCATCTCCCAGGTAATCGGCGGCCAGACCATGAGCGTACTCATGAAAGGTCAGACCTATAATTATGGCAGGAAGCGAAATAAGCATCCTGCTAATATCAAAATCAAACACTAGAGTATTTTCCCTCCTTAATCCATTCGGTCACCAGAGCTGCTTCCTGCTCCTTGGAAGTAACCACCCCATCCAGGCGCAGCTGATACAATTCACCTAAGATCTGGCTGTAGATGGGGCCCGGTTTAATTCCCATAGCTTTCAGCACATGGCCATCTGTCTCAACCCGCACCCTTTCCCGGGCATCCAGGTAACGGGTTACCCCTTCATATATATGTTCATCCCGCAGGGACAGCAGCAGGTATATCAAGCTCTCTGTATACCAGGAACCCAGCAGGTTGTATATATAACTGGGCCGCAGTTCTTGATCCTGCTGTAGCTGCTGGATTATATCCGGGACCAACCGGGACTCCCTGATAGCTTTTTGGGCATACAGATCCAAGCTATATCGATGGAATACACCCTCTACCTTCTCCTCCGTCAATTTGGACAGAAGCACCATCATATATATCAGCCAGGTTCGGATGTCAGTTTTGTGGTACCGTTCTGCCCACCAGGCTACCAGCACAGGGATCCGCCTCAGGGTAGTACGGCTGACCGTGCCCAGATCCACTTCCGGTAAAATATATTCCCATACTCCGATCTCTTTCATGCGATCCAGGGACAACCAGGGATCTTTTTCCCCTAAAATCAGGATTAATTCCTGCAGGATTCTTTTGTAAGACAGCTGGCCCAGCAGTTTGCGTTCGATGGCATCCTGAGCAAACCGCAGGGTATCGGCTTCGATAGTAAAACCATACCGCTGTTCAAAACGAATAGCCCGTAAAATCCGGGTGGGATCTTCAACAAAACTAAAATTATATAAAATACGAATCAGTCCCTGTTCCAAATCTCTCCTGCCGCCGAAGAAATCAATCAAATTGCCGAAACGGTCGGGATTTAGGCAGATGGCCAAGGTATTAATGGTGAAATCACGGCGGTACAGGTCCTCTTTTATAGAAGACTTTTCTACCTTGGGCAAAGCTGCCGGGAATTCATAATATTCGGTACGGGCGGTAGCCACATCCAGCTTGGTCCCATCAGGAAGGGAAATAACTGCGGTCTGAAAGCGTTGGTGTATCCTGGCCTTTCCTCCCAGGTAGTCAGCCAATTCCTGAATAACTTTTATGCCATCCCCTTCCACCACCAGGTCCACGTCAAAATTGGGAACCTGTAAAAACAAATCCCGGACGAAACCGCCTACACAGTATATACTGGCCCCGTGGTGTTCGGCCACTTCACCCGCTGCCTTTAGAATTGACATTAGTTTAGATGGCAAGCGATTGTTTAACAGATCGATACAGTTTACCGTTTCACCGCCGCCGTAGTTAAAAAGCACCTGGTGGTCTTCCGGATAGTCTTCCCCATGCAGGGTGCGCAGTATATCCGTACGGGACACAATACCTACCAGTCGCCCGTTGCTAATGACCGGCAGGCGGCCCACATCATTTTCTACCATGAGGCGCTGGACTTCTGATACCGGGGTGTCCGGCGTAACTGATAGAACGGAAGTAGTCATAAACCCTTTCACCGGAGCATGTCCCAGGTTATGAATGCGGGCTTTATCCACATCCCGGCGGGAAATGACCCCCACCATTTTATCTCCTTCTACCACCGGCATGCCGGTATGTCCGTAACGCAGCATGATCCTGCCGGCTTCCTCCATACTGATGTCCTTGGAAATGGTTTTAACCGGAGTAGACATAATGTCACCCGCTAATAATACCGGATGGGCTTTTTCTCCCAGGCCTTGCATTATAATCTCTACAATTTCCTCCGGTTTCTGGTCTTTTACCACCACGGAAGCAGCCCGCTCATGGCCTCCTCCGCCAAAAGGCCGCAGGATTTCGTTAATCTTTATGTTGGAACAGCGACTGCGTCCTACCACATGGACCCGGTCTTCCATATGAGCTACGGTAAAAATAGCATCACAATTCTCCACTTCACATAGCCGGTAAGTAACCGCATCCAAACCGGGAACAAATTCCTGGTTTTCCACCACGGCTACTACCACATCCAGGTTATGTACGTTTAAATGGCGGGTCGAGTTCAGGAGGCTCTGGAGAAGCTTCCTCTGCTCTCCGCTGAAGGGCTTATCCATAAAATTGGCCACCACCGATAGATTGGCTCCTTTGCTCAGCAGGTAAGCCACGGCAGCAGCATCTCTTGCGGTAGTGGAACTGAACAGCAGACTGCCGGTATCTTCATAAATTCCCAGAGCCAAGATGGTAGCATCAAAAGAACTCAGAGAAATGTTCCGTTCTATGATTTTTTCCACCAAAAGAGTAGTAGCCGCCCCCACCGCCTCGATTAGGCTCAGGGATGCAGGAAGGTTATCGGTACTTACCGGATGGTGGTCGTAAACGTGAAATTCTATGCCCGGCTGTTCGGCTAGTTTTTTCAAATGCCCCAAACGGCTGGCTCTGGCAGTATCCACCACAATCATGCGCCGCACTTCATCAGTGGGAATTTCCTTGGGGCTCTTAATAATCAGAGAATCTTTGTATAATGCCAGGAATTGCCTAACATTTTTGGATAAGGTGCCGGAAAACACTTTAACCGCACCTGGGTATAGCTTTCCCGCTGCCACCATAGCGGCTAATCCGTCAAAATCCAAAGCATTGTGTGAGGTAATTAGTTCCAAAAGCATTCCCCTCCGTACATGATAACTGCATTATACCATACCACTCCGGTTGATTAATAACGCAGAAAGTAAAGAGGTCAGGCTTGCCTTTATAAGCCTGACCCTGCCTGGCAAAAATTTTATTCTAATTTCAACCTGTCTGGCAGCAGATCATTGCGTAAAAGATCCTCATAAGTTTCCCGTTTCAAAATCAGATCGGCACATCCCTGGTTAACCAGCACCATGGCCGGACGGGGCAGGCGATTGTAGTTGCTGGACATGGAGTAATTATATGCTCCCGTGGCAAAAACCGCTAATATATCGCCGCTTTCCACCCTGGGCAGCTTAACATCCCAGAGCAGCATATCCCCCGATTCACAGCATTTGCCCGCTACCGACACCGTTTCTACCGGTTCCTGATCCGCTTTGTTGGCCAGAATGGCACTGTACTTGGCACCGTATAAAGCCGTACGAATGTTATCAGTCATACCTCCGTCTACAGCAATGTACTTGCGTATCCCGGAAACCTCCTTAAAAGAACCAATGGTATATAGAGTTACCCCGGCCGGTCCGGAAATAGCCCGACCTGGCTCTACGATAACCCGGGGCACGCGCAGGTTATAATGGCGAGCTTTTTCCTGCACGGTGGTCATTACCGCTTCCGCCCATTCTTCCGGGTCAACCGGCTGGTCTCCTGAGGCGTAAAATATGCCAAAGCCTCCCCCCAGGTCAAGTTCGGCTATTTCCTGGGCAGTTTCCTCTTTAATTTGGGCAATGAACTCCATCATCAGGGCGGTAGTATAGCGGAAGGGATCCATATCAAAAATCTGCGAGCCTATGTGACAGTGCAAACCGGTTAAATTGAGCCGGGGACTGTAAACAGCCGCTTTCACTCCCTCCATAGCCTGGCCGTCAGTTAAGGTAAAGCCAAATTTGGAGTCTATCTGTCCGGTTTGTATGTATTCATGAGTATGAGCTTCTACCCCGGGAGTAATGCGCAGCAAAATATCAACATTCTTACCGTATTCTTCAGCGATGCTGTTCAACAGTTCCAATTCATAAAAATTATCAACTATTATCCGTCCCACTCCCGCCTGCAAAGCCATGCGAATTTCCTCGGGATCTTTGTTATTCCCGTGAAACAGAATCCTCTCCGCAGGAAAGCCGGCCTGCAAAGCAGTAAACAGTTCTCCCCCGGATACTACATCCAGAGCCAGCCCTTCCTGAGCCGCTATGCGGCAAATGGCTAAATTACATAAGGACTTGCTGGCATATGCCACTACAGCATCGCCCCAGCGGGAAAAGGCTTCCTTTAAAACCCGGCAGTTGTAACGCAGGCCTTCTTCGTCCACAACCCATAAGGGGGTTCCGAACTCTTTGACTAGTTCCAAGGTATCAATTCCGCCGATTACCAGGTGACCCTGGGCATTTATCTTCATGGTTCCGGTCAGGAACATACTTTTCCATCCCTCCAAGGTATAAATCGTCGACATTGTAACATTACCTTTCCTCAGGAGTCAACGCTTCCGGAACAGATATACACTATACACATCATAGTATGGCAAATACTCTATCCTCGTTCCTGGTCATAAAAAAAGCCGGGGCAATTCCCGGCCAGGTTTTTCTGCTATTCTGCCGTTTGCACCGGCGGTTCGTTAAGCTGTTCCTTTTCCTCTGAACAGGGTGCTGGTTCAACCGGTTTGCTGTTGCCATCCAACCGCTGCAGTTCCTTGCGTACTTTATTGGAAAGCACGGCCAGGGGGCTGGCTTTTGGTGCTTCTGTAGGCATTGTCTCGTCTTTTTTAAGCTTCTTTAACTCCTTTTCCAGCCGCCGGTTGGCGTTCGTCAATTCTTTCACCCGTTTTGCCACTTTATAATAGCGAATGGAATCCAGCAAAAAGGCCAGGAAAGCTCCCACCAATGCTGCCACTAAGGCAACCACCGCTATGGATACTTCCGGAGAGATCCAGTTAAGAAACCGCACGCTCACTAACACAGTGTTTTGCATGACAAATACCGCTATTCCGGCGGCGAAAATCAATGCTCCGATCAGATAAGCAACCATGGTCAATTACTCCTTTGCCCATTATAATGCTGGTTTCATTTTAGGAAAATGATGCGAAGCTTGTCTACCTAAATTGATTAGGTTGCCAAACAAAAAGGCCTGCCCTATGAGCAGGCCTCAGACTGTCAAAGAAGTCTATTAGCGGTTCGACGTTCGAGATTGCCACGCCCCTCCGGGGCTCGCAATGACACATAAGATGGCCTTTTGGTATGTCATCGCGAGGAGCGAAGCGACGTGGCGATCTCTTTTAGCAACTTTTTTAACACTCTCAGGCCTGCCCTATGAGCAGGCCTAGTTATTGTTACCTTTCGGTTATTAAGCTGCTGCTCTGCTGGTTTTAATTTCATACCAGGTGGAACTGGCAATGCATATGGAAGAATAACATCCTACTACAAAACCAATCAACATGGCCAGCACAAACAGCTTAATAGTTGACCCTCCTAAGATCAGCAAAGCAACCAACGGGAAAATTGAAGTCAAAACTGTATTTACAGAACGGGTGAGAGTCTGGGCCACACTGCGATTTACCAGATCCTCATAATCCTGTTTGCGCGTACCGCGCATGTTCTCCCGTACCCGGTCGAAAATAACAATGGTGTCATTGATAGAATAACCAATTACCGTAAGAATAGCGGCAATAAAGGCACTGTTCACTTCCCATTGGAATAGGGAAAATGCTCCGAGTACCACTAAAACATTGTGCAGGATGCTCACAATGGATGCTATACCGAAAGTCCACTCAAAGCGGAAGGAAATATAGATCAGCATTAACACCGCAGCAATACTTATAGCCAGTATAGCATTGCGAGTCAGTTCGCCGCCTATGGTGGCACCGACACTCTCGGCACTCATGAACACAACTTCGGAAAACTCCTCTTTCAGGGCCGCCATTAATTCATCAGTTTCTTCCTGAGTTAATTCACTGGTGCGAAGATAGAACTCATCTCCGCTCTTCTGCACTTCTGCTTTTTCCAGTCCCTGCTTTTCCAGAACTTCCCGCACTTCAGCGGTAGTTACCTGGGAAGGCAGCTTGATATGGGTGATAGAACCGCCGGTAAAATCTATGCCCAGGTTCAGTCCCTGCAAGAAGAGGGATATTAGGCCCGGTATAATGATTATCAAAGACAGAGCATAAAACCATTTGCGTCTCTTAATAATCTGCATGCCAATCCCTCCTTATATCCCGTAGGCTTTTTCATTTTTCGTAATATTAGCAAACAACACCAGCATATATCGGGTAAAGGTGAGGGCCACCAGCAGACTAGCTACAATACCGATGGACAAAGTAACCGCAAAGCCCTTTATGGGACCGGTTCCGAAGTACATCAGCACCGCAGCGGTTATCAGCGTAGTTATATTAGCATCAAAAATAGCAGTAAATGCTCGCTTGAATCCAGCTTCGATAGCTGCCACCAGCGTCTTGCCCCAGCGCAGCTCTTCTTTGATGCGTTCATAAATGATAACATTGGCGTCCACCGCCATACCAATCGATAAAGCGAACCCGGCAATTCCCGGCAGGGTCAGAACCGCATCCAGGATTGCCATCGTTCCCAAAACCAGCATGGTATAAATCACCAGGGAAAGATCAGCAATCAACCCCGGCAGGCGATAATAACCAATCATAAATACCAGAATCGCTATTAAACCTACCAGACCGGCTTTGAGGCTTTTATCCAGAGAATCGGCACCCAGGGTAGGCCCGATGGAGCGTTTTTCCATGACCTTAAGGCTGACCGGCAGGGCACCTGATCTCAACAATACCGCAAGGTCTTGAGCTTCCTTAGCGGTGAAATTGCCTGTGATTACGGCCTGGCCGTTAGTAATGGGTTCCCTTACTGTGGGAGCACTGATAGGCTGGCCATCCAGGACGATTATAATAGGTTTACCCACATTCTCACTGGTAGCTTTGGCAAACAGTTCAGTTCCCTCTTTGTCAAACTCCAGGGCAATTTCCGCCTCATTGGAGCCGTCCCGCTTCATCTGCGCCTGAGCATCCACCAGATTCTTACCGGTCAATACAACATTTCCCTCTTCATCCATGAATTGCAGCTGAGCAGTATTCTTAAGGATATTAACAGCTGCTTCCGGATCATCTTCGCCGGCAATCTCAATAACTACCCGCTTGTCTCCCTGGGGATACAAAACAGTCTCTTTTACTCCCAGGGCATCCACCCGGGTACGCAGAATACCTAACGCTTTTTCGATAGTATCTTGGGTTACCTTCTCCCCTTCAAGCTCTTCTGCTTCCAGCACGACCCGCAGGCCGCCGCGCAAATCCAGTCCCAGGTTGATATTGTTGAGCAGGGGCTGGTACACGAAGTAGGATATGATTCCGATAACCACAACTATCGCAGCTATAATCGCGATACTGGTGTTACGCTGCACAACTTGTCCTCCTTCCAACCACTCTGAAATCTATAATAATTTGGCCCCATTAATAAGCAGCCCGAACTCACACCCCAGGAAGTTTGCTGCTCTGCGGCACATGAGCATGCGGCTGAGAAATATCTCAAAATACTCCATAACCGGGCAGATGTTCGTATCTATGGCCAATTCCATTGTAATGCTTTTCTTCTCCTCGTCAATATTCAGTATCGAGTGTTCTACCGCATAATTCACCCGGTCATGAATATCAAAGGTAGCTATATCGGTGTTTCTGACACGATTTCGGTGAACATGGGATTTATCGGCAAGAATGAGAGCAGCCGCCACTTCATTAACCGGATGACCACTGCCTTCATCATGGTTACCTATGGCAGCACTGATTATGGCAATTTCTGCCGGATCCATACCCATGCGTCCCAGAATTTCCATAGCCATCAAAGCACCGCTTTGACTGTGGCCAGCCCGGTTGATAACATTGCCTATATCGTGGATATAACCGGCGATACCTGCCAGTTCCGCAAGGCGCTTGTCATAATCCAGTTTGAGCAAGATCTCCTGGCTGAGATAACTTACCAAGGTCAGGTGAAGGTGGCCGTGATCGGTAAATCCCATGGCACCCAAATGCTGGTTACCTTTGGCAATAAAAGCGTTGATAATGGGGCTTGCCTGAACTTCCTGTAAGGTCACCATTTTATATTATTGTTCCCCGTCCTTATATGCAATGGCTTTCTTTAGAAATTCTATTTCCACATTATCGCCGACTTTCAGCAGCACCGTTTCTTCCTTCACTTTAGCAATTTCCCCTTTGATACCGCCGATGGTCACTACCTTTTCTCCTCTTTTCAGGCTGCTGACCATATCCTGATGTTTCTTTTCCTGTTTTTTACGAGGCATAATGATAAACACATAGAATATACCGATAAACAATACGAACCAAATAGCTAGCTGTACCCATTGATTTTGCATTCAGCGAACTACCTCCTTAACATTTAACCTTTGTAAACTTAGATAATTATACCGTAAATCCTGCTCTCAATACTTGTATTCACGGAAGAATTCCTGAGAAAATCTCTCCAATTCTCCTTCGCGAATAGCTTCTCTTATTTTTGCCATTAAATTTACTAAAAAGTAAACGTTATGATAAGTCAACAGCCGGTGGGCCAGAATTTCTTCGGCTTTGATCAGATGCCGCAGGTAGGCACGGCTGTAATTGCGGCAAACATAACAATCACAGCGGTCGTCAATGGGGGAAAAATCCTCAGCATATACAGCATTGCGCACCGTTATTTTCCCCTTATGGGTGTAAGCCGTGCCATGCCGGGCCAACCTGGTGGGCAGGACACAGTCGAACATGTCCACTCCTCTTATAACCCCTTCAATCAGATCTTCCGGTTCCCCTACCCCCATCAGGTAGCGGGGTTTGTTTGCCGGCAGCAGGGGGTGCATAAATTCCAGGATTTCATACATTTTTTCTTTGGGTTCCCCGACACTGAGCCCGCCGATCGCATAACCGGGGAAATCCAGCTTCACCAGTTCCTCAGCGCTTCTTACCCGCAAGTCAGGAAATACATTACCCTGGACTATACCAAACAGGGCTTGATCCTCCCGGCGGTGCACTTCCCGGCAGCGTTTAGCCCACAGGGTGGTGCGTTCTACTGCCTGTTCCGCTTCTTCATAGCTGCAGGGATAGGGGGCGCATTCATCAAAGCACATGGCGATATCCGCCCCCAATTTTTGTTCGATATCCATAACTTTTTCCGGGGTCAGAAAATGGCGGGAGCCATCAATGTGGGACTGGAATTCCACTCCCTCATCACTGATTTTGCGGAGCTTGCTCAAGCTAAACACCTGAAATCCGCCGCTGTCCGTAAGAATATTCCTTTTCCAGTTCATAAACTTATGTAATCCGCCGGCTTTAGCCACCAGTTCTTCTCCAGGCCGCAAATAAAGATGGTAAGTATTGGCCAGAATTACACCCACCCCCATTTCATAAAGATCTTCCGGGGTCATGGTTTTTACTGTGGCCTGGGTTCCTACCGGCATGAATACCGGGGTTTCCACCTCGCCATGGGATAGGGTCAGTCGTCCCAAGCGAGCTTGGTTACGGGAAGATGTTACCTGGACTTCAAATTTCAGCACCTAACTACTCCTCCGTTAAATTCTTCCGTCAAATAATCAGCATAGCATCGCCGTAGCTGAAAAACCGGTATTTCTTCTGGATAGCATGCTGGTAAGCCGCTTTGGTCAATTCCATGCCCACTAGGGCTGCTACCAGCATAAGCAATGATGAACCAGGCAGGTGAAAATTGGTAATGAGGGCATCTACCGCCTGAAAATGGTAACCCGGGTAGATAAATTTGCTGGTTTCTCCGCAGCCTGCCTGGAAGCCCTGGTCAAAAATGGTCTCCAGAGTTCTTACTACAGTAGTGCCTACCGCCACCACCCTATGCCCTGCCTGCCGGGTCTCATTGAGAAGACGTGCTGTCTCCTGAGATACCTCATAGTGTTCGGTATGCATTTGATGCTGCCTTATGTCTTCCACCGTCACCGGGCGGAAAGTACCTAATCCTACATGCAGCAGCAAACGGGTCACTTTTACCCCCTGGTCCTCCAGTTTTTGCAGCAGTTCCGGGGTAAAATGCAATCCGGCGGTAGGTGCGGCTACCGATCCAGCCTGCCGGGCATAAATGGTCTGATAACGCTGGTTGTCCTCTGCCTCGGCAGGACGGTTAATATAAGGCGGAAGGGGCATTCTGCCCATCTGCTGGATGAACAAATCCTCATCGGGGCAATTGGCAAACCGGACCAGTCTTCCCCCGGGTATATCAATGGTATCAACTATCTCTGCCTGTACCGGACTGCCGGGGAATAAAACCCGGCTTCCCGGAGGCAGGCGACGGCCAGGTTTGACTAAGGCTTCCCAGCCGTTATCCCGTCTTTTCAATAACAATATTTCCACCGCTGCCCCGCTGGCTTTCCTGCCTAATAGCCGTGCCGGGATTACCCGGGTTTCATTTAAAACCAGGGCATCACCTTTATCAATAAAAGCCGGCAAATCGGCAAAGATGTGGTCAGACATTTCACCGGTTTTCCGGTTGACCACCAGCAACCGGCAGCGATCCCTGGGTTCTACCGGGTATTGAGCAATGAGTTCCCGGGGAAGATCAAATTGATAGCTGGAAATGGAGTATATATCGGGTTCGTCTTTATGCATTCAGGGCTATCTCCTTGCTAGCAGATTCAGTACCAGGGTCAGCAATAGGCTGACCAGCAGCATGGTGGTAATGGGAAAGAAAAAGGTAAAGTTCTCCCGGCGTATGAGTATGTCCCCGGGTAAACGAAAGCCAGTCAAACCCAACCGGGACAAAGCCAAAACAACAAATCCTGCCAGCAGCAGGATAATGCCAAAGGTAATCAAGATTCGCGCCAAACCTTCCATGTGCATAAACTTCCTCACTCCGATTTATCAACTAGCCTGAAATGATCCCAGTATGCCTCTCACTTGAAGTGCAGGCCATGCTGAATCAATACATCGCTGCACAGTCTTAAGCACGAGTATTAGACGGCGAGTGACTTACAACTAGCCGTTGCAACCCACGGCGAAACTGAGGGCTGCGAAGGGGAGCCAGAAACAGGATGTTTCGAGCAGCGAGTACTGAGTGCATGGATGCCGAATTACGAGCGGTCCCCTTCGCACTTAAAGTTTGCCGATGAGTTGCAGGCGAGGAGTCACGGAACGAGCCGACTAATATTCCTGCCAAACCGTGATTAACGTAAAACAACATAGAGATTATATTAATAGTCAACTGCTATGCCCGTGATCTGTACTACCCTGGGATTTCCGGGGAGTATAGCGTTCTATCTCACTGTACAGGCAGCCGCAGTATTGCTGGCGATATAGCCCCATTTCCTGGGACCTGGTCCTGGTTTCCGCAAATCCTTCCCGGAAATCATGATATAGAAATGGTACCCCGTATTTCTCCCCCATATCCTCGCCGATGCGCCTGATCAAATCATGTTTCTGATACTTGCTGACCAGCAAGGTGGTGGTAAAGTAATCGAAATTGCCCCGCTTGGCTATGTGCGCCGCCCTGTCCAGCCGGATCTGGTAGCAAAAGCGGCAGCGGATATTTTCCCGGAAAGCTACCTGCTGGAAGTAATTCTGGGGGTCATACAATTCGTCAAAAATAACTTTCAGACCCACCTGGTCAGCAAAACTTTGCAGGGCTTCCCGGCGTTTCTGGTATTCGGTAAAGGGATGAATATTGGGATTATAAAAATAACCCATCACATTATATCCATGTTCTCGCAGCCAGGGAACCGGGTAAGTAGCGCATGGACCACAGCAGATATGCAGCAGGACTTTGGGTGTTTGCTTTTCTTGCATAGCTGTTCCACCCCCGGTATTCATTCTTCATCCCAGGCAAAGAGCCCGCCCGATTCCAATGAGCGAGGGCTCTTCAACCCTAAATGCTGGTAGGCCAGTTCAGTAGCAATTCTGCCCCGGGGGGTTTTTTGAATTAATCCCATCTTTAACAGGTAAGGTTCGTAAACATCGGTCAGGGTATCCTGTTCTTCAGATACGGCTGCCGCCAAAGTCTCCAGGCCTACTGGACCTCCCTGGAATTTATGAATAATAGCTTCCAGTATCATTCTGTCCACCATATCCAAGCCCCATTCATCGATTTCCATCATCCTCAAAGCCTGATCAGCCACCTCTTTGGTGATACGGGCATCCGCTTTGACCATGGCATAGTCCCGGACTCGTTTTAACAGGCGATTGGCTACCCTCGGGGTCCCCCGGGACCGGCGGGCAATTTCCGCTGCCCCTTCAGGATCAATACTGATATTTAAAATACCGGCAGCGCGGGTGATTATTTTGGTCAAATCCTCTTCCGTATAGTAATCCAGACGACAGCTGATACCAAATCTGTCCCGCAGGGGAGAACTGAGCAGTCCCGGACGAGTTGTGGCGCCTATCAATGTAAAAGGCGGCAGATCCAGGCGCAAAGTACGGGCAGCAGGGCCTTTGCCGATTACTATGTCAATTACGTAGTCTTCCATAGCCGGATAGAGAACTTCTTCCACCGTACGATTAAGCCGGTGAATCTCATCAATAAACAGTATTTCCCCTGGTTCCAGATTGGTTAATATAGCCGCCAGATCCCCAGGCCTTTCTATGGCAGGCCCGGACGTCTTGCGGATGGGTTTGCCGATTTCATTGGCAACAATAGAAGCCAGAGTAGTTTTCCCCAGTCCAGGCGGCCCGCTGAGCAAAACATGGTCCAAACTCTCATTTCTTTCCCGGGCCGCGGATATAAAAACCCGTATGTTCTCCTTGACTTTATCCTGCCCTATATAATCATCCAGGTATAAGGGGCGCAGGGACCCTTCAGGATAATCCTCCTGTTCCTGCCATTCAGGTGATATTAACCGGTCATCTGCCAAGACTGTCCCCTCCTCTCCTGGACTTTTCGGCTGTATGTCTCAACACCCGTTTAATATTCTCTTCCACCTGGTCGCCTAACTGACCTGATTCAGTCAATTCCCGCAGCACCGGGTAGACTTCGTTACGGCTAAAGCCCAAAACTTCCAAAGCCTCCAGAACCTGTTCAATCATACCCGGTTCCGAAGTGTTATCAGCGATAGCAGCGGCTGCCGGAAGTTTATCCCGCAGTTCAAAGAGCAGGCGCTGAGCCATTTTTTTCCCCACCCCGGGGATTTTCAGCAGCAGTTTTTCATCCTGACTGGCTACCGCTGTATAAAACTGCTGGGGTTCCAAAGCCCCTAAAATGTTCAGCGCTCCTCGAGCGCCAATTCCCGACACTCCTAAGAGAGTCTTGAAAAGACGCTGTTCATCACGGCTTAAAAATCCGTAAAGCTTGAACTCATTTTCCAATACCTGGAAATACGTAAAAAGTCGTATTTCTTGCCCTACCGGAGGCAGACCGGCGATCGACCGTTCCGGTATGGCCAGCTCATATCCTACTCCATTAACTTCTAATATAATTGAATCCAGGGAAATCTCGGCTATAGTTCCCCGCAGGTAATCAATCATTGATTATAACTCACTCCTGTAAATTTGGGCCAGGCGCTGGGCATGCAAATGGCAGATGGCAATGGCCAGAGCATCGGCAGCATCATCAGGTTTGGGAATTTCCTTCAAGGAGAGGATCTTCTGCACCATAAGCTGGACTTGACGTTTGTCCGCTTGTCCGTATCCTACCACTGACTGTTTGACCTGTAAGGGTGTATATTCGCAAACCTGTATTCCTGCACTGGCAACCGTATATAGAATTACTCCCCGGCTCTGCGCTACTGTGATCACCGTTTTGGCATTATGGTGATGAAATATTTGTTCCACAGCAGCGCTTTCAGGCTGGTACTGGCTGATAATCCTGCTGAGCCCCTCATGGATAAGGCATAGGCGACCAGGCATGTCCATCCCTGCCGGAGTAGTAATAACGCCGTAATCAACCATTCGCAGCCGGCTGCCCCGGCTTTCCACCACCCCGAAACCTGTGGTAGCTGTACCCGGATCGATTCCCAAAACCAGCAATTCCTTAACCTTCCTAATACATCATTTAGTCTTATATTAATTGAAAATACAATAGGTTTCTATGCAGAAGATGAAAAAAGAAAGTGACAGCCTTATAATTACCGGCTGTCACCGTGGGAACTATTCTAAATATCAATGTGGTAATTACAAATACTCGTCAAGGTTTTCCAGAGCGTCGTTTAAGGCCTCTTCACTGGTGAACTCGTAGCTTCCTGCCCGGATCTTATCCTGGATCTCCTGGGGGAAGGCCGATACGGGCAGATCGGTAACCCGCAGCAGCTTGTCATTGTCCGGATCGGGTCCCTGGTAAATGGCTACCCGTCCCTGGTATTCCTTGAGACGGTACATGTTCTTGTCTTTAGGACACCAGTCATCAAGCCGGTGCCGGATAGTCAGAGTCTCATCCTGCAGGGTTAACTGGTAGCCGTCGCTGGACCTAAAGACGTTTTTCAATTCCGACAAAGTCTTTCCCATCAGCTTATCCCGCTGGTCATACTCGGAAATAACAATATGCTGGCAACGGGTATATTCCTGTTCGAATATTACCTGACTATCTTTATTGATTGTATAGGGCTTTTCGCTGGTGTTGATTACCGGTTTTTGCGCATGGTTATCTGGGCTAAAATGGTTCCACAGGAAAGCAATTCCCATACCCATTCCAAATCCTGTCAGCAGCACTAACACCAGTAATCCGGCAGATATCCTACCCATAGGTCTTTCACCTCTTCTGGATAGGGTTGCCATTTTTTTAGGGGAATATACATAGCCAATTTTATTGTGCAGCTTTTGAGCAAAATTTGATTATCTTTGATTAACAGTCAGTTGTAAATTTTTAAAAATTGCTTGTATATTTGTAGAAATTTCGGTTTATAATAGAGGTAGAAAAAGTCAAATGAATGTCAAATTTATCTGAATTTTCCTACAATTTGTGAAACGGCCTATCGCTTAAAGGAGGCGATTTTATGACAGAAAAATATAACCCCCAAGTAGTGAGGCTAGACGTTAATATTCTGGACCCCAACCTGGCTCTGGCAGAGCTATACGATCAGCCCCAGTATATTCCGTCTCCATCATTCTCCCTGAGCTCCGAGGATTTGGATCGTTTTGACACTTTAAGTATAGTGATACCTGCCGGACCAATAACGGATCTCAACGAACGCCATTACAATGATTTGAAAGAGCAGCTTGTTGCCCTGGAAGCCAGTCTGTCTAATGGTTATGCTTGGTATTTTGAGGATTTGAAAGCAGATGATACTGTGGAACAAACCAGCCGGCAGTTTTTCCAATCTGCTGTGGATTTCCTGAACCAGCAGCAAACCACTCAAAACATTGAAGAAGTACTGGCATTATTCGATTCCTGGGCGGGAACACCGCTGGACATCTTATCTCCTTATGGCGACATCGACTTTAATCACAATATTTTTGAATATGAAGAAACCTTTGAGATGAATGTACCGGTAAGTATTATCAGCCAAAAAGAGGAGATTATCGTCAAAGCCAATATCCCCTGGATAAAGCAGTTTGAAAATCTGGACAACAAAGGTGCTGCTCAGATTAATCTGAAAAGCGTACTGTCCTTGCTGCCGGTAAAAGTAAATTCCCAGGAAGTAAAGGTTAGCTTTGAAAACGGCGAATTCCGTTTGGAAGCACCTCGCCTGGACAGCAACACTTCACCGGCTCAACACCACCGTAATATCGGGTAAACCCAAGTTTCGATAAGGCCGTTCAAAAATAAAGGAGGCTAGCCCAAAGCAGCCTCCTATTTGTTTTGCTTATCAAGATATTACTTAAGACAGCTTTGCCAAAACCTCGTCGGACAGGGACATATTGGTGTATACGTTCTGCACATCATCATGATCTTCCAGCATCTCAATCAGTTTAATAACCTTGGATGCCAGTTCCACATCGTTTATTTCCACTGTGTTTTCCGGCAGGTATACGATATCGGCTTCTTCAGCCACCAGCCCTTCCTTTTCCAAAGCCTCTTTGATCTCCATAAATGAATCTATAGAGGTTATTACCTCAAATTCGTCATCTTCCTCCCGGACGTCGTCGGCGCCTAACTCCAGCGCTTTGAGAATAAATTCTTCCTCATCCATATTGACTTTCTCCCGAGGTATACTGATCAGTCCAACCCGCTTAAACATCCAGGCTACACAGCCGCTTTCACCTAAATTACCGTTGTTTTTGGCAAAGTAATGCCTGATCTCTGAAGCGGTGCGATTGCGGTTGTCGGTGGCTATTTCCATCATAACCGCCACTCCGCCCGGTGCGTAACCTTCGTAAACCATCTCTTCCAGGGCTTCGCCGCCCAGTTCACCGGTACCTCTTTTTATAGCCCGCATAATGTTTTCATTGGGCATATTGATAGCCTTGGCTTTCTGGATAGCCAACTTAAGCTTGGAATTGGTGTCGGGGTCTCCTCCACCGCCGGTACGAACAGCTATAATTATTTCCTTGGATACTTTGGTAAATTCTTTGCCGCGTTTTTCATCAGACTTAGCTTTCTTGTGCTTAATATTTGCCCATTTGGAATGCCCGGCCATGTGTTACCTCCTTTTCACAATCACCAAATACCCGGAATTATGCGCTTGCTATTCTGCTGGTAAGCAGAATACTCTTCAGGAAAATGTTCCAGCATAAAAGCCTCTTCTACCCGGATGCGCTTCAACACTGCGGGGATAACCAAAACCAGGATACCCAGCAAAGCGCCCCAGGAACTGAATATTAAAGCCACTGCCAGGGAATTCAGCAGGGCACTTAAATACATAGGATGGCGGATATACCGGTAAATACCAGTCTGTACCAGGTGATGCTCCTGGTACAAAGCTACCCGTAGATTATAATATGAACCCAGACGCGTCAAGGCTGCATATCTAACCAGCACATTAATCAAGAATACGGCAAATCCTGCATATATAACCCAAGGTTCCAGGGAAATCAAACGCGTCCATCCATAGGTGGTGAAATCAAATATAGCATAAAGCAATACCAGGAGGGAAGAAAGCTGCATAAAAAGATAGGTGTTTTGGTCGTCATCGGCAACAACCGGAGCCTGGGGATCTTTATAAATAGCTATCTCGATCACGGACCAGGCAAAGAATACTGCAAAGAAAGCCGTGATCACCATAAAATCGAAACGGGGCAGTGCTTGATAAGCCAGGTAAGCTACATACCCAAATACAACCACCGATATGGCAACTCTAATCAATACATTCCTCAGCCTTCGGTTCAATAATGATCTCCTTCCTTTCCATCAATCCCTGGGTATGATGGGTATGGGAGGCATCCGCCTTTTATGTTCGCTGTCTTTTATCATCTTTTCTATTTTCTCCACCACTTTAGGTTCACCCTGGCCTGTTGCCAGATACCGGTCCAAATCCCGGTAGGTTACCCCCATTTCTTCTTCATCGGTCTGCCCTTCCCATAACCCTCCTGAGGGTGGCTTGCTGATGATGTAATCTGGTATTTTCAGGTAACGGGCTAGTTCATATACTTCGGTCTTGAGAAGGTCTCCCAACAGCTGCAGGTCAACTGCATTATCTCCATATTTGGTGGAATAACCAACACTGAGCTCGCTTTTATTGCTGGTACCCAGTACCAGGTAATTGCGTCCCTGGGCTGAGTAATAAAGAGCTATCATCCTCAGCCTGGGTTTAATGTTAGCTCTCAGTAATCTGCCCTTTGATCCTTCTATTTTAATATAGGATTGAAATTGAGTTAACAGCAGGGTGTAAATATTGTCAAGCTCCACTACACGGTAGGGAATTTCAAACTCTTCCAGAAACATCTGGCTGTCCAGGCGATCACTAATCTGGCTTTCACAGGGCAGGATCAAAGCCATACAGTTGTCAGGGAAGGCTCGTTTAGCAATAACCGCGGCTAATGCTGAGTCCACACCCCCGCTGACTCCCACGACTACTCCTTCAGCCCCTGCCAGGGCTACTTGTTCCCTAAGCCAGTTGACCAGGTAATCAACCACTGTTTCCGGTTTCATGATTAAACCCCCTCAATGCTAAAACAGTTCGGTCGACATATATTTTTCCATCCCATCAGCAGCAATTGCCAACACCTGATGTCCTGAGCCCAGTTCATGGGCAATATGCAGGGCAGCATAAATGGCTGCACCAGAGGATATCCCCACAAGCAAGGCTTCTTTGCGGGCTAACATTCGACATGTTTCGAAAGCTGCTTCGTCTGAGACTGGAAATATGCGATCGACCAAGTCAATATTCAACACCGGGGGTACAAATCCTGCTCCTATGCCCTGGATTTTGTGAGGACCAGCTGGTTTTCCGCTTAAAACCGCCGATGAAGCCGGTTCTACTGCCACCACCTGCAAATTGGGCAGGGATTCTTTTAGCAAGCGGGCGATTCCGGTAATGGTTCCTCCGCTGCCCACTCCACACACCAGAGCGTCCAGATGTCCTTCGCATTGTTCCAGTATTTCCGCCGCTGTAGTGCGATAGTGGCTTTCTACATTAGCTGGATTCTCAAACTGTTTTACCAGGAAGTAACGCTGGTCTTCCTCGGCCATCTGCCGGGCTTTTTCCACCGCTCCCTGCATGCCCAGTTCTGCGGGAGTGAATACCAGTTCGGCACCGTAAGCAGATAAAATTTTCCGGCGTTCCTCGCTCATATTTTCCGGCATCACGATTACCAGCCGGTATCCCTTAATAGCTGCCACCATAGCCAGCCCGATACCCGTATTGCCGCTGGTAGCCTCCAGGATAACAGAATCACTGGTGAGCAGACCCTGTCTTTCGGCTTCCTCTATCATAAAAAAAGCCGGACGGTCTTTAATACTGCCACCGGGATTAAATGACTCCAGCTTTACATATACTTCCCCTTCACCGGCTTCCCCCATGCGATTCAAGCGCACTATCGGGGTGTGCCCGATTAAATCCAATACGGTACCAGCTGCTTTCATGATTTAGCCTCCTTCAAATAGGTACTAATTCAATGGCCCCCCATGCAGCCATAGTATCATTTTTTATGAGCAGCACTCCGGTAACACCGGGGATCCCTTGAGCTGCCTGCAGGGCCTGGGGCAGGTCTTCTTCACTGGTTATCATGTTGCCTATCCGAGTAGCCGCTGCATCAGCTAGAGACGCCGGATAACCTTTTATGACCACGGCATCAGCGGTGCCAAAGCTAAGGCTGGGACCTACGGTGCCAGATGAGGTACATATACCCAGGGGCTGTTCCTCAGCACTGATTTTAATGCCCACCCGCTGGCTGAATTTGGATTTCCCGGCATAAACGGCTACTACCCGCTCTCGTCGGCTGTTGAGGTATATGTCACCGCCATTTTCTACAATAACACTTTCTGCTATAGAATCAAGTTTTTCACCGATAGCCTGGGCTATGGCTCCGGCCACAGCCGCCATGGGGCCTACACCGGTCAACTGGGCGGCTTCGGCCATTGAACAGGCTATTGGCGGTGCGGAGGGCAGCAGCTGGATGGGACAAAGGGAGGTGCGGAACTCAGGGTGCAGGATTATATAGCTTTCCAATTGAGCCCGCAGGCAGATTAATTCCTGGCGGCATAAGGAAATAAGGCTATCGGAGTAGCTGGCGGCATCTACTCCAATAGCCAAATCACTTTCCTTCAGCTTGACAGTAAAGTACACCAGGTCCTGGCCTCCATGGAGCTGACGATATACACGATTTACATGCTGGCCTTCCATGGAATCAGCGCACGGCCTCCTTTATCTCGAAATGCAGCTGAATGGCCCGGGTGGGGCAGCACTCCAAACACATACCGCATACTACGCACTTGCTGTTATCAAAAGATACTTCCATGGTTTCCCGATCTATAAACAGGGCTTCCGTAGGGCAGAATGAGGGACAGGCACCGCACTGTATGCAGATTTCCTCATGCCATACCACGGTTTCACTGAGTGGTTCAACAATTACTCCTAAATTTTTCAGGAAATCAGCCCCTTGTTTATACTTGTCCCGTTCCCCTTCTACCTCCACAACCAGATAGCCTTCCTTCTGGGGATTAATATCGGCTTTCAAGATATTTATCACTAAGTCATAGTCTTTAACCAAACGGTAAATAATGGGCTGCTCTGATTGGGCAGCGGAAAAGTAGCATACTATTCTCTCTTTCAACCGTAACCCCTCCCGCTAGCGTTTTATGGTCAGTCCGTTAGGACTTCTCTCCGGAATCGATTTAAACTGGATATCGGCGTCAGCAGATGGAATGGATGCCACCGGACGAGTCAGTTCAAAGGTACCCTTCTGTATCCATTCCTTTAAAATCTGAGCGATCTTGCGGGCCCGGGGATAGCTGGACTGTGGTGTGGTGACCACTTGTTTGCCGTTGATGGTCACCCGCCCGCTTTTCAAATCCCGGTAATTAACAGAGCCCAGATCGATTTGTTTGCCGTATGGATATCCTTCGCTGTAATCCACTACCGGACACCAAATATCTTCATCTTTCACCGTCGTGTAATACAGTATTTCCTCATCCAGTATGGGAATGGGTATGCCTATGCCAACCGCCATAGTGGCCCCGTAACCGATATAGCTCAAGCCCACCAGCCAGTAGGGGTCCATCTGTTTGAGATCACCGATTACAGCCAGTGTACCAGCCGGTGTTAAGGGTACGCCGTTTTCCCCGCGGGGTACATTGGGATGATGCTGGGTGCCGTTCCAGGCTACATAACCTATACCACCCCCCAGGAATATGCGGGTACCAATGCCAATGGTCTTATAGTAGGGATCATTAAGCAAGGGACTCAGTTGACCAGCCGATGAATAGCTGGCATTGCCCATACGGGGTTTCAGGATACCCATGTAGGTGTATAGCGTTCGATCCCCAAGGTTTATAGCACAGTTGTAGTTTTGGTAAGCGTTGCGGGGATTGAAAAGAAACGCCTCATTAACATCATTTATGGTTATAACCGTATCCACTTTTTTGTTGGGATAACAGTCGGTCCCATAAGCAATGGCCTCCAAACGGATTTCTTTGCCGGCTACCAGGTCATGTATGACATGCCCTCCCCCGTAGCTGAAACGCCCTGGAAACACTTTGTTTTCCGGATCGGTTTCAGGCAGCTGGGTTGCGCCTATATAGGCGTCCACTGCCGCGATTCCGGTATAGGCCTCTACTCCATTCAGCCACACTTTTTTCATTTTGATACGCGGCCGGGAATGTCCGAAATTAATGAAAGCACCTGATGAACACATGGGCCCAAAAGTACCTGTGGTTACCACATCGATTTCCTTGGCAGCCTTTTCCAAGCCTTTTTCAGCCACAATGTCAATTACTTCTTCGGCAGTAACTACCACTGCTTCTCCGCGGCGGATCTTTTCGTTGATTTCTTCATAAGTCTTTGGCATAAGTTTTTTCTCCCTCCCTCATCTTAATAATCCCAACAAGCGCTGGGCTGTCACTACAGCAGCCCGGGCATCTGCGGAATAAGCATCAGCTCCAATTTGGGAAGCGTAATCCTGGGTTAAAACTGCCCCTCCTACCATAACCTTGCAGGAAAGATTTCTTTCCCTTACTCCGGCTATTACCTCAGCCATACGGGGCATGGTTGTCGTCATTAAGGCACTGAGGCCAATAATGTCAGCCTTCTCCTTCTCAGCTGCATCCAATATTACGCAGGCCGGTACATCTTTACCCAGATCGATCACCTTAAACCCGTAGTTTTCCAACAACACACACACGATGTTTTTGCCTATATCATGGATATCTCCCTCTACCGTGGCCATCACTATAGTTCCGGCGTGGGCATCGCTTTCTTCTTTGAGCAGAGGCTTAAGGTAGCTGAAGGCGGTCTTCATAGTCTCAGCCGCCATCATCAGCTGGGGCAGAAAGAAGCGCTTTTGTTCGAACAACTCCCCGGCTTTTTCAATTCCGGGAATAAGCCCCTCGTTGATTACCGCCAAAGGCTCCATCCCCTGCTGCAAAGCCTCTTCCAGCAGGCTCACGATATCATCCCGGCTGCCCTCCAGTACTGCCTGCTGCAGGCGCTGCTGGATACTTGTGCTCTCAGAACCACCAGGTGTTGCAGTTTTCCCAGGCTGGGATTCGGCTGCAATCGGAGTGTTACTCAATAGAGATGGTATATTGCACTGCTCGCAGATGGGGTGGCGAGCAGCCTGGCTGGCCGGTTTGTAGTCGCGATAAAGTTCAATATACCGGCTGCAGCCCGGATCCCGGTTCAGCAGGACTGCTGCCGCTTGTATAGTCTCCATCATGCGCTGGTCAAAGGGATTCACTATGGGCAAATCAACCCCAGCGCTCCAGGCCATGGCCAGATAAGCGGAGTTTAATATTTCCCGGGCCGGCAGTCCATGGGAAACATTGCTTACCCCCAGTACCGTCCCTACACCCAACTCCCTTTTCACCATCTGCAAGGCTTTGATGGTCTCCATAACCACACCCTGCTCAGCGCTGGCGGTTTTAACCAGGGTATCTATAAAGATATCTTCATCCCTCAAACCGTATTCCTTGGCCCGCTGGTAGATTTTACGGGCGATGGCCAGCCTTTCTTCCGCCCGGTCGGGTATTCCCCGTTCATCCAGGCACAGCCCCAGTACCGCTGCGCCATATTTTTTAGCCAGAGGAAGAATAGTATCCAACTGCTTATCTTCCCCGGTGGTGGAGTTGATCAAAGGACGACCCACAAACTGCTTCAGTCCTGTTTCGATCGCTTCAGCATTAGTGGAATCGATGGAAATGGGCACATCCACTGCATTCTGTATTTCCTGAACCGCCTTTTCCATAGCCCGGACTTCATCGATGCCGGGCACACCCATATTCACATCCAGGATAGGCGCGCCGCTGTTGACCTGCTGCCGGGCTTCCTCTACTACCATCTGCATTTTGCCGTCTTTTATGTCCTGAGCCAGCTTCTTGCGGGCGGTAGGATTAATACGTTCACCAATAAAAGCCAAAGGCTGGTTTTCCCCAATGATGACATTTTTGCTGCGGGAGGCCAAGGCAAACACCTTTTTAGCCGGGCGGCTCACCGGTGCCATATTCTTCAGAGCTCGCGCCATAGCCTGAATATGCTGGGGGGTGGTTCCGCAGCACCCGCCGATTATATTGGCTCCCGCCCCCCGCAAGCGCAGGGCATACTCAGCCATATCCTCCGGGCTGTCGGGAAATACCGTGTGCCCGTTTACCAGTTGCGGCAGTCCGGCATTGGGCTCCACCGAAAGGTAACGATTCGTCCACTGTCCCATCTGTTCAATTACCGGCAGCAGTTGCTGGGCTCCTCCCGAGCAGTTGGCGCCGATAGCCAGGGGCTGAAATGCTTCGATTATTATGAGCGCGGTTAAAGGATCAGTCCCCATCATGGTCCGTCCTCCCGTTTCAAAGGTCATATGGGCAATTGCCGGCAGGCGGCTTTCCGACCGTGCGGCTATCAGTGCAGCCCGCATCTCCCCGATATCCGTCATGGTTTCAATGGAGATTAAGTCTGCTCCGGCTTTCTCACAGGCTTTAATCTGCTGGGCAAAGGCAGCATATAAATCATCAAAAGTGCAGTCTCCCATAGGGCGAAGCAGTTTACCGGTAGGTCCGATGGAAGCAGCAACCCAAGCCCGGCCCCGGGACGCTTCCCGGGCAATGCGGACCAATTCAGCGTTTATCTCCTCCGTCCGGTCCGCCAGGCCATATTCAGCCAGCTTAAAGGCATTACCGCCAAAGGTATTGGTTTCAATGATGTCAGCTCCAGCTTCTATGTAATGCTCATGGATTTCCCGCAAAATCGAAGGATTCTCTATACCAAACAGTTCCGGGCATTGCCCTGGCTGCATACCTCGTTCCTGCAGCATCGTTCCCATGGCTCCATCCATAATCACTATTCGTTCCCTGAGGGCGCTTATCAAATCCCCGGACACTTTACCTTCCTCCTTCAGCAGATTCAGAAATCAAAAAAACCCTCTCCAGAGGGTTCCATATTGCTATTTTCCCCTCTCATCTTTCAGGGTAACCCCTGCAGGAATTGGCACCATACCATTTCTGGCGGTTGCCGGGTTTCATCGGGCCAGTCCCTCCACCACTCTGGATAAGAGTTATCTAATATCTTAACACATTATTGCAAAAATGTATTCAGTTTTTAGTTAAATCATTCTGAAAATCATCGGGCGAATTAATGGCCGGTTCTGCTTCATCAGGAGCAGTATCTTCAACCGGGTCCTGTTTAATTAATTCATTGTAAGGCCTTTGAGGCTTGGGAGGATCACTTAAGGAAATAGCCTCCTCAAATTCGCGCTTGATTCCTGAAGTAGCCCTCCTCAACTCTCCAACCGCTTTGCCAACCGATCGAGCTACTTCCGGCAGTTTGCTGGGACCAACCACGATAACTGCAACCAAAAGAATCAATATTAGTTCCCAGGTTCCAATATTGCCGATAAGTCCTACCATTTTGACCTCCTGTTTCACCGGCAAGCCGATCCAGACAGAAATCACATGCTCATATCTAAAACTTAATATCTTTGTTCATTGTACTGGTTTTGACGGTATGTTGGCAAATAGTTTCTTCACAACATGTCCCTTTACTAAAACGTAACTGAATTGCAATTTACAGCACTGTCTTATAAACAAAAAAGGCAGACCTTTTTAAGGTCCACCCACTGGCTATCAGCCATGCAGTGTTTTTTATTCTAACGCAGTTCCGTTGGTACAAAGGCATCAATAATCCCAATCACAAATGCTGCCAGCAGGGCTCCCCACAAGGAGACTTGCAGGTAATTGGGCACGATAAACTGCGCAACATAGATAACTACTGCAGCCGTAATAAATCCTACCAGTCCCCGGGAACGAGGAGATATTTTATCCCCCAATATGGCTTCCACAGCATACCCCAGCAGGGCAATTACCACTGCTGCAATCAAGGCGCCAAGAAAACCGGATACTTTTATTCCCGGCAGCAAATAGCCAATCAGCATTAGTACCAGGGCAGATACAACGAAACGGACAATGGTACCGATCATATACGCTCTCCTTTCACTTATATAATCCCTATACACCAGGCAGTGCTTCTTTCTAATGCTTATGATACCTTTAACAGGGCAAAAATATACTCGACAGCTAAAAAGCAAGGAACTTTTTAGCCAGCCTGGTTACCTGCCAGCTACTCCGCCGGATACAATAAAAGTCATTACCTCGGCACTGCCGACTGGCAGAAGGGTCACCTGATGGCGGGGGAACAACAGCAACTGCCCCGCAAAATTATAGGATTGAGGTACATAGACCGATACCATGTCATCCAAGCCCAGGTTATCCAGGGCATCACAGGTAATAAAGCCCAAAACATGGGCATCGCTGTCTGTTGAAAGCTTGACCAGCACCGGCTGGCTGAAACTTTTTTTGTTGCCGACAAAAGCATTGAGCAAATCCTTTATTGAACCATACAGAAGTTTAATAAGAGGCAAGCGATTAAACAGGTTATCCAGGGTCAGCATAATTCTCCTGGTAAGAAAATTGGAAACCAAAAAGCCGATCAGTATTACTATCAATATGGTTGCCACAAAACCCACCCCGGGAATAATGCCAACTCCAGGTATGGGAATCCGCAGCAAGCTGTCAATTTTCTGAAACAGAAAGTAAAATACATAAACGGTTATTACCAGCGGTACCAGGAACAGCAGTCCCTGTAAAAAGTAATTGGTCAGCCGTTTCATGCTGCAACCTCCTTTTTATGTACATAGTGGGAGCGATCGTCTTATTATTCGTTGGGTTTCCTCCAATTCCTTCCAGAAAGCAGATAAAACCGAGGACCACCCTCGGATTTATGGTATTAACATGCTTTCCTTAACTGAAAAATCTAATTCAATATCATAGTCGTCTTCGTCAAAATCTTCTTGTGCCAGCCTTTCAGCTATCTCTTTTTTATACAAATAATAAGCACAAGCACTAGTTTATTTTTATTATAAAATTCAACAAATGGCATTGTTTCCCTCCTGCATGCTCCCCCCGCCAAATATGGGGGAGATATGTTTGTCCTAAATTCTACTCAGCTTCCTTGAACTAGCTAGTCAACATTTAATAATTTCTAAGTTTCAACGTATTTGCCAATATTATGTCTGAAAGAAGGAAAATAACAGTTATCACGCGAAAATTACCCTCATTATCAAAACGAAAGTGAGGAACCTATGCTAGCATCAGTTAATACTCTGGTACTTACAGGTATAGAAGCTAGTATTGTACAGGTAGAAGTCGACCTTCACAGCGGGCTGCCGGGCTTTGAAATTGTGGGTCTTGCCTCAGCAGCTGTAAAGGAAGCTCGGGAACGGGTGCGATCGGCTTTACGCAATTCAGGATATAAGTTTCCCAACACCAAAATCACAGTTAATTTGGCCCCGGCGGATGTGAAAAAAGAAGGAAGCCATTTTGATTTGCCTATTGCTATCGGGATATTGCTGGCTTCCGAACAATTAAGTGATTTAGATGAGATGGACAAGTACTACCTGGCTGGAGAACTTTCTCTAGACGGCAGTCTCCGTCCCGTACCGGGAATACTGCCCATGGCCCTTCACCTGGCAACTGCAGATAACGTTAAAGGGTTTATTATACCTGAAAGTAATGGTTCGGAAGCGGCTTTTGTTGAGGAAATTGCTAGTTACGGGCTTAATCATCTCAGCCAAGTAATTGATTTTCTCAGCGGAAACCTGACCAAAGAACCGGAAAAGCCCCGTCCTACCCAGACGAACCTGGGAATGGTACCGGACTTTGCAGAGGTACGAGGACAGGAGTCAGCTAAACGTGCTCTGCAGATTGCTGCTGCCGGAATGCATAATGTTCTGCTCATTGGTCCACCTGGGTCTGGAAAAACTATGCTGGCCCGGCGTTTGCCGGGTATTTTCCCGGAAATGACCCGAGCGGAAATACTGGAGACATCACGGATTTATTCAGCCGCGGGTTTGCTGAACGGCAATCAGCCTCTGATTAATATCAGGCCTTTTCGTTCTCCCCATAAAAATGCCTCCTCAGCCAGTATTATCGGCGGAGGACGAATTCCCCGTCCCGGGGAGATTAGTCTGGCCCAGAACGGCATTCTCTTTTTGGATGAACTGCCGGAATTTAGCCGGGATGTTTTGGAAGCCCTGCGTCAGCCTTTGGAAGACCGGGTGGTGACGGTAGCCAGGGCTCAAGCTACCTATTCTTTTCCGGCCAACTTTACTCTGGTAGCCTCCATGAATCCTTGCCCCTGTGGTTTTCTGGGGTCGGATCAGGAGTGTAAATGCACTCCCCTGCAGATACAGGCTTACCGGAGGAGGTTGAGCGGTCCCCTGCTGGACCGGATAGATCTGCAGGTAGAGGTGCCCCGCCTGCAGTATGAGCAGATTAAGGAGCGTTCAAGCGGCGAAAATACCGGACAGATACGGGAGAAAGTCACCCGGGCTCGAGAAATACAGGCAAAGCGTTTTGCCAAGCTGCCCTATAAGGTCAACGCACAAATGAGTCCCGCACAGGTTAGAAAGTTCTGCCGCCTGGATGATGAGTCGGAACAGTTGTTGAAAAATGCTTTTAACAAACTTAAACTAAGTGCCCGGGCTTATGACCGGATATTGAAGGTGGCGCGTACTATTGCAGATTTAGAGGGATCAGTGAATATAACAATAAATCATCTGGCAGAAGCGCTCCAGTACAGATGCTTAGACCGAGCTTACCGGGCATATTAAATCGGGAATTTGCCTCTTGCCATTTTAACAGTTTTGTTGACCTGCGGAATAATTTGTGATACATTATTTGGCAATTGAAGACGCTATTAGAGGGAGTAGTTGGCACACAGCATAGTGTGTGACAAGTCAACATACCGGCTGGTTACCAGTCTGGCTTGTCTTAAATAACGAGACTCAGGTATAACTTGAGCAGCTATACGAAATACTGAGCCATGCAGGTTACGCAGGTATAGCTGTTGAAGTTAGCCTGGGTTTTTTCATGTGCGGCAATAATTGTTATCTAGGAGGATCAACATGGGCTTTCTGGAACTTTTCCTAATCGCCGTCGGACTATCGATGGATGCCTTTGCGGTGGCTGTCTGCACTGGCTTGTCCATGCAGCAGAGAAGCCTGAAAAAGTCCATGATCGTAGGACTGTATTTTGGTTCGTTCCAGGCTGTTATGCCGCTAATAGGCTACTTTCTAGGTTCCCAGTTCGCGGACAAAATCGTCGAGCTTGACCATTGGGTTGCCTTCATCCTCCTGGCGTTTATCGGAGCAAGAATGATAAAGGAAAGCTTTGAAAAGGATAATATAGATTGCATAGATTGCATTGAAGAGGAAGTTTCGCTGGATTTTAAGACCATGTTCCCCCTGGCAGTGGCTACCAGCATTGATGCCCTAGCGGTGGGCATTTCCTTCGCCTTTTTGAGCGTCCGTATTCTTCCTGCAGTTACCTTTATCGGTGTGACCACTTTCCTGCTTTCCATGCTGGGTGTAAGGATAGGCAATGTTTTTGGAGCAAGGTTTGAGAAAAAAGCCGAACTTCTGGGAGGGGTTATTCTCATATTGATTGGCTTAAAAATTCTTCTGGAGCACACCGTGCTATAATTGCTGTCCTATATGCTATTGCGAACCTCTGAAAGGGGCGCAGCAATCTCATAAATATCTACTGCCATCCCGGTTAGATCACTGCGTACCTTCGCTCCTCGCGATAACACAGGAAAGCTGTTTTCACGCCTGGCATGCCTAAAGGAGGTTACGGATATTAGAGGGTGCCTGACATTTTCCCATTGAACAAAAAGGCCTAAAGCAAATGGAGAAATAGTGTGTGGAGTTCATAAATGAATGTCTGAAAGGAATACAGCAGAGACCTTAATGAGTATATCCACTTTGAGCTTTCGGTCTTATTCTTTATAATAAGGTAAATACAACCTGCAAGAGGCATGGCATACAGCAGGTAGTATCCTATACTCAATGAATCAATGATATGCAAAATCCCAAGATATTTAACAAATACTTTGGGAAAGGGGCTAGGAGCTTAGATTAATATGCGTTACCAGCAAGAGACTCAACCGCCCAGCCAACTGATTCGGGATGCTATTCGTAATACAGATCATTCTCTGAAAGTGGAGGACATAATTCGTGCTCTTGGTTCTCAAAGTTTCGGATTAATATTCGTGGTTATGGCTTTGCCCATGCTTGTTCCTCTCCCTCCAGGGATTGCTTTCATACCGGCAGCTCTGTTGCTTATTTGGTCTGTCCAACGAGCCTTGGGAGGAACTTATGTATGGCTGCCAAAAAGAATTGGCCAGAAAAGGCTTTCTCAGGGATTCATTAATAAAATTGAAACTAAGGCGCTGCCACTGTGTGAACGCTTGGAAAAGAGATTTTTCAATAGCCGGCCCGGAAGGCTCAGTGAAACAGAGATCAGGCTGGCTTCAATTGTGGTGGCATTGCAAAGCTTTCTTATAATGCTGCCTACGCCTTTTTTAAACAGTCTGTGGGCTTTAATTACGCTGTTGATGGGATTAACCATTCTGAACCATAACCGCACCTTCCTATGGTTTAACATGAGCGTGGCCTTGCTGGCCGTGTTTGCCATCGGCTCTACTATATACGCAGGTTCGGAAGCCCTACTGCAAGAGCTGTTTGAGGAGTTTTAAGCAACCAGCACTTTCAGGCTGGAGCAAACTGCTAATCTGTCACTTTTGGCTCTATACAACCCATTCCGACTCGTGCGGATATACCTTGTGCGAATATAAAAATATTCTTACCCTCCTTAAATACCTGCCTTCCATACCTGCAGCAATAAAATACCGGTACTGTTCCGGGCGTGGCGACTTCTCAGATATGCGTGCTGCGCTTGGTTCCCTTTTGTATAGGGCTTTAATTTGATGATAGGAGAGCAATATTGCAATTTAATAAAAATTGTTGAGCAAAACTGTGACATTGGTATTTATAATCCTAAGGCAGAATATCTTGAGGAAAGAGCTTGTATTGCCTGAGCAGCAGGAAAGGATTGCCTGTGCTCGAATTAGTACCATAACGAACAATTGCAGAAAGGGATAGGGAAACATGCAGCTTAAATATGGATTGGAAGATCACCCCGGTTTTGCGGAAAACCTTATTTATGGACTGCAGTGGCTGGCAGTTGCCTTACCAGCCATAATTATTCTGGGCAAAGTTTTGGGAGGCCTGGGAGGAACCGTTACTGGCGAAGTACTGTATATGCAGAAATTGTTCGCGGTGATGGGGCTCGGGCTTCTGCTTCAGATCTATGCCGGACACCGGATGCCCTTGGTAATTGGTCCGTCCACAGTTCTGCTCATCGGCATACTGGCTTCTCAAGGAAGTTCCACTGCGGCAATATACACCAGTATCCTGATTTGCGGCATTCTGCTGAGTATTCTGGCGGTCAGCGGTCTGTTCGCATACCTGCGCAGACTCTTTACTCCCCGGGTAGTGGCAGTAATTCTGCTGCTGGTAGCCTTCACAATCCTGCCCACTATCCTGGATATGATCAACAGCGGATCAGCTAATTCTTCACCAGGGCAAAACTTCGGATTTGCGCTGGTTTTCATACTTCTCATGTTCGTTGCGCAACGCCTGCTTACCGGACTGTGGAAGTCAACCCTGATACTGTGGGCTATGATAGCAGGCAGTCTGGCTTACACCCTGGTAAATCCCATGTGGTTGCAGGGAAGCAGTGCCTATGGCATTCCTGTAGTGGGCGGCTTTTTCAAGGAATTGACTACCTCTCTGGTGTTCGACCCTGGCCTAATTGTTGCTTTTGTCCTGTGTTTCCTTGGTTTGGCCATAAATGATCTGGGCTCTATCCAGGCAGTGGGGACGGTACTGCAGGCCGACAAGATGCCGGAGCGCATTACCCGCGGCATTTCCTGTACCGGTCTGGGCAATACCCTGGCAGGTTTTATGGGGGTTATCGGTCCGGTAAACTTTTCTTTCAGCCCCGGGGTCATTGCTGCCACGGGCTGTGCAGCTCGCTCCACCCTGGTGCCTGCCGGGATAATCATGCTGCTGCTGGCTTTTCTGCCCCGTAACCTCTACTACCTTTCCTTCATCCCTGAAACAGTTATCGGTTGTGTCCTGCTATTCACCATGTGCACCCAGGTGGCAGCAGGTCTCAGCAGTGCTTTATCAGCCCTGGAGGAGCCAATTTTTGACCATGCTCTTTTGCTGGCCTTGCCTTTACTTACCGGCGTTATAGTAGCTTTCCTGCCGGCGGAAGTGGTATCCTCCTTCCCCTCCCAACTGCGTCCCATACTGGGTAATGGTTTTGTAATGGGGGTATTGATATCTCTTCTGCTGGAACATGTTATCTTCCGTACCAGCAAGGCTTAATATGGATATAAGGGCACGTTTTGATACCTTCGTTCGGTTATTGCGTATTAATGAATGGATAAGTAAGGGGGAGGGAAAGTGGACCTGAACAATAAACCGGCCAATACCGGAGGTGAATTGCCGCCCCAGGAAAAAACCGGGAGAAAAAACCCCTTCAATAGATGGAAATGGATTACAGCCTTAGTTGTGCTGGTAATCATCGCTGCCGGCATTGTTTATTACTATTCCGAAAACCGCAACGCTGAGCCGCGCTTAAGTGTCCGCCAGGCAGTGAAGATTTTTGCTCAGGAAGGTATTTACCTGACCAAAACCAGTGACCCGGAAGCGGCAGAAATAAATGGAGTTAAACCAGCAGTTTATTTCATCAATGATACGGAAATCAAGCTCATGATTTATCCATATGATTCCATCGCTGAACGCAAAGCGGCTGCTGACCTATGGAGAATCCAGAGAAGAGACAAGGAAAACCATTCTTATTGGGAAGAGTTTTACCAGGCCAAAAACCTGTTGTTGGCCTTTAAACCAATTGATGATGCTGGGATAACTTTAGAAGATCTTAGATTAACAGCCCAAGTAGAAGATATTATCTTCGAAAAGCTCAATGATACTCAGGAATTGGGTTTCACCGGTTACAGCGATAATTGGGAAGCTGAGACGACGGTAAAATATTACGAACATTTTTATGCTGAGGAAGACGGTACCTTAGGCTGTGACAACTATTATACCGCGTCTTCCCTGCTGAAATACCTGGGTGACGATGTTGAATCAGTAGGGGAAATATCTTATACCATGCAGTACCGCGCCTCAAAAGCATCAGGCACAGGAGTGCCATTAAATCGTGATGGAATAGCGGCTCTTGGCTCATTGGGAGGTACCGGCTCACGTCCCCGGGCTGACGATGAACTCCATTTTACTGTCCAGTGGAACGGTCAGGAAGAAAGCTTTACCGCCCATTGTGTCAATGAATAAGATGACTGCTGATTTACATCAAAAGCAAACTCGCTGCCATTAGCATCATGCCGGCAATGATTCCGTACACTGAGTGATGTTCTGCTCCGTACTCCCGGGCGGCCGGCAGCAGCTCATCCAGGGAGATAAATACCATTATCCCCGCTACTGAGGCAAATACCAGGGCAAATAATCCTTCAGTTATAAAAGGTAATAGGATCAGGTAACCGATTAATGCTCCCAGAGGCTCTGCCAGACCTGATAAAAAAGAGAATTTAAAAGCCTTTCCTCTATCGCCGGTGGCATAATAGACGGGAATGGCCACCGCAATTCCTTCCGGAATATTATGAATAGCGATGGCTATGGCAATCGCTATTCCCACCGATGAATCATGCAGCACCGACATGAAAGCAGCTATTCCTTCCGGAAAATTATGAATGGCTATGGCAGCAGCCGCCATCACCCCCAACCGCATCAACTGCGTGGTATTTGTATTAATATAAGTTGCAGACATGTCTTCCAATGCTCGCGGTTCATGGGGGTTTTCATAGGAAGGGACCAGCTTGTCGATAAGAGCCACCAAAAACATACCGGCGAAGAAAGCACCGGTAGCCGCCCACAGCCCCGTATTGCCCCAGGCATTAACCGCCGCTGCTCTCGCCTCAGCAAAAATCTCCACCATGGAGATGTATATCATGACTCCGGCAGAGAAGCCCAGAGCAAAGGACAAAAAATCGGTATTGGTGCGTTTGGCTAACAGGGCAATAAGGCTTCCCAGGCCGGTTGCCAATCCGGCCAGCAATGTCAAAACAAAAGCCAGGCCAATATTGCTGAATTCCATAACTCCAATACCTGCCCTTTTCCATTAAAGTTATCTGAAAGCAATAAAATTTTATTACTGCTTTCCATACTTGTTAAGCAAGAAAAGCTTTAATAGCTGAAATGGCTTACAATAAGTTTAACAAACATTTGCAGAACCAGGAGGAAAAATCATGTCCAAGGCTAAGACCAATCTAGTGATTGACGGAATTATGTTTCTGACAGTGATGGCGCTATTAGGAACAGGCTACGTGCGCAAGTATGTTTTGTTAAGCGGTTCGGCTTCCCGCCAACTGTACGGAACCAAGGTACACATGTATTTATTGGGAATTAACCGGGATGGTTGGGCAACCATTCATCTATACTTGGGTTACTTCCTGCTGGCCTTAGTATTATTACATATCGTAGTTCACTGGAAACAAGTGAAGGCTATCTTCAAAAACTTGATACCCCATCCTAAATGGAGGCCGTTGTTTATTTTTCTGTTCATAAGCCTGAGCCTCTTTTTAGCATTATTTCCCTTCTTAATCACACCAACCCTTTGGAAATAGCAGCATACCAAGTCTTTAAGTTTTAGTTTCAGGAATATCTATCCCCACCATTTTCATCAAATAGCGGGCATTGGAGGTGCTGCAGCGGCCGGGACGCAGTTTGTAATCAAATACTATACCGCCTTCAGTGTACTGCTCCTGGAAGTGATAGTTTTTAAACTTGGCCCAGGGTTCTTTTTCCAGCTCGCACAGTTCAAAATCATGGGTGGAGATCAGACCTATGGCACCATTTTGGCTAAGCTGTCTTAAGACAACTTTAGCTCCGGTGATCCTGTCCAGGGAATTGGTTCCCCGAAAAATCTCATCTATTAAGAAAAGCATAGGTTGTCCCAAGCGGGACCGCTCCAAGATCAGATGGATTCTTTTAAGTTCTGCATAAAAAGTCGATATCCCCTGGATCAGATCATCATGTATTTCCATAGAGGTATAAATGTCCATGACCGAGCAGCGAAACTTTTGGGCACATACCGGACTCCCGGCATAAGCCAGTACCAGGTTGATCCCAATGGTTCGCAGCCAGGTGCTTTTCCCGGACATATTGGATCCGGTTACAATGCAGGAATAATCATCTATATCTATATCGTTATGCACACATTTTTCCGGGTGCAGCAGGGGATGACCTAAATCGCGGGCAGATATTCTCTGACCCCCAGCTTCCACATCCGGGTAAGCCCAGCCGGGGTGAATATGCCCTATAACGGCCAAACTGCACAATGCCTCCAGGGTCCCGATTACTTCCAGCCAGCGCCCTACCCTTATCCCGTAGCGGTCTTTCCAGCGGGCCAGCCGTACCGCACATTGGATGTCCCATAACAGGCCGATATTAATCAACAGGTAAAACATGGAGTAGCGAAAATCGATGGCATTGGATATTACTTCCAGGCCCTTCATGGCTGAGGAAGCAGACTGGCTGTCCTGGAAAAGATCGGCCTGCAGGCTTGATAAATAGGCATCCTTGAAGGACTGCCTTTCGATTAACTCCAGCATGCTCCGGTAAGAATGCAGGCTCTCCTTGAAAGAGTAAACCCGGTTCAAAGGTTCCCCGGCCTTTTTAAATGTCCCCAAAACAATTAGACTTTGCACCAGCACAAGTATAACCGGCACCTGAACAGTAATCCATTGCACAAAGTACAGGATAAAGGCCGCTGCGGTAAAAAGGGGCAAAATGCGGATGTATCTGAAGGTCTTGCCCAGGGAAGGGGTTTCCGAAGCATAAGCCATCAGGTCTTCAGGATTCTGGGGCCCTTTGGCCGTTTGCGCTCCCCGGCACTCCAATTCCTGGCAGAACTCCAGTTTTCCTGCCAGTTCGCGGACGGCTTTTTGTCGGGTGAGAATAGCATTGATTTCCTTGGAGGGTTGAGCTAAAAGCCTGAACAATATCTGCCTGCCCAGAAAGGTTTGGGCTACCGATAGCCATTGGAACAACGACTTGGGCCCAAAGATGTCCAGATCATTGCTGTAGGGATGATCCTTTTGGACAAATTCACCGCCATGATCGGCAAACTCCACCCAACCTTCTCTTAGGCGCTCCAGATACCTCTGGTTGATCCTCACCATGGTCTGGGCTGTATTTAAGAGGTTTTCCACTTTGCGGTGTATGTAAACAAGAAAAGCAAATACCAACATAAAAGGCAGGACTGCATAAACAGCCTGCCGGATGGTTCCCATGTATCCTGCTATTACCGCCGCACCAATACCTGCTATAACTACCCATAAACGCAGATTACTTAAAATATCGAATCTGCGCTGCTGGATTCGGACGGCCTTTTCAAAATGTTTCAGCCTGCTTGAGAACAGCTCTGCAGATGACATGGAATCCCCCTTTGCACGACGGGCACCTTCGAATCCAGATACACTATCCCCATATAGCAAAGTAACTGATAACCAGTAATCCCAAACCTATTCGATACCAGCCAAAAGCCTTGAAGTCATTGGTCTTGATATATCCCAGTAAAAATCTTATAGCCAGGATGGACACCACAAATGCTACTATCATCCCCGTCAAAAGGATGGTTAGTTCCAGACCGGTAAAGCTGAAACCGAATTTGGCCAGTTTCAAGGCACTAGCCCCAAACATGACCGGAATGGATAAAAAGAAGGAGTATTCCGCAGCCAAAGTGCGGGAGGAACCCAGTATAATGGCTCCGAGAATGGTGGCTCCCGAACGGGATGTCCCCGGAATCAAAGATAAGACCTGGAACATACCGATTAGAAAAGCGGTTTTATAGGTCATCTCTTTTATGTCATTAATGCGGCTGGGACGGCCCTGGTTGCGGTTTTCAATAACAATGAACAAGATCCCATACAGGACCAGCATTAAGGCTACGGTCTGGTAATTATAAAAATTATCATTCAGCCAGTCGTCAAACAGATACCCTAATACTGCTGCCGGCAGTACACCGACAATTACTTTATACCAGATAGCCATGGTATCTCTTTTTTCCTCAGCTGACTTCTGCGATGAAAATGGGTTCAACCGGTAAAAGTAAAGAATAACCACGGCCATGATAGCTCCCAATTGTATTACCACAAAGAACATTTCCTTGAACAAGGGAGAAGCGTTTAACTGTATAAACTCCTCTACCAAAATCATGTGCCCGGTGCTGCTGATGGGAAGCCATTCGGTAATACCTTCTACAATGCCGAGAATAACAGCTTTTAAAATTTCTATAAGTACCACTAATCTTATTCCTCCGCCTATTTATTCCCTATCCGTTTCTTACGTGGACTTGGACTGTTTTATTACTAATTATAACAAGCAGTAGTATAGCACATTATTCTCCAGTAATAAAAAGGCAAAGCTCTATATTAGGATGTAGAGATTTATCTGCGGCGGGTACGGTCTTTGCGGGTTTTGCTAATTTCAATTACACCAAGAGTTCCTTTTTGCTTTAAGGAACGAGTGTATCCTTCTATAGATATATCTGCACCTGAGGCGACATGAGTCAAAACACTGCGAGATCCTACAGCTATACTGGTCTTCGAAGAAAGGGAACCGATAGTTCCAATAGGCAGACTGCGGTAGTAACCGGAAAAGGGGTAGGTCTTGCCCTTTTCGTCTTGATAGTCTCGATAACCAGGAGGGTAGGGATGATCAATGATATGCCTGCCGGTAGTCATAGCCAGGTATTGTCCTTCACCGGGCAAATAAGTATACCAGGAGTAAGTATTAGAACAGCTGTCATTACCGAAGGCAAAGTGTTCAAGATCAATGCCTTCCAAAACCACCAGGGCTACTCGTTCCTTGCGCAGGCGCTTTTTGACAGCTGGGGCGATATCAACAATGCTTTTAATCGGATCGGGAGCATATACAGGGATCCTATTATCGCGAGCATTGACCCGGTATAAGGGCCGCTTGGTGGAATCAGGTGTACCAAAAGCAAATCCACGGGCAGCTACTAAAAGATAATTGGGAATTCCGCCTTCGAAGTTACTGGGTGGCCTCCAGACCTGGGCAAAGCGGTCTTGCGGCAGAATCATCTGCACGGCTTCCAATTGGTTTAAATAGTACAAATCTCTTTTTGAGGGTTGGTAAAGACCGGCATAGACAGGTCCCAGCCGGCTGGCGGTTACAAAGCCGTCCAGCTCAGTTAAATCCACTTCTCCTTCCAGAGGCAAAGTACCACCGGTTCCAACTATAAACGGCGTCAATCCCGTCTGGCGCAAAAAGCGTTCCACTTCCGCAAACAGATGCCTGCGCAAGGCCTCCTGATCATACAGCCCGGGATGTTTAAGAAGTGAGATAAGGTAAAAATTAGCATAGCTTAAGAAAACAAACTTGGGCTTATAGATTTGCTCCAGTTCCAGGGCAACGTTGGTAACCCAATCAATACTTTCAGGGGCCAGGTCACCTGGATAGGGATATTTCTTCATTAACTGGACAATACTGCCTAACAGGTGATGCTTCGGTAGGTTCTCCAAACTCTCACCAGTCTTGAAATGCAAATATTGAGTTTCTTCCTCAGAACAGATTACCCCAACCTTCACCGTTATCTCCCCCAATAAAAAAGATGCTGCTTGGATCAAAGCAAACAGGCATCACGGCACCACAACCTGATTGATGGTGTGAGTTAAAGGCTCCTTTCCAGACGGGAGGCATACTAGTTTCCCAATATACCCTAACGGGTCATTTCCATAGCCAGGCCTTAGGAAATATGACCTCGGAACCATTTATTCAACTTTCTCAACTCATTTTAACATGAGTAATTTCCCCATTTATTCTATTCCCAGTATAGCAGTCCTATCAACCTAGTCAAGTATTGCCGCTTTTAGGAGCTTTTTGTTCCAATTCGGCGGCAAAACACTTCTTGGGGCACTATTATTAATGTTCTATTGGCTTTTCCTGGCAACCAGTACATAGATTAAAATAGGCAGAAGCAGCCCTACCAAAACCACGACAAGGAACCAGGTTCCCAGACCGCTGCTGCGCTCCAGAGCGACCTGGATTATCTGCCATTCCAGGTAGACAAACAGCCAAACCACCTGGGCTTTAAGCAAAGCCATATACCATATTGCCAGCTGGTACTGGCGCTGGGCATTATCGGCGGTTATCCTTACTGGGTAATTAAAGGTATGGGGGAATCTCCTGACGATTGTCAGCATTACATAAAGGAACAGGTTAGTCCCTAACACAAAATAGAGAGAGCTGCGGTCACCCCAGGCATCCACTTCCCCGGTGGGGCCGAAATGCTTGGGAATAGAGGCCGGAAGATCCGGCCATAATTTAATCAGTATCAGGGCGGCAATTACTAATCCCAAAATGGAGACCAGTTCCAGCAAAAATTCCAATGGCGTTATTGGTATTTTGATGCGGGGACGAGGCTGATGAGCTGGTTTGGAGCGATTTCTATCCGGTTGGCGCACAATATAACCTCCCTCCAAAACTGGGGCAATTTATCCAAAAATAACCTGCCTAAAATTGTTTTTTTTCCCTCTTTGCTATAAAATTACCATACGATATTAAGGAGGTGATTTGGTTGGATTTAGAACCCAAAACCATTGCTGAATCAGCCACCACCCTTAGTCAGATTATCCTGCCCAGCCAGACGAATCCTGCGGGCACAGCTCACGGCGGTGAACTATTGAAGATGATGGATAACTGTGCAGGAGCTTGCGCTACTAAACACTCCCGGGCTATTGTAGTAACCGCCGGTATCGACAATATAAACTTTCATCATCCGGTATTCGTAGGCAATTTAGCTACCTGCAGTGCTTACCTTACTTATGTTTCCAATTCCTCCATGGAGATTGCCGTTTCCATCTGGGCCGAGGACTTATTGCAGGGAACCAAGGAATGCTGTATGACTGCCTATTTTACCTTTGTTGCTTTGGACGAAAACATGCGGCCGAAAAAAGTACCTCCTCTATTGCTGCAAAACGATATGGAAAGGGCTGAATATGAAGCAGGCAAGCAGCGGGTCGCAGCCAGAAAAGCTAATCCCCAGGTTTGCTGGCTTCCCTTGTATTAAAGTTATACCAGGGCTGCGCTGCAGCGCAGCCCGCCAAGCAAAAGCTGAAACTAATCTATTTACATCCGGTCAGATTGGGCCAGAATACATAGATTATCAAAGAGCTCAGCTACGGTTATTACTCCTACCCCGCCGGGTACGGCACTGGCCAGGCTGGCTTTTCCCTTGGCATCTTCCGCTACATCTCCTACCATTTTACCGTTCTCGTCAAAATTGATCCCGGCATCAATTATAACCGCACCTTCTTTTACCATATCAGCAGTTATCAGATTCATTCGTCCTGCTGCAGCTATGAGAATATCAGCCCGGCGAGTTTCCTCAGCCAGATCTACCGTGCGGGTGTGGCACACTGTAACAGTGCCGCTCTCCGTAGTCATCATTACCGCCAGAGGACTTCCCAAAATGGTACTGCGTCCCACAATAACTACCCTCTTGCCGTTGATAGAAACACCATGCTCTTTGAGCATCCGCACAATAGCCTTGGGGGTGGAAGGCTTAACCCCTTCCTCGCGGCTGATCAACTTGCCCAGGTTGTAATTATGTATGCCTTCCACATCTTTGCTGGGCTGAATCAAGTTAATCAGGTAACTGGTGTTTAGATGATCCGGCAAAGGTGTTTGGATCATTATACCGGTTGTATCCGGGTCGTTATTTAGTTTATGAATCAATTCTTCTACCTGGGACTGTTGTACAGATTCGGGCAGCTTATGGACTTCCACTGTTACTCCCACTTCCTCGCCGAAACGGCGTATGCTGTTAACATATACCTGGGAAGGCTGGTCATCACCAACCTGAATAACTGCCATTTTCATGCTGATTTGCCGGGCTGTTTGCCTTATCCTTTCTTTTAACGCTTCCCTGATTTCCTTACCGTAAATTAGCATTCCAACTATCCTCTCCTATCTCTTCTCCAGTATTGCCTCGCAAGCAAGGAACTACCTTTTCCTTGCTGCAGATGTTTCTTACTTAGAAAGCATTCTTAATATGATTTATTACCGGATCGCGTTCCCCCAATCGCACTGTAATCACATCAAAACGCAGCTCCCTGAAAGGCTGATCCCTCTGCTGGAGGTAATGCAATGCCGTTTTCCTGAGGCGCTGTTGCTTGGCCGGGGTAACTGATTCTTCCGCGCTGCCAAAGCGGTCACTTCTTCTGGTCTTTACTTCTACAAATATGATGTCCCGATCCCGCTCACAAATAACGTCGATTTCGCCGTAGCGGCTATAATAATTACGGTCCAGTATGCGGTACCCCTTCTGCCGCAAATACTGAACCGCTAATTCTTCCCCCTGGGTACCAACCTTTTTGCGCATAAGATCATGCCCCGTTATGGTTAAACTTTTGATTCATACGATATATGAAAGCCAGAATTTCCGCAACTACCGGATATACTTCGGGAGGAATCTCCTGGTATAGATCTAAGGCCATCAGGTAATCGGTCAGCTGGGGATCTTCATGGATGGGAATACCATGTTCCTGAGCCAGTTTGCGAATATTCTCCGCAATAACCCCCCTGCCTTTAGCCAGTACCCGTGGAGCCTCATCTTTCTCAGGATCATACCCCAGGGCTACAGCCCGATCTGGGCCTGTTTTGTCCCCCTTCATAAAAGTTCACCTCAAATGGTAATGTCTATACTTATTGGCCGGATATTCGCGCCTGCAACAGATGGCCAAGTGGGCCGAAGGGATTCCGCCTCAGTACGTACACCGGCAACTCTAATGCCCAGATTGTTAACCTGGTATCCCAATTTTTCCAAACCTGCCCTCAGCTCTGACCAGTGGTTTTGCAGGAAAGTCCGGACGGTCTCCTTTTCCACTACTCCCTGGATATCCAATATGCCCGATTTTCTCCAAACCACATGAAATACCACAATCCCCATATGAGGAGTATCCAGGGATACTGCAATCTGCAATGAATCTTTCTGCCTGCTGGCTTGGCGATGGTCCCGGCGCAGGCGCAGTTCGCACATAGCATACTGGTTCTGATCTATTTGCAAAGGAAAGGTCAGGTATATCCCTGGAAAACTGGTATCAGGAGAAAAACGCCCTATGGTATTGACAATCTGCTGCCCACTTAGCTCATGTTCTAGGTTTTTTATCAAACCTGCCAATTCTCGTAAGGCGTGATTTTCCGGCAGATTGATTTCTAAAATTGTTTCGGTCAGAAGCCACCCCTGCAGGATATCAGGCCGGGACAACAGTATTTGCTGCAGTTGGGTTTGTACAGGCTTAGCCGTTGCCTCCCCTTCCACCGTCATATTCCCTAAGAGGGCCTGTATTAGCGGCCATAGTTTACCGACAACAAGGGCATTGGCAGCAGGCAGGCCGGAAGGACCTCCGTAGTCATGATTAGCAATCTCTCCCGCTGCCGGTTGGTAGTTGGCAGCAATAGCTCCGGGACTCACCCTATTGGCAACAATAGATGCTGGAATCTCGGGCTGATTTATCCCTGCCCCGGTTGGTCCCTTGAGAAGGCTTTGATCAGCGGACACCTGGCTGGATATTCTGCTGAAAGCACTGGGCTCAGCAGCAGGCGGGCTGCTGCCAGTTTGCAATTCAGACTGGTTGGCTGGCAAATTAGCCTCAGGTAGAGCGCCGGTAACCTTTAGAGCTGGTTCCTGCAGGTACGGGTAGCGAGCCAAGATACGGCTGATTTGCTGGTATAGAGCGGATATGTCCGGTTTGGAATTGAAAAAGTTCATTAATCTTTCCAACACATCGGGACTGGCGGGGATACCATATCTTATCGCCAAGGCGGCCAGCCTGCAGTTTTCCGGAGCGCTGCCTCCCAGGTGCTGCAGTATTTGGGCGGCTTGGCCCATGGTCGATCTATTTACCGGCAGATGGTTTTCCAACAGATTGCGGGCCAACCTGATGTTTTCCTCACTGGCTTTGAAGCCCAGTTCCTTGAGCTGTGCGGCCAGATTGGCTTGTTCCAGCCGATTCATGACTTCCGGGGTCAGAACTTTTAGGGTAATGCGACCCGGGCGCACTTCCTCCACCAGTAGATTAAGGTCTTGCCCGCTGTTTACCTTTACTTCAGACATAGCTTCAATCAACTGGCCTTGAATTAACACCCGGACCATTCCGTTGATATCTACGTCCCTTACCACTCCCCGCAGGATATCCCCCTGGTTGAACACCAGGCCGCGTTTGTCCCCAGGACTGGTTATATTAAGAAACACCCTATTCAAAGAGACCAGGTTGTTCTCCATAGGTTCCTCCCCTGATCAGTGTTTTGACTGGTTCAAAGCTCTCCCGGTGTATAGGGCAGGGGCCCTTTTCCATAAGCAGCTGTATATGTTCTTTGGTAGCGTAACCTTTATGGCGGGCAAACCCATAACCCGGATACAAGAGATCGAAAGCCTCCATAGCATTATCCCGCTCCACCTTAGCCAAAATCGATGCAGCAGCAATAGATACACTCAAGGTATCTCCTTTAATGATAGACTGCTGTTTAATATGTATATCGGGTAATTTAAGGGCATCAATGAGCAGATAATCCGGCTGAGGATTTAAATTCTTCACCGCCAGCTGCATGGCTTGAATAGTAGCCTGGTATATATTGATCTTATCCAGATAGGGAGGATATACGGAAGCCACTGCCCAGGAAATAGCCTGCTTCTTGATTTCGGCAGCCAATTCCCGCCGCAGGGAAGGATTTAACTGCTTGGAATCATTGATTCCCTCTATTCCAAAGCCGTCCGGCAGGATCACTGCTCCCGCCACTACCGGTCCGGCCAGAGGGCCACGGCCGGCTTCGTCCAAACCGGCTATAAAACGGTATCCATTAGCTGCCGCCTGGTGTTCAAACTTCATCATCCCTTCTAAGCGGCAACTTTCTTCCGGAGTCAAACCAACCTGCCTGGTACGCACTTAAAACTCATCCTCTTGCAATATTTGCTGAGCTGCCTTCAACCCCTGTAATACCGCCGTACGTATGTCCCCAATATGTCCCGCATCTCCGGCTATATTAACCCGGGGGTGAATGCGCCGCAGCTGTTCGTAGAGTTCCCAGTTGGGCTTGTACCCCATAGCAAATACTATTATGTCAGCCTCCAAAGTCCCCGCCATACCCTGGGAATCAACCAGCTGCAAACATCCATTATCAATATCAGTAACCTGAGCTTCCAGTTTAATTACTACACCGGCATCCCGCAGGCGGTTCAGCAGATCCCGGCGGTTTTTCTTTTCCATGGCGGGTGCCAGCTGGCCTTGCCGTTCAAGAAGAATAACCTGTTTGCCGTTTGATGCCAGGTAATCAGCGGCTTCGCAGCCAGTTAGTCCTCCTCCGATAACTACTGCCGTTTTCCCTTCCACCGAATGGGACCTTGCCAACAGTTCATTAACTGTAAAGCCTTTCCCTCCAGCTGCAGATCTCCATTTCTCGGGGATACAGGGGAGAGAACCGCTGGCTACTACCACATAATCGGGATTGTCAAACGCCAGATCCCCGGCAGTATATTGGTGCCCCAGGACAATCTCCACACCGGATTCCTGCAGGCAGTGCTCCAAATAATCCCGGTAGTGCTTGATGCGGTATTTAAAAGGAGGAACAGAAGCCAGATTGAGCATTCCCCCGATTTTGTCGTCCTGTTCGTACAAAATCACCTTTAATCCGTATCGATCCAAAGTCAAAGCTGCCTGGATACCTGCAGGCCCGCTGCCAATCACTACTGCTTTCCGCCGGCTGCCCTTACGGTAGAAAACAACAGGGGGCTCCTTTTCTTTTCCCACATAAGGATTGACGGTACAGTGCAAGGATAATCCCTTAAATTTATTGCCAATGCATTTATTGCATACTATACAGGGGCGAATAAACTGTTCCCGTCCCTGGGCAGCCTTCAGTACCCAATCTGGGTCAGCCAGCAATGGCCGGCCGAGAAACACGAAATCAGCCTGACCGTCTTTTAACACCTGCTCGGCAAAAGCAGGCTGGCGTATCATTCCCCCGCCAATAACCGGAATGCTGACCGCCTTTTTAGCTTCCTGAGCCAGATACATCCTCCATCCCTCCGGGTATGAGGAAGGCTCGATACTGGTCAAACCCGAGGGATAAGTTCCGCAGGAAACATGCAGCACATCGATACCAGCCTGTTCCAGGGCCTGACATACCTGCAGGCTCTCGTCCAATTTCAGTCCGTTTGGTGTAAAGTCATCCAGATTGAGGCGAACTGACAGCAACAGCTGCGGGCATAGCTGTTTGATGCCGGTTACAATTTCCAGCAAAAAGCGCATGCGGTTTTCCAAGCTTCCCCCGTATTTATCCGTACGCAGGTTAGTATCAGGAGAAAGAAATTGATTCACTAAATAGCCATGAGCAGCATGTATTTCTACTCCATCGAAGCCAGCCTGAGCGGCCAAAACGGCTGCGCTTATGAATTTATCCCTGATTTCTTCAACTTCGGTGGTAGTCAGTTCCCGGGGCATGGTGCGCATAATCGGACAGGGAATGGCACTGGGAGCCACCGGGGCTTGTCCATGGGTAATTATCTCTGCAGTTTGCCTGCCAGCATGAAACAGTTGGATAAAAGCCGCACATTCATAGCTTTTAATGGCTTCGGCCAGGCGGGCCAGCCCCGACAGATAAACGGGACTATCAATACGTATCTGCTGCATTCCTTCCCGTCCCCGGGTGCCGTCTACACAGGCAGCCTCTACAATAATGGTTCCGACTCCCCCACGAGCCCGTCTTGCGTAATAGGCTACCAGGGTATCGGTAACCTCCCCGCTGTTAGCTGCAAATCCCGTAGCCATAGGGGCCATAACTACCCGGTTCTTGATCCACCGTTGGCCTATAAAAGCTGGTGCCAGAAGATGCTCGTATTCCATCAATATCCCCTCGATATTAAATATTGGCATAATTATATCATAGCAGAAAATGGGATCGCCTTTTTTCTCCCTTTTTCTGTTAATTAAAAGAATATCCTTCTCCTAATTGGCTGCGGGTATGGTTCAGTACCGCCTGCAGGGTGGGAATGTCTCCCCGGCCAAGATAGGGTTCTTCCCCCTGTTCAATCCTGCGGATGGTGTCTTCTATCGGCACTACTCTAAACTGCTGTCGGCCATTGTCATAATAGGGGTGACTGTAAGTGGGAATATAGTCTACCCTGGTCAGCTTGGTTTCATTAAGGGTAAAATTTTTCCTGAATTCCATTAGCAATATGACACCGCTGTTGCGCTCCAGGCCTATCTGATGGCTGATAAAGTTGCCCATGGAATAAATGACAAAACAATTTCTGCCTTCAACCGGAATAACTTCCATGGTCTGGATAACATGCGGATGACTGCCCAGGATCACATCCGCTCCAGCTGCGCAAAACTCCCGGGCCAGAGCTTTCTGTTCCTCGGAAGGCTTGGGACTGTATTCTTGCCCCCAGTGCAAGACTAAAATCACGATATCCACCTGGGGTCTCAAGATACTAATATCTTTCAGTATTTTCTCCCGCTCCAAAAAGTTGACCAGATAGGGTTTATCATCCGGCACTGGTATGCCGTTGGTGCTGTATGTATAGGCCAGGTAACCCACCCGGATCCCCTTCAGGTCTTTGATCAGAAATTGTTCACTGGCTTCCTGGCTGGAGTATACCCCCACTGTATCCAGCCCGGCCTGTTCCAGGACCTGCAGGGTCCGCAGGGCTCCCTGGACACCGCGATCCAGAATATGATTGTTGGCTGTTACTACTAAGTCGAATCCCGCTTGTTTAAAAGCCGATGCCATTTCATCAGGACTGTTGAAAAGAGGATAACCAGTATATCCAGACGCGGCACCTGCCATGGGCGCCTCGAAATTAGTAGAGCTGTAATCAGCTGAGGCAATTATAGGCTGGACCTGCTTAAAAAAAGCATCGAAATTGTAGCCGCCTCCCGGCTGCTGGCCGGACCAAATCTGGGTATTGTGCATCAAGCAATCTCCAGCAGCCGCCAAGGTGATATTCTCAATAATATCCGGCTCTGCTTGGGGTTGAGGATTGGCTTCCCCTGATACAGGAGTGACCACAGCCTGCTGGGTTAATGACAGGTTGATCCAATATGAGCTGGCTAAGCCCAGACATATTAGGAAAAGTACTATTACTACACTCTTCTTCACCTGTTTGTCCACCTTCATAACAACAAATAAGGAGAACCCTTTCTCCGGGTTCTCCACAGCGAGTCAAAAAAGCTGATTAATAGTTTGGCGTTCGAGATTGCCACGGCACTTCGTGCCTCGCAATGACACATTCGAGATTGCCACGGCACTTCGTGCCTCGCAATGACACATTCGAGATTGCCACGGCACTTCGTGCCTCGCAATGACACATTCGAGATTGCCACGGCACTTCGTGCCTCGCAATGACACATAAGATGGATTTCGGTATTGTCATCGCGAGGAGCGTAGCGACGTGGCGATCTCTTTACATGGCCTTTCTCGACAGTCTGAGGAGAACCCTTTCGCCGGGTTCTCCTCTATTGTATCGCGATTAATTTAAATAGTCTGCCACAATATTGCCTTATTATTTACGGGTTAGTTTCATTTCCCAGTTATCCTTGCCGTCTACAATGAGTTCGGCCTGGTAACCCTGGGATTTCGCCAGTTTCAATACATTTTCCTTGGATACCTGACTGGTTCCCAATACCAGTAACTCCTGCGCCCCTTGATCTATGGCTTTTTTAGTTTTAATTACCGGCATGGGACAACTTAATCCTCTGACATCCACTTTTTCCATTGTCAAACCTCCTATGCTTCGCGATAGCTCCAGCCTATCCAAGCCACTACCAAAATGCCAATCACACAGGCAATTTGTCCATAGGTAGGTACCCCGGCAGCACTGGCTGCAAACAAGAAGTTGTGGCTGAAAGCTGCTCCTACCAGCATACCTGCAACTACGGCAGCAGCGTCAATATCACCTTCCCCGGTCATAATAAGCTGGCGCAGCGGGCATCCTCCCAGGAGAGTGGCGGTCAATCCCACCAGGTACAAGCCCAGGAAGTTCCAGATATGCATGGTATGAGCAATAGGCTGGTCATTAAATCCAGGTTTGAAGAAGCCAAAAGCTATGTTCAGGATCAGAGCCCCTATGAATATGCCTATAAAGCCTAACAGCAGGTAATTATCCCGGATCAGTATAAAATCACGAATGCCCCCGCTCATGCACAGGCGAGTACGCTGAGCCAAAAAGCCCACAATCAAACCTACTGCCAGGGAAATAGCTACGGGAGCAGCCATAGAACCCGGCCCTTCCTTGCTGAAGAATAATGGTCCGCCGGCATCCGGATTGAAAACGGTACCTTTGATCAACAGGAAAAGCAGGAACACAAAAAACAGGGGCATCAACAGACCGCCTACATTGCTATGGCTGTACTCGGCCCGTCCCAGATTGAATCCCCGGCGCAGGAAGAATACTCCGCTGGCTACACCAGCAATGAAGCCCAGCAGACCTACTACAGCATTATAGTCCCCTCCGGCCATGCGCAGGATATCCCGCAAAGGACAGCCCAAAAATACCAGTGCACCGATCATCATAAAAACGCCCATGATGAAACGCACAAAGGTAGCAGAGCCGCCTCGAGTCTTAAACTCTCCGGCAAACATGGAGGTCAGCATAGCTCCCAGCAATAAACCAATAATCTCCGGGCGCACATATTGAACTGCCGCAGCCCGGTGCAGGCCCAGGGCACCGGCGATATCCCGCTGGAAACAGGCAATGCAAAAACCCATATTGGGGGGATTGCCCAGTTTCACCAATACTACCGCGATGGCACCAATGAACAATCCCGCCAGCAATATAAACCATTTACTTCTGTCCATAACAGCCCTCTTACCTCCCGAAAATTATAACTATTAGTTATCATTATAATAACTGCCAGTGTAATTATATTCGGGGGCTAGGAAAAAAATCCTGCTAAGTATTCGATAAAATCTGGGTAATTATCGTAGCTTTCAGCAAAACCATTGAGAGCAATTCATTCGAGAAGAAGGAAAAAGGCCAGCTTCCGAAGATATTTATTCGGACTGCCAAGGATTACCTTGATTTTGAATAAATATCTCCAGAACTGGCCAGGAGGCTTTTTTGGCTTTTAGGGCAGTTGATCGAGGGTCAGGCGCCCCAGATTACCGGTGCGGAAATCGTTTATTATTTGCCGGGCTGTTTTTTCCGGGTCAGGCTGACCTCCTTTGAGCAGATGGCCTCTCTGACGGGCTATATCCTGCAACAGTTCCTCGTCATCTTCGGCTACCTGTTTGAGTTTATAATACTCTGTAAACAACCGGGGAGACTGCTGGCGCAATACCCCTAACAAGTAAAGGGCAACTTCATATTCTTCATAAGCGTTTTCCCCGACTATATTTAAGAGAGCCAATTTCAGGCCTTGCTCTTCACTTTCGATTTTAGGCCACAGCAACCCGGGAGTATCCATGATCTCCATATCGTCCCGGACTCTTATCCACTGTTTGCCCCGGGTAATCCCGGGCTTGGCACCTGTACGAGCCATTTTCTGCCCAACTAAACTGTTGAGAAAGGTGGATTTCCCCACATTGGGAACCCCGGCTACCATCAGCCGCACCGGCCGTATGCGACGGCCCCGGCGCAGCATATCCTGCCGCTGGCTTTCGAAGGCCTGGTGAACCGCATCCACTACCTGCCGAATTCCCTGCCCCTTTAGGGAATCCACTGCCACCGCCGGCAGGCCTTCCTGGCGCAGGTGCTTTACAAAGCCGCGGGTAGCAGCCGGATCAGCCAGGTCGCTTTTATTTAATACCATAATGATTTTCTTGCGCTGGGCCATTTGTTCCAGATCCGGATTGCGGCAGGACAGAGGAGCCCGGGCATCCAGCAGCATAACAACAATATCCACCAGTTTCAGGCTGGCCTCAATTTCCCGCCTGGCTTTAACCATGTGACCTGGATACCAGTTGATGGTCATAATATCCCCCTAAAAAAAGAGAATACCTTTTGGGTATTCTCTCCTCCTGTTTTATGTTACCTTTAATACCGGCCCTTTTCCTTAACCCGTGCCTTCTTGCCCACTTTATCCCGCAGGTAGAACAAGCGAGCCCGGCGCACTTTACCCCGGCGGACCACTTCAATCTTGGCAATCTTGGGACTGTGCATGGGGAATGTACGCTCTACAGCTACCCCGTATGATATACGGCGCACGGTAAAGGTCTGGGAAAGTCCGGCACCTCTGATTTTGATTACCGTTCCTTCGAATACCTGAATTCTTTCCCGGCCACCTTCAACAACCTTAACATGAACCTTGATCGAATCTCCCGGGCCGAACCTGGGCAGATCTTTTCTATACTGTTCTTCTTCTATGGATCTGATAATGTCGTTCAAACGTTCCGACCTCCTTCCGCAAGGCGTTCATACACCTTAATCGAGTGCAGCGGACCGCCTTAGTTACAGAACAAAAGTATTATAGCACAGCTATCAGCACTGCTCAAGAAAATCCCCGTGGTTATACCAGCTTTCTCCCAGCAGGCGATCCAGGATAATGGCTGCTGCGCTGCGCACTGACAAGTGATTGTAGCTGCGCCCTGGCTCAACCGGTTCCAGGATGTAATGACACTTTTGCAGCAGGTCTTTATGCATCCCCCAGCCGGTGCCAAACAGTATGATGAAAGCCTTGTTCTCATTTTGGATAGCGGTTTTGAGCTGGGCAAAGCTAACCGAGTTGGGCTGTACCCTGGCATCAGTAGCCACCAGGTTTACCGGCAGACCACTTTCCTGAGCTGCTGCAGCTACAGCTTCTTCCAGATTATAAACTACTTTCAGCAAATCAAAAGCCTCTTTGCGGTCCGGATTATAACTGGCCCCATATCCCTGTTGCCAGAAGCCGGTTATTCTCCGGATCAGCTCATGCTGACTTTCCGAGGGATGAACTACAAAAAAGCCATCCACGTCATAGGTGCGTGCTGTGCGCGCAATATCGTGAAGATCCAAGTTGGTAACTGAGGTAGTGATCACATCCATCCGCTTGTTGTACATGGGATAGTGCATCAGAGCAATATACACGCGGGACTGTCTCACTTAGTCCAGATCTCCCTCGAAAATAATTTCTTCCAGCAGTTGGCGTTCCTCCAGGTCATAATCCCTGTTTAACAGCAAATCGGGCCTTTTCAGCAGGGTATTGAGCAGGCTCTGCTTTTTTCTCCAGCGCCGGATATTCTCATGATGGCCTGACAAGAGAATCTCCGGCACTTTCTTGCCCTTATACTCTGCTGGACGGGTATATTGGGGATATTCCAGCAAACGGTTGCTGAAACTCTCCTCCAACGGGGATTGCTCATCCAGAACTCCAGGCAATACTCGCACTACCGCATCCACCAATACCATGGCGGGAAGTTCGCCTCCGGTCAGGACGTAATCCCCTATGGATATTTCCTCATCAATTTCATCCATAATGCGGGCATCAATTCCCTCATAATGCCCGCACAGGATGATGAGATGGCTGATTTTGGCCAGCTCAAATACCCGTTTTTGCTGGAGGGGTTTGCCCTGAGGGGACATCATTATTACCCAGGAGTCTTCGGTCTTCACCTTTTCCAGCGCTGCCCCCACCACATCGGCTTTCATAACCATGCCGGCGCCTCCGCCATAGGGATAATCATCTGCCTGGCGGTGTTTGCCGGGGGCAAAATCCCTAATGTTTATGGTGCGGATGGTGACCAGTTCCTTTTCCTGGGCCCGCTTGAGTATGCTCTCCGTGAGAGGAGAAACAAACATCTCCGGAAATAAGGTTAAAATATCAATAATCATAGGTCCTTCCCAGATCAAGGCGGATTACTAGTTACAACGGCTTATACACGGAGTTACTCGGAATCAAGTAAGCCGGGCAGCAGAGTAACCCTCATCTCACCTAGGTCCAGATCAATGCTGTCGATTACCTCACCAATAGCCGGAATGAGGATTTCCCCATGTTTAGGGGACTTTACCACATATACATCATTAGCTCCTGTTTCCAAAATATCAGTTAATTTTCCCAGGTAACCGTAGTGAGAATCATAAACATCCAGTCCTCGCAGCTGAAAATGATAGTACACCCCTTCCGGCAGGGGATAAACATCCTTTTCTTCCACCATCAACAGTGCGCCGCGATAGAGCTGGGCCTCTTCCTTTGATTCCACGCCGCTGATTTTAACCAATATAACCTGATTTCGGGGTACAGCTGATTCCAATTCCACTGGCCGTACGGTTCCCCCATGATGCAGATAAACCTGTTTGAGATTCTGGAAACGTTCCGGAAAATCAGTCAAGGGAGTCACTTTTACCGTTCCCTTATAACCGTAGGTTCCAGATATCCTGCCAATACTGACCAGTTCATCCGGATTCAAGCTATCCCCCCTTACTTCAGCGCATTATCTCTACCGCTACTTTTTTACCGGCCTTGGCTGCAGCAGCTTTGGCCAGGGTACGAATTGATTTGGCAATCTTCCCTTGTTTGCCGATGACTTTCCCCATATCATCGGGAGCCACCCGCAATTCGATGATGATGGAGTTGTTTTCTTGGATCTCTGTTACCTGCACATCATCGGGGTTGTCTACTAGGGATCTGGCGATGAATTCAACCAGTTCCTTCATCTTTTCACCCCCTGTTTTGGGACTACTTGCGACTTGCAGCAAATTTGGCCAAAACCCCTTGTTTTTGCAGCAAAGATTTCACCGTATCCGAGGGCTTGGCTCCATTCGCCAGCCATTTTAAGGCTTTCTCCTCGTCAATTTTTATGGTTGCCGGGGTGGTAGCAGGATCATAATAACCTATTTCTTCAATAAACCGTCCATCCCGGGGAGAACGGGCATCAGCTACAACAATACGGTAAAAGGGTCTTTTCTTTGCCCCCATTCTTCTCAGTCTGATTTTGGTTGCCATGCATTCACCTCCTCGATATCGAATCCTGGTACAATAAATTTATATAGTCAGAATCCCTCATCCAGTGAGGTATTCTAAGACTATCCTGTTAAAAGGGGAATTTTATGGGGGGCATGCCCCTCCGGCCCTTTTTGGTTCCCAAATCCGCAAACTGCTTCATTAGTTTACGGGACTCTTCAAACTGTTTCAACAGCCGATTAACATCCTGGACACGAGTACCGCTGCCCCGGGCTATTCTCTTCTTGCGGCTGCCGTTAATGATACTGGGATCGCGGCGCTCAGCCGGAGTCATTGACAGGATAATAGCCTCTACCTGTGCTAATTCTTTCTCATCCACCTGCCCCTTTAACTCTCTCATCTGCTTGCCTAAACCGGGTATCATCCCCAGCAGGTCTTCCAGAGGTCCCATAGAACGCATCTGCTGCATCTGCTGCAGGAAATCTTCCAGGGTAAACTCCTGTTTGCGGATCTTGCGTTCCATTTCCCGGGCTTTTTCCTGGTCAAAGGTAGCCTGGGCTTTTTCCACCAGGCTGAGAATGTCCCCCATACCCAGAATTCTTGAGGCCATGCGATCGGGATAAAAGGGTTCCAGGGCATCCAGCTTCTCACCAGTACCCACAAACTTAATGGGGCATCCGGTAACGGCTTTGACAGAAAGAGCTGCTCCGCCGCGGGTATCGCCATCCAGCTTGGCCAGTATTACCCCGGTCAAACCAAGTTGAGCATGGAAGCTTTCAGCAACAGTAACGGCATCCTGTCCGGTCATGGCATCAACTACCAGCAGAATCTCATCGGGGTCAACCTGCTTTTTGATATTGGCCAATTCCTCCATCAGTTCTTCATTAATATGAAGACGACCTGCGGTATCAAGTATCACTATATCCCGGTTATTGCTGCGGGCATGCTCTAAGGATGCACGAGCTATATCAACCGGGTTATTCTGGCCCATGGAAAAAACCGGAGCTCCGGTCTGCTCTCCTAAAACCTGCAGCTGTTTAATAGCCGCAGGACGGTAAATATCACATGCCACCAAAAGGGGACGGCGCCCCTGTTTGATCAGAGTTTTAGCTAGTTTAGCCACGGTGGTAGTCTTGCCGGATCCCTGCAGTCCCACCACCATAATTACTGTAGGAGGCTTGGATGACAGGTTGAGCTTGCTCTCAGAGCCTCCCATCAAGGCAGTCATTTCATCGTGGACAATTTTAACGATCTGCTGTCCAGGGGTAAGGCTGCTCAACACTTCCTGGCCGACGGCACGATCCCTGACCCGGTTTACAAAATCCTTGACCACTTTAAAGTTTACGTCCGCTTCCAACAGGGCCAGGCGAATTTCCCGCATGGCAACTTTTACATCTTCCTCGGTGATTTTGCCTTTCCCGCGCAGCTTGCGAAAGATATCCTGGAGCCTGTCTGTTAATCCTTCAAATGCCACCGTACCTCTCCTTTACCTAAATAGAGTCACTCACCTGGCGCAGTATGTCCACTGCTTTCTGGATGGTGTCCCGGTCTGCCTGGGAATTATTCAGTAATCTGTATACTTCTTCAATTTGCTCCTGGGTATCCTGAAAGCGTTTTACCAGTTGCAAGTGTTCCTCATATTCCATTAACAAGCGTTCTGACCTCTTCAGCAAATCATATACTGCTTGCCGGGTTATATTTAAATGGCTGGCTATCTCCGACAAAGACCAATCCTGCTCATAGTGGAGATTAAGGACCTCCTGTTGCCGCTGGGTTAACAGGGGACCATAAAAGTCTTTCAGCAGGATAATCTGTTCCAGCTTGTCAAGCATCGGCCAGCCTCCAGGGTGACAAGGAAAATTACTTTACTTGTAGATTCTAGCTAATAGCATTGTCCCATGTCAAGCTGCCCGCAATATTTTCTGATTTTTATTGATCCCTGTCCCCGGTAAGGATATTATGGGGGTAGTTGTTTAATTAGTTCAATTGTTTGAGGAGGATTCGATTTTGCGGGAAAAAATTGCTTTGCTCACCGATAGTGCTTGTGACCTGCCCAGGGAACTGATCGAACGGTTCCGTATCAAGGTACTGCCTTTATCGGTTATTTATCCGGAAAAAAGCTATAAGGACCGGATCAATATACATCCCCAGGAAGTCTACGATCGTATGCCGGAGGAAATACCTACCACATCAATGCCCACCCCTCATGAGGTCAGCAGCTTACTGGAAGAGATACGCCGGGAAGGCTTTACTCATGTACTGGCAGTCCATCTGTCCAGTGCCCTTTCCGGAACCGTTGACCTGGTGCAGATGATAGCCCAGGAATTTGAAGACCTGGTCATCAAGGTTGTTGATACCCGTACCTTATCAATCGGTACTGGCTGGATGGTCCTGGAAGCAGCCCGGGACATAGCTTCCGGCCTGGGATGGCAAAAAACACTGGACAACTTGCACCAGCTGCGCTCCCGGGTTAAGGTTTATTATGTTCTGGAAACCCTGGAATACCTGCGCAGAGGCGGCCGCATTGGTTCGGTAGCAGCTATGCTGGGACAATTCCTGCATCTTAAACCGATTATATCGGTAGACGAGGAGGGCAAATATTACACCTATGCCAAGGCTCGCGGCCGCAGCAAGTCCATTGAAAAGTTGGCAGAGATAGTGGAACACGCGGTACAAAAAGGTCCCATCAAGCTGGCAGTAATGCACGGGGGAGCCCGGGAAGAATTTCATCGGTTGCTGGAAAGACTTCAGCATCTTCCCAATATAAAAGAGCTGATTGCCTCTGATATCAGCCCCGCCCTGGGAGTCCACACCGGACCAGGTTTACTGGGAGTCTGCATTGTAGAACAAGGCTGAATCATAAAATACGAGCACAAAGCCATGACAGGAAAGACGATTCTTTTCTGTTATGGCTTTGAAAATAGCTTCTTTGTGTCATCGCCAGGAGCACAGCGACGTGGCGATCTCTTTTTCGCAGCCTATGAGCCTCTTTTGAGATTGCTTCGCTGGACTCGCAATCATCACCTGCGGTGCAGGCCACGATAAATGAAAACTTAAGCTTGTCATCGCGAGGAGCGAAGCGACGTGGCGATCTGTTAACTCACACCGTTAGTTGCCATAGAGATCGCCACGCGCTACGCGCTCGCGATGACACAATGGTTGCCTTTTTACTGACATGAAAGCTATTTTCACAGCAATGACATAAACGGTCACTTTGAAGACGTGGGGACGATTAACCTGTCTTTTGTGAGGGGAAAAGAAAGACGGCGTGAAGAAGACAGGTTAAACGTCCCCGCGTCTTCCTTGCTTATATTGGTGGATATTAGAGAAAGTTACAAGTATGGCAGCCAAACTGTCGAGGGGAAACCAGTGATTTCGCCAGTTAATCCGTGCCGGGATATCTATAATAGAAGTCACTCTACCCGAAGGAGTGATGGCTTTGTCCGCTGGCAAATACTTTTTGGCTGCTGTTATCATGACGTGCCTGCTGGTCCAGCCTGCCGCTGCCTGTCCTGAACTTATGCCGGTTGAACCGGTCACCGAACAGCAAGCTCCGATCTACGCTGAATTGCTTAGATGTCTGGCTGTTTATGAAGAGTTCGTAAGTGCCCGTGATCAGGTGGGCGATATGCTCTTTCCCATCCACGGCTGCACAGTCCAACAGGCTCAATCCTTTCTCCAGCAGGGTTTTACCTGTTCATTCAGCAACAACCTGCTGTTGTATTTAACCCGTTGGAACTCCCAATACCAGCGACTCCAGTTAATTCCCGGAGAAGGATTCCCTATTCTTACAGAAGCCGACTTCATTGATCTGTATTATCGGGTCCTGGATGATGGGGCGATAATCTTTCAAAGGGACTATTATGACTGTTACCGGTCAGGAGACCGTTTTCACTACCAGATTACTATAGGTAAACACTCCAACCGCTGGCTGATTGAATCTTTCACCTTGACGGAGTGTCCTGATGCCTTAGTACACCCTTGCCAAGAATACACTTTCCTGACACAATAAGGAGGGAAAGTGATGGAATAAGAAAGGGTGTGATGCAGTGACCCGCTATGAAGTAACCGAAAAGACTCGCCACTCTGATAATTGGATCTGGCTGCTGTTGTTGCTCATTGCCGGATTTGCCATATGGCGGTTGTATTCCCCTTTGGCAGGCTTTGCAATCGCCCTGCTGGGTCTGGCAATACTCTTAATCACCCGCTTGCAGGGCCAAAAACGGGTGGGGAACTATGTGGAACTGGATGATAAAACCATAGTTTTCGGTCAAAATGGAGAAAACCTCTGCATAACCTTTGCTGAGATTAAAAAAGTTAAAACCTGCTGGTTAAGATCGTTATTAGGCGGACCTTCCTTTATAATCGAAACCAGTACCGGCACCAGGCTCAGGCTGCATCCCGACGATTATGAAAATGGAGAGCAGTTGCGCCATGAACTGGTCGAGCGCTTTGAACAGTTAGACTTTCTTTCTGCCAAGACCAGTAAAAATTAGAGGCATAAAAAAGCTGAACCCGGGGCATCCCCGGGTTCTTGTGGTTTAATTATTAATAATAGTCGTCGTGGTCGTCATCATCCAGGGGGCCCACTGCCAAAGCACTGATCATGGGGCTGGTGATGGCCACGAAATCTACTCCATCGCTTTCTACATTAATGAGTTCAACGGTGTAATAGGCACAGCCCGGGCAGGCATCGCATTCACAGAAATGGAAGGCAAAGGAGTCTGTGGTATCCACATCTTCGTCAGCCTCAAAGTCTCTTTCAAAGGTCCAGGTGCCCAGAGGAATCCTTTGGCCAAACTGGTAGGACTTGCTCAATTGGAAAGTCAAGCGCAGATCTGCTCCATCGTTTTCCCGGAAAGTAATAATGCTGGAGAATTCAATTTTCACATTAGCCTTCTTTAACTCCGAAGTGTCGATGGAAACACTGGCAATAGTATAGGGATTAATAAGCTGAGAGTTTTCTTCATTATGATCGGGAACAATCAGGCCGCTGCCTTGTCCGCAGGCGAGAATAGTCTGGTTGATTTTGGCGCGGTGATGCCGACGGGGATAGAAATCCTTGCCTCCATCATCCTTATAATTGGTCATCTCTCATACCTCCTGTTGTTTGATTTCAGCACCCTTCCCAAGAACTGCCTTTCCGGCGGGATCCTAGGGGCGGGTTTTCGCTTTTCTACCACATCTTATTAAACTCCCCGTCATAAGGTTACATTGTTTGGCATTAATTCCAATTATGTTATATGTATATCGAATGTGGATACTTAGGAAATTTTCTGGCTAACAGTAACAAATATCCGTGCTATTACGTATGCTAGGGTAGAAAATCCGATGGAAAGGGTGATACTATGGCTAAAGTATCAATACTGCCTTTCCAGGACGCCTATATATCAGAATGGTATGCCAGCCAGAACTTCGGCAGTGAAATTGCCCTGTTCGTAAGCCAATACTTAAAGCCAGGTGATGATTACCGGTCCCTGCTGCAGTTTAACTTAGATAAAATCCCTCCGGCCCACATCATAGAAGAGGCTATTTTGGAGCTAACTGTTTACCGCAATGAGGTTTCAAGGCTGCCTATAAATATAACTGTCCATCGCCTGCTCAATAAATGGAACCAGTATTCGGTAACCTGGAACAACCAGCCCAAGGCAAAAACAGTACCAGATGGAACAGTCATCATATTCTCCGACCTTCAGGAGGAAAAAGTACGCATAAATATTACTGACCTGGTACGAGGCTGGTATGATGGCTCCATTCCCAACTACGGCTTGCTGCTGAAAGGAAACGAAAGCCATAATAATCTGGTGGGCTTTCGCAGTACCAACTATGAAGAAAGAGAAGCCTGGCCGGAACTGCATATCAAATTTGCCAATGACAAGCTGAAAACCTATGACATGGAGACCCTGGTTATTCCGCATCCTTCCCGAGGTGTGCCCTTGGAAGCTTCTACACCTATCCCTTTGGGTGCCAGGACTAAAGCCACTTTCCTGGTAAAAAATGATAGCCATAGCGAACACGTGCGGGTAATGCTGCAGGTAGGGTACTCGGATGACCCCCTGGAGACTTTCTTTAATATCGGTTCCTGGACTCACCTTAAACCCAGAGGGTATCCGGGGGAAGCCGTGGCCCTCAGTACCGATGATGCCGCTGAATATGCCCGCGTACTTGCCGGAGGGAAAGGCGGCGAGAGAATACTGGTGTGGCCCCGGTCTTATGAGCTGTAAATAAGAACAGAAAATTCAAAAAGCCTGTCAGGCAATTGACAGGCTTTCTTTATCGTCAATGGTGGGCGATACTGGACTCGAACCAGTGACCCCCTGCTTGTAAGGCAGGTGCTCTCCCAACTGAGCTAACCGCCCGAATGGTGACCCCGAGGGGACTCGAACCCCTGTTACCGCCGTGAAAGGGCGGTGTCTTAACCGCTTGACCACGGGGCCCTAACTGGATTCTGAAGTCGGAAGTCGGATAGCGGGAATAACATTCTCACTTCCAACTTCCCACATCTCACTTCTCAAATGGTGGGCCTACCAGGACTCGAACCTGGGACCAACCGGTTATGAGCCGGTAGCTCTACCAACTGAGCTATAGGCCCGTATTTACCGCGACCTTGCATGTGATAGTATAGTTGATCTGCGGTGAAACGTCAATAGAAATAATCTATCCAAGCCTTCAAGTAAAAAGCGGTAACTCTCATACAGGGGGTTACCGCTGTAGTCTGCAAAGATGGCTCCCCGAGTAGGATTCGAACCTACAACCCTCCGGTTAACAGCCGGATGCTCTACCGTTGAGCTATCGAGGAAAGTCCCAACGACACACATTATATAATGGTGAAGAGCCTCTTGTCAACTTCCCGCTTAAGATTATTCTATATAATCTTTCAGTTTTTTGCTACGGGAAGGATGACGCAATTTACGCAAGGCTTTGGCTTCAATCTGGCGAATTCGCTCCCTGGTTACGCCAAATTCCTGGCCAACCTCTTCCAGGGTGCGTGGCCGGCCATCATCCAGACCAAAACGCAGCCTTAATACTTTCTCCTCCCGGTCGGTCAAGGTATTGAGGATTCCATCCAGGTGTTCCCGCAGCAGTACAAAGGAAGCAGACTCTTCCGGAGATTCTGCGTCTTCATCAGTGATAAAATCTCCCAGATGACTGTCATCTTCTTCGCCGATCGGAGTCTCCAGGGAAACTGGTTCCTGGGCAACTTTCATAATTTCAATAACTCTTTCCACCGGAATGTCCATAGCCTCGGCTATTTCCGCCGGCGTAGGTTCCCGTCCCTTCTCCTGGAGCAGGGTCCTCTGCACCCGGGACAACTTGTTAATGGTTTCTACCATATGTACCGGTATACGAATAGTCCGGGCCTGATCGGCGATGGCACGAGTTATGGCCTGCCTTATCCACCAGGTAGCATAAGTACTGAACTTAAAACCCTTGCGGTAATCAAACTTCTCTACAGCCTTCATTAACCCCAGGTTGCCTTCCTGAATCAAGTCCAGGAAAAGCATACCGCGGCCCACATAACGCTTGGCTATGCTGACTACCAAGCGAAGATTAGCTTCCACCAACTGGCGGCGGGCTTCATCGTCTCCGGCCTCAATGCGGTGGGCAAGCTCGATCTCTTCCTCAGCAGTAAGAAGAGGCACCCGCCCGATTTCCTTTAGGTACATGCGGACAGGATCATCTATTTCAATGCCGTCAGGTATAGTAACATCTTCAGTTTCTATGCTCTCATGGTCGGCATCGTCATCAATATCACCGTCGGCACCGATTCCTATTCCCAAAGACTGCAAATGCTCGAAAATATCATCTATATGATCGGGATCCAGGTTGAACCCTTGCAGATCTTCGATGATTTCTTCATAAGTAAGGCCTTTTTTCTTTTTTCCTTTTTCAGCCAGTGCGCTGATGGATTCGGCCAATTTCCTGTCCATGTTCATGATTTCACCCCTTTATGGGTCGGATTGATAAACGCATCCAAATCCAAGATAAATCTGAGCAATTGATCGAAATCAGCGGTTTCACTCATTTCATTCAGGCGTTCCTGAAACTTTTGCCAGCGTAGTTCTCTGCGCCGCATCTGTATGCGGCGAATAATACCCCTCACTTCTACCAGATTGAGACCTTTTTCTTCTTCCATTAAAAACATTACCCGGGCGTATGCCTCGGTAAATCCCTCCTGTCGAGCTATAATACCTAGTTCTTCCCAGGTGTCCTGATTTATAGGCTGCAGATCAGCAAAACTCTTTATCAACTGACGATACTCTTTCTGCTGAAATATATTAAGTCCTACTGACCTTTGAATTTCTGTGAAAATTTCAGGATTTTTCAGCATAGATACCAGTAACCGCTCTTCCAAGCTAGTTTTACCGTATCTAGTATTATCCCTGAATATTCCATTTTTATTCAGACTTGAGCTTCTGCTTGGTCCGCCCAGTTTATTAAGTTCACGGCGTATCAGATTTTCCTCTACCTGCAAACGCCGGGATAATAAACGGGTATAATAATCCTTTTCCAGCTCGCTTTCCAGGGAGGCGATATCTGAATGCAGGGCTTTTATAATCCTAATGCATGCATCCAGATGTAGTTCCGGCTCATTACTAATATATCTATTTAGTTTGAATTCTATATGATCAACTTTACTATTCTGTATATATTGCAAAAATTCCTCTTTTCCATGCAAATCCAGGTATTCATCTGGATCTTTTTCGGCAGGAAGCGACACCACCCACACCTTTAGTCCTTCAGCATGCAAAATCTCAACTGCTCTCAGGGCTTGTCTCTGCCCGGCTTCATCCCCATCAAACAGCAGGATTACTTCTTCGACAAATCTGCGCAGTATCCGAGCCTGTTCCTGGGTCAGAGCCGTCCCTAATGAAGCCACCGTATTTTCTATTCCCGCCTGGTGCAGTCTCAGGCAATCCATATAGCCTTCTACTACGATAGCTTGATTAAGAGAGCGCATCGCCTGCCGGGCCTGATACAGACCGTATAAGTTCCTGCGCTTGGAAAACAGCTCCGTCTCCGGAGTATTCAGGTACTTGGGCAAACTGTCATCAAGAACCCTTCCGCCAAATCCTACTACTTCACCCCGCAAATCGTGAATAGGAAATATAACTCGGTCCCGGAATAAATCATAATATCGATCCTGTTGATCACTACGTTTAATCAGTCCGGTTGATTTCACCTGCTCCTGGGAAAAAGCTTTTTTAAATAAAAAATTCTCAATAACGTTCCACTTATCAGGAGCATATCCCAGGCAAAACTTTTCTATGATTTCCGGGGTCAGATGTCGCTGCTGCAGATATTGCAGGGCTTTCTTTCCTTCAGAACTGAGCAATACCTCATGGTAAAACTGAGCTGCTGCCTGGTTGGCTGCCAGCACTCCCCGCATCTGGTCCTGCTTGCGGCGGGCCGCCGGGGATTCTTTCTGCACGGTGACTCCTGCCCGGTTGGCCAGGTATTCCACGGCTTCCTTAAACTCCAGCCCTTCCCGTTTCATAATATAGGTAACCAAATCGCCCCCGGTTTGACAGCCGAAACAGTAAAACAGATTTCGTTCCGGAGTAACCGAAAAGGAAGGAGTCTTCTCCTGGTGAAAAGGGCACAACCCCCAGTAACGATTACCTTTACGGGTCAGGTGCACGGTTTCGGATACTATATCGACAATATCCAACCGGGAGTTTATTTCATTCACAACATCTTCATAAAATCTACTCATACATCTCACCATGTATTCGCTGCGCTTGGCGAAAATCCTCCAAAAATGTTGAATAAATGTAACGACAGCTTTTTCCGCGGAAAGTTGGCCTTAACTATCTCTGGCCTGTCCCGGAACCAGTGACTGGGGCACATATATGTCCTCAAAGGCAGCAATGCAATAGGCGTCGCTCATGCCGGAAATATAATCAGCCACCGCCTGTTCCAGTCCCTCTTCATCAGCTATCTGACGATACAAGGGGGTCATTTTTTCAGGATGGTGCAGGTAATACTTGAATAAATGTTCGATGACAAAACTGGCTCGAGATCGCTCAGCCTGGCAAACCGGCCCCTCATAAATGGTTTCAAACATAAACGCCCGCAGATCCCGCAGAGCTTTTTCCACCACCGGACTGGGCTCCACCTTTACCGATTGGGGCGATTTTTCCATCATTGCCCGGGTATGATAAATGGTATCGGTTACCAGCGTGGCAATCCGCTTACTATGGGTATCCCCCAGGATTTCCAAGCAGTGTTTGGGCAAATCATTCAAAGTAAGCAGTCCAGCGCGAATGGAATCATCAATATCATGCTGCACATAGGCAATCTTATCGCTTAGTCTGATTACCTGCCCCTCCAGGGTGCTGGGCAGAGGCCCATCCTTGCCGTATCCGCTGTGGTACAGGACACCGTCCAACACTTCCTGAGTCAGGTTTAACCCAGAGCGGCCCTTATGTTGTTCTACCCGGGTCAATACCCTGATACTATTCTCGTTATGGCGAAAACCTTTAACCATGAGCCGGTCCAAAACTTGTTCCCCGGCATGGGCGAAGGGAGTGTGGCCTACATCATGGCCCAGAGCAATTGCTTCAATCAGATCCAGGTTCAGATTCAGCCCGGCACCTATGGTTTTGGCAATTTGATTTACTTCCAGGGTGTGAGTCAGGCGACTGCGATAATGATCCCCCCGGGGAGCAATAAACACTTGGGTTTTATGTTTTAAGCGGCGAAAGGACTTGGAATGAACTATCCGGTCTCTATCCAGCATATAGTTGGTACGGATAGGATCAGGCGGTTCCTCGATGGCCCTGCCTTTAGACCTGCTGGACAGGCTGGCCAGCGGACTCAAGGTGTTTAACTCCCTCTGTTCTATTTCCAGTCTGATCTCCATAGGTGTCCTCCTTCTGGTGGAAAAAAAACCTCTGGCATCTGCCAAAGGAACAGGTATTTATTAAAGCTGACGATAATTTGTTTTTTGGTAATTATCCTATGATTTACGTAATACTACGTTCCAGATGTAAATCCTTTTTTGTGTCCCTTATAAAATAAATAAGGAATCAGCAGCAGAGCTGCTCCTCGCTTTAATCGGCCAGTTCATTTATAAAGAAACATACAAGCTGATACGACAATTTCTAATGCTATAATTCTTATAAGGCGCTTCTTTTAACAAAGAAATAGGAGGTATGTTTCCATACCTCCCTGGGTTTTCTGTTCAAAACCAAAAGCAGCTTATTTTTTCTTGGCGGTTTTTTTCTTAGCAGCGGCTTTAGGTGCTGCTTTCTTTTCAGCTGCAACAGCTTCCTTCAAGGATTTGCCAGGTTTAAAAGCGGGGACTTTTGTGGCAGGAACTTTGATTTCCTGTCCAGTGGCCGGGCTGATGACCTTTCTTTCCTTCCGGTCGCGAACCTCAAAGCTACCGAACCCAATGATCTGCACCTTGTCACCTTTGGCCAGAGCCTGCTGAACAGTTTCTACGAGGGCATCCAGTGCTTTGGCTGCATCCTTTTGAGTGATCTCAGCCTTCTCAGCTAACGCTTTGACAAGTTCCGATTTGTTCACTACATAGTCCTCCCTTTTCAGTGAAATTAAAACCATAGATAACTTTCCCCAAAAAAACGGGAATTCCTGCTGTTACACTAAAAATTTTGCAATATTTTTTCCTAATGCACTGGTTTGATATCAATACTTTAAGTCTTCCATTTTATTGCAGCTTTTATTCATTAGCCCATAAATACGGGCTTTTATAAATATATTTCCCCAAAAAGGCGGTAAATACGCTAATCAATAACTTCCTGAATAAAAATACTCCTATCAGTGGCCAGATTATAAAACTTATCGTCCACCATAACAATAGGCCGGGTAAGCATGGAAGGATCAACGAAAATGACAACACCTATTTCATTATTGGAGAGGCGCACCTGATTGCCCACATAAAAATTGGCGATCTTATCATAGAATACTTTGGTAATGCGGGGATCCAGCCGGCCGAAAGATTCCTCCCACAAGATTTCCGCAGCAGTGTATGGAGAGGAACGAGAGGAATAAGCACGATCTGAGGTAATAGCATCGTAAACATCAGCAACAGCGGTGACCGCTGCATAAAAGGGAAGATTGTATCCTTTGGTCCCTATAGGATAGCCGCTGCCGTCGGCCCTTTCATGATGCAGCAGGGCTGCATTGGCAACATCGTGAGAGAAAGATCCGTTCTGCACAATCAAATTGTAGCCCAGGGTGGTATGCTTTTTAACTTCTTCATATTCTTCCTTAGTAAGCTGGCCGGGTTTGTTGAGGATCTCACTGTCAATGTATACCTTGCCTATGTCATGCAGGAGTCCGGCTACACCCAGTTCTCTGATCACCTGTTCATCGCACTTCATCCAGCGCCCTATAAGTATACACAACAATGACACGTTCACCGAATGAGTGAACAGGTAATCATCCTTTTCTTTCATTAAGCGTATCTGCCGGAACAGATCGATTTCATCAAATACCTGCAGGAACAGCATTTCGGTAGTGGTTTTTATTTCTTCCACGTCCAGGGATTTTCCCAGTTTTGCCTCCAGCATGAAGCTCTTGACTGCCTGCAGGGAATCCACATAAACATCAGCAAAGGGCTTCCCGCTCTTGGGCCTAGGCCGGGAATCCATAATAAATACTTCTTCTATACCACGCGCCGCAAAATGATGTAAATGTTCCTGGGTAATAACCGTTCCCCGGGGCAACAGCAGTTGCGCATCATAGCTATAGATATCCTTTCCCAAACGAGCCCCTGGTTTGAGATTGCTTATCTTTATCCGTAACAACGGTGGACCTCCCTCGCATCTGTTTACCTTTTCTATCTATTTCTACATGTTTTTGGCAGGTTCCTTCTTTTCACCGTTTATTACCCCAAGATACGTCCAGGCTGGTGACATGTAGACGGGAACAATCTCGACCTCCCACCCGGCATGAGCACTTTCCCGGGCTAGCAACTGGCATACTTCTTTAACCACCAGTTCTTCAGTAGCCTGATGACCGGCATCAATCACTGCCAATCCCAAGGCAGCGGCCTCCCGGGCCTCATGATATTTTAAATCCCCGGTGATAAGCACATCAGCTTGTCCGGCAATTTCATTAATAAAACTAGCTCCTGAGCCGCTTACTACGGCTACTTTCTGTACGGGAGTATCTGGATGTCCCACCAGACGCAAGGCAGGCAAAGCCAGTTTGATGCGCACCTGCTCAGCCAGCTGTCCCAGGGGGATAGCTTGCTGCAGCTTGCCCTTTCTTCCAGGGCTGAACAAGGTTCCCTGGTTCTCCAGCTTATACAGGTCATAAGCCACCTCTTCATAGGGGTGGGCTTCCAGCATGGCATCCAGTATGCCCTTTAGGCGATGTTGGGGGCATATGGTTTCCAGCCGGACTTCCTCTACTTCTTCCAGCTGGCCGATCTGCCCTATAAAAGGATCCGTGTCCTCTCCAGGCTTGAAAGTTCCTATCCCCTGAGCCCTAAAAGTACAATCAGAATATTTGCCGATAAATCCGGCTCCTGCACGGCATATTGCTTCCCGGACCTCATTAATATGGGTCAGGGGCACAAAAACCACCAGCTTGTACAACGATTCCCGCTGCCCGGCACTTCTCAGAATAAGAGGCTCAATATCCGTCAATCCGATGGTCTCAGCCAGCAGTTGATTTACTCCCCGGGGAGCATTGTCCAAATTGGTATGGGCAGCATACAGGCTGATGTCAGCCATGATCAGCTTGCGAATCAGACTGCCTACGGGCGAATCCACTTTAATACTGGACAAAGCCTTAAAAATCAGAGGATGGTGTGTTATGATCAGGTCGGCATTTTCCTGCCAGGCTCGATCCAAAACCTGGTGGTCCAGTTCCAAAGCTACCACTACTTTCGAGACTTCCCGTCCCATTGAACCGACCTGCAAGCCCACATTATCCCACTTCTCCGCTAGATTTAAGGGATAATGCCTTTCCAAGATCTGCACGATATCTTTTACCCGGATCTTCACCTTAAATATACCTCCAATTCCCTTAGCTTTTCTTCCGTTTCCGCCAGCAGTTCATTATTGGGGCTGGTTTTGCTTCCCAGAAGGCTTTTTCGTAGGCGCTGGTATTTTTTCTGGAGCCACTGGCGGTAAGCCTGTACCAATGGATCATCCTGGCGAAGCAAAATAGGCCCTGCTTCTGTTTCCAGCGGTGTCAGCCGGTAGGGGATATTCCCCGGCACTACCTTTATCATGGCAAAAAAACGCCGGTTTTGCCACACCAGTCTTTCATCCCTTATCTCCCATCCCTGGTGGGCTAAAACTTTACGTAAGAACCCTGGACGACTCATAGGCTGGAAAACAAAGCAGGTAAAACTGCCGGCTTTTTCCCAATCATAGCTGAGAATCTGAGCAATGGTTTCTCCTCCCATACCGGCTATGATTACATTGTATACTTCCCCCGGTTTCAAAGGCTGCAAACCATCTCCCTGCCGTACCTCGATCCGGTCGGCATAGGGACTGTCGTTAACTGCCTGGTACAGTCGCTGATAGGGTCCGTTACCTAATTCCGTGGCTATTACCCAGGGAGCGATTTCCTGTTCTAACAGGTAGATAGACAGGAGGGCATGGTCGGCACCGATATCAGCAGCAGGCTGTCCCGGTTCCAGCAGTTCCGCTATAACCCGCAGGCGTTCCAGAGCAAATCCCTCCTGTAATTGCTGTGAAAACAGCTTCCTAATGTATCACCGACACGTCGGGTGTATCATTACTGTGAAAATGACTGCGCTGTGTCATCGCGAGGAGCGAAGCGACGTGGCGATCTCAACCGGTAAGCCCGGCTGATTATGAATGAGATTGCCACGCCCCGTCGGGGCTCGCAATGACAATTAAGAATTCCTTTCATAGCGATGACAGACTTAAGTTTTCGTTTATCGTGGCCTGTTTTACTGGTGAAAATTGCGAGCGCCATGAAGGGCGTGGTAATCTCCATGTTTTCTTACGGTTTGAGTTAGCAGATCGCCACTTCGCTTTGCTCCTCATAAGTACACAGCGCAGTTATTTTCACAGCACTGATACGCAAGATCACTTTTCATTCATCGTGGCAGGTGCTGCAGGTAACAAATGCTGTTTTTATCATAATGGAATTTGCCGGGCAAGGCAAACCAGCAAAAACCCTGGCTCAAGGCCAGGGTTTTGGGCTTTGGCAAAGGCATATTTACATGTCTGGTATTCAGGTTCTATACAGCTTCTATATCTGGGGCAGGTCCTGCAAACTTGCCTCCAATTCCTCACAGGAGAATTCAATATCCTCGGTCTCTCCGGACAGGTAGCGGTCATAGGAACCCAGGTCCAGGTTTCCGTGGCCGCTTAAATTGAACAATATGGTCCGGCTGACCCCCTCCTCTTTGGCTTTGAGGGCTTCATCTATCGCCACCCGGATGGCATGGGCTGATTCCGGAGCCGGCACAATACATTCCGTCTGAGCAAACAGCATGGCTGCAGCAAAGGTGGCATTCTGTTTAACTGCTATTGCTTCCAGCAAACCGTCATGGTAGAGCTGGCTCACCAGGGGAGAATCCCCATGATAGCGCAAGCCTCCCGCATGAATACCCGAAGGGGTAAAACTGTGTCCCAGGGTATACATTTTCATAATCGGCACCAAACCGGCCGCATCACCAAAATCATAAGCAAATACCCCCTTGGTCAGAGTAGGGCAGGCTGCCGGTTCCACGGCAATTAAACGTATATTTTTCCCGGACAGCTTGTCGGGCAGGAAAGGAAAGGCTATACCGGCAAAGTTGCTGCCCCCGCCGCAGCAGCCTATAACCATGTCCGGATAATCTCCCGCCATCTCCAGCTGCAGCCTGGCCTCCTGGCCAATGATGCTCTGGTGAAGGCACACATGATTCAAAACACTGCCCAGGGAGTAATTGGTATCATCTCGCTGCATGGCATCCTCTACCGCTTCGCTTATGGCGATAGCCAGAGTTCCCGGCGAATCAGGGTCTTGGGCCAACACCTTGCGCCCACTTTCCGTAAGAGTACTGGGGCTGGCTACACAGGTGGCTCCGTACAATTCCATTATGGAACGCCGGTAAGGTTTCTGGTGATAACTGACTTTTACCATATACACCATGGCCTCAACACCAAACAGTTTACAGGCCAGCGACAGAGCAGTCCCCCACTGTCCTGCTCCGGTTTCGGTAGTCAGGCGCTTAATACCCTGTATTTTGTTGAAGAATACCTGGGGCAATGCGGAATTCAGCTTGTGGCTTCCTACCGGGCTGACCCCTTCATATTTATAATAAATACGGCAGGGTGTATCCAGGGCCTTCTCTAACCGGCGAGCCCGGTACAGAGGGGAAGGCCGGTACTGCTTATAGAGCTGCCGCACTTCTGCGGGAATCTCAATGTATCTTTCCGTAGAAGCTTCCTGGGCAATTAATTCCCGCGCAAAAAGGGGCTCCAAGTCAGCCGGGGTTAAAGGTTGCTTAGTGTGGGGATGCAGTCCAGGTGCTGGAAGGTTGGGCATATCTGCCTGCACATTGTACCAAAATTTGGGCATTTTGTCCTCAGGCAGCATGATTTTGGTAAACTCTTCTCTACTCATCTCAACATTCTCCTCTCATTCTAATCTCAGCTAAGCTTACTAAAACTTGTGGTCTAGTGTAACACATACGGTTGAGTTTTAACAAGTCTAATTTAAATTATTTATCCGCCCAATTACAACAATTGATTTGACCGGAGGAATACCTGGATCTATAATGAGGTTAACCGAAAAAGGGGAGCTGGAAGAATCCGGCTGAGAGTGGACTGTGTTGTCCTGACCCTGGAACCTGATCTGGGTAATGCCAGCGTAGGAACCATAGTTAGACTATTGTTGCTGCGACTGCTTATCCATTTTTATGGGGTAAGCAGTTATTTTTTACGGGAGGGATATGCTTTGCCGGTTGTTAATTTGAGCCTGCAAATCCTGCCAGTGGTGGAGGAAGAAAAGATCTATCCCCTGGTAGACCAGGTTATTGAGATAATTCAGGCTTCCGGCCTGAAATACGTAGTTGGCCCCATGGAAACAACCATTGAAGGTGAGTTGGATTCCCTGCTGGACCTGGTAAAAAAAGCCCAGGAGGTGTGCGTTCAGGGCGGAGCCAGCCGGGTAATTTCGGTGGTTAAGATTGATTACAAACCGGACGGAGTGACCATGGATGAAAAGACCTACAAATACCGCTGAACAACTGGCACCCTTCGTGTCTATAGCCGGCTTGCTGCTGATCTGGGAAGGAGCGGTACGCATTTTTCAGGTTCCCCAATTCATTTTGCCGGCCCCCAGCCAGGTCATATCCGCCGGGTATCATATAAGGAATCTGTTATTGTATCATACCGGAGTTACCCTGGGAGAAGCTTTAGGCGGATTGCTGCTGGCCATCGCCATAGCTTTCCTGATGGCCCTGCTATTGCACAATATTAACTGGCTGTATGGAATGATTTATCCTCTGTTGATCCTCTCTCAGACCATTCCTTTGGTGATTCTGGCCATTCTGCTCCCCCTCTGGCTGGGTTGGGGCATAGCTCCCAAAATAGTCATCGTAGTTCTGGTTTGTTTTTTCCCCATTGTCATTAACCTGCTCAACGGTTTAGATGAGGTTGATCCTGATCAGCTCAGCCTGTTTCATTCCATGGGCGCTTCCCCTCTGGCTACCTTTTTCATGGTGAAAATGCCTGCTGCCCTGCCTGCCTTTTTCACCGGCATACGCATCTCGGCTACCTACAGCCTGATGGCAGCAGTTATCAGTGAATGGGTGGGAGCCCAGCGGGGATTGGGGTATTTCATGACCATCAAGCAAAAAGCCTTTGCCATCGATGAGGTTTTGGCAGCGGTTCTGGTAATCTGCCTGCTCAGCTATCTTTTAGTTAAATGCACCGATGGTCTGGAATACTGGCTGGTACCCTGGAACCGCCCCAACCTGCCGGAAGAAGAATGGAACTAATACTGAGGAGGTTTGGAAAATGCGCAACTTGGCAGTACTGATTTTGATCCTTTCCCTTTTGGTTCTTGGCCTGAGCGGTTGTCAGAGTCAAGAACCAGGCAGTACTTCGGATTTAACCAAAGTTACCGTGGTTTTGGATTGGTTTCCCAATACCAATCACACCGGATTATATGTAGCCCAGAATCTGGGATATTATGAGGAAGAAGGACTGGATGTGGAAATTATTCAGCCCAGTGAAGGAGGAGCATCCCAGCTGATAGCCGCCGGCCAGGGTGATTTTGGTATAAGCTACCAGGAAGAGGTAACAGTTGCCCGTTCCCAAAACATACCGGTAGTGGCCATCGCTGCAGTGATACAGCATAATACTTCGGGATTTGCTTCTCCGGTAAGCAAAAACATAAAGAGCCCCCGGGATTTTGAAGGCAAAACTTACGGAGGCTGGGGTTCCCCGGCAGAAGAAGCTATGATAAAGGCAATCATGGAGCAAGAGGGGGCCGATTTTTCCAAAGTGAATATCTTGAACATCGGCAGCAGTGACTTCTTTACCAGTATTGAACGGGATGTAGATTTTACCTGGATTTACTGGGGATGGACCGGTATTGAAGCAGAGCTCAGAAATGTGGATTTGAACTTTATTAAACTGCGGGATAAACATCCGGCTTTGGACTTTTATACCCCGGTGATTATAGCCAGTGAAGCCAAGATCAAAGAAAACCCGCAGCTAATAGAAAAATTCATGCGGGCCACTTCCCGGGGTTACCAGTATGCTATAGAAAACCCGCAAGAAGCTGCTGAAATTCTGCTCCAAGCAGTGCCGGAACTGGACCGGGAGCTGGTTGTAGCCAGTCAGGAATACCTGGCCGGAGAGTACCAGGCTGATGCTCCCCGCTGGGGCGAAATGAAAGCCAGTGTATGGAAAGCATACGCCGACTTCATGTTTGGCCACCAGCTTATCGAACAGAATATAGATCCGGAAAAGGCTTTCACCAATCAATTTTTGCCAGAAGAGGAGTAAAGGACAATGGGGTACCTGCAGATTAAGGGAGTCAGCAAAACCCTGGGGCGTATTCACACCCTGGATAATATTTCCCTATCGGTAAACCAGTACGAATCAGTAGTGATATTGGGTCCCAGCGGCTGCGGCAAGAGTACCTTGCTGAACATAGTGGCCGGTCTGATATCCCCCGATCAGGGACAGATTCTTATTGACGGCGAGGATTGGACGGGAAGGACCGGACGAGTCAGCTATATGCAGCAAAAAGACCTGCTCCTTCCCTCCCGTACTATTTTGGATAATGTGGCTATTCCGCTGATTTTAAAAGGTACCCCGAAAAAACAGGCCCGGCAGATAGCCCAGCAGCACCTGACCGAGTTTGGTCTCAGTGATTTTTCCAGTTATTATCCCCGGCAGCTTTCCGGAGGTATGCGCCAACGAGCTGCCCTTTTAAGAACCTATTTATTTGCCAGGGATATTCTCCTGCTGGATGAGCCTTTTGCTGCTCTGGATGCCATAACCAGAAGGCGTATGCACCTGTGGCTGAAAGACTTGCAATCCCGATACCGGTGGTCAATTTTGTTTGTAACCCATGATATTGAAGAAGCTCTTATAATGGCGGACCGCATTCTGGTACTGTCAGCCCGTCCGGCTAGAATCCTGCAGGAGTTTGCTGTCCCAGAACAGCCAGATATAACCACCCACCAGTCTATCAAAAAGAATATTCTGCAGTTGCTGGAACCAGAGGAGGATGATACCAGTGTTTACCGGGGAAATAGCAGCCAATTATGATCTTTGGTACCAAAACCCCAGAGGAGCTTTTATAGATGAACTGGAAACTGAGGCTGCTCTGAAATTATTTTCTCCGTACCCCAATCAGCCTGTTCTTGATGCAGGCTGCGGCACAGGAAACTTCAGCATTAAACTGGCTCAGATGGGCTCCAAGGTTACCGGTATCGACATATCGGAAGACATGCTGTCTTTGGCCAGAAACAAAGCTTCCCTTTTAAATCTGGATATCCAATTCCTAAAAATGGACCTTCATTCCCTTGATTTTCCTGATGGTTCTTTTGCGGGAGTATTCTCCATGGCCGCCTGGGAGTTCGTAACTGAACCAGAAAGGGCATTTGCTGAATTATGGCGGGTCCTGAGACCAGGTGGTCAACTGTTAATAGGCACCATAAACCGGGAAAGCCCCTGGGGAAAGCTCTATATGGAACAAGCCAAACAGCCTGGTTCAGTATTCAGATATGCCGATTTCAAATCATTACAAGACCTGAAGAATCTTGCTCCTGAACATATCTGCGGATGGAGTGAATGTCTTTTTATTCCTCCCGAGGCAGAAGACAGCCTGTTCACCAGGGAAACGGAAGAATCCCTGCGGTATAGCAATTCTCCCGGCTTTATAGTGGTCTGCTGGCAAAAACCACTTTAGACCACTTTCAGACTGCTTCGCTTATTGCTTAAAGATCCTTCCCACTTCTTGCAGCGGTCCCCCCAGTAGGCCAGGGGCTGTCCGTCGCGGCTAATACAAACAACTTCGCATAGATTGGGGCATCCGCGGCATTCCTGACTGCGACTGGTAAACTCCCCTTCCAGAACAAAACTAGGGCCTTTAAACTGGCCAGGGCCTAAGCTGCGTTCCCTGGCCTCCCTGGCCAGCAAGGCCGCACCAATAGCCCCCATTACTTCATGGTGTTCCGGAACTTGCACCGGGCAGCCCAGCAACTGCTCAAAAGCTCGTTTCATCCCCTGGTTAGCAGCTACTCCCCCCTGAAAAAATACTGGTTCCATGATTTTTTTGCCCTTGCCCACATTATTCAGATAATTACGAGCCAGAGCCTCACATAAGCCCATGAGAATATCTTCCACCGGGTACCCCATCTGCTGTTTATGAATCATGTCTGACTCGGCAAAAACCCCGCAGCGTCCGGCGATGCGTACCGGTTGGCGTGAAGTTATGGCCCGTTGTCCGAACTCCTCAATGGGGATGTTCAAGCGGGCTGCCTGCTGATCCAAAAAGGAACCAGTTCCCGCAGCACAGACGGTATTCATGGCAAAATCATTCACTATGCCGTTTTTCAGCAATATTATCTTGGAATCCTGACCGCCGATTTCGATAATGGTTCGCACCTGCGGATTCAGCCAGGAAGCCGCCACCCCATGAGCAGTGATCTCGTTTTTAATTACATCCGCCCCCAGCAGCACCCCCGCCAGCTGACGGCCGCTGCCGGTTGCGCCTACTCCCCTGATTTGCCACCCCTGCTTTTTCAGGGTAGAGTCGATAGCAGCAAAGCCTTCTTTAATGGCTTGTACCGGATTCCCCTGGGTCCGCAGGTAGACTTTGTCTCGCAGCTGCCCCCGGCTGTCCACCAGAACAAAATTGCTGCTTACCGATCCAATATCAACACCCAGGTACATGTGCATGTATATCCTCCTCCTGTATAGGCAACTGGCCTAACCTTTTGCGGCGCTGCAGCATATCTACAAAAGCTTCCAGGCGGGTTTGAATGCCGGCAGCTGCTGAGTGTTCATCAAAATACATGGTCATTACCGGGATACCTTCCTGTTCTCCCACCTGACCCAGCACAGATTGGGCTACTATTTCCGGCATGCAGGTCAAAGGGCCGATCTGGATAATGCCATCAAAACTTTGCCGGGCAAATTCTACCGTATATCCCACCGTCTCCCGGCCATGTCCCCCCACGAAGTAATTCAAGTAAGGGCGTGCACTGGCCAGTATTTGCCTGCGGTTGGTCCCCTTGGCCAGACCTCCCAGCAGGTGATCATTGACCCAGTTACTGGTATAGACTGAACGCTTGACTTCCACATTCATCCGGCCCAGTTGTTCGATTATATGGTAGTTGCAGCTGGGCTCCAATATGGTATAGATTTCCCCTACCAGCCCAATGCGCAGTACAGGTTCACGGTGCTGTTCCATTTTTTCCATCTCTATGATCCGGTTGTTTAAAACCCTTTTGACCTGCTCACGGCTGTCCGCTCCATCTATCTCCCGAAGGGCCAGATGATAGAGGTTCATCACTTTGTCCTTATCCACAGCCCGGGGCAGTACTCTTTCCAGGCAGCTTTCCAAGCGGTCCACTGCATTAAGCTTATACCAGGCGAAGCGGGCTGCCCGCAAAGCTTCCAGAGTGGTCACATTGCCCGCCAGGTCTTTTATCTGGTTCAGCAGTTCCGACAGCTTGAAATCAGGCGCCTCCAGAACCACCATACGGAAAGAATAGCCCAGGTCCTGCAGTATATCCCTTTCAACCTGAGCATAGTAGCCAAATCGGCAGGGTCCCCATCCCCCCGCCATCAGCACCGTGTCTGCTCCCTGTTCCAGAGCTTCGATAAAATTGCCCACATTGATCTTCAAGGGCAGGCAGGCAAACTCCGGTGAGTACTTTACCCCCAGTTCCAAAGTCCGTTTCGTTATGGGGGGCGGCAGTATTACTTCCAGCTTTAGGCCGGTGAGCAGAGCTTTAATGGCTATATGGGAATTACCCATGTGCGGAAAAGTTATCTTCAAAGGATCTCCTCCTATTGCGTTCTATCATGTCCACAAAGGCCTCTATCCGGGTGATCAGCCCCGCCTCTCCTGTATGCTCATCAACCGTTAGCATAATAAAGGGTTTGTTCACTATGCGCCGTTCAATTATTTCTCCAATCAGGGAGTCAGGGCCGCAGCCGAAACAGGCCAGGTAGACAATCCCGTCAATCTCCTGGTCCTGATCGAAATAGAGTGCACTGCCTACCATTTTACGGCCCAGGGTCCAGAAAACCCGTTTGCTTAAAGTGGCGGCATAATTTTCGATCATATCAGGGTCAACATGTTCGGCCAGCACCGGTCTGCATTCCAATCCCCGCAGGTGCTGGAGCAAATTCATGCTGATAACCCCATCATAAAGAGAATAACCATGGCCCAATATCCCCAGTCTTAACCGTTCCGGTTCCCTTGCCGGCAACTGGTTCCCCTCCCACACCTGCATGGCTTCCTGGGGGGATAAACCCTGGGCAGCTAGGGTCCGGAAAAACCTCAGTTCCTCCAGGCCCTTTTGGTAAGCAGCCCGGGTTTTCTTAGGGCTGGCTCCGAAAATGCGTCCTACCCGGACAATATCCTTGTGCAGATACTTGTCAGTTTTGCTGATATCCACGGTTATATCGATCAAAGGAGGCAGGCGGGGAATACTGGCCCTGATCATATCGGGCAGTCCCATGAATTTGGGGCAGATATAGCTTTTCGGTTCCACGCTGACCAGGCGGGGTACAAACAGGTAGTCAACTCCCTGATCCGCCAGTTCCTTAACATGGCCGAAATAAACCTTCATGGGAAAACAAGCTTCATCTACCGCCAGCCGTACTCCCTGATCAACCGTCAGCCGGCTGGTGGGGTGAGATTTGACCACCTGGGCTCCCAGTTCTTCGAAAAAAGTTTTCCACAGAGGATAATAGTAATAATAAAAAAGACTGTGCGGTATTCCGACTTTTAACAACATCAAGGCCTCCTTCTCTTAAATGCAGGAGCAGGCTGGCGCCACTTATCCCGGGTGTTTAATATACTGGGCCGGCTGTTCTGGATGGGAACCGGCGAACGCACCAGTATAGCTTTTAGAGCCGGCCAGTTAAAGGGAATTAACGGCCATAGGTAAGGAACCCCAAAAGACTTGGTAAAGGCAGCCAATACCAGCACCAAAACCAAAGCCGCTAAAAACCCCGGCAAGCGGAAGAACCCCACCGCCAGCAGCAAAAACAGTCTAACCAGCCGGTTGGCCATGGACAGTTCATAGCTGGGAGTACTGAAGGAACCCACCGCCACCACTGCTGTATAGAGAATTACTTCGGGGACCAGCAGTCCGATGGTGACGGCTACTTCCCCTATCAGCAAAGCTGCGATAACTCCCAGAGCCGTGGCCAGGGGAGATGGGGTATGAATAGCCGCCATGCGCATAAAATCCAAAGCCACCTCTCCTATAAGGAACTGCAGCAGCAAAGGAAGTTCTCCCACTTTCTCCGGGCCTATAAACTTCAGAGAGGCTGGGAGGAGATCGTGTTCCAGGGCTGCCAGCAGCCACAGGGGAGTAGCAAATATAGAAATTATAATGGCCAAAAACCTGATCCAGCGGATATAAGCTCCCACGGCAGGATTCTGCCGGTATTCCTCGGCATGGTGGATATGATGAAAATAAGTGGCCGGAGCGATCATAATACTAGGCGAGGTGTCCACCATAACCAGAACATGCCCTTCCAAAAGGTGAACGGCGGCTACGTCCGGACGCTCCGTGTAGCGCACCCGGGGGAAGGGATTCCACCAATTGCCCTGGGTAATCATTTCTTCAACCGATTTTTCCGCCATGGGTATAGCGTCAATTTCCACTGCCTCAATGCGTTTGGTAAGGTTATCCACCAGAGCCGGATCGGCCACGTCTTTCAGGTACAGCAGGCAGATATCGGTTTTGGAGCGGCGGCCAATCCTTACCAGCTTTACCCGCAGCTTGGGATCCCGGATCCTTCTGCGAATAAGAGCGGTGTTGAAAACCAGGGTCTCGGTAAAACCATCCCGGGAACCGCGCACTACCCTTTCAATATCGGGTTCCTCCGGATTACGGGACGGGTAGGTGCGGGCATCGATTACAAAGGCCTCTTCACAGCCATCTACCAATAACAGGATGGACCCGGCCATCACCAGGTAAATCAGTTCATCAATCTGTGCTTCCGTACTCAGTTCTATATAGGGAAGATTTCTCTCCAATACCGTCCTTACAGTAGCTGAACCAAACTCCAGCCCCTCCAGCTTCAGCAGGAGTTTCATAACCTGGGTCAATACGTCATCCTTCACAAACCCGTCAATACAGATAAAAGCCGCCTGGCGTCCCAGGATGCGCATTTCCCTGACGATAATGTCAAAACTTTCGCCAAAGCCCAGTTCCTGCTGGAAAAAATCCAGGTTTTCCTGAAAATTACGGGACAGGTAAAGATGCTGGTCTTTATCGCGCAAGGAATCCCTTCTTTCCCGGAATATTTCCATGTATTTCAGTAAAACTGGAGATGTCCAGGATTAGCCTTTGGGGTCAAAAAGCACCGCCGCTACATAACCGAAAACAATAGCTGCGGTAATACCGGCAGCGGTTGCCTCCACTCCCCCGGATATAGCCCCTAACAGGCCTTTGGTTTCTACGGCTTTTAATGTTCCCTGAACCAGGGAATGCCCGAAACCTGACAAAGGCACGGTAGCACCCGCTCCGGCAATGTCAACCAAAGGCTGGTAAAGCCCTAATCCGCTCAGGATAGCTCCAATGCTTATATACCCTACCAGAATATGTCCCGGAGTTATGGCCGGTTTAGTCAGATCCATAACCAGCTGACCAATAAGACAAATTATTCCTCCAACCAAAAAGGCCATTACCAATGAGTTCACAGCTATTCACCCCGTTTACAGATATTCCAGAGCTACCGCGTGAGCGATACCAGGGATACTTTCCCCTTGAAAGCTAGTAGTGGGACTCATCAGAGCACCGGTGGCTACCAGCAGCAACCGCTTTATCTTGCCTTCCTCCATTTTTTTCAGCAGGGGTCCGCACAGCATAGCCGCAGAACACCCACAGCCGCTTCCCCCGGCATGGACATCCTGAGTCTCATTGAATATCAAGACTCCGCAGTCGCTGTAATTGGGCTCAGGAACAATCCCATGCTTAACGAACAGCTGTTTAATCAGAGCTGAACCTACTTTGCCCAGATCACCGGTTACTATCAAGTCGTAATAATCGGAGGGGCGATTGGTATCATCAAGATGCTGCTTTATTGTATCCGCCGCAGCAGGAGCCATGGCACTGCCCATGTCATTGACATCTTTTTGGCCCAAGTCAATAATTTTGCCGATGGTGGCACAGGTTACCCGCGGACCGCCATATACCCCTTTTTCCAGGACTACTGCCCCTGCCCCGGTTACAGTCCATTGACCGGTCATGGAACGCTGGGTACCCTGTTCGGTGGGAAAACGGAACTGTCGTTCCGCGGTATAATGATGACTGCTTACCGCCGCTACCGCCCTTTCAAAATATCCCCCGTCGATAGCCATGGCTGCAGTTAACAGTGATTCAGCCATAGTAGAACAAGCTCCGTACATACCCAGGAAAGGTATTTGCAGTTCCCGGGCAGCATAATTGGAAGAGGTGATTTGGTTCAGCAAATCGCCGGAAACCATTAATTCAATATCCTGGGGCTGGTAATTTTTCTTGCTCAAAGCCAGCTTGACCGTTTCCCGCAGCAGCTTGGATTCTGCTTTTTCCCAGGTTTGTTCCCCGAATTCATAATCCTCAAGAATCCAGTCAAAATAGGATCCCCAGGGACCTTCTCCTTCTTTGGGGCCAACTATGGTTGCCCAGGCTGTCAGAACCGGCGGATTTTCGAATTTAATGCTCTGCATGCCCAGTTTTTTCTGGTTGGCCAAATGCTGTCACCTCTTAGCCGAAAACAACCTTGATAAGTCCTATTACTACCGCTACGACAAAGCCAAATACCAGCGTAGGACCTGCTACGCTGAAGATGCGGGCTCCCACTCCGAAAATATAGCCTTCCCGCTTGAACTCCATGGCCGATGCCACGATAGCATTAGCGAAACCAGTAATAGGTACAATGGAACCAGCTCCGGCACGCTTGCCTAAAACGTCATACCATCCTAACCCGGTAAACAGCGCAGCCAAGAAAACCAGTACCACAGCTGTAGCCGAGCCGGCATCCACTTGGCTTAATCCCCGGGCACTGAAAAAATTCATGATAACCTGCCCCAGAGTACAAATCAGACCGCCCACTACAAAGGCCCAAATACAGTTTTTGACTACTGTGGGCTTGGGTTTAGTCTGATCAACCATATCCTGGTACTCCTGAGCTTCTATTTTTTTCAGTCGATCTTCTGCTGTATTCACAAGCTGTCGCCTCCCTTACCAGAAATATTATGGGCTAACCCAGATCCCTTTATTCCCCAACAAAAGCAGCACCCCGTATCCGGGGTGCTGCTGGGAAGAAATATGATTATTCTACATAAGCAATCTTGATATTGGCTTTGTATTCCACAATTTTGTTATCCTGACAATCGGCTGTCCAATTGTAGACTTCCACACCGGTTACATTGGGATACCTGCGGGAAGCCTCCATAACCGCATTTTCAATAGCATCCTGCCAGCCGCGCTGGGATTCAGCTACAATTTCTGCAACCTTTACCTGCAATCTAGTCCAACCTCCTTTTGTATCAGTTGCTATTAGCTTGGATAGAATGCAGGCGGTTTATGCAAAATGCAAACATCGATTAATGACTGAAAAAACTAGGCAGGGAAACAGGAGCATTAGCCGGCGAGCGACTTACGACGAGCCGTGGCAACCCAGGTTGAAACTGGGGCTGCGAAGGGGAGCGAGAAACAGTACGTTTCGAGCAGTGAGTACTGAGTGCATGGATACCGAATTACGAACGGTCCCCTTCGCACTTAAAGTTTGCCGATGGGTTGCAGGCGAGGAAGTCCCGTAGCGAGCCGGCCAATACTCCTGCTTAGATAGACTAAGGGACGTAAAACTTATCTTCTCCGGCAAAACGAGAAGAATACAAGTTTTACGTCCCCGTGTCGGTCGTCAGTTCTTTAGGAGGTCTGTTCATTCAGCAGGTTCCTGAGCTTCTGCAGGGCTCCTTTTTCTATGCGGGATACCTGTACCTGGGAAACCCCCAGGTCTTCGGCTATTACCGACTGGGTTTCATCTTTGAAAAAACGCCGCAGGATGACCTCCCTTTCCCTGTCATCCAGCTTGCCCAAGGCTTCCCGCAAGGCCATCTGTTCCAGGATTCTAACGGTGTTTTCCTCGGATGCCAGGCGGTCCACCAGGGATACCTGATCCTTTTCTTCCCCGGGAAGGACATCGTAGATATAGGCCGGCGCCTGGCAGGCTTCCATGGCCAGCACGATTTCTTCCTTGTCCATTTCCAGGCAGGCGGCAATCTCATTAACACTGGGCTCCCGCCCCAGGTCATGGCGCAGTTTTTCTTGGGCCCAGCGGATTTTCCCGTACAGTTCCTTGTAACCACGCTGGACCTTTACCATGCCGTCGTCCCGCAGGAACTTCTTAATCTCTCCTATAATCATAGGCACTGCGTAAGTGGAAAACCGTACCTGAAAAGAGAAGTCGAACTTGTCGATAGCCTTCAGCAGACCGATGGATCCTACCTGAAACAAATCCTCATAATCATAGGAAGTACCTTTAAACCTTTCCAGAACCATATATATTAAACCCACATTGGCCTGGTAGATTTGTTCCCGGGCTTCCTCATCGCCCTGTTTGGCTCTTAACAGGAGATCCTCGTTATCCTCATAAGAATGGGCAGAGGACATCAACCTCCCCCCTTACGCCATGGCTTGATTGCCTTGAGAAGGAAAATGACGCAGCAGGCGGACGCTTGTCCCTTTGCCGGGCTCACTGATTACTTCCATTTCATCCATAAAGGAACGCATAAAGGTAAATCCCAGACCCATACGGGTAGAATCGCTGGAGTAGGTGGGCTGTAAAGCCTGGTCAATATCCTCTATACCCTTGCCGTAGTCCTTGACTATAATTTCCAGATTGCCGTTATCATAAATAGTCACTTCAACTTCGATTTTTTGGCCGGGATCATTGGCATAGCCGTGAATAATGCTGTTGGACACGGCTTCCGATACTACCAGTTTTATTTCTTCGATATCCTCCAGGGTGCAGTCCATCTGTGAGGCAAAAGCTCCCACGCAGGAGCGGGCAAAGGATACGTTTTCCGGAAGACTGCAGAATTCAAAACGGACATAATTCTTCACATTCATGCGCAATTCCAGCCCAGGGCTGGTCCACCTCCCCTTAGTTGCTGACCACATCTTTTTCACTCCTGTACAGGGGCACCAGCTTGTTAATTCCTGAAAAGTGCAAAATCTTTTCTACTGACGGGGAAGCCCCTACAATATACATTCTCCCCTGCTGAGCCCTTACCTTTTTATAGCGGCCAATTATTACTCCCAGCCCTGAGCTGTCAATAAAGGTGACCTTCTCCAAATTCAAAACCAGAGTACGTATGCCGGCGGTGTCCAGCCTCTGATCAATAGCCTGCCGCAGTTGATCGGTCACCAGCATATCCAGTTCTCCGGTGATGCGTACCACCAGTGTATCACCCACCTGTTTGAAATCTGCATTCACCTGCTTTTCTCCTCCTCAAGCCGCAGCAAATGGTACTTGTATGTGCCCCTTAACATTCTACAGGCAGGAGATTTTTACCTTCCACAAAATTCCATCTACAATAGATAGGTTTCGGCAAGCATCTTCAAAATCTCTTTCAGCAATCCGGAGCGGGGTATATCCTCAGCGGCCACGAGATTTACCTCTTTTACCAAATCCCCGTCATTATAGACCCGGATTTCCCCAAGTTTTTGTCCCTGGACTACCGGGGCATCCACATAGGCGGGGAGTCTTTTTTCCATAGTTATTTTCTTTTCCTGCCCTTTTTCTACTATGGACCCTACATCCTCTTCCGCAATCACTTCCACCCTTTCCTTGATACCTTTGCCTACCTGAACCACCCCGCAGACACTGCCCTGGCTGAAAAAGCTTTTGAAGGCATACTTGGCAAAACCATAATTGAATAGCTTCATCATGTCACGATGATTGCCATTCTGATTGGGGGAGGCCATCACTACCCCGATCAGGCGCAAGCCATCTCTTTTGGCGGTGGCTGTCAGGCAATACTTGGCTTCACTGGTCCATCCGGTCTTGAAGCCATCGGTGCCTTCATACCACCATAACAGCTTATTGGTATTGAAAAGCTTAAATTCACCTTGCCGCAAGTTATATTCTTTAATAGAGGTATATTCCAGGATTTTAGGATACTGCAGGGCATAACGGGCCATAACTGCCAGGTCATAGGCACTGCTGTAGTGATTTTCCGCCGGCAGTCCATAGGAGTTTACGAAATGAGTGTTCTTCAGTCCCAGCATTTTGGCCTGCCGGTTCATGCGATCCACGAAATTCTGATGAGTTCCCTCCAGGTGTTCGGCTACAGCTACGCAGGCATCATTGGCTGAACCTACCGCAATAGCGATCATCATATCCTCAAAAGTCATTTCTTCTCCTGGTTCCAGGTATATCTGGGAACCTCCCATTTTCCAGGCTTCTTCACTGGCCACCACTTTATCTTTTACAGTAACTTTGCCTTCTTCCAGATCCTGAGCTGCCAGAATCATGGTCATCAGCTTGGTCATACTGGCAGGGGGAAGACGCTTGTGCTCATTTTTGGCCAGCAAAACCTTGCCGGAGTCGGCATCCATGAGAATATAAGCTTCTGCTTCTACCTCCACCTGGTCGGCCTGTACCGGGGTGACTACCGCTAAATTAAAGGCCAGCACGCCTATCAAAATCCAGGCTAGCCTTTTCCAGGGCCGCATAAAGGCTGCACCTCCCTAATTTCTGTTTTCTAGATTATATTTGCCCCAGGCGGAGTTTATGCCCGGCAAACAAGGGAAAACGCCTGCAATACTGCAGGCGTCCAGACTGTCAAAGAAGTCTTTTAGCGGTTAGACGTTCGAGATTGCCACGCCCCTCCGGGGCTCGCAATGACACATAAGATGGCCTTTTGGTATGTCATCGCGAGGAGCGCAGCGACGTGGCGATCTCTTTTAGCAACTTTTTTGAAACTCTCACGCCTGCAATACTGCAGGCGTTTAATGAGATTATGCAGTTTCATGCTACTGGTTTTAGGAAGAAATTGTGGAGAGCTGTAAGCCGCTCATAAGCTGGTTTAATTGCCGAGTATTCTCTTGCATTTGCTGAGCTAAAGCATCAATTCTTTCTGCCGCTTGAGAGCTTTCTTCACTGCTGGCAGCAATCTCTTTTGATTTAACCGTAGTCTGTTCAATGGTAGCAGCTGTGGTCTCGATACTCCTAACAATATTCTGCATTCCGTTGGCCAGCGATGAGATGCTGTTCTGCAGCATTTCCGTCAGATGGGAGATAATTTCTCCATCCCCTTTGTAAGCTTGCCCTACGTCCTCCAAGATCTTCTGGTCCCTGGTTACATCTTCACTTACAAAGCGCAGCAGGTTATTGCACTGGTCGATGAGGCGATGCATAACTTGATAAACCTGCTGGGTCATTCCCTGGATATGCTGAACAGCCACCGCCGATTTTTCCGCCAAAGCTCCCACTTCCTGGGCTACCACGGCAAAACCCCGGCCATATTCTCCCGCCCGGGCGGCTTCAATAGAGGCATTTAATGCCAGCAAGTTGGTCTGGCTGGCTATATCCGAGATTTGCCCGGCTAATGCAGATATTTCCTCTACTGCTCCGCTTTCAGCTATAGCCTGGTCCACTTCTTTATGTATACTTGCAAAAAGCTGCATAGTTGCCTCGCGTGATTCAGTGGCTCTTTGCAGTATTGCTTCCGCCCTTTCGTCAATCTGCCGGGCCTCATCCCGTGCCTTATCCACTTCCTTTCTTATTGAATCCAACATGGCATCGGCTTGTTCACTGGAAGCATAAATCTCCTGGGCGGAAGCTGATATTTCCTCCATACCGCTGGCTATGAAACTGGTTTGCCGGGCAATATTGGCCATTAAGGCCGTAATGTCACGGCTTCTGGCTGCCAAATCCTCGCTGATAGTTAAAGTTGACGCACTATGAGCTGATACATTGCTCAAGGTCTCCCTTAACATGGAAGTCAGCTCATCAGCTTCCTTCTGCTTTGAGGCAGCTAACATTATGAGCTCACTGGCCTTATGTACTAAAAAGATGGCCAAAACCGCAGCTACTATGAACAGCAATGGGCAGAAAAGCCAAAATGAAGGTGGGTAATTGGCCAGATAAGCTCCCCGGGCTAATACAAAACCCAGTCCATTGAAAAGGAAGGTGACAGCTACATAAAAGGCTACTAATCGGGTGTTATAATACATAGCTGCGGCAATGAGAATTATGAAAGGAAGAAATACTACTCCGCGATTAGCCTGGTCTAAAGCGATAAAAACCTCCCCATCTATTCGCTTTTAAAACCCGGTACTTTTATTATTCCAGGAACTGAATTAATTGCAAGCGAATGCCGTGGGGATCTTCGATAAAAGCAATCTTACGGTCAGGTCTGAATTGGGAAGGGGGAAGTAAAAAGTTAACATTCTCCTGGCGCAGTTTTTCTGCAATAGCTTCCAGGTCATCCACTGCCAGCGCAATGTGGCCGATGCCATTGTCATGAGGGTTGCTGCCGGGATTGTGAGAGGCTTCGATCTCAATGCTGATATTGCCGTCACCCACGAAATAATAATTGACCCCGCCGATATTAATGGTCTCCTCCTGCTTGAATCCCAGCACTCTGGTATAAAAGTCGAGAGCTTTTTCCACATCCGTCACACAGATTCCCACATGGTGTATACGCATAAGCTATCCCTCCTGTTTTTCTACCCTTTAACCGGGTATGGTAGTTTTGGCTGCCTCCTGGCCACTGGCCTTAGCTACAAAATTAACCGCCCATTCGGGATACGCCCCGGCATATACGTGATTATAGGAAGCTATGGTATTACGATGAATGATGCCATCTATTTTGCCGTTCAAACCGTAACCTCTTTCCACCTGAAAAATGTGCTGTATTTCCTTGGGATTATAGTTACAGATCTGGGAATGATGAAACTCATGCCCTCTTACCACAGTTCCCACCGGGAACAGGAAGTTGGGAGCAACGGTATTCATAGCTGTATAACCATGGCCTTTGGGCTGCCTGGACATCTTGGTATCACAGGGCAATACACCGCACATCTCATAACTTTGCCCTTCATAATACAGCTTGCGGGCCAGATACATCAGACCCCCGCATTCAGCATAGATGGGCATACCCATGGCTGCCGCTTTGCGTATAGAAATTCGCAATCCGGTGTTTTTCTCCAATTCTGCTGCAAATACTTCCGGGAAACCACCTCCAATATACAGACCATCCACATCCGGCAAACTTTCCTGCTCAAGACTGTTTATATATACCAACTCGGCTCCCGCTGAGCTTAAGGCTTCTAAGTTTTCCGGATAATAAAAGCTGAAGACTTTATCCCGTATTACACCGATTCTGGCCTTCTTGGGGGAATGGAAATCCTGGTTTTCCATAACCGGTATGGGTGATGCACTTTTGGCGATATTCAATATCTTATCCAGATCGGTAGAGTCATTTATCGCTTTTTGCAGGCATTCAATGATCTCCAGGGTTTTCTCCATTTCTGCTGCCGGTACCAGGCCGAGATGACGATCGGCTATGACCAGGTTATTCTGTTTGGGAACAGCACCTACTACTGGATTATCAGAGGATGGGGCAAAAAGCTGGGCAGGTTTAAAGGCATCAAGCCAGGCATCAACCGCCACAGCCAATGAGTGGACGGCAGTGAAATTATAATATTGCCCAGAAGTCGAGGCACAAAACTGTTTTCCTTAAACTTAAACAAGGCTGCCGGCAAGGATCCCAAAGCTGTAAACAAACAGAACCCGGAGGTGGAAACCGCATCCATAAGGTTTTGCATCAGAACGGTCAGAGCGGCTTTACCCCTTACCGTATGCCCGTTCACGGCAATAGGCCCCAACGCCTCGAAATAGACCGGATAACCGCCGTCCAGGTGGCATCCGCCCCGGTTAGCGGTAGCATAAGCCAATCCCAAAGCTTGGGATTGCCTGGGGTCATAAGCAGCCAGTTCCAAGCCTTTGACCTGTATGGCAAAACTTAAAGCATCGTATTTTTGGGCTACCCAGGCTGAACCTTCTGCTAGCTCATCAAAGGGTTCCTCCCGGCGGGCTATTTTCTCTATGGCTATGCTGATATTCTCCGGTTGGCTGAAATTAAGGCCGTAATCTTTGATACCCCGCTGGGACAGTTCCATAGCCAAGGACAGGGTAACTCCTAAAGACATGGTATCTAGGCCCAGCAGGTCGCACTGGTAGTTCCACTGGTTGATCCACTCAATATCAGTAACCCCCAGGTTGGCTCCCAGCAATCCGAGGGTTTCATATTCCGGTCCCTTTATCTCCTTCCCGTCCAGCATAATACGCCGCTCACAGCGGATCGGACAACTGACACAGCCGGAATTGCGGGTTAAATGATGCTCGGTCATATACTCGCCCGATATCCGTTGGGCCTGGTCATGTTTAACCTGCTGGGAATTTAAGGTAGGCAGAATATGATGCCGGTTAACAATGTTCATCCAGAAGGCAGTTCCATAGCGGGGCAGGAATTCCCCGGTGGTAGGATTTTTGTGCAGGGCTTTCACCCAGTGCTGCACATCTCTGCGAAAGGTCTCAGGATCATTGATGGGCAATGAGCGAGTACCGTAAGTTACTACCGCTTTTAGATTCTTGCTGCCCATAACCGCCCCGATACCGCATCTTCCCAGGACCCTTTCCCCGGATACTGCGCAGGCATAACGTACCTGATTCTCCCCGGCCGGGCCGATTACTACACAGCCGTATTTACGGTCAAAACGATGCTGAGTCTGCTCTGTATCCAGACCCCAGAGTTCTCGGGCGTCCTGAATAGTAATCTGTCCATCTATTACCATCAAGGAGCAAGGCTGGGGGGCTTTTCCCCGAATAATTAAACCGTCATAGCCTGCCCGGCGCAGCTTTATGCCGAATGAACCACCGCAGTTGGAAGAAGCAATACCCCCGGTAAGAACATTCTTGGTAGTAGCATTGAAACGGCTGGTACAGGGAGCACCGGTTCCGGTCAAAGGAGTGGTATTAAAAATCAAAATATTGTCCGGTGAGAGAGGGTCAATTCCCGGGGCCAGTTCTTGGTAGAGAATATAAGCGGCCAGTCCCTTGCCACCCAGATAAAGACGCACAATGTCTTCACTCAGGTGGTAATCCCGTACCTGGCCGGTAGAAAGGTCAATGTCAGCATAGCGTACCTTCATGATAACTGCACCTCCATGGTGACAGCTCCCAGCGGGCATATTTGGGCACATAAGCTGCAGCCCACGCAATTCTTGGGGTTGGAAAGGACAGCATATACCCGCAGGTCTCCTTTATAAGCAGGTGTGGAAATGGCCAGGGCTTGCTTGCCGCAGATATCAACACACATGGAACAAGCTGAACAGAGGTGGGCATCAATGACAGGTAACGGCCATTGTTTGCGGGGAATCCGGACAGCCGGCTGGCCTTGGTCATCCAGCACCGCTCCCTGGGCACATACTCGGCCGCAAACCCCGCAGTTGACACAGCGCAACGGATTAATATGGTGAGCTTCCTTGCGCTCCCCGCTGATGGCATCCACTGGACATAGTAATTTGCAAGCACTGCATCCGTTACACTTATCATTAATGGAGTATGCCATCCATGCTCCTCCTGGTGCCGGAAAGGAGGCCTGAATAGCAGGCCTCACATCTCTCTTTGCCTTGAATATAACACCCGGATTGCAGTTAAGTAAAATATTTTAATGCAATAAACATCATAATCAATAACTTATAATAGCCATTAAGTTATAGTATCAAAAATCAACGGCACCGGCTGGGGCGGAGTCTCGGTCAGGGTAAAAGCTTGCCTGATTTCGGCAGCAGCCTGGTCCAACTGGTTTTTGTTTCTGGCGTAAATGGTAGCTACTACATCGTTGCGCTCTACTTTGTCCCCCACTTTCTTGTGCAGTTCCACTCCTACTTCTGGCAATATTTGGTCTTCCAGCCGTTCCCGGCCGGCTCCCAGCCGCATAACGATTCTTCCCACGGCCAGGGCGTCTATGGCACTGATATATCCCTCGTGGGGAATGATAACATCGGCAATTTCTGCTGCCCGGGGCAGTCCGTAATGGGGCCGGGCATAGTCCAGGTGCCCACCCTGAGCTTCAACCATCCTCTGGAAGGCCTGGAAACCTGCTCCCGATTGCAGCAGTTTTTTAACTTTCAGCAGGGCTTCCTCCAGAGTGCCAACCAGTCCGCCGATATGAACCATATGGGCTGCCAGCAGCACCGACAGTTCCTCCAAGTCCTTCGGTCCTTTGCCCTGGAGAGTATCTATGGCTTCCCTCACTTCCAGGGCGTTTCCGATCGTCCGCCCCAGAGGCTGATTCATGTCGCTCAATACTGCCACCACTTTACGGCCTGCTCCCTGGCCGATAGCTACCATGGTTTGGGCCAGTTCCCGGGCTTGGTCCAGGCTTTTCATAAAAGCTCCCCGGCCTACCTTGACATCCAGCACAATCCCCTGGGCGCCGGAAGCCAATTTTTTACTCATTACGCTGGAGGCGATTAAGGGAATACTGTCCACTGTTGCCGTTACATCACGGATGGCATAGAGTTTTTTATCTGCCGGCACCAGGTTCCCCATCTGGGATATTATGGCTGCCTTAACCCGGTTAACCTGCTGGATAACCTCCGGCAGGGTTTTCTCCACCTGAAAACCGGGTATGGATTCCAGCTTGTCAATGGTACCTCCGGTGTGGCCCAGACCCCGCCCGGACATTTTCGCTACCGGAACACCAGCCGCCGCTGCCAAGGGTATGGCTACCAGAGTGGTTTTATCTCCCACCCCGCCAGTACTGTGTTTATCCACGGGAATACCCTGTATTCCCGACAAATCCATGATATCCCCAGATTTGCTCATAGCTATGGTCAGGTTCAGGGTCTCTTCTTTGCTCATACCCTGAAAATACACGGCCATGGCCCAGGCGGAAATCTGATAATCAGGTACTTGGCCCGAAACTATTCCCTGTACCAAAACCTCAATTTCCTCAGGGGTTAACGTGCCTCCATCGCGCTTTTTTTCAATTAAATCCTGAAAGTGCACCCATCATCACCTCGTTTCCGGCAGAAAACTCTTTCCGGCCAAATGGGAAGCCGGTACTCCCAGGTAATCAGCCACTGACTGACCTACATCAGCAAAGGTACTGCGAACACCCAGATCCACTGGTTTAATTACCGCCCCATAGACTAGCAAGGGCACATATTCCCTGGTATGGTCGGTCCCCGGGTGACAGGGGTCGCAGCCATGGTCGGCAGTAATAATCAACAAATCTTCTTCCCTCAGCTTGCTCAGAATCTCCGGCAGGCGAGCATCGAATTCTTCCAAAGCCCGGGCATAGCCCTGGGGGTCATTGCGATGCCCGTACAGCATATCAAAGTCCACCAAATTGGCAAATACCAGACCTGTGAAATCCTGATCCAAAACCGCCAGTAGCTTGTCCACTCCATCCTGGTTGCCAGTGGTGGGCAGAGTTTGGGTAATGCCTTTTCCGGCAAAAATATCGGCAATTTTGCCAACGCCGATTACCTCAAAGCCATGGGCAACCAGGTGATCCAGTATATTATCAGGAGGTTCCAGGGAGTAATCATGACGATTGGCAGTACGCTTGAAACTGCCCGGTTCCCCGATAAAAGGGCGGGCAATTACCCGGCCGACGGCATGTTCACCTGTCAGCAGTTCCCGGGCTGTCTTGCACATCTGGTACAGCTGTTCCAGAGGAATAACTTCTTCATGGGCAGCAATCTGAAAAACACTGTCTGCCGAAGTGTAAACAATGGGATAACCGGTTTCCATATGCTCCCTGCCCAGCTCTTCTATAATTACCGTTCCCGAGGCTGGTTTATTGCCCAGGGTCTTGCGGCCTATTCTCCGCTCAAACTCTTCTATCAGTTCCCGGGGGAAGCCCTGGGGATAGGTGGGAAATGGCCGTTCCATTACCAATCCCATTATTTCCCAGTGCCCGGTAGTGGTATCCTTTCCAGCTGATTTTTCCTGCATCTTTCCATAGGCAGCCTTAGGTTCAGAAGCAGGCGGTACTCCAGAAATACCTGCAATGTTTCCCAGCCCCAACTTCTGCAAACTGGGTACATTCAGCCCGCCCACTGCCTCAGCGGTATGTTTAAGGGTATTGCATCCCTGGTCACAGAAAAGGTGACTGTCTGGTGTTTCTCCTACGCCTACACTGTCCAATACAATAAGAATCACACGGCGACTCATAAACTACCTCCTGTATATAAATTTCCATTCCTATCCTCTCCTATTATGCCCTGGGGTGGTAAAGCTTGTACACCTCACGCAGGCGAGATCTGGTTAGGTGAGTATATATCTGGGTGGTGGATATGTCAGCATGCCCCAGCATTTCTTGAACAGAACGCAAATCGGCCCCATTTTCCAGAAGATGAGTAGCAAAAGAATGCCTGAGGGTATGGGGAGTAACTTCCTTGGTGATTTCCGCCTGGGCAGCATAAGTCTGCAAAATCTTAAAAAAACCCTGCCTGGTCATAGGCCGGCCGTGGGCATTCACAAACAGGGTTCTTTCCCCAGGGTTCTTTACCAGGTAAGGTCGGCTGCGGGCTAAATAGCGCTGAGTCCATTCTATGGAGGTTTGATTGACGGGAATAATGCGCTCCTTGCGGCCTTTTCCAAAACAGCGCAGGAAGCCGGCCAGAAAATTAAGATCCTCTATCTGCAGTGACAGCAGTTCTGATACTCTGACCCCGGTGCCGTACATAAGTTCCAGCATAGCCCGGTCCCGCAGTCCCAACACTTTGGCAACCTGGGGCTGATTCATCAGCAGGTCAATTTCCTCGATAGTCAATACATCAGGCAGTTTCCTTTTTATTTTAGGGGTTTCCAAATCTACCGTGGGATTGTTCTGGCAGTGTCCCTCCAAAACCAGAAATTTGTAATAAGTCTTAAGGCTGGAAAGACGCCGGGCCACGGTAGGATGGGAAATGCCCTCATCCAGTTGATGAGTGAGAAACCTCCTTATATCCTGTCTGGTAATATTATCGGGATGGGTGGAACCCTGCTGGCTGAGCATGAATTCATGAAAAAACAGCAGGTCACGTTTATAGGCAGCAATGGTGTTGGCAGACAGACCTTTTTCGTACTTTATATACTCCAGAAATTTTTCTATGTAGGCCAGCATGTATATACCCCTGATGCCTTTTTACTGGACAGTTTTGACATCCTTCCCCCGATTCCTGCTATTCCTGTTCCTCGTAATAAAATTCCTGAAGCTTGATTACGAACTGGTCCATAATCTGCTGGTACTTGGATGACTGGGTATCATTTTCCACCCGCAGGGGATTGCCGGTAGGATGTTCCTCATCGAACCAGCCTCCTACTGCAGGGATAAGCTGGTACATCTGGCCGGTTACTACCGGCACAGCCGCCATAAAGGCCAATATGAGCAGAACCGCCATCAACAGGCGCAGCAGCTTTTGTTTCCACTGGCTTATGATGATTATCAAGCCATCACCCCCATTTACAGTATGAGACTTAAAAACCATGGCGACAGGTAAGCCTCAATAAAGGCTCCTGCTGTAAACAGCACCAGGAAAACAGCCAGCAGCAGGCTGTAATTTATCAGAGTTTTACCCAGAGCTGCTCCGGGATGTCGTCCTATCAGATAGGAAGAGAAATTTACGGCAATAACTGCCCAGATAATTAGCAACGGTATATACACCAGATTTTGCGGCAGGATGGACAAAATGCTCATGATTACACCCGCCCCGCCTTTTTGCTGAACAAGAAATCCTACCGTAAAACCCAGGGCATAACCCCGCAAAAACACTACTGCCAGTATCAGCGGTACTCCGATCACGGTGAGCCCTAAAAACCAGATGGCCACTACGGTTTTAGCCTGGGTAGCCAGCGCCGCCAGCAGTATGCCCGGACCATAGATGGGAGCTTTCTGACCTTCCTGCAGGTAGGTGTCAATCAACTCCCGTAAATAGTCGCGCACACCGCCTTCCAAACCTTCCACCTTTTGCCCGCCCATAACCAGGCCGACCAGAAACACCAGGCCGATCACTATATACTGCCACCGGTTGTTTCGTATGTGCTGTTTCAGCCGCTGTGCTAAACTCATTTCCAGTCTCCTTGATGGATGGTTTTAGGCATGGTAGAAAAGAGGGTGCCCCGGCTAAGTACACACTGCTGACTGGTCATCTCCTCATGAAATAATATGGTGGCAATTACCTGTTTATGACAGCAGTAAACCCGGGCCGAAAAGCCCGGGTTTTGATGCTGTGTCCAAACTAGAAGTCCAGTCATGTGACGCTATGCCAATCAACGCTAACGGATCGCCGGTAGTGTAAGCTTGCAGGAGTATTAGCCAGGCGAGGGACTTACGACGAGCCGTTGCAACTCACGGCGAAACTGAGGGCTGCGAAGGGGAGCGAGAAACAGGACGTTTCGAGCAGCGAGTACTGAGTGCATGGATGCCGAATTAGGAGCGGTCCCCTTCGCACTTAAAGTTTGCCGTTGTGTTGCAGGCGAGGAGTACCGGAGCGAGCCGGCTAATACTCCTGGAAGCAAGTTTTGTGTCCCCGCGTCCTCCTCACAGCGACGATACGCAGATCATTGCTGCTGGACTACATAAAGTTTTGCCGGGTCAGTGCCTCATAGAGGACCGGCACAACCTGTTTTTTACGGGACAAAACCCCTTTGAGGAAGATTCCTCCCCCTTCCTCCTGGGGGCCAAAAGCCGACTTCACCAAATGGCTCTTTTCCCCGGCGATGAGCAGCTCGGTAGCTTCTTCCAAAATGTCAGTAACCATCAGGCAAACAAAGGCGTAACCCCGGCGCTGGGCTAATTCTTCCAGGCTTTTCAGAAGATCGCCCCGGCGAGAGGCCATTCTTTTGGCATCAATGGTCTCCAGCTGGGAGATAGCAAATACCAGGGAACCACTGTTGTATTCTTTCAAGTCGGAAGTAATCAGCTCTTCATCACTTTGGTTTTCCGTATTAATGGCATGGCTGAAGATTTGCTTGCCCCAATCCAGGGGATCTAAGCCGGCAATTTCCTGGAGCTGTTGGGCTATGTTGCGATCTTTGGCGGTAGTGGTAGGAGACTTAAAGATCATGGTATCACTTATGATTCCGGAAAGAAGCAAGCCGGCCAGGCTTGCCCCCAGAGCCATATGGTCCGTCAAGAATTTCTCCGCTATCAAAGTACAGGTAGAGCCCACCGGTTCATTGTGAAAATAAATGGGAGATATGGTCTGCAGATCTCCTACCCGGTGATGGTCTACGATTTCTAATATTTCCGCTTCCTCAACTCCGTCTACCGCCTGTTTGCGCTCGTTATGATCCACCAGTATCAGCTGCTTGCGCTTCATTTCCAGCAGGTTGTGGCGGGAGATAAAGCCCAGGAAGACATTGCTTTCATCCACCACGGGATAATTGCGGTAACGGGTGGCTAACATCTGCTTGCGGGCTTCTTCAACCAATTCGTCTTTTTCAAATAATACCAGATCCCGGGTAATCATCACCTCGGTGACTCTGCGGCTTAACAATTCCCGCAGTATTTCCGGTGCCCGGGATACATCCCGGGTGATTGCCAGGTTGTCCATAAATATCATAGCCAGATCACCGATGGTAATTAATCCCAGCAGGCGTCCTTTAGGGTCCAGAACCGGCACGGTTTTCAGATCATTGCTGCGCATCAGATTGCCCAGCTCAGCCAGGGTCATGTCGGTGCCCACCGTAATAGTATCATGATCATCCAGAAGATCCTCCACTGTGTTACGGACATTTCTTACCAGAGCGGGAGGTTCAAAATCCAGGTAATCCAAAATAAAGCTGGTTTCCTCATTTATCTCCCCGGCTGCAGCGGCTATATATAATCCCTGATCAGTGGTTTGCTTGTAAATTTTATAACTGATAGCTGCTGCCACTGAATCTACGTCAGGATTTTTATGGCCTATTACCATAATCGGTTTCATTACTGATCCCCCTATCATCTTGCTTAAGCATCAGGTTGGCAATAAACTGGGCGGCCAGGACATCTTCCATGGAATTTCGGCTGGCGGCTACTACAGCCAGACCATTACAATCGCCCCATTCCTGACGGGCCCGAGCAACTGCCCGCAGGGCAGGCTCCAGACCGCGATGCCGGTAAGTTCTGGCTACTGTGCCCGTAATCACCCGGGGACTTTCCTGAAAGGCTGCATCATATGCTACTCCTCCGGTATCGGTTACCGCTACTACCACTTTCCCTTGCATGTCCAACATCCGGGGAGTTTCAGCACCCAGATTCGGCAGTACCGCAGCCAGGATCCCGCCCTCTGCTTCAATGCCCTTGATTACCTTCTGACAACGCTGGCGTCGTTCCTGGTCACTTCCTACCCGGGGTTCGCTTATCAAAATTATATCCGTCTGGTGAGAGCGGGCTATTTGGGCTGCATACCGGCCCATTCTTTCAGGATCAACCTTGACCGGTGCCCGGGTTTCATCGGGGCTGGCGCCCAACACCGCTGCAGCACCAGCTTCCAGCGCACTCTCCAGGGTGGTAGACATATCGATAACATCAACAATCATTACCAGGAATCCCTGCCGGGCAGCCTGCTGAGCTCCGGAGGCATCACTGGTCACTATTATGGGCTTGGATCTTTCCATAGACACCTCCCCCTCCCGGAGTGATGGGTATTCTTCCGGCTCTCATCTGTATAACCAGAGCGGCCACTTTCTCCCCGGCTATCCGGGCAATATCATCAAAGCTGGCCTTTTCGATCACCTCTATTTCATTGCCCAGAAACCGGATCAGTTTCTGGTAGGTGCTGGGACCAACCCCCGGCAGGCTGGTTAAAGGTACCCGGTAATGATAAGGAGGCCTGCCCACCGGATGAACCGGTTCCGGATGATCCTGAATCTGCACTATGCGGTCATAGACCCCCATAACCAGCTTATCACTGCCGCACACCGGGCATATTACTACGGGAGGTTCTTCCTGCATGATCAAATCACACTGGGGGCAATAGCTGCGGTGATATTTCCCCATTAAAGGGTCCATTCCATAATTGGCCATGACCCGGCGGCCTTCCTGACCATATACGGCCTGGCGGAACTCCTCAAAACTGAGTTCGGCCAGCCGCAGCAGGTTGTACTCCCGCCCTACATTATCGGCAGAATGGGCATCGGAGTTGGACAGAAAAGTAAAATGGCGGGTTTCATTAATAGTATCGGCCATATCTGTATCGGCACTGAGGCCTAATTCCAAAACCCGGATCTGGCTGGCATCCCGCCCCAGGTAAGACTGGAATGAAGCTGACAGCATGCCGTAAAATCCCTTATGGGGAGTAAAAGCATGAGCCGGGCAGAACACTCCCCCCAGCACATGGGATAGATTCAGCAATTCCCTGATTCCAGCCTTGCAGCGCTGGGTGGACAGTTCCATATTTTTAACCCGGGTACGCATATACTTCTGATATTTGTGCAGGCTGTCCAGGTCGGGAAGATAGATAATAATATGTACCCCTTCCCGGGATTCCACTTCACAGCCGGCCAGAAGCATTACCCCCTGGCGGGTTATAAAGCCGCCCCGCCGGTGAATATCCAGCTGGCCCTGCTCCACCATCTTTTCCAGCTCAGCCAGTACCGGGGTGGTGCCTGCATCCACAATACCCACCATATTCAGTCCCTTGCGCAAGGCCGTTTCATTAAGCAGATTGGCCAGGGTGAGACTGCGGGAAGCAGTAATCTTCACCGGACGCCCGCTGGCTCTGCCGATATGAACATGTAGATCAGCATAAACACTGCGCAATCTTATAACTTCTCCCTGTGCTGGTAGGCGTATTGAATGGCAATAATACTCTTGCCGTCTATGATCTCTCCTTTAAAAATGGCTTCATACGCCTCCGCCAAACTCATTTTAACTACTTCCACAAACTCATCCCGGTCGGTGTGACTGCTGCCCCTGCTTAAATCCCGGGCCAGGTAAAGATGCAGCTGTTCATCACAGAAACCCGGGGCACTGTAATAGGAGACGATCGGTTCCCAAACAGCCGCCTGCAGGCCGGTCTCTTCTTCCAATTCCCTGATGGCACAATCCCGGGGCTCCTCTCCTGGTTCCATAGTGCCCGCCGGTATTTCCAAAAGGACCTTTTCCACCGGCTTGCGGTACTGCCGGACCAGCCACACCGTCCCATCCTTATCTACAGGCAGTATTGCCACAGCCCCGGCATGAGCAACTATTTCCCGGGTGCTGGTAGAACCGTCAGGCAGTTCTACTGTATCTACCCTTACGTTTATGATGCGGCCGGCAAAGATTTGCTGGGAAGAAATGGTTTTTTCATAAAGATCCATAATAGTTCCTCCTGCATATATTTATCGATGATCACATAAACTGCCAGCAGAGGTGAAAGCAGCATGAATCTAATAGTAGGAAAATCCGGATTCTGGTTTATAGGACGTATGGATGATCTGATCACCCTGCTGTCTGCTTATCCCCCGGAGACTACTCTGGCAGATTTTATCAGACTAAACCTACACTAGAATGATAGGGTTCAGCTTCTGTCCCGTTAATAGTTTTTGTACCAGGCGAGCTGCCGCTGCCAGGGCCATGAAAAATTCCCGGTCCTGATCCACCGTGCGCCCCATGGTGGTAAAGGGCAGCTCACTGCTGCGAAATCTTTCCAAAGCATCTTCCGCTGGTTCCCCATAGATTTCATGCCGGTCAAACAAACCGGCCTGGCGGGCTTGCTCTAAAATCAGGCTCATCCTGTCATCGGAAAGCAGGGGCAGGGGAAGCAAACAGCGCACCTTGCATACCTTGGACAAAACCGTAAGGGTGTGGTGACTGATGCCCTGATGGCGGGGCCGGGCATCGGCAAAGCTAATGCGGGGTACCGCTATAGGGATTCCCTGCAAGGTTTCCACAGCGTTAAGTACTATCCCCTGTTCCACTCCGCTGAATCCCCAGCGGGTACCGGTTCCCACTATTCCCGGGCCCATGCTGACTATAATCACATCCGGCTGAAAAGCCACCCGGGCTGCCAGCAAACCGGAATAGATATTTACTGCTTCTACATCCCCGCCAAAGGCGTGCCCCACTGTGACTGTTCCCGATATGATACCCTGGCGGGAAAGCCAGTCTACCGTTTGGCTGAAATGCAGGGGCAGAGCCGCCCCGTCAGTCATCAGGTAAGCCACTTTGAAACCAGCCTGGTGCAGTTCCACCGCCAGGGGGCCCAGCATGGAATGAAGAGTAGCCGCCAGAACGGGGACACCCTCCAGACTGTCGGCTTCTTTTAATTCCTGGTGATAAGGGCTGTCTTCTTCCTCGGCACTTAGTACTTTTATCTGCAGGGGGGTATAGCGGAGTTTCATAATATGGCCGCCGGCCGGCAGTGATTTCTCTGTTCCATTCAGTCCGGCGATAACGTAGTGATAGCCCCCGCTGCCCAGGTGCAGGCTCTCCGCAGTAGTATTAAGAAGCACCTGGTCCCCGCTGGCCACCTTTCCCACCAGATCGGTGTAGACAATACATTTTTCTTCCCTGCCGTTGACCTCTACAGTATATCCCTCAATACCTGGCCGGGAAAATAACAGTTGTTTCAGGACTCCACATTTTATCTCCAGCATAGAACTGCTCCCTTAATCTTGAGCTGCTTGGGCGATTATCTCCATAATGTACTCGGCATCTTTTACCAGATCATCAATGAGAATATATTCACTGGTGGTGTGCACCTTGCGCATGCCAATCCCCAGATTAACACAGGGAATACCCTGGCCGTTAATAATACTGGCGTCACTGCCTCCCCCGGTACTGGTTAACACCGGCTTGAGCCCTGCTCTTTCCGCCGCTCGTACCGCTAGCTGCACCACCGGGGCATCCTGGTCTAAATTGATTTCCGGGTATAGAAAGGTTACCTGAACCTCAGCCCGGCCGCCCCCTTTCTCCACCTCTTCCTTAAAAATACTGACCAGGCGGTTGGTCAATTCATCCAGTTTGGAGCGCTGCAAGCTGCGGCTCTCACCCTTTACCCGGCAGACATCGGCTACAATATTGCGGGCGGTTCCCCCTTCAATGATGCCCAGATTGCAGGTGGTTTCCTCATCAATTCTCCCGCAGGGCATGACCGCCAGAGCCTTACTGGCCAGGTGGATGGCATTGACCCCCTCTTCCGGATTGATGCCCGCATGGGCGGATTTGCCATAAGCGATATATTCGATTTCATTCTGGCAGGGGGATTGGATGATAATTTCTCCCGGATCGCCTCCCCCATCCAGCACAAAACCCATCTGCGCTTTAAGCAATTTGAAATCAAACTGTTTGGATCCCTGCAATCCCTGCTCCTCCCCTACGGTAAACAGTATTTCCACATCAGGATGAGACAGGTTTTGCTCCTGGATACAATCTATGGCTTCCAGCAAAGCAGCGATACCGGCTTTGTCATCGGAGCCCAGTATGGTATCGCCGGCACTGGTTATGCGATCATCATTTACCTGGGCTTTCACCCCAATACCCGGCTGAACGGTGTCCATATGGGCACAAAAGAGAATAGCTGGCCCTTTGGAACCCGGCCAGACAGCCAGCAAATTGCCGGCGTCCCCTCCCAGGGCTTGACCGGCCTGGTCCTCCATTACCTGCAATCCCCTCCGCTTCAGTTCCTGGACCAGATAATCCTTGAAGCGGCCTTCGCGCCCCGATACCGAATCAATCTCCGCCATTTTCACAAAACTGTCTATTAATCTTTTCCGGTTGACCATGCGCTAATTCCTCCCTAATTGATCAATAGCCCGTAAAATCTTGACTCTCTCAATAGTTTCCGTCAAAGAATAGCGTTCGGTATACCAGTGAATTATTATCAGGAAAGCCAGCATAAGCAAGCGGGGCAGCCAGGGCATATAAGCTGCCGCCCAGAATCCCAGAGCCAGGCCCAGTACGTTGGAGCCGGCATCCCCCATCATAGCTCGGGCTTTCAAGTCGCTGGGCAGGTAATAAACAACGGCGCCCAGCAAAGGCAACACCAGAGCCCAGTTCATGCTCTGGTAAGCCACAGCTATGATGACAGCTGCCAACAGGAAAGTACCCTTAATAGCTCTTCCCGGCCGCAAATCCAGCAGGTTGATAAAATTGGTACTCAAAGCTATCAGCAGGGTATTAAGAATAATGTTGATCCAGTCCGCTGATATATACAAGGCCAGGTAGAAGGCAATCAGCCCTCCTCCCAGAGCCTTTAATCCCCCGGTAGTCAAACGCCCTTTTACCAAAGCTCCCAAATGGCCTTTAAATCCGGTGGTATCCCGCCTGCCCAGCATATCGTCAATAAATCCCAGAAAAGAAATGGCCGTAATCCCCAGCATAAACAGCTGGCTGCCCTCCGCCTCATGATTCACCAGCCGGTAAAGGAGGTAAACCAGCAGCAGGGTCATGGCAAAAGAAATGCCTGCACTGACAGGAATCTGTTCCTCCCGGTAGTTGCTGCGCACCGCTCCTGTGCTGGTCAGCAAGGGCAGCAGCAGGTATAGTATTATGCCTTCAATTACAAAAGCAGCCAGGAATCCTCCGGCCGCCCAATAGACTTGCGTCAAAGCAGGTTCCTCCACTCACTGATGATTACCTTCACCACATCCCACCACTGTCGTCCCCGGTGCAGGAAGCCCTGCAGATCCCGGCCGGTTTCTTTGTGACTCATTTGGGTAGGCACTTCCATCACCCGGAAACCTTTGCGCAGAGCCCGGATAGTCATACCCAACTCTACACCATATGATTCGTTAAAAGGCAAAACCGCCTGCAGCACTTCCCGGGTCATAGCCCGCTGCCCGCTTAAGGGAGCAACGGAGTGTAAATTACCTGCCCGCCGTATCGCCCAGGCTGCAGTTTTTTTCACCAATCCGAAGCCTCCTTTACGCCGGGGAGGCGGGAAAGCGGCAATAGCCATATCAGCCTGGCCTTCCAAAACCGGTTTGAGAATAAGTTCGGCCTGGGAGGCTGACTCCGCCAGGTCACCATCCAGAAATAAAACAATATCGGCATCCACTTCAGCGGCGGCTTTGTTCATAGCTCCCCCTTTGCCCATATTGCGAGGCAGGTCCAGCAGGCAAACCCCGGTCTTTCTCACTTCTTCCGCAGTAGCATCAGTGGAGCCGTCGTTGACCACTATTATCCTCTCGATGCAGGGAATGCTTTGCACCGCCCGGATAGTCCGCTGGATGCGCTCTGCCTCGTTATAAGCGGGTATCACTGCCCAAACCGTTTTCATCGGGACTGGCCTCCTATGGCTTCAACCGGTACACTGGGCATAAACCGCTTGGCAGTGGGTTTTATACCATAATTGCCTGGTTCACCTTCCATAGCATATATAAGAGCGATCTGGCCCAGGCTTAAATCAATGTTGTCTACGGTACTGATATTGTTTTTCTGGTATTCTTCCATGTAGGAAAAGGATGTCTGGGAACTTTCCACACCATATACTTTCAAATTCCTTTCCAGGCAGTGGGTAATCAGTCCCTGATCAAAACTGGAAGCCAGGAACATATCCTCATCCTCAGTTCCTCCCACCACTATCACTGCCTGTACCGGAATATCACCGCTGCCGCTGAACTTCACCAGGCCTTTATCCTGCAAAAAAGATATTACGCTCTCATCAGCCTCGTTGGATATCACTGCAGCTACGCTGGTGGCTACCTGGTAGCGAATAGCGTCCGTGTCTGTGCCTGGATCCAGCTGGTAATAGTCTATTAATTCGGCTCTTAAATCCGCATTCTTAAGGGCAGCTTCCTCCAATACCACGGTTTTGGAAGTTATATTGGCCCCGGCAATGGAAAGGGAATTAAGCATCCCGGCAGGAATATCGCTGCCGCCGGTAACTACCACTGCCACATTTAAGCCTTTAAGTCTATCCTTTACCAGTACCGGCAAAAGGGCCTGGTTGTAATTTTCATAGTTAGCCAACATGGTGGTCTGAAAAATATTGGCTTCCGTTAAAGCCTTTTCTTTTTCTCGCAGGCTCAAAAACTGCTCTTCCAAGCGATCAATGGACTTTTTCTGCTGCTCCACCAGCAAATCGTCGCCCACGATGGAGCTGCCGATCAATATACCCACTGCCAGAGCTAAAAACAAGGCTATGATAGTGGCAATATGATATCTCAGATCTATCATTAACAATTCACTCCCCATTACATATTGAACAGCAGTTTAAGCTGCAGAGAAAGTATCCGGAAAAAGGGCTGGGTTGCAGGAGATACCATTAATACCGTAATGATGGGAACCATAGCCGCTGCCAAAAGCTGCAGCAGGTACTTGGTGGGCAGGTGCTGCTTGTAGAGCTGACTTACTCCCCGAGCATCTACCAGAATCGAACCCACTTTCATGCGCACCAGGAAAGTACTTCCCATTCCCTTGCGGCCTTTTTCCAGAAAATCGATCATATTGGAGTGGGTGCCTACTGCCACTATCAGGCTGGCACCATATTCCCAGGCCAAGATCATGGCCACGTCTTCACTGGTCCCCGGCATAGGGCAGGTCACCGCCGACAGTCCCATTTCCTCTACTCGCTGCAGTCCGGGAGCATCACCGTTGGAATAGGCATGTACTACTATTTCAGCGCCGCAGAGCAAGGCCTCATCGGAAACACTATCCATATCCCCTACTATAATATCTGGTTTCAAGCCAAACTCCAGCAGGGCATCAGCCCCGCCATCCACACCAATGAGCACAGGATTCTCTTCTTGTATGTAAGAACTGATAGCCCGGAGGTCCTCTTTATAGCTGCTTCCCCTTACCACTATCAGTACATGCCGCCCCAGTATCGGCGTATGTAAGGGCGGTACCTCCAGATTACCCAGCAGAATGTCTTTTTCTTTCTTGGCATATTCCAAAGTGTTTTCTACAAAGTGGTCCAGTTCTTCTTTAATATTCTCATTGGCTTCTTTCCACTTATTACTGACATCTTCCAGAGTTAACCATTTCCCCTCGGCTATCTGGCGATGGCCGGAGAACACCTTTTCGTCCCGGATATGCAGGATGCTGCCCTCCCGCACTTCATTAAAAATGGCATCTCCCACCTCATCCAGAATGGGTATGCCCGCTTTCAAAATTTTATAGGCACCTTTAGCAGGATATTTGCCAGTAATGGAAGGACGCGCATTGACAATGACTTGCGGCCGTATGTCAATGAGAGCATTGGCAGCTACTTCATCTATATCATCATGGTCAATAATGGCAATATCATTTTTGCGCAGGCGCTTGACCAGGTTCTTGGTACGCCGGTCCAGACGCGCTCGTCCCTTTGCGTGCATGATTCCACCTCTTTACCACCCGGGCTTGCACAGCATCGCATTTATATTACCATAATGTGACTCCAAATAAAAACTGGACTGGAAACCATTACTTCTGGGGAGAAGGGCAAAATAAAAAGCCTCTTCTTCATTGGCAAACCAACAAACAAGAGGCTCTCTCAGCACGATTTCCCTTTAGCTCACCTTATTCTCCAAACGGAGACGGTCGGCAATTATGGCAATAAATTCAGAGTTGGTAGGTTTCCCTTTTTCCCCGCTGATGGTATAGCCAAAGAATTTGTTGATCTTGTCCAGATCGCCCCTATCCCAGGCTAGTTCAATTGCATGGCGTATAGCTCTCTCCACCCGGCTGGGAGTGGTGTCATACTTCTGGGCAATAGTAGGATACAGTTCCTTGGTTACCGCCCCCAGGTAATTGATTTCTTCAACCACCAGCATTATGGCGTCCCGCAGGTACTGGTATCCTTTAACATGAGCGGGTACTCCGATTTCATGGATGACCTTGGTCACTTCAACTTCCAGGTTCTTAGGAGCAGGTGCCTGAACCATCAGGCTTGCCGCCGTACCTCTGCTTTCAGTGCGCGGATGGGTATCATAAGCCACCTGACGAACCCGGTCACCAAGGACTTGCAGATTGAAGGGTTTTAAGATGTAATAATCAGCTCCCAGCTGCACCGCCTTCTGGGTGATGTTTTCCTGGCCAAAGGCAGTCAAGATAATAATTTTGGGTCGCTTGGGCAAATTATTTTCGTTGATCTTTTCCAAAACTCCTATTCCGTCCATATAAGGCATAATCAAGTCCAGTATCAGCACATCTACCTCGTTTTTCTCCAGTGTCTCCAGTACTTCCATGCCATTGCTGCAGACATCGATAATTTCAAAATCTCGTTCATTGTTGAAATAATCTTTAAGTATTCCGCAAAACTCCCGATTATCATCGGCAATCAGGATCCGTATCCGGCCTGTTTCATTGAACATGAACCAAATCCTCCCCATCACTGATTAAATCTCATTTTTTTGGCTTTTCGACGATACACCAAGTATTTCCTGCTTTATTTTTCTGCCAAATTGAGTCATAATGCCGCAGACAATTCCATAAACAAACACATGGAATCCACATTAAAACCAGCCAGCTCAAAAATCATTTTTTGGGTGATTTCCCATTTTTGTTCAGCTGATGAGTAATATACCCCCCTTAATCCTTTGTCGAAACCCTTGAGGAGTTTATGGAACTGATAGAAGTTTCTGACAACATATTATCCATAAAAACCCCATAACCTCTCTGGGGATCGTTTAAAAATACATGGGTCACCGCGCCGACAATTCTATTGTTCTGAATGATAGGGCTGCCGCTCATGCCCTGTACAATCCCCCCGGTTACATTCAACAGGCGGGGATCGGTTACCCGGATAACCATACCTTTGCCATTTTGTCTTTCCGGGTATACTTTTTCAATTATTATATCAAAGGCTTCAATATCATTGCCGTTAATTACAGTATAGATTTGTGCCTTCCCCTTTTTCACCTGGTGAGCATAACCCACTTCCACAGTATAAGGCTGCAGCGGATTGGTGATTTCCTGGTCGATTCGGCCAAATATACCGAAAGGAGTATTCTTGGTGATATTGCCATTAAGCTGCCCTTCACTGTCAAACACTCCGATTTTTTCTCCTGGCCGGCCCGGTGCCGCCGGTTTAATGGTTTGTATGGAGGCACTGACAACTTTGCCGCTCATAACCTTAATACCCTGCCGGGTATCCGCATCAATTATTATATGTCCCAAAGCTGCATATTCGTGAGTTTGCGGATCCCAGAAGGTCAGGGTTCCTACTCCCACTACCCCATCCCGCACATACAGACCGATCCTGTAACGATGGGTTTCCGGACAATAAAAACCTGCCACCGGCACTTCAAAAATCTCCTCCCGGCGCTGTACCGTCAAAACCATTTCCTGATCCCGGTGTTCATCGATTAAGCGAGCCAGGTCGTTTTCAGAATTAACTTTCTGCCCGTCCACTTCCAGGATAAGGTCTCCGATTTGCATGCCTTTGTCCCGGGCAGGATAGACTTTTTCCCCATTCTCGTCCACCACCGGAGCAAACCCCACCACCATAATTCCCCGGGACTGCAGCATTACCCCTATGGAATGTCCTCCCACCACCACCCGGCGGGGAGCGATGGCTTCCACTGCCATGGATTTGACAGGTATGTAGCCTAAAATCTTGACCGCTACATCTGCGCGACCCGGTTTTAGAGCTACTATTTCATACCCATTGGCATGCGGATTTACTGCTACTGGTGGATCGGCAGGAGCAGCAAACACACTGCTGGATTGGCCCACCACCTGCATTTGGATATACTTTTGCAGGGCATCGGGCAACTCCAAAGCAATCTGATTGCTTTCCCCTACCACCAATTTTTGGTTTTCCGGCAAGGTCAGTATTAATCTGGCTTGAGGTGAAAAACAAAGGGCCAAAAAAAGCACAGCTAAAATAATGCCCATTAATGGCCTTATATTACGCATTTAATGAATCCACTCCCGAGACTTGATGTTTTCTATTCTCTCCTCGGGAGCAGCAAACTATACTGCCAGGACTATTAGCTGCGCAGCTGGGCCACTACAAATAAAAAAGCATTCACGCAGATTTTTTATTGGGTAATTGGCAAGGTGCGCTGATTGAAAAAATTGCAGGATATAAACAAAAAGAGTTATTGACATACCATGGCTATAAAAAGCCAAGCAATAAATGGTTATGGGATAGGCCGCTGGGTTCAAACGGACAGTTAGTTGAGGTCGTCTGTCCCCTTCAGGCACATGACAGATTCCCTGGGCAAAAGGATAACTTGACAGTTAGTTGGCAGCGTGGGCGATCATCTCGCGGGCGTGCTGCAGGGTGATGTCGGTGATGCTTTCTCCGGAGAGCATCCGTGCCAGTTCTGCCACCCTTTCCTCACCTTCCAGGAGGCGAACCCGGGTAAGAGTTTGACCTTCCCGCACCTCTTTTTGAATCAAGTAATGGGTTCGGGCATAAGCTGCCACCTGGGGTGCATGGGTGACCAGTATAACCTGATGACTTTCCGCCAGTTGGCTAAGTTTGCGGGCCATGGCGGATAAAGCAGTTCCTCCTACTCCCACATCTATCTCATCAAATATCAGGGTTGGTACCTGGTAAGTATCCGCCAGGGCCGTCTTAATAGCCAGCACTACCCGGGACAGTTCTCCCCCGGAAGCGGTGCGGGCCAGAGGCCGCAGTTCTTCACCGGGATTGGCGGAAAACCAGATCTCCGCCTGGTCCATCCCCTGGGGTCCCGGGGTGGAACGCTGCTGGATTTGGATGCTCAAGCGTATGTGGGGCATATTAAGCTGAATTAGTTCATTTAAAATCTGATTTTCCAAAATCTTAGCCGTCTCCTGGCGCAGTTCAGTAAGACGGGCAGCGGTTTCCTGATAGCGTTCCTGCCACTTGGCACACTCCTGGATCAGAACCTGCTGCCGCTCCGAACTGAATTCCAGCTGGTCCTTTTCCTCATAGGCTTGCTGCAGGTATGCTAAAATCTCATCCACACTGCTGCCATACTTGGATTTAAGTTTTTCTATGGTATAAAGCCGCTGCTCGATATCCTCCAGCAGACCTGGCTCAAAGTCCAGCTGGTCCTGAAAAGAGGATATGCTGGCGGCCATGTCCTGAATGGTCACCAGCATGTCCTGCAAGGGCTCAGTCAAGGAAACAAAGAAATCATCGTCCTTCAAGCTGCGAATGGCATCCAGGGCTGCTGACAGCAGATCATAAGCACTGCCGCCCTCTTCATTGCGATACAGGCAAGCCAGTACCTGCTGGCAGGTTTCATTCAAGCGATGAGCATTGCGAATACGCTGTCTTTTAAGGGTCAACTCCTGGTCTTCGCCGGGCTGCAGCTGAGCCTGCTCAATCTCTCTTATCTGAAATTCCAAGAAATCCAGGCGCTGCAGCTTATTCTGTTCATTATTCCGGAGGGTCTCCAACTCCCGGGTTAACTTCTGCAGTTCCCGATACTCCTCCTCCAATTGATCCCGCAGCGGCAGAATCTGGGGATTGAAAGCATCAATCATTTCCAGGTAAGCATCTCCCTGCAGGAAATGATGTTGTTCTCCCTGAACATGAAGGTCCACCAGGTAGGGAGCTAATTGCTTCAAGGTGTTTATCGTGACCGTTCGTCCGTTGACCCGGGCAGTGCTCCGCCCGTTGGGGGCTATTTCCCGGCTGATAATTAGGTTGTCCTCCTCCTCTTCATACAGTCCCTCTTGTTCCAGAAGGTGGCGGATATCACCTCTTTGGGATACATCAAAAACGGCCTCCACCAAGGCTTTCTGACTGCTGTCCCGTAAATAATCATCCTGAATACGGCCCCCGGTGACCAGTCCCAGGGCATCAATCAATATGGACTTGCCAGCGCCGGTTTCACCGGTGAGAACATTAAGTCCCTTCTGGAATTCCAAGCGCAGTTCGTCTATAAGGACAAAGTTTTTGATGAGCAATTCCATCAGCATAGCTCTTCCTCACTTCCCGGGTTATATCAGCTGTTGGAAGTGCCTTATCACTTCAGTAACCGCTTCTTTGGGCTTGACTACAATAAAAATGGTATCATCTCCCGCTACTGTCCCTATTATGCCCTCCAGTTCGGAAGCATCTATAACTGAAGCTACACTCTGGGCTCCGCCGGGAAGGGTCTTTATGACAATGATATTTTCACTGTAATCCATATGTACCACTGCATCTTTTAGGATACGGTGGAGTCTCTCCTGGTCACGGTTGACAGCAGCAGCATCAGGCAGAGCATAACGATATCCTTCTCCATCAGGAATCTTAACCAGATGGAGTTCCTTTATATCCCGGGATACCGTAGCCTGAGTCACATCAAAGCCATTAGCACGCAATGCTTCACATAGCTCTTCCTGGGTAGCTATCCGCCGGCTATTAATAATTTCCATAATGCTGCGATGCCGTCTGGATTTCATAATGTCACTCCACCTCGTTTACTTCCCGCCAAGAAATCGGGAGGATGATTGGCTGATTTATGAAATTCAATCGACAGGGTTCATATTCCTTCTGGTCCAGTTTAGCTACGTTGCGCATTATGATGGGGCTATCCTTTACAGGCCCTCACTCCTGCGCAAGCGGGTATCAATCTGATGAAAGAAGGAAGTGGGCTTTAAATTTATCAGATTAAGCTTATGGTCAGCTTTGCGTATGGATACTATCTCTTCAGGTTCCAATACTACCTGGGACTGTCCGTCCAGCCTGATCAGACTGGGGCGTCCATCCGCCGAATACACATTTATCACTTTACCGGCACTGACTACCATAGGCCGGCGGCTTATAATCTGAGAAGCAATCGGGGTAAGTATCATAGCCTCCATCTCTGGATCCACCACGGGTCCTCCACAGGACAGGGAGTAAGCGGTAGAGCCAGTTGGGGTAGCGACCAGCAGTCCGTCTCCCCGGTAATTGCCTACCTGATCAGAACTAATCTCCACTCTCAGGTTATTCAGCTGATGATCCATTGATCTAACCACTATTTCATTCAGGCAACAACTCTGATGGGTAACACGGTCTCCCTGGTGTATGGTTACCTGCAGCATCATGCGCTGGTCCAGTCGATAGCGTTGGTTCAGCAGATCCGGCAGGTACTGTTCCAGCTCATGAAACTCTATATTGCTTAAAAATCCCACCGTCCCCATGTTTACTCCCAGAACCGGAACACCGGTAAAGGCATATTGGCGAGCAGCCCGCAGGATGGTGCCATCCCCGCCAAAAACAATCAGCAGATCAAAATCCGCCTGATCGGGCACTGCTTCCCGGCCATTATCAACCTCCACTACCTGAACACCATAGCGCATCAACAGTTCTATGGTGCTGCGTGCAGCTGTTTCAGTCGCCTCTTTGATGTAGTTGCTAACCAGTAAAACTCTCATCAGTTGTGTTTTCCTCCCAATTGCTGATGGGCTTCCTCTACAACATTTTCTACCAGCTGTTCTATGTTGGGCAGTGGTGGTTGGTCCTGACGCAGATAAATAAAGAATTCTATGTTCCCTTCCGGACCTTTAATAGGAGAGTAGGTTACGCCCCGGCAGTTAAGCCCCTGACCGGCAGCATTATCTATACTGTTAAAAAGTACCTCCCGGTGTACGTTCTCGTCCCGAACCACACCTTTGCGGCCTACTTTCTCCCGTCCGGCTTCAAACTGAGGTTTGATCAGGCAAATTACCGCTCCCTCGTATTTTAGTAATTCCTTTATAACGGGAAAAACAAAACTGGTTGATATAAATGATACATCTACAGTTACCAGGTCAACCAGTTCGGGGATCGAGCCTGGAGGTAAATAGCGGATGTTGGTGCGTTCCAGGTTAATTACCCGGGGATCGTTGCGCAATTTCCAGTCCAATTGGCCATAGCCCACGTCCACCGCATATACCCTCCGGGCGCCCCGCTGCAGGACACAATCGGTATATCCTCCCGTGGAAGCCCCCACATCCATAACCACCATATCCTGTACCTGTACCCCGAATACATCTAAAGCCTTTTCCAGCTTCAAGCCCCCCCGGCTGACATAGGGGCATCCCGGAGCGGTTAACTGGATGATAACATTTTCATCAACAGCAGTACCTGGTTTATCTATAATATGATCATTCACCCTAACCTGCCCGGCCAAAACCAAAGCCCGGGCTTTTTCCCGGCTAGGTGCCAGACCTCTCTTGTAGACCAGGGTATCTAACCTAATTTTTGCCAAACTTCAGCAACTCCCAGCCCTGGGGCTGAACCAATTCCGGCCAGCGATTGAAAATCAATTCCATAATTGCCTCCGGGCTCATATCTAAATATTCAAACAAAACGTCTACTCTGCCATGTTCGACAAACTCATCGGGAATTCCTACCCTCAGCAAATCAGCCTGCAACCGCTCTTCCTGCAAGGCTTCCAGTACCGCACTGCCAAAGCCCCCACTGACAACGTTATCCTCGATGGTTACCAGATACTTGTGAGTACAGGCCAAATGGCAGATCAATTGCCGGTCCAGGGGTTTGACATAGCGGGCATCGGCCAGGGAAGCATTTATGCCCAGCTGGGCTAAACGCTCAACTAGTTCCCGCCCCAAAGCGGTGCCGCGGCCTATGCCGATCACAGCCAGGTCTTGGCCCTCCTGCAGCATTACTCCCCGGCCTGCCGGCAGCACCTGGTAGGGACTAGTGAGGGGGATTCCCAATCCGACCCCGCGGGGGTAGCGGATAGCCACCGGTCCCTCCAGGGTAAAAGCGGTATGCAGCATCTGCACCAGTTCATTTTCGTCTGCAGGAGCCATCACCGTCATATTGGGAATACTGCGTAAATAGGAAAGATCAAATACCCCGTGATGAGTTGGTCCGTCTTCCCCTACCAAACCAGCCCGGTCCACGGCAAAAATCACGGGCAGGTTTTGCAGGGCCACATCATGTACAATCTGATCATAGGCTCTCTGCAGGAAGGTAGAATAAATAGCCACAACCGGCCTCAGGCCCGCCCGGGCCATACCTGCGGCCAGAGTAACCGCATGTTGTTCACAGATTCCGACGTCAAAAAAGCGCTCCGGATACTGCCGGGCAAACTCAGTTAATCCAGTGCCGGAAGTCATGGCGGCAGTAATAGCCACCACCCTGGCATCCTGTTGGCCTCTTTCCACCATAAATTCGCCAAACACTTCGGTATAAGTGCGTACTGCTTTTTTTACCGGGAGGCCGGTTTCTATGTTGAAAGGTCCTACTCCGTGGAACAGGTCCGGATTACGGCTGGCAGGCTCATACCCCCGCCCTTTTTCGGTAATGGCATGGATTAAAATAGGCCCTTTCATGCGGCGGGCATTCCGGAAAACCAGGATTAACTCTTCCAGATTATGCCCATTAACCGGACCAATATAAGTAAACCCCAGTTCCTCAAAAAAGGCGCCCGGAACCATCATGTATTTGACCAGATCCTTAAAGCGGCCGGCTGCCCGGGCAATATTGGGCCCAATTCCCGGGATCCGTTTCAGAATAGCTTCAATATCTTCCTTAGTGCGGGAATAGGAGGGGTCGGTACGCAGCCGGTTAAGATAGGCAGACAAGGCCCCCACATTGTGAGAAATGGACATTTCATTATCGTTAAGTACTACAATCAAATCCCGGTCTTCATTTCCGGCATGATTCAGGGCTTCGAAAGCCATACCTCCGGTCAGGGCTCCATCGCCGATTATGGCTATAACCGAGTAGTCTTCTTTATTTAAATCCCGGGCAATAGCCAGTCCCAAAGCCGCGGAAATGGAAGTACTGCTATGACCGGTATTAAAAGTATCGTGGGGGGATTCCTCAATCTTGGGAAATCCGCTCAGCCCTCCAAACTGGCGCAGGGTCTTCATCTGCTCCCGGCGGCCGGTAAGGATTTTATGTACATAGCTCTGATGCCCCACGTCCCAAATCAATTTGTCCCGGGGGCTGTCAAACACATAGTGCAGTGCCAGGGTCAGTTCCACCACTCCCAAATTGGCAGCTAAATGGCCCCCGCACCGGGAAACGCTGTTTATTAACAATTCCCGTATTTCTTCCGCCAGATTATACATGGCAGACACATCTAATTTTTTCAGGTCTTGGGGAGAATTGATGCTATCTAGTAAAGTCATAATCACTCACCTTTTGCTGGCAAACAGCTGGCGTCCGGTCAAGGCTTCAATATAAGCCATAACTTTAGCTACTTGGAATATTATTTGATTGGCATGTTCAACGGCCAGGTTTTTGCCGATGGCTTTTCCTCCTACGGTCAGAGCAGCAATTAAACTGGTCATGACTGCTCCGGCCAGAACTAAATCCAAAGCGGGAAAAGTGCTGGCCAGGCTAGCTACAATACCCGCCCCTACTGCTCCGCTTAAGGTCCCGGAAATATCACCCACTACATCATTGCAGAAGTTGGCCACTTGGCCTGCATTCTGAGTCAGTCTGACTGCCTGAGGAGCGCCGGATACTTTTTTGGCGGCTTTGGCATTAAAGGGAGCAATTTGGGCGGCAGTAACCGCTGTCCCTATAATATCAAAAAAAATGCCCAGCAGTATTATTATTAATAATAATCCCAGGGCCATTATACGGTTATTTACTGTTTTAATAAGGACTTCCGAGCCTAAACTCAGTAAAAGGGCAATTAAAAATGTGAAGAAGCCGACCACAAGACCGGCTAATAAGTGCTTTCTCATTTTGGGACTGTTGTAGCGCTGCAAATACTGCTATCCCCCAAGAAAATCTCATCCGGCAAAAGGTTATTGGCTGAGTAAACGCTGCGACTTAGGTCCAGTAGGTTTTCCCAGCAGGACACCCGATTGTTGCCAAAGGGGCGGTTTCCCTTTACGCCTGCTTCACCGCGTTGCCGCCAGTGAGACTGGATTGCCACTTAGTGCGCACTTTAATCCTCAACCAACTGTACTATGCGTACGCAGTCTAGGAGTTTTCCTCGACAACCCACATCGATTCTAGCCTCTTTTGCAGTCACCGGTTTCAGAACCAGACGATCAGTATCTTGGCCGAGATACTGGCCGCCCTTTGCGGTCCATTCGCCGCAACCACTCAAGGCAGGCTACACTGCACCCAGCATCTACCAAATGCAGGTTTTCTTAAAACCATTCGGTTTTAAGCCTCCACGGGAGCGGGGTCAGCTTCCGCATGCCATTGCGGGCCGCCCCATCACCCTTATCTCCCAGCAACGACCCCTGACTGGGCGTCAAAAGCCGATACCAGGAGCTTCATCGATGTGCCCTTAACGGATTTTTAGGCCCGTCTTCGAAATCGATAGGGTTGACTAGAATACTGCAACCTTTTGCCAGATCCGTTTTCGACATGTATTATAGCATACCACCAACACAGGTTGCCAGTAACCCGCTGAACCGCTTATTCCCCGCTTGGCTCTTGGCTGCTTATAGCCGGGGTTTGGCTCAAGCTTAATCGGGTATGCATCATTTAGCTTTCCCTTTCCAAAGTAAAGCAAGCCAGCCGGCGCAGGAAATCCGCTTCCGGGCCAAACCTCTCCAGGCTGGCTATACATTGTTCAATACTTTGGCGGGCCATGAGTTCAGCCTGTTCCAATCCCAGCAGACCGGGATAGGTGTTCTTGTTATTCCTGGCGTCACTGCCGACTGGTTTGCCCAGTACCTCCTGATCGCCTTTAATATCCAGCAGATCATCGGTTATTTGAAAAGCCAGGCCAAAATGCCTGGCATAGGAAGTCAGTGCCTCTAGTTTTTCTTCATTCATATCCCCCAATATGGCACCGGCTCGCAGGGCTGCGGTGAACAAAGCTCCAGTCTTCAGACTGTGCAGGGTCTGCAGAGTTGACAGGTCAATAGTCTTGTTTTCCGCATCCAGATCCATAACCTGCCCTCCGATCATGCCCCGGCTTCCGGCAGCAGCAGCTATCTCTCCGATAACTCTGATCACCTGCTCCGGACGTACTCCCGGTGCTTTAGCATTGGAAGCAATTAATTCAAAAGCCGCGGTAAGCAAAGCATCTCCGGTCAGTATGGCGTTGGCTTCCCCAAAAACCTTATGGCAGGTGGGCTTACCCCGGCGGAAGTCATCGTCATCCATAGCAGGCAGATCGTCATGAACCAGGGAATAGCAATGAATCAGTTCCATACCGCAGGCGGTGGGCATGGCTATCTCCGTTTTTTTGCCGGCCAGAGCTGCTCCTTCCAGGACCAGCATGGGCCGCAGTCTCTTTCCGCCGTTGAAAACTGCATAGTGCATGGCATGGTGAATAACTGCAGGATGTGTATCCTCTGGTGCCAGGTATTTCAGCAAATGCTGATCTATAAGTTCTTTGCGCTGCTGCAGCTCCTGTTTAAACCCATTCATATCCACAGTTCATCACCTAGCCTTCCAGCAGTTCTTCACAATCCACCAACTCCAAATCTCCTTCCAGGGTCTGCACCAGCTTCTGCACCTTGCCGTCAGCTGCTTTGAGTTCCTGCTGGCAGTACCGGGACAGCCTTACCCCTTCTTCAAATAGGCGCAGGGCTTCTTCCAGCTCCAATTCGCCGTCCTCCAGCTGGCTGACCAGCTCTTCCAACCTTTTTAAGGCTTGTTCGAATTTCACAGGTTCCATCTTATGACTTTCTCCTTTTGCTTTACCTGGGTACACAGCTCCCCATCCAGGAGAGTAATGGACAAACAATCTCCTGGTTGTACATTTTCCACTGACTTAATAATTCCTGCCTGGTTATGTACTACGGCATAGCCCCGCTGCATAACTTTTAAGGGGCTGAGCCGTTCCAGGCCGCTGACCGCCATCGCCAGGCGCTGGCGGGATTGGTTAACCCTGTTCTCCATGGCTTTTTGCATCTGCACTCTCAATTCCTGGCAGTATTGCTGGTATTGCTGCACCATTTGCCGGGGCTTCTGCCAGGCCCGGTTCATCATCAGCCTATCCAGTATTTCGCTTTCCTGCTGCAGTCTTCTCTGCATAATGCGGATCAAGCGTTGCTGCAGCTGGTTGCATTCCTGGCTCAAGTGTTCCAGGTCGGCAACCGCCAGTTGAGCCGCTTGGGTAGGAGTGGCTGCCCGGACATCCGCGGCCAGGTCAGCCAAAGTCCAGTCCACCTCATGGCCTACCGCCGAGATGACCGGCAGTTCCGATTCATAAATAGCCCGCACTACTTCTTCGCTGTTGAAGGGCATGAGATCCTCAAAAGAGCCTCCTCCCCTTCCCACAATGATCAAATCCACCTGGCCATAGAGGTTAAGCAGCTTGATTCCCCGGGCAATTTGCTCAGGTGCCTCTGCGCCCTGTACAGCACTGTGCACCAGGACCACATCTACTCCCCGGTGGCGCTGCCTCAGCACCCGCAGTATATCCCGCAGGGCTGCTCCGTCCTGAGAGGTAACCACCCCTATGCGCCGGGCATAAGCAGGCAGCGGTTTTTTCTTCTCCACATCAAAATAGCCTTTCTGCTGCAGCTTTTCCTTGAGCTGTTCCAGGAAAAGATAGACTCCCCCTACGCCATAGGGCTCCATTTCTTCCACATACAGCTGGTAACGCCCCTGGGGAGCAAAAACGGAAACCGATCCCCGCACCAGCACTTCCATACCGTTCTCCGGCTTAAACTCAAGGCGGCGCGCCCGGCTGCGAAACATAACCGCACTTATAGATGAATCGGCATCTTTGAGGGTAAAGTACAGATGCCCGGATTGCTGGTACAGTTTAAAACCGGATATCTCACCTTTCAGCCAGAAATCCCGCAGAAAGATATCCCCATCCAGCAGGTCGGCAATATACTGGTTTAATTCACTGACCGTCAAATAAGGGTTCATCAGCTCTGTCTCTCCTGAGCAGCTGAATACAGGTTTTCCAAAAGCTTGGCAATGAGAATAGGCCCTAAGCCTCCCGGCACCGACAGCAGGTGCCCATCCAGGCTGTTCAAGGCATCTTTTTTCACATTGCCGCAGCTGTGATCATAGTGCCAGTAAAATCCTACATCCAAAACCAGCGCCCCATTGGCAACCTGATGAGCTTGTACCATTTCCGGTCTGCCCTTTTCGATAACATAAATATCGGCTTCAGGCAGAGGATCACCAGCCGGCATTTCCGGCACCACCGTAACTAGGCTGCCTTCTTTTATCAGCAGCAGGCTCAGGGGCAATATCACGTCAAAGGAGTCCCCTACTAAAACGGCTTTTTTACCCTGTGCGGATCCCCGGTACCGGCGGATAACTTCCAGGCAGCCCAGGGCAGCGCAGGATATAAAACGTGGATTTCCGTAAAGAAGCCGCCCCCGGTTCACGGGGTTAAAACCATCCACATCCTTGTTAATATCAATTGCAGCCAGGAATTCATCGGTGTAGGGCTGCAAGGACTCCGGCAAAGGCAGCTGCAGGAGGATTCCATCCACTTCGGGATCCTGGTTCAACTGTTGAATCTGTGTCAATAACTCCTCCCGGGTGGTATCAGCAGGCACAGTAATATGCCGGGTAGTGCCGCCGATAAAACTTACGGCTTTGTCTTTCAGCCCTACATAAATCAACGTTTCCTTGTCATCACCCACTACAATAACAGCCAGGTGAGGAATTGTTCCTGCATCCTGGACTTTTTCCTTCAGCCGCTGGCGGATCTCATCAGATATCTGTCTGCCGTTTATTAGCTCCATAATAACCCCCTAAACATCTGTTTATTGTTTCAACCGGTGCTGCAGGGCAGCCAGCATTGCCACTCCCACCGCATTGTCGGTACTGAGACGGGGTGAGGCAAAATAAAGCCGGGCTCCCACAGCCGGGTGCTGCAAGCGTTTTATTAAGCGCTGGGCTATCAAATGGTTGGCCATTACGCCTCCAGCCAGCAAAACATCCCTTATCTGCAGCTGTTCAATAAAGCTGCGTAAAACTTTTTCCAAAGTTTTGGCTATGACTCCCAGGACGGCTGTAGCTACTATCTCCGGACTGGTTCCATTTTTCAGCATCTGCACCGCCCGGGTTTCCGCACCAGAAAAAGAAAAACCCTTACTGGTAATAGCAGTAGGAATAGCCACTAATTCTTTATCAGCAGCCTGGGCTGCCAGTTTCTCCAGAGCCGGTCCGGCCGGGAAAGGCAGTCCCATCGCCACACCTGCACGATCCACCAATTGACCGGCATGAATGTCTTCACTGCTGGCCAGCTGGGTTATAGACATTAGGCCGGGCTGGTGGTTTTCTACCATTAATACATCTGAAGTTCCCCCGGAAAAATGAACCGCCAGGAACCTAGGCTTGTCAAGGAGTTCCCGGTTGCCCTGCATGCCGGCCATAACATGCCCTTCCTGATGGCTTACCTGGTATAAAGGTACTTGGGCAAAGGCAGCCAAGGACTGAGCCAGGGAAGTACCGGCCAGGAATACCGGCATATAGCTGTTGGCTACATTTCGCGGCCGGGCACTTACCGCCAGGGCCTGAGTATTTTCATAGAGCTGATGGTCCAGTTTTTTCACCAGCTGCGGCAGATTCTTAATATGTAAAAACAGGGCTTCCGATTGGCGCAAGCCCCGTTTGCCCGGTTCAACTTTTAATAATATTCTTTCATCAGCCAAGATACTCAGGTTCTCGTCTACAGCAGCAATGGATGTGGTATAAGCGCTGGTGTCAATCCCCAGGTACACTTTCATTTTTTTCACCTTGTATGCGATCTAGTATGGCATTTACAAACCGGCTGGACTGTTCTCCTCCATAGCGTTTAGCCAGCTCAATGGCTTCATCGATGGCTACCACCGGCGGTACTTCCTGGCGGAAAAGAATTTCATAGGCGGCTACCCGCATAATATTGCGATCCACCGATGACATCCGCTCCACTGACCATTCCCGGGAATAGCGAGCTATTTTCTCGTCAATGGCCTGCATATGCTGCAGGGTTCCTTTCACCAGCTCGGCAGCAAACTGCTGGTCCTTTTCAGCAAGAGGATACTCATCCAGCAGATACTGCATGGCCTGTTGGGGATCAGCTTGAACCTGGTCAACCTGAAAAATCACTATAAATGCGTATTCTCTAGCTTTCCTTCTGCTCAAGTTTTCACCCTTACTACCGCTACCGGTCTTTGAACATCTGTTTCATCCAACTGTCAAAGTTCTTCTTCTCATCAAGCTGTTTACCAATAAAGTATCCTACTGCTATACAAATAATTATAAAAATAGTACGCCAAAAGCCAAAGGTAACAAAGAGTATGCTAGCCAGCAAACCCAATAAAACGCCGATGGTTTTGCCGCGGTGTTCTATCAGCAGAAACGGGATTAACTTCTCCCACATAGTAATGCCCCCTTTATGCGGTTACTGGTTTATTGGCATGACTAAAATCATCTACCAAAACCCTAACCTCAGAGACTTGCAGTCCGCCTATGGATTCCAGCTGTTCTTTAACAGCGGCTTGTACATTTTTGGACATTTCCGGTACGCTTATTTCCGGATTAATCATCATATGTAAATATATTATTACCCCATCGGGTCCCTGGGCTACAGAAGAACGGGTTTCCTTGACGCCATCAACTTTTTTAACTGCTCTGCTTATAATCGTCTTGATTGCCGCGACGGTAATGGATACCTGACCGTTTACGCTGCTGCTGACTAGAATGTTGGCAGGTTTAGATTCACCTTTCAGCAGGGAAATCATAACCAGGATAGTCAGAGCAATAACTGCTGCTGCTGAGGCCCCCAGTATTATCTGGTTGACCGGATTGGAGAGAAGTGCAAGCCCAGCATCTACAAGCCTGGTATACCCAACGGCCAAGTACATGGCGGCAATTGCCAGGCCCAATATCAACAGGTTGTAGCAAAAAAGAACTACCCGCCACAGTCCGGACATATTCAACACCTCACTTTAAACATTGCCGGTATACAGACAACCCCCTGGTTTAACAGGGGGTTGATACTTGATGTAACAATTACTCGGCGCTGTCCAAATCAGCCGCTAGCTCAGGTTCTGCTTCCGTTTGCTTCTTAATCTGCACCGACACCACATGTACGTTAACTGCAGTTACCTTTAATCCCGTCATGGTTTCCACTGCTACTTTGACTTCCTTTTGAACATTTTCGGCTACTTCCGGTATGGGATAGCCGTACTGCACCGCAATGTAAATATCGATCCGAGTTTCTTCATTGATAACTTCAACTTTAATACCCTTGCCAAAATTCTTTCGTCCCAGTTTTTCCACCAGGTCAGTTCCCCATCCGCCGCTCATGGCTGCCACACCTTCTACTTCCATTGCAGCCAGACCAGCCACGGTGGAGACTACCTCATCCGCTATACGAACGGTTCCCATTTCCGTAGTCAATTCGGGTCGTTGTTCTGCCATGAAGTCACCTCCATTATTCCAGTCTTCATATAAGCTATAACAGTTATTTTACTAACTATTCTTCATAAGATCAAATAACCCTGCCGGGAAAAAAACATCAGCTACCACTCATACGGCGCTGGATAAAGTTGGTATATACCTCACCCTTCTGGAAAAAGGCGTTGTTGAGCACTTTCACATGGAAAGGAATAGTAGTGGTGACTCCTTCAATGACAAATTCCCTTAACGCCCGTTTCATGCGAGCTATAGCTTCCGTCCGGTCGTTTCCCCATACAATCAGCTTGGCTATCATGGAATCATAATAAGGGGGGATGGTATAGCCGCTATAAACTGAAGAGTCCACTCTGACTCCCGGTCCCCCCGGTGGAATGTAACGGTTAACCGTACCCGGAGAAGGACGAAAATCATGGTCGGGGTCTTCCGCATTAATGCGGCATTCAATGGCCCAGCCCCGGAGGGCAACATCTTCCTGCCGAATACCCAGAGGTATCCCGGCAGCACACCTGATCTGTTCCTTGACCAAATCTATACCCGTCACTAGCTCGGTTACGGGATGCTCCACCTGAATCCGGGTGTTCATCTCGATAAAGTAGAAGTTACGGTTTTTATCCACCAGAAATTCTACCGTCCCGGTACTGGAATAGCCGACCTTTCTGGCCAGTTCCACCGCTAACGCTCCCATGCGAGCCCGCAGTTCCTCATCCAGCAAAGTGGAGGGAGATTCCTCCAGCAGTTTTTGGTTCCGCCGCTGCAAGGAGCAGTCCCGTTCTCCCAGATGAATCACATTCCCGTGTTCATCACCTAACACCTGTATTTCGATATGGCGGGGTTCTTCAATGTATTTTTCAATATATATTTCATCATTGCCGAAAGCCGCTCCCGCTTCCAGCCTGGCTGTTTCCAGAGCTTCCTTCAGGGAATCAGCATTATGGACCAGGCGCATGCCTTTGCCCCCGCCTCCCGCCGAAGCCTTGATCATCACCGGATAGCCGATGGTATCAGCTATCTGCCGGGCTTCTTTCAGGCTGCTGACCGCTCCATCACTGCCCGGCACCAAAGGCACACCGGCCTGGAGCGCTATCTCCCGGGCTTTCACTTTGTCTCCCATCATCTTTATTACTTGAGGAGATGGTCCAATAAATTTAATGTCATGAGTCTTGCACAGTTCTGCAAAGTAAGCATTTTCAGCCAGGAAGCCATACCCGGGATGTATGGCATCAGCTCCCGTATTATGGGCAGCACTGATTATATTGGACAAATTCAAGTAGCTGTGGTTGGCAGCAGGCTCACCGATACAAACCGCTTCATCAGCCAGCTTTACATGCAGGCTGTCTCTGTCAGCCGTAGAATATACAGCTACCGTGGGGATGTTCAACTCCCGGCAGGCACGGATAACACGTACCGCTATTTCCCCCCGGTTGGCAATCAACACCTTGTTTAGCAAGAGCATCCACCCCTAATTCTTTTCGATCAGCATCATGACCTGACCATATTCTACCGGTTGAGCATTGCTAACCAAGATTTCAGCTACTACACCGTCTGTTTCTGCTTTGATTTCGTTCATGAGTTTCATGGCTTCAACAATACAAAGAGTCTGCCCCGCTTTGACTCTGTCACCAACCTGTACAAAAGGCGGAGCATCAGGCGCTGGAGCAGCATAGAAGGTTCCTACCATAGGCGAAGTTACCTCTACCAGATTGTCGGCTGCACTGCCGGAAGCAGCCTCTTGCTTGGGAGCAAGGTTGCTGGTATCCGGCATATTTTGCTGCGGAGAATTGCCTGTTGCCTGGCTTTTTCGCAAAGCTAAACGATAATCGTTCTTCTGGACTTCCAGTTCACTTATGCTGGTCTGATCCAGGAGCAGGATGAGTTCCCTGATTTCGTCTATGTTCATCTCATCATCTCCCCTGTGGCTTGCTTTCTTGCTTACCCGGTGAAGCGGCTGGCTGGCAATCCGGGTTTCTTCTTTCTTGGTTTCTTTGCTTACTACATCATGAGTCTGAATCTGAGGAATATCTTCTTGACCTTTGGATTCGCGCCAGGCAAAATACTTCAAGGCAACCTGCGGGAAGAGAGCATAAGTGAGAATATCCTCTTCACTGCGGGCATATTGGGCTGACTCCTGCTTGGCTTTTTCCCACATAGGTTCCAGCAGGTCAGCGGGCCGTACCGTTACTACTGTTTCATCCCCAATAATCTTCTGCCGAATTTCATCCTTGATAGGTGCAGGAGGCTTTCCATACAAACCCCTTACATAATCCTTGACTTCTCCCGGGCATAGCTTATAGCGTTCCCCCATTAGTACGTTCAGAACCGCCTGTATACCTATTATCTGACTGGTAGGTGTAACCAGGGGAGGATAACCCAAATCTTCCCGCACCCGCGGTATTTCTGCCAAAACCTCATCAATTCTGTCGGCAGCTTTCTGCTCTTCCATCTGGGACATCAGATTGGAAATCATCCCGCCCGGTACTTGATGTTCAAAGACTCGCATGTCTGAGATGCGGGTAACTCCACGTTCAAATCCCTTTTGCTTGCGCAGCTGTTCAAAGTGGTTGGCAATCTCAAAAAGCTTGTGCAGATCCAAGCCGGTATCCCGTTCAGAATCCTGCAGAGCCCTGACAATAGTTTCCACCGGCGGCTGGGAAGACCCAAAGGCCATAGGTACCGAAGCTGTATCGACAATATCCACTCCAGCCTCAGCTGCTTTGAGCAGAGCAGCTATGGCCATTCCGCCGATATAGTGAGTATGCAGCTGAATGGGCACATCGAGATTGGCTTTTAACATCTTAACCAGATCATAGGCAACATAAGGAGATAAAAGTCCGGCCATGTCCTTGATGCAAATGGAATCAGCCCCCATTTCCCTGAGCCGCAGAGCTGTGTCCACAAAATGATTCAAAGTGTGCACGGGGCTGATGGTATACACCACACTGGCCTGGGCGTGTTTCCCGGTGGCTTTAACAGCTTTTAAGGGAACTTCTAAATTGCGCACATCATTTAAAGCATCAAATATCCGGAAGATGTCGATGCCATTTTCAGCGGATTTCTCCACAAACTTTACTACAATGTCATCTGGATAATGGGTATAGCCCACCAGAGATTGTCCTCTTAACAGCATTTGCAGAGGAGTCTTTTTAACTATACTGCGAATAGTCCGCAGACGCTCCCAGGGATCTTCATTTAAATAGCGTATGCATACGTCAAAGGTAGCTCCTCCCCATACCTCCAGGGAGTAATAACCAACATCATCCAGCTTCTCCAATATAGGCAGCATATCACTGGTGGTCATGCGGGTAGCCCACAGGCTTTGGTGACCGTCACGCAGGCTGGTATCAGTTATCTTAATAGGATTCATCCTGGTGCAACCTCCTGAAACTAAACCAAGGTAAAGATATATATTATAAAACTAATAAAAGTGCCCAAATACAAATAGACTCAGGCCCTGGGCCTGAGTACCCTTATCAACACCGACAGTATTTATTATAGAAACTCGAACCGCTTATAGCAACGGTTTTTCACAATGTATACATTATTTTTGTACCTCGCGGGTAATAATAACGATCTGGTCCTCCCGGGTTTTGGTCACTCTGCTAACCAAGGCCTTTATGTCCTGTTCCTGATCCAGCTGCAGGTGCTCAGTAGCCAATACCACTGTAGTACTTTCCGGTTGGATCATGACTACGCAATCCTGATAACCCTTGGATTTAATTAAGTTTTCAGCCTTCATTTCCCTTTCCATATCTGTGGATATTTCTACTAAGCGCAGGGAAGCTGCCTGCCGGGCTTCTTTGTCACTGCTGCTGTTATTCAGTATTTCCCGCAGCATTTCTACCTCTTTGCCCCGCATGCGTTCCCTTTCCATCCGGTACTCAGCAAAAAACTTATCGCTGTTATTGGGAGTATCGATCGTCTGAGTGGTAAGTACCGGGTCATCTGCTTTCATCACTGGCTGTTCATTAACCACAGGGCCGGGCTCTACTCCTTTGAGGATGAAACCGCCCAAAACGGCCACAAAAACCAGCATTGCCAGCAACAATCCGCTTTTTCTTAAATTAATAACCATTACCGGCCTCCTTCCCGGGGCATTACCCTGACACGGTGAGGGGAGATATCCAGCAGGGTAGAAGCTGCATTGGTTAGATTTTCTTTCACCTGAGGATCATCTGCTCCATCAGCCACTATTAAAACTCCTAATATCTCGGGCATCTTTTCTTCTAGTAAGAGGGGATTTCCTGAAGATACCGCCAAATCCCGGGTACTGCTCTCCTCGATAGTGGTACGGCCTCCTTCTTCAATCTGCCGCCGTTCATCCCGGTCATTGGTGGCATAGGTTTTCAGCCCTTCAGAATCCAGGGTAACACTGACTTCTACTGTGCCCGCTCCTTCGATCTGACTCAGAATAGCTGCCAATTCTGTTTGCAGTCTGTGTTTTAAGCTCCCTTCTAAAGACTGGCTAGCCAAAGGCTGAGCTACCTTGGTGGGAGATGAGTCCGGCTTGCTGACAGGCGGCCATAGCAAGGCCAGAAGGCCAATGCAGATTATTATTACTAACAGAAGCCTTCCCTTTTTACTGTTAAGCAAAGAGATCTTATTCTCCTCACCTGTATCTTTTCGAATCCACTCATCCAGCACTCCCTCAACCTCCTTGAAACTCGATTTGCACGATTGTATCCTCAAAACCGTAAAGGTTTTTGATAATGGTACTGAGTTTGCTGCGTATGGCTTCCTGCTCTTCAGCAGACAGGTCTGCAGCATTGCTGCCGAATACGCCTACCTGACCGCTTTCGTCTGCTGTTGCTAGGGGCTGGGGCTTAACCAGCAAGTGCATAGACTCCACTTCCCCGGATTCATTGAGAACTACCTGGGTTTCTACATCTTCCACCCCCGGTACCAGTACAGCCACCGCACTGATTTGCCCGGCCATTTTATCTGCCAGTGCCTGCTGGTGGGATCTCCATATTTGCCGGTTAATTTCCTCGCCCCTCTCCATAACCTGTTCCTGCTGGTTGGCGTCAATTTTAAGATCCCACCATTCCGTATTGATGGTGCGGTTTTCAAACAAAACCCCGGCTACCGGATTCAACACGGCTATTAATATGAACAGACCCATAGCAAAACGAACAAAAGGCCGCAAGGTTCCTTCCGGAAGCATAAGTTCAAGAAAACTGGCAATCAGCACTATTACCAATACATTGCGGACAATTTCGCTTAATACCGCCATACCTATCCTCCTTAGGGCAAAGCAGCCAGGTGATTGGACATGCCCACTACTATAGCGATCATTATGAAAAACATAAGGGCTACTGCCGCCACCGCTGCCAGCATGAGAAACAGGTGACTGCTCATCATTTCCAGTATGGCTGAGGTACGGGAATCTCCTAATGGTTCGGCCACGGCTGCGGCTATTTTGTAGATCAGGGCAATGGCGGCTACCTTAAGCAGGGGGAACAAAACCACCCCCAGTATGATGATGACTCCGAAAATGCCTAAGGCCTGCTTGATCATCACTACGTAGCCGGCGGCTACTTCGATGGTATCGGAAAACATTTTCCCCACTACGGGGATAGCATTGTCCGTGACAAATTTGGTAGTGCGCAGAGCCACTTTGTCCATTACCGAGGAATACAAAGCCCGCAGGGTTAAAATACCTACAAATATGGTCAGGAAAAAGGCCAGGGATAACTGGGCCAGCTGTCCGAAAAACTTGGCCATCCTTTCCACCTTCAGCCCTTCCGAAAGGTGATTAACCAGATTCAAAATAGCGGACAGGATTATCAACGGGAATACGATGTCCTGCATGGCATTGGCAAAGGCTGTGCAGGTGGTCATCAAAACCGGGAACAGAGTTGCCGCCGTATGTACGTTTCCCAGACCAGCCACCAGGACCAGCATTTGCGGCAGCATTCCCATCATAAAGCTGACCATCTGATCTATGGTCTGCTGCCCCACATCCAATACCAGGCGGAATGACCCCAGAGCAATAGCTGCCAGAGCCATAAAGCAGGCCAGGTGGGATAGGCGGGCCACCCCGGAAGAAAAGGCACTCTGCAGGTTAACCAAAAGGGCTGACAATACTGACAGAATTAACAGCCTGCCCAACAGGCCAGAGTTTGCCATTATCTCCTTAAAGAAGAATCTCACAGTATTATTGATAAGTTCTGCAAAGCTGAATTCCCACTCTCCTTTGATAAAGTCCACTAGCCACTCCTTAACCGATTTGGAAGTAATATAGGAGTTGATCTCTCCCTCAAGGCGATTTTTATATTCCTCCATCACTTCCAGATCCATTTGCTCGGCGGTATCCTGCCAGGAGAAAACCGGTTCTTCTGCCGCTTCCACGGGCAAAGGCAACAGCAGCATAATCCCCAGGGCAAGTCCTATCACCAGTCTTTTCATACCGGCTAGCCTCCTCACCCCTCAACCTGGCAGGAGTTCCATCAGGGACTCCAGGATAGCCACCAGCATCGGCAAAGCCAAAACGGCAATGATTATCTTGGCGGCAAACTCTACCTTCTTGGCTACCGCCTGCTCTCCAGCATCCTGACAAATAGAAATTGCGAACTCTCCCAAATAGGCTACCCCCAGGATTTTCAACAGCGTTCCGAAAAAAAAGTAATTGATCTGGGCCCGCTGAGTTAGTTCCTCCAAGACACTGAGTATGGCAGCCATTTTACCCATCAAATAGGTAAAGATGACTATACTGAATACGATGCTCAATACCACTGCCATAACCGGTCTTTCCTGCCTCAGGATTAACAGCATAATAGTGGTTACCAGAGCTATTCCCACGATTTGAGCAATTTCCAAATTACCTCTCCCCCTGCAGGATTTATTTCCAGCCACGGCAGGGTTATAAATTAAAAACAGAACGAACCACTAAAAACAGCTGGTTCATTAACTGCACCACAATGATCAGCACTACCACTACCCCTGCCAGGGTAAGCATTTCCGCCTGCTCCTCTTTTTTCGCCTGTTTAAGCACAATGGATAAAACCGAGATGAGAATGCCAATACCTGCAATGCGGAAAATGATATCTATGTCCATACCAGCCCTCCAATAATAACTGAATCTACAGGAGCAGTAATACTACTACCGCACCTAATATAAACCCCCCATAGCTCCAAATTTTTTGCCCCGCTTCCACCTCCTGGGCAGCTTGATCTTCCAGCAGCTTTAATTCCTCCTGGATAAGTCGCACGAATTTACCCTGCTGGTCGGCATCAGACATGCCCAGTTGCGGGGCGACAACTTCCAGGAGAGCCAGATCCTTTTTACCCAGATCACTGGTCTGGGCCAGTTTATTTATCCCTATTTGCCATGCTTCCTGGGCGGTGACTCCTGCTTTGCTTTGTAAATGCCGGGATGCGGCCCAAAAAAGCTGGCTCACCGGCGGGTGGGCAAAGCGGGCAGTGCGCTCCAAAGCCCGGGTCAGGGGAGTGTGCATAAAAATAATTTCCTTTTCCAAAAAGCCCATAGCCAGGCGCAGATCTCTGAGCTGAGTCACGCGGCGGCTGAAGCGCCGGGCTCCTCCCAGTCCCCACATGCCAAAACCCGCAATGGTCAGGCAAATGCCCATAGTTTTCAGCCACAGCATGATTCATCCCACCTGATTATTTCCTGGATACGTCCCGGCCGGGGCTGACGGGTCAGAACTATTCCCCGCTGAAACGCACCCTCATCCAGCAATTTTCGGATTAAAGGTCTCCCTCTCAATTCTTCGACGTTACGGGCATGTATGCTGGCGATTACTGTGATCCCAGCATGCAGGCACTCACCAATTGCCTCCACATCCTCCCGCCGGCCTATTTCGTCCGTGATAATAATTTGCGGAGACAGGGAACGAATAGCCATCATCATACCCAAAGCCTTCGGACAGGCATCTAGTACATCAGTCCTCATTCCCACGTTTAACTGGGGAATCCCCTGGTAACAGCCAGCAATTTCTGAACGTTCATCAACTACTACCACATTGTGAGGCGGTACTGATCCGCTGCCATCGGACAGCAGGCGGGCTAAATCCCGCAGCATGGTGGTTTTGCCGCAGCGAGGCGGGGATATAATCAGACTGCTGACCGGTGTCCCCCGAGGGGCAACCTGACTAATCAATCCCAGGGCACAATCCGGCACCTCCCGGGCTACCCGGAAACATAGCCCGGAAAAATCTTTCATGGTTTTGACCTCCTGCCCGCTGACCACCACCTGACCGGCTAGTCCCACCCGGTGACCCCCGGGAATAGTAATAAATCCCCTTCTTATCTCTTCCTCAAAAGCATACAGAGAGTTGTCACTGATAGAGGCAATGCTCCGGTATAAATCCTCCCGGGATACCAGGTATCCCTGTTTAAGATCGGTTACTACCCGGCCATGCCGGTCAATGCTGTATTCCTTATCACCCACCCGCAGCACCAACGGTTGATTGCAGCGCAAGCGTATTTCCTCCAGATGGCTTAATAGCCGATCCTCAACCCCGCAAAAAAGTTTGCGTATATTGGGTGCCAGATAGGCTGTTATTTCGGTTCGCAGCACAGCGGTCTGGGGTAAAACCATTGCTATACCACCACCTTGTTGTATATAAATATGGACAGACAAAGTAATTTATTCCAAGATTGGCAGGGCAATAACGCCAGAGGAAATTTCGCGCAAGATATGGATGCCAACGCCCACCGACAGAAAGTAGGGGCCGACGACTCTGTCGGCCCGTTGTCAGGTTGTAGGGATATTGTCGCGTTGGTTGTAGGGGCCGATGCCCACATCGGCCCGGTGGAATAGCGAAAGGGTTGTAGGGGGATACAAAAGTCACCTTTCGTGTCATTGCGAGCCCCTGAAAGGGGCGTGGCAATCTCAAACCAGGATTACGGGCAATGTTGAAAAGAGATCGCCACGTCGCTTCGCTCCTCGCGATGACACAGGCGAATGATACGAACAATTACTGAGACGGTGCCCGCATCAGCCCGGTGGATTAATCGAAAGATCGTAGGGGCCGACGACTCTGTCGGCCCGTTGTCAGGTTGTAGGGATATTGTCGCGTTGGTTGTAGGGGCCGATGCCCACATCGGCCCGCAAAAAAAAGAGCTGCCCTAAAAGCAGCTCCTTCAGTTAATGGTCCTTTTAACGGGTCGAATCTGTGTCCCGATCATCCAGGTCATGTTCAATGCAGGCGGGTTCATAGTCAAAGGAACCGTCATTAACGTAAACCACCTCATTGCAATTGGGGCAGATTACTTCAATTACATCATCATCTTCCAGGATATCCGCGTCAAACACCAATTCTTCTCCGCAGTGCTGGCATTCCACTTCGATCAAATCTTCGTCATCATATATGCTCTCTTCCAAGTCAAATAAATCATCATCAATGCTTTCCACATACTCGCGGAATTCGTCCATTTCCCACTGCAGGTTGACTACGGCATCAGATAGTTCTTCCAAAACGCTCAGGATACCCGAAATTATTTTTCCCTGAGGGCTTCCCTCGCTGATATTAAGTCCTTCGCTTAAGCCCTGCAAATAACTAACCTTTTCGGTAATATCACGCACAACAAAATCCTCCTTTTTAAGGAATTAGACTAATCATAGTATTAACCTAAAAAGGAGGAAATACCCGGTAAATTTTTGATTTTATACTGGTGCTTGCATAACCGCGGTTATACCCGCTCAATGTACTGGGAAGTGCGGGTGTCCACACGTACTCGATCTCCGGCATTGACAAACAAAGGCACCTGTATTACAGCTCCGGTTTCCAAAGTTGCGTTCTTGGTAGCCCCGGTAGCAGTATCACCTTTAATACCTGGTTCAGTATCAACAACTTGCAATTCTACAAAGTTGGGAAGTTCAATACCGATAATCCGGTTTTGGAAAAGCAGCACCTGAATTTCCATATTCTCCAGGAGCCATTTGATACCATCACCGATTTGCTCCTTGGTTATCGTAATCTGTTCATAATTCTCGTTATCCATAAAAACATAGCCATCGCCGTCATTATACAGATACTGCATTCCCCGGCGGTCCAGGTGGGCTTTGGGAACTTTTTCCCCGGCACGGAAGGTCTTTTCAACCGTACCGCCTGTTTGCAGGTTCTTCAGCTTGGCACGCACAAAGGCAGCTCCTTTACCAGGTTTCACATGCTGAAACTCCACTACCTGGTAGGGTTGCCCGTCAAGTTCGATGGTCAATCCGGTCCGAAAATCATTAACTGATATCATCTAATGTAATCCCTCCAGACTATATAACAATTAACTGCTTAGGTGCCTTGGTGATGACTTCACAACCAGAACTTTTAACTATTACGCTATCCTCTATGCGAATTCCTCCCCAGCCGGGAATGTATACTCCCGGTTCAACAGTAATAACCATACCTTCCTGTAGTACCCACTCACTGCGAGAGGATACACTGGGGGATTCATGAACCTCCAAACCCAGGCCGTGGCCGGTTCCATGGGCAAAATACTGATCCAGGTCATACTTGCGCAGCCGTTCCCTTACCAATCGATCCAATTCAGCACATCTGATGCCGGCTCTAACCTGTTCTACTCCATATTGTTGAGCATCCAGCAGTTTTGCATACAGATCTCTCAGTTGCTGGCTGGCTTCACCAATAGCCACTGTTCTGGTCATGTCTGAGGCATAACCCTGGCAAAAACCGCCGAAATCCAGGGTCAGCATATCTCCTGCTTGGAGAAGACGTTCGCCTGGCCTCCCATGGGGCAGAGCAGCATTGGGCCCGCTGACGGCAATGGGATCGAAAGACTCTTTCTCGGCCCCCTTTTGCCGGAGAGCGGTTACAATCCAATTAGCCACAGTGCGCTCTGATACTCCTGCCCGCAGCTGGGACAAGAGTTCAGAAAACACTTCACTGCCTATATCCGCTGCTTGCCGGAGAATCTCCAATTCCTCCGATTCCTTGATCACCCGCAGCTCTTCCACCACATCACTGACCGGGACAACTGCCTCACCCAGTTCCAGGCTAAGCTCCTTAAAGAACCTATAGGAAACAGTATCCTCCAGGCCCACCTTCCCTACACGCCGGGCATGTTCCTTGAGAGCCTGACCCAGGGGAGGCTTTTCCTCGATCAGGGTCCACTGGGGAGACTCCCGAGAGGCTTGTTCCGTATAACGGGAATCGGTAAAGAGCAGAGTCTCCTGCTGGGTAACCAGCAATCGGGCATCGTCACCGCCGGTAAAGCCGGACAGGTAATAGATATTCTCACGGCGGTCAATGATAATCCCATCCAATTTTAATTTCTCCAGACTCTGGCGTAAACGGGTAATGCGCTGATTCAAAGGCTCACCTCTATCATGCCTGGTTGTCTCTAGGCCAGCTACCGCTTTTCAGCAGTATCAGCCGGCTCGCTCCGGTACTCCTCGCCCGGCTGATACTCCTGCTTAAGCCGTACAACAATATTTTCATTCATTGCTGTGAAAATGGCTCTTGCTGTGTCATCGCGAGGCACGAAGTGCCGTGGCGATCTCGTTCACATACCTGCAGGCACCGCTAGAGATTGCTTCGCTGCCCTCGCAATTATCACCTGAATAACAGGCCACGATAAATGAAAACTTAAGCCTGTCATCGCGAGGAGCAAAGCGACGTGGCGATCTGTTAACTCACACCGTTAGTTGCCATAGAGATTGCCACGCGCTACGCGCTCGCAATGACACAATTGGGAGCTATTATCCCAGCCATGACATACTAGGGAAGCCGTTTTCACAGCCATGACACGAAAGGTGACTTTCCTTCATCGTGGTCTGTACCACAGGTGATAATTGTGGTCTATTCTTCAGGTTCCTAATCGTCGCTCCCTATTGTTTCAGCATTTCAATTGCCGCCAGCAAGGCCAGTTTGTAACCCAAAGCCCCCAGCCCAAAGATACCGCCGGTGGCAGCTTCTGAGATTAAAGAGCGGTGGCGATAGCTTTCCCGCTGATAAATATTGGACAGGTGCACTTCTATAATAGGTCCCTTAAAGGAACGCAGGGCGTCTAAAATGGCAATACTGTAATGGCTATAGGCTCCGGCATTAATTATCAAAGCCTGATACCGGCCCCGGGCTTCCTGAATCTGATCAACAATGGTTCCTTCATGGTTGGATTGGAAGCAATCCACTTCCACTTGGTATTCAGCCCCAGTGTCCTTAAGCATTTTATTAATATCTTCCAGGGTTTGCTCTCCATAAACCGCCGGTTCCCTCTCTCCCAGCAAGTTCAGGTTAGGACCATGAATCACCAGAATATTGACCATAGACTTCCTCTCCCTTTAATTAATCCCCGCTCAGGCTCAGATACCGAATGCGCAGGGACGGGGCACCCCGGCTGCCAAAAAAGCGCAGGTCACTGCCTACTGCTTCTACCTGTTCCAGCAATTCCACTATGTTGCCGGCAATGGTGACTCCTCGCACCGGTTTGGTTAATTGGCCTTTTTCAATCAGCAGACCTGCTGCCCCTACCGAGAATTCCCCGGAAATGGGATTGGCAGTGTGCATGCCCATAACTTCAGTTATATAAAACCCATAGGTTATATCATCCATTAGCTGGTTTAAGGACAGAACACCCGGTTCAATCATAAAGTTGGTGCTGCCCACAGAAGGCAATCCCCGGAAGGAACTGCGCTGCCCGTTGCCGGTAGACCTGGTACGGTCACGGTTGGCGGTATAAGTATCATAAAGAAAACCCACCAAGTGGCCGTTTTGTATCAATTCAGTACGCTGGCAGGGCACACCTTCGCTGTCAAAAGGAAAGCTGCCGACCCCTCCAGGATAGGTACCGTCATCTGTCAGGGACAAACACTCCGCTCCAACCTTATGCCCCATCCTGCCTTTGAATAAGGATTTACCTTTTTGCACCGCTTCCGCATCCACCATCTGAGCAATTATGCCTAAAAAACGGGTAGCCACATAAGGTTCCATGATACAGGGTACTTTTCCGGAAGGAGCCCGGCGGGCATGTAGGCAGCGTACTGCATTATGGGCAGCCTCAGTACCCACTGCCAGGGGATCCAGGTCAGCCAGTTTCTGCTTGATACTTATGGAAAAGCCGGTCTGGGCGTCTGCGTCTTCCTCTGCCACGGCAAAAACATAAGTTCCGCAGTAATTCCCCTTAGCATAAGCCCGGATACCCCGGGTATTAAGAATCAAGGAATGAAATTCACTGTCCTCATAGCCAGCCCTTTCAATCACCGTAATGCGCGGGTCATATTGCCGGCTGGCCTTTTCTGCCTGGCGGGCCAGTTCAATTTTCTCTTCAATACTGGTCTGAGAGATAACAGGATCGTAAACTTCCAGTGAGGGATATTCTGCGGGACCAGCGGGCAAGGACAGGTACTGGTCCGGAGCTGTATAATGGCAGATGCTCACAGCGGCATCCCATACTTCTTCCAGGGCTTTAGGGGACAAGTCACTGGTAAAGGCAAACCCCAGCCGATTACCCTTGATTACCCTCAGACCTAGTCCTATCTCTTCAGCTTCCTTAAGGGTATCTACCTGTCCCTCTACCACTTCTATGCTTAATTCCCGATTATGCAGCAAAAAGACCTCGGCATCGATTCCTCCATGGTGTGCCTTATCCAGCAGCATTTCGCCTATATGAGTCAATCGCTCCTGCAACGGTCTGCTCACCTACTTCCTTCTTATCCTGTAAGCCGGGTGGCTGTCGTGGGAAGTGCCTCCCACAGTTAATTCTTTAATGCGAATGGTAGGTTGAGCGTCCGCCACCGGCACACCCTGCCCATCTTTGCCGCAGGTACCGATAGCATAACCCAAATCGCGCCCTACCCGGTCAATGCTGGCTAAAACTTCGGGACCGTTGCCGGTGAGAGTTGCTCCCCTTACCGGAGCTACAATCTCCCCATTTTCTATTAAATAACCTTCCTGGACCTCGAAAACAAAATCACCATTGGTAGTGTTGACCTGGCCGCCGCCCATTTTCTTTACCAAAAGGCCCCGGGAGGTTGAACGTATGATTTCCTCAGGGTCATCTTCCCCTGGGGCTATCAGGGTATTGGTCATCCGGGGAATGGGTTTATGCTGGTATGACTCCCGGCGGCCGTTGCCGGTGGATTTCACCTGGTCCTTTTTGGCAGTCAAGCGGTCATACATATAACCCACCAACCGGCCTTGATCTATTAAAACCGTACGCTGTCCGGGCGTACCCTCATCATCAAAGCGCAGATAACCGAATTTTCCAGGAATAGTAGCATCATCTATAACCGTAACCAGGGGAGCAGCCACCTGTTCACCCAGTTTGTTGCGATAAACCGATAAGCCTTTTTGAACCAGATCAGCTTCCAATCCATGCCCGCAGGCCTCATGCACCATGGTTCCGCCGGCTTCTGAAGACATGACCACCGGCATTCTGCCTACCGGTGCCGGGCGGGCATCCAGCATTTTTATCGCCAATTCTCCGGCTTTCCGCGCCATGTCTACCGGGGAAATCTGCTCCAGAAGCTCCCAGCCAGCTACCCCTCCGGCTGACTCGTAACCAGTTTGGATAACCCCATTTCGTTCCGCTACCACATTGACCAGGAAACGCACCCGCACCCGGTCGTCCTCCACTATTTCACCGTCACTATTGGCAATCAAGACCGATTTATGATTGTCCCCCACAGCTACAGTAACCTGTTTGATATCCGGGCCCAAATCCCGGGCTGCCTGGTTGGCAGCCAGTACATGTGCTATTTTTTCATCAAACAGCACCTCTTCAGGAAGTCGGAAATAATGGACCGGTTCCGGAGCCGGTTTGCTGTGCAGGCTAATAGGTGAACGAGTTTCCGCCTGCTGGGACCGGGCGGCATGCCCGGCTACTCGAGCTGCTTTGAGAAGGCCTTCCCGGCTGAGGTCATTGGTATAAACATAGGAGGTGCGTCCTCCCGCCAGAACGCGAATGCCCGCTCCTCGTTCCCGGCCGCTGTTAATCTTTTCAATACGGTCTTCTTCACAGTAAACACTGGTGCTGACTTTTTCCTCAATATAAATCTCGGCGAAATCGCCGCCTTTTTTCAAAGCTTCATCCAGAATATCCGCCAGCAGCATGCGATCGAGCATATAGTCCTCCGCAAAAATAGGTATTTGTTACCAATCACTATAAGTAACTTATTAATTATTGTCTACAGGTTTAGCGAGAAAATACCCTACCTTAATAGCAATCGCCTGCTTATCATCGCTATTCAATGATTTCGGGCCGATGTGGGCATCGGTCCCTACACGACGGGCCGACAGGGTCGTCGGCCCCTACAACCCATCCGATAAATCCATCGGGCTGAACCGTTGCTATATCGTGGCGACGGAACAGGTGCGCATGGTTAACCTACTGGATAACATAAGTCGTCGTTCCTGACCCCATCGGGCCGATGTGGGCATCGGCCCCTACAATTGGGCAATGCAGACATCGTTTCATACATACGGGCCGACAGGGTCGTCGGCCCCTACAACCCTTCCGATAAATCCATCGGGTCGATGTGGGCATTGGCCCCTACATCTCATCGTTCCTCACGGTCATAGGGAAATCCTAAAGCAGCCGGGACTCCAGCTTCTTGCCGCAGCCGGATAGTTACTATCACCAGGACCAGAATGGTAAAGAGATAAGGCAACATGGACAGGAAAAATGGAGATATTTGAAATCCGGCCGTTTGGATGCGGAAGGTCAAAGCCTCCACACCACCAAACAAATAGGATCCGAGAATAGCCCGCAGCGGGTTCCATAGTGCAAATATTACCAGAGCTACCGCAATCCAGCCCCGTCCGGCAGTGATGCTCTCCTGCCAGGTAGGTGCATAGGCTAAAGACAGGTAAGCTCCTCCCAACCCGGCCATCATGCCCCCAATTATGGTAGCCAGGTAGCGCACCCGGGAAACACTGATCCCTACCGCATCGGCTGCAGCCGGATTCTCACCTACCGCCCTGAGGCTCAGCCCCCAGCTGGTGCGAAACATAATATACCACAGGGCCAAGGCCAGGACTATGCTCAGGTAAACCATGGCATCATGCCTAAAGAGTATCGGGCCCAGTACTGGAATATCTCCCAATACAGGTATGTCAATAGGATTAAAGCGATTGGTCAAGGGCAGCCCTACATAGTTTTTGCCCAGAAAGGAGGCGGTACCCGTACCGAATATAGTTAAGGCCAGACCGCTCACTACCTGGTTGCCTTTCAGGGTAATACATATAAAGGCATGAATAGCTGCCAGGACCGCTCCTCCTGCCGCTGCGGCCAGGATTCCCAGCCAATGATTCTCAGTAGTTACCGTCACTATAAATCCAGTAACCGCTCCTACCAGCATCATTCCTTCCACGCCCAGATTCAATATGCCGGAGCGTTCTGCCATAACCTCACCCACGGCTGCAAAAAGCAGAGGGGTGCCCGCTACTATAGCCACTGCAAGAAGGGCGACAATACTGTTTAAGTCCATGTTAATCCTCCCGGGTAATAGTCAGACGATATTTTAGCATGATATCTCCCGCCAGCAGGAAGAATAAAACTGCTCCCTGCAGCATCAGCACAATAGCGTAAGGGATACCGTAGGTCTGCACCCCAAAGCCTCCAACCAGCAAAGCCCCAAATAAAAAGGCTACCAGGAGTACAGTGAAGGGATTCAGTCGAGCCAGCCAGGCAATAATAATGCCAGTATATCCATAGCTGGCTGATATATCCTGCTGCAGGCGGTGGGTAATTCCCGATACTTCGATCATACCAGTCATCCCGGCAATACCCCCGCTGACCAGCATTACCAGCAGTATATTTCTGACTACGTTCATACCTGCATACCGGGCTGCTTCCGGGCTCTCACCAGTTACCCGCACTTCATAACCCCAGCGGGTGTATTTCATCACAATATACAATAATACGGCTACCGCCACAGCAACCAATATGCCTATATGCACCCGGCTGCCTGGAATAACCGGCAAATAGGCTGCCTGGGGAAAACGCGGAGCCAGGGGAAAACCCATGGCATTAGGGTCTTTCCAGGGTCCGAACACCAAGTAACTTACCCAGAAAATAGCCACATAATTAAGCAGCAAAGTAGTTATAGTCTCGTTGACATTCCAAAAAGCTCTCAAGGCTCCAGGGATCAACCCCCATATTGCTCCCGCTGCAAATCCAGCCGCCAGCATCACCGACAGCAGCAGCCAGGAGGGCCAGTCTCCCAGAAACATCACTACTCCGGCAGCAGCGAAAGCCCCCATATACAGCTGTCCTTCAGCTCCGATATTCCAAAGTTTCATGCGAAAGGCAACGGAGACTGCCAGACCGGTTAAGGCCAGGGGTATAGCTTTTACAATGGTTTCAGAAATAGCATAGGGGCTTCCAAAAGCTCCCTGTATCATGCGCCGATATGTCTCAGCCGCATCGTACCCTGATAGCACGAGAAAAATCCAGCCCACCAATATAGCAAGCAATATGGATAAAATAGGAACGGCTACCTTCACCAACCATGATTCATTATTCCTGCGAACCAGCCTTAACCTTTTCATATTACACTCCTAACTTATTGGACTCCCAACATTAAAGCACCAATACTATCTATATCTGTTTCGCTTACATTCAAAACTGCTTTTATTTCCCCGTTGTACATGACAGCCACCCGGTCCGCTATACGAAAAACATCATCCAGATCCTCCAAAACCAGCATAATGGCTGTACCTTTTTGGCGTTGTTCCAGCAGCAGATCATAAACAGCCTGGGTCGCGGCTACATCCAGTCCCCGTACTGGATAAGCAGCTACCAAAACCGTCGGATCCAAGTCCAATTCCCGCCCCAGCAGCAATTTTTGCAGATTGCCTCCGGACAGGTAATTAACCGGATGATAAATATCCGCCACCGCAATTTGGTAGCGGTCTACCAAACTGTATGTGTAGGCTTCCAGGGTCCGATAATCCAATAACAATCCGCGCCGGTTTTCAGGATAACGGTAAACCCGCAGCATGGCGTTTTCCACCACGCTTATATTGGGAACCAGCCCCATACCCATGCGGTCTTCCGGAATAAAGGTCAACCCCATCTCCGAGCGCTCCCTAATGGGCAAATGGCTTATTTCCTTCCCCTGCAGCCGGATACTGCCGGCAGATACCGGTCTTAAGCCCGCCAAAGCCTCCACCAGTTCCCGCTGTCCATTGCCGGCTACCCCGGCTATAGCCAGAATTTCACCCGCATGTAATTCCAGATTGGCTTTGCGTACAGCTTCCCTTCCCTGATCATTGGACACACTGAGATCGCTGACTGTGAGTACAGGGGGACCAAACTGGTTACTGTGGTTGAATTCAGCATATATAACCTCCCGGGCCACCATCATGTGAGTCAGGGTTTGTTCATCCAAGTTGTGGATGTGATCACTGCCCACCACTTCTCCCCGGCGCAAAACTGTTACATAATCAGCTATTTCCATAACTTCGCTGAGTTTATGAGTGATAAGAACTACCGCTTTGCCCTGATCGGCCATTAAGCGCAGGGTTTTAAATAAGTCCTTTACTTCCTGAGGAGTCAGCACGGTAGTGGGTTCATCCAGGATGAGAGTATCACAGCCCCGGTAAAGCATTTTCAGTATTTCTACTCGCTGTTGTTCACCCAGGGAAAGATGGCTAACCCGGGCGTGGGGATCTACTGCCAGGCCAAATTGCTCCGACAAGTCCCGTACTTTTTGCTCGATCTTATCGCTGCGGATCCTGAATGCGCCCCTAGCCCCCAGCATCACATTCTCCGCCACCGTCATATTGTTTACCAGCCGGAAATGCTGGTGAATCATACCAATGCCAGCCTGTAATGCCAGGCGGGGAGAACGCAATCTTAACGGTTGTCCTTTTACTTTGACAGTCCCGGAATCGGGGCGATACAAGCCAGCCAGTATACTCATCAGAGTGGATTTGCCGGCGCCGTTTTCCCCCAGCAGAGCATGAATTTCGCCAGGATAAACTCGAAAATTAATATTTTTATTGGCCTTTACTCCCGGAAACCATTTATTAATGCCAATCATTTCTACAACCGGAACACGTTTCATGCTGATCCTCCAAGTGAAAAGGCGGCTTACGCCGCCTTATTAAGACAAGCCCTTGTATTACTCAATAGTCCCGTCTACCCCGTAGACGAACCAATCCATACTGAGCATCTCTTCATCGGTCATAGCCTGACCCTCGGGCACCTTAACCGTGCCGTCCTGAGCTTTGATGGGACCAAAGAATACATCCCATTCACCCTGAATGATTTCCTGCTTCTTGGCTTGTACTTGGTCAACTATCTCAGTGGGAACCTTGTCAGAAATAGGAGCAAGATCCACTATGCCGTCTGCCATACCACCCCAGTATGCTTCGCTCTTCCAGGTTCCATCCATAACACCCTTGATAGCCCGTACATAATAGGGACCCCAATTCCAAACCGGCGAAGTCAGGTTGGCATTGGGAGCAAATTTCCTCATGTCGCTGTTGTAGCCAATAGAGTAAATGCCGGCATCCTGAGCAGCCTGCTGAACCGCAGGAGTATCAGCGTGCTGGGCCAAAACATCACAGCCAGCATCGATTAAACTCTGAGCAGCTTGTTTTTCCAGGGTGGGATCCACCCAGGTGTTGGACCATACCACCTTGACGGTAGCATCAGGGTTCACAGCCTTAACGCCCAGGGTGAAAGCATTGATTCCGCGAATAACTTCGGGAATAGGATAAGCTGCCGCATAACCAATTTTGCCGTTCTTGGTCATGGCGCCCGCTACCA